>Ga0180007_10000128_pt1 | contig 135698 bp, 123 predicted proteins | sample MM_PC_MetaG_FD_121122 | JGI IMG/M metagenome (GOLD analysis project Ga0180007, IMG submission 121122) | Groundwater microbial communities from the Aspo Hard Rock Laboratory (HRL) deep subsurface site, Sweden - MM_PC_MetaG | ecosystem: Environmental > Aquatic > Deep subsurface > Groundwater...
GATTCCCGCCTTCGCGGGAATGACCCGGACGTGGCTCACTGCGCATGCGTCATCCCCGTGAAAACGGGGATCCATCTTCCCGGGCCGCAAAAGGCATGGATTCCCGCCTTCGCGGGAATGACCTGGATGTAACTCGCGGCGTATGCGTCATTCCCGCGAAGGCGGGAATCCATGTCTTTAACCCTCTCCAATACGCGAAGGGCTTTTAGCCGACGAACTCCTGCACCTTGGCCCGCAGTTGCTCCAAGGTGGCCTTTTTCTCGGCGAAATCTGCCGCCTTGGCCTTTTCCTTGGCCACCACGTCTTCGGGGGCCTTGCTCACAAAACTCTCGTTGCCGAGCTTCTTGGTCACGAAATCGAGTTCCTTCGATATCTTGCCCAGCTCCTTGTCGAGGCGGGCCAATTCAGCCACAAAATCCACCACCCCTTCGAGCGGTACGTAGAGCTCACAGCCGCGAACGACCGCCGAAGCGCATCCCTTGGGCGCTTCTATGTCGGAGCCCGCAGTCAGCGTCCCGACCCTGGCCAGCGCCGCTATTTCCGTTTCATGGGCCATGAGGAAGGCCTGATCATCACTCCCGGCCCGCATCAGCACCGCAAGCGGGACACCAGGGGCAACGCCAAGCTCGGAGCGGATGTTGCGCACGGCCACGATGACGGCCTGCAGGAACTCCATGTCGCGTACCGCCCCCTCGTTCTCGCACTCCGGCCAGGCCTTGGGATAGGGGCGCACGGCCAGGCTCTCGGCATCCAGGGACGGGATGCAGGACCATATCTCCTGGGTCACGAAGGGGATGACCGGATGGGCGATTATCATGATCTCGGACAGCACGTGCTTGAGACAGGATCGTGCCGCGGCCTTGGCCACCTCGTCCTCGCCGTAAAGCTCGGGCTTGATCAGTTCCAGGTACCAGTCACAGAACTCGCGCCAGACGAATCCGTACAGACCCTGGGCCGCCTCGTTGAAGCGATAGCCCTCGATCTGGGCGGCGTGCTCTCTTTTGAGCATTTCCAGGCGGTGCAGAATCCATTTGTGATGCAGCGCGGACAGTTTCCCGGGATCGAACTCCGGCTCGTTTCCGTCCACGTGCATGAGCGCGAATCGGGCCGCGTTCCAGATCTTGTTAATGAAATGACGATAGCCCTCGATGCGCGCCTCAGACAGCTTGATGTCCCGACCCATGGCCGCGAACGAGGTCAGGGTGAAGCGCAGGGAGTCGCAGCCGTACTTGTCGATCATCTCCAAGGGATCGATGACGTTGCCCGTGGACTTGGACATCTTCTTGCCGTGCTCGTCGCGGACCAGGGCATGGATGTAGACGTCCTTGAAAGGCACGTTGTCCATGAACTGCAGACCCATCATCATCATGCGGGCCACCCAGAAAAAGAGGATGTCGAAACCCGTGACCAGGAGCGAGGTCGGGTAAAAGGCTTTGAGCTCATTGGTCTGCTCCGGCCAGCCCATGGTCGAGAACGGCCACAGGGCCGAGGAGAACCAGGTGTCGAGCACATCCTCGTCCTGCACCAGCTTCGCGCTGCCGCACTTACAGGCCGTGGGGTCCTCACGGGCGACGATGACCTCCCCGCAGTCCTGGCAGATCCAGACCGGGATGCGGTGCCCCCACCACAGCTGGCGCGAGATACACCAGTCACGGATGTTGTCGAGCCAGTTGAAATAGGTCTTGTTCCACTGTGCGGGCCAGATGGTCGTGCGGCCGTCCTCCACCGCCGCGCGTGCCTTTTCGGCCAGCGGCTTGACGGACACGAACCACTGCTCGGACACAAAGGGCTCGATGGTTGTCTTGCAGCGATAGCACTGGTTGACCTTGTTTTCGTAAGGTTCCTCGGCCGTGAGCGATCCGCAGACACGCAGGTCTTCGACAATCAGCGTGCGGCAGTCGGCGGTGCTCATGCCGCGATATGCTTCGGGCGCGTTGTCGTTCATGCAGCCCTTGTCGTCGATGACGCCGACCGCCTCCAGGCCGTATTTGCGGCCCAGCTCCCAGTCGTTCATGTCGTGAGCCGGGGTGATCTTGAGACAGCCGGTGCCGAACTCGCGGTCCACGTAGGCGTCGGCGATAATCGGGATGCGGCGACCCACCAGCGGCAGGATGACGTGCTTGCCGATCATGGACTGATAGCGCTCGTCTTCGGGATGCACGGCCACGGCCGTGTCGCCGAGCATGGTCTCGGGCCGCACCGTGGCCACGGTCACGGAGCCCGAGCCGTCCTCAAGAGGATAGCTCAAATGATAGAGGGTCGACTTGGCCGGGGCGTATTCGACTTCGTCATCGGCCAGGGCCGTGTGGCAGCGGGTGCACCAGTTGATGATGTACTTGCCGCGGTAAACAAGGCCCTGCTCGTAGAGAGAGACGAAAACCTCGCGCACTGCTTTGGACAGGCCCTCGTCCATGGTGAAACGCTCCCGGCTCCAGTCTACGCTCGCGCCCATGCGCCTGATCTGATTGAGAATTCGTCCGCCGTAATCTTCTCTCCATTCCCAGACGCGGTTTATGAATTCCTCGCGACCCAGATCTTCGCGCTTCTTTCCCTCGGCCAGGAGTTTGCGCTCGACCACGTTCTGGGTGGCGATGCCCGCATGGTCCGTGCCCGGCACCCAGAGCACAGTCTTGCCCTGCTGGCGCATGTAGCGGCACATGATGTCCTGCAGGGTGAGGTTCAAGGCATGGCCCATGTGCAGCGCTCCCGTGACATTGGGCGGCGGGATGACGATGGAATAGTTGTCCTTGACGTGGGTCGCGGCCTTGACCGCGTCGGGAGTGAAGCTCTGGTTCGTCTTCCAGTACTCAAGCCACCGTTCTTCCACGTCGGCTGGTTCGTATCCCTTGGAAAGCGTCTCGTTGGCCATATGATGAACTCCGGATAATGAGCTGGTTGCGACAAAAAAGCACCGGAATGCCCGGCGCTGCAGAAACAAAAATAAGTACTGGGGCGCACCCCAAAAATCAAGCCCGACTTGCCCGCCACCGAGCTTCCTGCTAGGCCACGGACATGCATCAACACCGTCCGCCTCTGGTCCTGCTGTGGGACGAATCGCACCTGTGGGGCCTGCTCCTCCACCGCGCACTGCATGCCCTGCACGCCCCCGTGACCCTGCTGAAAGCCGAACAGGTCCGCGCCGGGGCCTTGCGCGGCCTTGGCCCTTCGACGCTGCTCGTTCCGGGAGGCTGGGCCAAGCTCAAGTCCCTGGCTCTGGGCGAAGACGGCCGCGAGGCCATCCGCGAGCATGTGCGCGGCGGCGGCACGTATTTCGGTTTTTGCGGAGGCGCGGGCCTGGCGCTTGGTTCGGAGCGCGGCGCGCCATTTCTGGATCTGTGCTCCTGGTCACGCAAGGCGGCAAAGAAACGCCTCCCCAATTTCAGCGGGCATCTGCGGTGCATCCTGAACGAGGGTGGCGCAGAGTACGAAGCGGCCCTGCCGGTCTGGTGGCCCTCGCAGTTCGAACCCGGTGACGAAAGTCTCGAAGTGCTGGCCCGCTACCAGGGCCCCGGGCCTGATTTCTGGTCCGCCGACCTGGATTGGTCCGGCATCGCGGCCTCGGAAGTCAATCAGTGGGAAGAACTGTACGGCATCAACCTCAATCCGGAGCGACTGCGCCACGAGCCATGCATCGTCAGGGGCGGGTATGGCCGGGGTTCCTTCGTGCTCAGCTATGCCCATCTGGAAACACCGGCCTCGCCCCAGGCCAACGCCCTGCTCTGGCGCCTACTCGGCATCGGGCCGCAGGCCTCGGTGCAGGCCTGGGACCTGTGCATGGAAGAGCCGCTGTGGGATGATGAAGCGTTGCGCGGAATACACGCTGGCCTGGCCGATCTTGTGACGTTCGGACAGAGCCATTTCCTGCTCTGCTGGCGTACCCCCTGGCTTCTGGGTTGGCGGCGCGGGGTGCCCGGCTCACCCCTCAACTTCCTGTTGGCCATGGTCTGGCAGGTCAGACATACTCCGGCGACAGCCCCGGCCAAAGAATACTGGGCCGAACATGGAAGCACGTGCAGTGACTTGTGCCGTGATTTTTGCGCACAGACCCGCAGCTACCTGTTGCAGGAGCGCCGCATCCTGGCCACCTCGCCGTCCTCGCCGGAGGCCAGCGCCTCGCCCGGCCTGCAGCGCCGCAAGCAGGAGCTTTTCGGAAAGTTTCCCGGATACGGAGGGCTGTACGGAGAGATCCTGCGCACCCTGGACGAACTTTTATGGTTGCAGTTCAGCGCTCAAGCCCAGTGGCCAGGCGGACTTTAAGTTCTGTGAAACGATCGGTTTGCGGGAGCAGGGCGAAAAGGCTGTCCAGATAGCCCCGCCCGTAGAAGATGCGCCGGCTTGCGCCATGAACCAGCTTCGGGCCCCATGATGCGAGCAGCAACTTGAAATCATTTATGTAGCGAAGATCGCCATAAGACGGGCTCCCGCCGCCGGCCACGACTTCGGCAACAAACTCTGTCCAAGCCTGGGGCTCGTCCATGAGCCCCAAGGTGACCACGGAGTCGCGCGGTCCGGGCGCACTGAGCTTGGACAGGACCACGGGCACGATATCGAGCTTGTCCGCATCGCGCACGACGATGCACAGCGATCTGCTCAGCGGCTCAAGGTCACCGGGAATTTCGCGTTTGTTGTGCAAGCGCACCGCCAAGGTGATGCATTCGCGCACCTGCGGCTCGAAGGCCGCCAGGAAATCTCCATCACGCAGAAAATCCGCCCCCTCCTCGCCGTGATCGACGGATTCGTCGTCGCGGTAGGTGCCGAACCTCTCGAACTGCGAAAATCGGCCAATATCATGCACAAGCGCCGCAGCCAGGTACGGCGCGGCCGGGGCAATGCTTTCCCTGACCACGATCTTCGCAGCCAGGGCATGCACACGCAGGGAATGGTCGCGCTTTAAAACAATATGCTCCCGCCGGTCACCCAGACGCTGGGCATACTCGCCGGCCATCTTGACAAAACGGGCGCGCATCCCCCGCAACACGGCCGGATCCATTAGAGTCCCTGATAAAATTTGTACAGAACTTCATCGATAAGCAGTCTGAAGCCCTTTTCAGTCTCTTCAAAACGAATCACCTTTGCCGGATCGAGGGCCACATCAAGCGCATATTCCGCCAGCCGGTTCGCTTCTTTCTGCGCAACTTCATCAAGCTCGGCAAATTTTCCCATCTCTATCCATTCGGTCATGATTTTCTCCTAAAACTTTCTATTTTCGCCAGAATTCAGGCACGAACAACACCAAAACCGTATATATCTCAAGGCGCCCAAGCAGCATGCAAAAACTCAGCACCCACTTGCCCAAGGCTGGGATCCCGGAATAATTATTCACAGGTCCAACCTCGCCCAAACCAGGACCGACGTTGCCGATACACGCAACCACGGCCGCGAAGGACGTCAACACATCCACGCCCATGGCTGCCAGGGCCAGTCCCGAGAGAACAAAAAGAACGATGAAGAGGATAAAAAAGCCCCAGATGCTTGTCAGCACCTCTTCCTTGACCAGCTTGGGTCCGAACTTCAGCGGGAGCACGGCCCGGGGATGCACGAGCCGGAACAATTCGCGGTAGGCGTGCTTGAAGAGTAGCATGACGCGCATGCACTTGATTCCGCCTGCCGTGGACCCGGCGCAACCGCCAATGAACATGCACAAGAGTAGCACGCCCTGCGGCAGGGGGAGCCAGAGTTCATAGTCCGCAGTGGCGAATCCGGTGGTGGTAATGATGGAAGCCACTTGAAAAACGCTGAACCGCACAGCGTCAGCCCATGACGGATAGTTGCTTCCCTGCACGAAGAGGGTCACGACGACGGTCAGCAGAAAAACCAGGATCATGAAAAAACGAAATTCAGGATCCCGCCACAAAACCAGAGGCTTTCCCCTGAAAAGCTGAAAGTGCAGAGCGAAGTTGAGGCCGGCCACGATCATGAAAAAAGTGATCACATAATCTATGTAGGCCGAATTGTATGCGGCAACGGAGGCGTTGCGGGTGGAGAATCCACCTGTGGCCATGGTACCGAAGGCGTGGCAGATGCTCTCGAACAGATCCATGCCGCCGAACATGAGCAGGACCGTCTGCACCACGGTGAAAAACACATAGACCTTCCACAGGCTCATGGCCGTGTCCTTGATCCGGGGCTGCAGCTTGTCGGCGACGGGCCCAGGCACCTCGGCCTTGTAGAGCTGCATGCCGCCCACTCCCAGAAACGGGAGGATGGCGATGGTCAGGACAATGATGCCCATGCCGCCCAGCCAGTGTGTCAGGCTGCGCCAGAAGAGGAGGCCCTTGGGCAGCGCCTCGATATCGGTCAGGATGGAAGCGCCCGTGGTGGTGAATCCGGAGACGGATTCGAAAAATGCGTCTGTGAAAGAGGGAAATCCGCCCAAGGCAAAAGGCAGGGCTCCAAAAAAAGCGCACGCGGCCCATCCCAGGGAGACAATGACCATTCCCTCACGATGGTTGATGACCATCGGTTTGGGGCGCTGAAAGGAAAACATGAGAAACACCCCGGCCAGCACCGTCACGCACAGGGACAAAAAAAGCGGCGCGACAGACGTGTCATGATAGTACCAGCCACAGGCCAGGGGCAAAAACATGCACAAGCCCACGCACAGCAGAATGAGGCCGGTCACGTGCAGGGCGATGGTCCAGCGCATCAGTCCTGCTCCTGTCCCTGGGACAGCATCCGCTCCACACCGGGGATGGACTCGGTCAGACTGAGGATGAAGAGCCGGTCGCCGCGCTGGACTACGTCAAGACCAGTGGGAATGAGCACCGTGTCAGCGCGCATGATGCAAAGGACAAGCACGCCCTTGGGAAAAGCGAGATCTTTCAAGGCCCTGCCCACGAGATTGGACTCGGGACCGACCAGCGCTTCAAGGGCCTCGGCCCCATCCTTGATGGCTACGGCCGAGAGCACCCCGCCTTTCCGCACATGCTTGAATATGCTGTTCACCGCCGAAAGCCGGGGGCTTACGATATGTTCAAGACCGATGGCCCGCACCAGCGGCATGTACTCGATCTTGTTCAGGCGGGTGATGGCCATGGGCGTGCCCAGCTTCTTGGCCAAGAGCGAAGCGAGAATATTGCTCTCCTCGTTGCCCGTCATGGTCACGACCACATCCATGGCACCAATGTTCTCTTCGAGAAGCGCCTCCTGGTCCGTACCGTCCCCGACCAGGACCACGGTCCGGTCCAATTCTCCGGCCAGCACCGCGCAACGCTCGGGGTCCTTGTCCATCAGCTTGACGTGAACGGGCTTTTTTTCCAGGGCGCGGGCCAGACGCAGGCCGATGTTGCCGCCTCCGATAATGAGCACGCTGCTCTTTTTGCCGGGCCGGTTGCCCAGAAAGGAAAAAACCGCCTGCAACTGCTTGTCCTCGCACACAAAATAGACGAGATCCCCGTCCAGGATCACGTCGGAACCCGTGGGCACGATAACCTTGTCGTCGCGCACGATGGTCGCGACGATAAGTTCCATGTCTCCGGCCTTGCGCCGCAATTCCATGAGGCTGGTCCCGGCCATTGGATTCTCCGCAGTAATCCAGGTCCCGACTATCTTGATCCGGCCGTCCGCAAGATCGCAAATATCAACAGCTCCCGGAGCGCGCAGCATGTGTTCGATGGTCCGCACCACCTCGACTTCCGGATTGATGATGATCCCGATGCCGATGCCTTTGGCCAGTTGCGGACCATAGGCCGTGTACTCGTCATTGCGGATTCGGGCCAGTTTGGTCAGCCCCGGGGCAAGCATGTTGGCGAAAGTGCAGGCCATGAGATTGATCTCGTCGCTGTCGGTCACGGCCAGCAGCATGTCGGCATTGGTGATGCCCGCCTCGCCCAGGACCTTTGGGCTGCAACCCGAGCCTTCCAGCACCTGCACGTCCATATGTTCGAGAATGCGTTGCAGCACCGCAGGGTTGCGGTCGATGACCACGACATCCTTGTTTTCGGATGCCAATCGCTTGGCGATATGAAATCCGACCTCTCCCGCTCCGACAATAATGGCTTTCAAGCAAATCGCTCCGGTTTTGGTGAGCTAGCGGCCCGTTTCCGCGGGCCATGGGGAACACTCCCGCGCCGGTGCATAACCGGCCGCGAAGGCTTCCTGCAAGGAAGAAAAATATACCCGGTTGGCGGCACCGACCTTGCGCCCCTGCAAGCAGGACACCGTATGGAAACGCTTGGTGCTTTTCGTGCCCATATAACCCGTCTTCGCCCCGTGAGAGCGCAGCAGGGCTGGCCAAAAACCCTGTCCCTGGTCCATGGCCTTGATCTGGGCCGCACGCAGCCGATGCGTCAAATCCCTGTCCTTGTCGGACGCGTGAGGATAAACGAAAGCCGCGCCGCCTTCAATCATCAGCAGGTTGACCAGTCGTCCGTCCGCGAGCCGCGCAACTCCGACCAATCGTCCGTAGCGGTCCGTGCCGAGCTCCTCTGTGTCGAGTACAAGAATCCGGCCGGAAACCAGGAAGGAAAGCCTGTTCCGGGAATCTCTGCTGTAATACTGCCCGGACGTATCCTGGCGCGAGACCTCCGGAGCGTCGATACCACGCAACCGCAGACGCTCCCCGCCGTCAAGGATCAGGGTGTCTCCGTCCAGAACCGTCCTGACCCCGACACGCCACGTCTCGGCCAGGGCTCCCTGCGCAAAAGCAAGCAGCAGCAAAGCGCCAAGAATTACCCGGACCGGCAACCCAAAAAAGAAGGCAACCCCGGGGGTTGCCTTAGGATTTGCAGTCTTGCCCGGCCTAGGACTCATAGTAGGAACGCAGCTGCTGACTGCGCACGGGGTGACGCAGCTTGCGCAGGGCCTTGGCCTCGATCTGACGGATGCGCTCGCGGGTGACGTTGAAGAGCTTGCCCACTTCCTCAAGGGTGTGGTCGCTCTTCTCGCCGATGCCGAAGCGCTTGCGCAGGACCTGCTCCTCGCGCGGGGTCAGGTCGGACAGCACCTGGGCGATCTGCTCGGCCAACTTGGTGTTGACCACTTCGTCGGCAGGAGCCACGGCCTTCTTGTCCTCGATGAAATCGCCCAGACTCGAATCTTCTTCGTCGCCGATGGGGGTTTCCAGGGAAATGGGCTCCTTGGCGATCTTGAGGACCTTTTTGACCTTCTCCAGCGGATAATCCATGCGCTCGGCGATCTCCTCGGGGGAGGGGTCGCGGCCCAGCTCCTGGACCAGGTAGCGCGAGGTGCGCACCAGCTTGTTGATGGTCTCGATCATGTGCACGGGGATGCGGATGGTCCTGGCCTGATCCGCGATGGCGCGGGTGATGGCCTGACGGATCCACCATGTGGCGTAGGTCGAGAACTTGTAGCCGCGCTGATATTCGAATTTGTCCACTGCCTTCATGAGGCCGATGTTGCCTTCCTGGATGAGATCGAGGAACTGCAGGCCGCGGTTGGTGTATTTCTTGGCAATGGACACGACCAGGCGCAGGTTGGCGCGGATGAGCTCCTGCTTGGCATCGAGAGCGTCGGTGTTGCCCTTGCGGATGCGCCACAGGATCTCTTCAAGCTGGTCAACGTCGTGCATGGCGTTTTCCTGCAGCTTGCCGAGAATCTCGATCTTGCCGTTGACCATTTCCTTGAAGGAAAAAAGCTCTTCCATGGTCATGCCGAGCTGATCGGCGGCGGCCACGGGGTTGATGGTGCGCTCTTCCAGCTGCTTGAAGATGCCGAAGATCTCATCCTGGGATTTGCCCAAAGACAGAATATAGGCCGAAAGGTCGCGGCGGCAGTTGTGCATCTGGCGCACGTAATCGCCGACGGTTTCGATGATGCGGTCGATGAGCGTTTTTTCAAGCTTGATGTCGCGCAGGCATTGCACAACGCCTTCCTTGTAGTCCATGATCTTCTTCTGCACGCCAAAAACGCGCTTATCGAGAGTCGCGCACTCGTCGAGACGGGTGTAGAGGGGCTTCTTCTTGCGGTAGATATTCTTCACATCCTCCAGCAACTTGATGACCCGCTCACGCTGATTCATCTCCTCTTCGGACGGGTCGTCTTCCTCGATGGTCTTGACCACGTCTTTGAGCTTCATGCGGCCCTTTTTGAGGTCCTCGCCAACGCGCACAAGTTCCTCGACGGCCACGGGCACCTCGACCAACGCGTACATGACCTCAAGCTCGCCGGCTTCGATCTTCTTGGCGATATAGACCTCGCCGTCGCGGTCCAAGAGGCCTACCGCGCCCATCTCGCGCAGATACATGCGCACGGGGTCGTTGCTGCGCGAGGAATAATCCGCGCCGTCCTCGTCCTCGGCCAGCTCGAGCTTTTCCTCTTCCTTGGGCTCCTCGCCATCGTCCTCGGCGATCTCGATCCCGCGAGAGAGCTTCTCGTCGACGATATCAATGTCCAGCTGATCAAAAATGACAATGATTTCTTCTATCTGTTCCGGAGTGTTTACTTCGGAAGGCAGGGCTTTGTTGAGTTCATCGAAGGTCAGAAAACCCTTTTTCTTCCCTTCGGCAATCAGCGCCTGAATTTGCTGAACATCCTTGATATTACTCATCCGTTCCCCCCAAAGTTGATAAAAACTTTTCGTCCGCCGACGTAAAAATCCATTTTCAGCACTGCGTTTTAGCCTGGATCAAGGCCAAAAGACGAAGCTGTTCCTGGAAATCCCCGTTCTGACGGGCCTTGCGCAAACCTGAGTTAAGACTCTCCAGATCGCGACGCTGGTCCGTCTGACGCAAAAAATCCCGAACCTCGTCCCATTCGCTCCGGCCATCATCAACCGTAACGTCGGTACGCATCTGGCACTGAACATAAAACTGTTTCTCGCCCTGATCCATGCGGTTCAGGACTTCATGCGGGCTGACCCCGAAAATCTTGCTCCAGAAAATTCTGCCCCGCTCCGTGGCCAGGGCCTCGCCAAGTCCAAGCTCGTGCAGCTGCCCGTGGTATTCGGGAAAGCGCACGGCAAAGGCCAACAGGTTCTTGTCGAGCTGGGAAGGTTTGCACTGCTCCAGACGCGCCGGTGCAGACGCAGCCGCATCCGCATCCTTCTCACCCAGCGTTCGACGCAATTCGGTTTCCGAAAGTCCGAGCCCTGCCGCCAATTTGGGCAGGTAAAAGGACTTCCAATCCAGCTTCTTAAGCCGCGACATGAAACCCGTGGCCCAGTTCAGCACGTCCTTGGGGGACTGATTGGCGGACAGCTGCCGCAGACAGTAATCAAGTCCGTCGGCGGCCTGGGCGGAAAGCTCAAGCAGGCTCTCCCGGCCGTTTTTTTGCAAAACGGAGTCCACGTCTTCGCCCTCGGGCATAAGGAGCACCCTGCATTTGAGGCCCTGAGTCAAAATCATCTCCGCGCTGCGCAAGGCTGCCTTGCGGCCCGCATTGTCCCCGTCGAAAACCAGATCGACCTGCCCGACCAGACCAGAGAGGCGGTGCACCTGCTCGGGAGTGAGCGCGGTGCCCAGCACCCCGCAACTGTTCTCGAAGCCGAACTGGTGCAGGCTTAAGACGTCCACGTAGCCTTCGGTCAGGAGCACGCTCTTGGAGTGGGACATGGCCCGCCGGGCCTGGTACAGGCCGTAGAGGTGCTCGCCCTTGGTATAGATGGGCGTCTCGCTCGAATTCAGGTACTTCGGGCCGTCCCCGTCCACCAGGCTGCGCCCGCCAAAGGCCACGGTCTGGGCCGACAGGTTCATGATCGGAAAAATGAGCCGCTCGCGGAACCGGTCGTAATAGCTGCCCTTGGCCGACTTGCTGACCAGCCCGGCCTTTTCGGCGACGGCCTCGGGAAACCCGCGCCCGCGCAAATGGTCGCGCAGCTCGTTCCAGCCCGCCGGAGCCCAGCCCAGGCAGAAGCGCTCCACGATCTCGGGGGCCAATCCACGCCGCGCGATGTAATCCCGCGCGGCCTGACCAGGGGCGCGGCCGAGCACGTCTCGATAAAAAACAGCAGCCAGGGCATGCATGTCCAGACACTGGGAGCGGGAAATCTCGCCCGGCGCCATGTATTCGGGCCGCCTCCGGACCTCCAGGCCCGCCTCCCGCGCCAGGGCTTCGACCGCTTCGACGAATTCCAGGCCATTAATGGCTCGGTAGAATTCGATGATGTCGCCTGAAGCCTGACATCCGAAACAATAATAAAAGCCCCCTTCCGGATTGACCGAAAAGGACGGCTTGGTTTCCTGGTGGAACGGACACGGAGCGACCAGTCTGTTGCCGGACGGCCTGAGCTCGACATGTCTTCCGATCACGTCCTCAATGCGCAGGCGGGCCTTGATCTGGGCGATCAGTCCTTGATCGAACGTGCTCATCCGGCTCCGATGAAAAAAATTAATCCGCCAGGGCCACCTTGGTCACGCCGTCACCACCCTCATCCGCATTGCCCAGACGAAAATCGCCAACAGCCCTGGATCTTTTCAAGTGCTCATGCACCACCCGGCGCATGGCTCCCGTGCCCATCCCATGAATTATCTCGACCTCGGTCCGTCCGGCGAGCAGCGCCTTGTCCAGAAACCGGGACAGCTCCGACTCGGCTTCATCGGCCCTCATGCCCCGCAGATCAAGCCGCAGGGGAGTGACGGGAGCGGGGGCGCTTTTGAGCACAACCTTGCCGCCATCGTGCCTTTCCTTTGCGCAGACCTGTACATCAGGCAGCCCGACCCAGAGCGAAACCCCGCCCATATCAAGGCGCACGCGCTCTTTCTTGCCGTCGATTTCCTGCACCAGCCCTGTTTTGTTCCAGGGCAGATAAAGCAGGACCTGCCCTTGGGCAATGGCCTGGATGAAAAGTTTATCGATCGTACCATCCGTTTCGGGCGTTGGAGCCACGCTGTCGCGCAACTGAGCGATCTCTTTCAAGGCTTCCTTGCGCCCGCGCCGCCCTTCGCGCCACTGACGCATGATCTCCTGAGAGGCCTCGCGCAGTTCCTTTTGCATGCGGCTTCTCTCTTGATCGAGCTTTTCCAGCTTGCGGGAGTACTTGAGCTCAAGGTCGCGGGTACGGGCTCGAGCCTTGTCCAATTCCTCTTCCTTGGCCGCAGCCAGACGATTGAGGCGCTCGAAAATCTCCTCGGCATCGCCCGCATCCAGGTACAGGTAATCCTGGGCCCGCGCCAAAATGGACTCTGGGAGTCCCTGCTCCCGGGCCACGTCCAGGGCCCGACTGGCGCCAACTTGGTCGTAACCGAGCTTGAAGAGCGGCTTCCTGGTGTCCGGGGAAAAAATGACCGAAGCAGCGCGAACCCCGTCCTTGGAGAGTCCATACGCTTTGAGCGCCGGAAAATGCGTCGCCGCGCCGACCCAGGCCTGGCGCTCAAGCAGTCCGTCGACCACGGCCTGGGCCAGGGCCGCACCCTGACTGGGATCGGTGCCCACGCCGAATTCATCGAGGATGACCAGAGTGTGCGTATCAATCCGCGGCCAAACCTCGCTGAAATGCCGGATCTGAGCAGTGAACGTGGACAAGCTCTGCTCGATGGACTGCTCATCGCCCATGGAGACGACAAAATTATTCCAGAGCGGTAAAGTGCTGCCTTCGGCCGCAGTGACGGGCAGCCCTGCGTGAGCCATGAGGCCAAGCAGCCCGAGGGTCTTCAGGCACACGGTCTTGCCGCCCGCGTTGCCGCCGGTGATGATCAGCGCACGCTGCCCCTGCTGCAGTTCAAGGTCAACAGGCACGACATGGTCCTGCCCGAAGACCAGAAGCGGATGCCTCGCCTGGGCCAGAGCGAGCGGCCCGTCGGGCACGATATCGACGACATGGGCATCGGTGTGACGGGCAAAATGGCAAATGGCCAAAAGCCCGTCGAAGCGCACCAGCTCATCGAAGGTGAGCTCGATGGCGCGCTGCTCCGTACGAACCAGCTCGCTCAAAAAACGCAGAACCTTCTGCTCTTCGGCGCGCTCCTCCTGCTTGTATTCCTGCAGGTCATTGTTGAGCTCGACCAGAAAGAGAGGCTCGAAATAACAGGTCTCCCCGGTCTGGGAATAGTCGTGCACTATGCCCTTGAGACGTCCCTTGAAATTGTTCTTGAGAGCCAGGACATAGCGATCAGAGGAGATGGTCAGAAATTCATCCTGCAGAATGTACTGCAGATCCTTGTTCTGAAAGAAATCCTGGACCTTGCGGGTGCACATCTGGTGCACGCGGCGAATCTCCTGACGCACGGAATAGAGTTCGGGCGAGGCTTCGTCCCGAATCGTCCCGTCAGGGGCAAGGCAACGTGACAGGCCGGACCAGGTTTTGGGCGGCAGCGTCAGCCCCGCCACCAACGCGGCCAGACCGGGATAGCGCTCCTTGTCGGCAGGTCCGAGACGCTCCAGAAGAGCCGCAGCCACTTTAAGCATCTCCCAGAGCCCGATGAGCCCATCCACGTCAAGAAAGGCCAGGGGACTCTGCAGGTAGGCAAACACCCCGGCCACATCGGGAAAGGCCGCCAGTCGCACATCCTTGAAGGCGCAAAAATGGATGGCCTCCCGCACCAGGGCCGAGCGTTCGGCGATGCGTACGGGATCGGTTTCAGGCAAAAGCGAAAGGCAGGCATCCCTGCCCGCCTCACTGACCGCGAAGTGCGAAAGATGCTGCAGGACCTTTGGATATTCCAGCAGCTGCAATGTTCTTGAATCCATAGGATTACGACGAAAGTTTGGCGCGCACCAGCGCGCTGAGTTCCTTTCCGTCAACACGGCCGGCATGTTCGCCGAGAATGGCGTTCATGACCTTGCCCATGTCTTTCATACCGGAAGCTGCGAGGGTTTGGATGGTCACGACCACAGCTTCTTCCAATTCTTGCGGAGAAAGGGCCGTGGGGAGGTAGGCGCTCAGAATGAGGTGCTCGCGCTCCTCGATTTCAGCAAGATCGATCCGACCCGCAGCCCGGAACTGATCAATGGACTCCTGGCGCTGCTTGACCTGTTTGGCCACAACGTCCAGGATTTCGCTGTCGGTCAGCTCGCGGCGGAGATCGACCTGCTTGTTTTTGACGGCTGCCTTGAGCATTCTCAAGACAGCCACCTCGTCAGTCTTTTTGGCCTTGAAAGCGGTCAAATAGTCCTTTTCAATGCGCGCAGAAAGACTCATTACATCACCTGCATTTTACGGATCTTCTTCAGCAGTCTTTTCTTGGCCGCAGCTTCCTTCTTCTTCTTCTGGATGCTGGGTTTTTCGAAATGCTGACGCTTTTTCAACTCGGAAAGGATACCTGCCTTCTCTACCTGCTTCTTGAACTTACGCAGGGAGTAGTCAAACGTATCGCTGTCACCCATGTATACACCTGGCAAACGGATCACCTCCCGTTCTCGATCTGGGCCTGCCGTTTGGTGGCGAGCAGGAAATTTTGTCTTTTATGCAAACCTGTGGCGCATGGCAAGAAAAATTAGGGGCAAAAAAAAAGGGGCGCGCATGCAACCCCTTTTCAAAGCATCATGAAAATCAGGCTAGGAAATCTTTTCCTTAACGGTCTCGGCCAGAGACTTCAGAATAACCACGCCGACTCCGCTGCCTATGATGAAAAGCACAGCATAGAGTACTCCGAAAAAAATGGCATGATCAGGCTGCCACCAAGGCAAATCCTGAGGCAGTGGGCTCTGAACAGTTTCCCCGTGCAGCATAGGTCCCCCTCGCGGTAATTACTTGATTGCGTCTTTGAGTTCCTTGCCGGGCCGGAACTTGACAACCTTGCAAGCGGGAATCTTCAGTTCTTCGCCGGTGCGGGGGTTACGTCCGGTGCGAGCCTGACGCTCTTCAACCACGAACGTTCCAAATCCGGTGAGAGTCATCTTCTTTTCAGTCACCAGAGTTTCCTGGACGGCCTTCAGAAATTCAGTCAGCGCGCGCTCGGCATTCGCCTTGGTCAATCCTGCCTTTTCCGCCATCTTTGCAACCAATTCAGCTTTCGTCATCAGTCTTCCTCCTTTGCAGTAAATTACCAACGGGTGTGTGAAACTCTCCAGAAGTCTCATGGGCTCACAACCGTCAACACTTGGCACATTCAGCCTGATCTTGAAATTTCCCGGACAACGGCTGCGACACTTCCTACTGGAAGGAAAGAAACATGTCCATAGGGCTCAGCACTTAGCCCACCGCCCTTTCCGGCGCAAACGCTCAGTGGGCAGGCAAACAGAATTTCACCTGCAAAGTCAAGCTTATTTTCAAAAAAACTACGGTAAACCCTGCTCTGACGGGCATTTCACGCTTTTTGCCGCCCCATTTTTCGGATCGAGAACGCGAGCCAGGGATCGCAACGCATCCGGACTCAATTCTTCGGGCCGGACCCGCCTGTCCACTCCCCGTTCCCCGCACCATGTCTCCACCGCTTCAGACCAGTGGGCCTTGAGGATCGTACCCAACTGCTTGCGGCGTTGCTGAAAAAGGATCTTTACCGTCCAGGACAGGGCCGCGGCATCCTCCCAGGCCGGATCGGGCCGGGGCAAAAAACGCACAATGGCCGAGTCAACCTTGGGTTGCGGACGAAAAACATGCGGCGGAACCGTGAACACGTATTCGCCACGCACGAAATTCCCGACCCACGCCGAGAGCGCGCCATAGGTCCTGCTCCCCTCCTTGGCCGTCAGGCGCAGGGCCACCTCTTTCTGGACCATGAAGAGCATGCTCCTAAAAGAGCGGCAGCGGCTGACCATCTCCCAGATCATGGGCGAGGCCACGTTGTAGGGCAGGTTTCCGATCAGGGACAGGCCGGGCAGACGCCGCGTTCCCTCCCAGCAAAAATCCAGCCCGTCGGCGTGCACCACGCCAACCGCAGGAAACTCCGCCTTGATCCAGGTCACCAGCTCGGAGTCCTTTTCAAGCGCCATGACCGGACCGTCGTGCCCGGCCAGGATCCGGGTCAATGCGCCTCTCCCCGGGCCGATCTCAAGCACCGGATCTCCCGGCGCAAGCTCAAGACTGGCGACAATACGCCTGCAGATATTGGGATCAGACAGAAAATTCTGCCCAAGAGAGCGTTTGGGAGCGAAAAAGGAGGATCTATCCACGGCGGGGCATCCGGCGTTGCCGTTCGAGCCTGCGCTTGGCACGACGGTCATGATAGATGAGCACGGCGCGCAGGGTGACGAAATATGTGATCACGGCCAACGGAATACCGGCGATGAACCCGCCCAGGGTGGTGATAAGCAGCCACTTCCAGCTGCGCTGCAAAAGTTCCAGGAGCGGCAGGTTCACGAATTCATGAATGCTCAGGTGCGCAACGTCCACCGGCACAAAAACCTTGCCCAGCATGTACAGCAAGGGGAAAATCAGGGCCCAGTTGAAGGGGTTGCTCCACCAGGTCCCGAGGGCGGCAGCGATGATATTGCCGCGCAGGACAAAGGCCAGGGTCACTGCGATGGCCATCTGCAGGGACAAAAAGGGCAAAGCGCCAGCAAACACGCCCAAGGCCAACCCCAGGGCGATGGACTCGGCCGGGGCCTTGATGCGCACGACACGCAGATAGGAGTAACGGCTCAAACGAGCGATTTTAACCCAGATTCTTTCCATGAATTCACATAAAAAAAGGCAGCTGGAGTTTCCAGCATGCCTTGGTTTCCGGCGTAAGCAAATTACCTTTGCCGCCGATGTATTGCCCTGCCGTGCGAATTGTCAATTCATTTCAATCCACGCCGCGCACTGCTCCGGCACAGGCAGATAATGGGCAGGACCAGCCTGCCCTAATTCTCAAGCCACCGGGGGCGTGAACACTCTCGTGGCCATATCCCGATCCATCATGAAGAGGCCTCCGCCATCGGAGCCAAGGAGGCGCAACTTCTGCACGACCTCGTTCACGCTGTCCTCTTCCTCGACCTGTTCGTCCACAAACCAGCCCAGGAAACTCGCCGTGGCGTGATCCTTTTCCTTGATGGCCAGGTCAACGAGGCTGTTGATCCGGCCCGTGATGTAGGCCTCATGTTTCTGCGCGGCTTCCATGGCCGCCAAGGGGCTTTCCCACTCAAACTGCGGCTTCTCGATCGCGCCCAGAGTGACGCGCCCGCCGCGTTCGCTCACGTAGCGGAAAAACTTCATGGCGTGAAAGGTTTCCTCCTGGTTCTGGACTGTCATCCAGTTGGCGAAACCGCCCAGATTCTTGTCCTGAAAATAGGCCACCATGGCCAAATACAGGTATGCGGAAAACATTTCCGCGTTGATCTGTTCGTTGAGCGCCTTTTCTATCTTGGGACTGATCATTGGTCACCTTCCTTCAAAAAAAATTTGTAATTACATCAACTTTTTAACAGCGCCAAGTACAGCGTCATAGTCGGGCTCATGTGTCAGCTCCGGCACGATCTGCACATAGGCCACCTTGCCGCCGGCATCAATGACGAAGATCGCGCGAGCGAGCAGGCGCAGTCCGTCAATGAGCACGCCGTATGCCTGCCCGAAAGAGGCCGTCTGATAATCGGAAACAGTCTGCACGTTCTCAACGCCGGCGTTGCCGCACCAGCGTTTCTGGGCAAAGGGCAGGTCCATGCTCACGGTCAGGACCTTGACCTTGTCGCCCAGGTTCTGGGCTTCCTGATTGAAACGCCGCGTCTCCATGTCGCAGACAGGGGTGTCCAGAGACGGCACGGCGGAGACGATCACGACCTTGCCCTTGAAATTGGAAAGGGACACGGGACCAAGATCAGTATCGACCACTGAAAAATCGGGAGCGGCCATGCCGGCAGTGATCTCCGGGCCGAGCAGGGTCAGGGGATTTCCCTTCATCGTCACTACGTTATCTCTTTTATTCATAGCATTCTCCGTTGTTTGAGGCCTCGGCGCCATGGACCTCCACGGCAAAACCAATCCGGCCGGTTTATCGGTATCAGTCTGCATTCTAATCTTCCCTTACATTCGCGCAAGGGGCTGGGGATACTTTTCCCAAATATTGCGATCTCTGAGCGCGTTCTTGCTTTTGCATGGCATTCGTGCATGAGATTCTTCTTGAAAACCATGCAACGCAAGGGCAACCATGTTCATCCAGACCGCGCATCGGCACGTCATTACATGGGAAGGTTACTGTTTATGCACCTCACGATTGTCAACGGAGACCTCCTCGATCAGGACGTCGAGGTCATTGTCAACGCCTGGAACCGGAACATCATCCCTTGGTGGCTGCTCCTGCCCCAAGGCGTGTCCGGCGCGATAAAACGCCGCGCAGGGACCAGTCCCTTCCGCGAACTCGCCCGCCACGGAGCGATGCCACTGGGGTCAGCCATAGCCACCTCGGCCGGCCGTCTGCCCTTCCGGGCGATCATCCACGTCGCGGGCATCAACATGTGGTGGCGCTCCTCGCCGAAATCCGTCCGTGACAGCGTACGCAACGCATTGGCCATTGCCAGTGAAAAAGGATACTCCTCCATTGCCCTGCCCCTGGTCGGAGCAGGATCCGGCGGCGGAAACGAAGCCGAAATCGAAGCGATCATGCTTGATGAACTGAGCCGATGCCAATTCGAGGGGGAGGTGCGCCTCGTACGCTTCGCGAGATCACCGAAAACGAACCGGCACGGAGGCAGGTCATGAACATCATCCCCCGCGTTCTGCTGGCCGCCGCCGTCATGGCTGCGACGGCAGGCCATGTCGCGCTGACCGCCATGGCAGCGAATGCCCTGCGATCGCTGCTGCCTCCAGAGCCAAGTCTCCCGAAACTGACGGCCCTGTTCTGGGTCCAGCCCCTGGTCTGGCAGACCGCATCCGCATTGGCGGGCATCGTGGCCCTGGGCGTCATCGGCACCCGCAAGGAGGCTGGGGCGGCCGCACTGGCTGCGACACTTCAATTCGGCTGGCTGCTGTCCTGCATCATCTGGCAGGCAGTCGCCTGGCTCGCGCCGTTTATCATCGAAACCCCTGTCATCGACTAGGAGGCATCATGAAAACAACGCTCAAGAATCTCGCGGCAAGCATCATTCTCGTTCTTATCATGCTCGCAGGATCATGGTCCGTCCCGCACGCCGGCCTGCTCGCAGACGATCAGGCCGCGCCCCGCCTGCAAGGCAAAACTGGCGGCGATACTGATCCGAGCCTCTTCTCTATCCAGAATCCGTCCGATCGCCCATCTCAAGGAAAATTCATGGGGCCGTGCATCATCCCGGAAATCGCGGAGCGCAATCGTGAAATCATGGCGCAGGCGCTCATGCGTGATGATCTGGAAAAACTTGCCTACATCGTCAGCGAGCGCGGCCGGATGGAGGGCTTCTCGCCCGACATGGACCTGGGCCCGGCGAGGCCGCTGATGCTGGTCCAGAGCGGACAAGCCGCCCAGATTCTGCTCGACCACGGCGCCAACCCCAATCTCGCCGATGCGAACGGATTCACCCCGCTGCACTTTGCCGTGACGCACGAGCGAGGGGAAGACATCGTTCCGGTACTGCTCAAGGCGGGCGCGGATGTACATGCCCGGAATGTTGAAAACATGACCCCGCTCATGCTCCTCAAATTCGTATTCATCGAATTAAAAGAATACGGACACGGACAAAGACTTCTCGAAATACTGACCATGGCCGGGGCGGACATCAACGCCCAGGACTCTCACGGGTACGCCCTGCTGCATGATGCGGCGAGCAATGACAGCGCGGCCCTGGCCAGGGCCGCGCTCTCCCTGGGGGCGCGCAGGGATATCCTCAATGCGGACGGAGACACGCCGCTGGCCATCGCCCGCAAACTGGGATCTCGCGAGGTCGCGGCCCTGCTGGAAAAATGATCCGGGGGCTAACGCAAACGGTAGGGCACGTCGCCGATTGCACCTGCGACTCCATTGGGAAGTCCCAACACCCATGCATCGCCCTGCTGCGTCAGGGCGCCTTGAACCGATCTCGCTGGGGAGGTATGACTGGTTTGCTTGCGCGAACCGCTCAAGGTCACGGATTCTGTTGCCCTGGTGATTTCAAGCAAGGCTTCCAGACCCCGGACCGGCGTAAAATTCAAGGTGTAGGTGGAGATGTACGAGGCATACCCCTGCATATACCCCGTGCCCCCTTCGAACCTTATTACGCACTGAACCGGGCTGGTCAGTTCCCACTTCCCGCTGGCGTTACGGGCCACCGCCACATCGGAGCTTTCAAAGGAGATCGACTGCAGTTTCTTGGTCCTCAGGTGCTTGGCCAGAAGGCTGGCCCTCGCGTCCGGATCCAGATTTCCGCGTAGCATCGCAGGCGTTAAAGGATCTGGCCTCGCATTTCCCCCGGCCAGGGTGCGCGCTCGAGTCATAAGATCCGCTTTGATTCGGCATGAAGAGATCTCGATCTGTCCAAGCAGGGCGCGAACCTGTTCCGCATTGTTGCCTTGGCACGCGTCAAAGAGCGCCTGCCCCAAACCCTGACAGCGCACCATCTCGATTTCTCCCACAGACGCCGCAGCCCAGGCGCAATTTGCGGCCCTTTCGGCGAGCATTCGGGCTTGGGCGAGATCTCCTTGCCCCAGGACTTGTTCAAAGGTGGACCGTAGGACATCACAGTTCTCGGCGGCAGCAAACCGAACAGCGGCATCGCGACAAATTCGGGCGCTGTCCACGGCAACCTGCATGCGCGCCCTGTATGCCTCGGCCAATTCCAAAAGAAACCCGATGCCAGCCACCTGTTCCTCAATCAACTGCGCATCCCGGGATCCTGCGGGACCCGACGGCCCGATGGCAGCATGCGCCCTTTCGGCGCGTTGCCCAAGGGCGACTTGGCGCTCCCGCAACGCCTGCAGATTCCGACCGACCTCCTCTGGGCAATCATTCACCCGCGCCAGATGCTCTTCGACGGCACCGAGCAGGTTGACCACCTCAACCTGTTCTCCAGGCGCATCCTCTACCAGCAGAGGCGCAACCTCATCCCTGAGATCCCCAACATAGTTCCACAGGCGGTCCAGCCCCTGTCTGGCCTCCTCGACTGCCCCCTCGGCCCGGACAAGAATGGATTCCCGACGCTCGCCGACCAGAGGCGGGACGGGACGGACATCTGCATCACCTCCTGCGGCGGCCCGTTGCAGGGAGTCATGAGCCGCCCCAACCTCTTGCAAGGCGGCGTCCAGCCCGTTCATGATCTCGTCCGTCCCGAAAAACATCCGCGCAAGATCGGCAAAAACGGCGTCGACTTCCGCCGTTGAGGCCTGCACGTCCCCACCGTGACCACCGGTCTTGATCATGTCCACGCGACGGCACAGAACCTCCGACCGTTCTTCCGCCTGCACGGTGATACGCTCCAAGGTCCACGTCAACTCCTCCGCCCGCGCATAGCTGGACGCAATAACCTCGCCGGACCTGGCCGCACCAGAAACATCCAACCGGAGCTGTCTCTGTTCCCAGCCCGTGAGCACCTTTTCATCGGCACTGATCAGCCTCTCAGCCTCTTCCAGAAGACCACGCGCCTCACCACAACGGACGGCCGTCTCATCGGCCTGGCTCCGGGCCTGCTCCTGTGCCCGCCGCAGGCGTTCAAGCATGGCCGCATCCATGTTGCCATCCTCCGATTGCGCATCCTTCTTTCTGTAATGCTCCTCGAACTGCTCCAGAAGAACCTTGACCTCTGCCGCATGGCGTCGCAGCCCCTCCATCGCCAGATCGTAGTCTCCCCTTTCGTTCAAAAAAGCGTTCGTCTCTTCCCCCGCCATATCCCTGACCACAGAAGAAAAAAATGCAGGCGTCTGCCCGCTTGGCGGCGTCTTTTTGGCAACATGGGACCACAAAAGGCGAAACACATCGTGCAGGACCACGGCTCGCAACATTCCCATGTCATAGCTGCCCTCGGCCCGATCCAACAAGCCAGCATCGTTAGCCGACTTGATTTGCTGCAGCCGCTGCTCAAACAGGGCCTGGACGCCCATCACCTCGCCGACCCACCGCGTAGCCTCCCGTTGATCCGCAGAGGGTTCTCCGGTCAAAAAATAGGGGCCAGTGAGAACGCGCACTCCTAATTCATGGAACCAGCCATCCTGCAGAAATATCCCTTCCGCATGGGTTCTGGCTTCCAGAACAACTCTGTAGATATCCAACAAACGCACAAGAACCCGCGTATACTCGTCATATCTGCTCCAGATGTCCGGCTCACCGGAGTAGCCACGCAATCCACCTCGCAGCCAATCCTTCAGCGCACCGACGCTGCCGGCAAAACCCTGTTCCGTGGATCCGTCGATGGTCTTCCGTAACAGGTCAGAGATTCCCAGCGCTTTCCCTATGCGCAGCAACTCGTCAAACAGCACCGGCGTCTTGCCTGTCAGCACGATCTGCTCGGCACCCCGCTTCTCCTCGAGCCGCTCCTTCAGCTGTTGGAGGAACTGCACCTTCAGGCGTTCCCATCTCTCCATTTCGTGATAGTTAAAATACTCCCTAAGCTTGGGGCCCACCAAGCCGGTCTGCTTCATCTCATCGTACATCGCCAGCACGGGGTCATTGCGCCCGAGGCTGTCCTTGAGCACGTCGTCGGCCACAGTCCACTCGAAGATCCCATTGCGCACTTCGGAAAACGGGAAACAGTCCGCAATCTCATCGCTGTTGGGCTTTGAACCGTCGGACTTTGGCTGCAGGCAGGCAGACATGGCGCGAGCATCCCGGGCCTCCATGCTGATCATTTCATCGATGTCGAAGGTCTTTCCCTGGTAGCTGAGCGTTTTCAAACGCCAGCGGCTCAATCTGATGTCCTCGCCGATCTTCTCCACGCCGGTGAGGTCAAACTTGGCATTCTCGTACAGCGTGTCCTTGAAATGCTCCATTCGCTCGAACCACTCGAACTCGACAAACTGATGGCCAAACTGCTCTCCCACGGACATGGCCGTCGAAAAAAGGGACGCCGGTGGGATCAGGACGGCCGTCACTTCCCAGGCCATACCCCAGTAATCTCCCAGGTAGTAGCGCTCCACTGCTCCTCCGAAAGGAACACGCCGCCGAAAACACTCCACCCCGAGTTCTTCCCATTTACCTTGGCCCGCCAGCTCAACGTACGCTGTAATCTCGCTTGTCAGACTGAATACCACCATGCCCTGCATCATGGCACTCCCGGCCGCACTGTTCTTGATGGACTCCTCAAATACCCTGTTAACGCCCTGAATTTTGCGCGCCACGCAGTTGTTGTAGAGTACTTTGTTGATGCCATTTTCCAGCGAAACAGTCATTCCTTTGCGCTTGTTGGCATGCACGGCCAAGTCATCCAGGTTCTCAGTTCGCCCGACAAACCGGTCCGCCTTCTGGCGCAGAGAGAGTTCCTCGCCGTCGCGCAAAAAAGACACGTAATCGTCCGTTGTCCCTCGTCGCAGGCTGTCAAGAAGCTTATTATCCATAAAATCAAGGAGATCGTTCACCTTGCAGGGATACGCCAGCATCGCGGCCGCAGCCATGCGGAGGTTCAGCTCTGTTCCTTTCTTGAGTTGAGCCACCACAAACGCGTAGGCGCTCTTCGTTTTAGGGTCGAGAACCTTCATCCCGGCCTTGCGTTGAAATTTAACGACAGCGCCATCGAAACGGCTCTTGAGACTCTGATAGGAGCTGTCCAGCTTCTCCACACCAGCCCGGGAATCCCGGAGAACACGATCCTCAATTTCGACCATCTCGCGAAACTCGTCGAGCTCGGCCTTGAGCCTGCGTCCCGCGTCTATGTCATCAGGATTGAGGGTTTCGATGCGACGCGTGAAATCATCCAGGGCTTTCCGGAAGCAGACGTTGGCGTTGCTCCACATCGCCTTTGTGCATTGCTGCCAGAAAGATTTGATCAGTTTGTCGTTGGCCTTCAAGGTAGCGGAGCTTTTGCCGTCTGAAGTGGGAACGAGTTTGGCCTCAAAGGGAAAATCCTGACCTGTGGAACTCATATATTCGCGAATGTGCCGGGCCAGCACGTCCGGTGCGGAGTACTTTTCCGCTGAAAATTTCTGTACGAAATCTCGCAAGGCGGGGTTATCGGGGATCCCGCCGAATTTCTCCAGGCCCGCGAAACTGCGCTCGGCAAGTTTGGCCGCCTTCAGAAAGGAGTCCAGGTCTGAATGGACGCCTGGCTTGACGATGTCGTGCTCGAAATGTCTGATCATTTCCAAGCTACGCCCGGGTTCCGTTTTCCACTTTATTTCTCCGAGATCCTGCAGACGGACACTGGCCAATTTTGCCTCCACCAGGATGTCGAGCATTGCGTCACGCATTTCGACCTTGCCACCCAGTCCCGCCTCACCTCCTTGATCGCCAAAGTTGACTCGCTTGACCTCTTTGGTCGCAGATTCGGCATACTCCTGCCCATGCTTCCCCACATAGACTTCATGCGTGGCCATGCCATGAGCGGTACACGGCATGTCCAAGTCTTCAGGTGCCTTTCCCAGGCGATTACGAATACGCTGGTCGAAGGCTTGCTTCATGGCCAGAGCCAGTTCAAGGTTCCCGGAGATGAAGCTGAAATCAATATCCCCGGCCAGGGTCATCTGCTCCAGGCGCTCCAGAGGCCAGCTGCCCACTTCAGCCACGAACACGGAAAAACGCTGGCCGTCGATGACGTTTCTGCCGGCAAAGTCCCTGATCACCCCGGTGATCTCCTCCATGACTATCTTGCGACGATGGGACAATATCCGAGCCTCGACCAATGAGCCTCCAGCGCCAAACTGTTTACCGAATACCCGCTCAAGACCCTTGGTACCAAGATGCTTGCCGACATCCTTCTTGATCTCCATCAACACATGGCGCATTTGCCTGCCCGGGACGTCCATCGCCCCAAGACGTTTGTAAAACTCCTCGGGTGTGATTTCATATTTACGAACCCGCATGAAATTCTTGACGATTTCCATCTTCACATCGACGGGTTTGACGTCAGAGACACTCACCCCGCCGAGGGCGGCCTCCAGAATGCCGAGTGAATTCTCATCCTCGGGGGACCAGGGCTCGGCACTGCGAGCGAGAAGCTGCCGCTCCTGGTCTTCATCCCAGGGTTCCTCTGAAGCGCAGTAAGCGATCGGCTGTACCAGAATCAGCGCAAAGATGAAGCATACCGGGAGCGGAAGAAAACGCATTGTTTTTGATAAACGAAACGCATTCAGTGGAATACGAAGAAAAAATACTGACAGGTTCTCCAAAAGCCTTGCGTCGTTCATAACGGCTCCGGCAGGCCAAAGCAGCGGTGCGGACAGGTCACTCTCTGGCTGGATCATATTGCGGGTCAAAGAGCGACCCGGTGCGGTCGAATGTTCCGAGAAAACTCGCCGAGCCTTCGAGATCCGAAGGCAGGGCGGATGTCGGTCCGGCGGGCCTGATCACGGCCTTGAGGCCCTTGCGCGGACGCACCGGGCCGTCCGGGGCGCAGATCGCACGATCCCCCTCCACGGCCGACACCTTCCATTTTCCAGCCGCAAGCTCCTTGCCCGAGCTCAACACCAGAAATGCCTCCACCGTCTGGCCGGGGCGGGCGAAAACGCCATCCCCTTGTGGCAGGACGACGACAATGTCCTGGTCCCGCACTTCGTCTACGGTTCCGGTCAGAATCTCCGGCGCAGGGGAGTCGTTGAAGATCAATCCGGTCTGGCTCGCTTCGTCACCGTAACCGTAAACCTGATCCTCGTGCGTCTTAACCGGTTGCGCTTCCGAGGGCCGGTCCTGCCCGCCCCCCTTGCGCGCCATGCGCACTTGCATCCCCGCCATCGGTTCGGAAGTCAGAGTCAGCGGCCGGGCGGTGATTCTCTTCCCCTGCACCGTTGCAACTTCGTAGACTCCGAGGATCATGGGCATAAGATCGGCCTGATAAACAACTTCGAACCGATCCCCGGTTTGAAAAAAAGCCGTCCCGGCAACCTCCATTTCCACCACATGGGCAGGGTCAACCGCCACGACCACGGCCTCGACCTCGTCGGACGGAAACACCTCCCCCAGAAGTTCCAGGGCATGGGCTGTCCAAGCCGTCGCCAAGAAAAAAACGACTGAAACAAAAGCAAGCAACCCGCACGATTTGACCTTCATCGCCCACCTCCGGCATTACCCGATGAACGGAACACGGCCGACCACTCCAGCGCTCCGCCGCTATTTCTTCCACTGATACGGTGGATGGCTGGCCGACAACGATATCCCGTCGCTGATGCGCATGAACAGTTGGCCGTTCAAGATACTCATCTTCACAGGAACGCGTACCCTTTTCTCGACCACGGGAGGCATTTTCCTGTTATGCACATCAATCATGGACGGCGGCCTTTCGTAGTCGGCATAGACCATTTCCATCTGATACATGGCATCGTTCCATGAGCCCATGTTCAAGTGCGATCCGGTATTGAATGATTCGAACGTGATGAGAAATCGGAAACTCTGCCATCCGCCCGCAGTCCTCATCTTGCGATTGCCCTCGGAAACGAGCCGCCCTTCGTATCTCCCTTCCCCTGCCTTGTGGAGTTCCATCTGCGCACCGCTATCGCTGAAATCATTCCAGATTCCGACAATGCTGTCGGCCTCGAGTGATCTGGGCGAAGAACGGGAATAGGGATCGATGATGTTTTCAGGCGCCTGTTCGCGCAGGAGATTGACGCTGTTTTCCGCAGCAGCATTGGAAGACGCGTCCGCTCCCGCATCGGCGAAAGCTCCGCCGTCAACCCCGGCAGAGGCCAAGAGCATGGGGATGTATGCCATCTCCGGATCGACCTTGAACACTCTGCGGGCGTACTCATTACATTTGCCTTCGATGGCGGCGACAGCGTAGCCGCGCCAGAAATGCTCTGGGTCTTCCAGATGACCCGATTGTCTCGCCGTTTCCTCCAGAAAAATCATGGTCCGCCCCTGCAGTTCCATGAAATCATTGGCCAGCGACTGATCGTTTTGTGCGTAGCCACTCTGGGCTCGCAACACGAGGCCGAGCATGATGGCCAGATTTTCGAGATGAACGGAACGGGCGGTATCGATGCTCTGAAGGGACCCCCCATTGGGAATCAGGAAAAAGTGTTCCACACAGCCAAGCAATTCCCGCACTCGATAGTCCTGGGTGCTTACTCCCGCATCAAGCCGCAAAGGCGTCTGAGCGAAGAGCGTGAACACGAGAACAACCAGGACGCACTTTTTGCTGAACAAAACGCGAGTTTCCATGGCGATTCCCCTTTTTAGCGCAGATCATGACGTCCGACACCTGTTTTGGATTTATTATGGATCGTACATGACTTTTGAAGACGCTGGCAAGGTCATCAGCGGACAATATTCACACGGTCCCGCCCCTGGCCAACCACCCCTCCCCCTGCTACACCGCCCCCCTGCACGCTCCCCGACTGGTTTTTCTCGGCCTGGACGGCCTGCCATGGTCCCTGGCCGCAAGCCTCTGCGCCCAGGGCCTGCTGCCCAATCTGGCCTCCATCGTCGATGATCCCGGATGCAGGGCCATTTCCGCCGAACTGCCCGAACTCTCTCCCGTGAACTGGACCAGCCTCTTCACCGCCACCCCGCCCGGCGAACATGGCGTTTACGGCTTCACCCGCCTGGATCCGCAAAGCTACGAACTTCAGTTCACGGACTTCACCCATGTGCACGGGGCCACTATCTTTGAACGGCTGGCGGAGCGTGGATTCTTCGCCAAGGTCGTGAACATGCCCAACCTCGCGCCGGTGCGGGCCATGCGGGCCATGCTGGTGGCCGGGTTCCCGGCCCAGACCCTGGAAGGCGCGGTGCATCCCCCAGCCCTGGGCGGCATCCTGGCCGACATCGGGTACACGATCGAGGCCGACACCGTGCGCGGGGCCACGGACCCCGCCTTTTTGCTGGAAGACCTGCACCGCACCCTGGCCTGCCGTCGCAGAGCCCTGGACATGCTGTGGCCGGACATGGCCTGGGACCTCTTCTTCTTCGTGCTGACCGAGACGGACCGCCTCGGCCATTTCCTTTTTCCCGCCCTGGTCGAGCCCTACCATCCCTGGCGCTCGGAAGCCCTGCGCTTCATGACCGCGTGGGACGCCCTCATCGGCCATTTCCTCGCCAGATACCACGACCTGCCCGATCCCAAGCGCCTGCTGATCATGGCCGACCACGGCTTCACCACCCTCGAACAGGAAGTCGACCTCAATTTCTGGCTGCGCGAGGCGGGCCTCCTGCATCTCTCCCGCCAGCCCGGAAGCGAATGGGACGCGCAGGCCATCAGCCCGGCCACCCGCGCCTTTGCCCTTGACCCGGGCCGTATCTACCTGCACACCAAAGAACGTTTCGGACGAGGGGGGCTCTCCCGGACCGAAGCCGACCTGCTCGGCGCCGACCTGGCCCGCGCCCTGTCGGGGCTGACCTGGCATGGCCGCAAGGTCATCCGCCACGTGCATCGCGGCCGGGATCTCTATCACGGCGCAAAGGCCCACCTCGCCCCAGATCTGGTGCTGGTCCCGCAGCCCGGCTTCGACCTGAAGGGCAAATTCGGCCGCACCGGCATGTACGGCCATTTCGGCCGCCAGGGCATGCACACGGCGGACGACGTCTTTTTTTACGATTCACGGGGCCATGCAGCCCGCACGCCGACGGAAGTCGGCCAGGAAATTCTGGACCACTTCGGCATTCCCGCCACCACCCTTGGGGCCCGATAAATCATGCGCATCGACTATCAAAACGACTTGAATCCCTCCCAGTACGAGGCCGCAACCACCCTCGCCGGTCCAGTCCTGGTCATCGCCGGGGCGGGCTCGGGCAAGACCCGCACCGTGGTCTACCGACTGGCCCGACTGGTCGAGTCCGGCGTATCCCCGGCCGAGATCCTGCTCTTGACCTTCACCCGCAAGGCCTCCTCGGAGATGCTGCACCGCGCGGGAGGCCTCCTGGGACACCAGGGTCTGGGATACGTGCGCGGCGGCACCTTCCACGGCTTCGCCTATTCCCTGCTCAAGCAGCATGCGGGCCTGCTGGGATTTGAGCGCGGGACTACGGTCATGGACCGCTCCGACGCAGAGGAGATACTGAGCCAAGCCAAGGACCGCCTGAAGATCGGCAAGGGCGACCGCAAATTTCCCAAAAGGGCCACGATCATCGGGCTCTACAGCAAAAGCCGCAACAAGGAGCGCTCCCTTGACCAAGTGCTGCGCCAGGAAGCCTATCATCTGGGCTCATACGAGGACGACCTGCGCCGATTGCTTGAAGAATACGAGCGCATCAAGCACGAGTGCGGACTCCTCGATTACGACGACCTGCTCTTTCTGCTGGAACGCCTTCTGACCGAGCATCCGCAAGTCCGCGAAGCCGTGACCTCGTCCATCTCCCATATCATGGTTGACGAGTACCAGGACACCAATCTCGTACAGGCGCGGCTGGTGGGCCTTCTGACCAAGCCCGGCGACGCGAACCCCAACGTCATGGCCGTGGGCGACGACGCCCAGTCCATCTACGCCTTTCGCGGCGCCAACGTGAAAAACATCCTTGATTTCCCCAAGACCTTTCCCGGCACCAAACTCATCAAGCTGGAACAGAACTACCGCTCGACCCAGCCCATCCTGGAACTGACCAACGCGATCTTGGACGGTTTCCGCGACAAGTTCAGTAAACGCCTCTTCTCCGAGCGCACCGACACGCGCCTGCCGGAGCACGTGCTGCCCTTCTCGGACCGCAGCCAGGCCCGCCTGGTCGCGGCCAAGGTGGTGGAACTGTCCCGCACCTATGCCCTGGACCAGATCGCGGTCCTGTTCCGGGCCGGATATCAATCCTACCATGTGGAAGTAGAGCTGAACAAGATCAGCCTTGGCTTTCGCAAATACGGCGGGATCAAATTCTCCGAAGCCGCGCACATAAAAGATGTCCTGGCCTGCTTGCGCCTTGCCCAAAATACGTTGGACATCCCGGCCTGGCAGCGCATCCTGGGCAATGTGCCGGGCATCGGCCCCAAGAGCGCGCAAAAAATCCATCACGCGGCCATGATCAACGATCACGCCTTCATCAAGGCCCAGCGCGCCAAGCGTCCGGCCCTCGACGACCTCTTGCGCGTGCTCGATACCCTGCGCACCCAGGTCATGCGTCCATCCACGGCCATCACCTTCGTGCTCGAATACTACCTGCCCGTGCTGCGCGAAAAATTCCCGGACGACTACCCGCGCCGCGAAGCGGGCCTCGAAGAACTGGTCCAGATCTCCCTCAGCTATGACGATACCGCCTCCTTTTTGGGCGACCTGAGCCTGGACAGTCCCGATGCCGAGGAGGAGCGCGGACAGGCCGTGACCCTGTCCACGGTTCATTCGGCCAAGGGCCTGGAGTGGGACGCGGTGCTGGTCATCGACCTGGTAGAAGACCGTTTCCCGTCCCGCCACGCCATGAACGACAGCGACGATTTCGAGGAAGAGCGGCGGCTCATGTACGTGGCCTGCACCCGCGCCCGCGACAGCCTGACCCTCTTCTCCCCCGAGACCCTCTACAGCCGTGAACTCTCCGCCACCACGCCGGCCCGGGTCAGCCCTTTCCTGCAAGACATCCCCGCCCATCTGCTGAGCCGCTACCGCGAACAATTCACGGGCGGCGTGGGCCTGCAGACCCTGCCCACGCCTCGCCGCGCACCGGAGAGCGCGTCGTCCCAGATCTCCCGCCCGGATCCAGGCGAAGATTTCGACGCCCCGGCGCCAAGGCCAGCATCCAGCACCCAGACCCCGGTGCAGGGCACCTACTGCCGCCACAAGATCTTCGGCCGCGGCAAGGTGATCCAGCGCGTGGAGCCCAACAAGTACAAGATCAACTTCCCCGGCTTTGGGCTGAAGCTCATCATCGAGGATTTCGTGGAACTGGAATAGAAAACGGGACGCGCTTTTGGACGCATCCCGTTCTTAACCGACTCGCCTCACATCCCCGAAGGAACGGACCCTAGCAGACCATAACCTTGACATGGGCGAAAAACGCGTCGTCCTCTACTTCCTGACCCAGGCGGACAAAGATGTCTTTAAGGGCCTGGCATTCCGTGGCGAAAATGTTTTCGTCCCCGATGCGCTCGAAAAGCCCGGTAGCGCGCATCACGTCGAGCACCTGTTTCTTGAGCCCCGAAAAGACGATCTGCACTCCGGTCTCGCGCAGCTGGCCCACCAGATTCTGCAGCATCTCCTCTCCCGATGAATCCATGGAATTGATGGCGTCCGCGACCACGAGCAGGAACTTCGCGTCTTTGTGATCGGCCACGGCTTTAAGCACCATGTCCTCAAAATACGTCACATTGGCGAAATACAGCGAGCCGTCAAAGCGCATGACCGTGACCAAAGTCGAGGTGGCCAGGGTCTGGTGCACGCTCACGTCCCGCAGGGTCCCGTCGGTAAAGCGGCCGAGCACAGCCACGCGCGGGGCCATGGAGCGATAGAGGTAGAGGCCGATGGACAGGGCCGCGCCGGTCAGGATGCCCTTGTCCAGGTGCGGCGCGGCGAGCAGCGTCACGGCAAAGGTCACCAGCGCGACAATGCCGTCTCCCCGATTGGCCTTCCACGTGTGCACAAAGGCATGAGGCGTGATTAGACTGACTACCGCCATGACGATGATCACGGCCAGCACGGCTTTTGGCAGATGATAGAGCAGGGGCGTGAAGAACATGAGGGTCACGGCCACAAAGATGCCATTGAAGACCATGGCCAGCCCTGTTTTTGCCCCGGCCTGCATGTTGATGGCCGAACCGGTGAAGGATCCGCAAGCCGGGTAGGCCTGAAAAAAGGAGCCGCCGATGTTGGCCAGGCCCTGGCCGATGAGCTCCTGATTGGGATCGACATGCTGCCGGGCCTTGCTGGCCATGGCCTTGGCCATGGAGATGGACTCCATGAAGGCGACCAGGGCGATGATCAGGGCCGAGGGCAGTAATTGCCGCACGGCATCGAAGCTGAGCGTCGGAAGAGTCAGGGCCGGCAGCCCCGCCGGGACCGGCCCGACAACATCCCCGCCGCCGACAAGCTTCATGACGCCACCATCGACGCTTTTGATATGCCAGGCGCGGTCATCGGTCTGCATGCCCTCCGGAGCAGAACCCCACTGGTAAAGAAGGCCTGTCTCCTCGCCCTCGGGACGCACGAAACGCAGTTGCCGCAAGCCGCGCAGGAGCTCGTTGTGCCGCCTTTCCATGGAGCGCATGTCCAGCTGAGCGAGCTCGGTCTGGTGACGCAACCCGGTGGCCATCCATATGGAGCTGGTTTTTTCCGCCTGCCGCTGCCGCGCGGAAAGCTCGGCCACCTCGGCGCCCAGCTGTTCCATCCGCCGCAGATTCTCTTCATACTGAACCACCAACTCCCGCGCCTGGGGGGTTGCTATGTCTTCCAGCACGGCGGTCCCGCGCTGATCGTATCCGATGGCGGCGCTGACCATGATGGTGATGACCACCGCGACAAGAACGCTGGCCTTGGACAAGGCCGGAATTCTTTTGATCGCAAGGATAAGGGCCAGCCCGAAGATGGTCATCCCCAGGGTCGGCAAATGGGTCTGCGGAAGGAGGCGCAGCATCTCCCAGACATCCCCCAGAAAAAAGTCACTGCGGCCTTTGGGAATACCCAGCAAGAGGTCCAACTGGGACAGACCGATGATAATGGCGGCCGCGTTCATGAACCCGAGGATGACCGGGTGGGACACGAAATTGACGATGGTTCCAAGCTTGACCACCCCCAAAAGGAGCTGCACGAGACCAACCAGGATGGTCAAAAGAAGCGCAAAACCGATGTATTCAGGCGTGTTCGAGACCGCCAGAGGGGTCACGGCGGCGGCGGTCATGAGCGAAACGATGGCGACCGGTCCCGTGGCCAATTGCCGGGATGATCCCCACAAGGCCCCGATGATGGCCGGCACGAAGGCCGTGTACAGGCCGAAATACAGAGGCAGCCCCGACAGCTGGGCGTAGGCCATGGCCTTGGGGACAAGGACAAGCGCGCCGGTGATCCCGGCCATGAGATCTGCCCGCACGACCAGGGTCGAAAGCGGAAGCCAGGAGAGAAAGGGAAAAAAACGCAGCAGCCTGCCAGTCATGATCATATCCTTGGACTCTATATTTCAAAAAACCAAACAGTCGAATTAAAAGAGCGCCTGCACCGTCAGGCCGCTTTTGCACGCGCAAGCTATGCCGTGACCACGAGCACCGCGCAATGCGCCCAACCGCAGACCTCCTTGGTGACCCGGCCGCTGAACATCTTGGGCAGAGGCCCGGAGACCATGCCGCCGATCATGATCATATCCACTGTGCGCTCCTCGGCGGCCCGCACGATGATGTTCGAGGGATGTCCGACTCCGGCCACGGCCTCGAAGTGAATATGCGGCCATTTTTCCTGGCCGCGGATACAGATGTCCTCGACCATTTTCCTGGCCGCGGGCAGACCACTCTCTCGCCGCGCGACAGCCACAAAGGTCAGCCGCTCCAGGGTCACGCAGCACATCCCGAGGCTCAGGGCCTCCTCGACGGCCAGGCGGCTGTTCGGTGAATCCTCCACGGCCACCAGCACATGGGTCCCGGTCATCGTGAAATCCTTGGGCAGCATGAGCACCATGGGAAAACCGAGTCCGATGACCTTCGCGGTCATGCTGCCCACCAGCAGATACAGCCTTCCAGCTCGGCCATGACGGCCCATGATGATGACATCGGCCTCGCGCTTCCTGGCCTGCTCGACGATGGCGTGCTCAGGCACCGAGGACCCGACCACCACGGTTTCGCACTCCACCCCGCTGTCCCTGGCCATCTTGCGAACGTCTTCCAGATACGGAGCTATCTCTTTTTGTTTGCGAGTAACCTTGGCGTTGGCGGATTTGAGAGATTCGACATCGACTTTGACTACATACAGGACTATCAAGCGGGCGGCGCAGGCCTGGCCGAAAAAAATGGCCTCCTGCAACGCCCCGTCACTGAAAACGGAACCGTCCGTGGCCAGAAGCAGAGTCTTGGCTTCACCCAGAAGGCTGGTGGAGAAGCGGTTCATGCGCGCTCCGAGGTTATGGTTGAAAACGTCTCCATTGCTACTCTTTTCGCAATTTCAATACAAGCAGCGCTCCAAAATTCACGAGGGATCAGTCTCGGGATTTGCGCTCGAAAGGGAGCAAGACGCATCCGGGCGATGTGAAAACACCTCATGTTTGACGGATAAAATGACGGGCAGTAAAGCTACCTTCGCACCCCGGCCCCAGAACCCGCAGCAAGGATGTTTTCATGAACCCTCGCGTCATCGGCACCGTTCGCTCCCCTCTCACCAGCCGCGAGCAGTGCCCGAAATACGGCGATGTCTCGATGCCGCCGGTCTGGATTGAACTGACCCCGGATTTTGAACCTGCGGCCACGGACCTGCAAATCGGAGACGCCATTCTGGTCCTGACATGGATGCACCAGGGCGATCAGAGCGTGCTGCGCTGCCACCCCCAGGGGAACCGCGAGTTGCCCATGCGCGGCATCTTCTCGACCCGCTCCCCCGACCGCCCCACGCCCATCGGCCTGCATGCGGTGCGCATCTTAGGCCGCGAGGGACTGCGCCTCAAAGTGCACCCCCTTGAAGTCATCGACGGCACCCCCGTCATCGACATCAAGCCCGACAACACCCCCTTCCAGAATCAAACCGAATTTTCATCCCTGGTAAATCCCGAAACGGGCCAGGCCATCCTTACGGCCGGCCGCGACGGCTGGCAGCGCGGACTCTTCGCCGGATTCAACGGCAACATAAGCATGCGCCAAGGAGAACGCGTCGTGATCACGGCGACAGGCAGCGCCAAAGGGCATCTCTCACCTAAGAATTTGGCCGTGGTCGACCTGTCCACGGGAGCCGCCCTGTCATCGGTGCGGGCCTCATCGGAACTTGCCGTGCATCTTGAGATGTATCGCAATCAGCCCCAGGCAAAGGCCATCGTGCACACCCACCCGCCACATCTTCTGGCTCTGTCCCTGCGCGGCGAGGGCCCTCTTCTTGACCTCCCCCTCTTCGAAGCCCGGGTCTTTGCCGACAAGCTGACCCGCGTGCCCGCCCACCGGCCCGGCACTGCGGAACTGGCCCAGGCCGTGGGCCTGGCCAGCCGGGATTTCGAGGCCGTGTTCATGGACAACCACGGACTCGTCTGCCGGGGGGACTCCATGATCCAGGCGCTGGGGCTCTCCGAAGAACTGGAGAGCCTGGCCGGGATCGCGATGACGCGCTAAGCTCAAAGCCCACGCCGAGGGGCGAACCTGGATTCGCCCCATTTTTGCGCGCACTATTCAAAATTAATCCTTGCCAATCCAAAAACACAGGTATATATACCCCGAGCATTTCTTGAGGGAATTCTTCCTTTCCGCACGGCCCTTCTTGAGCTTGTTCGCTCTTCGATCCGGTTCCACACGTTTTCGAAATGCTTGTTTTCCCGCCTTGGACAGTCGGCCTCACGGTAAAGGCCCGGTTCCAGAGCCGGGTTTTCTTTTGACCGCGAGGCTCATGCCCGCAAGGTATTATAATGACTACATTTTCCGAATTAGGTTTATCCGAACTGAGCATCCAGGCTCTGGCCCGCAAGGGTTTTGAAGAACCGACTCCCATCCAGATCAAGACCATCCCGGCCGTACTGACCGGCGATAGCGACATCGTGGCCCAGGCCCAGACCGGTACAGGCAAGACCGCGGCCTTTGGCCTGCCGCTGCTCGAAATGCTGAACCCGGACATCCGCACGGTGCAGGCGCTCGTGCTCGCCCCCACCCGCGAACTGGCTATCCAGGTGGCGGAGGAGATCAACTCCCTGCGCGGCGGCCGGACCATTAACGTCGCCCCCATCTACGGCGGCCAGTCCATGGAAATTCAGCTCAGGAGCCTCAAGAAAGGCGTGTCCGTGGTTGTCGGGACACCGGGCCGCGTGCTCGACCATCTGCGCCGGGGCAGCCTGAATCTCTCCGGCATCCGCTTTCTCATTCTCGACGAGGCGGACGAGATGCTGAACATGGGTTTTCTGGACGATGTGGTGGAGATCATGGAACAGACGGCCACCGAAAAACGCACCATGCTCTTCTCCGCGACCATGCCGCCTGAAATCCTGCGCATCGCCAAAAAATACATGGGCGACTACCAGATCATAAAGGCTGCCTCCGAGCAGCTCACTGCCCCCCAGACGGACCAGATCTACTTCGAGGTCGCCATGAGCGACAAGTTCGAGGCCCTGTGCCGGATCATCGACATGGAATCGGATTTTTACGGACTGGTCTTCACCCGCACCAAGATCGACGCCGACGCCGTGTCCCAGCGTCTCATGGAACGCGGCTATGAGGCCGACACCCTGCACGGCGACATGTCCCAGAGCCTGCGCGAAAAGATGCTGATCAAATTCAAAAAGAAGCTGGTCACCATCCTGGTCGCCACCGACGTGGCCGCACGCGGCATCGACGTGCACGACCTGACCCACGTCATCAATTTCGATCTGCCCCACGACCCGGAAGCCTATGTCCACCGCATTGGCCGCACCGGCAGGGCAGGCAAGCAGGGCATCGCCATCACCTTCATTACGCCCTCGGAGTACCGCCGCCTGCAGTTCATCAGCAAGCACGCCCGCACCGACATCCGCAAGGCGCGGCTGCCCAAGGTCTCCGATGTCATCAATATGAAGAAAGGCCGCATCCGGGCGGAGCTGCAGGAGATCATGACCACGGAGCCGGAGCTTGAATTCATGGGCATGGCCCAGGAACTCCTCGACCAGAGCAAGCCCCGCGAAACCTTGGCCGCCCTGCTGCAGTACATGTTTCAGGAAGAGCTGGACGCCTCCAACTACAAGGAGATCGGCGACGCCTTTGTGGTGGACAAGACGGGCAAATCCCGCCTCTTCGTGACCCAGGGCCGCAAGGATGGCATGACGCCCAAGCGCCTGCTGACCTTCCTGGGCGACAAGTGCAATATCCCGCCCAAGAAAATCTGGGACATCCAGATCATGGACACCTTTTCCTTTGTCTCTCTGCCCTTCCAGGATGCCGAAAGGGTGCTCGGGATGTTCAATAAGGGCAAAGGCGACGAACTGGCCTTCACCAAGGCCAAGGCCCGACCCAGCGCTCCTGCTCCCAGAAGATAAAAGCGAAAGTCCTTAAAAGGCCGTGCAGTGATGCATGGCCTTTTTCATTTGAAAAGCCGCACTCCCCATTGAGGAATGCGGCTTTTCCGCCAAAGTGAACCATCAAGACTTACGAACCCTAGGCAACGACGCTGTATGCCTTGGGCGCGGCTCCGCAGATCGGACATTTGTCGATGGGCTGTCCTTCGTGGATGTGACCGCAGACGCTGCAGACGTAGTAGTCCACGACCGCCAGCTCGCCCATCTGCTCCGCCGCCTTGGAGTAGAGGTTTGCATGGCATTCCTCGGCCTTGTTGGCAAAAACAAAATATCTCTCCGCGGCCTTGTCGCCTTCGGCCTGGGCGTCAGCGATCATGGCCGGATACATGGACTTGAACTCATGGGTTTCACCGGCCACGGCTTCCTTGAGATTCTCTGCCGTGGAACCGATGCCCTTCATCTGGCGCAGATGCGCATGGGCATGGATGGTCTCGGCGGCAGCAGCGGCCCGAAACAGTTTGGCGACCTGGGGCAAACCCTCGTCATCGGCCTTTTTTGCGAACGCGAGATATTTGCGGTTGGCCTGGGATTCTCCGGCAAAAGCCTCTTTCAAATTATCAGTCGTCTTGCTCATTGGTATTCTCCTTTTGATGTTTTAGTTATCAGGAATAATTCTCATCTTGCTAATAAATCCTTCTCCAAGATGCAAGTACTTTTTTTACAACACAAGGCTCGTTGTCGTCATGGCCTTGAGGCTCGTCGGCTGTCTGACTGAGCCAGGCATCGTTTGTTGAATCGTTGCCCATGCGCGACCTGGATTTTCCGCCCTGCACGCGACGATTCAACTCTGCGAGGCCAGTGAAGGAGTTCCGGCGGGCCTCAAGGCCATGACGACAGCGGGCCGCTTTTCGCACCAGCAATTCTTCTTTCTGTCTCCAATTTACTCTTGACGACAAAGTGAACGATCGTTAACTAAGCCCTCCATGGCAAAACGACTGACCACAATAATTCGCCGCGAGCAGATCGCCGAAGCGGCCCTCGCCCTGGTGGCCGAGCAGGGCGTCGCCGCCCTGACCGCGCGCAATGTGGCCAGGGCCGTGGGCGTGACCGCGCCCGCCCTGTACCGGCATTTCCCCGGCGGCAAGGCCGACATCGTGGCCAGCGTACTTGATCTGCTGGACGCCGTGAAATCCGAAGGGCTTCGCCGCGCCATCAATGATCCGGGCTCGACCCTGGCCAAGCTGCGCCGCTGCTTCGATCTGCATATCAGCGTCATCGAGCGCTACCGGGCCGTGCCCAACCTGTTCATGTCCGATGTAATCTGGATCGACGAACCACAACTCAAGGCCCGCATGCTTGCGAGTCACCAGCAGCAACAGGCTCAGGTCTCGGCCATAATCCGCGAGGGACAGCAGGCCGGGGAGATCAGGCAGGACATCGAAGCGGACCAGATCTTTGTCCAGTTTCTTGGGCAGTTTCTGACCATCGCCATCCTCTACAGCCGGCGCGGAGACATGATAGACCCAAAAAACCAGGCCGAAGCCAGCTGGAAAATGTTCATCCGATCCGTCACCCCGTAATTTTTTTTATCCAAAAAGTGAACAACCGTTCACATATCTACCCTGTGGAACGCAAGGAAGGAATCCATGAAAAAAATACTCATCCCCATTGTCATTCTGGCCACTCTCGGACTTGGCTATCTTTCCTGGCACACACCGTCCCAGGCCACGGTCCCGGCCGCCGCCAAGGCAGCTCCCGCGCCGGAAGTGGCCGTGGTGACCATGCAGGAAAAGGAAGTCCGACTGACCACGGAGTTGGCGGGACGCACCACCGCGTACCAGACAGCTGAAATCCGGCCGCAGGTCGGCGGCATCATCCAGAAACGGGCCTTTACCGAAGGCGCTGAGATCAAGGCTGGCCAGCTCCTGTATCAAATCGACCCTTCCACCTACGCAGTGGCCGTGGCCCGCGCCAAGGCCGCCGTAGCCAAGGCCAAGGCCGAACTGGAACCGGCTCGACTCAAGGCAATACGCTACCGCGACCTGATTCGTACCAAGGCCGTCAGCCAGCAGGACCACGACGAAGTGCAGGCGGGCCTGGCCCTGGCCGAGGCCAATGTGGCCGCGGCTCAGGCCGAGCTTGGAGCCGCCCACATCGATCTTGAGCGAACCAAAGTCCTGTCGCCCATCAGTGGCCGCATCGGCCGGTCCACCATCACCCCCGGCGCCCTGGTCACGGCCAATCAGGCCCAGGCCATGGCCACCGTGCAGCAGCTCGACCCCATCTATGTCGACCTGACCCAGTCGAACTCGGAACTTTTGCGCATGAAGCATGCCCTGAAAAGCGGGGCCGTCCAGTCCGCAGGCGAGGCCGCGACAAAGGTGAGCCTCATCCTCGAAGACGGCGCCGTCTACGCTCACGAAGGCGTCCTGCAGCTGGCCGAGGCCAGTGTCGATCAGAGCACCGGCTCCGTCACGCTGCGCGCTGTCTTCCCCAATCCCGAACGCGACCTCCTGCCGGGCATGTATGTCCGCGCCGTCGTCGAGGAAGGGGTGCTGGCCAACGCGCTGCTCATCCCGCAACAGGCCGTGGTCCGCAACGCGCAGGGCCAGCCCCTGGCCATGGTCGTGGACGGCGAGGATACGGTGGCTGCCCGCCCCCTGGAACTGGACCGTGCGGTCGGTGGTGACTGGATTGTTCGTCAGGGGCTGGCCACCGGAGATCGCGTGGTCATCGAAGGTTTGCAGAAGGCGCGCCCCGGCGTGCAGGTCCGTGTTGCCCAAGACGCGATGTAAGGAACTATCATGGCACATTTTTTCATCAATCGCCCGGTATTCGCCTGGGTTCTGGCCATCGCCGCCATGCTTGGCGGCGTGCTGGCCATAACGGGCCTGCCCATATCCCAGTATCCGCCCATTGCTCCGCCTTCCGTAGCGATCAGCGCAGCCTACCCCGGCGCGTCGGCCAAGACGCTTGAAGATGCGGTCACCCAGGTCATCGAACAGAAGATGAAGGGCATCGACAATCTGGACTACATGTCCTCGACCAGCCAGTCCTCGGGACAGGCCGAAATCACCCTGACCTTCAAGGCCGGCACCAACCCGGACATTGCCCAGGTGCAGGTCCAGAACAAGCTGCAACTGGCCATGGCGCTGCTGCCGCAGGAAGTGCAGGCCCAGGGCGTGCAGGTCACCAAGGCGGTCAGGAACTTCGTGCAGGTGCTCGGTTTCGTTTCCGAAGACGGGTCCATGGCCAGGGCGCAACTGGCTGACTATGTAGCCGCCAATGTTCTCGACGGCATGAGTCGCGTGGAAGGGGTCGGCGAGGTCACTCTGTTCGGCTCGCAGCACGCCATGCGCATCTGGCTCAATCCTGACCAGTTGCATACCTACAGCCTAACCCCGGCAGACGTTGCCGCCGCCATCAAAGCCCAGAACGCCCAGATCTCCGCCGGTCAATTGGGCGGACTGCCTTCGGTTGCGGAGCAGCGCATCAACTTCACGGTCAGCGTCCAGGACCGCCTGCAGACTCCCGAGCAATTCCGGAACATCCTCCTGAAGACGAACACCGACGGATCCACGGTGCGCCTGGGCGACGTCGCCAAAGTGGAACTGGGGGCGGAAAATTCGCAGATCGTCTCCCGCTTCAACGGTCAGCCCGCGGCGGCTCTGGCCATCAAGCTGGCCACCGGCGCCAACGCCCTGAAGACCGTCGAAGCCATCGCAAAATACACGGACAGCATCAGCTCGACCTTTCCCGCCGGAATGAAGGTTGTGGAAGCATTCGACACCACTCCCTTCGTACGCATCTCCATTGAAGAGGTGGTCCGCACCCTGCTTGAAGCCGTGGTACTGGTCTTTCTGGTCATGTACCTCTTTCTGCAGAACCTGCGGGCCACGCTCATCCCGACCATCGCCGTGCCCGTGGTTCTGCTCGGTACCTTCGCGGTGCTGGCGGCCTTCGGCTATTCCATCAACACCCTGACCATGTTCGCCATGGTCCTGGCCATCGGCCTGCTGGTGGACGACGCCATCGTCGTGGTCGAAAACGTCGAACGCATCATGCATGAGGACGGGCTGTCGGCCAGGGACGCAACCCACCTGTCCATGACCCAGATATCCGGAGCCCTGGTCGGCATCGCTCTGGTGCTGTCCGCCGTATTCGTACCCATGGCCTTCTTCGGCGGCTCCACGGGCGTCATTTACCGCCAGTTCTCCATCACCGTGGTCTCGGCCATGGTCCTCTCCGTCCTGGTGGCACTGATCCTGACCCCGGCCCTGTGCGCCACCATGCTGAGGCCTGCCAAGCCAGGACAAGGCAAGCGCGGCTTCTTCGGCCTGTTCAACCGCGGCTTCGACCGCACCGCAAGTGGCTATCAAAAGCTGGTCGGGTCCATGACCAAGCGCTGGGGACGATCGATGGTCCTCTACGCCCTGATCCTGGCCGCCATGATGTTCCTGTTCCAGCGCCTGCCCACGGGCTTTCTCCCGGACGAAGACCAGGGCATCCTTTTCGTGCAGGTTCAGTTGCCCATCGGCGCGACCCAGGACCGCGCCCTCAATGTTCTGGAACGCATCGAAACCCACTTCCTGGAAACCGAGAAGGACTCCGTGCAATCACTCATGGCCGTGGCGGGCTTCAGTTTTGCCGGCAGCGGCCAGAACACGGCCATGTGCTTCGTGCGCTTGAAGGACTGGAGCGTGCGCAAAAGTCCCGACATGCACGTCAAGGCCATTGCCGGACGAGCCATGGCCGCTTTCTCGCAGTACCGCGACGCACAGGTCTTTGCCTTTTCCCCGCCGGCGGTGATGGAACTGGGCAACGCGGCCGGCTTCGACTTCGAATTGCAGGACATGGCCGGCCTTGGCCACGAAAAGCTCACCGCCGCCCGTAACCAGCTCCTCGGCTTAGCCAGACAGCATCCGGACCTGGCCATGGTCCGCCCCAACGGTCTGGACGACACGCCGCAGTACCGCATCGACATCGACTGGAACAAGGCAGGCGCTCTGGGCCTGGCCGTGTCCGACGTGACCGGTGTCATCGCCACGGCCTGGGGCAGCTCCTACGTCAACGACTTTCTGGACAAGGGACGCGTCAAAAAGGTCATCATGCAGGGTGAGGCGCCCTACCGCATGATGCCAGAAGACCTCGCCCGCTGGCACGTGCGCGGCAAGTCCGGCCAGATGGTACCCATGTCGAGCTTCGCCACGGCGCACTGGACTTCGGGCTCACCCCGTCTGGAACGCTTCAATGGCGTCCCGGCCATGCAGATCCTCGGCGCGCCTGCGCCGGGCAAAAGCTCCGGCCAGGCCATGGCGACCATGGAGAACCTGGCCAGTCAATTGCCTGAAGGCATCGGCTACTCCTGGACGGGCCTGTCCTTCCAGGAACGCCAGGCCGGTTCCCAGACCGTCCTGCTCTACGGCCTCTCCATCCTCGTTGTCTTCCTATGCCTCGCGGCCCTGTACGAGAGCTGGAGTCTGCCTGCATCGGTCATTCTGGTCGTACCCATCGGCGTCGTCGGAGCCCTGGCCGCCGTCAGCCTGCGCGGCCTGACCAACGACGTCTACTTCCAGGTCGGTCTGCTCACGACCATGGGCCTGGCAGCTAAAAACGCCATCCTCATTGTCGAGTTCGCCAAGAGCCTGGCCGAATCGGGCATGGATCTCATGACCGCGGTGGTCGAAGCGGCACGGCAACGCCTGCGGCCCATCCTCATGACCTCTCTGGCCTTTGGCCTTGGCGTTCTGCCGCTGGCCCTGAATTCCGGCGCGGGTTCGGGCGGGCAGAACTCCATCGGCACAGGCGTTATCGGCGGCACCATCGCCTCGACCATCATCGGCTCCCTGCTTATCCCGGTCTTCTTCGTCATCGTGGCCAAGCGGGGTCTGGCCCGCAAGGAGCCAAAAAAATCGACTACTCGCGCCATAATACCCGGAGGCCACCCATGCGAAGACTGATACTTGTAATCGCGCTGGTCGCCCTGGGCGGCTGCGCCACTCTCGCTCCTGAAAGGGAACGCCCGGCCATGCCCGTGCCCGAGGCGTGGAACGCACCGATCCAGTCCGACACAGCACTGGCCGGAATCGACGAGCTTGGCTGGCGGGACGCTTTCCCCGATCCGGCCCTGCAGGAACTCATCGCCACCGCCCTGGGCCAGAACAGAAGTCTGCGCCAGGCCGTCCTGGCCATGGACAAGGCCCGGGCGCAATTCGGCATTGCCCGTGCAGATCGTATCCCGAACGTTGACGCCTCGGGCCGAAACTCCAACACGCGTTCCCCCGGTGATCTGCGCGCCGGAATCTCAGGTATAGATCGGCAGTGGAACGTGGGCCTCGGCATCTCGTCCTTCGAACTTGATTTCTTTGGCCGAGTGAAAAGTCTGGAGGACTCGGCCCTGGAGAGCTACCTGGCCACAGAGGAGGCCCGTCGGGCCGCGCACATCAGCCTCGTGTCCCAGGTCGCCCGAGGCTACCTGATCCTGGCCGGGGATCGCGAGCATCTGGCTCTGGCCCGGGAAACCCTGGAAAGCCGTCAGGCAACCCTGGACCTGACCCTGGCGCAACTGGCCCACGGCATGAGCACGGAACTGGCCCACCATCAGGCCGAGGAAGTCGTGGCCGTGGCCCAGGCCGAAGTCGCGCGGCTCACGGCCCAGGTGACCATGGACGAAAACGCCCTGGCCGTGCTGGCCGGAGTGCCGGTCTCTGACCTGCGCCTCCCGGCGCAGGCCATCAATGACGTGGAGCTGAACACGGCAGTCATGCCGGGGCTTCCTTCGGAGCTCCTGACCCGCCGCCCCGACATCCTTGAAGCCGAGCACCGTCTGTGGGCCGCGGGCGCCGAAATCGGCGCGGCGCGGGCCGCGTTCTTCCCGCGTATCGGCCTGACCACGACGGCCGGCCTGGCCAGCCTGGAACTGACCGACCTGTTCGATTCGGCCCAACGGGTCTGGACCTTTGTACCCAGCATCACCCTGCCCATCTTCGACGCGGGCCGGAACAAAGCCAAACTTGAAGCGGCCAAGGCCGAACAGCAGATCCGCATCGCGCAATACGAAGAGACCATCCAAAACGCTTTCCGCGAGGTCTCCGACGCCCTGGCCAAAAACCAGGGCTACGATGGGCAGGTTCAGGCCCAGGCCCGTCGCGCGGCCAGCGCCGAAAAAAGCCGACTGCTGGTCGATCAGCGCTTTTCGGCAGGACTTGAAAGCGCCTTTGCCGTGCACGACGCCGAACGCACTCTCTTCACGGCCAGGCAAAACCTGCTCGACGCACGTCTGGCACGCAACTTAGTCATGGTTGAACTCTTCACCGCCCTCGGCGGTGGCTGGCAGGAAAACGGGTTGCATGCCTCCACGCAATGACACCCCATTAAAATCAAAACAACAAAGGCGGCCATTGGCCGCCTTCGTTGTTTTGATTATTACAGAATCAAGATTGGCGAAGAAAGCTGAGGTGCTCCTCGGCCAGGATTAGCACGCGCTTGCGGCTGGCCAAGGAGCAGTCATGATTGGACAGGTGAACGGCGGCGTACCCGCTTAAAGGACGCAGGGCGAAAGATTCGTGGTCCCACTCTCGCACAAGCCGCAGGGCATCGGGGGCGCTGCTCGCGGTGCGAAAAAAACGCAGTGCGCCGGCCGCCATGACTCGCGCCAGGGCTTCGTGGCTCGCGCGCAGTTTTTCGGCCGCAGCCAGGCAGTCGTCCCGGGAGCCTCGGCCAAAGGCGTGCAGCCAGAATGCCTGCCAGTATGCGGACAGCTGGTGTCCGGCCTTGGAATGGACGGAGAGCGGAACAAGGTCGTAGATGCCCCCTTTGCGGCCGGTGGCAAAAATCTCAAGTCCGGGAAGCCGTAATCCTGAGAGCTTGCCCTTGCTACCAAGCATGGCCTCAAGCACCCGCACCACCCGCGCGGGCTTGAATCTTTCATGACAGCGCGGAAGATCAAAATGACAACGCCAGCAACCTACGCAATCCCTAGAGCTGCGCAGCACCACGTGCCCCGGCTGGTACGGGCCGGTCTCGAAGGCGTGCACCGGGCCCATGGACAGATTGAGCACCTTGAGCCCGGACCAGGCAGCCAGATGCATGGGGCCGGTGTCGGGGGTGATCATGGCGGCCAGGCTCTGCCCATACATGGCAAAAGTATCCAGTCCCAGGGAACCGCAGGCGCTGGCCACCGGTCGCGCCGCGAGACGAAGCACCTCGCGGCACAAATCCCTCTCTCCGGGCCCGCCAAGCAGAACGGGCACGAACCCGCGCCGTTCGAGCTCCGTGATGAGTCCGACCCAAAACGCGGGGCAGGGTCTCTTGTCCGGTTCGCTTGCGCCAAGAAAAAGGCCGATGTGACGGATGTCGGGGGGCATGTGACGTGGCGCAGGCCAGCGGGTCTGGCCTAAAATGCCGTGCGGAATCACGTCCAGGGCATTGAGGTCGGCCCAATGAAAACGGTTGTGCCGATTGTTGTGCGTCAGTGACGCCCGGTATTCCTGCCAGTCTCCTTCGATGCGGGTCACGCTGTCCCGAAAATATCCGCCAACCAGGGCGTCGCAGCGCAGGCTGCCGGCCAAGGCCATGCTTTCGGCCCGGTGACTGAGATTTATGACCAGGTGGAACGCTTCGCTGCGCACATCCCCGCCCTGCCCATAACCGAAATAGCGCACCTGCGGACTCAGGCGCGCGAGCGGCCCGGCAAACCCCGGCTCGGCCATGACCCAGATCGGATGGCCGGGAAATGCCCGTTCCAGCCACAAAAAAAGAGGGAAGGACAGGATCAGGTCCCCCATGCGCTGCATCTGGATGACCAGGATGGGCTTCTTCACCGGCTATCCGTAGATGGAGCGCATGGTCCGGACCAGGGACTCCAAGCGCAGGTCGTAAGTATGTTCGGCCAGAATGCGGGAACGCGCGGCCTGAGTAATCTTGGCCCGCTCGCCGTCGTGGCGGAGGTAATGGCGGACAAGCTCCGCGATCTCGCCCGGCTCCTGATAGCAGACGATCTCCCGGCCCGGCTCGAAAAGCGCCTCCATCTGCCGCCGGTGGTCTGTGAGCAAAAAACCGCCGCAGACCGGCACGTCGAAGACGCGCTGGTTGACCGCGCCCTTCATCTGTTGGCTGGTGCAATTGAAGTTGATGCGCGTGGCCGGATAGAAACCGGGCAGATCCGCGTAGTAGTTCAGCTCGGGGTGATAGGTCCAACCCGCCTCGGGCAGGATCTCATGCCAGCCCGGATCGCCGACCAGCAAGGGATTGAAGGGCAAGAGCTCGCGGACCCGCTGCAAGCGATACAGAAGAGTCGCCTGCCAGGTGATCAGGGTTTCGAAGGCAAGCCGGGTGTCCACATCGGGCAACACCTGGAAAGCCTCCAGGTGCCCGGGCCGCTCCTCCTCCAGAAAACGCCTCACGGAAAGGCTTCCGCTGGCCATGAAGGCCTGTCCAAGATCTTCGAAGTCGCGAAGCAGGACAGGCGGAAAATCGTAATGCCGCAGCTTGGCGCGCACCTTGTAAACCATCGAATTTCCGACAAAAGAGACATCGCGTACCGGAGTCGTATGCGGGGCGTATGCAAAGCGGTGCGGATCCGTGGCCAGGGGCAGATAATGAACGCGGGAAAAACCCTGCGCTTTGAGCGACTCGATGTTGTCCACGTCCCAGGTGAAGAGCGTGACCCACTCCGAGGCCAGATTCTCGTAGACGTAGAGAATGAGGTGCGGATTATCGACGAACCAGGACGCAAGAGGCAGCTCCATGCGCGCCAGAAGCGCGGTCAGGATGCCCTCCTTGTCCACCCCGAGATGATTGATGGTCAGCACGAAGTCAGGACGGAAAGCCAGAATTTCCGAAAGAATGGATTCCACGAATTCCTGGCTGCCCACTTCCTGACTGGGCAACTGCACCAGCGAAGTCGCGTAGCCCAGGCGAGCAAAAGCGGCCTCAAGCTCGCCCATCAGAAAATAGGAACTGGTCAGCAGCAGCACGCGTGGGACGCTGGAACGGAACTTGGGATAGCGCGCCCGATTCCAGAAATCGACCTTGAGGCTTATCTCCAGACGATCCACAAGCTCACGGTACAGACCGGGCCGCAGGCGGGCATAGAAAGGGTCCCGAACCGGAGCGAAAGGCAGACCACCGTGCCGGATCTGCCAGCGGGTCAACAGGCTCAAGACGGCATCGGGATCATCCTCGGCAATCCAGAATATGCGGGGATCATTCTGCCATTTCTGCGGCACTTCGGTCAACGCGCCAATGGATTCTTCGGCATCGACCACGGCCACCGGGCCCGTAACTCTAGCCAGCACATCGGCAAGGCCCACTCCCAGGCCTGCGCCCAGAAAAACAGGCAAAACGCCGTTAGCCGGAATTTCCCCCGCACGGCGCAGCTCGTTCTCGGCCCCGCGCTTGCCGCCCAGATGCTGAACGCGACCGTCGCGCAGGATGCGCACATCCACGGAGCCGTCAGCGGCGTGGACAAGTTCGGCGGTGTAGTCCCTACTTGCAGTCATGGATTCAGGCTGCGCGACGGGCGACTTGCGGTAGGAAAAAGGGGATGGCGATATGCATGCTGTGTCCTGTCAAAAAATGAACGTTCACAAAACTGTTAGCAACATGCCTGCCAAAAAGAGGCTAGAATTCGTCGCTGTCCAGCCAGATGGTGACCGGCCCCCAGTTGACCAGGGACACGTCCATGTCCGCGCCGAATTCGCCCTCGGCCACGTGCGGCCACTGCCGACGCAAATCGGCCACGAAAGATTTGTACAGGGTCAATGCGGCCTCAGGCTGGGCGGCTTTTGAAAAAGAAGGACGGCGGCCCTTTCTGACATCGGCGTAGAGGGTGAACTGCGAAACCACCAGGACAGCGCCGCCGTGATCGGCCAGGCTCGCATTGATGGGACCGCCCGCGTCGGGAAAAAGCCGCAGACCAAGGACCTTCTGCATGAATTTGTTCCACACAGGCCCGCCGACCATGTCCGGATCATCACTGCCGCCGAAGCCGAGCAGCACGGCGATACCCGGTCCGATCTCGCCCACCATGCGGCCCTGAACGGTAACGGAAGCCGAGCGCACCCGCTGCAGGACCGCTCGCATCAGCCCTGCCCTTCGCAGTAATAGGCTCTGGAACTCGCCTTTTCCGAAACCATGACCTCCGCCAAGCGGACCGGGTACGGTGCCAGGAGGTCCTTCATGCGCCGGAACACGAAGCGGGCCAGCAGCTCGGAAGAAGGATTCTGCTCGGCGAAATCCGGCAGGTCGTTCAGATGCCGGTGATCGAGTTCGTCGGTCACCTCTTTCAGCAGACGCTTGAGCGCCTTGAAGTCCATGAGGATTCCGAGCTTCGAGTCAAGGCTCTCGCCGACCACATCGACCTCCACCGTGAAATTGTGGCCGTGCATGTTCTCGCACTTGCCCTCGTAATGCCGCAGCTGATGCGAAGAGCTGAAATCCGAGCTCACCCGAAGCCGCCATTGCCCTTGTGTCATGCACTCTCCTGTCGTGTTCAGATCTGTCGCCACTGTTCAAAATCCCGCCAGAAATCCGGACACGGCGCAACCATGAAGTCCGGACCGAACTGCAGTCGGCACACATATTCTCCCCGGGCAAGATCGACCTGCACCGGGGCCTGTCCCGGATAACGCTTGACGATCTCCCCCAGTCCGATCCAGTCGGGATCCTTTCCGTTGGCGCGTACAAAAAGGACCACCGGCTCCGTGCCCGACCCGACCACCTCCGAGAGCAGCTTGAAGGACTCGGCCAGAACCTTGGCTTTCTTGGGACCGTCCTCGCTCTCCTCGCCGTTCATCTCGCGCTTGGCCACCACGCCGGTCATGAGCAGCGGTTCCTCGCAGGTCAAGAGCTCGCGGTAGGTCACGTACGGCTCCGAAAAAACAATGGCCTCGCCCGAACCGCTCAGGTCCTCGATACCGCAAAAGGCCATGCGATCGCCCTTCTTGGTATTGATGGTCTTCATCGACGTGACCAGGACAGGCACCTGCACGGGCGACTTCTCCGTCAGGTCCGCGCACTGCGCCAGGGACGGATAGCCGAGCCGCCGGATCTCCTGGCGGAAGGGCTGCAACGGATGGCCGATGAGGAAGAATCCGAAGGCCTCCTTCTCCATGCGGCATTTCTCGTCATCCCCGAATTCCGGCAGAGCAGCCTCGTCATCCTCGATGCCGAGCCCCGTCAGATTGCAGGTGTTCTCTTCCACCATGCCCATGAACGAGAGCTGGCCGGAGGTTTTGCGTTTGGCCCGCTTCTGGGCCATGGCCTGGACCTTGTCGAGGCCCTCCAGCAGCGCCCGGCGCGAACACCCGAAGCTGTCCATGGCCCCCGACTTGATGAGGGAGTCGAGCACCCTCTTGTTGACCTTGCGCAGATTCACGCGCTGGCAGAAATCAAGCAGGCTGGTGAAATCCCCGCCCTTCTCCCGTTCCTCCTCGATGGACTCGACAGCCCCTTCGCCCACGCCCTTGATGCCGGAAAGACCGTAGCGGATGGACTCGCCCTCAACCGTGAACTCATTGAAACTCCGGTTCACGTCCGGGGCCAGGACTTCGATGTCCATGTCCCGGCAGGCGCTGACATGGGCCAGGATCTTGTCGGTGTTGGACACCTCCGAGGTGATGATGGCGGCCATGAACTCGGCCGGGTAATGGGCCTTCACGTAGGCCGTCTGGTAGGAGATGACCGCGTAGGCCGCGCTGTGGGATTTGTTGAACCCGTAGCCCGCGAATTTCTCCATGAGATCGAAGATGTATTCGGCGGCCTCCTGGGAGATGTTGTTCTCTCGCGCGCCGTCCAGGAAGCGCACCCGCTGCTTGGCCATTTCCGCCGGATCCTTCTTGCCCATGGCCCGGCGCAGGTTGTCGCCCTCGCCCAGAGAATACTTGGCCAGGTCCGAGGCGATCTTCATGACCTGTTCCTGATACAGGATGACCCCGTAGGTGTCCTCCAGAATGGGGTGGACCACCGGGGCCAGCTCCTCGAATTCGTATTCGACCTTGCGCAGGCCGTGCTTGCGACCGATGAAGTCATCGACCATGCCGGATTCCAGCGGCCCCGGGCGGTACAGGGCCAAAAGCGCGATGATGTCCTCGAAGCAGGAAGGCTTGAGGCCACGCAGCACCCGGCGCATGCCGTCGGATTCCAGCTGGAACACGCCGTCCGTCTCGCCCCGGCACAAGAGTTCGAAGGTCTGCGGATCGTCGAGCGGCAGCTTTTCCAGAATGGGCACGGACTTGTTGTTCTTGCGGATGAGTTTAAGCGCATCGTCGATGACGGTCAGGGTTTTAAGGCCCAGAAAGTCGAACTTGATGAGGCCGATCAGCTCGACCTTCTTCATGTCGAGCTGGGTCACGACCTCCCCGTTCTTGCCCTTGTGCAGGGGCAGGTACTCGACCATGGGCTTCTGGGAGATGACGATGCCGGCGGCGTGGATGGATGAATGCCGGGCCAGGCCCTCCAGGCGCCGGGCCACGTCGTAGAGCTTCTTGTACTGCGGATCGCTGTCGATGAGGGCTCTCAGCTCCGGTTCCTCGTCCAGGGCCTTGGTCAGGGTCATCTTCAGGTCATCGGGGATGAGCTTGGCGATGCGGTCGGCGTCTTTGAGACTGACGTCGAGCGCCCTGGCCACGTCGCGGATGGCGCCCTTGGCCTTCATGGTCCCGAAGGCCACGATCTGGGCCACATGGTCGGCCCCGTATTTTTCCGAGACGTAACGGATGACTTCGTCGCGGCGATTGTAGCAGAAATCCACGTCGATATCAGGCATGGACGCACGCTCCACATTCAAAAACCGCTCAAAGAAGAGCGCGTAGCGAATGGGGTCCAGGTCCGTGATCTTCAGCGCGTACGAGACCAGCGATCCGGCGGCCGATCCACGGCCAGGGCCGACGGGAATATTCTTTGATTTCGCCCAGTTTATGAAGTCCTGCACGATCAGAAAATAGGCCGGAAAGCCCTTCTCGATGATGACGCCAAGTTCGAGTTCAAGACGCTCACGGTAAACGGACTCGTCCACCTCGTAAGGCAGGGCCGCGATGCGCTCCCTTAGCCCCTCTTCGGACAAGCGGCGAAATTCCTGGTCCAGGGTCACGCCCTCAGGCACGTCATAGACCGGAAAGAAATGCTGCTTGAGCGTCAGTTCCACCTCGCACATGTCGGCAATGCGGCCCGCGTTTTCCACGGCTTCGGGGCAATGGGCGAAGGCGGCCTCCATCTCTTCCGGGGCCTTGTAGTAGAATTCGTTGGTGTCGAACTTGAGGCGCTGCTTTTCCGTGGCGATCTTGCCTGTGCCTACGCACAGGAGGATATCGTGGGCCTCGTAGTCGTCCTTGTCCAGGTAGTGGCAATCATTGGTGGCTACCAGCGGCAGTCCGGTCTCCTTGGCCAGTTCCATGAGCCTGTCGTTGACCACCTCCTGCTCTTTGAGGCCGTTGGACTGCAGCTCCAGATAAAATCGGTCCGGAAAAATCTCCATGTATTCGCGCGCCTTCAGGATGGCGCTGTCGAAGGTCCCGTGGCGCAGGGCATAGGGCACTTCACCCTGCAGACAGGCCGAAAGGCAGACAAGACCCTCGCTATGGGCACGCAGGTATTTCTTGTCCACCCGGGGCTTGTAATAAAACCCTTCCAGGAAACCGGCGGACACGATCTTGACCAGATTGTGATAGCCAACGAGATTCTGGGCCAGAAGAACCAGGTGGAAGCGTTTCCTGTTCTCCCGGTCGGCCATGTCGTCGGCGATGTAGACCTCGCTGCCGATGATGGGTTTTATGCCATGCTTCTTGGCCTCAAGATAAAAAGGCACAGAGCCGAAGAGATTGCCATGGTCGGTGATGGCGGCCGAAGAAAAACCGAAATCAACGGCCCGGGCGCACAGGTCTTTCAGGCGAATGGCGCCGTCAAGAAGACTGTACTCGGAATGGCAATGCAGATGGGTAAAACCGCTCATGGTGCTCTCGGGAAAAAGGGAATTTCGAAATCGGGGAAAAGAAGACTAGAAAAGGCGGAGCGGAATTGCAAGCCGAGCTTCAAAGCAGAACGCCCGGACTGGCCGGGCGTTCTGCAATTGCATTGAAATCTTAAGGGACTACAAAGATGCACCGACCATCTTGATCAGACGCAGCAGCTGGTTGGTGAAGCCTGCCTCGTTGTCGTACCAGACGATGATCTTGACCATGGAGCCGTTCATGACCGTGGTGCACAGGCCGTCGACCACGCCGCCGTAGATGCTGCCGATGTAGTCCGTGGAGACCAGCGGCACTTCGGTGTAGCCCATGGCCCCGCCTTCAGGCCCGCTGGCGGCCGCCTTGAGCACGGCGTTGACTTCGGCCACGGTGGTCGGCTTTTCCACTTCCACGACCAGGTCCACCAGGGACACGTTGGGCGTGGGCACGCGCACGGCCATGCCGTCGAGTTTGCCGGCCAGCGCGGGGATGACCATGCTCACGGCCTTGGCCGCGCCCGTGGTCGTGGGCAGCATGTTTATGGCCCCGGCGCGGCCGCGGCGGATATCCTTGTGGGTGCCGTCGAGCATGCGCTGGCTCATGGTGTAGGAGTGGATGGTGGTCATCAGGCCGTGCTTGATGCCGAAGGCGTCGTTCATGGCCTTGGCCGCGGGGGCCAAGCAGTTGGTGGTGCAGGAGGCGTTGGAGATGATCTTGTGTGCGGCCGGGTCATAGAGGCCGTCGTTGACGCCCATGACCACGGTCAGGTCCGCATTTTTGGCAGGAGCGGAGATAATCACTTTTTTGGCCCCGGCCGCCAGATGCTTCTCGCAGTTTTCATGATCATTAAACTTGCCCGTGGATTCGACGAGGATGTCGATGCCTTTCCAGTCCCAGGCTTCCTGAGCGTTGCGCGTGACCATCACCTGCCGGCCGTTCAGCAGGAAACCCTGCTCGTTGGGTTCTACCTCTCCGGCAAAGGTGCCGTGGACCGAATCGTATTTGAGCAGGTACGCCAGGGAGGCGTTGTCGCCGCGCGCATTGACGCAGACCAGTTCGACATCCTTGTTTCCGGCCAGGATGCGAGTCAGGTAGCGCCCGATGCGTCCAAAGCCGTTGATTGCGATTTTGACAGCCATATTCTCTTCCTCTTGCGCTTATATTTTGTTGGATGAACCAAGCACGTTTCTGATCTTGTGTGCCACCATATCCCGCACCGCATCCCTAGCTACCAGCAGATACTGGCGCGGATCGAAATGGGAAGGATTTTCAGCCATGTACTTACGGATGGTGGCGGTCATGGCCAGGCGGATGTCCGTGTCGATGTTGATCTTGCACACGGCCGAGGCGGCCGCCTTGCGCAGGAGATCCTCGGGCACACCCTTGGCTCCGGAGATCTCGGCGCCGTACTGGTTGGCCATGTCCACGAAGTTCTGGGGCACGGACGACGCGCCGTGCAGCACGATGGGATAGTCCGGCAAGAGGGCCTTGATCTTCTCCAGACGATCGAAGTCAAGCTTGGCCTCGCCCGCGAATTTGTAGGCGCCGTGGCTGGTGCCGATGGCGATGGCCAGGGAATCGCAGCCCGTGCGGCCGACAAATTCGGCGGCCTGATCCGGGTTGGTGTACACGCTGTGCTCCACGTCCACGTCATCTTCCACGCCTGCCAACTGCCCGAGCTCCGCCTCGACCCACACGCCGCGATCATGGGCGTAGGCCACGACCTGTTTGGTCAGGGCGATGTTTTCCTCGAAAGACAGGTGCGACCCGTCGATCATGACGGAGGTGAAGCCGCCGTCGATGACTTCCTTGCAGATCTCGAAATTCTGGCCATGGTCGAGGTGCAGGCAGACCGGCAGGTCATTCTCGGCCAGGGCGGCTTCCATGAGCTTGATGATATACCCCTGCCCCGCATAGCGGCGGGCGCCGGCGGAAACCTGCAGGATGAGCGGGGACTTTTCGAGGTTTCCGGCCTCCATGATGCCCTGGATGATTTCCATGTTGTTCACGTTGAAACCGCCGACGGCAAAGCCTTCGGCGTAACCTCGGGCAAACATTTCTTTGGGTGTGGTCAGGGGCATGATCGTCTCCTTGAAAGACGGTTAATCGTTCTACGCCAATTGCCGGTTCAGGGTTTCCATATACACTGCATGAGTCAAGTCAAAGGTCAAGGGCGTGACGGTGATATAACCTCGACTCAGCAAACCCCGGTCGGAATCGGGGTCGACATTTTCCGGCGGGATGACGCCGCAAAGCCAATAATACGGATTGCCGCGCGGATCGGTCCTCTCATCGTACCAGTCCCGGTAGGTCGAACTGGTCTGGCGGCAGACCTTGAGACCCTTGGCGTCGGCCAGGGGGCCGGCCGGAAAGTTGAGGTTCAGCACGCAGTGACGCGGAAAACCGGACCAGAAATCCTTTCCCAGCATTGCCACGGCGTACTCGGCCTGGGCGGAAAGCTCCTCGGGATGGTAATCGTCCACGGACACCGCCATGGCCGGGATGCCGTCCAGGGCCCCTTCCGTTGCCGCAGACACCGTGCCCGAATAGAGCACATCCACGCCCACGTTGGCACCCGCGTTAATGCCGGACACAATCATGTCCGGCTTTTTGGGCAAAAGGTGGCTCAGCGCCAGCTTGACGCAGTCCGCCGGGGTGCCGGAAATGCCAAGACCGGAAAACCCTGCTTCCTCCACTTGTTTGACCCGCAAGGGTGAAAACAGGGTCACCGAATGCCCCACCGCGCTCTGCTCGGTCATGGGCGCAGCCACGTGCACCCGGTGTCCGGCCTTGATCAAAGCGCCGTACAGGGCGCGCAGTCCTACTGCTCTGATTCCATCGTCGTTGGTGAGAAGAATGTCCATTTTTCGGGTGCGTCCGGATAAAGTTTCTTGGCCTGGCTATGCCCAAGGGTCAGCGCCTTGACGTTCACATCCAGGATCTTGGCGGGCAAGACGGATGCCAGGGCTTTTTTCACATTGGCAAAATTCATGAACGGCAGAAAATGACTGAGCGCCCCCAGGCAGATGATGTTGGTCGTCTGAGGCATGCCGATCTTGTCCCGGGCCATGCTCGTGAACGGCAATCCCCAATATATATTGGACGGAGTCTGGGTCACGAGCGAGGTATCCACCAGCAGGAAGCCGGCAGGTTTCAAGTTGCGAAAATAGAGGTTGCAGGCCTCCTGACTGAGAGCCACGAGCATGTCAAGATTCACGGGCTTTGGATAGCTGATTCTGTGCGAACTTATGACCAGATCGGCCCGACTTGCTCCGCCTCGGGCCTCGGGACCGTAGCTCTGGGTCTGCGTGACGTAAAAGCCGTGATCGATGGCCAGCACCTGGCCCATGATCTTGCCCAGGGTCAGGATGCCCTGGCCGCCCGTGCCGGAAAGCCGCATTTCAAATCGATTCAGTTCGTGCTGTTTAGGCATTTGGCTGCTCCTGAAGCTTGTTGCGCAGTTCCTCGTATCGCACCTCCAGGCCGGGGCGCATCTCGTCCCTGAACACGCCGATGGGTGTGAACTTTGCCTGTTCTTCCGGGGTTAGCTGCCCATAGCGGTCAAGCTTCACGGTATTCTTCTTGTACCACTGATACATGTCCACCACGGTCTTGAACTTGTTCTTGCGACCGTAGTGGGTGTGGCAAGGGGTCAGAATCTCGACCAGGTTGAAGCCCGGTTTCTCCAGGGCGCCGGAGATGAGGCCGTCGAGCATATTGGCGTGCAGAACCGTGCCACGGGCAACATAACTGGCACCACTGGCCATGGCCATGTCCACAATGTCGAAGCTGCGCTCGAGCTGGCCGAAAGGCGACGTCGCGGAGACAGTCCCCTCGGGGCTCGACGGTGAAGCCTGGCCGCCGGTCATGCCGTATATGTTGTTGTTCAGGACCAGCGCCGTCAGGCCAATGTTGCGCCTGGCCGCGTGGATGAGATGGTTGCCGCCGATGGACATGGCGTCGCCATCCCCCATGACCACGATGACCTTGAGCGCAGGGTTGGCCATCTTGATTCCGGTGGCAAAAGTCAGGGCCCGGCCGTGGGTGGTGTGCACGGTGTTGAAGTCCACGTAAACGGCCATGCGTCCGGAACAGCCGATGCCGGCCACGAGCACGACATCGTCCTTGGAATAGCCCAGGCTGTGCACGCTGCGGATCAGCGATCCGAGCACGATGCCGTGTCCGCACCCTGCGCAATAGACATGGGGGAACTTCTTGTTGTGCCGCAGATAGTCGTGAATGAGTTGTGTTACCTGTGCCATGGTCACGCCTGCATGATGTTTTTGAAGATTTCCGAAGGGGTGATGATCTGGCCGTCAACGCGGTTGTTGGTGATGACTTGGGTCAAGCCGTTGTTGACCCGCTTCACCTCGCGCGAGATCTGGCCCATGTTCATCTCGGGCACGACCAGGGCCTTGCACTGCCGGGCCAGGGTCTGCACTGCGGTCTTGGGAAAGGGAAACAGGGTTTTGAGCTTCAGAAGCCCCGCCTTGACCCCGCGCTCCCGGGCCATGTGCACGGCAAGCTCGGCCGAACGGGCCACGCAACCGTAGGCCAGGACAACCACCTCCGCGTCCTCGCAGCTGACCTCGTCGAAGAGCTGGATATCGTAAAAGAACTGGTCGATCTTGCGGAACTGCCGATGCATCAGCGCCTTGACCTCGTCCGGCTTGGAAGTCGGGAATCCGTTCTGGTCATGGGTCAGGCCCGTGACGTGGAAACGGTACCCGGACCCGAGCGGCGGCAAGGCCGGAACCCCGCGCATGGTCTCCTCGTAGGAAACGTACCATTCGGGCGGCATGGACGGAGTGACCCGCGCCAGGATCTCAAAATCCTCCGGCCCGGGGATGGAGATCTTTTCCCGGGTGTGGGCCGTAATCTCGTCCAGAAGCAGGATAACGGGCGTGCGGTATTTTTCGGCGAAATTGAAGGCGACCACGGTCATTTCCAGACATTCCTGCACGTCGCTGGCCGAAAGGACGATGATGGGATGATCTCCATGACAGCCCCAGCGGGCCTGCTGCACATCGCCCTGGGCGGGGCTTGTCGGCAGCCCGGTGCTGGGTCCTCCGCGCATGACGTTGACCACGACCAGGGGCACCTCGGTCATGCAGGCGTAACCGAGGTTCTCCTGCATGAGGGAAAAACCAGGTCCCGAAGTCGCGGTCATGGCCTTGCGTCCGGCCAGGGACGCACCGATGATGGCGCCCATGCTGGCGATCTCGTCTTCCATCTGGATGAAGACCCCGTCCTTGACCAGGGGCAGCCGTGAGGACATGACCTCAGCGATTTCCGTGGACGGCGTTATGGGATAGCCCGCATAGAAGTTGCAGCCCGCCAGGAGAGCTCCCTCGACCACCGCTTCGTTGCCGAGTGCGAAAATTTCCGTTTTCTTACGCTTTTTTGTCGCCATGTTCGTCTTCCCGGTTAGGTGTTCCAACATTTTCCTCCGGCCCCGGGTCGGTGCCCGCGGACGGGTCCAAAGGCCCGCCTTGTGAGGCATCAAACGCGTCGGTCTTTCTGCGGCTGACCTCCCTGGGGGTCACGGAGATCGCAAAATCCGGGCAATGCAGCTCACAGAATCCGCAATTCACGCAGTCTTCCTCGCGCACCACATGTGCTTTGCCATCGGCCCAGAGTTCGAGCACCTTGGATGGACAAAAAGCCGCGCATATTCCGCAGCCCTTACACCAATCCGGATAAATCGTCACCTTTGCTTGACCTTTCTTTTTGGACATAACCGCTCGATAAAGTGTTGGGGTTTCTTTCGTGGGTATGAAAAAAGGACACGCCCCGCCAATTCTGGTCGTCAATCCGGCCGGATACGCCCGGCCTCTTGCCAAAGTTGAAAACTTGCCTGTAGACGATGTGGGAAACGATCACGCGAAAATCTTTTAAATATTGTGCAACTGCCCAATTATTATAGAAAATATTGACCTCGCCCTCGTTTGCGCCATTACCCCATGCATGCAGGAATAGCAACTTAATGAAGCACAAAAAAACCTACGTACGCGATTTGGCTGAAGGAAATTCGATTTCCGAGGTATTTGCCCTTTCCAAGGCCCAGCGAAAAGAAGCCAAGAACGGCCCCTATTGGCAGCTGACTTTGACGGACCGCACCGGCAACATCGAGGCCCGGATCTGGTACCCTCAGAGTCAGCAATTCGACGCCCTCCAGCCCGAGCAATTCGTGGCCGTGAACGGACAGGTGGCCTCCTTCAAAGACCAGCTGCAGATGAATATCAACGAGATGTCCGTCATCGACCCGCGCGAAGCGGGACTGGACCTGACCGACTTTGTGCCGTCCTCCGCCATACCCCCGGAGGAGCTCCTGCAGGAATTGGAAGAATTGCTGCACACCGAACTGACCTTCAAGCCATGGAAGGCCCTGTGCAAGAGCGTGCTGCACGACGAACACATCCGCGCGTCCATTTTGAGCGCGCCCGGGGCCAAGGCCATTCATCACGCCTACGCCGGGGGGCTGCTGGAGCACACCCTGACCATCATGCGCATCTGCAAGGCCTTGTCAGAGCTTTATCCGCAGGTGGACAAGGAGATTTTGCTCGTGGCCACGCTGTTCCACGATCTGGGCAAGGCTTTCGAACTCTCCCACGGCATCAGCCGCGAATACACCGATGCCGGCCGCCTGCTGGGGCACATCCAGATCGGCCTGGAGGTCCTGGAGCCTTTTCTGCGCAAGACCAAAGACCTGCCTGAAGCACTGGCCATGCACTTAAAACACCTCATCGTCGCCCATCACGGCGAGCTGGCCTTCGGTTCACCGTGCCTGCCGCAAACCGTGGAGGCTTTCATCCTGCACTACGCGGACAATCTGGACGCCAAGATCAATACCGTGCATGGAGCCCTGACCGCGCCCGATGGTGAGGAGGTCAGCGGCTGGAGCGAATATCACCGCACTCTTGGCCGCTACCTGTACCAGCCCATGCGCACTCCGGTCCCGGCCAGAGCGCCAGGAGCCGAGCCCAAAGCGCCGAAGAAGACGGCGCCCAGGTCCGGGGAGTCGCCTCTTTTGAAGGCCATGGGCATCACCTCAACATCCGGCAACTCGTAAGGAGGGGGTATGTTTCTTACTTTTGAAGGCATGGAGGGCTGCGGAAAATCCACGCAGTGCAAAAGGCTCATCGAATATTTCGTGCGTCAGGGACATGACGTCCTGCACACTCTTGAGCCCGGCGGCAGCCGCCTGGGCAAGGAGCTGCGCCGCATCCTGCTCGACCCCAAGAACAGCGACCTGTCCTCCACCAGCGAGCTTTTCCTGTATCTTGCCGACCGCGCTCAGCACGTGTCCTCGGTCATCCGGCCAGCCATGGAAGACGGACGCACCGTGATCTGCGACCGCTTCGCCGACTCCACCGTGGTCTACCAGGGCTACGGACGCGGCCTTGACCCGAGCCTGTTGCACCACCTGAACGACGTGGCGGTGCAGGGACTCTGGCCCGACGTGACGATCCTCCTGGACGTGGAACCGGAGATCGGCCTGAAGCGCGCCCTGACCCGCAACATGCAGGACAACAAGACCGCCACCGAAGGCCGCTTCGAAGCCGAGAGCATAGCTTTTCACACCCGCATCCGCGAAGGCTACCTGACCTGGGCCGCCCTGCACCGCAGCCGCTTTCTGGTCGTGGACGCGGGCAGGAATCCGGATGCCGTGTTTGATTCCATCCTGCGCGGCCTGGAGGAAAAAGGCCTTGGCTAAGCCGGAAGTCACAGGCCTGGCCAGATTCATAAAGATCTATTTCTTCCGGCGCGGCTTTCTGGACGGCAAGGCCGGCTTCGTGCTGGCGGTCAATTCGTTTTTTTACGCGTTCCAGAAGTATATCCGGCTGGCGGAGCTTGGAACCACGAAACACCGCAACTCCTGATACCCTGACCCGCCACTCTTGAAAACAGGAATGGCGGTCAGCTCATCCGTCCTCAACCGGCCTCACCCGGCCTCATGCGGCCTGGCCATCCGAAGCGGCCGGACCAATCCGTCAAACGTCTCCCCGTCCAGATAGCCGAGTTCTAGGCAGGCCGCTTTCAGGCTTGTGCCCTCGGCATGCGCCTTGTGCGCCACCTCGGCGGCCTTGTCGTAGCCGATGACCGGCGAGAGGGCCGTGACCAGCATGAGCGAATTCCCCACATGCCGGGCGATGGCGGCCTCGTCCGGCGCAAGGCCCGTCAGCGCGTGAGCCGTGAAGCTTGCGCAGGCATCGGACAAAAGACGCACGCCCGTCAGCAGATTGAAGATCATGACGGGCTTGAAGACGTTCAACTCGAAATTGCCCTGGGAACCGGCGAACCCGATGGCCGCGTCCAGACCCATGACCTGCACGCAGACCATGGTCATGGCCTCGGACTGGGTCGGGTTGACCTTGCCGGGCATGATGGACGAGCCGGGCTCGTTGGCGGGCAGGATAAGCTCGCCGAGCCCCGCGCGCGGCCCCGAGGCCAGCCAGCGGATGTCGTTGGCAATCTTCATGAGCGAGGCGGCCAGAGTTTTGAGGGCTCCCGAAGCCATGACCACGGCGTCATGGGCTGAAAGAGCGGCGAAAAAATTCGGGGCCGGCACGAACGGCAGCCCCGTCAGCGCGGCGATCCGACTCGTGGCCAGTTCGGCGAAATCCGGGGGCGTGCCCAATCCCGTGCCCACAGCCGTCCCGCCCAGCGCCAGGCGGTGCAGATGCGGCAGGCAGCCCCGCAGCCGCTCCAGATTATCCTCCAGCAGGGCCGCGTATCCCGAAAACTCCTGACCCAGGGTCATGGGCACGGCGTCCTGCAGATGGGTGCGGCCGATCTTGACGATGCCGCTCCACTCCCCGGCCTTGCGTGCAAGCTCGGCATGCATGGCCGTCACGGCCGGGATCAACGTGCCCGTGAGCATGAGCACAGCCGCAATGTGCATGGCCGCCGGAAAGGTGTCGTTGGAGGACTGGGACATGTTGACGTGATCGTTGGGATGCACGGGCGTCTTGCTGCCGAGCACCCCGCCAAGCAGCTCGATTGCCCGGTTGGCCACGACCTCGTTCACGTTCATGTTGGTCTGGGTACCGCTGCCCGTCTGCCAGACGTGCAGGGGAAAATGCCCGGCCAGCTTTCCGTCCATGACTTCCCGGCAGGCCGCCATGATGGGCTCGGCCACGTGGGGGGACAGCTTTCCCAACTCCAGATTGGCCTGCGCCGACGCGAGTTTCAAAATGCCGAAGGCGTGGATGATCTCCGTTGGCATGAGGTCGCAGCCTATGCGGAAGTATTTCAGAGAGCGCTGGGTCTGCGCCCCCCAGTAGCGATCCTGCGGCACCTCGACTGGCCCCATGCTGTCGGTCTCGATACGCGTTTTCGTCATGATGCCCCCCGCAAAGTTCAGATTTTCTTGATCACGTTCTCAAGGGGCTTCTTGCTGGGCCCCTGGGTCGGCCGCACGGGGTGCCCCACGGGGATCACGGCCATGAACTCACCCTTGGGCTCCTGCAGGAAGGTCAGGATTTCGTCCTTGATCAGATAGAGGATGCCGAGCCAAACCGCGCCAAGGCCCATGGAGGTCGCGGCCAGGAGCAGGTTTTCCACGGCCGCGGCCGAACTCTGGATCTCCATGGTGCGGAAAAAATCAAAGCCCATCTCCCGGTCGACATGAAAAAGCTCCGTGCCGTGGCTGATCAGGTCGCCGGTGTTGACCACGGCGATCGTCACCGGGGCCGAGGCGATGCTGCGCGCGGCCATGCGCAGTAGCGACGAAGCCGGTTTCTGAAACGTCTTGGAGGCTGAAGAAACCAGTTCGGCCAGATTGCTCCTGGCGTCCCCTTCCAGAATGACAAACTTCCAGGACTGGCGGTTATGAGCCGAAGGGGCCTGATTGGCGGCGTCGAGCATGGCCATGACCATGTCCTCAGACAGGTCGCGGGGTTCAAACTGACGGATGCTGTGACGTGCATGGATGGTGGCCAGAGTTTCATTGTGGATATGATTCATCTTCGTCCTTTGTTTTACGGATCGCAAGGCGGATTGACTTTGGCATGACGGCGGCGCACAAACGATGGCCGGGCAAGCCGCCCTTTATGCAACATCCACTAGCTCCAACATGGCACGCAAGACAACCACTTCCAGCCCCCGGCGCAACCAACCGCGCCCAGCCGCAAAAAAGTACGCCGCATCAAAGAGCCTGCTTCGCCGTGTCCTGCGCGTGGCCGGCTGGATTCTGCCGGGAATAGTGGCGGTCATCCTGATCCTGCGCTTCGTGCCTCCGCCCACCAGCGCCTTCATCCTCACCCGTCATGTGGAGCGGCTGCTTGATTTGGATCCCGGCCCTGCCGTGATCCATGAATGGACACCCCTGCGACGCATCCCAAGGCACATGGCGCTGGCCGCGGTGGCGGCAGAGGATCAGAACTTCCCGAACCATTTCGGCTTCGACGTCGACGCCATCGCGCGGGCCGTGGAGCATAACAAAAAGAATCAAAGAGTCCGGGGGGCAAGCACCATCTCTCAGCAAACGGCCAAGAATCTTTTTCTGTGGTCCGGACGCAGCTATGTGCGCAAGGCCCTGGAAGCCGGATTCACGGTGCTGATCGAACTCCTTTGGTCCAAGGAAAGGATTTTGGAAGTCTACCTGAATATTGCCGAATTCGGTGACGGCACTTACGGAGTCGGGGCGGCGTCCAAACGATTCTTCGGCAAGACTCCCGCCAGACTGACCACGCACGAGGCGGCCCTTCTGGCCGCTGTGCTCCCAAGCCCCAGGAAATTTTCGGCAGCCCGTCCGTCCTCCTACCTGCGACAAAGAGCGCAGTGGGTGCAAACCCAAATGGGGCAACTGGGACCAAACCACATAGCGTGGCACTGAGCGCCAAAGAGATTACGCATGTCCGCCATCCGTTCCGCCAAGGAGAAAAGAGCATGAACCCAGGCATTGTCGCCGCCATCGGAGCCTATGTCAGCTGGGGCATGCTGCCCATCTACTGGAAGCTTCTGAGTCACGTGCCCACCGCCCAGTTGCTCTGCCACCGCATAACCTGGTCCTTCGTGGTCCTGGCCGTCTTTCTGATCTTGACTCGACGCGTCGCGAAATTGCGCAGCAGCCTGAGTCCTGCGGTGTGGGGCAGCTACATCCTGGCCAGCCTGCTCATCGGCGTGAACTGGTTCATCTATGTCTGGAGCGTCAACGCGGGCTATATCGTGGAGGCGAGCCTGGGATATTTCATAAATCCCCTGCTATCGGTGTTGCTTGGTGTCTTTTTCATGCGCGAAAGGCTGCGCCCCCTGCAATGGGCGCCTCTGGGGCTGGCGGCGGCGGGCGTGATCTACCTGACCTTCGACTATGGCCGCCTGCCCTGGATCGCCTTGTCCCTGGCCACGACCTTCAGCCTCTACGGGCTGGTCAAGAAAAAGGCGCCGCTCGGCGCTTTTGAAGGCCTGACTCTGGAGACGGGGCTGCTGCTTGCCCCCGCCCTGGTCTGGCTTGGCTGGAGCGAGTTCGCGGGTACGAGCGCGTTCCTGCATGCAGGCGCCGGTTCAGACCTGCTGCTGGTCGGCGCGGGCGTGGTCACCACCGCCCCCCTGGTCATGTTCGCGGCCGCCGCGCACCGCATCCCCCTGTCCATGATCGGCATCCTGCAATACATCGCGCCGACCATCCAGTTCCTCATCGGCGTCTTCATGTACCACGAGCCTTTTTCCCGCACCCAGTTCACGGGCTTTGGCATGGTCTGGCTGGCGGTGCTTCTGTTCTGGATCGAGCGCTGGAACTTTGGGCGCAATCTGCGCCACCCCGGCTGAACAGAAGCGTGGTGAAGATCGTGTTGACCTTGAACTTTTGCTATTTTTTCACTTTTTGACTCAAAATCCATAGCTCAGCGTATTTGAGAAACGTGTAGTATGAAGACAATACACAGAGAAGAAGCCCCTGCTTCCCATCAAGCAGCCCTTTTTGAAACACGAACATACGGAAAAATCGAAGGATTGACCGAAAAAAAGCCCCGGATAATGAACTTTTCATACCCTTGTCAGCCTTCATTTTCGCCCAATTATTTGCATATAAAGAAGATTTATGAACATACTGACGCAAGTCAGCGTAAGGGTAATGGATTAAATCATTAGTCAGCGTTTTAATGCTCATTGAATCAAAAATTTCCACTTGTTCATGAACAAACGCATCATTATAATGCGTCAAAGCTGTCGGATACAAACGCACAACTGGCTTTGGGTACCACCCGCAATGCAGAATGAACCTACCAAAAAACCAATTTAATCTAGGAATCGCATAAACAGTGTCACCAACTCCGTGACGTACAACAGAAATAATTTCATCTCGAAGAGCAGAACTTACTCGCTCATCGGCATCCAACCAAAAACACCACTTCGATGCGACGTATTCCTGCGCTCTTTGTCTCTGCTTTCCGAAACCGGGCCATTCTGAATTTTGATAAAAACGTGCGCCAAACTGGGCTGCAATTTCCATTGTCGCATCCGTACTGCCCGAATCAAGAATCACAATCTCATCAACCCATTCACTTACCGAAGCAAGGCAATCACGCAGATGAGCCTCTTCATTCTTGGTGATGATGACCGCAGTCACGGTATGTTCGCTATGGCTCATGCGGGCCCCCAAAAAATCTCAAATAATTCTATGACTGATATACCCCCATCCCGGCGTGGACGGCGGGGCGATTAATCTTTATAGCATTCCAATCAAAGAGACGGCCAAGGGCTATCGCAACGCCCACGACATAGCAAGGAGGACCCATGCCTGACAAAGCCATTACACTCTACGCATTAAGCACCTGTATCCATTGCAAAAAAACCAAAGAGTACCTCGACGACTGCGGCGCCAAATATGACTGCATCTTTGTCGACAAGCTCGAAGGCGACGAACGCAAGCAGATCATCGAGGCCATCAAGAAAATCAATCCCAAGCTGTCCTTCCCGACCCTGCTCGTGGGCGAGGAAGCCATCGTAGGCTTCAAACAGGATCAGATCAAAGAAGCCCTGGAGAGATGATGACTCCCGAAGAACTTTACGAAAAGCTGCGCCCCCTGCAGGAAGCCAAAGGCTATTTCTTCAACAAGGACAAGGCCTTCGTGCTTGACCTCATGGAGAGCCTGCTCATCAACCGCGACCGTTACGGCTACATGGCCTGTCCTTGTCGCCTGGCTTCGGGCAATCGCGAACTGGACAAGGACGTCTTCTGCCCCTGCGTATACCGCGACCCGGACGTGGCCGAATTCGGGGCCTGCTACTGCGGTCTCTACGTGTCCAAAGAATGGAATGACGGCAGCATCCCCCAGGAAACCGTCCCCGAACGACGCGATCCTGAAAAGCTGATGGCGGGCCTTCTTTTCGAAGAATGATCGAAATCGGCTGGCGCTGTTTCTGACGCGCCGGCCCCGGAGCAAGCCATGCGAGAACAGGTCGAAAAGGCGCTTGATACCGTGCGCCCCATTCTGCAAGCTGACGGCGGCTACGTCGAACTGGTGAACATCCTGCCCAGCGGCATCGTGCAGGTGCGCATGTCCGGAGCCTGCAAAGGCTGTCCCATGGCACAGATGACGCTCAAGAGCAGCATCGAACGCGCCGTCAAGAAGATGGTCCCCGGCATCAAGGCCGTCGAAGCCGTCTAGCCGGACCACGCAGCCCGGCCTGAACGAGCGGCCGCATATTTTCATCGCAACACTCATCCCGCACCTGCAGGCCGAACAACCCCGGATGCGGAACCAGCCGGCGCATTGCGCCGACTTTTTGGAAAAGCAACATGACCCCAATAGTGACCCGTTTCCCCCCCAGCCCCACTGGGTATCTGCATATCGGAGGCGCCCGCACGGCGCTTTTCAACTATCTTTACGCCCGCCAGAACGACGGCAAATTCATCCTGCGCATCGAAGACACGGACCAGGCCCGCTCGACCCAAGAGATGACCGACGCCATCATCGACGCCATGCACTGGCTGGGTCTTGATTTCGACGAAGGTCCCTATTTCCAGAGCGAACGCGGCGACCTCTACAACAGCCACGTGGACCAGCTGCTGGAGTCGGGCAAAGCCTACTACTGCTCCTGCACCTCCGAGGAAGTGGAGGCGATGCGCGAGACTGCCCGCGCGGCAGGTCTCAAGCCCAAGTACAACGGCAAATGCCGCGAGCTGGGTCTTGGCCCCGGACCGGGCCGGGTGGTCCGCTTCAAGACCCCGCTGACGGGCAAGGTCATCTTTGACGACATCATCAAGGGCCCCATCGCCTGGGATGTGCAGGAAATGGACGACTTCGTCATCCGCCGCGCCGACGGTTCGGCCATCTACCAAATGGCCGTGGTCGTGGACGACGCGCTCATGGGCGTGACCCACGTCCTGCGCGGCGACGACCACCAGAACAACACGCCCAAGCAGATCCTCATCTACGAGGCCATGGGCTGCCCCCTGCCCAAGTTCGGCCACGTGCCCATGATCCTGGGGCCCGACAAGAAAAAGATGAGCAAGCGCCACGGCGCGACCTCGGTCATGATGTACAAAGACCTCGGCTATCTGCCCGAGGCCATGCTCAGTTATCTGGTGCGCCTGGGCTGGTCTCACGGCGATGATGAGCTCTTCACCATGGCCGAACTGCTGGAAAAGTTCTCCCTCGGGGGCCTTGGCAAATCCGCCTCGGTCTTTGACATGGACAAGCTCAACTGGACCAACAGCCACTTCATAAAGATCGGCGATGTGCCAAGGCTGGCAAACCTGCTGGACGAAATGATCCGGCAAAACACGGACTTTGAACCGGCGCTGGACTACCTTGAGGCCATCGTGCCCCTTTTCCAGCCACGGGCCAAGACCCTTAAAGAAATGGCTGAACAGGCGACCTTCTTCCTGCACGACGCCGAGAGTCTGCCCTATGCCGAGGCGGCGGTGACCAAATTTCTCACCCCGGAAACCAGGGAGCATCTTAAGGTCCTGGCCGAACGCATGGAAGCCCTGCCGACCTTTGATCACAAGAGCCTGGAAGAGATGGTCAACGCCTATCTGGAAGAAACCGGGCTCAAGTTCAAGGCTCTGGCCCAGCCCATCCGCGTGGCCATCACCGGCACGACCATGAGCCCCGGCCTCTTTGAAACCATGGAAGTTCTCGGACGCGACCGCACCCTGGCGCGCTTCCGCAAGGCCCTGACCCTTTAGCGCACAGCCCGGGCAACCGGGCTTTTTCATGTATATCTATCAGCAAGAACACACCTACACCGCCCAGGTGGCGGACGGCATCGAGGACCTGGCCCGGACCGAACTACAGGAACTCGGGGCCACCGACTGCGCGTGCGGATTTCGCTATGTGCATTTCAAGGCCACTGCCCGGGTTTTGTACCGCATCGTCTACCGCGCGCGGCTGATCTCGCGCGTCCTGGCCCCGCTAGCCCGCTTCGCCTGCCCGACGGATCAGGCCTTGTACAACGCAGGCGTGGAACTGCGCTGGTCGGATTTCTTGAGTCCGGACCAGACCTTCGCGATTTTCGCCAATGTCTCCAAGAGCGCCATCGGTCATTCGCAATACGCGGGCCTGAAGCTTAAAGACGCCGTAGCGGACTGGTTTCGGGATCACACCGGCATCCGGCCCAGCGTCGATCCGCGCGACCCAGACCTGTGGATCCACCTGCACATCCACGAAAATATCGGCACGATCAGCCTTGATGTCTCCGGCGGGTCCATGCACCGGCGCGGCTATCGCGTGCAGAGCGTGGAAGCGCCCATGAACGAAACCGTGGCGGCGGCGATAATCCGCATGAGCGAATGGGACGGCAAATCGCCGCTCATTGATCCGCTTTGTGGGTCGGGGACCATCCTGTGCGAAGCCTTCATGCATGCCACCAACCTCCCGGCCGGGCTGCTGCGCCGCAAATTCGGCTTCAACCGGCTGCCGGATTTCAACCCCCGGCTATGGGATCTGGAACTCGCCGCCGAGACGACGGTGGAACTTGAGGCCGATCTGCGCGGGAGCGACATCGACGCCGTCGCCGTGGAAGCGACGCGGGTCAATATGTCCAGGCTGCCTGGCGGGGACGAGGTGATCGTCGGTCGCAGGGATTTTTTCGAGCGCAACGACATGACCAACACGACCATCATCTGCAATCCGCCTTACGGGATTCGCCTGGGCAAAAACGAAGACATGTCGCTCTGGTTCAAAAAATTCGGGGATCACTTGAAACAGCACTGCGCCGGTTCCACGGCTTACATCTATTTCGGAGACAGGGCGTGGCTCAAATGCATCGGTCTGAAGCCGCAGTGGAAAAAACCCCTCAAAAACGGGGGGCTTGACGGCCGCCTGGCCAAGTTTGTCCTGTACTGACCGCACCGAAAAGTGAGCACCCATTTTCGCGTCCTCCTGTTGACAGATTACTTTCATTGATTCACTTTGAACTACCTTCCAATTTCCACGCCCTGCCAGCTTTCCGGGCAGGAATCGCGTCCGAATTGGCATCACGTTCTATACATTAATAGGAGGCTTGTATGATCTTCGTGCTCCCGGATCTTCCCTACTCCAAGGACGCTTTGAGTCCGTGCATCAGCGCCAAGACCTTGGACTTTCATCATGGCAAACACCACCAGCTCTACATCGACAATACCAACAAGCTGATCGCGGGCACGGATCTCGAAGGACAGACGCTGCGGGAAATTGTCATGGCCACGGCGGGCGACCCATCCAAGGCGGGAATTTTCAACAACGCAGCCCAAGTCTGGAACCACTCTTTCTACTGGCGCTGCATGAAGGCCGGTGGTGGCGGAGCACCGACCGGAGCCGTGGCCGAAGGAATCAACAAGGCATTTGGCAACTACGAAAATTTCGCCAAGGCCTTCAAGGATGCCGGCATGACCCAGTTTGGGAGCGGATGGGCATGGCTGGTGGAAAAAAATGGAAAGCTAGAGATCATGAAGACCGGCAATGCCGACACTCCCATGGCGCACGGCGCCAAGGCTCTGCTTACGGCAGACGTTTGGGAGCACGCCTATTACCTCGATTATCAGAACCGGCGGGCCGATTACCTACAGGATTTTTTAGGCAAGCTGATCAACTGGGAGTTCGTCAACCAGCAGTTGGCCAGGTAGAACGGCAGGCAACAAAAAAGGCGACCATAAGTCGCCTTTTTTGTTGGGAAAACAGGGAAGCCTAGTTGACTGCGGGCTTGGCCACAGCGCCGGAGCGGATGCACTGGGTGCAGACCTTCATCCGCTTCACTTCGCCGGACTTCAGCTGAGCGCGAACGGACTGAAGATTGGGCATGAAGCGCCGCTTGGTCTTATTGTTGGCATGGCTGACATTGTTGCCGACCTGGGGGCCTTTCCCGCAAATATCGCAAACTTTTGACATAACGTCCTCCTAAAATAGTGCTTTGATATCTTAAGCTGTCATGGCCTGGCAGCTCCGAGACGTTCCGGCCGGCCATGATCATAATTTGCCGCCAGAGGAATTTGGACCCATATATCCGGACGCCGGGGATGGCAAGTAAAAATCCTTGACAGGAAAAAGAATCCCCATATACACGTCCCGTTTCGAGGTGCACACATGGTTGAACATTGGATTGGACTGACAAATCTCCCGGCACATGGTCGGGAATTTTCATTTGGCGACCAGGATGTCTGGCGGGAATTCTGGAAAGAATTCCACTATGATATGGATATCGTCAGCCCCCTCGCGGCCAAGCTGAACATCGTCCCCCAGCAGGACGGATATCTGATTCAGGGCCATCTTGGCGGCACCGTGAAAACCGTGTGTCACCGATGCCTGGAAGAGGCCGAAGTGGTCATCGATCACGACTTCGATGCCTTCGAAGCCCATGAAGACGTGGACCTGATCGAAGACGAACCGAGCCACCTGCGCAACGTCGACACCGGCTGGGAGTTGGACGTGGCGGGTCTTTTGTGGGAAGAATTCCTGCTGGCCCTGCCCGAAAAAATACTTTGCGCCGACACGTGTTTGGGGCTATGCCCGCAATGCGGAAAAAACAGGAACCTGGAATCATGCGCCTGCAACAATCCCGGCAGCCAATCTCCTTTGGCCTGGGCGTTGCAAGGGCTTAAAATCAAAACCAATTAGATCGCTTTCAAGATAGAGGTGCCATCATGCCATTGCCCAAGAAGAAAACATCCAAGTCCAGAAGAAACATGCGTCGCTCCCATGACCATGTCGCCATCCCCAACGTCGTGTACTGCGAATGCGGCGAAGCCAGCCTGTCCCATTGCATCTGCCCCGGTTGCGGCAAATACAAGGGACGTCAGTACACCAAGGCAGCAGATGCCTAAAGACATCTGTCTCGCCGTGGACGCCATGGGGGGAGACTTCGGCCCGGAAATAAATATTCCGGGCTCCCTCGCGGCAGCCCGTGAGACAGGAGTCCGGCTCATCCTTGTGGGGGACGAACCGTCCATCCGCAAGGAGCTGGACGGCCACGCCCATGCGGACGTGCGCTTTGAAATCGTTCACACCACCCAGGTGGCCGGCATGGCGGAAAAGCCTTCGGATGTGCTTCGGCGCAAGAAGGACAGCTCCATGCAGGTGGCCTTTCGTCTTGTGCGCGAAGGCCGGGCGCACGGCGTGGTCACGGCCGGAAACTCCGGCGCGGCCCTGGCCTGCGGAATGTTCATCCTCGGCCGCATAGGCGGGGTGGACAGACCGGCGCTGGCCTCCATCATGCCGACCCTCAAAAAGCCCATCGTGCTCATTGACGTTGGCGCCAACGCGGACTGCAAGCCGTACAATCTGGTTCAGTTCGGCCTCATGGCCGAAGTCCTGGCCCGTTGTGTGCTGGGCATCGCCAACCCGAAAGTCGGCATTTTGAGCATTGGCGAAGAAGAAGGCAAAGGCAACAGCCTGACCAAAGACGCCTTTACCCTGCTCAAAGGCTCCTCTCTCAATTTTATCGGTAACGTCGAAGGTCGTGACGTCTTCACCGGCGAAACCGACGTCATCGTCTGCGACGGTTTCGTGGGCAACGTGGCCTTGAAGCTGAGCGAAGGGCTGGGTTCGGCCCTAGCGTCCATGCTCAAGACGGAACTCAAAAAGTCCATCTGGTCACGCCTGGGCACGCTCATCGCCCTGCCCGCCTTCAAACGTTTCGCCAAGAAAATCGACTACGCCGAATACGGCGGCGCGCCCATTCTTGGCTTGAACGGCATCGCCATTGTCTGCCACGGCAAATCCAATGCGCGGGCCATTACCACCGCACTGCAGCAAGCCGCTATTTTCGTCGAAAAGAAGGCCAACGATCACCTCGTGGAGGGCCTGCACGCCAACACGGAATTGAGCCTTTTCTCCCGAACCGGCAAGGCCACCGCCCTCAGGCAGGAAGCCCTGGGCCTTTAGCTTTGCAATTTGACGCAGCGCCCCCGCAAGGGAATGTAGGAATCCTCTCATGTCTTCACCGTGCTTCATTTCGGGACTGGGCTTGCACCTGCCCCGGACACTCGTAACGAATTCAGACCTCGAACATACCGTCGACACTTCCGACGAATGGATCCGCACGCGCACCGGCATCACAAGCAGATATTTCGCCGAGGCAGACGAACCCTGCTCCGTGCTGGCCTACCATGCCGCATGCAAAGCCCTGGAGAATGCGGGAATGACCGCCCAGGACCTCACACATATTTTTGTCGGCACCTTTTCCGGGGACTACAATCTACCGACCACGTCCTGCCTGCTGCAGGACATGCTGGGCCTCAAAGGCCTCCCGGCCTTTGACCTGGCTGCGGCCTGCTCCGGCTTTCTGTATTGTCTGGAGACGGCCAGGGCTTACACCTGCATGTATCCGGACGCCAGGATCCTGATCGTCGGCAGCGAAGTGACCACCTCCCGCCTCAATTTCGAGGACCGCACGACCTGCGTGCTCTTCGGAGACGGGGCAGGCGCAGCCATCGTCACCGGGCAGGGGAATCCCGGCCGGATCAAGGTCATTGACGCCATGCTCAAGGCCGACGGTTCCGTAGGCGGCCTCTTGACCATCCATGGCGGCGGATCGGCCTGCAAGCCGGTGCTCGGACAATCCATCGGGCCGGAATATTTCGTCGAGATGAACGGACGCGACGTCTTCAAACACGCCGTGCGCTGCATGGTCGAAATTTCCGGGAATCTGCTGGAGCGGAACGGACTGACCACCGACGACATCGATCTTATCATTCCTCATCAGGCCAATATCCGCATCATCGAAGCCATTGGCAAAAAAATGAATGTGGACTCGGATAAAATCTACGTCAATGTGGACCGGATCGGCAACACTTCGGCCGCCTCCATACCCATCGCCCTGACCGAAGCCGAGGCCAGTGGCCGTATCCAGCCCGGAATGAAAGTTTTGCTTACAGCTTTTGGCGGCGGATTTACCTGGGCATCGGCCTTGTTGCAATTTTAGTGGTCATTGAGTAACCACTCAATTCGCACTTTTCAAGCAAACCACGAGGTCAATCATGAGCGAACTGGTCAGGACCGCCCTGGTCACCGGCGGCACACGAGGGATCGGCAAAGCGATCGTAAAAAAACTTGCAGGCTTGGGGTACCAGGTTTATTTCACCTACGTCAGCAGACCTGAACTGGCTGAAGCAGTTTGCGCTGAAGTCATGGCCGATGGTGGCGTAGCCCGGGCCTTTTTGCTTGACGCCAGCGACTGGGACGCCGTAGCCGATTTTTTTGCCGCCGAGATCAAGGACAAGATCAGCCTTGAGCTCCTGGTCAACAATGCGGGCATCACCAAGGACGGCCTGATCATGCGCATGAAGCGCGAGCAGTGGGAGCAGGTCATCCAGATCAACCTGACCGGGGCCTTCGTCTGTCTGCAGCAGGCCGCCAAGATCATGCTCAAGCAGCGAAAAGGGCGCATCGTCAATATTTCCTCCGTCGTGGGGCAGATGGGCAATGCCGGGCAAGCCAATTACTGCGCATCCAAGGCCGGCCTCATCGGGCTGACCAAGGCCGCAGCGCTTGAGCTCGGATCACGCGGCATCACCGTCAACGCCATCGCGCCGGGGTTCATCGAGACCGACATGACTGAAACTCTCCCCCAGGACGTGCGGGACAAATATCTTGAACGCATTCCTCTGGGACACCTCGGTTCGGCGCAGACAATCGCCGATGCCGTGGCCTATCTTGCATCCGACCAGGCTGAGTACATCACCGGTCAGGTGCTCGGAATCAATGGCGGCATGTATCTGTAGCCTGATTCCACATTACGTACGAATACACACTTTGGAGGATGAAAATGTCTATTGAAGAAAAAGTCAAAGAACTGGTTGTCGAGCAGCTGGGCGTATCCGCGGAAGAAGTTAAGCTTGAGTCCTCCTTTGTGGAGTCCCTGGGCGCCGATTCCCTGGACCTGACCGAACTGATCATGGCCATGGAAGAAGAATTCGACATCGAGATCGATGACGAAGACGCACAGAAGATCGCCACGGTCCAGGACGCCATCAACTACATCAAGTCCAAGTCCTAGGACCCGTATCGTCGCCATGACACGGTACCCCGGTCCGTCTGGGGTACCTTTTTTTTCATGCACAGCCGGGTGGAATGTTCCGTCCGGCACGTCCTAAATTTTCGAGAAGATCATGATTGGAAAACGCGTTGTCATTACAGGCCTTGCGGCCATGACCCCCATTGGCAATTCCCTGCAGGAAAGCTGGACCAACCTTGTCGGAGGAGTTTGCGGCATCGGCCCCATCACTCTTTTCGACTGCTGCGAATTCGATGCGAAGATCGCAGGGGAACTGAAAAATTTCGATCCGACGGATTATGTCGGGGTCAAGGATGCCAAGCGCATGGACCGCTTTGTCCAGATCGCCGTGGCGGCTGGCAAGCAGCTCATGGAAGACTGCAAAATGGTCATGGACGAGACCATGGCCCCCGAAGTGGGGGTAATCCTGGGCTGCGGCCTGGGCGGATTGTCCACCATCGAGGATTTTCACAGCAAGCTGCTCAAATCCGGGCCGGGACGGGTTTCACCCTTCTACATCCCCATGCTCATCGCCAACATGGCTTCGGGGCAGATTTCGATCCACACCGGCGCCAAGGGCCCGAACCTGGTCACCACATCGGCCTGCGCCTCAGCCACCCATGCCATCGGCTACGCGTATTCCGACATCAAGCTCGGCCGGGTCAAGGCCTGCATCACCGGCGGCGTGGAGTCGACCATCACGCCCATGGGCGTGTCCGGTTTCACGGCCATGAAGGCTCTGTCCACCCGCAACGACGAACCGCAAAAGGCCAGTCGTCCCTTTGACGCCGACCGCACCGGATTCGTCATCGGCGAGGGCGCGGGCCTGCTCATGCTCGAAGAGCTTGAGCACGCGCTGGCGCGCGGAGCCAAAATCTACGCAGAAGTAGTTGGCTACGGCGCTTCCGGGGATGCATACCACATCGCCGCCCCCGAAGAGTCGGGTACGGGCATGGCATGGGCCATGAAATGCGCCCTGCGCGACGCCGAATTGGCACCCGAACAGGTCACCTTCGTCAACGCGCACGGCACATCGACCAAGCTCAACGACAAGACCGAAACCAAAGCCATCAAGGCCGTCTTCGGGGATCACGCCTACAAGATGCCCATCACCGCCAACAAGAGCATGATCGGGCACCTGCTCGGCGCTGCGGGCGGCGCCGAGGCGGTATTCACGGCCATGAGCCTGACCACCGGCATTGTACCCGGAACCATCAACCAGGACACCCCTGACCCGGACTGCGACCTTGACTACACGCCGGGCGCCAGCAGGAAAATGGATCTGGAATACGGCATCAGCAACTCGTTCGGATTCGGCGGCACCAACGCCTCCATCATCCTGCGCAGTTTCAAATAACGATCCGCCGCCAACGCGCGGCTCAACAGAGTGGAGGCACCATGGACGAACTCACCCGCCAGGATCCGCAGATCGCCAAAGCGATCCAGCTGGAGACCAACCGCCAGATCACCAAACTCGAACTCATCGCCTCGGAGAACTTCACCTCCCTTGCGGTCCGCGCCGCCATGGGCAGCGTCATGACCCACAAATACGCCGAAGGCTATCCGGGCAAGCGCTATTACGGCGGCTGCGAGTTCGTGGACATGGCCGAAAACCTGGCCATGGAGCGGGCCCGCCAGCTCTTTAACGCCGAGTACGCCAACGTACAGCCCCACTCCGGTTCCCAGGCCAACATGGGCGCGTATTTTGCGGCCATCCAACCCGGCGACACCATTCTGGGCATGAATCTGTCCCATGGCGGTCACTTGACCCATGGCAGCCCGGTCAATTTTTCGGGCCGCCTGTTCAAAACCGCCTTTTACGGGGTGGAGAAGGAAACCGGCCAGATCAACTATGACGAGGTCGAGGCCCTGGCGCTGGAACACAAGCCCCAGATGATCATCGCCGGAGCCAGCGCCTACCCGCGCACCCTCGATTTCGCCCGTTTCCGGGCCATCGCCGACAAGGTGGGGGCCAAACTGCTGGTGGACATGGCGCACATCGCGGGTCTGGTGGCCACGGGCCTGCACCCCTCGCCCATCGAGCACGCCCACTTCACCACCACGACCACGCATAAAACCCTGCGCGGTCCTCGCGGCGGCATGATTCTGAGCACCGAGGAGTTCGGCAAGACCCTCAACTCCCAGATCTTCCCCGGCATCCAGGGCGGACCGCTCATGCACGTCATCGCGGCCAAGGCAGTGGCCTTTGCCGAGGCGCTGCGCCCGGAATTCAAGGATTATCAGCAGCAGGTCGTCGCCAACGCCCAGACCCTGGCAGCCGAACTGACGGCAGCCGGGTACCATCTGGTCTCCGGCGGCACGGACAACCATCTCATGCTGGTGGACCTGACCGCCCAGGACATCACCGGCAAGGACGCCGAGATCGGCCTCGACAAGGGCGGCATCACCGTCAACAAGAATACCGTGCCTTTCGAGACCCGCTCGCCCTTTGTCACCTCCGGGGTGCGTCTGGGCACGCCGGCCTTGACCACGCGCGGCATGAAGAGCGACGACATGCGCAAGGTGGCCAAATGGATTGTCGCCATCTTAGAGAACCTGGACAACGAGTCCAGGCTGACCGAGATTCGGCTGGAAGTGGAGAAATTCGCGGGCCAGTTCCCGCTTTTCGCCTGGTAGACCACGCTTTTTTCTACCACCTTTCTCCAACCACAGGGCCAATCTGCAGGCCCTGTGGTTGATTCGTTTCCAAAGAGGTGACCATGGACAACCGCATCCCCTGGCCGCAGTATTTCATGAGCATCGCCTATCTGGTGGCCGAGCGCTCCACCTGTCTGCGGCGAAAGGTCGGAGCCCTGGCCGTCAAGGACAAACGCATTCTGGCCACAGGATACAACGGCGCGCCGGCGGGGCTGACGCATTGCCTTGACCTGGGCTGCATGCGCGAAAAGCTCGGCATCCCCTCGGGCCAGCGCCATGAACTCTGCCGCGCCCTGCATGCCGAGCAGAACGTCATCATCCAGGCCGCCATCCACGGGGTAGGTATCGAGGGCGCGGATATCTTCTGCACGACCCAGCCGTGCATCCTCTGCGCAAAAATGCTCATCAACTGCCGGGTGCGGGCCATTTTCTTCGCCGAGGGCTACCCCGACGACATGTCCCGGGAAATGCTCGACGAAGCAAAAATCCCCTATACGCGACTGGAGAAGCCTGCCGATGCATGACGAATGCGCGTTCATGGATCAGGCCATCCGCCTGGCCGAGCAGGGCCGGGGCCGCACCGCTCCCAACCCCTGTGTCGGCGCGGTTCTGGTGCGCGGCGGCGAGGTCGTGGCGCAAGGCTGGCATACGGCCTACGGCCAGCCTCACGCCGAAGTCGAAGCCCTGCGCGATGCGCAGGCCAAGGGTGTTGATCCCCGCGGATGTACCCTCTACGTCACCCTTGAGCCCTGCAACCACCAGGGCAAGACGCCGCCCTGCACCAAGGCCATCCTGGAGGCGGGGGTACCGGAAGTGGTCGTGGGCTGCGCCGATCCCAATCCCACGGTCGCCGGGGGCGGTGCCGACTTTCTGCGCAACCGGGGCGTGAGCGTGCGCATGGGCGTACGCGAACAGGAATGCCGGGACGTGATCGCTGATTTTCTGATCTGGCAGACCACGGCCCGCCCGTATTCCATCCTCAAGCTGGCCACCACCCTGGACGGCAAGATCGCCACCCGCGACGGCCAGGCGGCCTGGATCTCGGGCGAGGCTTCGCGCCGCGAAGTGCACAGGCTGCGGACCTGGTGCCAGGCGGTCATCGTCGGCGGGGGCACTTTCCGCGCCGACAACCCGACCCTGACCTGCCGGCTGCCCGGATACGACGGCCCGCAGCCGCTGGCCGTGATCGTGTCCCGCTCTCTACCGGATCCGGCCCAGGGCTCGAATCTTCTGTCCACCCGGCCGGACCAGACCATTTTCTGGACAACCGAGACGGAAAGCCGCACCAAACGCGCCACGCGCCTGACGGAACTTGGCGTAACGGTCTGGGGGCTGCCCAGTCTGCGCACGGAACCGGAAGCCCTGGACCTCGGCGAAGGCATGCGCCTGCTGCGCAAGGACCGCGGATGCCACTACACCCTGACCGAGGGCGGCGGACATCTGGCCGGATCCATGAAAAGACAGGGACTGGTCGACGAACTGCGCATCTTTCAGGCCATGAAGGTCCTGGGCGATGAAGAGGCCAGGTCGGCCTTTGCCGGCCGCAAGGCCCTTTCCATGCAGGACTGCTGGGAATTTCGGCTCGTCGAGCAGGAATTTTTCGAAACCGATCTCTATCTGCGGCTACGAGCAAAGGAGTAGGAATGTTCACTGGTATCATCCAGGGTTTGGGCCGGGTGGCGGCCATGGACCGGCGCGGCAGCGAGACCCGCTTCACCGTGCGTCCGGACTTTGCCCTGACCGACTACGCCCTTGGCGAATCCATCGCCGTAAACGGGGTCTGCCTGACCGTGGAAACTTTCGGTGTCGGCTGGTTCACGGCCTACGCTTCGGGCGAGACCATGTCCGTGACCAATTTGGGAGGGCTCGGCGTATCCTCGGCGGTCAACCTCGAACGGGCCCTGGCCATGGGAGACCGCCTTGGCGGGCATATCGTCTCCGGGCATGTCGACTGCCTGGCAGAGGTCCTGTCCATCCGCCAGGCCGGCCAGTCCCGAATCTACCGTCTGGGCTTCCCGGCCGCCTATTCGACCCAGGTCATCCCCAAGGGCTCCGTGGCCCTGGACGGGATAAGCCTGACAGTCAACGATTGCGGTCAGGGGTATTTGGAAGTAAACATCATCCCGGCCACGCAACGGGAAACAACCATTTCGGACTGGGCGCAGGGACGGCGGATCAACATGGAGACCGATGTCATCGGCAAGTATGTACAACGCATGCTCGAACCGTGGCGCGAGGGTCGCTCCACGGGCGCGTCATCGGCCATCACCCCTGATTTTCTTAAAGAACACGGATTTTAGCTCCCCCAAGTCGGGAAAGCCCATAAACGAGGACAAGCATGCACAAATGTTCGGCCGAAGAGGCCATCAAGGAAATAAAGGCCGGGAAGATGATCATCCTGGTCGATGACGAAGACCGGGAAAATGAAGGCGATCTGACCATCGCCGCCGAAATGGTCACTCCCGAGGCCATCAATTTCATGGCCAAGTACGGTCGCGGCCTCATTTGCCTCGCCCTGGAACCGGCCCTGGTGGACAAGCTGGAACTGCCGCTCATGGCCCGGCGCAACACCTCCAAATTCGGAACCAACTTCACCGTGTCCATCGAGGCCAAACAGGGCGTGACCACGGGCATCTCCGCCCATGACCGGGCTCTGACCATCCAGACCGCCGTGGCCGACCAGACCACCCCCGAAGACCTGGCCACCCCCGGCCATATTTTCCCCCTGCGCGCCAAGCCGGGCGGGGTTTTGGTCCGCGCCGGACAGACCGAAGGCTCCGTGGACCTGGCCCGCCTGGCCGGACTCAAGGGCGCGGCCGTCATCTGCGAGATCATGAACGATGACGGCTCCATGTCGCGCATGCCCGACCTCAGGAAGTTCGCCGAAGAGCATGACATGAAGATCGCCACTATCGCCGATCTCATCGCCTACCGCTCCCGCAAGGACTCTCTGGTCCGCCGCGTGGCCGAGGCGCGCATGCCCACCTGCTATGGCGAATTCACCATCGTGGCCTACGAGAACGATATCGACAGCCATACCCACATCGCCCTGGTCAAAGGTGAGATCAACGAAGAGACTCCCGTGCTGGTGCGGGTTCACAGCGAATGCCTGACCGGCGACGTGTTCGGCTCCATGCGCTGCGACTGCGGCAGTCAGTTGCAGCGGGCCATGCAGATGGTCACCGACGAAGGCGCCGGCGTCATCCTCTACATGCGCCAGGAAGGTCGCGGCATTGGCCTTGGCAACAAGATCAAGGCCTACCATTTGCAGGACGAAGGCCGCGACACCGTGGAAGCCAATCTGGAACTGGGCTTCGCCCCCGATCTGCGCGATTACGGACTGGGCGCGCAGATTCTGGTCGACCTGGGCGTGAAGCGCATGCGCCTTCTGACCAACAACCCCAAGAAGATCATCGGCCTGGAGGGCTACGGCCTTAAAGTCGAGGAGCGGATATCCATCGAAATCCCGGTCTGTGACGACAACAAGTGCTATCTGCACACCAAGCATTCAAAACTCGGCCATCTGTTGCAATTTGAAGCCGAAAACAAATAATTTTTCCAAGGAGAAGACATGCTGCACGTCAAAACCATCGAAGGCCAGATGCAGGCCCAGGACCAGAAGTTCACGATCATTGCCAGCCGCTTCAACGATTTCATCGTCGACCGGCTCATCGGCGGGGCCGTGGATTATCTGCTTCGTCACGGTGCCGTCCGCGAGAACATCACCCTCATCCGCGTACCCGGCGCATTCGAGATGCCGCTGGTAGCCCAGAAAGTCGCGAGGAGCGGCAAGGCCGACGCCATCATCTGCGTAGGCGCGGTCATCCGTGGCGCCACCCCCCATTTCGACTATGTCTGCAGCGAGGCCACCAAAGGCATCGCCCATGTATCCATGGACACCGGCGTGCCTATCGGCTTTGGCCTCCTGACCACGGACACGTTGGAGCAGTCCATCGAACGCGCCGGCAGCAAGGGCGGGAACAAGGGTGTGGAAGCCGCCGCTGCGGCCCTGGAAACCCTGCGCGTGCTGCAGCAGATCTAGGGGAACTCCGTGACGCACAACCGTCGGCATCAACGCCGCTTCGCCTTTCAGGTCATCTATTCGCTGGTTTTCGGCCAGAAAATGTCCAAGGAATCTTTGATTACGTCCTTTGAAAATTTCTGGACCGAAGAGAAATTCGACATGGAGCGCCAGGATTCCTACGCCTGGACCCTGGTCGAGGGTGTGTTCGACAATTACGACAGCATCGACGAGATCATCACCCAGCACTCGCAGCACTGGAAACTGAACCGCATCGCCAAGGTCGAACTGACCATCCTGCGGCTCTCCCTCTTTGAGATGCTCTTCTGTCCCGACATCCCCATCAAGGTGGCCATGAACGAGGCCATCGAACTGGCCAAGGATTTCGGAGACGATAACTCCAAGACTTTTGTCAACGGAGTGCTCGACGCCGCAGCCAAGGGTGCCCAGCGCAACGAAAACAAGACAATTCAGACCGGAAACACGGAATCTTGAGGAAAGCATGAGGCATTACGATTTCAAGCAGATCGAAGAAAAATGGCAGCATGTCTGGGAAGACCAGGCCTGTTTTCGGACCGACATGTCCCGGGACGGCGAAAAATACTATGTCCTGGAAATGTTCCCCTATCCGTCGGGACGCATCCACATGGGGCATGTGCGCAACTACTCCATCGGCGACGTAGTCGCCCGCTACAAGCGCATGCAGGGCTTCAACGTGCTCCATCCCATGGGCTGGGACGCCTTCGGCCTGCCCGCCGAGAACGCGGCCATCAAGAACAACACCCACCCCGCCAAGTGGACTTACGAAAACATCGCCTACATGCGCGCCCAACTGAAACGTTTGGGCTACTCCTATGACTGGGACCGGGAAATCGCGACCTGCCACCCCGGATACTACCGTTTCGAGCAGGAATTCTTTCTGAAGTTCCTGGAAAAAGGCCTGGTTTACCGCAAGAACGCGCCGGTCAACTGGTGCCCGAGCTGCCACACGGTGCTGGCCAACGAGCAGGTCGAAGAAGGCCTGTGCTGGCGCTGCGACTCCGAGGTGCAGCAGAAGCAGCTCTCACAGTGGTTCCTGCGCATTACCGAATACGCCGAGGAGCTTCTGGCAGATCTGGACAAGCTGACCGCAGGCTGGCCCGAGCGGGTGCTGACCATGCAGCGCAACTGGATCGGCAAAAGCATCGGTGCCGAGATCTCCTTCAAGGTCGAGGGCCTGGACGAAGAGATCCCCGTATTTACGACCCGGCCAGACACGCTCTTCGGCGCGACGTTCATGAGCCTGGCTCCGGAGCATCCGCTGGTGCAGAAGCTTGTCGCCGGAACCGCCCAGGAAGCCGCCGCCAGCGAATTCGTGGATCGCATCGCCAAAATGGACCGCATCGTCCGCACCTCCGATGACCTCGAAAAGGAAGGCGTCTTCACCGGCCGGTACTGCATCAATCCCCTGAGCGGTCTTCTGATGCCCATCTATGTGGCCAACTTCGTGCTCATGGGCTACGGCACTGGCGCGGTCATGGCGGTCCCGGCTCACGACCAGCGCGATTTCGAATTCGCGGCCAAATACAAGCTGCCCGTGCAGGTGGTCATAAATCCCAAAGACGCGGATCTTGACCCCAAGACCATGACCGAGGCCTATTCCGACCCCGGCATAATGACCAACTCGGGACAGTTCGACGGCATGGGCAACGAAGAGGCCAAGAAGGCTATCGTGGACATGCTTGCGGCCGGAAATTTGGGCAAGCCCACGATCAACTATCGCCTGCGCGACTGGAATATTTCCCGCCAGCGCTACTGGGGCGCACCCATTCCGGTCATTTACTGCGATGACTGCGGCATCGTGCCCGTACCCGCAAACCAGCTCCCGGTGGAGTTGCCCCTGGACGTCAAGGTCAATCCCGATGGACGATCGCCTCTGCCTGGGTGCGAAAGTTTCGTGAACGTATCCTGCCCGGCGTGCGGAAAGCCCGCCCGGCGCGAGACGGACACCATGGACACTTTCGTTGAGTCCTCATGGTATTTCGCCCGCTACACCTCGGCCCGCAACGAGACAGCAGCCTTCGACCCGTCCGAGGTTGCCTACTGGATGCCAGTGGACCAGTACATCGGGGGCATCGAGCATGCCATCCTGCATCTTTTGTATTCGCGCTTTTTCGTCAAGGCCCTGCGCGACGAGGGCTACCTCACCCATGACGAACCCTTCAAGAACCTGCTGACCCAGGGCATGGTCCTGTTGCATGGCTCGAAAATGTCCAAGTCCAAGGGCAACGTGGTCGATCCCGACGAGATGATCTCCAAGTACGGGGCGGACACGGTCCGTCTGTTCTGTCTTTTTGCCGCCCCTCCGGAAAAGGATCTGGAATGGAACGACAAAGGCATCGAAGGCGCGAGCCGCTTTCTGAACCGTCTCTGGCGGCTGGTGGACGAGCTCGATGATGTCCTCTCCCCTGTCGGCACGTGCGTAAACGTGGTAGGAACGCTCGGCGAGAGCGAGGCCGAACTGCGCCGCAAGGAGCACGATACCGTGCGCAGAGTGGAACGCGACATTGAAAACAAATTCCAGTTCAACACGGCCATTGCCGCCATGATGGAGCTGGTCAACACCCTCTACGCGACCAAGGACGACCTGCGCGCAAGCAAAAACGGCCCGCGCCTCTTATCATCGGCCATCTCCTCCCTACTGGTGACCCTGTCGCCCATCGCCCCACACGTCTGCGAAGAGATCTGGGACCGCATGGGATACACACGGACCCTGGCAGCCGAGCCATGGCCCGCGCACGACCCGGAAGCCCTCAGAACAAGCGAGGTGACCGTGGTTCTGCAAGTCAACGGCAAGCTTCGCAGCCAGATAACAGTGGCGGCGGATGCGACCTCGGAAGAGATAGAGAATCAGGCCATGAACGATCAAAACGTCTCACGACACATCGAGGGCAAAACAATTGTCAAAACAATCGTCATTCCCGGAAAACTGGTCAACGTGGTTGTCAGGTAACCTGCTATGGGCGGTGCTTTGCATCGCCCTGTCTCTGCCCGCATGCGGATATGAGCTCACTGCCCGGGCTCCCATTCAACTGCCCCAGGACAGCACGCGCCTCTACCTGGACAAGGTCACCAACCCGACCACCGAAACGTGGCTGGAACCCATGCTCCGGAGCAGCCTGCGTGACGAACTGACCCGTCGCGGCAACGTGACCTGGGTGGACCGCAGCGAGGCCGAGGCCACGGTCAACATCGACGTGCGCTCGTACAGCACCTCCGACGCTCTTAAAGGTCGCGATGACGTGACTCTCAAATCCGCAGCAAGCATTCAGATGGTGGTCACATTCTATAGCACCAAGACAAACGCGATGATATGGACCTCCGGAATAATCCTGGCTACTGAATCCTATCGCGGTTCTGTTGGACGCAGGACTGATACCGGAGTGCTTCAAGAATCAAGCGGCAAACGCGAAGCGACCCAGGATGCCATTGACCTAGCGACGCGCAAAGTGGCCGACCAGCTGGGCCAGAAGTTCTGATTCGCCACATGACCAGACAGGGATTCTCCTTTCTCGTCTGCACGGACTCCGAACTCCTCAAAGACCGGGTGGACGAGCTCCTCGAAGGCCACGACTTCGCCGTTCGAACCTTTTGGGGAGACGAAGAGCTGCCGGATCGCTTCTGGCAAACCTTGACCGTTCCCTCCATGATGGGGCCGCCCAACGCCGTGGTCCTGCGACGGGCGCAGGAACAGAATGACGAGTTCTGGACACGCATGGGGGCCCTCTTGGCCATGGCCAGGCCTTCGGTCTGGCCCATTTTCTGTCTTGAAGGCGAATGGAAATCCGGCAAATCCACTGTGCCAAGGACCGTAAGCAAGGGCAAATACTGGGACGCCGCGCAAAAAAGGGGCTGGATTTGGGAACATCCCGGACTCTCACGCGCCACCATCGGCCAGGAGCTGGATCGTTTCGCCGCACGCCACGGGCTGACCTACGCCCACGGCGTCAAGAAAATCCTGGCCGAATCCCTGCCGCTCAGCACCATCGCCCTGCGCAACGAGCTGGAAAAAATTCTGCTCCTGGCCAGCCCGGAAAAAACAATCCAGCCAGACCACCTCGCAGCCCTTGATGCCGAAGAGGCTTTTGATCTGTTCGCCTTTCTGCGCTCCCTGCAGACTCCCGCCGGTCGCCAGAAGGCTTGGGATCGGCTCCTGAACGATCCCGCCATGGCCGGCGGGGACATGGTCTTCCCGGTCTCCTCGCTCATGCTGCGCGAAGCCCGTCAGCTCTGGCAGCTTCTGCACGGGGAAGACAGCAAGGTGCAACTCTATCCAAGCCTGAAGACGGAAAAGAAACGCCTGGCCCAGCGTCTGGGACCTGCGCGTATCAGCCGCTTCTGGGATATCGTGCTGCAGGCCGACACCGACATCAAGACCGGACGGCTACGACCCGCTCAGGCCATGGAGAACCTGGTCAAGGAAGCTGGGCGCCTGTGGTGAAAGAGGACACGGCCCACTATCTGGGACACCGCGAACGCCTGCGCGAGCGACTGGATAACGACCCCCGGGCCTTGTCCGATTATGAAGTGCTGGAATTGCTGCTGACCTACGCCCTGCCGCGCAAGGACACCAAGCCCATCGCCAAGGACATGATCTGCCGCTTCGGATCGCTTGGCGACGCGCTGCTGGCTGATCCCGGGCGCATCGCCGAGATACCGGGCCTCGGCGAAGGCGCAGCCAGATTCTGGCGGACTCTGCACGAATGCCGCGCGCGCAAGGCCTGCGGTTCTATCGCCCGCAGAGAAAAATTCTCCTCACCGGACCAGGTCCGGGACATGGTCTGCTCCCGCCTGGGGCATCTGACCAAGGAGGAGTTCTGGGTCATCCTCGTCGACAACCAGAACAGGCTCATCTCCTTCGAACGCGTCTTTCAGGGCACCGTGGATCAAACCGCGGCCTACCCGCGCGAAATTCTTGAGCTGGCCTTGCGCCACCATGCCGGCGGACTTATCCTGGTTCACAACCATCCCGGTGGCAACCCCGCACCGTCCTCGCACGACAAGGCCCTGACCGAGACCATTGCCCGCTTGGCTGATGACCTCGGCTTGCGACTGCTCGACCACATTGTCGTGACCGCCGAGACCTATTCCAGCTTCCGCTCCCAAGGCCTGCTCTGATTTTTTATTCCCAAAAGGGAAAAAATCCATTTTTTTTCTTGCCTGAGGCTCCAAGAGCCTTATAATTGACTGAATTTGCTTTTCGCGGATTACAATTACGCGAATACCACACCACGAGGAGACCTTCATGAGCGACAAAAAAACATTTTCCCCGGAAAAAGAAGAAGTTCAGGGCGAAAATTCAGATACTGCCAGCGCCGACAGCTCCGTTCAGGAAGCGGAAATCCCTTCCACCATGCCTCTTTTGGCGGTCAGGGACATTGTTGTCTTCAATTACATGATCCTGCCCCTCTTTGTCGGACGCGAAAAAAGCGTGCAGGCAGTGGACGCGGCCCTTAACGGCAGCCGCTACATCTTCATCAGCACGCAAAAAGACGAGGGCGTGGACGATCCTTCTCCCGAGGACCTCTACACCACCGGCACCGTGGCCATGATCATGCGCATGCTCAAAATGCCCGACGGCCGGCTGAAAGTCCTGGTCCAGGGTCTGACCCGCGCCAGAATCACTGATTTTGTGCAGCACGACCCCTTCGACATGGTCAAGATCGAGACCATCGACGAGCTTGTCGTCGAAAATCCCGGACCCGAAGAGGAAGCATTGCTGCGTTCGGTCAAGGAACAAAGCGAAAAAATCCTGACCCTGCGCGGCATCGACGCCGGTGAGATCATGAATGTGCTCAACGCCGTCAACGAGCATGGCCGCCTGGCCGACCTGGTCGCATCCAACCTGCGCATGAAGTCCTCCGAGGCCCAGCGCATCCTTGAGAGCCACGACCCCATCGAACGGCTGAACCTGGTCAATTCGCAGTTGGTCAAGGAAGTGGAAGTGGCCTCCATGCAGGCCAAGATTCAGAGCATGGCCAAGGAAGGGATGGACAAGGCGCAGCGGGAATATTTCCTGCGCGAGCAGCTCAAAGCCATCCGCCGCGAGCTTGGTGACAAGTGCGGCGAAGGCGAGGAGATGGAAGAGCTCAGAAAAATGCTCAATGCCCTCGGCCTGCCGAAAAAGGTGAAAAAAGAAGCGGACAAGCAGCTCTCACGCCTGGAGTCCATGCACCCGGACAGCTCGGAAGCAACCATCCTGCGCACCTATATCGACTGGCTCATCGATCTGCCTTGGAAGAAAACATCCAAGGACCGACTCGACATCAAGGAAGCCGCCAAGATCCTGCACGAGGATCACTACGACCTGGAGAAGGTCAAGGAGCGCATCCTTGAATACTTGAGCGTGCGCAAACTGAACCCATCCATGAAGGGGCCTATCCTGTGCTTTGTCGGCCCTCCCGGCGTGGGCAAGACATCGCTTGGCAAGTCCATCGCCCGCTCCCTTGGGCGAAAATTCGTGCGCATGTCCCTGGGCGGAATGCGCGACGAGGCCGAAATTCGTGGCCACCGCCGCACTTACATCGGGGCCATGCCCGGCCGCATCATCCAGTCCATGAAGGACGCCGGTACGATCAACCCGGTCATCATGCTCGACGAAATCGACAAGCTCGGCAACGACTTCCGGGGCGATCCGTCCTCGGCGCTGCTGGAAGTGCTCGATCCGGAACAGAACAACTCCTTCACGGATCATTACCTGAACGTACCCTACGATCTGTCCAAGGTCATGTTCATCTGCACGGCCAACATGCTCGACACCATCCCCTCGGCCCTACTGGACCGCATGGAGGTCATCCGCATCCCCGGCTACACGGAGCAGGAAAAGACCATCATCGCCAGGCGCTACCTGTTGACCAGACAGATCAAGGAAAACGGCCTCACAAACGATACCCTGATCATCTCCGACGCGGTGCTGGCCGAGATTATCCGGGGCTACACGCGCGAGGCGGGCCTGCGCAACCTGGAACGGGAGATCGGCTCCATCTGCCGCAAATATGCGCGCCGGGTGGCCGAGGGCAAGAAGGGGCCATTCCGCGTGACCACGTCCGCGCTCATCAAACTGCTGGGGCAGCCCAAATTCATGGATGAGGAGCGTGAAAGTTCCATGCCTCCGGGAGTGGCCCTGGGTCTGGCCTGGACGCCTTACGGCGGCGAGATCCTGCACATCGAATGCAGCCTGCTGCCGGGCAAGGGCAAGCTCATCCTGACCGGAAAACTCGGCGAGGTGATGAAGGAAAGCGCCCAGGCGGCCTTAAGCTATGCCCGCACCAAGAGTGCGAGCCTGAAGCTTGCCGATGACTTCTTCGAAACGCACGACATCCACATCCACGTCCCGGCCGGCGCCACTCCCAAGGACGGACCGTCTGCCGGCGTGACCCTGGTCACCGCGCTGATGTCGGCCATCAGCAACGAACCTGTGGCCTCGGATGTGGCCATGACCGGCGAGATCACCCTGCGGGGCAGGGTCATGCCCGTCGGCGGCATCAAGGAAAAAATCCTGGCGGCGGTCAGCCACGGGGTCAAAAAGGTGCTCATCCCGGCCCGTAACGCCCACGACCTGGATGAGATCCCCAAGGAACTCAGAAAGCGCATCATGGTCAAGACCGTAGAGACCATCGACGAAATCTGGCCGGAAGTGCGTTCCCTGAAAAGCGAGTAGCCCACCCTTAAGATGAAAGCGAAAGCCCCCGCGACACGCACGTGTCGCGGGGGCTTTCGCTTTGGCCCTCTGCCGGAATCGACTTATGAGGGACTTGCGTCCTGCTCCTCTTCGCCCCGCAATCTGGTGCCGGGCAGTTCAATGATGAATCGACTCCCGACACCGGGAGTCGATTCCACCCACATCTTGCCGCCGAGGCCGCTAGTCACGATGAAATAGGACACAGAAAGCCCGAGTCCGGTCCCGATTCCCGGAGGCTTGGTGGTGTAGAACGGCTCGAAGACCCTGCGGCGGACCTCGGCCGACATGCCCGGGCCATTGTCCTCGAACTCGCAGCGCACGCCCGAGGCCAAGTTCGACAAACGAACCACGATCATAGGATCGACATGCACAGATTCATCCATGCTCATTGCCTGGGCCGCATTGCGCAACAAATTCAAAAACACCTGTTCGAGTTGCGTCTCGGTGCACTCCATCTGCGTGAGATCAGGTGCATACTCCTTGATTATACGGATTCTTTTGAAATCGAAGCTCTTCTTCAGATCATAGTCGTTTTGCGCCAGGGCAATCGCCCGGTCCACAATTGTCGGTATTGCGCAAATGGTGCGTCTGGATTCGCTGCGGCGGCTGAAATCAAGCATGTGGCGGATGATGTCCGCCGCCCGCAGCGCCGCGGCCTGCATGTCCTGCACAAAGGGCAGAATCTTGCGGGCTTGCATGTATTTTTCCAGCAAGGCCATATCAAGGCCTATACTCTGGGCCACTTCGATATTTCTGTGAAAATCCGGACGCGTGCGCAACACCAGATTCTGCGCCGTCTGCACGATAATCCCCAAGGGATTGTTGATCTCATGGGCTATCCCGGCCGCGATCCCTCCCACCGAGACCATCTTCTCACTTTGGATCATCATCTCCTGCATGCGCTTGAACTCCGTCACATCCCGTATCACGGCGAGAAGAAAACGCTCCTGCCCGATGGTTATGAACTGGCCCGAAACGCTGCAGAGCACATGGCTGCCGTTCTTGCGCCTGAATTCGACCTCCATGTTCTTGACCTGACCAGTGCGCTTGAGCTCTTCAACGACCCGCATGCGGCTCTGCGGATTGACGAAGAGGCCCATCTCCAAGGAAGTCTTGCCGACAAGCTCCGCCTGCTCGTATCCGGTCAAGCTGGCATAGGCGTCATTTATCTCCACCAGCAAACCGCTATCCGGATCCGAAAGAGAGATGGCGTCCGGGGAAAGTTTGAAGAGGCGTGAAAATTTGTCCTCGGACTGACGCAGCTGTTCCTCTGTGCGCTTACGTTCGGTGATGTCGCGAAAAATCCCCTCCACCCCAAGAACAGTGCCCTGCTCATCACGATAAAATCCGCTTGATGTGGCCACGAGCACTGGCTCCCCATCCTTTCTTTTCAGAACCACTTCGTAATCGGCCACAAAACCGTACAACCGAATGCGGTCCATGAACTCCTGTCGCCCCTCGGGATCAAACCAGAATTCCTCATTCGGCCGCCCGACCATTACCTCTGCACTTCCGTAGCCCAGCAGGCGAACGCCCGAGGGGCTGACCATGGCCAACCGGCCCTCGGCATCGGTGCGGTAGAAGACGTCATGAATGTTATCGATAACGGAACGATAGAGCTTTTCGCTTTTGCGCAAGGCATCTTCGGCCCTTTTCCTCTCGGTGTAGTCGAGAATCAGGGACAGCATGACCTCCCTGCCCTGCAGACTGACGATCTCCGCCGACCAGAGAGCCGAGCGCACGTTCCCGGTCCTGGTCAGAAATTCGATGGGAAGCTCTTTGAAGGAACCATTCTTGCGCAGGATCTGTATGGCGTCGTCCCTTTGGCGCGGATCGGCCCAGATGCCGACCTCCTTGGATGTCTGGCCGATCTGCTCTTCTTTTGCATGGCCGAGCATATCCACCCATCGCGCATTGACATCTATGAAGCGGCCGGTGGCGATGTCGGAGATAATCAGGGGCGCTGGACTGGAGTGGAAGGCCTTGGCGAAGCGCTCCTCGCTCTGGCGCAAAAGTTCCTCGGCCTCTTTGCGTTCGGAGATGTCCCGGCCAACGCCGATGATGGTTTCGATTTCCCCTGTCTTTCCCATAACGGCCGAATCGCTCCAGGCCAGCCAGCGCCAGCCCTCGACGGTCATGGCGCGTTGCTCCATGTAGGCGGTATGCGGTGGAACAAAAAGCGCCTTCATGGCTTCCTCGGTCGCAGCAAGATCCTCCTCATGAATAAGCGGCATGAAGGTCGAGTTCAGCAACTCGGACTCAGGCCTTCCAAAAGCCTTGCAATATGAGGGACTTACGTAAAGAAAACGGCCTTTCAAATCGACTTTGACCACCAGCTCGGTCTGATGCTCTACCAAGAGCCTGTATTTTTCCTCGCTCTCGCTCGCCTCGCGCACAAAATCCGCCAATTCGACCGTCTTATTCTGGACCCGTCTACGCAGGAAGAAATTCCACAAAAAAACACCCACCAGTATCGCAGTCAAAAAACAAAACCCGAGTACGATCATGCGCCAGGGCAAAGCCGCATCTACGGGCCGCCCAAGCCATTCGTTCATGATGGCGCTGATTTCGGACTCCGTGATTTGATCGAATCCGGCCTGCACGACGCGCAGAAGTTCGCTGTTATTCTTGCGAACCGCCCCGTGCACGGAATATGTCGTGACAAGCGCCATGGCCTGGCGAAAATTAGAGCCGCCCTCATGCCGGGCCAGATAATGCTGCGCCACGGGCACGTCCGAGATAAACACCTTGATCTCACCTGAAATGGCCGCCGCGACAAGATCGCTCGCACCGGAAAAGGTCGCGAACCGCAATTGCGGATGTCGAGACAGGACCACATCCCGGGCAGCGTCTCCGCTGACGATTCCTATTGAAAATCCGGTCAGATCTTTTATATCTTTAATCCCTCCGAGCTGGTCATGAAAGAATATGCCCGATGGTATGACGGCAATCCGCGTCGTCAGCTCGAACATTTCCTCACGCTGCGGAGTACGCGCCACCCCGCCCAATGCGTCAGCCTGTCCGTCCCGCACTGCGGCAAGAGCGTCATTCCACTCCATGAGGCGAAACTCAACAGCGATGCCGGTCTTCCTGCTCCACAATTGCCAGATATCGACCAGAATCCCCTTGGGATCGCCCGAGGCATCGAGGAAAATGTACGGAGGATAATCCTTGTCATCCGCCACGATGATCTTGTCGGGAACTGCCAGCGCGCCCGAGACAAAAACCATCTGAAGGAAGAGGACAAGAGCTGCGCCCGCCAGGAGGCAGGGTGCGAATCTCCAGTCCTTTTTGTTGCAGCTCATTGCGGCTCACTTTCGGAGAAAACGCCTCGCGCAGGCCCAGGCGCATTGAGATTCTCAGGCAAAAAGAGATCGCGGTGAACCGGTTGTGACGGTTCACCGCACAAATTCTACGGCATCAGCGAATCGCTGATTTCCTTGAACAGGTCGGCCATGCAGACCACGCCGATGATGCGCCCGCCCTCTTCGACCACGGCCCGCCCACGGCGATAGTCGAGAAAAACTTCGAGCACCCTGGCCAGCGGGTCGTTGGGTTTGAGCATGGGGATGTCGTGCTGCAGGCAGTCCGAAATGCGCACCAGGGAGCAGCTGCGACAGGCCGTGGCAAAGGCGCTGTCCCAGTCGACCTCGTTGCCGTCGAGCACCGACCCTTTGAGCAGGCAGGGGCCGATGCCCTGGATCAGATTCCACATGGACAGAACACCCAGGAACTTGTCGTTCTTCGAAAAGACCAGCACGAAGCTTGTGTCCGCCTGCTTGGAACGGATCTCGCGCAAGGCCGTGATGGCCTCGGAAAGTGTCGCGTCCTCGCGGACAGAGGCGAAGTCCTCACGCATGATATCCCAGACCCGTTTGCGTAGCATCATGATTGTTTCCTCTATGGTAATGAGTAATAGGCTCAGAGACCCTTAAGACGCTTCCTCAATCAAAGTCGGCCAGCAGTGCGCCGATGTGCAGTTCCTCTGTCAGAGACTGATTCTGGTACAGTGTCCTGATCCGCCACGAAGCCTGTTGCAGATGGGCGTTGGTGATGCCGTTGGACAAGGCCGTGTAGGCTTCGAGAAACGCGGCCAGATGATCACATACTTTCAGCATCCTGCCATCCTTGGGGCAGAATTCGTCGCGATTGTATGGCCCCTGCAACTGATCCCAACTCACGATTTCAGCCCGGCCGTTCTGTATGATGGTGGACTCGAATTCCGAGCCGACCCCTATGCCCAGAAAATATTCCAACCGATCCACAAGGCCCCCATACACCGACCTGTCGAGGACGGAAAAGAGACGCCGCTCAAGTTCCCGTCCTTCGTATTCCCGGATCAGATCCCCGATGCCCTGGACCGAACTCTTGACCGGAGAGATGATGTCCCGGGTCAGCAACTCCGGTATATCGTGAAAAAGTCCTGCATAGAAATTGTTTTTTCTGCGCACCGGACACGCACCCACGGCAATACTGAAAAAATAGGCCAGGCAGGCCACGATGAACATGTGCCCCAGAACGGAAGTCTCAGGGATGCGCGGGGTCTGCGACCAACGCTTCTGAAAACGCAGCTGTCCGCACATGAAGGCGAACTTGCCAAGCCGGGTGCTCGGCCCCTCGATCAGCTGACGCACGCCAGTCAGATCCAGATGCGCTTCCAGCCCGCGCCTGAAGTTGTCCTCGATGTCGTCCATCTCTTCATCCCACTTGTTCATGTCCCGGATGAGATGGAACTCCCATCTGCTGGCAAAAAGATGCGCGGCGTCAAGGATGCGCGAGGCCAGGCTCTCGTCGCCGCTGACCTGCCGCTCGAAATGGTCCTTCATGCCGTCCCAGAAGTCTTTGCCGAGGGGCTGGACACGCGGCTGCAATTCGTTGAGAACCCAGGCCGTGAGCTTCTGATAATGGGCCGGGTTGGACTTGATCTGGTAGAAGATGGGCGGCTTTATGTCGGTTATGACCAGGCGGTAGAGATAGTCGTAAATCCCTCCGCGCACGATGTCCTCGCCAAGGGCGGCTCGGTCGCCGGTCGAAAGATTCTGCGAGTTGAGCTCGAAAAGCAGCCAGGCGACAATCATCTTGTGGGCCTGCTTGTCCACCTCCACAAGCTCCATGGGACGCATCTTGTCGTTCCAGCGTTTCATGAAACTTCCGGAAAAGACAAGCTGAAGCAGACCCTTGCGTATACTGGCCAACGTAAACCTCCCGCTCTTGCCGAACCTGATCGGCGGGTGAAATTTTTTTCTTCGAAATTCAAGAAAAATACTTTACAAGCCGCCGCAGGACAGATAGCTGTTTCTTCCCTTATCCCACACGCATTGTTTCGTTACGTTGTAGCGGTTACGGCGGTAAAGCACAACCATTTGTGCATGTTACCACCGATCTCAAGGTTGAAAGCACCCGCAACGACTCGGGTTTATCAGGCAGGAGCCACAGAAATGAAGACGTACAGTCCCAAAGCAAGTGAATTGACCCACAAATGGTACCTTGTCGACGCCAAGGACAAGGTCCTGGGCCGACTTGCAACGGAAATAGCAACCCGCCTCCGCGGCAAGCACAAGGCCGAGTTCGCCCCGCACATGGATAACGGTGATTTCATCATCGTCATCAACGCGGACAAGATCAAGGTAACCGGCCAGAAGGCTACCCAGAAGACCTACTACCGTTACACCGGTTACGTAGGCGGACTTCGGGAGACCACTCTGGAAGAGATGATGGTCAAAAGCCCGGAAACGGTCATCACCAAGGCGGTCAAAGGCATGCTGCCCAAAAGCGCATTGGGCTTTCAGCTGATCAAAAAACTGAAAGTATACACCGGCACGGAACATCCTCACCAGGCACAGCAGCCTGAAGTGCTGGACATCTAATCAGGGATGGAGAAGATTATGAGTCAAGATTTCTTCTACGGTACCGGCAAGAGAAAGACATCCGTTTCCCGGACCAGACTGTATAAAGGCACAGGGACCATCACTGTCAACGGTCGCGAACTGGGTGATTACTTTCCCCGGGCCACGTTGCAGATGATCATCCGTCAGCCGCTGAAGCTGACCAAGACCCTCGAAAAATTCAACATCGCCTGCCGCGTCACCGGCGGCGGTCTTTCCGGACAGGCTCAGGCCGTGCGCCACGGCATCAGCCGCGCCCTGCTCGAGTTCGATCCGGAAATGCGCGGCGTCTTGAAACGCGCCGGTTTCCTGACTCGCGATTCCCGCGTCAAGGAAAGAAAGAAGTACGGCCAGCGCGGCGCCCGCGCCCGGTTCCAGTACTCCAAGCGTTAATCGCCCGCTGGTTTTCGAACACACTGGGGCAGAGGTGCACGCGCACCTCTGCCTTCTTTTTTTTAAAGGAGAACCCGTTGAGCAGCAAAAAAATCCAGCCCGTCATGGTTTTCGCGGATGCGGACGGCAATGTGTACGACCATCCCGACCTGCTCATGCTCGTGCGCCGGGGCCGCGAACTGACCCTGCCCCGCCCGGACGAACTCATTCCCCTGCCCGAAGGCAGTGACCTGTACCTCCTGCCCGGCCGCCACGCCCTGGGCCTCGACCCCGAGACGGGCAAGGCCGAGGCCATGGAAGAGCGGGCCGTGGCCGCCTTTGTCTGCCCGTCCTACACCCTGTCCGCCTCGGCGGCCTACCTGCCTGACGCAGATGCCCCCAAATTGCCCTTGTTCGCTTACGGAGCCATCGGCTTTGCCAAGGACAAGTTCTGGGTCGCGGCCACCCAGGTCGACAAGGACAGAAGACAGGTCTTCACCCAGGTTGCGCCGGAACGGATCACCAAGGGTGCCCAGGACCTGCTCAAGCGCTATCCCGAAAACCGTCTGATCTCCCATCTTTCGCGCTGCGCCCTGACCTTTTGCTGCCCCGCCGCCAAAAACCTGGTCCTGGGCCGCTATGAAGCACCCCTGCCCACGGCCAGGACCTGCAATGCCCGCTGCTACGGCTGCATCTCGCATCAACCAGCGGACTCGGGGTTTCCGTCCTCTCAAAATCGAATTGATTTCACGCCCACGGCGAAAGAAATTGTCGAGATCATGCAGCTGCACTCCAAGCGGGCCAAAAATCCGGTCATGTCTTTCGGTCAGGGCTGCGAAGGCGAACCGCTGACGGAAGCCGCGCTTTTGACCGATGCCATCGCCCTCTTCCGCAGCGGCGGTGGCCGGGGCACAGTCAACATCAACACCAATGCGAGCCTGCCGGATACCATCCCCGGCCTGGCCAAAGCCGGCCTTGATTCGATCCGGGTCAGCATAAACAGCGCGCGGGAGGCTGTGTACAACAGCTACTACCGCCCTCACGGCTACACCTTCGCCGATGTCTGCCGCACCATCGCCACGGCCAAGGAGCACGGACTTTTCGTGTCGCTCAACTACCTTTTCTTCCCCGGCGTGAGTGACGTGGAGAGCGAGCTTGAAGCCTTGACAGACCTCGTCTCTTCGGCCCGCCCCGACTACATCCAGATGCGGAACCTAAGTCTTGACCCACAACTTTACCTGGGCTGCGTGGGAGATCCGACAGAACCGTCGATGGGTCTGGGAAATTTCATGAAGAGACTCAAAAAGGCCTGCCCCTGGATCAATTACGGCTATTTCAATCCCTATCTCGAAAACGGCACGCCGCTGCTCTGGACCTAGACACTCGGTCGAACCCGAAACGCTTCTCGCGCCGCGAAAAAAACCCCCGCCACGGAATCCGTTGCGGGGGTTTACTTGTCCTTGAAGGGTCTTTTGCGATGCTAGGCGTCGGCGACCGGAAAATCTATACGGACCTGCTCCTCGCCATCGGCCCGCTCGACAATCTCGCCGATGATCCAGGCGTCCTGCTTCAGGGCGCCCAGCCGGTGCACCACATCCTTGGCCACATCCTTCTTGACGACCATGATGTAGCCGATGCCGCTGTTGAATATCTGCAGCATCTCCTCCCAGCGCAGATCCCCCTGGGTCCGCAGCCACTCGAACACGGGCGGTATGCTCCAGGAGCCGAAACGAATCTGCGCGGTCACGCCTTTGGGCAGGATGCGCACGATGTTGTCATAGAATCCGCCGCCGGTGACGTGGACCATGCCATGAATCTCCCAGTCCCGCATGACGTTGCGCACGGCTTCGACATAGATGCGGGTGGGCGTGAGCAGAACCTCGGCCGCAGTCTGCTCCGTGCCGGGAAAAATGTCGTCTGGCTGCATCCCCGACTGGGCGTAAAGCTTGCGCACCAGGGAATAGCCGTTGGAATGGACGCCCGAGGAGGCCAGTCCGATGATGATGTCGCCCACGCCGATGCTGGAGCCGTCCACGACCTTGTCGTTGTCGACCATGCCGACACAGAACCCCGACAGGTCGTATTCCCCGTCGGCGTAGAAATCGGGCATCTCGGCGGTCTCGCCGCCAATGAGGGCGCACTGGGCTTCCTTGCAGCCGTCGACTATGCCCTTTATGACCGCTTCGGCCTTGTCGATATCGAGCTTGCCCGTGGCAAAATAATCAAGAAAAAACAGAGGCCGCGCACCCTGGACAATGATATCGTTGACGCTCATGGCCACCAGATCGATGCCGACGGTGTCGTGCCTGTCAAACATGAAGGCCAACTTCAGCTTTGTGCCCACGCCGTCGGTGGAAGCCACCAGCACCGGCTCGTTGACCATGGACATGGACGGCTTGAAAAGACCGCCGAAACCGCCGATATCGTTGACAACGCCCTTGGTGTAGGTCGATGCCACCAGAGATTTGATCCGGGACACGAACGTGTTGCCCGCCTCGATATCAACCCCGGCTTCCTTGTAGGCCTTGTCTCGCTGGGACATGTACAACTCCTTGTTTCTTCACCTTCAACCAGCTACGTTAATGCAAATCATTCTTCGTCTGGAGGCCAAGTTGCATAAACTCACGGATGGACCAAGTAAAGCAAAAAACACGTCGTTGGCAAGGTCGGCTCTTGTGCCTGTCTTTCTTTTCCTTTTCATGGCCCAGGCTGCCCTGGCAGGCATCATCATTGATTCCGGCGAGCAAAAGGACACCGTGATGCAGGTCGGCGGTGCGGGAAACCAAGATGAAGCCGGGAGCATAATCATCCAGCCGGACCCGAACAACGGTTCACTGATGCTGGTCACGCCGCGCCCGGCTCCCCCGCAGGAAGATTCCGAGCTTGGTCCCGCCATTATCGTTCCGGAAATTCACATTAAGGAGTGAGACATGGACACGCCCGCGCTGCTATGGCGTCCCCTGGAAGAAAATACGCTGCAATGCCAGCTCTGCGCCCATTTCTGCCGCATAGAGGAAGGCGCCCGGGGCCAGTGCGGGGTGCGCGAGAACAAAGGCGGCACGCTCTTCTCCCTGTCTCACGACAAGGTCGCGGCCCTGAACCTCGATCCAGTGGAAAAAAAGCCACTTTTTCATTTCCTGCCCGGAACCAAGACCCTGTCCCTGGGCACCCAAGGCTGCAACCTGGCCTGCGCCTTCTGCCAAAACGCGAGCCTCTCGCAGCCTCCCCGGCAGGGCAAGGCGCTCACCGGTGAGAGAATCCCTCCACGGGAGATCATTCGCATGGCGCAGACATCGGGCGCCGCGTCCATAGCCTATACCTATTCCGAGCCCACGATCTTCTTCGAACTCATGCTCGAAACCGCAATCCTGGCCAAGGAAGCGGGACTGGCCAACATCATGGTCAGCAATGGTTTTCAGAGCCCGCAATGCCTGGATGCGCTGGATGGCCTGATCCAGGCCGTCAACATCGACATCAAATCCTACCGCGATGAGTTTTACCGCGACATCTGCGCCGCACGCCTTGGACCGGTGCTAAAAAATCTGGCGCACATGAAAAAACTGGGCTGGCACATCGAAGTGACAACTCTAATCATCCCGGAGTTGAATGACTCGGACGGGGAACTGAGCGACATCGCCCGTTTCGTGCACGACGAACTCGGAAAGGATACGCCCTGGCACGTCTCGCGCTTCCACCCCTGCCATCAGATGCAAGGGCATGCGCCCACGCCCCTTGATACGTTGAAACGGGCCTACGATATCGGGCGATCAGCAGGGCTCTGCCATGTCTTTGTCGGCAACGTGCCGGGATCGGATCTGGAGAACACCATCTGCCCCGGCTGCGGGCAGTTGGTCGTGGAGCGCAACGGCTTCACGATCCTGCGCAACAGGCTGCGCCGGGGCGTATGTCCGGGGTGCGGAAATGTCGTCATCAGAGCGGAGAATCTGGGGAAAGGCGATTGAAAAAACAGCCGGCGCGCGTCCTTTAAAATTCAATTCCCCGCCGGGCTTTGCCGCCCTGGGCGTAGACGTGCTTGACTTCGGTGATGTCCGAAACGATGTCGGCAAGCTCCACCATCCAGGCCGGAGCTCCGCGCCCGGACAGGACCAGATGGCAGCCCCGGTCCTGACAGCGCTGAATGAGCCGCCGCACCTCATCTTCCAGGAGCAGTCCATGGTGCAGGGCGTACAGGGTCTCGTCGAGGATAAGCATGTCAACGCCCTGCTCCACGCGCGCATCCGCCCACCGCAGAAGCTGCGCCGCCTTCTCGCGATGCTTCTCAAAATCGTTGTCACGGTAAAAGCCCGCTCCAGAAGCCAGAAACCCTTCTCCAAGCAATTGGGCCAGCATCGTCTGTTCACCAGCCTGATCGTCTCTCTTCATGAACTGCCCGAAAGCCACGGCAAGCCCCTGCCCAAGGGCGCGGATGGCCTGCCCCACGCAGGCCGAGGTCTTGCCCTTGCCGTTGCCGGTGTAGATCAGGAGCATGCATCCGCCTGTGGCTCACGCGAAGCATTCAGGCGAGCCAATGTCGCACGGACCTGGGCCAGAATCTCCTCCTCGCCTTCGACCTTGCCGCCGAGCATGAGCACCCGGCCGTCGCAGATGGTCGTGTCCACGCAGGAGCTGTTCGCGCTGTAGACGAGGTTGGAGACGAGGTGGTGCCCCGGGATCATGCGCACATGCTCCAGATTGACCAGGATGCAATCCGCGAGCTTGCCCGAGGCGATGCGACCCGCGTCCAGCCCATACATGCGCGCCCCGTTCACGGTGGCCACGTCCAGGGCTTCCTGGGCCGGAAAGACGGTGGGATCCATGGACGTGACCTTGGCCAGCAGGGAGGCGATCTTCATCTCCTCGATCATGTCCAGATTGTTGTTTGAAGAGCATCCGTCGGTACCCAGAGCCACGGCAACGCCCTGGGCCTTCATGGCTGCGTAGTTGAACTGCCCGGAACAAAGCTTCATGTTCGAGACCGGGCAATGCACGACCTGCACCCCGTACCGGGCCAGCAGCGCCATCTCCGTCTCGGTCATCCACACGGCATGCGCCAGGATCAGGTTCGGGGCCAGAAGACCCAGCTCGTGCAGATACTCCACGGGCCTTTTGCCATGTTTGGCCAGGCAGTCGTCGACCTCTTTTTGCGTCTCGGAAAGGTGCAGATGAACCAGCAGCCCGTGTCGGTTCGCGTATTCCCCCAGCCAGCGCAGGGAGTCCGAAGACACGGTGTAGATAGCGTGGGGGCCGAGAATGAACTGAATCCGGTCCGGAAACGCGACGCTGGCGGCGTGCAGATCCATGACCTGCCGCTTCATGGTCTCAGCGCGGACCGGATCGTCGAAATCAAAAAAAGCCGCGGACAGCGCCGCTCGCATGCCCATATCCGTCACGGCCCGGGCCGTGCCCTTCCAATGCCAGTACATATCGGCGAAAAAGGTCGTTCCTGACTTGATCATCTCAAGACAGGCGAGCTTCGCGCCCCAATAGATGTCATCCTCCGTCAGCCGGGCCTCGAAAGGCCAGATGTGATCGGCCAGCCATGTATGCAGATCCATGTCGTCGGCATAGCCGCGCAGAAGCGTCATGGCGGCATGGGTGTGGGCGTTGTGGAAGGATGGCAGGATGGCCTTGCCCGACCCATCGATAACCAGGTCGGCGGACGAGTCCACGTCCGTTCCGATGGAGTCGAAGCGATTGCCCTTGATGAGCACGTCAACCAGCTCTCCATTCAGGCGCACTTTTCTTATCAATATACTCAAAAGGCCACCTCCGTTGTTTGGAGGTATCTGATAACGATATCCCCCCTGCGTTGTCCATAGAGATGCTTTTGCGCGCTGCCGCAGGCCAGGGAGGGATCGACATTTCCGGCTGGCGCCTTCTTCTCTTTTGCAGCGGGCTCAGTTATACATTCCCGCACGCAATTCATGCACAAGAGGTATCAAATGAAAAATACAGGCATGCTCTCCACGCTGCGAGGCAAAATAACAGCGACAATCCTGACCCTGCTGGCCCTCAATGCCGCAGGCCTGATCTGGATCGCCCTCACAGCAAGCTCCGCCATCTCGCCGCTGACATGGGGCGTGGCAGGGATCATCCTGCTCGTGACCGCGGGCATCGGAGCCGCGGCACTGAAGATTCTGCACCGCGAGGCGCAGCGGGGCATCGCCGACATAAACGCCGTGTTCCAGAACATCCAGGGTCAGGAGGCCGACCTGTCCTGCACCATGAAAGACCTGGACAACCCGGACTTGAAGCACATCTCGGTCTGCTACAACGGCTTTTTGGCAAGCATACGCGAACTGGTGGAAAGGATTCGCAAGATGGGCATCGACATCGCCCTCGACAGCACGCGTATGGCCAAGTCCGTGTTCGACACCAGGAACAAGACCGCAGCCCAGGGCTCCATCGCCGAGGAAGTGGCCGTGGCCAGCAACGAAGCCAACGCGGCCATCGCCGAAATCGCGCAGAACACGCAGTACGTAGCCGAAAAAACCACCAGCAACCTGAACACCGCGCACCGGTCGCACACCGAACTCCAGGACGTCACGGACAAGATCCACAAGATCAACGCCATCGTCGAATCCTTCCGCAACACCGTGGACGACCTGGGCGCGAGCTCCTCTAACATCCTGAGCATCGTGACCATCATCAACGGCATCTCCGAACAGACCAACCTTCTGTCCCTGAATGCCACCATCGAGGCGGCCCGGGCCGGCGAACACGGCAAGGGTTTTGCCGTGGTGGCCGAGGAAGTGCGCGAACTCTCGCGCAGGATCAAACCAGCCACGGAAGAAATATCCAACAATATCGGAGCGATGGTCAAAATCGTCGAACGCACCCAGACCGAGACCGCGCAGATCCTGGATTATGCCAAGGACACGGACCGGGTCGTGACAGCGGCCACGGTCAATTTCGAACGCATGATCGAAGATTTTGAAACAGCCAACGACCAGTTGATCAAAATCGCGGCCGCCATCGAAGAATTGTCGACCAACAACAACGACGTCACCGACAAAGTCAACAACATCAACGCACTCAGCCAGGAGATCGCCGGAGACATGAACTCTTCGGCCACCTCGGTGGACGCCCTGAACTCCGTCACCGAGCAGATGCTCGAACTGGTGGCGCGCTTCAAGACCGGGGAAGGAAAATTCGACACGGTCATCGACACTGCTAAACATATCCGCGACGATTATCAGGCCCGGATCCAACGCATGAAGGATCGGGGCATCAACGTGTTCGACACGCAGCATAAATCCGTACCGAACACAACACCGCAAAAGTACGTCACCGCCTTCAGCGATGCCTTTGTCAAGGAGATGCAGAGCGTCGTCGACGAAGCACAGAAAAGAATTCCGGGGACCATCTATTGCCTTGCCATCGACCGCAAAGGCTACCTGCCCATCCATCACGGAGCAGTCTCCAAGCCCATGACCGGCGATCCGGCCAAGGACCTGCTCTACAGCAGACACCAGCGCATCTACCAGAACAACCGCACCGAACAGCGCAGATGCTCCCACACCGACCCGCTCCTGCTGCAAACCTACATGCGCGACACCGGCGAAATATTAAACGACCTGTCCATGCCCATCTTTGTCGACGGCAAGCACTGGGGAGCCTTCATCATGGGCTTTGACCCGCGAGCCATGTTTAGCGGCTCTTAAAGAACGCCAGTTTACTGTAACGGCCGGCCCGGTCCGGCCTTTTCGCACCGCTACGCTGCTCTCACCCGGCCGCATCCCTCCTTGCCCGATCTGCACACAAATCAAGAAAATAGCCATGCACGCGCCCGTCTCCGGTCAATTCCGGATGAAAGGCCGTTGCCATGAGATGCCTCTGACGCAAAGCCACCAGAGCCGCCCCCTGGCGGGCCAGGACCGTCACGCCCGGACCCGTTTCAAGCACGCGCGGAGCGCGAATGAAGACGCCCGGATAGAACCGCGAATCCGGGAGCCCGGCAAAGGACAGATTGGATACAAAACTCTCCTGCTGGCGCCCGTAGGCATTGCGCGCAACACCCATGTCCATCAGTCCCAGAAAGGGCTCTTCGCCTTCGACTTTGGCCGCCAGAAGAATGAGCCCCGCGCACACACCCCAGACCGGCCGGGTCGCCCCGAAATCGCGCAAGGCCGCGTCAAGCCCGAATTGTCCTGCCAAACGTCGCATGCTCGTGCTCTCGCCGCCGGGCAGGATAAGCCCGTCCAGGCCATCCAGCTGCGCAGGAGTGCGGACCAGATCGGCTCGCACTCCGAGAGTCCCGAGCATTTCGGCGTGTTCGGCGAAGGCACCCTGCAGAGCCAAAATGCCGATGCGCATCACCAGCCCCGGCCTGCGAACTGCTCCGCAGCTGCCAGAGAGCGAACCGCGATACCGGACATGGCCTCGCCCAAATTTTCGCTGACCTGAGCCAGAATGGACGGATCGTCGAAATGAGTCACCGCCTGCACAATGGCCCGTGCTCTCTTGGCCGGATCACCGCTCTTGAAAATCCCCGATCCCACGAAAACCCCATCCATGCCGAGCTGCATCATGAGGGCTGCGTCGGCTGGCGTGGCCACCCCGCCGGCTGCGAAATTGACCACGGGCAATCGCCCGAGCTCGCGCACCTGGCGCAGCAGCTCCACGGGCGCGCCAATCTCCTTGGCATAGGTGACCAGCTCTTCGGGGAGCATGCTGCGCACCAGCCTCAACTGACTTTGCACGGCCCGGGCATGACGCACGGCCTCGACCACATCCCCTGTGCCTGCCTCGCCCTTGGTGCGGATCATGGCCGCGCCCTCGGCAATGCGGCGCAAGGCCTCGCCCAGATTGCGGCAGCCGCAGACAAACGGCACCCTGAATGCGTTCTTGTCGATATGAAATTCCTCATCCGCCGGGGTCAGAACCTCGCTCTCGTCGATGTAGTCCACGCCCACGGCTTCAAGAATGCGGGCCTCCATGAAGTGGCCGATGCGGCATTTGGCCATGACCGGAATGGAAACCGCCGCCATGATTTCGCGAATCATGGACGGATCGGACATGCGGGCCACGCCGCCGCAGGCCCGGATATCGGCGGGAACCCGCTCCAGGGCCATGACCGCGCAGGCACCGGCCTCTTCGGCGATGCGGGCCTGGTCCGCGTTCACCACATCCATGATCACCCCGCCCTTGAACATCCGGGCCAGGCCCGTGTTCAGCATTGCCTTGTCGTCATTGCCGTCATTAAGTTTCATGCTGTCCTCCATTTAAGATTGGACAGTCGTTGAAACAGTCAGGACGCAAAATGACAATAGCAGTTTATTGCGGAGAAAATATGGAGGATTTCTCCATATCAAGCAGACTCAAGAGAAAGCAGATAGGAGCGCAAACTGTCCTGGCGGCCTTTGAGTCCAAGCTTGTGGCGGAGATGATGGCGGTGGCTGTCGATGGTGGAGGTGCCGACCCCGAGGCGGACGGCGATCTCCTTGGTGCTGAGTCCCTCGCGGATCAGCTCCGCGACCTGGATCTCGGCCGGAGTGAGCCCCTGACAGACTGAGGACAGCCGATGGCAAAAGGGCTCGGTCAGTTCCTTGAGGCCCTGACGGAGCTGATCGGCGAGTAAACGGACCTCGTCCCCGACGCAAAGCCCTTCCAGGCGATCCAGGGTCGGGGCGATACGACGACGGACATTGGCCAGCACGGCCTGTTCAAGTTCCTCGCGATCTTCTTCGCGCTGGCGCAGGAGGACTTTCAGGGCCGCGTTCATCTCGGCCAGACGCTCGGTCTGGGCCAAAAGCTCGGCGGTACGTTCCCGGACCCGTTCCTCCAGCACCTCGCTGTGCCGCGCCCGCACCGCCTCCTCTTGCTTGCGCCCGCTGATCTCGGCCAGCGTACCTACGTATCCCAGCAGCGTCCCGTCCGGGCCGTGAACCGGCCGGGTCTGCTCCTCCACCCAGCCTACCCGGCCGTCCGGGCAGGTGTAGCGATACTCGGCGCGAAAAAGAGGCGCGCCCCCGGCCACGGAGCTGGCCCGCTCGCCCAGCAATCTCGGCAGGTCTTGCGGATGGACGGTCCTGGCCCAACCATCACCCAGAGCCTGCACCTCGGACAGCCCCATCATCTCGCAGAAGGTCGTATTCACGAAAACGCATTTGTCGCTGGCGTCGTCAAAGAAAATACCAAGGGGCGAGCCGTCGACCAGGACCCGCAAACGGGCCTGTAAAACCGCCAGTTCGGCTTCAAGATCGCGCAGACGTTTTTCTGAATCAGTTGACATGAATAAGCAGATAAGGGCTCATCGCGATTAAGGGAATACTTCTTTTTGCGGCCTCACGCAGCCCGACGTCAGGCCCTGATTTATGGCAAAACAAACCAGCCCCTTGATCCCGGCCCGTGCACGGCGTACGTACCAATGAAACACCCCGTTCTGGAGTTTCCTATGAAAAACTTGATTCTTTTGTGCACTCTTCTGCTGGGCATCCTGCTGGCTACTGCAGCCATGGCCGGACCGTGGACCACCCTCGAGCCCGTGCAGCTTTCCGCCGCAGACACCTCCGCAACCCTGCAGGTGGGTGAAAAGCTGGGCAAAATCGACAACCTGCGTTTCCAGATCGATGGCGCGACAGTCACGTTTGAGAGCCTGACCCTCATCCCGGTCGAGGGCGACCCCATCCCCTTGCGCACCCCCGTGCAGCTCAAATCCGGAGAATCCTCGGGGCTGGTCAACATTCCGGGGATGGCCACGGTCATCGACAATCTCAAGCTTGTATACCGCATCACCGATGGCAAGCCAGCCACGATGACCCTGCGTATCAAGCAGGACTGAGCGGCAAAGGAGCCCTGCAATCGGCGAAAAAATCAGCACGGCGCCCATTCACGCGAAAATCCGGGGCGGCGAGCCAGGTCCGGACGAAGCAATGCGCCGGTCCAAGCAAAAATTTGCAGTTTGCGGAATCAATCGATAGGGCCAACGAGACAATTGCCCGCGACAATGGCGTTGCCGGGCCAGAATTCTGTTGCCTGGAGGCGCGGTCATGCTCGTAGACGATGATATACTTTTTTCAGACCTCAAACTTGACCCGGACACGTTTTACTTCCTGTATATCGGGGAAATAAAAACGGACTGCCTGAATCAATTCTTCAAGGAGACGCTCTCCAAGATTCACGGCCGGCAGTTCGACTTCATTTCCATCCTGCCGGATGTGCTCGAATCCTATCCGCACAAAAACACCATGGTCATAAACCCCATGGCCCGGGAGCTTTTCCGGGAAAAAGGCCGCAAGGTCAGCTTCCGCATCCCGCCGCGCACCTTTGCCTCCCTGGTCTCCGCATCGGACACGGTCAACGAACTCATCCGCCAGCTCCTCGACAAGCAGGGCCACGTCTTCATCCATGTCTTCGAATCCGTGCCGGAACTGACCCTGGCGCTCATCCCCGGCGTGCGCGTGCTGGGGCCCAGCGGACACATCGCCAATATCTGGAACAACAAGCTCTACCAGTTGCAGCGCTTGAAAGACGTCGCGCCGGTCATCAACTACCGCGTCAGTCAGGACGCGCAGGACATGCTCAGCATAACCCGGGAACTCTGGGACGAATGGACGGACGGCATATTTGTCAGCCAGCCCTATTCCGCGGCCGGGGTGAACAGCTTTGTTGCCCACTCGCAGGAAGAAATCGAGACCAAGACCGCGCATCTGCGGGGCAAGTTCTTCATCAGCCGCTACATCCCGCATGTGGCCGACCCCACGGTTCTCGGGATCGTGGCCAACGCCCAGGACGTGTTCATCGCGGCCACCGCCGACCAGGAAATATACGACGGCAACAAGTTTCGTGGATCCACATATCCGTCCGAGCAGCCCTACGCCATTCAGCAGGAGTTGCGCAAGATCACGCGCAGGATCGGGCAGGTCATGGGCCGCAGCGGCTATCGCGGCATCTTCGGCTGCGACTACATCGTCGACGCCGAAGGGCGGATTTTTTTCGTGGAGGTCAACGCCCGCAAGCAGGGTACGACCATGGAGATGTGCTGCACCCTTGAGAACGCCCTGCCGCCGGAAACCCCCGGCCTGCTTGAGCTGGAATACCACGCCGTGATGTTCGACCGTTTTCCGGACAACATGATGGAAATGAAAGAGGCCCTGAACGGGATCTGCTGGCGGACCTACAACTTCAAGCTCGAACATGAAGCCGAGACCGACCACATCGTGCCCGTGGACGAAGACGAGCGGACCCTCTTTCGCCAAGTCGTCTGCAACGGCCAGGAACACGGGGTGATCGTGGTCGAACACGTGGGCGGCAAACAGGCCGTCATGCCCGGCACCTTTCTGGGCAGAGTCGTGGCCGTTGCCCGTGACCGCTGCATGCTCGAAGACGACATACGACTGGGCATCGAGCAGCTGAACGAATCCATCCGCAAACACTCACAAACTCAAGAATCTCAAAAGGATGAACAGAAATGAGCATCAATGCTTTGGACGCGTTTACGACAGATCTCTTTGAAAAATTGTTCACCGTGAAAAAAGACGGCGCGCCATCGGATGAAGAGCGAAGGGCCATTGCCGAGCTCTTCAGACAGGCCGAAGCCGAAAAGCTGACCGCGCCCATCGTCGCCCTTTTCTCCGCGTTGGAAAAACTTCATGACGACCAGGGATTTACTCCGGAGCAGCTGGACATGACGCGAGACGCCCTTACGGCCCTGGCTGCAAAACACGAAGAGATAGACGAGCACCGCGTCACCGTGGGCGGACGCGTGGGCAAGGCCCTGCCCATCGTCGACGCGGCCCAGAGCCGGGTCCGCGAATACCTGGACCGCCATCCCAAGGAGGCCCCCAGCGGCATCGAAGTCTGGGACCGAATGCTTGAGAACCAAAAGCGCATCAAAAACGTGCTAAGCATGAGCGATGACGACTGGAACTCCTACTCCGGCCAGCTGCGCCACGCCATCGAAGACGTCGAGACCCTGGCCAGAGTCATCGATCTGCCCGCCAAGGCCATAGAGGATGTGCTGCGGGTCACCAAGACCTACCGCATGCGCCTCACCCCCTACTACGCGAGCCTCATCCTGCCGGGCCAGGTCAACGATCCGGTCCTGCTGCAGGCCGTGCCCACCGGCGAGATGGTCGACAACGCCGGAGTCGAGATCCCGCCCGTGGCCGCAGACCATTCCCCGGCCCGGCTCATCGACCAGTTTTATCCCAGAGTGGTGACCATCAAGGCCACGAACATGTGCGCCATGTACTGCACCCATTGCCTGCGCATCGCCCATATCGGCGCCAAGGACCGCCTCTACGGCAAGGAAGCCTACGGCGAGGCTCTGGAGTACATCCGCGCCAACCCCGAAATCCGCGATGTGCTGATCACCGGCGGGGACAGTCTGGTCCTGCCCAACTCCATGCTGGAGTGGCTCCTGGGGCAGCTTGACGCCATCGAGCACGTGCGCATGAAGCGCCTGGGCACGCGCATCCCCGTGACCACGCCGCAGCGCATCGACAACGAACTCCTGGATATCCTGGAAGCCAGCAGCGACAAAAAGCCTCTGCGCGTGGTCACCCAGATCAACACCGCGCAGGAGATCACCCCCGTGTCCAAGGCCGCCTTCCAGGCCATCTCCAAGCGTGTGGCCGCGGTCATGAACCAGGCCGTGCTTTTGAAGGGGATCAACGATTCAAGCGTGAAGATGTGGAAGTTGTGCGAGACCATTCAGGAAGCCTATGTCAGGCCCTATTATGTCTTCAACTGCAGCTACCGCAACCCGCAGTTCAAGCATTTGCGCGTGCCCGTGACCGTGGGCCAGAGCATCATCGAGAGCATGTACGGCAACATCTCCGGCGACGCCATCCCGCGCTACATCGCCACGGCCGGCGGCAAGATCCCGCTGCACCGCACCAACGTGCTCGAACACGGCCAGGGTTACGTGAAGATGCAAAAGCCCTGGAGCGGCGAACAGGTCAGCTATCCCGATCCCGAGCCGCAGGAATATGCCCGGCAGGACTTCGGCTTCGCCAAGTACGAAAAATGATTCCCGCCATGCACGACGCGATCCTGTCCTATCTTGAGCCGCGCCGCAGGGAGGCCCTGGGTCTTTTGCAACGGCTGGTGGAAATCCAGAGCGGCAGCCGCAACAAGCTCGGTCTGGACCGCATGGCCGTGGACGTGGCCGAGGTTCTTGGCGGCATCCTGCCCGAGGTGCGCATCCTGCCTTTCACGGATCACGGGGACATGGTCCGGGGCATGACCCTCCCGGCCGCCAAGGGGCGCAAAGGCATCGTGCTGGTCGGACACATGGACACGGTCTTCCCCGCAGACACCAGTTTCACCGCGTTTCGTGAAGACGAAGAGCGCTGCTTCGGCCCGGGCGTCTATGACATGAAAGGCGGCCTCGTGGTCGCGGTCTACGCATTGAAGGCCCTGTCCCATCTGGGTCTGCTGGAGGAGATCCCCGTCACCGTGCTGTGCAACTCCGACGAGGAGATCGGCTCGCCCGCTTCCCGGCCCTGGATTGAAGAACAGGCGAAGGGAGCTTTGGCCGCCCTGGTTTTCGAGGGCGGCGGAGCAAACAACGACGTGGTCACCGGCCGCAAAGGGCGGCTCGGCATGCACCTGACCGTGCGTGGCCGGGCTGGGCATGCGGCCAAAGGCGGGGCCAAGGCCAGTGCCATCCTGGAACTGGCGCTCAAGATCATCGCCCTGGAAGGCTTGAACGACGGTCGGGAGATCACGCTCAATGTCGGACAAATCACGGGGGGCATCGGCCCCAACACCGTGCCCGAGCTGGCCACGGCGGCTCTCGATGCCCGTTTCCTGACCCCGGACGGCCAGCAGCGGCTTGAACAGAGCCTGGCCCGGATTGCCGCCAAAGAAAGCGTAGGTGGAACCTCAACCACCCTGAGCGTACAGTCCGGACGACCGGCCATGCCTCAATCCGAGGGCAACCGGCGGCTCTGGGGCATCGCCCGCGAGCAGGCACATCTCCTCGGCTACGACCTGCCGGAAGAGCTGCGCTCCGGCGTCTCCGACGCCAACTTTATCGCCGGTCTGGGCGTGCCGGTTCTCGATGGGCTGGGCCCGGTGGGCGATCTGGATCACAGCGATCTGGAGTTTATTCTCAAAGATTCCCTTTGCGCCCGGGCGGCGCTCACGGCGGCAACCATCGCAGCGATCTGGAATCATGCGCAAAGCGCCTGATTTTTCCAGCCAGTGACAATTTGACAGACCGAATGATCTTCAGCATAGAAGATTGATAATGTAGTGGATTTTTTCACGTCACAACAATTCTATTGATGGAGGTGCTTATGGTTGGAAGAAAATGGCTGGCCGCCCTTGTTGTCGTTCTCGGAATGGCGGTGTCCGCTCCCCAGGCAATGGCCAAGCAGGACATCCTCTTCGGCGGAGCGTCGATCACCGGCGTCTACTACCAGGTCGCGCTGCAGCTCAGCAACATGATGAACAAGCATGCGGCCGACAAGTACAACTATATCGGCCGGCCCACGGGTGGCTCCGTCTTCAACATCAACGCCATTGACCGCGGCGCGTTCGACTTCGCCGTGGCCCAGTCCGACCGCAACTGGCAGGGCTTCAACGGCGCCGCCGACTGGGAAGGAAAGCCGGTCAAGGGTCTGCGCAGCGTCTTCAGCATGCACCCCGAGACCGTTCTGCTGGTCACCCGCAAGGATGCCGGCATCAAGACCGTCATGGACATGAAAGGCAAGCGCATCAACATCGGCAACCCCGGCTCCGGCCAGCGCGGCAATGCCGAAGATGTCCTGCGCATCTACGGGCTCGATTACAACAAGGATTTCAGCGCCGAGGCCCTGCAGCAGGCTGAAGCCTCCCGCGCCCTGGTCGACCAGAAGATCGACGCCTTCTTCTTCACCGTCGGCAACCCCAGCGCCGCCATTGAAGAGCCAGCCCAGTCCGTCGACCTTGACATCATCTCCATCAACTCCGACGACATCAAAGACTTCGTGGCCAAGCACCCCTACTACATCATGACCACGATTCCGGCAAACACCTACAAAGGCGTGGACAAAGGCGTCGAGACCTACGCCGTGACCGCCACCGTCATTTCCAGTGAATCCGTGGCCGAAGAAGTAGTCTACGACATGGTCAAGACCGTGTTTGAAAACCTGGAAGAACTCAAAGCCTCCCACGCCGCTTTCCGCAACTTGAACCCCAAGGAAATGCTGCAGGGCCTCTCCGCTCCGCTGCATCCCGGCGCGATCAAGTACTACAAGGAAAAGGGTTGGATGTAGCCTCATCCCGACAAGGGGGCCATCCGGCCCCCTTGTCTTTTCAAAAGGCCCTCTACTCTTCCGCCTCACTTCTCTGACGTAAGGACACTGTCATGGCAGAACACGAAACACCCAAACAAGACAACGTCGCCCCCGGCCACGAGTCTTCCGCCAGCATGAAACAGGCCGCCGAAGACCTTGTGGCCATGGTCGAAGCAGGGGCGCGGGAACCCTCGAATTTTTTCGCCTCCGGCGTGATCACGCTTTTGTGCCTGTGCTGGTCCGGCTTCCAGCTCTACCTGGCCTACCAGCCCCTGGACTCGCATATCGCCCGGGCCTGGCATCTGGGCTTTGCGGTGTGCCTGGCCTTCCTGGCCTATCCTGCCTACAAGCAGCACACCCAGCCCATGTGGGTCAAATGGACCAGAAAAGTCATCCCGAATTTCGCCAGGCGCTCCATACGCACCTACATTCCCTACTATGACATGATCCTTGCGGCGCTGGCTACGGCCGGAGCGCTGTACATCTGGTGGGATTACGACCAGCTCATTTACCGCCAGGGCCTGCCCAACACCATGGACATCTGGATGGGCATCATCCTGATAGTACTGCTGCTTGAGGCTGCCAGGCGTTCCCTGGGCCCGGCCCTGACCATTCTGGGCGGCCTCTTCATGGCCTACACGATCTTCGGCCCCTACCTGCCCGAAGTGCTGCGTCATCGCGGCGTGCCGCTCGATTTCATCATCAGCGACATGTATCTGACCACCACCGGCATATTCGGCGTGCCGCTCGGCGTGTCGACGGATTTCGTCTTTCTTTTCGTCCTCTTCGGCGCCCTGCTCGACCGTGCGGGCGGAGGAAAATACTTCATCGACGTGGCCTTCTCGGCGCTGGGCACCTTTCGCGGCGGTCCGGCCAAAGCCGCGGTCCTGGCCTCGGGCCTGACCGGTCTGGTTTCGGGCTCATCCATCGCCAACACGGTGACCACCGGCACCTTCACCATCCCGCTGATGAAAAAGGTGGGCTTTCCGGCCTACAAGGCCGCGGCCGTGGAAGTGGCGGCCTCCACCAACGGACAGCTCATGCCTCCGGTCATGGGCGCGGCGGCCTTCATCATGGCCGAGATCGTCGGCATTCCGTATCTCGATGTCGTCCGGGCCGCCGTTCTGCCCGCGGTCATTTCCTACCTGGCCCTGTTCTGGGTCGTGCACGTCGAATCCATGAAACTGGGCATCAAGGCCATCCCGCGCAGCCAGCTTCCGCCCTTCTTCAAGACCTTGCTGCGGGGCTGTCACTTCATCATCCCGCTGGCGGTACTGATCTTTTTTCTGGTGATCGTGCGCCGCTCACCCGTGACCTCCGCGCTCCTGGCCATCGAGAGCCTGACCGTGATCATGCTGGTGCAGCGTCCGATCATCGCATTTCTGACCATGGGCGCCCATCGCCGCGCCGGCACCCTGGACCCGGCTGTGGACGCCAAACGGTTCATCGCCGCCGCCGCCTGGCAGGGCCTTGTTGACATCTGGAACGGCCTGATCATGGGCGCGCGCAACATGATCTCCGTGGGCGTGGCCACGGCCACGGCCGGCATCATCGTCGGCGTGGTGACCATCACCGGCCTTGTCGGCCGTTTCATCACCCTCATCGACACCATCTCCATGGGCAATGTGGTTCTGATGCTCATCTTCACGGCCATAACCAGCCTGATCCTGGGCATGGGCATGCCGACCACGGCCAATTACATCATCATGGCCACCCTGACCGCGCCGGTCATCGTGCAGCTCGGAGCCGACGCAGGGCTTGTCTTTCCCCTCGTCGCGGCCCACCTGTTCGTCTTCTATTTCGGCATTCTCGCCGACGACACTCCTCCGGTGGGGCTCGCCGCCTACGCGGGGGCGGCCATAGCACGCTCCGACCCGATTAAAACCGGCGTGCAGGGTTTCGCCTACGACCTGCGCACCGCGATCCTGCCCTTCATCTTCCTCTTCAACACCGATCTCTTGATGATTTCGGGCGTGACAAGCACGGGAGACATCATCTGGCTGGACGACTATCTGCACATCGCCTGGATCTTCTTTTCCGGAGTGATAGCCATGTTCGCGTTCGCCTCGGCGATCCAGGGCTGGCTGGTCAAAAGCTGCAACTGGGTCGAACGCCTTGCCCTGCTGGCCATTTGCGCCACGACCTTCCGTCCGGGCGCCTTTGCGCCGTACCTGCCCTTCGACCGGCTGGGAATGCAGATTCTGGGAGTTTGCGTTTTCTTCCTTTTGGTCGCTTGGCAAATGACGCAAAAAAAGACTAAGAAAAAGAAAAAAGTCACCACCTAAAAAAGGCGAGGCGCTTCATGTACAAAAGTATTCTTGTTCCCATTGACTTGCAGGAGTCTGATGACCGCGCCCGTTGCATGGGCCTGGAAAGAGCAATTGAGCTTTGTCGCTTATACAAAGCACATTTATACATTCTGACAGTTGTTCCGGACATGGGAATGCCGATTGTCGCCAATTATTTCCCACCAGACGCGGGGGACAAGATTGTCAGCGAAGCGGAGGAAATGCTGCACGACATGGTTGGCGTCTATATACCTGACGATGTAGAAGCTAATTATCTTGTTGCGCAGGGATCGATCTACAGAAGAATTCTGCGCATGGCTGAAAAAATAAATGCAGATCTCATCGTCATGCCCGCGCATCGTCTCAAGCTGCAGGATTATCTCTTGGGCACGAACACGGCCAAGGTCGTCCGGCATGCCGCGTGTTCCGTACTGGTGGTGCGCTACGACTCCGAGGAATCCTGCGCCATTTTCGACCAGTCGGGCGACTTCGAAGACGAAGAGTGACTCCAAGCCTTGGGACGGAGCTTCGCCTGTACCCTCAAACCGCCACACAGTCCGCGACGGATCGCGCGCGGGCTGATCATTTTTCCCGGCCACGAAACCGGGCCTCTGTCCGAGCATGGTTGGCAACGCCGCCCCTGAATCCCTGTTTTTTTTGATGCGCGGGGCCCGATACCGGCTCAAGCGCCTTTACATCCTGCCCCGCACCCTTCAGAATGATATTTTTTGAAGGAACCCCATGAACAAAACTGTCATCGTCATCGGCGGCGGACCTGCCGGCCTTCTGGCCGCTGCCAGCGCGGCCTCGAAAGGCGCCACGGTCACCCTGCTCGAACGCATGGACCGCCCCGGCCGCAAGCTCAGAATCTGCGGCAAGGGTCGTGGCAATATCGGCAACACTGCGCCTCTGGATGATTTCCTGACTCATTTCGGCAAGAATTTTCGTTTCCTGCGTCCGGCCCTGTCCCATTTTTTCACCAAAGACACGGTCGAACTCCTGCACAGCCTTGGCGTTCCGACCAAAGAAGAACGCGGAGGACGCCTTTTTCCCGCCAGCGACAGCGCCCAGGATCTGGTCGACGCTTTTGTGCGCAACGCCCGGGCAAAAGGCGTTACCATCCGCACCGGCTGCCGGGTGCGCGGCATCAGCCGCGGGGAAGGTGGTTTCGAGGTCGCCTTCGGGTCTCAGGTCCTCGCGGCAGACAGGGTCATCCTGACCACGGGAGGGGCCTCCTATCCTGCGACGGGCTCGACCGGCGACGGTTACGAGCTGGCCAAAAGCCTGGGGCACGCCATCGTGCCCGTCGCTCCGGCGCTTATTCCGCTGATCACCGCCGGAGACACCGCCGCGAAGCTGCAGGGGTTGTCGCTCAAGAATGTTCGCGTCGAATTGCGCGTCGACGGCAAAAAGGCCGGGGAAGACATGGGCGAGATGCTCTTCACCCATTTCGGCCTGTCCGGCCCCCTTGTCCTGACCTTGAGCAAGGCCGCCGTGCGGGCCGTGGACCAGCGCAAGAAGACCGAAATCCTGATCGACTTGAAGCCCGCCCTGGACCCCGCCAAGCTCGATGCCCGCCTGCTGCGCGATCTGGGCGAGCATGGCAAGATGCACATGGAGAACCTGCTGCGCGGACTGATGCCGCCCAAACTCATCCCGGTCTGCCTGGAACAGACCCGTCTGGCCGCAGACAAAGCCGCCCACCAGGTCTCGGCCGAGGAGCGCAAGCGTCTGCGACTGTGGCTCAAGGAGCTGCGTTTCACCGTCAGCGGCTACCGCCCCTTGCGTGAGGCCATCGTCACCTCCGGAGGAGTGGAACTGTCCGAGGTCAATCCCAAGACCATGCAATCGCGGGTCTGCCCGGGGCTCTTTCTGGCCGGAGAAGTGCTCGACATGGACGCCGACACGGGCGGCTTCAACCTGCAGGCGGCCCTGTCCACGGGCTATCTGGCAGGACTGAGCGCCTCCGATGCTCCCTGACCTTGCACGCACCCAGGTGTTGCGCTAGGAGTCTTACGAGACTTACGCTTTCCAAGGAGTTTGGCATGATCGACTTCAAAATTCCCGCGCCAAGGGGCATCCGCCGCACATGGCCCACGGCGAGGGCGGACGTGCAGGCGACCGAAGCGCTGGCAGCCCTGAACGCGCAGGCCTGAGCAAAAAACCATGCCACGCGGACAAAGCACCCTCCTGACGGAACTCAAGAGCCTCGTCGCTGCCATCGAAGTCAGCGCACGTGCAAAGGACTCGGTCACGCTCAAAGCGCACCTCAAGGAGCTTGTTGCCTGGGCCAGGCAACTCATCCTGCGCGTGCCGCTCTCCTCGTCCGCGCTGGCAGTGGAAAACGACGGGTTGAAGCGCAGGCTGCGTGCATCGAAAATCAGCTTCGACTCCATGATCTCCGCCTACAAGGCCATCCTGGACGCTTTTGAAACCTTTCGAGGGACCGTCGACCTCGTCCAGCAGACAAAGCGCCTGGAAGAACTGCCCGCGACGCTGGACGCCATCCGCAGGCTGCGCAACCTGCACACCCTGCACGTCGTTCTCGATCATGACCTTTTCGAGCACCGCATTCCCAAAGGAGTCGGCCGGGCTTCGGCCGTAACGATCCGGGACCGCCTGAGACAATTCTCTCCGAACCCGCACGCTCCGAGGCTCTTTCTCGGCGAGATCAGGCACATCGACAAACCCGGCTTTTTCCTCGGACGAGAAGATGATCCGCCATCCGGCTCCTGCTTCATCTTCGCCCTCGGACACAAATACGTGCACTCCAAGATCATCGGAGTGGTGGCGGCTTTCGATCCCGACCCAAGGCGCTACGCCCCAGACAAGGCCACGGATTTTCTGAGTCATTTCTGCGATATCCTGGCCTGCACCCTGATCACCGCCCTGGAGCACGCCCAGCTTGAGGAGCTGACCGTCCGCGACGGCCTGACCGGTGTGAACAACCGCACGTACCTGGAACGCCATGCCGGGCGCATCCTCGATTTCGCGGCGCGCAAGAAGCTCCCCGTGCACCTACTTTTCATTGACTTGAACGGGTTCAAGGCGGTCAACGACACCCTTGGACATGAGGCGGGAGATGCTATTCTGGTGGCGGTGGCCAGATCCCTCCAGGCCATGATCCGCAAATACGACATCCTGGTCCGCCTCGGCGGTGACGAATTCGTCATCCTGCTCCCGGATACGGACAAAGATAAAGCCCACGCATTTGTGACCCGTCTGCGCCAGACCCTGGCCGGCATAGACGTTGGGCAGGTCTGCTCCCTCGACACAGACCTGCGGGTTTCCGCCTCTGTCGGATTAAGCCGCCACCAGCCTCCTCAGAGCCTGGAAAATCTTATCAAGGCCGCCGATCAGAACATGTATGAGGACAAGACTCACGCAAAAGAAGGCCCGGCAGGCAACCATGATGTCTCTATCCCAAAAACAGCCCCTCTCCCGGCAAGGACCGCGCAACAATATGATTGAACTCGACATCCCCGGTTTCGGACAGCGCGCCCTGCACCACCTGGTGCTGGATTACAACGGCACCCTGGCTATCGACGGCCGGATTCAGCCCGGCGTCTCCTCGCGCCTCAGCCAACTCAAGCACAATTTGCAGATCCACATCCTGACTGCGGACACTTTCGGCACCGTTCGCGCCACCTTCGGCCAAACCGACTTCACCGTGCACGTCCTCCCGGCCGGAGACGAGCGCGAGGCCAAGGCCGAATATGTGCGGGCGCTCGGAGCCAGTTCCTGCGTCTGCATGGGAAATGGCGGCAACGATGCGTCGATGCTCATGGAAGCGGGGCTGTCCGTGGCCGTACTCCAGCCCGAAGGCGTGGCCATGGCCGCCCTCAACTCGGCCCATATCCTGGTTCCCGGCATCGAAGCCGGCCTCGATCTGCTGTTGCACCCCATTCGCCTCAAAGCCACCCTGCGCGCCTGAAGCGTACTCTCCCCACACGCGAACAGGCCGTTTTAATACTCATTGCCAATGACGAGCATTGATTTATTCGTACCAAATCAGTATGCAGCGTACTACATAAATCGTATTACACGGCCTCAAGAGAGGAGGGCGCATGTTCAACACCCAGGCCATCAAATTCACCACCAAGCTGTTTACCGGGATTCTGTCCATCCTGATATTGTCCCTGGTTTCGGTCATCGCGGTGACGAACATTCTTGTGAAAGACGGGCTGGAAAGTCTCGGACGGGATGCGCTGGAGAATATCAACAACTCCGTTTTCACCTCCCTGGAAACCCAAAACTCCCTTTTACTGGAAAAGCTCGTCGGCGACATGACCATTCTGGAAGGCGAACTGGACCGCTACGGTTCCTTTGATCTGGACCCGAGCTACATGCTGGACCGAACCATCACCAACCAGGTCAGCAAGGAATCCCAGCAAGTCAGCATACCCAGACTCCTGCTCGGCGGGACGGTCATGAACGGCAACACGGGCATAGTGGACAAGGTGCAGTACATGACCGGCGGGGTGACCACCATCTTCCAGGTGATGGAAGACAAGCTGCTGCGGGTTTCCACCAATGTGCGCATAAACGAGACCGACCGCGCGGTGGATACATACATCCCTTCCGACAGCCCCGTGTACAAGACCGTCATGAGCGGTGAAACCTACACCGGCCGTGCCTTTGTGGTCGATGACTGGTATGTGACCTCATACAAGCCCGTCTACAACGCAGACGACAAGATCGTGGCCGTACTCTTTGTGGGCCGCAAGATACTGACCCCGCAACTACGCGAGATGCTGACCACCATCAAAGCGAGCGGAGTGGGTTACTTTTTTGTGTACAACTCCAAAGGAGAGGTACTCATCCATCCATCCCTCGAAAGAAAAAATATTTTTGAAGTACCGGGGATTGACGAGTTCTTCCGCAATCACAAGGGCGGATTCCTCGACTACGAATGGAACGGTGAGCACAAGATCACCTACACCCGCCACTTCGAGCCCTGGGACTGGCATCTGGCCGTCGGCCTGAGCGATGCTCAGATAATTCGCGGCCTGGACAAGGAAATCATCACCAAATGCATCTTCGTCGGAATCGGAGTCATGCTGCTCGGCGTGCTCGTCGCGGTTCTTCTGATCCGTGGTATCGCGAGGCCACTGAACCAACTCGCGGGCAAGAGCCTGCAGGTTGCTGAAGGCGACTACACCATCGCCTTCACCCACCCGGCCAAGGACGCTATCGGACACTTGTCGGACGCACTGAACACCATGGTCGCCCGCACCAAGGACATGCTTGGAGAAATCAATACCGCCACACAGTCCCTGGCCACGGCCTCCACGGAGCTATCGAGCATATCCTCTCAGATGACCAAGGGTTCGGCCCAGACTGCGCACATGGCCACCACGGTCAGCAAGGCGGCAGAAGAGGTCAGCGGCAACATGAACTCCGTTTCGGCGGCCATGGAGCAGGCCTCCATGAACATGACCACCGTGGCCTCGGCGGCAGAAGAGATGTCCGCCACCATCCAGGAAATCGCCCAGAACTCCGAGCGGGCCAAGAACACCACAACCAGCGCCGTGTCAAAGGCAAAGGCCGCATCGGGCAGAGTCGATGAGCTTGGAACGGCGGCCAAAGAAATCAGCGCCGTAACCTCGACCATCACCGCCATCTCCTCACAGACCAATCTGCTGGCCCTCAATGCCACCATCGAGGCGGCACGGGCTGGCGAGGCCGGGCGCGGATTTGCCGTTGTCGCCAACGAGATCAAGGAACTCGCCCAGCAGACCGCCAAGGCCACGGAAGACATCCGTGAGCGGATCACCGGCATCCAGTCGGTGACCACCCAGACGGTGGGTGACATCTCCGACATCACCGGGGTCATTGCCGAGATGAATGAAATCGTCGCCACCATCGCCGCGGCAGTGGAGGAGCAATCCGTGACCACCCGCGACATCGCCGAAAACGTCGGGCAGGCGTCCACGGGCATCACCGAGATCAACTCCAATGTGGCCACCAGCTCGTCCATGACCCATTCCATCAGCACCGACATCGAAAAAGTGCGCTCCGCCTCGGATGAGATGACAGCAAGCAGCCAGACCGTGCAGCAAAGCGCAATGGAACTCTCTGAGCTCGCCGAACGCCTGCGGGATCAGGTTTCGCGATTCAAGATCTAGGCCCGTCCAGGGGGCGAAGGGGCCCATGCGGCCCCTTTTTCCACCCGCGCACAGCTTCACAAAGTCCGGGCCACATATTCTTCGGGCCCGAAAAAAACAAATAATTCCAAATGTTGTCTCGTTATTTCGGATTGAAATCAAAAAAGTGTTTGACAAAGCCCTAGGGTCTACCTAGAAGCGTCTTCTCGTGTCGGGATGTAGCGCAGCCTGGTAGCGCACTTGAATGGGGTTCAAGGGGCCGGAGGTTCAAATCCTCTCATCCCGACCACACGAATGCCCACATAGCTCAGTCGGTAGAGTGCGTCCTTGGTAAGGACGAGGTCAGCAGTTCAATCCTGCTTGTGGGCTCCAGATTATAAGCCGGTCTTAGGATCGGCTTTTTTTGTGCGTGCTATCCAACTTTTTCACAAACTTCTCTTTTGCCCCTCCCGCTGCTATTTCTGCACCGTCAGTTATCACTCTTTCCCCGCGAGGCGTACATGCATATCGGATCCTACACCTTTCAGGAATTCAAGAACAAAGCCGCCGATTTCCACGGCTACCCCGCCCCCGGCCTCTTGATCGGCGGTTACATGGTCGAGATGGCCAAGGCCGCGCTGCCGCCGGACATCCTTTTCGAGGCCGTGGTCGAAAGCAAGAAGTGCCTGCCCGACGCGGTGCAGCTTCTGACCCTGTGCAGCATCGGCAACGGCTGGATGAAGATCATAAACCTCGGTCGCTACGCCGTGTCCCTTTTCGACAAGTACACCGGAGAAGGCGTGCGCGTCAGCGTTGACCTGGACAAGCTGGGAAACTGGCCCGAGATTGAGGGCTGGTTTTTAAAGCTCGTGCCCAAGAAGGACCAGGACACCGAGAAACTGTTCCGCGAAATCGAGACCGCCGGCGACACCATCCTGCGGCTGGAAAGAGTCACAGTGCAGAAGCGCCTGCTCGGACACAGCCACATGACCCGCATCGACCGCTGCCCGGTCTGCCACGAAGCCTACCCGGTCAGCGACGGAGCCATTTGCCGCGGCTGTCAGGGCGAGGCCCCCTACGAGCATTCCCGCGCCATGACGGCCGAAGAATGCATGCCGACTCGCGTGCCCGTGGCCGAGGCCGTAGGGCTCAAGGCCCTGCACGACATGACCCGCATAGAGCCCGGGAAAAGCAAGGGCCCGGAATTTCTGGCAGGACAGACCATCACCGCGGGCGATGTCTGCCGACTGCAGCAGATGGGCCGCAACAGCATCTACGTGCAGGACGAGAGCCTGCCCCAGGGCGAGTTCGTGCACGAGAACGACGCGGCCGTAAGCTTTGCCGCACGCATGGCCGGGGAAGGCATAGCCTGTTCGGGCGAGCCCCGTGAAGGCAAGATCGACTTCCACGCGGCCAGGTCCGGCCTGCTGCAGGTTGATCTGGAAGCCCTGGAACGCTTCAACCTGACCCCCAATGTCATGTGTGCCACGCGCCAGCACTGTGCCCTGGTCGAAGAAGGCCGGCTGGTGGGCGGCACCCGCGCCATCCCCCTCTTCCTTTCCCGCGACAACTTCAGCCGCGCCCTGGCCGCCCTGGGCGACGCACCGCTCATGACCATCGCCCCCCTGCGCCAGGCCAAGGTCGGCGTGCTGGTCACGGGCACGGAAGTCTTCCAGGGACTGATAGAGGACAGGTTCGCGCCCATCATCCGCGCCAAGGCGGAAGCTCTGGGTTCCACTGTCGTGGGCGAGGAGTTCACTCCGGATGACCGTCAAGCCATTGCCGACGGGGTGAAAAAGCTGCTGGACCTGGGCGCGGACCTGATCGTAACCACGGCAGGGCTGTCCGTGGACCCTGACGACGTGACCCGCAAGGGCCTGGAGGACGCTGGCATGACCGACGCCCTGCACGGCGCGCCGATCCTGCCCGGGGCCATGACCCTCATCGGCCGCATCGGCAGCGTACAGGTCATGGGCGTGCCCGCCTGCGCCCTCTTCTTCAAGACCACGAGCCTTGATGTGCTCCTGCCCCGACTGCTGGCGAGCGTACCCATCACCCGCCGCGACCTGGCCCGTATCGGCGAAGGCGGCGTGTGCCTGCAGTGCAACACCTGCACCTACCCCAAGTGCACCTTCGCCAAATAGCCCGTCTCTGAACCTGGCGACCCTGTGCGACCCTGCTGTCCCAACCGGACTGCGGGGTCGCTCTTTATGGACAGAAGACTAAATAAGGACTAAATAAGTTCCATCCAGATTATCCGGAGGACATCCATGAAATATTCCACCCAGGTCAAGCCCATCAGTTATCTCAAGAGCCATGCGGCCGAGATCGTGTCAACGCTTTCGCAGACCCGCCAGCCACTGCTCATCACACAGAACGGGGAAGCAAAGCTCGTGGTCATGGACGTCAAAAGCTACGAAGCACAGGAAGAAACCTTCGCGCTCCTGAAACTTTTGGCCTTGGGCAAGCGCGAGATGGAACAGAAAAAATTCCGGGAAGTCGAGGATGCGTTTACCGAGTTAGACGCCCTCGATCCGAAATGACCATGCGCATTTTCATTCTCGAATCCGCCGAGCGGGACTTGAAGGAATTGCGCCGCTACCTTCTAGATAATTTTAGCGTCGAGCATTGGCAGGACGCATACGCGGGCATCAAGGAAGCCATACGCGGTCTGCAAAAATTTCCCCGTAGCGGCGTCATCCCGGATGAAATCGCCCAACTCGGCCTGACCCAGTATCGACAGGTTTTGTCGGGAAAAAACCGAATTATCTACGAAATACGCGTCCAAGAAATCTACATCCACATCATCGCCGACACGCGGCGGGACATGGGATCCCATCTGTCCAAGCGACTGCTGGAGCGCGAGCCCTGAATTCCGCGGAACCCGTCGGAACGAAGCGCCCTGCCAAAGCTCCTTGCCCGCCACCCGATCATCGATTATCCGGACTCGTCAGTCCCAACAATCCGGAGGAATCATGATCAGCCTCGACCAGCTTCTCATCTTCAGCCTGACCTCGCTTCTACTCATCTTCACGCCAGGTCCGGACATCATCTACGTACTGACCCGGGGCGTGGCTCAGGGGCGCACGGCCGCCCTGGCCGCCGCCCTGGGCTTCAGCCTGGGCAACATCGGGCACACACTTTTTGCGGTCTTCGGGCTCTCGGCCATCCTGGCCTCGTCGGCCACGGCCTTTACCCTGGTCAAGGTCGCGGGCGGCATCTACCTGCTCTACCTCGGCTTCAAGCTCTGGACGGCCGACCCGGCGCTGGCCCTCTCCCAGCAAGGAGAACACAAGACGGCCCGCATCATCTTCCGCCAGTCCATTTTCGCCAACCTCTTGAACCCCAAAGTTGCGATCTTTTTTCTGGCCTTCTTTCCGCAGTTCGTGCGCCCGGCCCAGGGGCATCCGGCCATGCAGATGATGATTCTCGGACTGACCTTTGTCGTGCTGACCATGTTCGGCTTTGGCCTGGTCGCGCTGGGCGCGGGGGCTCTCAACTCCCGCCTGGCTGCGCGCCCCGCCCTCTCGGCCTGGCTGCACAAGGGCGCGGGCGCCATTCTCATGCTGCTCGGCCTGCGTCTGATCTGGGCCGACCGCTAGGCCTAAAAAAAGGCGGGCCGCATCCGGTCCGCCTTTCATCTTCTTTCTCCGAAAAAACTACATCCAGCGTTTCCTGGCCAGCAGCAGCCAGGCGAGCAGACACCCCCCGATGGCTATCCCGGAAACAATGCCGAAGGCATGCGGCGAACCCTGAAACGGCGTTGCGATGTTCATGCCGTAAACGCCCGAGATGATGTTGGGAATCATGAGGATGATGGTGAAGCCCGTCAGGAACTTCATGACCATGTTCATGTTGTTGGAGATGATGGAGGCGAACGCGTCCATGGTCCCGGACAGGATGTCGCTGTGGATCTTGGACATGTCGATGGCCTGCCGGTTCTCGGTGATGGCGTCCTCCAGCAGGTCGGACTGATCCTCGGTCAACTGGATGGTGCGCATGCGCAGGACCTTGTCCATGATGATGTCGTTGGCCTTGAGCGAGGTCGTGAAATAGACGAGGCTTTTCTCGATGCCCAGAAGTTCGATCAGCTCCTCGTTACGCATGGATTGCTGCAGTCGCTGCTCGATCACGTCCGAGCGCCTGATGATGTCTTTCAAAAAACGCAGGTAGATGAGCGACGTGCGCTGCATGAGGTGGATGGCGAAACGCATCCTGTCCGCTGTGTCCACGATGCGGGTGCGGCCGTTCAGAATCCCTGTGACCAGATCCTGCGGAGAGCGGCAGACCGTGACCACGGCCGTGGGCGTGATGATCACGCCGATGGGCTGGGTAAGGTAGGGAATGCGGTGATCGGAGACATTCTCCACGGGCACACGCAGGACCAGAAGCAGCACCCCATCCTCCAGTTCCAGACGGGCGCGCTCGTCGACGTCCAGTGGATCGGTCAGGTGGTCGAGAGGGATGCCGAGCAGGATGGACGTACGCTGCAACTCCTCTTCGGAGGGGTTGATCAGATTGACCCAGCAGTCGGCGTCGAGGTGCTCCTGCGGAGACAGAATTCCATCGATGGTCTTATGGATTGTGATCATATCGTGAGTCCTTCAAATGGTATGAACAGGCAGAAAAATACGCCGGGCTCATGAACAACCCGAACGTGGCCCAAAACCGATTTGCAGAATCACGAGTATGGGTCCGCGGCCCGGGGCAACTGTCCGGAGCGGGCGAAACGGCGGCAAAATACCGCACGGGAACGAAAAGTGTGGGAAAGCATGATCCACCTGCCGCAGCGCCGAGGCTCCGTCAGGCGGCCTGGTCAGGCGCGATGAGGACGGGGAGCTCGACGAAAAAGTTTACGATGTCGGTAGCAGGGCCTAGGGCCGCAACTGTCGCCAGAATCCACTGTGATCTCCTTTGCATGTCGCCCGGACACCATGCCCGGGACACAAAAACAATGGACATCCACTTACGCGCGACACTTTCAAAAGGCAAGGCCAATGCCGTAGTTTTTATTGCAACCGTCCAAAAAAGCTCCTGAAATCCGCTCCTGATGCGTTGCCCTTGAGAGAAATTTAACGTAAGGGCAGGTAGTTATTTCACAGTGGCCCCCTTTCACAACCTCGGGGACGCATCCCCTTCAGAGCGCCAGGATGAACCATGATTTTTGACAACATCCGGATGAAGCCCAAGCTGCTGTTCCTGTTCATCATGACCGGAATCGTTCCTCTGGGCATCGTGGCCCTCATCGGCAGCTATTCCGCGTCCAACGCCCTCCTCGATCTGGCCTTCGAGCAACTCGGCAGCATCCAGGCCATCAAGCGCGACAAATTGCAGACCACTCTGACCGAACGCATAAACGGACTCAAACTCATGGCCGGGCTGAGGCAGACCCAGCAGGCAGTGGACGATCTGAACGTGCTCGGGGAGGAAGACCCGGCCCAGCCCTACCCCATCGAATCCAGTGCCTATCAAAGAATCCATGGCAGATACGATTCCCAGCTCAAGGGCTACATCGCCGTCAACGGCTTTGAAGACATCTATCTGATCGACCGCAGCAGCGGCAACGTCATGTACGCAGCCGGCCAAGGCGAGGAGCTTGGTACAAGCCTGGCCACCGGACGCTACCGGCATACGGCCCTGGCCAGACTCTGGGAGAGGGTCCTGCGCAGCGGAAACGTGGCCTTCGAGGATTTCAGCGCCTACGAACCAAGCGGGGGAAGTCAGGCCGCCTTCATCGGCTATCCGGTCCTTGACCTGCAGGGCGGCGTGGCCGGAGTCATCGCCGCGCGTGTTTCGGGCGAGTTCATCAACCAGATCATGCCCTCGCGGCAGGGCCTGGGCAAGTCAGGCGAATCCTACCTGCTACGCTGGCTCGAATCCCAAAAAAAGTTTGAAATGCGCAGCGATATCCAGACGATGGGCAATGGCCTCTACGTCATCGGCTACACCCTGCCCCGCACTCCGGCTTACTGGCATGACGCCGTGGTGATGGGTTTTAACGGAGGCGGCGGCACCTACGAAGACAGCGCGGGCACTACGGTGCTGGTAGCCTTCAACACGCTGGACGTGCTGGGCACGAACTGGATTCTCATCTCCAAGATCGACAAGGGCGAAATTCTGCGCCCCATCTGGACGTTCCTGCTCATCATCTGCGTCACCGGCGCGGTGCTGGCCCTCATGATCGCACCCGGCGCCTACGGCCTGGCCAAAGGCATCAGCCAGCCCCTGGAACAGGGCGTTAACTTCGCCGAGGCCATCTCCGCCGGAGACTTGAAGGCCCGTCTGGACCTGCGCCAAAAGGACGAGTTGGGCATGCTGGCCAAAGCCCTGAACAGCATGGCCCGCAACCTGCGCGACATGGACTGGCTCAACCAGGGCAAAACAGGCCTCGACGACACCCTGCGCGGTGAACACAGCCCGCAGGAACTGGCCCGGCTCTTCATCTCATTTCTATGCAAGCATCTGGACAGCCAGATCGGGCTCTTTTTCCTGCATGATGACGGCGAACTGGTGCTGACCTCATCCTATGCCTTCACCAACCGGCAAGGCCAGTTCTCCCGGCTGCGCGTAGGCGAAGGACTGGTCGGCCAGGCTGCGCTGGAAGGGGAAATTCTGACCTTCGCCCGGGTCGACGACGGAGCGCCGCCTTTTCATTTCGGTCCCGGCGAAATCGTCCCCGCCCATTTCCTGGCCGCGCCCGTGTTCATGGGCAAGGAACTGCTCGGCGCATTCCTCGTCGGCCGAGAGTACGCTTTTTCGCCCCTGCACAGGCAGTTCATAACCGACATCGCCAAGAACACGGCAGTTCTCTTCAACATGGCCACCTCGCGGGGCATGATCGCGGACCTGTTGCGGCAGGCGCAGGAACAGCAGGAAATGTTGCGCGTGGCCAACGAAGAGCTCGAAGAGCAGACCAACATGCTCAAAGAATCCCAGAGCGAGCTGCAGGCCCAGCAGGAAGAGCTGCAGGTCACCAACGAGGAGCTGGCCGAGCAGACCCGCGCCCTCAAGGAATCCGAGCGGCGGATGCAGGATCAGCAGAACGAGCTGCGCTCCGTAAATGACAAGCTGGGCGAACGGGCCATGGAGCTCGAAGAACAGAAGAGCGCCATCCGCCGCAAGAACAAGGAGTTGCTGCGCGCCCAGGAGCAGCTCAAGCTCAAAGCCCAGGAACTGGAGAGCGCGAGCAGATACAAATCCGAATTCCTGGCCAACATGTCCCACGAGCTGCGCACCCCGCTCAACTCCATCCTCATCCTGTCCCAGCTGCTGTCGCACAACAAGGAAGGCAACCTTTCCCCGAAACAGACGGAAGCGGCTTCGGCCATCAACTCTTCGGGCGCGGACCTGTTGCGCCTCATCAACGAGATTCTCGACTTGTCCAAGGTCGAGGCGGGCAAGGTCGAACTGCATCTGGAAGAAATGCCGCTGACCTCCATGATTTCGGACCTGCAAAGGGTCTTCAAGGGCGTCGCGGTGGAAAAAGGCGTTTCTTTTCTTGTCGAGCAGGATCCGGCCCTGCCCGAAACCATGCTCACGGATACGCACCGGCTGCAGCAAGTCCTGCGCAACCTCCTGTCGAATGCCTTCAAGTTCACGGACCACGGCAGCGTGACCCTGTCCATCTCCCGCCCCGGGTCGGAAGTCCATCTGCCCGAAAGCATCCCCTCGGCCGACGAGGCGATCTGCATTGCGGTCACGGACATGGGCATCGGCATCCCGGAGGACAAGCAGGGTACTATCTTTGAGGCCTTCCGTCAGGCCGACGGAAGCACCAGCCGCAAATACGGCGGCACGGGTCTGGGGCTATCCATTTCCCGGGAGCTGACCAAACTTCTGGGCGGGGAAATCCGGCTGCGTAGTCAGGAGGGCAAAGGCTCGACCTTCAGCCTGATCCTGCCCTTACGCCGCCACGCCGACGCGCCCACGGACGAAATACGTCCCCGGGTGTCCGCCCCCGAGCCAAAAACGACGCTCCCCCAGCCTGCAAAGCCACAAGTCGAGGCGCCCATTACCTATCTGCAGGACGATCGCGCCAATCTGAAACCCGGCGACAAATCGCTCCTCATCATCGAGGACGACCAGCATTTTGCCCGCATCCTGCGTGACCAGGCGCGGGAGATGGGATTTAAAGCCCTGCTGGCGGCTGACGGCGAAACCGGCCTGCACTTTGCCGACTTTCATGGTCCGAGCGCCATCATCCTCGACAACGTCCTGCCGGGCATGAATGGCTGGACCGTGATGGAGCGGCTTAAAAACGATCCCAAGACGCGGCACATCCCCCTGTCCTTCATCTCCGCGGAGGATCGCAACCTGGAAGCCATGCGCATGGGCGCGCTGGCCTTCCTGACCAAGCCCGTAGAACTGGAAACGCTGCGCACGCTGCTCGAAAGGATTGACTCGTTCATCAAGAAACCCATGCGCAGACTGCTCGTGGTCGATGACGACGCCCTGCAGCGGGAGTCCATCCGCGCACTGATCGGCAATGGCGACGTGGAGACCGTGACCGCGGCGTCAGGCGCGGAAGCTTTGGGGCTGCTCAAATCCCAGAACTTCGATTGCATGATCCTGGATTTGGGGCTTAACGACATGTCCGGCTTTGACGTGCTGCGGACACTGCGCTCCGGGCCGACGCCGTCCGTCCTGCCCGTGGTCGTCTACACCGGCCGGGACCTCAGCGAAGAGGAGGAGCGCAGGCTCTCGCGGTACGCAGAAAGCATCATCGTCAAGGGCGCGCGCTCACCCGAGCGCTTGCTGGAAGAAACAACGCTCTTCCTGCACCGCGTCCAGGCCAATCTGCCCCAGGAGAAGCAGCGCATGCTCCGCACGGATACGGAGCCCGAATCCGTGCTCGACGGCCGCACAGTGCTCGTGGTCGATGACGACATGCGCAATATTTTTGCGCTGACGAGCGTCCTCGAAGAAAAAGGGATGCAGGTCGTGGTCGCCAGAGACGGCAGCGAAAGCCTGACCAGGCTGCGTGAAAATCCCGAAATCGACCTGGTGCTCATGGACATCATGATGCCGGTCATGGACGGCTACGAAGCCATGCGTGAAATCCGCAAAGACCCCAAGCTCAAAGACCTGCCCATCATCGCCCTGACCGCCAAGGCCATGAAGGGGGACAAAAACGCCTGCATCGAGGCCGGGGCCAACGACTATCTGGCCAAACCCGTGGACATGGACAAGTTGCTCTCGCTGCTGCGCGTCTGGCTGTACCGAAAATGAACGTCCACCCCGAGACCGAGCGCATCGAGCTGCGCCTGCTGCTGGAAGCCATCTACCTCAAATACGGATATGACTTCCGCAATTACTCCATGGCCCACCTCAAGCGGCGCGCCGAGTACCGACTCAGCCTGTCCGGACTGGCTTCCATCTCGCAGTTGCAGCACGCGGTCCTGCATGACGAAAACATGTTCCTGATTTTTTTGCAGGATCTGTCCATCAACGTCTCGGAAATGTTCAGGGACCCGCCGTTCTACAAGGCGCTCAGAAACGATATTGTCCCCATGCTGGGCACCTATCCGTCCTTCAGGATCTGGCATGCGGGCTGCTCCGCCGGGCAGGAAGTCTATTCCATGGCCATCCTGCTGCACGAGGCAGGGATGCGCGAACGGGGGCAGATCTACGCCACGGATTTCAACCGCGCCATTCTGGAACAGGCCCGGGAGGCCGCCTTTCCGCTGGCGCAGCTCAAGGACTACACGACCAAATACCAGCAGGCGGGCGGAGAAAACTCTTTTGCCGACTACTATGCAGCCAACGACCAACGCGCGGTGCTGCGCCCGTTCCTGAAAGACCGGATTTTTTTTTCCGAGCACAACCTGGTCACGGACGGAGTTTTTGGCGAAATGCACCTGATCGTCTGTCGCAACGTACTCATCTACTTCGACCGCGAGTTGCAGGACCGGGTGGTGGGCCTTTTTGTGGACAGCCTCTGTCCAGGCGGCTTTTTGTGCCTGGGAAGCAAGGAGAGCCTTAAATTTTCCAAACATGCGGACAAATTTGAAGTAGTGCGGGAAAAGGAAAAAATATAACGCAAGCGCAGGGACGCATGAAAAGAACGTTCAAGGCAGTGGTCGTCGGAGTCTCTTCCGGGGGGCTTGAAGCCCTCAAGATTTTTGTTCCGGGCCTGCGCAAGGATCTGGCCGTGCCCGTCCTCATCGTGCAGCACCTCTCGCCGCAGGCGGATTCCTATCTGCCGGCGCGCCTGGACGAGGTGAGCGGGCTCACCGTCAAAGAAGCCGAGGACAAGGAACTGCTGCAGGCCGGCGTGGCGTACGTGGCGCCGCCCGATTATCACCTGCTGGTGGAGGCGGACGAGAGCCTGACCTTGAGCGTGGACCCGAAAGTGAATTTCTCACGGCCTTCGGTGGATGTGCTGTTCGAGACCGCGTCCGACGCTTTCGGAGCCGCGCTCATCGGCGTAGTCCTGACCGGGGCCAACCAGGACGGAGCCAAAGGACTGGCCCGCATCAAGCGTCGGGGAGGGGTGGCCATCGTGCAGTCACCGGAATCGGCCCAGGCAGACGCCATGCCAAGGGCCGCCCTGGAGTCCACCAACGTGGACCATGTTTTGCCCCTGCGCGACATCGCCCCCTTTCTGAACAACCTGATTGGACCGAGCCATGACAACGCCACTTGATATTCTGATCGTGGACGATCGCCCGGAAAACCTGCTGACTCTGGAACACCTCCTGGAAAACCCGGAGCTGAACATCGTGCGCGCGGGTTCCGGCCAGGAAGCCCTGGCCCGCCTGCTCGACCACGATTTCGCCCTGGTGCTTCTGGACGTGCAGATGCCGGACATGGACGGATTCGAAACGGCTGAGCTGATGCGCGGCAACAAGCGCACCCGGCACATCCCCATCATCTTTGTCACCGCCAGCCATACCGAGCATCAACACATATTCCGTGGGTACGATTCCGGGGCCGTGGACTATCTGTTCAAACCCTTGGACCCGCAGATGCTCTACTGCAAGGTCCGCATATTTCTGGAAATTCATCGCCAACGTCATGCTCTGCAGTGCAAGACGCGGGAGCTTGTCGCCAGGATCGCCGAACTGAATCTGCTGCAGGCCGAACTGGAGGAAAAAAATCGCCAGCTGCAGCTCTTGTCATCCCTGGACGGGCTGACAGGCATCCCCAACCGGCGTCAGTTCGACGAAATGCTCTCCCTTGAGTGGAGCCGCATGGCGCGCGAAAAAAACCCCCTCTCACTCATTATCCTGGATGTGGACCATTTCAAGCTTTACAACGATCGCTACGGCCACCTGGCCGGAGACAGCTGCCTGCGTCGCGTGGCCTTGGCCCTGGCGGCCATGCTGCGGCGCCCCGCCGACATGGTCGCGCGCTACGGCGGGGAAGAATTCGCGGCCATCCTGCCGGGCACCAGCCTTGAGGGAGCGCAGATGGTGGCGGAGAGCATGCGCCAGACCGTGACCGAGCTTGCCATCGAACACCTGGATTCGCCGGTCCGGGGCGTGCTCACCATCAGTCTGGGGGTGAGCTCGGTCATCCCGATCCCCGGATGCATTCCCGCAGACCTGATCCAGGCCGCGGACCAGGGACTCTACCAGGCCAAGCAGGAAGGCCGTGACCGCTGGGTCCGCGCCGATTGCGTGCCCTTGTCCTGCCGGTCGCCCTGGAAATAGGCGCTTCCCCCTGCAAAAGCCCTTGTCTGGTGACAGCGGAGCACATGAAATGACTACGCCCAACTCATCTACCCCCAACGCCTACTGGATTCTCGACGGGCAAGGCCATGGCGCGCTTCAAGCCTGGATGCCGGGACAAGACCTGCCGCAAGAAAACGGCCTTGCATGGTTCCACCTGAACTATGCCGACGCAACAGCCCGAGACTGGCTGCTGCGATCCGAACTGCTGAGCATTCCCGTGGCCGAGTCCCTGCTGGATGAGGAAACACGCCCTCGCGTACTTCATCACGGCGAAGGGCTGCTCTTGACGCTGCGCGGAGTGAACCTCAACCCCGGCGCCGAACCCGAGGACATGGTCTCCATACGAATCTGGATCGAGGAAGGCCGGATCATCTCCACGCGCAAACGCCGGCTCAAATCCGTGAAAGCTGTCCAGACCTTGCTCGAAGCAGGGCACGGTCCGCGCAGCAGCGGGGAATTCCTGGCGGTGCTCCTCATGCTGATGACGGAAAACATCGGAGAAGTCATCGAAGCATTGGAAGACAAAATGGCCGAGGTGGAAGAGAAGATCGTCGAACATCACGGAGCCACGGCCCGCGAGAATCTGGCGGATCTGCGCAGGCAGGCCATTGCGCTACGCCGCTATCTCGCGCCGCAGCGCGAAGCCCTGTCACGGCTGACCACCGAGCATATGCCATGGATGAGCGCGGACGATCATTTCCGCATCCGCGAAACCACGGACGAACTTATCCGGCACATAGAAAATCTTGACGCTGTTCGTGAACGCGCGGCCCTCGCCCACGAGGAGTTTGTGAACCACGCCACGGAACAGCTGAACCGGCGCATGTTCATGCTCTCGGTGGTGACGGTTATCTTCCTGCCGCTCGGATTTTTGACGGGACTTTTCGGCATCAATTTGGGCGGTATCCCCGGAGCCTCGAGCCCATGGGGATTTGCCGCTTTCTGTCTGGGTGTCGTGCTGGCCGCGGCGGGCATCGTCCTGATCTTCAAGCGGTCACGCTGGCTATAAAAAAAGACGATTGATCATTCCAAGCATGGATTACAGCGCAGCGCCACCATGGCACGTACGCAAAGGATCTGATCAATCGTCTCGAGCGCTCTCTAGCATCCCGGCGCGCTCCTCTGCAAGAAAGGATTACGTTTCCCGCTCGTCGTTCAATCTGTCGAAATATCCGCTCAATCGGGGCACGCTACGCACCTGGATGCTTGGAAAACCTGCGGCGCGAAGCACATGTTCCAATGCATGGTGCAGGCGGGATGAATCAATCTCACGGCCAAGATGCAATTCATAGTCTCCTGTGGCGCAGAGTCGCAGTCGAAAGGGGAATTCCTCATATCCGGCCTCTTGAAGCCTCTCTTCCACAACCCGCTCCCCTGCAGCCAGACGCGCCAGCAATTGCGGGTCCGGAGTCCGGCCATACGGCAGACGCGTGAGCAGACAGGCCCGGGCCTGCTGGTCCGGACGCGCAAGGCCTGTCCGTCTGGCCAGTTCACGAATCATGTCCTTGGTCAGCCCGGCATCGGCCAAAGGAGAGCGAATCCCCAGTTCGAGCAGCGCCCGCCGGCCGGGGCGAAACTCCTTCGCATCCGAAAAGTTGGAGCCGTCACAAACTGGAGTTGTGGCGACGGACAGGATCTGCTCGAAAAGAAAACGCTTGCAGGCGTAGCATCGCTCCTTCGAACCGGCCGCGACTTCGGGCAGATGCAACGGGTCAAGCCGCAGCAGTCTGACGCCCAGCCCCCTGCTCGCGGCCCAGGCGAGGGCGTATTCAGACTCTTCGGGCGCAACATGAGGACCGCAGACATGCACCAGCTCCACCGGCACCCCGGCCTGCAGCCCCGCGTGGGCCAGGAAGCGACTGTCAATCCCTCCGGAACAGGCCACGGTCAAAGGGCCTATTTCGCCTAGCAGACCGATCAGATCATCCCAGGCAAAATCGACATTACGCATCGGCATAGCCGCTCCTTATTTCAAATGGATCTTTCTTCAATGTTTCCTCTTCCCTGCCCGTCAAAAACACCGTAAGCGACCGCCATGAGCCACTTCAGCGCAATCCACGAAATTGACGCGGGGGAATTTCCAGTCCGTAGCGTCTTGATTCGAGGGACCCGCTTTTGCCTGATCTGGGACACCCTGACGAGCCCGCGCGACATGACCCGCTTCGCCGAAATCTGCGCCGGGCAGCAGTGCATTGTTGTCTACAGCCACGCCGACTGGGACCATGTGCAGGGCACGGCGGCCTTGGAGAACCCGATTATCGTCGGCCACGTGGTCTGCGCCCATCGCTTCGGCATCGAGGCCCGGCAGGCCCTGGCCGACATGCAAACCCGCGAACCGGGCAAATGGGATGAGGTCAAGCTCATCCCCCCGCACATCACCTTCGAGAACCGCCTTGATCTTGACCTTGGCGGCCTCACGATCCAGCTGCACGCCCTGCCTGGGCATACCCCGGATACCATCGTGGGATTCATCCCGGAAATGGAACTCCTGCTGGCCGGGGACGCGGTGGAGTCGCCCCTGCCCTGCGTGCCCGCAGACTGCGACCTTGACGCATGGATAGAGGCGCTGCTTCGCTGGCGCAAGCACGAAGGGGTCGGCAAAGTCATTCCATCCCATGGCCCGATGGGCGGCAAGGACATTCTGGACAGCACCGTCGACTACCTCGACGGCCTGCGCCGAGGCGAAAACAGACTCTTGCCTGAAGCGCTGTCTGCGTTTTACGCTACTACGCACCGGAACAACATGAAAAACCGTAGCACCGGCACCGGATCGTAAGCCGCTTGTTTCCATTCAACTTTCAATATCAACTGAGGAGATCTCGATGAAGGTCGTCTTTCACCTGGACCTGGACGAAGAAAAGGTTCTGCGCATCGCCCTGACCAACATGGAAAACCTGCGCGCCGCCAAACCAGGAGCACGCATCAATCTGCTGGTCAATGGACCCGCGGTCAAATTTTTCCGCAAGAACGGCGAGGATGAATTCCTGGAGCGCATCAAAAACCTGATCCAGGCCGAGGTAACGGTCTTCGTGTGCCAGAACGCCCTGCGCGCCTTCGACATCCCCGAAACAGACCTCTGTCCCGGATGCGAAACCGTGCCCGCCGGAGTGGTCGCCCTGATCAAACTGCAGCAGCAGGGCTGCGCCTACATCAAGCCGTAGACCCATTGCCGACAATTTCGTAGGGGCGGCCCTGCGTGGCCGCCCGTCCCATTTGGCCGACCGCCTCCTCCCGTGACCGCCCACATCTCCCCTTGTGGTCCTCCGCCCGGCATGAACGCCATGCATTCCGGGGAAGGGCAGACACGTGGGTCTGCCCCTATGGTATCCATTTTTTGAAAATAAATTCATCGCTCCTAACTTTCCTGTTGACTTCTGCCCACCTGCCCGCATAATAATTTCATCACAACAAGCATTATTCGGAGACGACATGGATTTCGATCTGCTCATAACTATCGGCGCGATAGCCGTAGCGGCAACCTACCTGCTGCGACGCCAATTCCGGAAGGCTGACCCTTGCTGCGGCTGCTCCGGCTGTTCAAACAACCTCGAAGCCAAGCCGATTGGAGACTGCCGTTCCAAAAAAAACTGACAGGCCCAATTTCATTCTGCCCCCCACTCCTCTGCAAAGAGGTATTTTTTTACACTACCTATTAGAAGTAGCTAACTTTGATCCCAATGGAACTGCCCCCGTACCGCATGCCCACTCTGAAGGGCATGTGCATGCACAGAGCGCGCCTGACAGGTCGGCATGACGCTTTAGAGACGTTTTCCTTCGATCAACCTCCTCCACCGGGGCGGCAGGGCTGGGCCTTGTCGCCCCGCTTTTTTCCCATCTCCGCCTGCGTCTCGTCCCTGTTGACCAATTGCGTTTCTGAACATATTCAAATGTATTCATAGCGAATACACATGGAGGCCGAATGCAAAAAACCACCACGGTCAGATTCGAACAGGACACGCTTGCCCTGCTTGATCAGCTTGCCAGCACCCTGGGGCGTCCGCGCTCCTGGATAATCAACGACGCCGTGACCAGATATCTTGAGTATGAAGTCTGGTTTATCGATGAAGTGCGCAAAGGCCTTCGCGCCTCCGAAACAGGCGATCTTGTGGCCCACGACGACGTCAAAAACGCAGTGCGGAGCCTTGGCATTGCTGTCGATTAAGTGGACATCGCCAGCCAGGCAGGACATCCTCGAAGCCACCAAGCATGCCCTGGAGGACGCCCCCGCGAAGGCTGCAAAGCTGGCCGACACAATCTTCAAGGCGGTTGAACAAATCGCCCTTTTTCCCGGCTCGGCACCTCCTGGCCGAATCGAAGGAACTCGGCAACTCAGCCTCCCCAAACTGCCGTTTATCATCATCTATAAAATCGGATTCACAGACCTGCACATCCTGAGGATTTTGCACACCAGAAGACACCTCGGCCATCAGAACCTCCCCTGACAGCAACGCCTCCGCCGGCCTCTTTGCCAAAGCAAAGACCCCGCGCACAAGCACAGGGTCTGACCTGCCGGGAAACTTCGGACCACTCAATTCTTGAGGGTTTCCCCACGGTTCATGTTTTTTCCATACTGCCGACAAAAGTATTCGGGCGTCATGTTGTTCAGGCTTGAATGCGGGCGAAC
>Ga0180007_10000129_pt1 | contig 135683 bp, 130 predicted proteins | sample MM_PC_MetaG_FD_121122 | JGI IMG/M metagenome (GOLD analysis project Ga0180007, IMG submission 121122) | Groundwater microbial communities from the Aspo Hard Rock Laboratory (HRL) deep subsurface site, Sweden - MM_PC_MetaG | ecosystem: Environmental > Aquatic > Deep subsurface > Groundwater...
GTACTCCAACCACCTGATCTACCTGTTCATGGGCGGCTTCTTCGTGGCCGTCACCATGGAGCGCTGGAACCTGCACTACCGCATCGCCATGCACACCATCCGCCTGGTGGGCACCAGCCCCTCGCGGATCATCCTCGGCTTCATGGTCGCCACGTCGTTTTTGTCCATGTGGGTGTCCAACACGGCCACCACGGTCATGATGATGCCCATCGGCATGGCCATCATCAACGCCTGCGCCGACATCACAGGCAATCATGACCACAGCAAGAACCCCTTCGCCATCGGGCTCATGCTCTCCCTGGCCTACGCGGCCTCCATCGGCGGCATCGCCACCCTGATCGGCACCCCGCCCAACGTCATCATGGTGGCCCAGATGGACAAGATGTATGGGCAGACCATCAACTTCGCCCAGTGGATGCTCATCGGCGTGCCCCTGGCCGCCACCTTCCTGATCATGACCTGGGTGCTCATCACCAAGATCCTGTTCCCGGTGCACGGCGACATCCTCATGGGCAAGGGCGAGGAGCTCGTGCGCACGGAGATCGAGAAGCTCGGCCCCATGAAGCGTGAGGAGAAGATCATCGCCCTGGTGTTCTTCCTGGCCGCCGTCACCTGGATCGTCATGGGCCTGGTGAAGATCCCCCTGTTCAAGGGCGTTTCCGACGCCACCGTGGCCGTGGCCGCAGCCCTGGCCCTGTTCCTTATTCCGTCCGACCTCAAGAACGGCGTGTTCCTGCTTGACTGGAAGACCGCCGTGAAGATCCCCTGGGACGTCATCCTGCTCTTCGGCGGCGGCCTGGCCCTGGCAGACGCCTTCCAGGACACCGGCCTGACCAAGTTCATCGCCAGCGGGCTGACCGACCTGAACGGCCTGCCCATCATCATCATCCTGGGCGCCATCGTCACGCTGAACATCTTCCTGACGGAAGTGACCAGCAACACCGCCGTGGCCACGCTGATGATCCCCATCATGGGCGCCATCGCCGTGGGCATGGGCATCCATCCCTTCGGCCCCATCATGGCCGCATGCATCGCCTGCTCCTACGCCTTCATGCTGCCGGTGGCCACGCCGCCCAACGCCGTGGTCTTCGGCTCCGGCGCGGTGACCATACGACAAATGGCCAAGACAGGCTGGTGGCTCAATATCATGGGCATCTTCCAGATCACGCTCATCGTCTACTACCTGGCGCCCATCGTGCTGGGCATCGACCTGAACGTGCTGCCCGACTGGGCCATCCCGAAGAAGTAAGGTATTACGGCACCTCCGGTTCCCGCGCTCCGGCCTTGTCACAGGCCGGGGCGCGGCCCGGGGCCGGACGGGCGCCTGCCATAGCCGCCCCTGCCGATGTGAATGCGCCCCTGCCGGTTCTTGCCTGCGGGGGCGCAGTCTGTTAAGCGCCAGGATACGAATTGGCTGCCCCGGAGGCGGAGCGCGCTTTGGGGAGTATCTGCAACTGTGTTCCAGAAAAAGGGGTTGTCATGAAACGTTTGGTTCTGTTCGCCGTGCTGGCGTTGGGCCTGGTCCTGGGCGGCTGCGAGAAGGCTCCCGAGAAGGCTCCCGAGAAAGCCGCCGAGAAGCCCGCCGTCGAGGAGAAAGTCCTTGTCAACGGCATCGACGGCGGCGGCTTCCCGCCCTACGCCTTTGTCGACAAGGAAGGCAAGACCGTCGGCTTCGACGTCGAGGCCATCGAATGGATCGGCAAGAAGATGGGCTTCAAGGTCAAGCACCAGCCCGTTGAGTGGTCGGCCATCATTCCCGCCCTTGAGGCCAAGAAGATCGACATGATCTGCTCCGGCATGAGCGCCACCGCCGAGCGCGCCCAGCGCGTCAGCTTCTCCGATCCCTACTACAAGGTCACCCAGGTTCTGGTGGTCAAGGGCGACAACAAGGCCACCCTTGAGCAGATGCTGACCACCGGCAAGAAGATCGGCGTGCAGCGCGGCACCGTCACCGCCAAGTACCTGGAAGAGCAGTCCAAGAAGCCGGGCATGAAGTTCAAGCTCGTGCAGTACGACTCCACCGACCTGTCCATGCAGGATCTGCCCATCGGCCGCATCGACGGCTCGGGCATGGATAGCACCATCGCCAAGGAAGTCCTGAAGAAGGACAAGAACGTCAAGGTCGGCGGCACCTTTGACGCCGCTCCTGAGAACTACGGCTACGCCGTGCGCAAGGACGACGCCGAGCTCTTGAAGAAGATCAACGACGGCCTGAAGCTGCTCATGGCCGATCCCTACTGGACCGAGCTGAAGAAGAAGTACGACGTCGACTAAGTTCTTAACGCACTGGAAATCAAACCGAAAGGCTCCGGGTCAAGCGCCGGGGCCTTTCGGTCGTTTCCGGGCCGGGCAAGTCTCTCGACCAGAAGGACCGCATGGATTTCACCGTCGCCTATAACGCCGCCCACGAGGCGCTGCCCTACATGCTGGGCGGCGTGGTCTGGACCGTGGGCCTCATCGTGGGGGCCATGCTCCTGGGTCTGCTTTTGGGCGTGCCCCTGGCCGTGCTGCACGTCTACGGCCCCTGGCCCGTGCGCCGCGCCGTGAGCGTCTACGTCTGGCTCTTCCGGGGCATCCCCATTTTGGTGCAGATGTACATCTTCTATTTCGGCCTGTTGTCCTGGCTCTCGGGCATGCCGCTGTTTTCCGGCCTCGGGCTCGACAGCCCCTTCGTGGCCGCCGTGCTGGTGCTGGGGCTGACCTCCAGCGCGTACCAGTCGCAGATCTTCCGGGGCGCCATCCAGTCGCTCCCGGCGGGCCAGCTCAAGGCCGCCCGGGCGCTGGGCATGACCGACCCCCAGGCCATCCGCGCCGTCATTCTGCCGCAGGCCCTGCGCCTGGCCATCCCCGCCTGGAGCAACGAGTACTCCATCCTGCTCAAGGACTCGGCGCTCGCCTTCACCATCGGCGTCGTGGAGATCATGGCCCGCATGCGCGCCATCGCCTCCACCACGCATGAGCCGGTGAGCATGACCTTCCTTGCGGGCATCATCTTTTTCGCCCTCACCTGGGTGGGGGTCAAGGCCCTGTCCCTTCTGGAGAACAGGGTGCGCATCGCGGGCTACACCCGCCAAGGAGCCGCGTAAATCATGTCCGCTGAAAGCTTGATCCCCCCGGTTTTGGAAGCCCGGACCCTGGGCAAGACCCTGGGCGGCAACCGCGTGCTCGACGCCGTGAGCCTGGCCCTGCCCAAGGGCTGCGTGAAGGTGCTCATCGGCCCCTCGGGCGCGGGCAAGAGCACGCTCTTGCAGTGCCTGAACTTCCTCATCCCGCCCGATTCCGGCACGATTCTGCTGGAGGGCCGCGAGGTCAACGGCAAGAGCCGCCGCGAGCTGTGCGCACTGCGCCAGCAGGTGGGCATGATCTTCCAGGATTTCAACCTCTTCGACCATCTGAGCGCGCTGGAGAACGTGCGCGTGGCGCTGATGAAGGTCAAGGGCATGAGCAAGCTCGACGCGGGCGAACTGGCCCTGGCCGAGCTTGCGCGCGTGGGCCTGGCGGACAAGGCCGCGCTGTACCCGGCCAACCTTTCCGGCGGGCAGAAGCAGCGCGTGGCCATTGCCCGGGCCCTGGCCATGGACCCCAAGGTCATGCTGCTGGACGAGCCCACCAGCGCGCTGGACCCCGAGCTCATCGGCGAGGTGCTGGCGGTCATCCGCGACCTGGCCCAGAACGGCATGACCATGATCGTGGCCACGCACCAGATCAGCTTCTCGGCCAGCCTGGCCGACGAGTTCCTGTTCATGGAAAAGGGCCGCGTCATCGAGTCCGGCTCGCCCACAGAGCTGTTGCGCCGTGATTCCGGTTCGCGCACCCTGGCCTTCTGCGCCAAGATCAGCGAGCTGTCCGGCGAGGCCGATGAGATGGGCGCGGAGAGCCTGATTTGAGCACGACCTACCTCGAATTCCTGCGCGCGGAGCTGGTGCCCGGCCTCATGGAGGGCCTGTGGACCAGCATCGTGGTCATCGTGCCCTCGGCGGCCCTGGGGGTGCTCATCGGCGTGCTCGCCGGGGTGCTGCGCGTGTATGGCCCAAGGCCCGTGCAACGCCTGACCGAGGCCTACGTCTCGCTCTTTCGCGGCACGCCGCTGGTGGTGCAGGTGTTCTTCTGGTACTTCGCCCTGCCGTACATCAGCCTGGGCGGGCACAGCATCGTGCTCGACGCCATCCCGGCGTCCATCCTGGCCTTTGGCCTGTGCAGCGGCGCGTACCAGTCCGAGTACATCCGCGGCGGGCTGAACTCCATCAAGCGCGGGCAGATCCGCGCGGCCCTGGCCCTGGGCATGACCACCCGCCAGGCCGTGCAGAGCGTTGTCCTGCCCCAGGCCTTCCGCCGGGCGCTGCCGGGCTGCGGCAACGAGATCATCTACCTCATCAAGTATTCGTCGCTGGCCTCCATCATCACCGTGGGCGAGCTCACGGGCACGGCCACCACCATCGCCAAGAACTCCTGGCGCAACATCGAGGTTTTCTGCACCCTTGGCGTGTACTACCTGACGCTGGTGACCCTGGCCACCTGGCTGCTGCACCTGGCCGAGGACGCCATGAGCGTGCCCGGTTTTGAGCGCCACAAATCCTGACCTGCCCCAGTTCATGGAGACGAATGGAGTCAATGGAGATGGCCATGCCGCAGCAAAATGCCAGCACCCCTGACCTTCTGGCCCTGCTCGCCCGCGAGTTCGGGGCCGACCTGCTGGTGGACGAGGCCGCGCTTGCCGCCCGCAGCCGCGACGAGTCCGGCCTGGTGCGCCTGCCTGCGGCGGTGCTGCTGGCCCGGAGCGAGGCGCAGGTGGTCCGGCTCGTTGCCCTGGCCAATGAGCACCAGTTCGCGGTGATCCCGCGCGGCGCGGGCACGGGCCTGGCGGGCGGCTGCCTGTCTCCTCTGGGAGGAGTGGTGCTCGACCTTACGGCCATGAGCCGCATCCTTTGCATCGACACCCAGAGCCTGACGGCCACGGTGGAGCCCGGCGTCATCACCGGCGACCTGCGCGCCGCGGTGAAGGCGGTCGGCCTGTTCTACCCGCCGGACCCGGCCAGCCTGTCCACCAGCACCATCGGCGGCAACGCGGCCACCAACGCGGGCGGTCCGGCCTGCGTCAAGTACGGCACCACGCGCGACTACGTGCTGGGCATCCGCGCCGTGCTGCCCACGGGCGAGCTTGTGCGCGCCGGGGTGAACACGCGCAAAGGCGTGGTGGGCTATGACCTGACGCGGCTCATCGTGGGCAGCGAGGGCACGCTGGGCGTCATCACCGAATTGACCCTGAAGCTCATCCCGCACCCCCGGGCCTCGGCCTGCGTGGCGGCGGTGTTCCCGGACCTGAACGCAGCCATGCGCGCCATCATCGCCGTCATGACGCGCGGGCACTTGCCCTCGGCCATGGAATTTCTGGATGCGCGCTGCCTCAAGCTCGTGGGCGACCTGCTGCCCTTTGCCGTGGAGGGCGAACACAGCGCCCTGGTGCTCATGGAGGTCGACGGCGACCCGGACCAGGTGCTGCGTGAGGCGGAGGGCATCGCCGCCATCTGCCGCGAGCTGGGCGCCAGCAATATTTTGCCGCCAGCCGTGGACGAGGAAGGCCGCGAGGCCATCTGGAAGGTGCGCCGCAGCGTCAGCACGCGCATCCACGAGGCCTGCGCCGTGTACCTGCCCGAGGACATCGCCGTGCCCATCGGCCACATCGCCGACATGGTGGCCGCCCTGCCCGAGGTGGAAGAGCGCCACGGCATGACGATTTTCGCCTTTGGCCACGCGGGCGACGGCAACATCCACCTGAACCTGACCGCCCAGGACGAGGCCCTGCGCCCCCGGGTCGAGGCCGCCGCCGTGGACTGCGTGCGCCTGGCGCTCACGCTCGGCGGAACCATCAGCGGCGAGCACGGCATCGGCCTGGCCAAGCGCGGGCTCTTGCCGTTGGAGATCGAGCCCGTGAGCCTGCGCGTGCAGCGCGGCCTCAAGGCCCTGCTGGACCCGAACAACGTGCTCAACCCCGGCAAGATATTTCCCCCGGAAGGGGCGGAGGCAGTTTTATGAGCGCAGACCTCGAAACCCGCCTGTCCCGGCGCGTGAAGCAGATCAAGATCTCCGCCACCAAGGAGATGCCCATGATCGCGGCCCGCGTGGGCGGCTGCGTGTCGCTGGGGCAGGGCATTCCCTCGTTCATGACCCCGCCGCACGTGGTGGACGCCGTGTGCCGCGCCCTGCGCGAGGACCCTGCAGCAGGCAAGTATTCGCTCCAGCCGGGCATGCCCGCGCTGCGCGTGGCTGCGGCAGAGCTTCTGCGCGCCGAGAAGGACCTCCCGGCGGACCCGGAGCGCGAGGTGGCCATCACCGTGGGCGGCATGGAGGGCCTCTTGTGCGCCATGCTGACCTTGATCGGCCCCGGCGACGAGGTCATCGTGCCCGAGCCCTTCTACCCCTCCCACGTGGAGCAGATCCTCATGGCCGAGGGCACGCCGGTGTTCGCGCCGCTCAGGCGCTCGGACTGGGGGCTGGACGTGGACGCCGTGGCGGCGGCGATCACCCCGCGCACCAAGGCCGTCATCATCTCCAGCCCGCACAACCCCACGGGCGCGGTGTTCGCCAAGGCCGACCTGCTTGCCCTGGCCGAGCTGGCGCTGAAGCACGGCATCTTCGTCATCTGCGACGACACCTACGACGCGCTGACCTATGATAATGCCGCCGCCTTCAGCCTCATGAGCGTGCCGGAGCTGCGGCATTTGCTCATCGGGGTGTTCAGCTTCTCCAAGCGTTTCGCCCTCACCGGCTGGCGCGTGGGCTTCCTCTGGGCGCGGGAGGAGCTGCTGAACCAGATGCTCAAGATCCACGATGCGGCGGCCATCTGCGCGCCCACTCCGGCGCAGATCGCTGCTCTGGCCTCGCTCAGCGGTCCGCAGGACGTGTTTGCGGCCATGCGCGTGGAGCTGGAAAAGCGCCGCGACCTCATCTGCGCGCGGCTCACGGCCATGGCCGGGCGCTTCTCCTTCGTCCGCCCGCATGGCGCGTTCTACGTCATGGCCAAGGCCGAATTTTCCGTGCTCGATTCCCGCGACCTGGCCCTGCGGCTCATCCGCGAGGCCAAGGTCATCACCATCCCCGGCGGGGCCTTCGGGCCGGGCGGGGAGGGCCATGTGCGCCTGTCCTTTGGCGGGGCCGAGGCCGAGATCGAAACCGCCTGCGACCGTATGGCCGCCTGGGCCAACCAATTGTAACAACCGTTAAGGAGTGCCCATGCGCCGCGTTCCTGCCATTCTTCTCGCCGCCTTATTGCTGTTCGGGCTGGTCCTGGCCTCGGCCTTGACCCCGGCCCTGGCCGCCGATGCCGCCGCACCCGCCACCAGCGGCTTCAATGTCGAGGCCTTCCGCAAGAACTTCCTGGCCGGTCTGGGCGGGCGGGCCAATTTTCCGGACCTGACCGCGGAGAGCGTGCAGGTGGACCAGGTGGAGCGGGCCGCCAGCTTCGGCGGCATGGACATCTACGCCGTGAAGGGCCGCCTCGTGCCCGCCGAGGGCCAGTCCCAGCCGTTCTTGCTGTTCATCAGCGCCGACGGCCAGTTCCACGTCTCGGACATCATCAACCTGAGCCAGGGCAAGAGCATCCTCAAGGACACCCGCGACAAGATCCGCGCGGAGGGCCTCAAGGGCTACGGCCACACCATCCTCAAGGGCGCGCCCGGCAAGCCCGTGGTGGTCTACGTGTCCGACCCCTTCTGCCCCTACTGCCGCCAGGCCTTCAACTACCTGATGGCCAAGAAGGACAGCTACTCCGAATTCCGCTTGGCGCATTTCCCCCTGCCCTCGCACCCCGGCGCGGACATCGCCAGCGCGCTCATGGTCTGGGCGGCGGAAAAGGCTCCGCAGAAGGTGCTGGACTTCGTGCGCTTCGGCTACGTCGACCTGGCCGTGCCCAAGATCAAGGACAGGAGCCCGGAAAGCCTGAAAAAGGCCTGGATCCAGGTGGCCAGCGCGTATCTGGCGCGCTTCCCGGAACTCAAGGCCCTGGGCAAGGACGGCGCGGCCATCGTGGCCGCCCTGGGCGGCTCCGAATATGCCAAGCGCGTGGCCGAGGACATGGCCACGGCAAGCAGCATGGACATCACCGGCACTCCGGTGATCTTCGTGGACAAGGTCCGCGTGGTGGGCTTTGAGGAAGAGCGGCTGGGCGAACTGCTGAAGTAGGAGATTTCCGGGGAACCGTCTGTTCTCGGGCCTTCCGGCCTCTGGACGCGGGCGGGGCACCTCGTGTAGGATCACCATGGCCCAGCGGCCCCGGCCGCTTAAGACCAGTTCAAGGAGGCGGAACATGCGCAGGATTCTCACCGGATTGTTGGCTTGCGTCCTGACCCTCGGCCTTTTGGCCGCCGGACAGGCCGAGGCCAAGGTCTACAAGATGAAGCCCGAAGAGCGGGCCGCCGCGCTCAAGGAAAAAAAGGCCCGCAAGGCCAGGAAGAAAGCCGGCAAGACCAACGCCGCCGCCCCTGGCGGCTGGGTGGAGGTCAAGCCCGGCAGCAAGCCTGAGCGCAAGGTCCGGAAGTCCGCCAAGGTGGACGAGGCGGCTGCCGAGAAGAAGGGCAGGAAGAGCAAGAAGTCTGCCGAGGCGGAGGCCAAGCCCGAAAAGAAGGCTGGCCAGAAGTCTGAGAAGAAGTCTGAGAAGAAATCCGGCAAGAAGGGGGTCGAGAAGGCCGCCTCGAAGACGGAGAAGAAGTCTGGCAAACGCTCCCGCAAGGAGGCCGCGGCCAAGGGCGACCGCCTGGTGACCAAGTCCTACGCGGGCGAGACCAAGGTGCGCGGCGAAGGCATCGAGGTGCGCCGCACCGGCGCCAAGACGCGCCACGCCGCCCCGGCTGAGGCCCCGGCCGCCTCCACCCCGGCCACGCCCCCTGGCGACGATTTGAGCGGCTATTCCGTGAAGCGTCCGGGCCAGGACAAGCCTGTGGGCGCGGCAGCGGGCTCGGGTGTCCCCCCGGCAGTGGCCCCCGAGGTCCGTCAGCCGGTGCAGCCCGGCCCGGTGGATTCGGCCAAGCCCGTGGGCACCGAGCAGAAGGCTGGCGAGGGCCGCTTCTAGGTCCACCGCAGCAGCATTCCTGACGACGCAAAATGATGACGCCACACAAAGGCCGGGGTGACGCCCGGCCTTTTCTTTTGCTCAAAGCAAAACAGCGAGGGGGAGGGCTTGCGGGGGCTGGTCAGCCGTTGACGTGATTGCCGAACTCGACACCGTCTTGCCCAGGCTGCAGGGCGCGTGCTGCGGGTCCGCGGGAGCGGAGCGCCGTTACCGGGGGGGGGCTTGCTCAGGCCGCAAAAAAGGCCCGGAGCAGGGTGCTCCGGGCCATGCGTTCTGCTGCCTCGCCGGTGGCGGCGTCTACTGTGGCTACTGGACGAGGACCCAGGTGCCGTCGGGGCTGCGGTAGGCCTTGGCCTTCACGTCGCGCTCCTGGCCGTCGGCATACGCCTTGATGGTCACGTCGCGGTAGATCTTGTCCTGCTGCATGTACGGGGTGCCCGGGGTGGCCTCGTAGCTGGCGCCCGTGTCCGGGTTCTTCCAGGCCAGGGGCTTGCCGGAGGGCTGCTCTTCCAGGGCCTTGCCGATCTGGGCCTTGTCGTTCTTGTCCATCTCGTTGCCGATGGCGTAGCCGATGAGCCCGCCGATGCCCGCGCCGATGACGGCGCCGAGGCCCTTGTTCTTAGAGGTCAGCGCGCCGATGGTGGCGCCGGCCAGGGTGCCCACGCCGGCCCCGGTCTGGGCCTTGTCTGCGCACGCGGCGAGAGAGCCCACGAGGAAGGTGGTGATGACGAGGGAGACGATGAGCTTTTTCATGAGGGTTCTCCTTGCGGACCCAAGGTCCGCCGATTCTCAAATTTCTGTGCGAAACGACGCTCGAATTCCTGTGCAACCCAGTGGTCGAATTCCTCTTTGTAAGATACGCCTTCCGCGCGCCCCGTCAAGACGGACGCCAAGGCTCTATGGGTACAGCAAACTTTGGGCCAATGGTGCAAGTGAGGATTGGCAAGGCCTGGCGGGCGCTGGCTCGGGCGGTGCAGGCCCCGGATGTGCAAATACTGCGCGCCAGGGTGCAAAAGCCTGCGCTGCCGGTGGCCCGTCTTTCGGCGGCAAATCCTGGGCCGTCAGGCCTCCGGCTCCGGCCTTGCGCCCCCGCCGCGCTCAAAGGTGTAGTTGCCCTTGAAGAACTCGTCCACGTACCAGCCGATCTGCCCGTCGTCGGAGAGCACCATGTCGAGCAGGCGCACGGCTCCGAGCAGCCTGCCCACCATGCCCAGCTTCTGCTTGAGGTCGCTTTGGGAGTACTTCTTGATCTCCCCGCGCACCATGTCGCCCCGCACCTCCATCTTGAAGCCCAGGCGCTTCAAGATCTGCGCGATGAGGCTGGCGCGCCGGGAGCGCCGGGCGATGTCCGCCGCGCCGCCCTTGAAGGAGAAGACGATGTAGTTGTCGTTGACCTCGGGCCCGCAGTAGCTGTCCACCACGGCGAAGTGGTAGCCCAGGCGCGTGTTGAAGTTCAGGTAGTGGTCGCTGACCACGGCGTAGTTCGGGCCGCCCATGCTGCCATCGGCGTTGGGATCGTGCAGGATGCTCTCGGCCATGATGGTGGCGAAGCCGCCCAGGCTCACGCCGACGCTGCCCAGCCATTGCACGCCGGGATCGGTCATGCCGTGCAGCAGGGCCTGGAAGGGCGCGCTCTTGATGTGCTCCAGCTCCACTACGCGCTCCGGGGCCGTGGGGGTCAGCCCGCCGCCCAGGTCCACCACGAGGATGTTCAGGGGCAGGCCCGCGCGCAGGCGCACCGCGCCCTCGGCTTCGCCCATGCCGTCGCTGATGTTGAACATCTCGCGCATGCCCATCTCGTGGGCGAAGCGGATGACGTCGTGCAGGCTCACGCAGCCCTCGGGCGTGAAGTTCTCGGCCTTGGGGTCGATGAGGGTCAGCGGCGACATGCGCTTCAGAGCCGCCTGCGCGGCCTTGTAAACCGGGCTGCCGCGCATGAGGTTCACGCAGGGGCGGTCGTGGATGAGCTCCGGCACCAGGCCCCGGTAGACGATGCGGTTGGTGGCGTCCACGGTGATCTCGCAGCCCGGCTCGATCTTCAGGGTGGCGTTCTCCACGCCCACCAGGGTGGGCAGGCCGAACTCGCGCGCCACGGAGGCCATGTGCCCGGTGACGCTGCCCACATCGGTGACGATGGCCCGGATGCGGTCCATGACCGGCACGTACGTGGGGGAGGTCTGCCGGGCCACGAGGATGGCGCCCTCGGGCACGGCGGAAAGGTTGTGGTCGCTGGTCAGGATGTAGGCCAGCCCGGCGGCGCTGCCTGCCGCGGCCATCGCGCCCCCGCGCAGAAGAACCTCGCGGCCGTGCAGGGGCTCGACCTCGGTGGCGTCGGAGGCGTCGGGCAGCGCGCAGTCCCCGGCGGACGAACTCTGCTCCACGCCCAGCGGCCTGGCCTGCAGGATGAACAGGCGCCCCTGCTGGTCCTGGGCCCACTCGATGTCCAGGGGCTGGTCGTAGTGCTCTTCCAGCTTGAGCCCGTAGGCCGCCAGTTGCAGCAGCCGGGCGTGGTCCAGGCAGGGCTCGGCCTGCTGGTCCTGGGGCACGTCTTCCAGGATGATGCCGCCGGCCTCCCGGAGCACCAGGCGCTGCGCCTTTGTTGCGACCTCGCGGGCCAGGAAGCTCATGTCCTTGCGCCGCAGCCGGGCGAAATCCGCATGGCCCGAGCCGTCGACCACGCTGACGCCCAGGCCCCAGGCCGCGCTGATGAGGATGTCGTCGGAACTCAAGTGGCTGGGGTCGTGGGTGTAGAGCACGCCGCTTGAGCGCGCGTCGATCATGGTCACGCAGAGCACGGCCATGATGACGTCGTTGTCGGAGTAGCCCTTGCTGCGGCGGTAGTACACGGCGCGCGGGCTGAAGGTGCTGGCCACCACTTCCTTCCAGGCTTCCGCGATGTTCGCGGCGCCCACGTTGAGCACCGTGGCGTGCTGCCCGGCGAAGGTGGCCTCGGAGTCCTCGCAGGTGGCGCTGGAGCGCACGGACACGCGCACCTGGGGCCCGAACAGGGCGGAGAGCGCCTCCATTTCCCGGGTCATGCCGCGCAGGGTCTCCTCGGGCACCTCCGCAGCCAGGATCATGGCCTGGATCTCCTCGCAGGTCTCCACCAGGCGCTCGGTGTCCTTGACCTCGATGCCGCGCATGCGCCGCTCGATGCGCTCGGAAAGGCCCGTGCTGCGCAAAAACTGCTGGCAGGCGTAGGCCGAGACGGCGAAGCCCTGGGGCGTGGGCAGCCCTGCGCGGTTGGCCACCTCGCCCAGGTTCGCGGCCTTGCCGCCCACCTCGTCGGCCATGCTGGCCGAGAGCGCGCGCAGCGGCAGCACCAGCTCGCTCTTCTTGAGCTTCTTGCGGCGCACCAAGTCCTTGAGCACGGTGATGCCGATGCGCTCGGTGGCGTCGAACAGGCCGGGGTACTTGCCGTGGGACAGGGCGTTCAAGTCCTCGGCCAGGTCGTAGACCAGGCTGATGAGGTCCTCGGACAAGGTCAGCACCTGGTCCAGGGTGAAGGGCTTGTTCTCGTAGAGCAGGTGCTCCAGCTCGGTCAAAAGCTCAAGGGAGCGGTTGTTCTTGATGAGCAGGCTCTTGAAATACTCGTACTTGCGTTTGACCGCGTCGTCCTCGGAACGGCTGGCGCGCTTGTTCTGGCTGCCAAGGAGCATGTTCAGGAACTTGAGCATGCCAGTCTCCGGGGCTTGAGGGTTGGGGCAGGCGGGGACTTTGACTGTCCCATGCTACGCCAGGCGCGCGCGGGGCGCAAGGGTTCTGGCGGGCCGCCGCGGGTCGACCGTTGCGGGAGCGGGGCAAAGAGGCTATACGCAGTACATCCGGGAGGATGAACATGTACAAGGGAAAGCGCATCCTGGGCACCATCAGCGCCCGTGGCGGCAGCAAGGGCGTGCCCGGCAAGAACATCCGCGACCTGGGCGGGCTTCCGCTCATCGGCTGGACCATCCGCGAGGCCAGGTGCTCCGTGTACCTGGACCGGCTGGTGGTCTCTTCCGACGACGAGGGCATTCTGGCCGTGGCCCGATCCCATGGGGCGGAGACGCCCTTTGCGCGGCCGCCGGAGCTTGCGCGCGACGACACCCCCGGCGTGGACCCGGTGCTGCACGCCGTGGAGGCGCTTGCGCCCGAGCAGTACGACTACGTGGTGCTCATGCAGCCCACCTCGCCGCTGCGCACCGTGGCCGACATCGACGGCTGCATCCAGCACTGCCTGGACCACGACTGGGCCTGCTGCATCAGCGTCACCGAGGCTGAGAAGAGTCCCTACTTCATGTTTCAGATGGACGACAACGCGCGCATGACTCCGGTCATCCGCCAGGAGAGCTTCCATACCCGCCGCCAGGATCTGCCCAGGAGCTTCGCCCCCAACGGCGCGGTGTACGTGGCGAAGTGCGACTGGCTGGCGCGCACCCGCAGCTACCTGACCCCGGAGACCCGGGGCTATGTGATGCCGCGGGAGCGCTCCTGGGACGTGGACGAGCTTTTGGACTTCGAAATCTGCGAGCTTCTGCTGAAGCGCGCCGGGCGCATCGCCTGAGCGGGGGGAGAATGACGACAGGCAGGAAGGTGCTGAAGGCGGCGGTCATCGGCCTTGGCGGCATGGGCAGGCGGCACATCGCCGCGCTGGACGCCATGGCGGCGCAGGGGAGCGGCGTCCGGCTGGCCGGGGTTTGCGACATGAACCTGGACGTAGCGCGCGAGCTGGCCGGTTCGCGCGCGGATGACCGCCAGGCCGGGCCCGTGTCCGTGTCCGACTGGCGCGAGCTTTTGTTGCCGGGCGCGGCGGACGGGGCGGGTATCGACCTGCTGTGCATCGCCACCAACGGCCCCAGCCACCACGAGATCGTGCTGGCCGCCGCAGCGGCCAGGATTCCTTACGTGCTCTGCGAAAAGCCCATGAGCACCAGCGGGGCCAAGGCGCGGGAGATGGCCGAGGCCTGCGCGAAGAGCGGCACCCGCCTGGCCGTGAACCTCTGCCGCCGCTTCCTCACGCGCTGCCTTTTGTTCCGCCAGGCCGTGCGCGACGAGAATGTGGCGGGCCGCCCCAGGCGCTTCTGGGGGCTCATCGGCGGCGGCGGCGTGGGCTGCGTGGGCCTGCACTATTTCGACTACGCGGCCTGGCTGTTCGACGCCCGGCCCGTCTGGGTCAGCGCGGAGCTGACGGCCTGCCCCGCGCCCAACGTGCGCGGCGCGCAGTTCTGTGATCCCGGCGGGCAGGTCAGCGTGGGCTTCGAGTGCGCCGACGGCCACCGTTTCGTGGGCGATTTCGAGCTCTCGGAGGATGTCCCCCGCGCCTCGCGCTGCCTGGTCATCGGCACCGAGGGCGTTGCCGAGTTCGACGACTTCACGCCGCCCCCCACGGGCAGCGCCAGCGCCGGCGCCCGGCCGGTGGACCAGCGCCATGTGGTCAAGACGCGGCTGGTGCAGCCCGAGCCCGTGGCCCTCGACCACGGCCCGGCCCTGGACCTTGTGCAGGCCACCCGCGACTGCCTGCTGGACCTGGTGGGCCCGTACGCGCTTTCCACCAGCGGCGCGGGCATCGAGTCCGTGGACGTGGTGCTGGGCGCGCATCTGTCGTCGCAGCGTGGCGGCGCGCGCGTGGCCCTGCCGCTCACAGGCGAAGCCCTGGCCCTCGACGTTCCCATCACCTGAGTCCCAGCACCCGGGCCCCAGCACCTGAAAAGGACATGGCATGAGCGAACAGACACCCCGGCCCCTGCGCGTGGGCCTCATCGGCGCGGGGCTCATCGCCCGCCAGCACCTCACCGCCATGAGCCGCGTGCCGGAGCTTGTGGCCGTGGGCATCAGCTCGCGCACGCGCGCCAAGGCCGAGGCCCTGGCCGGGGAGTTCGGCCTGGCCCACGTCTGCGACAGCCCGGAAGAACTGGTGCGCGACGCCCGGCCCGACGCCCTCATGGTGCTGGTCTCGCCCCAGGCCATGGCCCAAATGGCCGCGCAGTGCCTGGACTTCGGCCTGCCGCTGTTTCTGGAGAAGCCCGTGGGCCTGAGCGTGGCCGAGGCCGAGGAGGCCGCCAGGGTGGCGGGCCAGAAGGGCGTGCCCAACATGGTCGGCTTCAACCGTCGCCACTATTCCATTTTTCGCCTGGGGCTGGCCAAGGTGCTGGAGCGCGGGCGGCTGTTGTCCGTCCTCGTGGAGGGCAGCGAGCGCATGGCCGTGGCCCGGGCCACCGGCCGCTTCACCGATGAGGTGCTGCGGGCCTGGATTTTCGCCAACGCCACGCACCCCATCGACCTGCTGCGGCACTTCGGTGGCGAGCCCGAGGAAGTCTGCGCCTTCGCCACCAGCCTGCACGAGCCCCTGGGCGACCAGTTTGTGGCGGCCCTGCGCTTCCCTGGCGGAGTGCTGGGCTCCTTCACCGGCAACTGGCATTCCCCGGGCGGCTGGGGCGTGGTCCTGAAGGGCGAGGGCGTCACCGCCGAGTTCCGGCCGCTGGAGACCTGCCGGTTGACCTATGCCGACGGCAGCACCGAGACCCTGGAGCCCGATGCCGACGACCTGGCTGTGAAGCCCGGCTTCACCGGCCAGCTGCGGGCCTTTGCCGCGCTGGCGCGCACGGGCGTGCTTGCTCCGCCCTCCCTGGACCTGGTCGGAGCCCTGGCCACCATGCGTCTGGCGGGGCGCCTCATCGCCCCGGTCAAGCCGCTTCCGTAGCTTTGTTTATAATAAAAAACGAGTTATTCCGGTAGGGCTGCGTACAATGTGTTTGAAATACATATTGTAGGCATTCCCATGTTATTGTATGCAGGCAAATGCTGGGGAAATCCCAATGAGTATGGAGCGGAGGAAGACCATGCACAACGGCAACAACTCGCCGATGCGCCCGCGCATCCTGCTGGCCGAGGACGAGTCCGTCATCGCCATGCAGATCGAGGAGCTCATCCAGGCTGAGGGGTACGATGTTGTCGGCATAGCCGGAACCGCAGCCGAGGCCGTGAGCCTGGCCACCAGCCTGCGCCCGGATCTGGTGCTCATGGACATCGTCATGCCCACGCCGCCCGGCCAGCAGCCCGACGGCATGGAAGGGATGGATGGAATCGACGCCTGCGCCTTGATCCAGCGCGACCTGAACATCCCGGTGGTGCTGCTCTCGGCCCACGGTGAGGAGAAGTTTCTGCGCCGGGCGCGCACGGCCCTGCCCTCGGCCTATCTGCTCAAGCCCTGCCAGAACACCCAGATCCGCGCCGCAGTGGAGGTGGCCCTGGCCATGCGCGCCCACAATGACCCTGCGGCGGGCTTCCGCCTGCGCGAGGCCCACCACCGCATCAAGAACAGTTTCACGCTGCTGCACGGCATGCTGCGCATGCAGCAGATGCAGGTGGCTGACCCGGCGGCCAAGCGTTCCCTGGCCGACGCAGGAGCCCGCGTGCTGGCCCTGGCCGAGGCCCATGAGAGCATGTCCGACCCGGCCCAGCAGGCCCAGAACGGCGCCGGGCCCTTTGTGGAGAAGCTGGCGCGCGGCCTGTTCGAGGGCAACACACCGCACGGACCAAACGACCGGCTGCGCCTGGATGTGACCACCGAGCCCGTGGCCCTGGACGCCGGGCGGCTGGTGCCTTGCGGCATCTTCCTGGCCGAGGCCATGACCAACGCGCTGAAGCACGCCTTTGCCGAGGGCAAGGCGGGCCTGATCCGCGTGGCTCTGCGGGCCGATGGGGACATGGCGCTTTTGGAGGTCTCCGACGACGGGGCCGGACTGCCGGGCGACCCGGTGGAGTTGGGGCGGAATTCCTTTGGCCTGCAATGCCTGCACGCGGCGGCGCAGCAGTTGGGCGGGGTGCTCGACATCAAGACCGCGCCCGGCCAGGGCAGCAGCTTCTCGGTGCGCTTCCAGCCGATCTAGGCCTGTCGGTCTACCAGAGCCTGTCGGCGTAGACCGTGGGCAGACCCACCTCCACGATGCGCGCCGCCGTGCGCGCAATGTCGTAGGGCACGAAGCGCACCTCGATCTTTGTGTCGGCTCCTGGCTTGCCCGGTTCCCACAACACGTACTTGGCCTTGTTGTTGCCGTCGCGCGGCTGGCCCACGCTGCCGATGTTGACGATGTGCCGCGCGTGGCCGTCCAGGCTGGCCGGGCCCTTGCGCAGGCCCTTGTGCTCGAGGCGGCCTCCCCCGGACCGCCGTCCTGCTTCGGGCCCTGCTTCGGGCCCTGCTGCGGGGAAGAAGCTGATGCGCTCCAACTCGTGGGTGTGCCCGGCGAAGCAGAGCGGGTGCGGGTACAGGGCGAAGGCCTCGCGCAGGCCCTCCTCGTCCAGCTCGTAGAGGTACTTGGACACCTGGCCCGGCGGGCAGCCGTGCACGAAGAGCGCGCCAAAGGCCTCCATGGTGCGCGGCAGGGTGCGGAAGTACATCACCGAGTCGTCGGAAAGGAGCTGGCGGGTGCGGTCCAGGGCCTTCTTGGCCTGGGGATTGAAGAAGCCGCGCGCCTGGGCCTCGACCAGGCCGAATTCGTGGTTGCCCAGCACCGTGGGCACCCCGCGCTCGCGCAGGAGCTGGACGCAGGCCTCGGGCTCCGGGCCGTAGCCGACCATGTCCCCCAGGTTGAGGATCGTGGCCGCGCCCTGGGCGTCGATGTCCGCCAGAACGGACCGGAGGGCCTCCAGGTTGCCGTGCACGTCGGAGATGACGGCGACGGGCTGCTGCGGTTGTGCCTGCAAATGTTCCACCATGGTCCAAGGCTACATCAGCCGCAGGGCGGTTGCAACCCGGCCTTGCGCCGCGCCATTTTTTACGGCAAGGAATCTGAGGGCCTCCGAACATCGTGCGGCCTGCTCTGGCCTGCCTGCGCAGGCGTGGGCCGAACCAGCGCAAGGGAGGACGACAAACCCGCATGGCCAAGCTCAAGACCCTGCTCCTGCACCCCGACGCCACCGTCCGGCGCGACCTGCGCCGTGTGCTCGAAGGCGCGAACTTCCTGCAGGTGCTGGGCGAGGCCGTCAGCGCCTTTGAGGCCATGGAGCTCTTGGAGGCCATCCCCTATGGCGCGCTGTTTCTGGCCGTTGATCTGCCCGGCGGAGTCACCGGCCTGGAGCTGGCGCAGATGCTCTCCGGGCGCAAGAACAAGCCCGCCATGATCTTCCTGGCATCGGCGGAGTCTCAGGCCTACGCTGCCTTCGAGCTCGGGGCCACGGACTTTCTGCTCTGGCCTGCGGGCGAGGAGCGCATGCAGAAGACCCTGCAAAAGCTCTCCGAGTTCAAGGCCCGCTTCCGCGAAGTGCCCATGCCCGACAAGTGGACCGAGGCCGCCCCGCCCAGCGGCGCCGACACCTGGACCGAGGGCGACGGCGAGACCGTGTCCCTGCCCCTTGAGGACGACGAGCAGGACCACTTCCTCTCCGCGCTGAAGCAGGCCTGGGACACCAACCAGCACCGCACCCCGGAGATAGAGAAGCTGGCCGTGAGCCAGGACGGGCGCATGTACCTGGTGCCCTACAACCAGATCGTTTTTGTGGAGGCCTACGAGGACTACTCGTACGTCAACACCGCCAATCAGAAATACCTGACCTCGTACCGGCTGAAGTACCTGGAGGAGCGCCTGGCCCCGCACCGCTTCTTCCGCGTGCATCGTAAGTACCTGGTCAACCTTGATATGGTGACGGAAATCGCGTCGCTGCCGGGCAGCAACTTCATGTTGCGCACCGCCGGGCGCACGCGCATCGAGCTGCCCATCAGCCGCCGCAGGCTGGCCAGCCTGAAGCAGGTGCTGGGCTTCTAGCGCTGCAGTTATTTTGGGGGGGCGCGTCCGTTCGCCTCCTCTGGACCGCCGTACGCCGAATTTATCGGGCCACGCCGCCGCGCATGATGTAGATGCGGCGGTGTGGGCCAGACAGGTCGCGGCGGGCCGGGGAAGCATCAAGGGACAAGTCCCGGGCCGCGCCCGAGGAGGACAAGATGGAACACAGTGGCACTCTGGAGAGTCTGGCGCAGGAATTGCGCGTCTTTAGGCCGCTGCCGCAGCTGGTCATAGAGGCCAACGTCAACCCCCAGGAGCTGGAGGGCTTCCGCCGCCAGGCCGCCCATGATCCGCTGGGCTACTGGGAAGAGGCCGCCGACGAGCTGGACTGGTACAAGAAGTGGGACCAGGTCCTCGACGAATCCAAGGCTCCCTATTACCGCTGGTTCCCCGGCGCGCGCTGCAACATCGTCTACAACGCCCTTGACCGCCACATCGAGACTGCCAACAAGAACAAGCTGGCGCTGATCTGGGAAGGCGAGCCCGGCGACAGCCGCAAGTATACCTACTACGAACTCTACCGCGAGGTGAACCGCTTCGCCAATGCCCTGCGCACCCTTGGCGTGGGCAAGGGCGACCGCGTCATCATCTACATGCCGCCCCTGCCCGAGGCCGTCATCGGCATGCTGGCCACGGCCAAGATCGGGGCCATCCACTCGCTGGTCTTCGCCGGATTCTCGGCCAAGGCCCTGCGCGGGCGCATCAGCGACGTCAAGGCCAAGGTCGTCATCACCGCCGACGGCTTCTATCGCAACGGCCAGATCATCCGCCTGAAGCAGACCGTGGACGAGGCCCTGGTGGGCGCCTGCGCCGACTGCGTGGACTCCATGGTCGTGGTGCACCGCGCCAAGGTCGACACCGACATGCTCGACGGCCGCGACTTCTGGTACGATGACCTGGTGCGCCGCGAGCGGACCGAGTCGCCCACCGAGGTCATGGACGCGAACGACACGCTGTTTCTGCTGCACACCAGCGGCACCACGGGCGCGCCTAAGATCGTGTCGCACTGCCACGGCGGCTACATGGTGGGCGTGCACAGAACGCTGAACCACGTCTTCGACATCAAGCCCACGGACATCTTCTGGAGCACCGCCGACCTCGGCTGGGTCACGGGGCACAGCGCCGTGGTCTACGGGCCGCTCTTGGCCGGCACCACCACGCTTTTGTACGAGGGCCACCCCAACTACCCCCAGGCCGACAGGATGTGGCACATCGTCTCCAAGTACGGGGTGACCATCTTCTACACCGCGCCCACGCTCATCCGCATGCTCATGCGCTTCGGGCCGCAGTATCCGCGCCAGCACGACCTCTCCACCCTGCGCCTGCTCGGCAGCGTGGGCGAGCCCATCGGGCCGGAGACCTGGCTGTGGTTCTACCGGCACATCGGGCGTGGCGAATGCCCGCTTTTAGACACCTGGTGGCAGACCGAGACCGGCATGTTCATGATCTCGCCGCTGCCCATCTCGCTTTTGAAGCCCGGCAGCGTGACCCGGGCCCTGCCCGGCGTGGAGGTGGACATCGTGGACCGCGAGGGCAAGAGCGTGCCCCCCGGCGTGGGCGGCCTGCTGGTCGTGACCAAGCCCTGGCCGGCCATGATGACCGGGCTCTTTGACATCAAGGGCAGTGACAAGAACGGCGAAAAGGGCAGTGACGAAACCAGCGCCGACGAGCGCTACCGCGAGGCGTTCTCGCGCTTCCCGGGCAAGTATCTGGCGGGCGACGTGGCCAAGCGCGACGAGGACGGCTACCTGTGGATCCAGGGGCGCTCCGACGACGTGCTGAACATCGCCGGGCACCGCCTGGGCACCGCCGAGTTGGAGAACGCCTTCCGCTCGCACCCGGTCGTGGCCGAGGCCGCCATCATCGGCGTGCCGGACAAGATCAAGGGCGAGGCCGCCAAGGCCTTCATCATCCTGATCCAGGGCGCGGAGGCCTCCGACGACCTGATCCTGGACCTGAAGCACCACATGCGCAAAGAGCTGGGGCCGGTGGCGGTGATCAAGAGCATCGAGTTCCGCAGCACGCTGCCGCGCACCAGAAGCGGCAAGATCATGCGCCGCCTGCTCAAGGCCGAGGAGCTGGGCGAGGCGCCGGGCGATTTGTCCATGCTGGACGATACGGAGTAGGGCGGGGTGCCCTAAAGCTCCCCGGAGCAAAAAGTCCCTGGCGGTTATCCTGCCGGGGACTTTTTTCGTGCGGGGGATGTTGCCGCACCCACTTGCACGCGAACATGGAATAGCATATGCGCGATACAGCCTGCCTGGATGTCGGCGCGATGATCCCCCCAGCAGTGCATCACGCCCACGCCATGATTGTGAACCCTCAACGGTGGAGGTTCCCATGCGCGCAAGATGTATCTGTGTTATGCTGTGCTGCGCTGTCCTGTGGCTTGCGGGCTGCAGCCAGGCCAAGTTCCCCCCGCATACGGCGGACCAGGGCCGCTACACCTTCTTCTACGATCCGAACACCAGGGCCCGATATCCTGAAGAGTATTTCAAGGCTGAGTTCGAGATCATCAGCAAGCGTCTGAAGAATACCGCCGCGCTTGGCACTGTGTCCGAGCAGGGGCGCCCGGAGAAGCTTATCGGGTTGGGACTTTCCGGGGGGGGCATCCGCTCCAACGCCTTCCAACTGGGTTTGTTGAGCGGGCTGGAGGCAACGCGCAGCGGTGACTTTTCCAACAGTACGGCCGATAACGCCACAGCCGCCGACAAGGACACCTCGCTATTGGACAACGTCAGCTACATCTCCGCCGTGTCCGGCGGCTCCTGGGCCATGGGCACCCTGGCGGTCAACGCCACGCTCACCTCGCCACGCGAGTTCTTTGAGCAGCTCAACGCCACAGTGCTCAATCGCGAGACGGACGATTTCTGCGACGACTCCGAGCGCAAGTCGAGCCTGTGCAAATGCAAGAACAAGGCGCTCTGCATACTGAACAACACCTATGTGCCCGCTTTGCCGGAGACGCGCAAAAGCACCATCCTCACCGACCCGTACGGCTTGTTCTCCGGCTACTACGTGCGCAATGCGTGGCGCGATATGCTCCTGGAGCATAACCTGCTCAGGCGGGACATGTTCCTGTCGACATTGGCGAAGTCCGACACCAAGGTCCCCTTCGTCATCTTCAACTCTACCCACAGCGCTGGCGGCATCGGCCAAGCCGAGCGCCATTTCCCCTTCCAGATCACGCCCCTGGGCGTTAGCACCATCGCCGACTGCGGCAACACGGACTATTGCGGCTCCTTCGGCGACCATGCCGGGTTCTCCCGCACCTTCGACAAGGAGGCCTTCCCCTCCCTGACCGTGTCCCACGCCATGGCCATCGCCGGAGCCGTGCTCCCGGAGAGCATCCTGGACATTCCGCTCAACCTCATGGAGTGGAAGCTGAGCCTGCCGGACGTTGCCTGGAACAACTCGACACAGCAATGCGGGCGCGACGCCTACTTCGTGGAAAAGGCGGCCATGTGCGAGTCGGGCTACGGCAACGCGACCCTGGGACGATCCGCCCCTGTCAAGGCGGACGAGGCGATCACTGCGGACTGCCCGTGCATCCGGCACCCGGAGGGCAAATCCGTGCAGCGCTCCTGGTACATCCTGGGCGATGGCGGGCACAGCGAGAATCTGGGCGCCCTCGCCCTGTTGGAGCGTGGGGTCGACTTCCTGGTCATCTCCGACGCGGGCTATGACCCCAGGCTCAAGTTCGGGGACTACGGCGTCCTGAAAGGGCATGCAGGCAGGCTCTTGAAGCAATGGGTCCAGCTGGACCCGGCCCAACGGCACGTGACGGATGGGAAATGTTGGCTCGACCACTGCAACGCGACCGGGCTCAAGGCGGAATACCAGATAGAACAGGACGAACTGGAGGTCCACGCCCGCCACAAGTTCGACACCATGCGTGAGGACGACCTCAACCGCAACCTCACCCTTGGCTACTACCAGGGTGCCAACGGGGACGTTAAGCTGGTTGTCTATGCCCGCCCGGCCTACAAATTCGACAACAGCTTCATGGAATACCTGCGCAAGGAGGCCGCAAAGGAAATCGAGAAGAATGAAGACAAGGGCGGCTATGTCAACACGTACCGCTATCTGATGGCCAATCCGGGCAAATTCCCGAACGACAAGACCATGGCCTTTTCCTACGACCGGGAACTCATCTTCGCCTACTATCTGTTCGGCCAGTATATCGCGAAGAAGGATCTGGCCCCGCTCATGGAGGGTTTCCTCAAGCTGAAAAAGGGTAAGTGACGCCGACGCAAAAAAATAACGGCCTGGACGGGAGCACCCCGCCCAGGCCGTTCTGCTTTGTCAGGCCTGTTGCTGCCCTAGCACCCGCAGGGGGGCTTGGAGTCCAGCGGGGACAGCGGGTCGGCTGCGCCCTGCTTGTAGGGCGAGATCTTGCGCAGGGTCTCGATGATCTGCGGCACGTTCTTGATGACGTAGTCCACATCCGCGTCCGTGGTGTAGCGCGAGAGCGAGAAGCGGATGGACCCGTGGGCGAAGGTGAAGGGCACGCCCATGGCGCGCAGCACGTGCGAGGGTTCCAGCGACCCCGACGTGCAGGCCGAGCCCGAGCTGGCGGCGATGCCCAGCTGGTCGAGCAGGAGCAGGATGGCTTCGCCCTCGATGTACTTGAAGCTGATGTTGCTGGTGTTGGGCAGGCGCTCGGTCTTGTGGCCGTTCAAGCGGCTGTCCGGCACGCTCGCCAGCAGGGCGCTCTCCAGGCGGTCGCGCAGGGCGCGGACAGTGGTGTTCTCGCTTGGCAGGTGGGCCTTGGCGGCCTTTGCCGCAGCGCCCAGCGCGATGATGCCGGTGGTGTTCTCGGTCCCGGCGCGCTTGCCGTGCTCCTGGTGCCCGCCGATGAGGTACGGGCGGTAGGGCAGCTTGCGGCGGACAAAGAGCGCGCCCACGCCCTTGGGCGCGTGCAGCTTGTGGCCGGAGAGCGAGAGCATGTCCACGCCGGTCTTGGAGAGCTGCATGGGGATTTTGCCCACGGCCTGCACGGCGTCGGTGTGCAGCATGATGCCCCGGCTGCGGGTCAGCTCGGCGATCTGCTCGATGGGGAAGATGACGCCGGTCTCGTTGTTGGCCCACATGATGCTGACGATGGCCGTGTCGTCGTTCAAGCTGTCGGTGAGCTCCTGCATGTCGAGCTTGCCCTCGGCGTCCACGCCCAGGTAGGTCACGCGGTAGCCCTGGCTGCGCTCCAGGAACTTGCACAGGGACAGCACGGCCGGGTGCTCCACGCGGGTGGTCACGATGTGCCGCTTCTCGGGCTGGGCCGTCAGGGCCGAGCGGATGGCGGTGTTGTCGCTCTCGGTGCCGCAGGAGGTGAAGATGATCTCGTCGGTGCCGCAGCCGAGCAGGTCGGCAAGGCTTTCGCGGGCCTGGCGCATCTCGCTGCCCACGCTGCCGCCGAAGGCGTGCATGGAGGACGGGTTGCCATAGCGCTCGGAGAAGAAGGGCAGCATGGCCTCGAGCACTTCCGGGGCCACGCGGGTGGTGGCGTTGTTGTCCAGGTAGACGACGTTCTGTGCGCTCATGGGTTATGCCTCCCGCACCACGATTTCCGGGTCGACCTTCTCGCGCAGGATACCCTGCACCGTGCCCTGTACCGTGGCCTGGCTGGCCGGGCAGCCAGTGCAGCGGCCGCGCAGGTTCACCACCACGGTGAGCCCGTCGATGTCGGCCAGCTCGATGTCGCCGCCGTCGAGCTGCAGGCGCGGGCGGATCTCCTTTTCCAGCACCTCCTCGATGAGCTTCATGCGCTGGAGGTTGGAGAGCTTCTTGGGCGCCGGGGCGGGCGTGGGCGCGGCCTCGCCTCTGGCCTGGGCGATGAGCGCCTCGATCTTCTCGTGGCACTTGGCGCAGCCGCCGCCAGCCTTGGTGTAGTAGGTCACGTCCTCGATGGTCTTGAGGTCGTTCTCGCGCACGGCGTGCAAAATCTGCTCGTCGGTGACGCCGAAGCATTCGCAGACGATCTCGCCCTCGGAATGCTCATGGCTGCCCACGTCCTCGCCACGATAGGACTTGATGGCCGCCTCCAGCGCCTCCTCGCCCATGACCGAGCAGTGCATCTTCTCCTTGGGCAGGCCGCCCAGGGCCGCGGCGATGTCCTTGTTGGTGATCTTCATGGCCTCGTCCACGGTCTTGCCCTTGACCAGTTCCGTCAGGGCGGAGCTGGAGGCGATGGCGCTGGCGCAGCCGAAGGTCTGGAAGCTGGCGTCACGGATGATGCCGTCCTCGATCTTGAGGAACAGCTTGAGCGCGTCTCCGCAGGCGATGGAGCCCACCTCGCCTACGCAGGAGGCGTCCTTCATCTCGCCGACGTTCTTCGGATTGAGAAAATGTTCCTTCACGATGTCCGTGTATTCCCACATGGCGAAACTCCTGATCGATGATTGGCGCAGGGCTCTCTGTCGGCAGGGGGGCCTGGCGCATTTTTTTAAAATACGCACCTTGGCGCGAGGCGCAAGGGGGCAGGCGAAAGTTTGTGGACGCGGGTCGCAAGACAGATGCCAGGCGCTTTCGACGGGAAATTTCGCAGGGCTCAAAATACTGTGGTGTGGTGATCTTGAGCGAAGAGAAAATAAGAAGTCTGGCAATGCATTTTCAGTGTAACTTTATGTATTCCTCGTGCGTCTTAAATACTACACGATCAAATAGTGCTCTAGTAGAAGCAAAATTTGTGTAAATGCAATTCTAATCTAAAGTAAACGAAGGTCGTGCCGATAAGCAATGAAACAGCAATAAAGGAGCTGGTCATGATGAATATCAGTTCAACGAGTTCAACGCTAAGTGCATTGCTCGGTACACAGACATCGGATGAGATCAAGAAGAGCCAGGAAGCGGGCCAGACTGCAGCCACAAGCTCCGGCACCAGCGCCCTGTCTGCCCAGGACGCCGACCAGGCCAAGGTGTCCCAGTTCGGCCAGATGATGAGCAAGCTGCAGCAGATGGCCAGCACGGACACGGACGCCTTCAAGGCCACGGCGCAAACCATCGCCGACAACCTGGCCCAGAGCGCGAGCGAAAGCACGGACCCCACCCAGAAAGAGGCCTTTGCCTACATCTCCGGCAAGTTCGCCGAGGCCGCCCAGACCGGTGACATGTCCAGCCTCAAGGACGTGGGCCAGGCCATGCTCGGCGTGGGCGCCAGCGCTACGAGCGGCGCTGCGGGCGGCGACACGGTGACCATCTCCAGCGAGGGCAAGGACCTCTCCTCCAAGGACGGCTCCACGGACGGCGGGAGCTCCGGCGGCGCTGCCGAAGACGCCTCTGGCACGGAGGAGGATTCCTCAAGCACGGCACAAGCCTCTGGCCAGGCCAAGGCCGCTGGCGGCGGCGGCAGCTCCAGTTCCAGCAGCAGCGACACCACCGTCAGCGACCTCGAGGACGAGATTGATGACATGAAGGCGAAGATCAAGGCCATGCAGGCCAAGGTTGATAAGGCCAAGCAGGAGGCCAAGGGCGACGATTCCAAGGCTGACGCCGTGAAGACCCAGGAGGCGCAGCTGAACAGTTTGAACGTGCAGCTCTCGCAGTTGCAGCTGGAGAAGCTGCAGGCCGAGAACGACTCCAGCAGCACGTCCAGCAGCAGCTCGGCCAGCGGCGGGGCCAGCATGACCACCCATGCGTGACCTGCGGGCCGGTTATCCGGCCTGTCCTCGGCGTTCAGCAAAAAGAAAAGCCCCGGTTTGGCCGGGGCTTTTCTTTCGCGCGGGGCGGGCGGTCAGTCTGCCTGCGCAGCCTGGGCCTCGCGGCGGCGCTTCACCATCGCCGGGTACACGTTGCTCAGGATCATGGCAGAGAGCAGGAAGATGTACGAGGTGGCCTCATAGCTCCACTCCGGCCATGACTTGTCGTAGGTCTTGAGCCAGGCCACCAGGGTGTTGAGGGTGAACACCACAGCCCAGGAAGTGGTGAGGATGATGTTGGTGCGGATGAAGGCCGGGTGCGTCCAGAGGCTCGGATCGGTGTGCTCGCGCGCGTATTCCTGCGTGAACGGCATGCCCAGGAACATGGTGACCCAGGTTCCGGCGGCCAGGGCCCCGTTGGCCAGGATGCCCATGTTGCGGATGGTCCACATGTCCTGGAAGGCCAGCACGGCCACGCAGGCATATGTAAAGAAGGCGATGCCCACCCACATGATGGCGCCCCGGTGCAGCTTCAGCACGGCCATGGCCAGGGTGAGCGCGGCGGCCACGATAAGGCCGATCTTGAGCCGTTCCAGGCTGCCGTGGGCGATGGCCAGAAAGGCGATCCAGGGTGCGAAGCTGAACAAGAGTTTAAGAAACTGCATCATACGTTGTCTCCGAAGGTGTTGTCCGGCACGGCCGGGTACTGCCGAGTGGGAAGGCCCTTGCCTTCTCGTCGTCGAAGCTCCTGGTCTGTGCGCCGTTGGCGTTCACGCATCAGCCACGTAAATGCGTGCAGCCCCGGAACTGCAATGATATACACCAACCTTGGCGCAAGGCGCAAGGTGTTGGGCTGAGAATTGGGCCGGCAAGCAGGCGGGCTCCTGGCATGGCCTCAGCCCTAGAAGGCGGCGTCCATGACCCCGATGATTTTGGCGACGCGGTGCTGGTAGGTGTGCTCGGCCAGGATGCGTTTGCGCGCCGCCTGACTGATCCTGCGGCGGCCCGCCGGGTCGCCGAGCCAGCGGCGGGTCTCCTCGGCCAGCGAGTCGGCCCCCTCGTAGCAGGCGGCCTCGGTGCCGATCTCGAAGCAGGCCTCAAGCGACCGCGGATGATCTGTGAGCAGGAACCCGCCGCACAGCGGCACGTCGAAGACCCGCTGGTTCAGCGCCTCGCGGGACTTGAGGCTGGTGGCGTTCACGTTGACCGCGACGCCGCGGTAGAAGTCGGCGAGCCCGGCTCCGTAGGGCACCTCCGGCTGCCAGAGGAAGGGCAGGCCGTGCCTGGCCAGCACGCGCCGCCACAGCTTCTCGCCCATGATTACGGGGGTGAGGGGCATAAGTTCGCGGATGCAGCGCAAGCGGTGCAGGCGCGTGGCCTCGCGAAGCAGCAGCTCGGCCTGCAGCAGCCGGTTCTGCCTGCTTGCGGCGCAATACGCGGTCCACAGCTCCGGGGCATGCCTGCGCAGGCACTCGTCCACCTCCAGGCCCGGATCGCGCTCCAGTTCCGCGGCCAGGGTGCGGTAGGCCCGCAAAAATTCCGCCGGGAACCTCCCTGCGCGCATGGTCGTGACCATCTGCGCCGCCCACATGGCCCCGGCGAAGCCCACGGGCTGCTCTGCCGGTGCGCCGTGGCCCGGCGTGAACACCGCAGGATCTCCGGCCAGGGGCAGGTACTGCGCGTGGGGAACCAGCCCGGACAGGAGCCGCGCCACGGCCTCCGGATTCCAGGTGAAGACCATGAGCCGCGCCTCGGTGCTGACCTCTTGCGGGATGTAGAATTCGTGGTTGTCCACCAACCAGCTCGCCACTGCCACGCGGCCCTGGCGCAGAAAGTCCAGCACCTCTCCCTGTCCGTCCAACCCGATGTGGTTGACCGTGAGCAGGATCGTGGGCCGGAAGCTGGCCACGCTCTGGTAGAGCTGCTTGAGAAAGCCGGCGTTGTGGGCATAGGACAGGCAGGCAAGGGGCACGCCCAGGGCGGCCAGGGCGCGTTCAAGCTCGGGAACGACGTAATACCCCTGCCGGATCAGCAGGACGCGGTGCCTGTGGCGCAGCGCGTTGGAGAGCATGACGTCAGGCATGGGTTTGCACCCGCAAGCCGGTTGGTGGCCGTTTCCCCTAGTCGTCGAACCTCTTGGTCAGCGCGCCGTAGGCGTCGATGCGCCGGTCGCGCAGGAATGGCCAGCCTCGGCGCACGAACTCGATGCGCTCCGGGTCCACCTGGGCAAGCAGGATGGTCTCCTCGTCGGCGCTGGCCAGGGCGTCGATTTCGCCCGCCGGCCCGGCCACGAAGCTCGACCCCCAGAACTCGATGCCCGCGCCCTGGGCGTTGTTGCCGTCAGCAAGCGGCCTCTCGAATCCGATGCGGTTGGCGGCCGCGATGTACACCCCGTTGGCCACGGCGTGGCCGCGCTGGACAGTGGTCCAGGCGTTGCGCTGCTCGTCGCCGTAGATGTCCTTCTCCGCCGGGTGCCAGCCGATGGCCGTGGGGTAGAAGATGACCTCCGCGCCCTTCATGGCCGTCAGCCTTGCGGCCTCCGGGTACCACTGGTCCCAGCACACGCACACGCCGATCCTGCCCACGTGGGTGTCCACGGCCAAAAAGCCCAGGTCGCCGGGGGTGAAGTAGAACTTCTCGTAGAAGGCGGGGTCGTCGGGAATGTGCATCTTGCGGTAGATGCCCAGCACCTCGCCCTCGCGTCCGAGCACGGCGGCGGTGTTGTGGTAGAGCCCCAGGGCGCGCTTCTCGAAGACCGAGACCACGATGGCAGTGCCGGTCTTCTTGGCCAGCTTGGCGAAGGCCGCGGTGGTGGGGCCGGGCACGGGCTCGGCCAGATCGAAGAGCCGGGCGTCCTCCTGCTGGCAGAAATAGGGCCCCAGGAAGAGCTCTTGCAGGCAGATGACGTCTGCGCCGAGGCTGGCGGCGCGCTCGGCCAGGTCCAGGTGCGCGGCCAGGTTCTCCTCGGCGCTTTCGCGGCAGCCGGTTTGGATGAGGGCGATGGTGTAGGGTTTGCGGTTCATGGCTGCCCCTGGGCTTGTGCTATCGGTGGAAAGAAGACGCCGGAGCTGGGTGCTCGCCCTGCCCCGGCGTCAAATGCCGTCGTGTGTGTCGTTCCCGCTACTTGGGGTCCAGCGCGTCGATGACCTTGACGCCGAATTCCTTGACCGTGTCTGGCGGTTTGAAGAACACGGCCATGAACGGCGTGTCCATGCCGGTTTTGAGGAAGGTGTTGCTGGTCAGGATGCCGACCTCGGAGGCCAGGCTCGAGTTGATCTCCTCCTCGCTCTGCACCTGCAGCTGGAACTGCGAGAGGGTGTTGCCGCACAAGAGCTGCTTGGCCACCAGCACGCGGCCCTTCTCGTCAAACAGCGAGATTTCGACCTTGATGCGCTCCTTGGGCGTGGTGAAATTGTTCACCGCCTTGCCCTCGACCACGAAGATCTGGCCCGCCTTCTCGTTGGGGATGTAATACTGGCGGACGTTGCGCAGGGCGATGTCCTTGACCTTGTCGGCGTTGTCGGCCGCTGGCTTGGCCTTGTCGGTGAGCGAGCTTAGGAAGGGAATGTTCATCTTGGTCCAGGGCTTGTAGATGAACAGGCCCGCGCCGGCCAGGGCCACAAGGGCCAGCACAACGCCGATGATGATGAATTTTTTCTTGGAGCCCTTGGCCCCGGCCTTGTTGTCCAGATCAAGCGAACCGCCGCCGCCCAGGGAGTTCAGGAAATCGTCGTCCTTGGCGCCGGAAGGCGCGCTGGCGGGCTCGTCGTCGAAGCGGCTGCGCGCCGGGGCGGCGGGCTCGTCGTCATCCAGGCCGGCGGCAGGTCCGGCGGCGGGCTCGTCGTCGTCCCAGGGCATCTTCTTGGCTGGTCCGGCGGCGGGGCCATCGTCGTCGTCACCGGCAGGCCCGGCAGCGGGTTCGTCATCGTCCCAAGGCATCTTCTTGGCTGGAGCGTCGCTGGCCGCAGCGGGACCGGCGGCGGGCTCGTCGTCGTCCCAGGGCATCTTCTGGGCCGGGGCGGCGGGCTTGGGCGGCGCAGCCGGGGCCTCGGCGGCCTGCAGGCCGCTCAGCTCGGCGTCGAAATCCTTGGCCGGGGGCATGGCCGTGAAGATATGCTGACATTTCGCGCAACGGACCTTGGAGCCGGTGGGCGCGATCTTGTCCTCAGGGAGATTGTATTTGCTTTCGCATTTTGGGCAGGCGACAATCATGGTTATTCTCTAGCTCCAACGCCCCTATTCCGGGACGAGTTCGTACACGGCGTCCAGCTCGCGGTACTTTTCCGCGTAATCCATGCCGTATCCCACGATGAATCCCTTTTGAATGGGGAACCCGGCAAAGTCAACCTTGACTCCGGCTTCCCTGCGCTCGTGCTTATCAACAAACGCGCAAATTTTCAAACTCGCCGCGCCGCGCTTCTCCAGCACGTGCAGCAAAAACTCGGCGCTGTGGCCCGTGTCGACGATGTCGTCCACCACAAGCACGTGCTTGCCCGCCACGTCCACCTCCAAATCCTTGGTGAACACGGCCTGGTGGCTGCGGCTGGTGGCGCTGCCGTAGCTGGACAGGCGCACGAAGTCTATCTCCAGCCCGCCCGCGCCGAGGTTGATGCGGCGCACCAGGTCGGAGAAGAACAGGAACGCGCCCTTGAGCACGCAGACGCAGACCAGGGGCTGGTCCTTGTAGAAATCGCTGATCTCCGCGCCGAGCTCGGCCACGCGTTTCTGGATCGCGGGCGCGGGGATGACGGGGAGCATCTTGTGGGCCATGGCTCACAGCTCCATGATCATGGCGATCTCGTCGCAGTCCGGGAAGCGCGGGCAGTTCAGGCAGTCGCTCCAGACCTTCTGGGGCAGGCTGTCCTTGCTGGTGCCGACAAAACCCATGTGCTCGAAAAAGGGCACCGTGTTGGTCAGGGCGAAGACCCGGTAGATGCCGAGCGTCACCGCGTCGGACAGGCAGGCCTCCACCAGCTTGCGGGCCAGGCCCTGGCCGCGCTGGTCGTGGGCCACCACCAGGGAGCGCACCTCGGCCAGGTTCTCCCAGCTGATGGACAGCGCGCAGCAGGCCAGCACGGTCTCGTCGGCGACGCTGGCGATGACGAAGAAGTCGCGCAGGTGGCTGTAGAGCTGGTTGAACGAGCGCGGCAGCACGAGGCCGTCGTCGCCGGTGGGGGTCATGAGCAGCTTGTGGATGCCCTTGACGTCGGTGATGCGCGCCTTGCGCAGGCGGTAGCCCACGGCCGCGCTCACTGGCCCTTCACCAACTGGCCGATGACCGGGTCCAGCATTTCAAAGGGATAGGCCCCGGAGCTGTTGAAGGCCACCTGGCCCTCGCCGTCGAAGATGACCAGGCTTGGGATGCTGCGCACGCCGAACTCGGTGGACACGTCGCCCTTGGCCATGAGCACCGTGAGGGTGGTGGGCCGGGTCTTCAGATATTCGTGCATGGCCTGGTCGGTGTCGTCCACGCTCATGGCCAGGATGTCCAGCTTCTCCTTGGGATACTTGGCGCGCAGCTGCTCAAGCACGGGCAGCTCGGTCTTGCAGGCCGGGCACCAGGTGGCCCAGAACATGATGAGCGTGACCTTGCCCTTGTTGTCGTTGATGCGCTTGTTCACGCCGGACATGTCCAGGGTCTCGAACTTGTCCTGGGGGGCCTTGGCGTCGCCGCCGGAGCAGGCGGGCAGCAGGGCCAGGCTTAGGCCAAGCACAAGCAAGAGCATGTATTTCAAGGTGGTCTTGGTCATTGGTTTCCTCTGCGGGGCCGCCGTGTGGACGGCGGCGTCATGACGTCTGCCGCGCATGTAGCAGAAAGCCGCGCCAGACGCAAAGGTCCAGGCGGGTGGTTCGGGGCTGGCCTGTGCCGGAAAAGGACTCCGGCCCGGTCTCCCGGAGGCGGGGCAGGGGCTAGTGCCTGCCCGACAGCTCTCCGGCAAGCTTCACGGCGGCCACGGCATCGCGCGAGAAGCCGTCGGCCTTGATGGACGCGGCAAAGGCCTCGGTTACCACGGCCCCGCCGATCATCACCTTCATGTCCAGCCCGCGCTCGCGGACCAGGCGCACCGTGTCCTCCATGCGCACCATGGTGGTGGTCATCAGCGCCGAGAGCCCGATGACCTTGGCGCCCACGCGCTCGGCCTCGTCCACGATCTTCACGGCGGGCACGTCCTTGCCCAGGTCGAAGACCTCGAAGCCGTGGTTTTTGAGCATCAGGCAGACGATGTTCTTGCCGATGTCGTGGATGTCGCCCTCAACGGTGGCCATGACCACCGGGGTTTTCTTTTCCGCCCGGCCCGAAGCCAGGAGCAGCGGCTCCAGCCGCGCGAACCCGGCCTGCATGGCCTCGGCTGAGCGCAAAAGCTGCGGCAGGAAGTATTCCTTGCGCTCGTACTTGTTGCCCACCTCAAGGATGGCCGGGATGAGCTCCCCGTCCACCAGGGCGAAGGGGTCCGCGCCCTCTGCGAGCTTTGCCTCCAGCATGGCCAGCAGGCCCGCCTTGTCGCCGCTGATGACCGCCTCGCCCGGGGTGGTGGCCGCGCCCTTGGCTATGGAAGGTCCGCCCGACCCGCCAGACGTCGGCGCCACCGGCGTCCAGTGGGCGTAGCCCTCGATGTAGCGCCCGGCCTGGGGATCGCGGGAGAGCAGCACCTCGCCGGAGGTCAGAATCTCCCGCAGGCGGTTGGAGGCCGGGTTGGCGATGCATGACGACAGCCCGCAGGCCATGCTCATGGCCAGGAAGGTGGAATTGAGAAGCTCGCGCGCAGGCAGGCCGAAGCTGACGTTGGACAGGCCCATGGTGGTGGGCAGCCCGAGCACCTCGCGACAGTGGCGGACGGTGTCCAGGCAGTGGCGCGCGGCCTCGGGCTTGCTCGAAACAGTGAGCACCAGGGCGTCGACCATGATGAGGCGGCGCGGGATGCCGAGGGCGTCGGCCTGCTTGAGAAGACGCTCGATGACGCTGATGCGCTCGGCCGCAGTGTAGGGCAGCTTGCGGCCCTCCAGGGGCAGCAGAATGAAGGGCGCGCCGAACTTCTTGCACAGTGGGCCCAGCAGCTCCATGCGGCCCGGCTCCCCGCTGATGGAGTTGACCAGCGGCGAACCCGGCTGGGTCCACAGGGCGTTCTCCATGGCGATGGGGTCGGAGGTGTCGAGCGACAGCGGCAGCTCGAAGCGCGCGGACAGGGCCAGCGCCAGGGACGGCAGCACGGCCTTCTCGTCGACCATGGCCGCGCCGACGTTGACGTCGAGGATGCTCGCGCCGTCGGCGATCTGGGCCTGGGCAAGGCGCAGGGCCTCGGCGTGCTCGCCGCGCACCAGCTCCTCGGCCAGAACCTGCTTGCCCGTGGGGTTGATGCGCTCGCCGATGATGGCCACGGGGTTGTCCGCGCCCAGGCCCACGGAAAGCGACCGGCAGGTGAGCACCAGCGGGGTCTTGTCCTGGGGCTCCGGGCGCGCCCAGGGCAGCTCGCCCACGGCGGACTTGAGCGCGGTGATGTGCGCAGGCGTCGTCCCGCAGCAGCCGCCCAAAAACTTGGCGCCCAGCTCGGCGAAGATGCGGCACTGCTGGGCAAAGGCGTCCGGCCCCAGGCGGAACACGGTCCTGCCCTGGTCGTCCAGCTCGGGCAGGCCTGCGTTGGGCTGCACGATGAGCGGGGTGGACAGGCGCGGCAGCATGGCCCGCACCAGGTCCACCAGCTGCTCCGGCCCGGCCGAGCAGTTGGTGCCGAGCAAGTCCACGCCCAGGTTCTGCATGGTGTCGATGAAGGTCAGCGGCGGGGTGCCGGTGAGGGACACCGCGCCCTCGAAGGTCATGCTCACGGCCACGGGCAGGTCGCACACCTCATGGGCGGCGATGACCGCGGCCTTGGCCTCGGCCAGGTCGAACTGGGTCTCGATGATAACAAGGTCGGCCCCGCCCTCGGCCAGGCCCTGGATCTGCTCCTTGAAGGCGGCCACCAGCTCGCGGAAGGTGAGCTTGCCCAGCGGCTCGGCGAAGTGTCCGGTGGGGCCCACGCTGCCGGCGATAAACGCGCGGCCGCCCCCGGAATTGGCCACAGCCCGCTTGGCCGTCTGGGCCAGGTGGCGGTTCAGGGCGCGCACGTCGGTGGTGGGGTCGAGCTTGAAGCGTGTGCCGCCGAAGGTGTTGGTGGTGATGACCTCGGCCCCGGCTGCGGCGTATTCGGCGTGGATGGCGGCCACGGGCTCGGGGTTGGCCAGGCCGAAAAGCTCAGGCGAGACGCCCGGCGGCAGCCCGCGCGATTGCAGGAGCGCGCCGAAGCCGCCGTCGAAAAAATGGATGCGGCCATCGGCCAGGAGGGAGCGGAAGTTGGACATGGTATTCTCCGTGCGGCGCACACTGGGGAGGGTGGCGGATGCTCGCCGGACTCGTGCCGGGCGCTCGCTTGCGTTGTGCCTGTGTTCTGCTTTCGTTGCGCTTTTGTTGCGCTTTCGTTGAGATTGATTCTTGCGGGCCGGGGCAATATGCGTATTCCTGGTCGTCCGGCCCAGGAGGTTGAGTGTACTGAAAAACGTTGAAAAGGACAAACAAAAACTATACGCTCACGCTTTGCGAAACAAGCCCCCAAGCCAGGAAACACGTTCCTTTCCGGGGGCAAAGGTCGGCATGAAGTCCAATAATACCCAAGCCTCACCCCCCCAGAGCCGCCGCTCCACGACACCGGCCCTGGTCCGGAAGAAAGACCATCTCCCCGCCCTGGTTCCGGCCAAGCGCGGCGAGGTCGGCCTGCGCGATTCGTTGCACCACTACCTGCGCGAGATCGCCCGCTTCCCGCTTTTGGCGCCGGAGGAGGAGTTCGAGCTGGCCCAGCGCGTGCGCGAATCCGGCGACCAGGAAGCCGCCTTCCGGCTCATCTCCTCGCACCTGCGCCTGGTGGTCAAGATCGCCATGGATTTCCAGCGCCGCTGGATGCAGAACGTGCAGGACCTGATCCAGGAGGGCAACGTCGGCCTCATGAAGGCCGTGCGCAAGTTCGACCCGGACAAGGGCATCAAGTTCAGCTATTACGCGGCCTTCTGGATCAAGGCCTACATCCTCAAGTTCATCATGGACAACTGGCGCATGGTCAAGATCGGGACCACCCAGACCCAGCGCAAGCTGTTCTACAACTTGAACAAAGAACGCCAGCGCCTGACCAACATGGGCTTTGACCCCACCACCAGCGCCCTGTCCGAGAGCCTGAACGTGTCCGAGGCCGAGATCGAGCAGATGGACCAGCGCCTCTCGCGCCAGGACATGAGCCTGGACATCTCGCTTGGCGACGACTCCGACACCACCCGGCTCGACTTTTTGCCCGCGCTGGGGCCGGGCATCGAGGAGATTTTAAGTTCCAACCAGATCTCCTCGCTGCTCTTGGAGAACCTGAAGACCATCGCGCCCAATCTCTCGGACAAGGAGCAGGCCATCCTGAACGAGCGCCTGCTCTCGGACAGCCCGGTGACCCTGCGCGAGATCGGCGACCGCTTCGGCGTGACCCGCGAGCGCGTGCGGCAGATCGAGTCGCGCCTGCTGGAGAAGCTCAAGGAGCACCTGTCCACCAAGGTGAAGGACTTTTCCGCTGACTGGATCGAAGGGGAGGACTAGGCCATGGATGTGCGCATTCTGGAACTCAAGCGGCGCGCGCGTGATCTGGCCGTGGCCCGGGCGCAGTCGGCATTCTCGCTGGAGTGCGCGGAAGAGCTGACCTATGCGCGCGACCTGTTCTTCGACCATCCGCTGGTGCTGCGTCTGCAGGGCGATGCCCTGGGCTTTTTGAACGAGGCCTGCGGCCTGGGCGTGGAGCACGGCAAGCGCGTGGCCATGGACGCCGCCGCCCTGGTCCTGGCCGAGCCCTCGGGCCTGTCCACGGACGAGCGCCGCCGCCTGGCCGTGCTGGCCGAGATGGCCGGCCTCTTGCACGACTCCCTGCGCCACGAGGATGGGCACGCCGAAAAAGGCGCGGATCTCTGCCTGCGCATCCTGCGCGGCTACGCCATCACCCCGGAGGAGCGGCTGTGGATCGCCGGGGCCGTGGCCGGGCACGAGGACGGCGGCCCGCAGCTCGAGGACGCCTCCGAGTCCGCCAGGCTGCTGGCCGGGGCCGTGCACGACGCCGACGTCTTCCGCTTCGGCCCGGATATTTTCGGCACCATCCTCTGGGAATTCTGCGAGTGCGACGAGTGGCCCCTGTCGAGGATCGCCGCCGCCTTCCCGGAGGGCGTCCAGCGGGCCAAGTCCCTGTCCGGGGGGTTCCGCACCGAGGGCGGCCGCCGCTACGGGCCGTCGCTTCTGGCCGAGGGGCTGTCTCTGGCCGAGGATTATGTGCGCATGCTTGGCCAGGCCCTGGCCGCAACCACCGAGAAAAACGCGTGAGGACAGAGCACATGCCCACGAGTCTTCCCGCTGCCCGCCGTCCGGCTCCGCACCAGGCCCCGATGTCTGCCCTTCTGCTGGCTCTGGTGCTGGCCCTCACCGCCTGCGGCGCGCCGCGCCAGACTGCCGCCATCAGGCCCGAGCCCATGTCCAGCACTGCGTCCGGCACCTATGACTATCTGCGGTTCCAGGCCCTGTTCCAGGAGATGGCGCGCACGGCGGCGCTGTCGCGCACCTCGCCCGAGGCCTTCGCCCGCACCCTGGAGCTGCAGAAGGCCGCGGCCCAGGCCATCGACCGGGTCATCGCCCGGGAGAGCACGCCCTCGCTGTTCATGGATAAGGCCTTCCTGTACTGGAACCCGGAGCAGGCTGCGGAGGCCAGGGCGATCCTTGAGGCGGGCCTGAGCAAGTATCCTGAGGACAGCAACCTGAACTCCGCGGTGGCCAACGCCTTCCTGCTGGAGAACAAGCTGCCCGAGGCGGCCAAAGTCATCGACGCCTATCTTTCCCGGCACGACAACATCGTGCTGCGCGAGCGCCTGGGCCAGCTCTTCATCGACACCGACCAGCCGGCCAAGGGGCTGGAGGTGCTGCGCAAGATCCCGGCGAAGGAGCGCTCCAACGACGCCCAGTACCAGATCGCCAGGGCCCAGGCCCGCCTGAACCAGCGCAAGGCGGCCATCGAGACCCTGAAGAAGCTGACCAAGGCCTCCCCGGACTACCTGGAGGCCTGGGTGGAGCTGGCCTTTCAGCAGGAGATGGAAAAGGACTACGCCGCGGCTCTGGGCACCTACACCAAGATTCTGGCCCTGGGTGAAGCGCGCGAGGACATCCGCCTGCGCATCGAGAACGGCGGCGGCGAGGGCCGCGAGGACATCCGCCTGCGCGTGGTGGGGCTTGAGCTGAAGCTGAACAACCCGGAAAAGGCGCTGACCGTGGCCCTGGACGGCTCGGGCAGCAAGGCCTTCGTGCTCTCGGCCGCGCTGTTGTTCTTAAGCGAGAACTACACCGCCCAGGCCAGCACCCTGCTGGACGTGCTGGCCAGCACTCCGCCGGTGCCAGGCGAATACTTCTTCTACAAGGCCGTCATCGCCCAGGATGGCGAGAACAACCCGGTCAAGGCCCTGCAGTTCCTCGACCTGGTGCCCCAGAGCGACGCGCATTACAGCCAGGCCTTGCAGTTCCGCATCCAGCTGCTCTACAGCCTGGGCCGCGAGAGCGAGGCCGTGGCGCTCATGGAGCAGGGCATCCGCCTGTTCCCCGGCCAGTCGCGCTTCCCGCTGCTGCGCGCGGGCTACCTCATGGAAAAGAAGCGCGTGGCCGAGGCCCGCGAGGTGCTGGAGACCGCGCTCAAGCTCCGGCCGGACGACGAGGACCTGCTCTACCAGTACGGTGCGGCGCTGGACCGCATGGGCGACCGCAAGACCGCCCTGGCCGTGATGCAGCGCATCGTGGACAAGAACCCGGAGCACGCCGACGCCCTGAACTACATCGGCTACACCCTGGTGGAGGAGAACCGCGACCTTGAACGCGCGCTCTCGCTCATCCGCAAGGCCGACAGGCTCAAGCCCAACAACGGCTACATCGTGGACTCCCTGGCCTGGGCGTACTACCGCCTGGGCAGGCTGGAGGAGGCCTGGAAGCAGATCCAGCGCTCCGTGTCCCTGGCCCAGGACGACCCCACCATGTGGGAGCATTACGGCGACATCGCCCGCGATGTGGGCCAGCGAGGCAAGGCCAAAAAGGGCTACAAATCCGCGCTCAAGCTGAAGCACGAGTCGCCCGAGCGCATTCAGAAGAAGTTCAAGGGGTTGTGAGCGCGTGAGCACGTTGCGCAGATTCCGGACTTGGGCCTGGTCCCATGCCCATACACTGTTGCCTGGCCTCCTGCTGGCCCTGGCGCTGGCTGTCTCGGCCTGCGCGCCCAAGGTCCAGCTGCCCCGCTTTGACGACGCGGCGACGAATCACGCGGCCTTCCGCCAGCGCTTCGTCGCCCCCCCGGTCACCGCCAGCGGCGTGGCCGTGCGCGCCAGCCTGCTCTACGCCACCCCGCAGCGCACCAACCGCACCGACGTGCAGCTTTTCGGCGACTACGCCCGGCCCCTGCGCCTGGACGTGCGCGCCGGGTTCGGCACCATGCTGGCGCTGATGCGCGAGGATGCCAGCGGCCTGCTCGCCTTCTACCCCGAAAAGTCCAGGGCCTACGCCCACACCGACCCGGTCATCGGCGCGCAGCTCTTGGGCATGCCGTTTCCGTTCTCCATGCGTGACCTGGCCCTGGTGCTCTCCGGCCACTTCGGCACCCTGGTGCCGGCCGACGCGGCGCCGGCGGAGATCCGCGCGCTGCCGGACGGCGGCTTTGCCTACAGCTATGCGAGCGGCCCGGTGCAGCTGCTGGTGGTGGATGCCTATGGCCGCCCGCAGCGCATGCAGGGCCTGCTGTCCCGCTATTTCAAGACCCAGGCCGAACGCGAGGGCGAGGTGGTTTCCGGCCCGCGCCTGTGGAACCTGGTCTTCTCCGACTTTCCCGAGGACGACGGCGACCCCGAGGGCCCGCCCCGGGTGCTGACCCTGGGCCTGCCCAAGGGCGAGAGCGCCGTCTTTCGCGTCAAGGCCCTGGACGAGCGCGTCCAGCCCTGGCCGCTGAAGTCCCTGGCGCTGCGGCTCCCGGCGGGATCGAGCTTCTTGTCCCTGGACTACAAGGCGACCGCTCCCGTCGCAGAAAGCGACATCATCACCGGTGGAGGACTCTAATGAACACGGAGAACAAGACTCTTGTCCCGGTTTCTGAGCCTGAGGCCAGGCCAGGCCTTGTCGGCACCTTCACCCTGGGCCTGCAGGTCTGGGGGCGGGAGATGCGGCGCATTCTGACGGGCCAGGCCAAGCGCCATGAGGTGCGGCAGCTGGAGGCCCGGCTGCGCGAGGAGATCGCCGTGCTGGCCCGGCTCGACGGCTCCGGCCAGGTGACGCCCGGCCCGGAGCGCGACCTCTGCCTGCGGCAGATCGAGATGCTCAAGGCCGAGATAGCCCGGCTGCGGCGCGAGGAAGAGGCCACGGAACCAAGGTAGAAACCGGGCGCAAGCCCCAAGGAGGTTGCCCATGACTGCCAGCCCGACCAAGAAGACCATCCTTCTGGCTTCCGACCACGGCGGCTTTGCCCTCAAATCGGTTCTTGCGCAGGCCTTGCGCAAGGTCGAGTGCGTAGTGGAAGACCTGGGCCCGGAGAACACCTCCTCCTGCGACTACCCGGCCTATGCCGACAAGCTCTGCCAGCGCCTGCTGGAGTGCGGCGAGGACGGCCAGAACGGGCAGGTGCTGGGCATCCTCATCTGCGGCACGGGCCTGGGCATGAGCATGGCCGCCAACCGCAATCCTGGCATCCGGGCGGCGGTGTGCACCTGCGAATTCGCGGCCCGCATGGCGCGGGCGCACAACAACGCCAACGTGCTCTGCCTGGGCGAGCGCGTCATTGGCCAGGGCCTGGCCCTGGAGATCATGCGGGCCTTTCTGGCCGCGCCCTTCGAGGGGGGCCGCCACCTGCGCCGCATCGAGCAGTTTGAGACCTACACCCAGCCTTAGCCCGCCCGGTCTGTAAAGACTCCGGGCCCCCGAGGCGGAACCAAACCCGGCGGCCAGCGCCGCCCCAAACGAGGACCAACTTCCATGCAGAAGACCATCGCACCCGACCAGCTTGTGGTGAACACCTTGAAAGGGCTCATCATGGACGCCACCCGCGCCGCCGACTCCGGACACCCAGGTGGAGCCATGAGCTCCGCGGACTTCGGGGCGGTGCTCTACTCGGAGTTCTTGAACTTCGACCCCGAGCGCGCCAACTGGTTCAACCGCGACCGCTTCGTGCTCTCCGCAGGACACGAGTCCGGACTGCTCTACGGCCTGCTGCACCTGGCCGGGTTCATCGACGCCGACGACCTGCGCGGCTTCCGCCAGCTGGGCAGCCGCACGCCCGGACACCCGGAGCACGAGGTCACCCCCGGCGTGGAGGCCACCACCGGACCCTTGGGCCAGGGCTTCGCCATGGCCGTGGGCATGGCCGTGGCCGAGACCTTCCTGCGGGGCAAGCTGGGCAAGGCCATCGTGGACCACAACACCTATGTCCTGACCTCGGATGGCGACATGCAGGAGTCCGTGGTCCTGGGCGCGGCCTCCCTGGCCGGGCTGTGGGGCCTCTCCAAGCTCACCTGCTACTACGACTCCAACAAGGTCCAGCTGGCCGGGCCCGTCAGCCGCGTGGACAAGACCGACTACGCCAAGGTCTTCGCCGCCATGGGCTGGCATGTGCAGCAGGTGGACGGCCACAACCGCGACGAGATCCGCGCGGCCATCAAGAAGGCCCAGGCCCAGAAGAAGAAGCCGAGCCTGATCATCGGCCACACGGTCATGGCCAAGGGCGCGGCCACGCGCGAAGGCGACTTCGGCACCCACGGCGAACCCCTGCCCGCCGAGGAGATCGCCGCCACCAAGAAGAACATGTGCCTCATCGAGGGCGCCTGCTTCCAGGTGTCGGACGAGGCCCGCGCGCATTTCCAGGCCCGGTACCCGGAGCTCAAGCGCGCCGTGGCCGCCCGCAAGGACGTCTTGGCCCGGCGCATCAAGAAGGGCGACAAGGACTTCCTGGCCTTCTGGAAGGCCATGAACACCGGGCGCGGCGAGCTTAACCTGCCCATGCCCGCGTTCGAGCCCGGCAAGAAGATCGCCACCCGCGCGGCCTGGGGCGCCTGCCTGAACATGCTGAAAGACGCCCTGCCGAACCTCATGGGCGGCAGCGCCGACCTCGATCCCTCCAACCAGACGGCCAAGTTCCGCGACGCCGTGGGCATCTTCGCCGCCGACAACCCGCTTGGCCGCAACTTGAGCTTCGGCGTGCGCGAGTTCCCCATGGCCGCGATCTTGAACGGCATGGCCCTGCACGGCGGGGTGCTGCCCTTTGGCGCCACGTTCCTGACCTTCTCCGACTACTGCCGCAACGCCATCCGCATGTCGGCCCTGCAGAAGCTGCCCGTGCTCTACGTGTTCACCCACGACTCCTTCTACGTCGGCGAGGACGGCCCCACGCACCAGCCCATCGAGCATGTGGCGAGCCTGCGGCTCATCCCGAACCTGCTGGACCTGCGCCCGGCCGACGCCACCGAGACCGCGCTCTGCCTGGAGCTGGCCCTGCGCCAGACGGACAAGCCCAGCTGCCTGTTCCTCACCCGCCAGGGCCTGCCGGTCATGGACCCGGCGGAGTACCCGGCCGTGGCCGAGGGCGTGAAGCACGGCGGCTACATCCTGCGCGACTGCAAGGCCGAGCCGGAGCTCATCGTCATGGCCTCGGGCTCCGAGGTCTCCCTGGCCCTGGCGGCCGTGAAGATCCTGGAGGCCGAGGAACCGGGCCGCATGATCCGCGTGGTCAGCATGCCCTCGGTGAACCTCTTCGAGGCCCAGCCCATGCACTACAAGGAATCCGTGCTGCCGCCCACGGTGGAGCGGCGCGTGGCCATCGAGGCCGGACGGCCCGAGGGCTGGCACAAGTACGTGGGCCTGTTCGGCCTGGCGCTGGGGCTCGACCACTTCGGCGAGAGTGCCCCGGCGGAAAAGCTGGCCGAGAAGTACGGCTTCACCGCGCCCACCGTGGCCCGGCTGATCCGCGAGAGGTACTTCGGCTAGCCCAGAGAAGCCCGGCAAGGGCCGCCGGGTCCGTCGCGTCCGTCGCGTTCAAGCATCAGCCCAGGGTGCTCTTCATCCATTGGGCAGGAGTATCAACCCCCTAGGAGGATATCTTCATGGCGACTGCGAAGAAGACCACGGCGGCAAAGGGCAAGGCTCCGGCCAAGAAGGCTCCAGCCAAGAAGGCGGCAGCGGCCAAGAGCTCGCCGCTGAAGAAGGCCCCGGCCAAGAAGATCCTCATGCTCGTGGGCGACTACGTGGAGGACTACGAGGTCATGGTCCCGTTCCAGGCCCTGCTCATGCTGGGCTACGGCGTGGAGGCGGTATGCCCGGACAAGAAGGCCGGCGAGGTGGTGCGCACCTCGGTGCACGACTTCGAGGGCGACCAGACCTACAGCGAGAAGCGCGGCCACAACTTCAGCCTGAACAAGGACTTCGCCGCCGTGAAGACTGCCGACTACCTCGGCCTGGTGATCCCCGGCGGCCGCGCCCCGGAGTACATCCGGCTGAACCCGCGCGTGCTTGAGATCGTGCGCGAGTTCAACGCCGCGAAAAAGCCCATCGCCGCCATCTGCCACGGACCGCTGGTGCTCGCGGCCGCGGGCGTGCTGAAGGGCCGGACCTGCTCGGCCTACCCGGCCTGCTCGCCGGACGTGGGCCTGGCTGGCGGCAAGTACGCGGATATCGCGCTGGACGCCGCCATTGTGGAAGGCAACCTGGTGACGGCCCCGGCCTGGCCCGCGCACCCGGCCTGGATCGCCAAGTTCGCGGCCCTGCTTGGCGCCAAGATCAGCATCTAGCAAAAAAGCTTTGTGAACGGGGCGGCCTGCGGGCTGCCCCAATATTTCTGGCGGCTGTTGCCAAGCCGTCACCAAGGGGCGCTTGCGGTCTTGCGGGGTGCTCTGCTAGAGTGCGTGCAGACTGACAGACTGGATAATCGGGCCGCGCCGTCGCGCGCAGGTCCTGCACATCGAAGGAGATACCCATGGAAGCCCCGCAAAGGAATCTGGCCCTGGATCTGGTGCGCGTCACCGAAGCCGCGGCCCTTTCAAGCGCCCGTTGGCTGGGCAAGGGCGACAAGGATGCCGGCGACCGCGCGGCCGTGGACGCCATGCGCCTGTCCTTTAAAACCCTGGCCATCAGCGGCACGGTGGTCATCGGCGAGGGCGAGAAAGACAACGCCCCCATGCTGCACAACGGCGAGAAGGTCGGCGCGGGCGGACCGCAGACCGTGGACGTGGCCGTTGACCCCGTCGAGGGCACCAGCCTGCTGGCCTATGGCCGTCCCAACGCCATCAGCGTGGTCGGCGTGGCCCCGGCCGGAACCATGTACGATCCGGGCCCCAGCTACTACATGCAGAAGCTCGTGGTGCCCGCCGCAGCCAAAAGCGTGGTCGACATCGAGGCCCCGGTGCCCGTGAACCTGAAGCGCATCGCCAAGGCGCTCGGCAAGGACGTGGACGACCTGGTTGTCTTCGTGCTGGACAAGCCGCGCCACAAGAAGCTCATCGCCGACATCCGCGAGGCTGGCGCGCGCATCCAGCTGCACACCGACGGCGATGTGGCCGGGGCGCTCATGGCCATCGACCCGCGCAACGAGGTGGACCTGATGATGGGCACCGGCGGCACGCCCGAGGGTGTGCTCGCGGCCTGCGCCATCCGCATCATGGGCGGCGAGATGTTCTGCAAGCTCGATCCCCAGAAGCAGGATGAGAAGAACCTGCTGGCGCAGCACGGAGTGGACATCCGCCGCGTGCTCACCGTGGGTGACCTGGTGAAGAGCGACGACGTTTTTTTTGCCGCCACCGGCATCTCCGGCGGCACCTTCCTCAAGGGCGTGCGCTACCTGGGCTACGGCGCGGAGACCAGCTCGCTGGTCATGCGCGGAAAGACCGGCACCATCCGCTACATCGAGGCCATCCACTCCTGGGATCACCTCATGAAGATCAGCTCGGTCAAGTACGACTAATCGACGCAAAAAGGCCGGGAGGGGGCACTGTCTCCCCTCCCGGCCTTTTCTTTTTCCGGGTTCCTGCTAAATCTCGTGATTGCTGAGCTTGGCGACGATGATCAACGCGTCCTCGGCCCGGGCCTGGGCCGCGAGACTTTTGGACTCCCCGTGGCAGGCGAAGCCCGAGCCGGATAGATTCACATAGCCCGCAGAGAGCACCTTGGTGTAGGGGATCTGCTCGCGCATCTCCACAAAGTCGATGCGCTTGGGGAAGATGATGGGCAGCGGAGTTCCTGAAAAATCTTCGAACATGATGTACTTCATGACATCCTCCCTGAGAGTGTGCGGTGAGTATATCCTAGCCTACGCAAAGCGCGAGGGCAAGATGCCCGAGCCCTGCGCCGCGCCGCTGCGCAAGGCCTGCGCATGAAAGCCTTCCGCCGCATCGGCATCTGGCAGACCGCCTTTCTGGGCGACGCCGTGCTCACCCTGCCGCTCATCCAGGACGTGAAGGCCCGCTTCCCCGAAGCCGAGGTGCACCTCTTCGTGCGCGCCGGGGTGGAAGGGCTGTTCAGCGCCCAGCGCGAACTGACGAGCGTGCGGCCCTTTGCCAAGCGCGGCGCGCAAAAGGGCCTCTGCGCCGCCACAAGCCTGGGCCGGGAGCTGGCGCGCGAGGGCTTCGACCTGTGGATCTCCCCGCACACCAGCCTGCGCAGCGCGCTCGTGGCCAAAAGCGTGGGCGCGCGGGTGCGCATCGGCTACTCCAGGCCCTGGTGGAACCACCTGGCCTACACGCATCTGGTGGACCGCCGCTTCGACCAGCTGCACGAGATCGAGCGCCTGATGCAGCTGGCCCTGCCGCTTGCCTCGGAGTCTGTTGCGCCTGCCGAGTCTGTCCCGCCTGTCGCGCCCAAGCCGCGCCTGGACCTGCCGCCGCAGGCCGTCAGCCGCGCCGCCGAAATCTATGCCGCCCTGCCCACGGACGCCGCGCCGGGCACGAAGCCCCGACCGATTCTGGGCATCCACCCCGGCTCCACCTGGCCCACCAAGTGCTGGCCCGAGGATTACTTCGCCGACATCGCGCGCCGGGCGCTTGCCGCCGGGGCCGTGGTGCTGCTCTTTGCCGGGCCGGGCGAGGAAGCCCTGGCCGGGCGCATCGCTCGGGCCGCGCAAGACAGCACCGGGCGCTTGAAGAACCTGGCCGGACAGCTGGACATCCCGGCCCTGGCCGCGGCCCTGGGCCGTCTCGACGCCTGCCTGACCAACGACTCCGGCCCCATGCACCTGGCCTGGGTGCAGGACACGCCGCTGGTCGCCCTGTTCGGCCCCACCACCCGGCAGCTGGGCTTCTTCCCGCGCGGGGAAAACTCCCGCGTGCTGGAACAGTCCATGGACTGCCGGCCCTGCGGCCTGCACGGACACAAGGCCTGCCCGCAGAAACACCACCAGTGCATGCGCGACATCACCCCGGACCGGGTCTGGGATGTGCTGAAAGGGATGCTGGGGATTTAGAGAATAGCCTCCGGCGGCCAAAGGGCCTGAGGCCCTCTGGACTCCCCATTTGTTGGCGTCGGGTCTTGCGACGGGGACCGTCGCAAGACCCGACGCCAAATGAGGGGGGCCGGGGGCGTTATGAACCCCGAAGGGGGCCCCCGGCGGAGCCCCCTGGCGGGGCATGAGGGCGATCGGCATGGATGACAGCGGATGTGTGCTTGGCGGCTACGTGCCCGGGGCCATTGGCCGCGCGGCGGAGCTGCACGCCCTGTATTATGGCCGGGAGTGGGGCTTCGGGCTCGAATTTGAGGCCCTGGTGGCGAGCGGCCTGGCGGAATTTCTGCAGCGTCTCGACCCGGCGCGCGACGGGTTCTGGACCGCGAGCCTGGGCGGGCGCGTCATGGGCTGCGTGGCCATTGACGGGGCAAAGGCAGGCACGCTGGGCGCGCATCTGCGCTGGTTCATTCTGTCGGAGGAACTGCGCGGTCAAGGGCTGGGCGACAGGCTGTTGCGGCAGGCGGTGGAATTTTGCCGGGCTTGCGGCCATCCGTCGGTCTACCTGTGGACCTTTCAGGGCTTGGACACGGCCCGGCACCTTTACGAGAAGCACGGCTTCCGGCTTGCGGAGGAGCGCGAGGGCGGGCAGTGGGGCAAACGTGTCATGGAACAACGTTTTGTCCTTGCCTTGTCCTGAGTCCGACTTATCTGGTATGGATGGGGTTCGGACGATCCTCTCAAATATTACGAGGAGTTTTGCATGGCAATCGCAGCAAGCATGGCTGAACTCATCGGCAAGACGCCGCTGGTCAGGCTGAACAGGCTGTCCCAGGGGCTCGGGGCCACGCTGGTGGCCAAGCTGGAATCCATGAATCCGGGCGGCTCGGTGAAGGACCGCATCGGCCTGAGCATGATCGAGACGGCCCTGGCCGATGGGCGCATCACGCCGGACAGCGTCATCATCGAGCCCACCAGCGGCAACACGGGCATCGGCCTGGCGCTCATCTGCGCCATCAAGGGCCTGCGCCTGATCCTGACCATGCCTGATTCCATGAGCGTGGAGCGCCGCAAGCTGCTCCTCGGCTACGGGGCCGAGCTGGTGCTCACCCCGGCCAGCCTGGGCATGAAGGGCGCCATCGCCCGCGCGCTTGAGCTGGTGGCGGCGACGCCCAAGGCCTTCATGCCCATGCAGTTCGAAAACCCCGCCAACCCAGAGGCGCACCGCACAACCACGGCGCTGGAGATCTGGGAGGACACGGACGGTCAGGTGGACTGCTTTGTGGCGGGCGTGGGCACGGGCGGCACCGTCACCGGCGTGGGCCAGGTGCTCAAGGCCAAGAAGCCCGGCGTGCGCGTGGTGGCTGTGGAGCCTTCGGACTCGCCTGTGCTTTCCGGCGGGGTTGCCGGTCCGCACAAGATCCAGGGCATCGGCGCGGGCTTCGTGCCCGGCGTGCTCGACACCAAGGCCTTTGACGAGATCATCCAGGTGGGGGCTGAGGACGCCTTTGCCACGGCGCGGCGCCTGATGCGCGAAGAGGGCATCTCAAGCGGCATCTCCTCCGGGGCCAACGCCTTTGCCGCCATGCAGCTGGCCGCCAGGCCGGAGATGGCGGGCAAGATGATCGTGTTCGTTGTCTGCGACACGGGCGAGCGTTACCTGTCCACCCCGTTGTTTGCCGAAGACGCCTAGGCCGGGAGGGCCGCCATGATAGATCAGACACCGGTACTTGCAAGCCTGGACCGCGACGCCGTGCTGGCCGAGACCGTGGAGCATCTGTGCGCGCAGGACGTCTGCGAGGCCTCCTGGCACCGCATCAGCCGCGACCAGCCCCTGCCCTCGCTGGACGCGCTCATCGAGGTGATGGACCTTTTGCGCGCGGTGCTGTTTCCCGGCTTCTTCGGCCCCCAGGACGTGAGCGAGCGCACCATGCCCTATTATGCGGGCAGCGCGCTGGACCGCGTGGTCAAGATTCTGTCCGAGCAGATCAACCGGGGCTATTGCTTCGTCTGCGCCAAGGAGAACCTCTCCCCGTGCACCGATTGCGAGAAGCGCTCAGAGGCCGTGGCCCTGGAGTTCGTGCGCAGGCTGCCGCGCGTGCGCGAGCTTTTGGCCACGGACGTGCAGGCGGCCTTTGACGGCGACCCGGCGGCCAAGAGCCCGGGCGAGACCATCTTCTGCTATCCGTCCATCAAGGCCCTGACCAACCACCGCATCGCGCACCAACTGCACCACCTGGGCGTGGACATCATCCCGCGCATCATCGGCGAGATGGCGCACTCGGACACGGGCATCGACATCCACCCCGGCGCGCACATCGGCGAGCGCTTCTTCATCGACCACGGCACGGGCACGGTCATCGGCGAGACCTGCGTCATCGGCAGGAACGTGCGCCTCTACCAGGGCGTGACCCTTGGGGCCAAGAGCTTCCCCAAGGACAAGACGGCGGACGACTCGGGCAATCGCCTGGTCAAGGGCCTGGCGCGGCACCCCATCGTGGAGGACGACGTGACCATCTACGCCGGGGCGACGATCCTGGGCCGGGTGACCATCGGCCAGGGCGCGGTCATCGGCGGCAACGTCTGGGTGACCCAGGACGTGCCTGCGGGCGCGCGCGTGGTGCAGGCCAGGGCCTCGGAACAGGTGCTGATCGGCGGGGCGGGAATTTAGAGGAAGTGAAAATTTTTATCGAGGCAGTGCAAAAACCCTTGTATTCCGTTTCGCCTCGGTATAATGATAGGGCAATGTTCACTTTTTTCAACGCCTGGAGCCGACCGTGAGCGACGACTGCATCTTCTGCAAGATAATCGAGGGAAAGATTCCCTGCGCCAAGGTCTATGACCAGGGCGGGATCTTCGCCTTCCTGGATATCGCTCCGGTGAACAAAGGGCATGCGCTGGTGGTGCCGAAGGCGCACCACGAAACGCTTTTCGACCTGCCGCCGGACATCGGGCGCGAGCTCTTGAGCGCGCTCAAGCTGGTGGGGGCGGCGGTGATGCAGGCCACGGGAGCTGCCGGGCTCAACGTGGGCATGAACAATTTCGAGGTGGCGGGGCAGTTGGTGCATCATGCGCACTTCCACCTCATCCCACGCCACGAGGGCGACGGGCTGCGGCTGTGGACCCAGCACGCTTACGAATCCGGCGAAGAGATGCAGAAGCTGGCCCAGGCCGTGAAAAAGGCCATCGGCTGAGAACCGCACAACGAAGGAGACCCCAATGAGCGGTCAAACCTTGACCAAGGCCCACATCGTCGATGCGATCTACAAGAAAACGGATCGCAACCGCGCGGAGATCAAGGATCTTGTGGAGTCCGCACTGGACCTGATGAAGCAGGCCATCAAGAAGGACCATGCCATGCTGGTCAGCGGCTTCGGCAAGTTCGAGGCCTACGACAAGAACTCGCGTCGCGGCCGCAACCCGCAGACCAATGAGAGCATTACCCTGCCGCCGCGCAAGGTCGTGGTCTTCCGCCTGTCCCGCAAGTTCCGCGCCGAGCTTAATCCAGAGGAATAAACGCCTGTGGCCAGTCCGGCTTGAGTGCCTCCAGGACCTTGTGGGCAGCCGCAAGGTCCTGGAAGGGACCGGCCTGGACCCGGTACAGCGTTCCCTGCCCCTGCTCCACGCGCACCATGCGCGAGTTCTCATACCCCTTGTCCTTGAGCCAGGCCACGGCCCCCAGGGCGTTCATGGCCGTGCCGAAAGCACCGACCTGCACATAATTCTTGCGCTCGGCCACGGCCGGTGCGGTCTCGACTGCCGCCGGAGCCTCCGGCGTAAGCGTATCCAGGATGACCGGGGGCAGTTCGACCTGTTGCGTCGGCTTGGCCGGGGTGGTCTTGGCTGGCGCGACCTTGGCCTGGGGCTTGGCGACCTTGGCTGGTTTGGCCTGCTCAGCCGGCGCCTCGGCCGGGGCCTTGGTGGCGATGCGCGGCTGGTCCAGCGGTATGGGCTGGCGCGGCGAGCAGCCGGTAAGGGCGAGCAGGCCCGCCAGGGCGGTGAGGGTCAGGGTGGTCACCAGCGCGTGCTGTTTGGGCATGGTTGTGCCGGGCATAAGGGCCTCCGGAACGGTTTGGTCGTGGGGCCTTGGTTGGCCTAGATTTTGTCTAGATAGTTCAGGGCGGGGCGAAAGGCAAGGGCCGGGGGAGGGCGCGCGTCGCCGCAAATAATAAGGCGTCCGGTCTTGCGACCGGACGCCTCGTCCTCAGCCAATTTCCGGGGGCTTAATTGAAGCCGTAGCCCAGGGCTTCGCGCAGGTCAGCCGGGAGGTTGGCGCTGGCTTCGGGGGCGGACTTCTTCTTGGACTTGCCAGCCTTGTGGCGGGCAGCCTTGACGTCGTCCAGGGCGAAGGTGCGCGGAACTTCGAAGGTCTGGCCGGGGTAAATCAGGTTGGCGTTCTTGATCTTGCTGCGGTTAGCCTTGAAGATCAGGGGCCACATGAACGGGTCGTTGTAGATCTGCTTGAATTCGGAGATCCACCACAGGCAGTTGCCCTTCACGACAGTGTACGAGGTCGGCAGCTTGGCGTAGTCAGCCTCGTAGATCTGGCGCGGGGACATGGGAGCCGGGGCCATCTCGCGGGAATCGGCCACAGGGGCAGGAGCAGGCGCGGCCGGTGCGGGCTCGACTTTCTTGGCACAGCCAAGGGCAAAAACAACACAACAGGCGACAGTAAGAAGCAACAGTTTTTTCATAAGAATTTCCCTCCTCCGGTTGGGTATTGAAAGATATTCCTGGCGCTTTGGAGTGTCAAGCTTAAGGTGCCATCCTTGCACTCCAATTATCTAATATTTTTTTCTCCTGGAGTACAAGCCTGTCCGTCGCATTTATTGCAAATGCGTTCTGCACGGCCTGTGATGCTTCGGCCACCCAGCCCCCCAGTCGCAGGCTCTGGGCCGCCAGGATGTACATGCGCTCCGGGTGGTCGCCGTAGACGCTGTTGACCAACAGGTCGTAATCGTTGCCGAAAACTTCGCGCACAAGGGCGTTCTGGGAGAACAGGTAGCGCGCCAGCAGCGCGTTTTCCCGGTGCCGGGCAAGGTAGATGGGCAGCAGTCTGCGGCACTGCGACATGATGAAACGGATGCGGTCGATCTCCCGGCGCATGCTTTCCTCGGTCTGCTTCAGCACATGAAATAATTCCTCCACGACCACGCGTTCGTCCTCGGGCAGGTCGCGGCCGCGCAGCGCCAGGAACCAGGGCGCGTAGGTCAGGGTCTGGTAGGCGTCTTCTTTGAGCTTGATGGTCTCGTGGAAGATGTAGCCCAGGCCCCAGTCCAGGAACTGCCCGGTGAGCGAGGTCTCGGGGTCGTTTCTGAACACGTGGTGGGCGGTGTCCTTCATGCGCCACAGCAGGCCCTTGTCCATTTCCTGGCCCACCAGGTCGCGCAGGGTGGTGAAGGTCACCGCGCCCTCGCGGTCAAAGGAGGCGAACTGCTCCTCCAGGGACTTGCAGGCCATGCAGAAGGTGCGGAACATGTCGCGCACGAACTCTGGCAGCTTGGCCCTGATCCAGGATTTGGACATGGGCTAGCACCTCCTCTTGCGGGGATACTCCGCGCTGGCGGCCAGCCGCGTGAGTTCGGCCAGGCGCGTGTCCACCATCTGATAGAGCGAACCGGGCGGGTAGCGGCCATCCTTGCGGCGCGCCCCGGCGGGCCTGCCGGTGAGGATGGTCATGGCCTGCTCGATGGTGGCCACGGGGTACAGGTGGAAGCGCCCGGCGGCCACTGCCTCCACCACCTCGTCTTTCAGCATCAGGTGCACGGCGTTGTCCGCCGGGAAGAGCACGCCCTGGCTGCCGGTGAGCCCGCGCCTGCGGCAGACCTCGAAGAAGCCCTCGACCTTGCGGCTGACGCCGCCCACGGCCATGATGGCCCCGCTCTGGCTCACCGCGCCGGTGAAGGCCAGCGAGAGATCTATGGGCGCGCCGGACAGGGCCGAGAGCAGCGCCGCCAGCTCCGCGCCCGAGGCCGAGTCACCCTCGACCCCGGCGTAGTTCTGCTCGAAGCACAGGCTGCCGGTGAGCACGATGGGCTTGTCCTGGGCGAACAGGCGCACCAGGTAGCTCTTGATGATCATCATACCTTTAGTATGGATGGGCCCGCCCAGCTGGGCCTCGCGCTCCAGGTCCAGGATGCCGCCGTGGCCCACGCCCACGGTGCAGGAGATCTGGTGCGGCAGGCCGAACTCGTAGTCGCCGAAAAGCGTCACCGACAGGCCGTTGGCACGGCCCACGCTGGTTCCGCCCGTGGCCACCTTGATGATCTCGCGGTCGTAGTCGGCCATGAACTCTTCCTCGAAGAGGTTGGCCCGGAAGTCGTGGTCGGCCACGGCCTTGGCCAGGTCCGCCGCCTCCACCAGCTCGCGGTGGTCCATGCGGGCGATGGCCGCGGCCTCCATCATGCGCGCGCGCACCTGGGTGAAGGACAGGGACAGGCGCTTCTGGTCCTCGGCCAGGCGGCTGGCGTGGTCCACCAGCCCGGCCAGGGCCTCGCGGCTGAAGGGCGGCAGTCCGGCCTTGTCGATGATGCCGCACAGGGACGCGAGGAACTGGCGGATGCCCGCTGCGGTGCGGTCGGCCGTGCCCTGGAGGTGGGCCTTGAGCTTGAAGTGCTTGCGGAAGCGGTCGTCGGCGCTGAGCATGGCCTCGTACGCCTCGTCCGAGCCCACCAGGATGATGCGCAGGGACAGCTCGATGGGCTCGGGTTCGATGGTGCGCACGCGCACCTGCTCGGAATCGCCCGGGTCCTCCATGCGCAGGCGCCCCAGGCGCAGGGCGCGCAGCAGGCCCTCCCAGGAGCCCTGGTTGCCCATCAGATCCTCGACGTTCAGGATGAGGAAGCCGCCGTTGGCGCGGTGCAGGCTGCCCGCGCGCACCAGGGTGAAGTCGGTGTAGAACGCGCCGAGCTCGCTCTCGCGCTCGATGCTGCCCAGAAGATTGAAGGCCGTGGGGTGGTCCTCGATGATGACCGGCGCGCCGCCCTTGGACTGGGCGCTCTTGCCGTTGTCCACGAAGAGGTTCACCTCGTGGCGGTAGTTGAGGTCCTCGCCCGTTGTGTGGGCCGGGGCGTGGGGCTCCTGGTGCGGCCCTGGGGGCGGGGAGCCGGGGGTGGGCAGGGGCGTGGCGTCCGCCGCGTCGCGCGGGAGGTAGGCGTCCACGTTCTCCAGGATGTCCTTCTCCACGGCGTCCATGTGCTCCAGCAGGCGCTTGATCTGCGCGAAGTCGCGGCGCAGGCCGGTGAGGTGCTCGGTGAGCGCGGCCTGGGCGATCTCGCGGTGCAGCTTGAGTTCGCTCTGGCGGAAACCCTGCTCGCTCAAGGCCAGCTTGCGCAGGAAGATGCCGATCTCCTGGAGCAGGTGCTCGCCCTTGGTTTTGAGCATCTTGCGGCGCGCCGGGGCCAGGCGTCCGTACTCGTCGTCGCCCATGATCTTGCCGCCGACCATGGGCATGATGGTCAGGGCGCCGGTGTCGTCCATGTCCAGGGCGAAGCCCTTGCCGCGCGCGGTGGCTTCCATCTTGCTGAAGATGCTGTCGCGCTTGGCCGAGAAGCGCTTGAACAGGGTCTCGTGCTTGCGGCGGTAGCTCTCCTGGTCAAAGCGCGCGGTGATGGCGGCGCGCACGTCGGCCAGGGCCTTGGCCAGGCCGGTCTTGAACACGCGGCCCTGACCCGCAGGCAGGCTCACGGCCAGGGGGCGGTCCGGGTCGTCGAAGTTGTGCAGGTACAGCCAGTCCGGCGGCACGGGGCGCTTGGCGGCCTCGGGCGTCAGGAACTGGCGCACGAAATGGGTGCGGCCGTGGCCGGGCTCGCCGGCGAGAAAGACGTTGTACTCGTTGCCGGGGATCTCCAGGGCCATGCGCAGGGCCTGCATGGCGCGGGGCTGGAAGGTGCTCTCGCCGTTCTTGCGGGCGATGCCCCGGCTGTCCGCGGGGCGGATGCTGGCCGGGTCAAGGCGGTTGCGGAGTTTTTCCGGCGGCAGGGGCCGGGCGGTGCGGCGGGGGAGCTGGTCTTTCTTGTCGGTCATGTGCGGTCCAGGATAGGGTTTCGGGCACGAACGCGTGCAGGATGGAATGTACTTGCTTCCGCTGCGAATGTCACTAGAGACGCGGTGGCGCTTTGGGCGTCAAAATCGCAAAAAAGGTTCACCTCAGGCTGGAACCTCATTGACTGGCAAGGGGGCTTATGCTAGGTGTTCCTCCTTGTGAAGAAATGAACGTCCGGCCTGGCGACCGGCTAGACGGCCGCTCCGGAGTAAAGATGTTCTTTTTCAAGCGGGACAAGCCCTCCGAGGCATTGGTGCTCTTCGGCAATGTTGCAACCATCGGGATGCAGCTGGTGGTCGCGACCTTCATCGGGTTGGCCATGGGCTACTATCTTGATGAATGGCTCGGCACCCAGCCTTGGCTGCTCATCATCTTTCTGTTGCTGGGCATCATCACGGGCTTTCGCGATGTGTACCGCGAGGCCATGCGCCTCCAGCGGGGCGCGGATGCGCAAAGCTCCGGTCCGGGCTCCGGCCCGGATGGTGATGACGCCAAAGGCGGTTCTGGCCGCCAGGGGAAATGATGCGAGAGACGCTTGTCCGAAAGATTGACGCCTTGCTGTATCGCCGGGGCTTTGCCCTGGCGGACGCGCGCAAGCTCATGCGCAACCAGATTCTTCTGGCTGCGGGCGGGTCGGCGCTGGCCTTGATGGGAACGGGGTTTTCGACTTGGGGGTTGTCTTTCGCGGCCGGGACTTTGATCATCAGCGTGAATTTTTGGTGGCTGGCCAAGGCCGCCCAGCAGCTGGTGAAGGTCAGGGACGGCGCAGTGTTTACGCTTTTGACGCTCTTTTACGGTAGGCTGGTATTGACCGGGGTCGCCATCGCCGCTTTGGTGGCATGGCTTGGGGCATCGGTATTCGGACTTTTGGCCGGGCTCTCCACGGTGGTTATAAACGCCACCCTCTGGGGGGTTCTCCAGATCAGGCACAAGGTTCCCGCCACAGGGAACGGGAAGGAGGCGTAATCAATGGCTGCAGGACTTGCACATCCGCTGACCTATTCGGTCATTCTGGACCAGCAACTCGGACTTCATCTGCCGCCGCATGTGTACTACATGTGGTTGGCCATGATCATTCTTTTCAGCTGCGGCTTCATCCTTCGCGGACGCCTCCAGCTGGTGCCGGGTGGGCTGCAGAATCTTTTTGAGACGGTCATCGGCGGACTTGAGGACTTTGTCGTCCTCAATATTGGCGAAGAAGGCCGCAAGGTCTTCCCGTTCCTGTGCGCCATGTTCATCTTCATCCTGGTGATGAACTACATCGGCCTCATTCCCGGCTGCGACGCCGCCACCGCAAACGTGAACACCAACGCGGCCATGGCCCTCTCGGTGTTCGTGTACTACAACTTCATCGGCATCAAGAAGTGGGGCTTCGGCTACATCAAGCACTTCATGGGCCCGGTCATCTTCCTGGCCCCGCTCATGCTGATCCTTGAGATCGTCAGCCACCTGGCGCGCCCCCTCTCGCTTACTCTGCGTCTCTTCGGCAACATCCGCGGCGAGGAAATCGTCCTGGTGCTGCTCTTCATTCTGGCGCCGGTGCTCGGCACGCTGCCCATGTACTTCCTGTTCATCCTGGGCAAGACCATCCAGGCCTTCATCTTCTTCATGCTGACCATGATTTACCTGAAGGGCTCGCTGGAGCACGCTCACTAAACTTGGGGAAATGGTCGTTTGACCAACACATAAATACCTTAAGGAGTTCATTGTTATGCGCAAATCTCTGCTGATGACCCTGGCTATGGTTCTGGTTGCTTCCGCTGCCTACGCTTCTGACGCCCCCGCCGCCGCTGGCGCCGCTGTCGGCCCCACCGCCGCTTGGGCCACCGCCATTGGCATGGCCGTTGCCGCCGGCCTGTGCGGTCTCGGTCAGGGCATGGGCCTCAAGGCCGCCTGCGAAGGCACCGCCCGCAACCCCGAAGCCGGTGGCAAGCTGACCGTCACCCTGATCCTGGGCCTGGCCTTCATTGAGTCCCTGGCCATTTACGCCCTGGTCGTCAACCTGATCCTGCTCTTCGTGAAGCCCCTGGGCGCCTAATTACCCAAGGCTCGTTCCTGGAATCAAGGAGGCCGCAAGGCCTCCTTTTTTCCCGGGGTTTTGTTACAAAATTCACATTCACAGTCGGTGCAGGGCCATGAAGAGCGAGCATATTCCCAAGGCTACCATCGCCCGCCTGGCCACCTATATCCAGGTGCTCTCGGAGTTCAAACGCGAGGGCACGGATGTGGTCTCCTCAGAACGCCTGGCCGAGGCCTGCTCAGTCAATTCCTCGCAGATACGCAAGGACCTCGCCTACTTCGGAGAATTCGGCGTTCGCGGCGTTGGCTACTACGTCCAGGATCTCATCACCTCCATCAAACGCTCTCTGGGCATCGACCGCGCCTGGAACTGCGGCCTTGTGGGCGTGGGCAACCTCGGCCGCGCGCTGTTGCGCCACCGCGAGTTCTCGCGCAAGGGTTTCATCCTCCGCGGCGCGTTCGACTGCGACCCCTACAAGATCGGCGAGATCGTGGAGGGCATGGAGATCGTCTGCTCGCGCCAGCTCCCGGCCAAGGTCAAGGAGCTCTCGCTGGAGATCGGCATCATCACCACCCCGCCCGAGCGCGCCCAGCGCGCCGCCAACTACCTCGTTGGCGCAGGCATCAAGGGCATCATCAATTTCGCGCCCTCACGCATCTCCGTGCCTAGCCATATCCACCTAGAATACGTGGATTTCTTCCACCATTTCTACGCCGCCGCCTTCCATATCCGTTTTGCCGAACACCAGGAATAATTCCTGTATAACCCTCTCTTGCGGTTGACAGCGCAGACAGATGGCCCGATGATATCTCATGTTCCAGAGATGGTTCCCGAGGTGTGTGCGTGCCAGAGTTTGACAAGTATCCCAAGGTGTTTTTACAGACGGGCGACTGCTATCTCGGAGTGCAGCCTACACTGGTGACCACGGTGCTCGGCTCGTGCGTGGCGGTGACGATGTGCGCCCCGCATCGCGCCATCGGAGCCATCTGCCACGCCTTCTTGCCAGACAGCGGCAAGTTCAACGCGCGTGGCAAGGATCCCCAGGTCTGCCGCTTTGTCGACACCGCCGTGGAGAGCATGCTCGCAAGCCTCATGCGCCTGAAGATCTCTCCGGATGAGCTGGTGGTGAAGGTCTTTGGCGGGGCTGCGGGCATCATGAACGGCAACCGCTGCACGCTGTACGACATCGGCTCCAGGAACCTGGAGGCCGTGCAGGAGCGCCTGGGCGACCACGGCATCCGCGTGACCCGCTCGTCCACCGGCGGCTGTCAGGGCCGCAAGCTTCTGTTTCTGACCCACACCGGCGACGTCTGGGTCAAAATGCTCCACAAAGTAAACGGGGAGATCCAACCGTGAAGAGCCTCCGCACCGTGTTTTCCTGGCTCCTGCTCTGCGCCCTTGTCTTCACCGCCCTGCCGGTCCAGGCCGAGGGCCTGCTCCGCAACCCCGCCCTGGTGCAGATCGGCGTCATCGACGCGCTGCTGGCCGGGGGCTACGACGGCTCCGTGGCCGTGCGCGAGCTGCCCCGCCTGGGCGACCTCGGTCTGGGCACGTTTGACGCCCTGGACGGCGAGATGGTGATCCTCGACGGCGTCGTGTACCAGGTGCCCTCAAGCGGGCAGGTGCGCCGCGCCGACCCGCGCGTGACCACGCCGTTTGCCCAGGTGCTGCCCTTCCGGCCCGGCAAGAGCCTGACCCTGCCCGAGAATCTCGGCCTGAAGGACCTGGAGGCCTGGCTGGACAAGGCCCTGGGCGACACCAGCCTGTTCGGCGCGGTCCGGGTGGAGGGCACCTTCACAGCCCTCAAGGCGCGCAGCGTGCCGCGCCAGACCAAGCCCTACCGGCCCCTGGCCGAGGTGGCCAAAGAGCAGTCCGTGTTCGAGTTCTCCCAGGTGCGCGGCACCCTGGTGGGCCTGCGCGGCCCGGACTATGTGCGCGGCCTGGGCGTGCCCGGCTGGCACCTGCATTTCCTCACCCAGGACCGCGCGCGCGGCGGGCATGTGCTGGACCTGACCCTGGGCTCGGGCACGGCCCGCCTGGCCACGCTGCGCCGCCTGGAACTCCTGCTGCCCGAGGCCGGGCTCGGCGGACTGGACCTTGCCCGCGACCGCACGCACGAACTCAAGGCCGTGGAGTCCTCGCGTTGAAGATTTTGATGATCGCGGTGAACGATCCCGCAGGGACGGGCATCGCCTTCTGCCGGGCGGTGAACCGCCTGGAGCGGAAGAGCCGCCACAGCTGCCGCATCGTCACCCTGGAGACGCGCTACACCCACTCCTGGGGCAAGGACCTGCACGTGCCCGACCTCCTGGGACCGGAGGGCGGCGAGGGCCTGGCTGAGTTGGAGGAACTGCTCAAGACCAGCGACGTGCTGCATTTCCACATGACCGCCGACGAGCACCTGCGCCTGGGGCCGTTTCTCCCTGCGGACTACCTCCCGGGCAAGGCCGTGGTGCACCACGAGCACGGCCACCACGACTTCCGCAGCGACCCGGAACGCTTCCGCGCCAAGTACCGGGCGCTGGGCCGCACAAACCTCCTGGTGAGCACCCCGGACCTGCTGCGCATGATGCCCGAGGCCCGCTGGCAGCCCAACCTGGTGCCCGAGCGCGACCCGCTGTTCCGGCCTGTGGAGCGCTTGTGGAGCGGCGGGCTCAAGGTGGCGCACTCGCCCACGCGCAAGGATCTGAAGAACACCGACGACCTTCTGGCCGTGGTGGACGAGCTTTCCCGCTCCGGTCTGGATGTGCGCCTGGACCTCATCGACAACGTGCCAAACGCCGAGTGCCTGGCCCGCAAGCAGGCCGCCCACGTGCTCTTCGACCACATGCAGGGCTATTACGGGGTCAGCAGCCTGGAGGGCCTGAGCCAGGGGCTGGCGGTCATCGCCGGGCTGGACGAGTGGAACCGCGCGCACGTTGCGGAGTTCGCGGGCACGGAGGACCTGCCCTGGGTTGTGGCGAGCAACCGCGACGAGCTGGCCCTGCGCCTGCGCGAGCTGGCGGGCGACTTGGGGCGCTGCCGGGAGATCGGCGCGGACTCGCGGCGCTTCGTCGAGAACCACTGGTCCGAGGCCAAGGTGGCCGGGCGTCTGGCGGATTTCTGGGAAGCATTGTAGGCTGGGCTTTGCCAAGCGCCGGGAGATCGTGTAGGCTTGGGGCGAACGTGACAACAGCGGGGGGATGCGCTGGATGATGAAGCATTTCGGACACAAGGGGCTGGTCCTGGGAGCCGTGTTCTGCGCTCTGGCCTGGGTTGGAAGCGCGCAGGCCGCAGGCTACGAGGTGCGCATGCCGGTGGAGAAGACTGTTCGTCTTTCGCCCCCGCAGGAGACGCCTGCGGCTGAGGCCGCCAAGCCCGTCAGCCCGGTTGTCGACGACAAGAAGATCGCGAACGAAAAGAATGCCGTTGCCGACAAGAAGGCTGCTGACGAAAAGAAGGCTGTGGCTGACAAGAAGGCTGCGCCGGTGCCTCCCAAGGCCGAGACTCCCAAGGCCGAAGCGCCCAAGGCCAAGACTCCTCCGCCCGCCGCATCCAAGCCCGAAGTTGTAAAGGACGAAGCAGCCAAGCCCGAAGCGCCCAAGGCCCCCCCGGCGGCCAAGCCTGCGCCCGCGCCCAAGCCCAAGCCCGCCCCAAAAATCGACCCCCTGGCGCTGGAGACCCCGCCCGCGCCCGCGCCCCACGAGCCCATCGTGCTGCCTGCGGGCGGCAACTACGCGGGCGATGTGGAGGTGGAGTTCCAGTCCGACCACGTCATCCTGCGCATAGCCACCAACGGCCCGGTGGAACGCGTGACCTTCTTTGGCGTCAAGGTGCCGCGCAAACTGGCCCTGGACCTGCACGGACCCTGGCGCAAGAAGGGGCCGCCCGTGGTGCGCTTCAGCACCGGGCCGGTGAAGAATGTCGTTGCGGGCGATCACCCGGACTTTCTGCGCCTGGCCATGGAGTTCCGTGAGGGCGCGGTGGAGCCGGACATGCAGCCCACGGTGGAAAAGAGCGAGAAGGGCGTCACCGTGACCATCCCTCTGGCTCTGCACCTTCGGCCCTAGCCGCCACGGCGGCGGGCCCCGCGCGGGACACGTCTGACCAGCCGCGCTTCGTCACCGAAACGTAACAATTCCGTGGCCCAGACGTTGCGCCGCGTGCGTAATTAACTCCGGTCGGCAGCCGCACGGCCGGGATGCGTCCCGTCTGGCGGCGCCAGGCAGAGCACGGAGAAACAATGGCCAACATCAAAGTTTCATCACAGTCCCTGGACTTCCATTACGGGACCTTCCACGCGCTGCACCAGGTGGATCTGGACTTCGAGGAGCACCAGGTCACGGCGCTCATCGGCCCCTCTGGCTGCGGCAAGAGCACCTACCTGCGCTGCATCAACCGCATGAACGACCTCATCCCCGGCGCGCGGGTCAGCGGCCAGCTCACCCTGGAAGGCGAGGACATCTACGCCTCCGGCGTGGACGTGGTCTCGCTCAGGCGTCGCGTCGGCATGGTCTTCCAGAAGCCCAACCCCTTCCCCAAGACCATCTACGAGAACGTGGCCTACGGCCTGCGCGTCAACGGCGTGAAGGACAAGCGCGTGCTCGACGAGAGCGTGGAGTCCTCCCTGCGCGGGGCCGCCCTCTGGGACGAGGCCAAGGACCGCCTGGAGGCCTCGGCCCTGGGCCTGTCCGGCGGGCAGCAGCAGCGGTTGTGCATCGCCCGCGCCCTGGCCGTACGGCCCGAGGTCCTGCTCATGGACGAGCCCGCAAGCGCGCTCGACCCCATCGCCACCCAGAAGATCGAGGACCTGATCCACGAGCTCAAGCGCGACCTCACCATCATCATCGTCACCCACAGCATGCAGCAGGCGGCCCGCGTGTCCGACCGCACAGCCTTCTTCTACCTGGGCAAGCTCATCGAAGAAGGCGACACGCGCACCATCTTCACGCACCCGCGCAACAAGCAGACAGAAGACTACATCACCGGCCGCTTCGGCTAGGGGGGCAATATCATGCAGCAGCAGCGCATCCACTTTACCCAGAAACTCGAAGAGTTGCGCATGCAGCTCATCCGCATGGCGGCCCTGGCCGAAAAGGCCGTGGCCGACGCCACCCGCGCGTATCTGGAAAACGACACCGACCTGGCCGAAAGCGTGGTCATGAACGACACCGTCATCAACGACACGGAAGACACCATCGACGCCTTCAACCTGGAGCTTTTGGCCCTGGACCAGCCCATGGCCTGCGACCTGCGCTTCATCATCGGGTCCATGCGCCTCACGGTCAACCTGGAGCGCATCGGCGACGAGTGCGTGAACCTGGCCCACCGCACCCTGTTCTTGTCCACCCGCTCTCCGCTGCCGCCCAATGCCCGCATGGAGCGGCTCTGCGCCCACGTGCAGGAGATGCTGGCCAAGGCCATCCGCTCCTTCGTGGACGAGGACACCGCCCTGGCCAGCCAAATCTGCTCCATGGACCACACAGCCGACGAGCTGTGCCTCAAGGTGCTCAAGGAAGCCATCAGCACCATGGTCGACGAGACCCGCATCGTTGAACGCAGCGTGCACGTCATCATGGCCTCGCGGCACCTGGAACGCATCGGCGACCTGGCCACCAACCTGGCCGAGGCCGTCATCTTCATCAAGGAAGGACAGAACGTGAAGCACAGGTGCAAGGGCTAAGAGAGCCTCCGGCGGCCAGGGGCCCCGCCCCTGGACCCCGCCAAGGGGCGCCGCCCCTTGGAACCCGCCAAAGGGTCTGAGGCCCTTTGGAATCCCCATAACGCGAACGGGGCTGTTCGGCGAAGACGCCAACAGCCCCGTTCGCTTTTTGTGGACCGCAAATGCCGGGGTGGTGAAACATTGTCGGCGAGATGGAAAGAGCCAAGGGCAGCGTGCCGTGGGATGGGGGCCGTGGGATGGAGGCCGTGGAGGGGAAGCTGAGCCGCAGATTGTTTCGGGCGGGTCCGCCGACCGTTGCGCGCAGAGACTGGGAGATGCCGGTGCCAGCGCAGGGTGCTCGTCAGGAGGGCGAGGTATCGAGCCTTGGCGTCTACGAAATTGTCGCAGCACCTCCGAAAATGTGGAATGTCGGTGCAGGCAGAAAATCAATACACTGGAATAGCAGGGAAAAATTATGGCTCGGTTCTTGCCTAGCCCTTGGCAAAGGGGAAACGCAATGGACACAGTGCAGACGCGATATGGAGAGATTCCGGTGGCCGGGTGCCTGGAGTGGCATTATACGGGCGTGCTCATGTCCTGTGCGCCCGCAGGCCCGGCGCTGCTGGACACGCCCTTTGGCGCGCTGCCGCCCTAGTACAGCACCGACGACCTGCGCCGCCGCACCGTGCAGGCCGTGCACTTCTACGACAACGGCACCCTGCGCCACCTGCCGCTGGAAACCCGCACCGAGATAATGACCCCTGCCGGGCCCCTGCTGGCTGAGCTGGTGACCTTCCACAAAGACGGCTCGCTCAGCCGCGTCTTCCCGCTCAACGGCAAACTCTCCGGCTACTGGACCCAGGAGGACGAGGGCCGTCTGGCTGAACCGGTGACCCTGACCACACCCCTTGGCACCATCAGCGCGCGGCTCATCGCGGCGAGCTTTCGCCCGGACGGGACCATGCGCAGCCTGACCCTCTGGCCGGGCGAGATCCTGGACGTGGTCACCCCGGCGGGTGTGCTGGCCACGCGCATCGGGGTAAGCTTCCGGCCCGATGGCTCGGTGGAGAGTGTGGAGCCTGCGCGACCGTTGACCGTGCCCACGCCCGTGGGCCAGGTGCGGGCCTATGACCTGGACGCCTGCGGCATCCACGGGGATCAGAATTCCTTGAGCTTCGCGCCGGACGGCACGGTTTGCGGCGTGGCCACCAGCCTCACGCAGCTTGTGGTCACAGGGCCGGAGGGCCGCGAGCGGCGCTTCACCCCGAAAAGCCGTGAGAGCCTCTGTGGCGACAGCGACCGCGAGCCCGTGCCCATGTGGCTGGACTTCACGCCCGAGGCCGTGTCGGTGCGCGCCGCGCCGGACGCCGAGCCCGTGGTGCTGCCCACGTTGGACCACAGTTTCCGCACCTCGCCGCACCTGGAGCAGTTTGCCAACCCCTTCGGCAAGATGGCCTGCTCGGCCTGAAGAACCTGACGAGAAATACTCGGCCTGAATGACTCGGCCTGAATGACTGGCCTGTGCCACTGGGACGGAACGGCTCGGCCCGGACAACTCGGGCTGAGCTGTCCAGGCCGGGCGCGCGGACGGGCTAGAGCATGCCCCAGAGCATCTTGGTGCCCATGATCAAAAGCAGGCAGGCGAAGATCCTCTTGAGCTTGCTCACCGGCAGGCTGTGGGCCAGCTTTGCGCCCAGCGGCGCGGTGAGGATGCTGGCGGCGGCCACCCCGGCCAGGGCCGGGAGGTAGATGAACCCGGCGTAGCCTTCAGACAGGCCGGGCAGGCTGGCGGACAGGCCGTTGACGTAGAATCCGGCGGCCCCGGCCACGGCGATGGGAAAGCCGATGGCCGCCGAGGTGCCGATGCAGGTGTGCAGGGCCACGTTGCACCAGGTCATGAAGGGCACGGACAGCGTGCCGCCGCCGATGCCCACCAGCGCGGACACGCCGCCGATGACGCTGCCCGCGCCGAACATGCCGAGGCTTCCCGGCACCTGGCGTGAGGCCTTGGGCTTGATGTTCAAAAGCATCTGCGCGGCCACGTAGTACAAGAAGACCACGAAGAAGCCGGTCAGAAAGCGCGTGGACAGAAGCGCCGCCACCTTGGAGCCCAGGAAGGTGCCGATGAGGATGCCCGGGGTGATGGCCCGGACAATGGGCCAGACCACGGCCCCGCGCTGGTGGTGCGCGCGCAGGCTCGACACCGAGGTGAACATGATGCTGGCCAGCGAGGTGCCCAGGGCCAGGTGCTGGATGTAGGCCGCGGGCAGGTTCTGGAGATGGAACACGAAGTTTAAGATGGGCACGATGACCAGTCCGCCGCCCACGCCGAGGAGTCCGGCCAGGACTCCTGCGAAGGCGCCGGTGCCGAGATAGAGCAGCCAGGCGGTGAGTGCGGTTTCCATTGGGGGGGGACCTCCGGGGGGTGGTCGGCGCGCGTCAGTCCGGGAAGCGCCAGCGCGCGCCGCGTTGGTGCAACCGGGCCTGTCTACGCCTGGCCGGGGCGGCTGTAAAGCCTGGGTGGGCGGCAGCTAGGCGCTGGTGTGCGACAGGCGTGCATTGCCACTGCGAGCGCGACCTGCTAGGGATTTGCGCATCATGTGCGGCATTTCCGGCATCCTCGACGCCACGGGCGCTCTTTCCCCGGCTGATCTGGCCGAGGCGGCGGCGCGCATGGCCGAACCCCTGGCCCATCGCGGCCCGGACGATTCCGGCCTGTGGGCCGACCCGGCCGGGCATTTGGCGCTGTCCCACCGCCGCCTGTCCATCCTCGACCTCTCGCCCCAGGGCCGCCAGCCCATGGTCAGCCACTGCGGGCAGTACGTTTTGTGCTACAACGGCGAAGTGTACAACCACGCCGACCTGCGCGCCCAGATCGAGGCCGCCCGGGCCTACTCCGGCCGCGCGCCCATCGCCTGGCGCGGGCACTCGGACTCCGAAATCCTGCTGGAGGCCCTGGCCCTGTGGGGCGCGGAGGAGGGCCTGAAACGCGCGGTGGGCATGTTCGCCCTGGCCTTGTGGGACGTGCGCCAGCGCACCCTGACCCTGGCCCGCGACCGCCTGGGCGAGAAACCCTTGTACTACGCCCTGCACCAGGGCAGATTCCTGTTCGCCTCGGAGCTGCCGGGGCTTCAGGCCGCGCCGGGCTTCGCCGCGCACGTGGACCGCTCGGCCCTGGCGCTGTACCTGCGGCTGTCCTGCGTGCCTGCCCCGCACTGCATCCTCGCGGGTGTGCGCAAGCTCCCGGCCGGGCACCTGGTCAGCGTCCGCCTGGAGGAGGCGCAACGCGGCGACCTGCCTGCGCCCCGGCCCTGGTGGTCGCTCACAGGCGCGGTGGAGGCCGGGCTGGCCGCGCCCTTCGCCGGGTCCGAGAGCGAGGCCCAGGACACGCTGCTTGGTCTGCTGCGCCAGAGCGTGCGCGGGCAGATGGTGGCCGACGTGCCCCTGGGCGCGCTGTTGTCCGGCGGCATCGATTCCTCGCTCGTCACCGCGCTCATGGCCGAGCTCACGCCCCTCGGCCCGGCGGGCAAGGTGCGCACCTTCACCATCGGCTACACCGACGCGGCCTACGACGAGTCGGCCCAGGCCGAGGCCGTGGCCCGGCATCTGGGCTGCGAGCACACCACCCTGGTGGCCGGACCAAAGGCCGCCCTGGACCTGGTGCCCAGGCTGGCCCAGATCGCGGGCGAGCCCTTTGCCGACGCCTCGCTTCTGCCCACGCGGCTGGTGGCCGAGCTCACGCGCGGGCACGTCACGGTGTGCCTGTCCGGTGACGGCGGGGACGAACTTTTTGCCGGGTACAACCGCCACGTCCACGCGCCCCGGCTCTGGGCGCGGCTGGCCGGGCTGCCGGTGGGCCTGCGCGGCGCGGCGGCGGGGCTCCTGGAAGGCGTTTCGCCCAGGGCCTGGGACCGGATTTTCAAGGCCCTGTCGTTCCTGCTGCCAGCCCTGGCCGAGCAGCGCCTGCCGGGCGAGAAGCTGCACAAGCTGGCCCAGGCCCTGCCCGCGCGGGTGCCCCCGGCCTTCTACGCGGCCCTGGTTTCGGCCTGGTCCGACCCCGGCCTGCTGGTGCCCGGCGTGAGCGAGGCCCCCTGGCCCCTGCGCCAGCCCGCGAGCTGGCCCAAGGCCGCGCTCTGCCCCCAGGGCTCCACGGCCTGGATGCAGTACCTGGACGCGGCCTGGTACCTGCCCGGCGACATCCTGACCAAGGTCGACCGCGCCACCATGAGCGTGGGCCTGGAGTCGCGCGCGCCATACCTGGACCACCGCGTGGCCGAGTTCGCCTGGAGCCTGCCCGCAGAAATGCGCGTGCGTTCGGGCCAGGGCAAGCAGGCCCTGCGTGGGCTTTTGGCGCGCTATCTGCCTCTGGAACTGTGGGACAGGCCCAAAATGGGCTTTGGCGTGCCGCTGGACGCCTGGCTGCGCGGGGAGCTCAAGGACTGGGCCCAGGCGCTCATCGACCCGGCCCGGCTGGCGCGCGAGGGGTATTTTAAGCCCGCGCCCGTGGCAAGAGCCTGGGGAGAGCACCAGTCCGGGCGCTTCAACCGCCAGTACCGGCTCTGGCCCGTGCTGATGTTTCAATCATGGCTGGAAAGCTCCGGGATTTCGGGGTAGAAGGCACCCATGCGCATCGTCATCGTCGCCGGATATGCACCGTCCCTCGTGAACTTTCGCGCGCCGCTCCTGCGCGCCCTGGTCGCTCGCGGCCACAAGGTGGTGGCCCTGGCCCCGCCGGACGAAAAAGGCAGGATGGACGCGCTGGACATCGAGGCCGCCCTGCGCGCCATGGGCGTGGAGCTCGTCCGCTTCCCCATGCAGCGCGGCGGGGTCAATCCCTGGCAGGACCTGCGCACGCTTCTGGCCCTGCGCCGGGAGTTTTTGCTGCTTCAGCCGGACCTTGTGCTGGCCTACACCATCAAGCCGGTGATTTACGGGTCCCTGGCGGCCAGGTGGGCTGCGGCCAGATGGGCTGCGGCGAAATGGGCCGCGCACGGAGCCTTTTCGGCAGCAACCAAGCCAGCAGCTCCGTCATCGCCTGAGGCGCCCGCCCTCCCAGCCAAACCGATGGTCGCCGCATTGATCACGGGCCTGGGCTACGCCTTCGGGGGCATCGAGACCGACGATGGCTCCGGCGCGTCGGTGTGGTCCGGGCGGCGCATCCTGTCCGAGCTGGTGCTGCGCCTGTACCGCAAGGCCCTGGAGAACAACCGGGTGGTCATCTTCCAGAACCCGGACGACCGCGACCTTTTTGCCCGCCTCAAACTGACGGGTCCGGGCCAGCGCGTGGCCGTGGTGGCCGGGTCCGGCGTGGACGTGGAACAATTCGCCCCGGCCCCGCCGGTTCTGTCCGGCTCGTTTGCCGGTGCGCACACCGGCGCGCCCATTTTCCTGTGCGTGGCCCGGCTGCTCTGGGCCAAGGGCGTGGGCGTATACGTGGAGGCCTGCCGCCTGCTCAAGCAGCGCCATCCCCAGGCCATCTGCCGCCTGCTTGGGCCCCTGGACAACGTGCCCGACGCCGTGTCCGAGGACATTGTGCGCTGCTGGCGCGAGGACCGCGTGGTGGAGATCCTCGACCCCGTGGACGACGTGCGCCCGCACCTTGCCGCGGCCAGCGTGTTCGTGCTGCCGAGCTTCCGCGAGGGCACCCCGCGCTCCGTGCTGGAGGCCATGGCCATGGGCAGGCCCGTGGTCACCACGGATGTGCCGGGCTGCCGCCAGACCGTGGAGGAGGGCGTCACCGGATATCTCGTCCCGCCCTTTGAGCCGGGCGCGCTCATGCGGGCCATGGCCCGGTTCATCGAGGAGCCGGAGCTCATCGTCCAGATGGGCGCGGCGGGCCGACGCCTGGCCGAGGAGAAGTTCGACGCCGACCTCGTGGTGCGCGACATGCTCGCGGCCCTTGGCCTTTCCGGGATGGCCGAGCCTTGCCCGGAGGTGGGGCAGGACTCCGGCCAGGATACGGGAGACGATGCAACCGGGGAGAATCCGTGACGGCCAAGCGCCTGCTGGACCTGGCCCTGGTGCTGCCCGGGCTGGTGCTGCTTGCGCCGGTGTTTCTCGTGGTGGCACTGGCCGTGCGCCTGAAGCTCGGCCCCGGCGTGTTCTTTTGCCAGGAGCGCCCCGGCCTGCACGGCAAGCCCTTCCTCATCCTGAAATTCCGCACCATGCTGACCGGCCCCGGCAGCGACGCCGAGCGCCTGACGCCTTTTGGCCGTTTTTTGCGGGGCACCTCGCTGGACGAGCTGCCGGAGCTGTGGAACGTGCTCCGGGGCGACATGAGCCTGGTGGGGCCAAGGCCCCTTTTGATGCGCTACCTGCCGCGCTACACCAGGGAGCAGGCCCGCCGTCATGAGGTCTTGCCCGGCATCACCGGCTGGGCGCAGGTCAATGGCCGCAACGCGCTCTCCTGGGAGGAGAAGTTCGCGCTGGACGTATGGTATGTGGACAACCGCTGCCTCGCGCTCGACCTCGCGATCCTCTGGCGCACCGTGCTGGCCGTGGCGTTGCGCCAGGGCATCAGCGCACCGGGCGAGGCGACGGTATCGGAGTTCCTGGGCACGCAGCGTCCGGAACCGGGCACAGCCCCCCATGAACGAGGCGAAGCCTCCGATTGAACATCAGGGGCGCTTCTGTTACCCCTGCGGCAGCCAACAGCTTGCCCCGGTTTTTGCAGCCATAAGGAACATCGAATGTCTGAGAAGCCTCCTGTCCGCACCAAGGAAAATTTTCTCGTCTTCGGCTCGCCCGCCCTGGAACAGGCCGAAATCGACGAGGTGGTGGCCTGCCTGAAGAGCCGCTGGATCGGCACCGGCCCGCGCACGGCCCAGTTCGAGCGCGAGTTCGCCGCGTACAAGGGCGTCCCGGGCGCCGCGGCCCTGCATTCCTGCACCGCGGCCCTGCACCTGGCCCTGGTGGCCCTGAACCTGAAGCCCGGCGACGAGGTCATCACCACGCCGCTGACCTTCTGCGCCACGGTGAACGCCATCCTGCACGCCGGAGCCACTCCGGTGCTGGCCGATGTCGACCCCGCCACCATGAACATCGACCCAAAGCGCGTGCGCGAAAAGCTCACCCCGCGCACCCGCGCGCTTTTGCCCGTGCACTTCGCCGGCCGCCCCTGCGACATGGACGCGCTCCTGGCCATCGCGGCCGAGCACGACCTCGCCGTCATCGAGGACTGCGCCCACGCCATCGAGACCACCTACCACGGCAAACAGGCCGGCACCCTGGGCGACTTCGGCTGCTTCAGCTTCTACGTCACCAAGAACATCATCACCGGCGAGGGCGGCATGGTCATCGCCAAGCGCCCCGAGGACCTGGCGCGCATCAAGGTGCTGGGCCTGCACGGCATGAGCGCCGACGCCTGGAACCGCTTCGGCGACGAGGGCTACAAGCACTACCTCGTGGTCGAGGCCGGGTTCAAATACAACATGATGGATCTGCAGGCGTCCCTCGGCATCCACCAGTTGCCGCGCGTCGACGCCTACCACGCCCGGCGCGAGGCCGTCTGGGCCGCCTACGACGCGGCCTTCGCCACGCTGCCGGAAGGCAAGAGACTGGGCCTGCCCGCGCCCCAGGAGCCGGATACCCTGCACGCCCGGCACCTCTATTCCGTCATGGTGGGCCAGGAGCACAGCGGCATCAGCCGCGACGCCTTCCTCACCGCCATGACCAAGCAGGGCATCGGCGTGGGCGTGCACTACCTGTCCCTGCCGGAACATCCGTACTATCAGCAGCGCCTGGGCTGGCAGCCCGAAGACTACCCCCACGCCATGCGCCTGGGCCGCCAGACCGTGAGCCTGCCCATCTCGGCCCGGCTCACCGACGCCGACGTGGCCGATGTCATCACCGCCGTACGCCGCGTGCTGGGCGTGGAGTAGAGCATTATCGGGGCGTTGCCCCGAACCCCACCGGGGGAAATGATTTCCCCCGGACCCCCTCATTTGCTCGCCGCGTTTTCTGCGGCGGGGACCGCCGCAGAAAACGCGGCCAAATGGGGAGTCCAGAGGGCCTCAGGCCCTTTGGCCGCCGGAGGCTATTCAGGAGCCATGCCAGTCGTTGACGCAAACGCCGCCAGGGCGGTAGAGAACCGGAAACACATGAGGCGGACACCCGCCAGGGGCCAGCATGAAGATCATCGTCATGGGTGCAAGCGGACACGGCCAGGTCGTGGCGGACGTGCTCTTTCAGATGTGGACCAAGGGCCGGGAGATGGAGATCGTCGGTTTTCTCGACGACGACGCGGCCCTCACAGGCACCAAGGTCATGGGCCTGAACGTGCTGGGCAAGCTGGCGGATCTGCCGTCCATGCCGCATGACAGCATCATTTTGGGCATTGGCGACAACGCCGTGCGCGCCCGGCTCTATGCGGAGCTGATAGGCGCGGGCAAGCGTTTCGTCACGGCCATTCATCCTTCGGCCGTGCTGGCCCCGGATGTGGTGATCAGCCAGGGCGCCGTGCTTTGCGCGGGCACGGTGATCAACACCGGTGGCCGCGTGGGCGAGAACGCCATCCTGAACACCTGCGCCAGCCTGGACCATCACAGCGTGCTGGAGGCGCACAGCCATGTGGCGCCGGGCGTGCACCTGGCCGGAAACGTCCGCGTGGGCGAGGGCGCGCTGGTGGGCATCGGCTCCTGCGCCGTGCCCGGCATTTCCATCGGCGCCTGGAGCGTGGTCGGGGCCGGCACCGCCGTGATCCGCGACGTGCCTGAGCGGACCACCGTGGGCGGCGTGCCTGCGAAGCCGCTGGCCTGAAGGCAAGGGGTGGCATGAGCGCAACCCACCATAGCTCCCCGAAGGGGCCACGACTTTTCCTCTCGCCCCCGCACATGGGCGGGGATGAGCAGCGCCGCGTGGCCGAGGCCTTCGCCAGCAACTACATCGCTCCGCTGGGCCCGCAGGTGGACGCCTTTGAGGCGGCCTTCGCCGAACTTACCGGCCTGCCGCACTGCCTGGCCCTGACCAGCGGCACCGCGGCCATGCACCTGGCCCTGCGCTGCCTGGGTGTCGGCCCCGGGGATGTGGTCATTGCCTCCAGCCTGACTTTCATCGCCTCGGTGAGCCCGGCGCATTTCCTTGGCGCGGAGGTGGTCTTTGTCGACAGCGACCGCGCCACCTGGAACATGGACCCGGACCTCCTGCGCGAGGCGCTCATGGCGCTGACCTCCGAGGGCCGCCGGGTCAAGGCCGTGATCCCTACCGACCTCTATGGCCAGTGCGCGGACTACCAGCGCCTGCTCGACATCTGCGCGCCCTTTGGCGTGCCGGTGGTGTCCGACGCCGCAGAAGCCATGGGCGCGCGGTATTATTCGAAGGCTGGGCACGGGGACGCCGCCCGCCACGGGGATGACGCCCACCACGCCGGGGCCTTCCCCGGTCTTGCGGCGGGCATCTTTTCCTTCAACGGCAACAAGATCATCACCACCTCCGGCGGCGGCATGCTGGCCTCGGAGGACGCTGAGCTCATCGCGCATGCGCGCAAGCTCTCGCAGCAGGCGCGCGATCCGGCCCCGCACTACGAGCACACGGAGATCGGCTACAACTACCGCCTGAGCAACATCCTGGCGGCCATCGGCCTGGGCCAGCTGGACGTGCTGGAGGCCCGCGTGGCCAAGCGCCGCCGCATTTTCCGCTGGTACGAGCAGGCGCTCTTTGGCCTGCCGGGGGTCTCCTTCATGCCCGAGGCCGCCTATGGCAAGGCCAACCGCTGGCTCACGGTCATGCAGATCGACGCAAAGGAATTCGGCGCCACGCCCGAGGCCGTGCGCCTGGCCCTGGAGGCGGAGAACATCGAGTCCCGGCCCGTATGGAAGCCCATGCACGCCCAGCCGGTGTTCGCCGGGTGCCGCCTGTTCTCTGGTAAAAATGGCGGCGCAGTGGCCGAGGAGCAGTTCGCGCGCGGTCTGTGCCTGCCGTCTGGCACGGCCATGACCGAGGACGATGTGGCGCGCGTGGCTGGGGTCGTCAAGAACTGCCGGCACGAAGGGCGGCACGAAGGGCGGCGCCAGGGTGGGCAGGGCCAGGGGGGGCAGGGATAAATGCTCTGCAATCCGCGCAACCTGAATTTCTACCTCATGCTCGGGGCCGACGCCCTATGCTTTGCCGCGGCGCTGACCATCAGCTATCTCTTGCGCTTCGACTTCAATCTTTCCAACGCCTATGGCGCGCAGCTCATTGGTCTGCTCAAGTACGACCTGCCGCTCAAGCTCGGCGTGTTCCTGGCGCTGGGGCTGTACCGGGGCATGTGGCGCTACACCAGTCTGGTGGACTTCTGGAAGCTCACCGAGGCCGTGGTGCTGGCCTCGGCCCTGTTCGTGGCCCTGGTGGCCTTCCGCTTCGGGTTCACCGGGTTCTCGCGCAGCGTGCTGGCCATGGACGCGCTGCTCTGCCTGATGCTCACGGCGGGCGTGCGCCTGAGCATCCGCACCATCTATGCGCGCACGGCGGCCTGGAGCAGCGCGCGGACAAACCCGCAGCGCCCGGCCCGGCGCATCCTGGTCATCGGCGCGGGCAGCCTGGGCGAGCGCCTGGTGCGCGAAATTTCAAGTTCGCCGCAGCTCAATTTCAATGTGGTCGGCTTTCTGGACGACGACCCGGCCAAGCGCGGGCGCTCCCTGCACGGCCGCGAGGTGCTGGGCGGCGTGGACGACCTGGCGCGCGTGGCCGAGGACCGGGGGGTGGAGGAGCTGTGCATCGCGGTGAGCCACGCCAGCGCGGACCAGATGCGGCGCATCGTGGACATGTGCAAGGCATCCAACCTGCCGCAGCGCATCCTGCCTGCCACCAGCGAGCTGCTTGACGGCAAGGTGGCCCTGACGCTCAGGCCCGTGGACTACCTGGACCTGCTGGGGCGCAGCGAGGCGGCCCTGGACGAGGCGGGCATCAAGGCCACCATCACCGGCCGCGTGGTGCTGGTCACGGGCTGCGGCGGCTCCATCGGCTCGGAGCTCTGCCGCCAGGTGGTGCGCTTCAAACCGGCCCGGCTGGTGCTGGTGGACCTCTCGGAATACAATCTCTACGCCATCGCCGGGGAGCTGTCCTCGGAGCTTTCGTTCACCGACTATTGCTGCGTGCTGGGCAGCGTGGCCGATCTGCCGCTCATGCGCCGGGTCATGGCCGAGCACAGGCCCGCCCTGGTGCTCCATGCGGCGGCCTACAAACATGTGCCCATGCTGGAGGAGAACCCCTGGTCGGCGGTGACCAACAACATCCTGGGCTCGCGCGCGGTCATGCAGGCCGCAACCGAGAACGGGGTGGAGCGTTTCGTGGTCGTCTCCACCGACAAGGCCGTGCGCCCCACCAGCGTCATGGGCGCGAGCAAGCGCGTCACTGAGCGCCTCATGGCCTGTTTCGCGGGCAGCGCCACGCGGTTCATGGCCGTGCGCTTCGGCAACGTGGTGGGCTCGTCCGGCTCCGTGGTGCCGCTGTTTAGGCGGCAGATCGAGCGCGGCGGGCCGGTCACCGTGACCCACCCGGAGATAACCCGCTACTTCATGAGCATCTCCGAGGCCTGCCAGCTCATTCTGCAAGCCGGAGCCCTGAGCCAGGCCGGGGGGCACCAGGGCGGCGAGATCTATGTGCTGGACATGGGCGAGCCCGTGCGCATCGTGGACATGGCCCGCGACCTGATCCGGCTTTCGGGCAAGGAGCCCGGCGTGGACATCGACATCGTGTTCACGGGGCTGCGGCCCGGCGAGAAGATTTTCGAGGAGCTCATCACCGAGGGCGAGGGCGTGGTGCGCACTGAGCATGAGAAGATCATGGTGTTGGGCGGCACCCTGGGCGCCGATCCCTCGGACCTGGCCTGCGTGCTGGAAGAGAGCCTGGCGGAGCTGGAGGCTGCGGCCCAGGCCCAGGACGGACAGGCCATCCGTGCGCTGCTCATGCGCCTGGTGCCGGAATACGCCCAGCCTGCATGCGATAGTTCGGGAGACGGCCAGTGCGGCGGCAAGTGAAGCGCGTTCTGTTCGTCCTGGTCCAGGTGGGCATCATTTCCGCCTGCGTCTTCTACGCGCTCAAGTACCTGGATGTGCCGCGCGTTTTGGCCGCGCTCGCACAGGTGCCCGTGTGGAAGGTGTTTTGCGTGTTCCTGTTCCAGGCCTCCCTGGCCTGGGTGGCGACTCCGCTCCGGATCTACTTCCTGTGCCGCTTTGAGCCGCCGCTGGCGACGGTCGTCCAGGCCCTGGGCCTGGGCCAGTTCCTGAACCTGATCCTGCCCGCCAAGCTGGGCGAGGCGGCCAAGCTGGCGCTGTTGCGGCGTGTGCTGCCCGACGGCCTGGCCGGGGCCACGGAGATCGTGTTCTGGGAGCGGTTTTTCGACTTGAACGCCCTGCTGACCCTGGCCCTGATCTCTGGGGCGCTCATGGGCAGCACCACCTTTTCCGCGCCGCTGGGGCTTCTGGTGCTGGGCATCTGGGGCGCGGTGTTCGCGCTGGAGTACTGGTGGCCCCTGGTGGAGCGGCTCATGGGCCGACTGCCCTGGCCCCGGCTCACCGCCTATTTTTCCGGGATCGCCACCGCCCTGCAACACCGCCTGAGCCTGCGCTTCGCCCTGTCCATGGGCGGGCTGACCCTGATCCTCTGGGGGGGCGAGGTGCTGATGCAGGGGATCATGCTGAGCGTGGCCTTCGGCTTTGACCTGACCCCGGCGCAGATCCTTGTGACGGCGGTGGTGGGCATGGCCGGACTGTCGGCCCCGGCGACGCCGGGCAGCATCGGCGTGTACGAGGCGGCCATGGTGGCCTCGCTCACGGCTTTTGGCCAGCCCAAGGAGGAGTCCTTGGCGGCGGCGCTCTTGATGCACGCCATCATGATTCTGCCGGTGCTGTTGATTGGCCTGTGGGCCATGCTGAGCGTGGGCTTCCGCGCGGCCCTGCGCCTGAGTGAGACTGCGCCGGATAAGTAGGGGTAACCCCCTGCGCCGTTCATGAAAAAGAGCCGGCAGGTTGCCCCGCCGGCTCCAAGCCTGTTGGAATAAGACCTCGCGGCTAGCCCAGCCGAACCAGCCCGTAGTTCTTCTTGCCCTTGCGCAGCACAGCAAAGGCCCCATGCGTGGCGTTGACCTCGCCCAGGAAGTCATCAGCCGTGAGGACGCGCGCGGCGTCCGCAACCTTGTCGCCGTTGAGGCTGATGGCCCCGGCCTGGATGTCCTTCCTGGCCTGGCCCTTGGACGGGCAAAGCCCCAGGTCCACCAGCATTTGCGGCAGGTCGGGCAGGGCGCTGAAGGCGTAGTCGTGGGCGGGCGCGGCTTCCAGCGCTGCCGCGAGGGTGCCGTGGTCGAGGGTGCGCAGGTCGCCCTTGCCGAACAGGGCGTCGGTGGCGGCCAGCACCTTCAAAAGCTCCTCCTCGCCATGGACCATGATGGTGACATTGGCGGCCAGCGCCTTCTGGGCGGCGCGCTCCTGCGGGGCGCGGGCCAGCTCGGCCTCCAGCCCGGCGATTTCTTCCTGCGAGAGGAACGTGAAGTACTTGAGAAACTTGATGACGTCCGAGTCCTCGGTGTTGATCCAGTACTGGTAGAAGGCGTAGGGGCTGGTGAGCGCCGTGCTCATGAAGATGGCGCCCTTTTCGCTCTTGCCGAACTTTTTCCCCGAGGCCGTGGTGATGAGCGGGAAGGTCAGCGCAAAGGCATCGCCCGCCTGCTTCTTGCGGATGAGCTCCGTGCCTGCGGTGATGTTGCCCCACTGGTCGCCGCCGCCGATCTGCAACCGGCAGCCGTGCTCGCGGCAAAGATGGTAGAAGTCGTACCCTTGCAGGATCATGTAGCTGAACTCGGTGTAGGAGATGCCGGTCTCCTCGCGCTCGATGCGGCCCTTGACCGAATCCTTGGCCAGCATCCAGTTCACGGTGAAGTGCTTGCCCACGTCGCGCAACAGCTCGATGGCGCTCATCTTCTTGACCCAGTCGTAGTTGTTCACCACCCAGGGCTTGGCCCCGGTGTTGCGCTCGAAAAACGCCTCCACCTGGCTCTTGATGCGCTCGGCCCGGGCGTTCAGCGCGGCCTCGTCGGAAAGCTCGCGCTCCTTGTCCTTGCCCGAGGGGTCGCCGATGAGCCCCGTGGCCCCGCCGAGCAGGAAGATGGGCTTGTGCCCGGCGCGCTGCATGCGCACCAGGGCCAAGAGCGGCACGAGGTTGCCGATGTGCAGGCTCTCGGCCGTGGGGTCAAATCCGCAGTACATGCTCTGGCCGGGGGTGGCGAGATACTGGCGCAGTCCGGGCTCGTCAGAGACCTGATGCACCAGGCCGCGCCAGGAAAGTTCGTCAAAAATATTCACGTGCTAGCTCCTGTCAAACATTGAACCGCCAGGCGCGGATGGCCAGCGCCCGGCCGTTTTCGTCGTCGATGTCGAGGATGGCGCCGGTGAGCGCCACGGGGCCGTCGGCCACTTCAAACCGTTCCGGGGCCGCAGTCAAGAACTTCCGCAGGATGGGCTGGATGCTCATGCCCAGGCAGGAATCCACCGGCCCGCACATGCCCAGGTCGGACATGAAGGCCGTGCCCTGCTTCAGCAGGCGCGCGTCCGCCGTCTGCACGTGGGTGTGTGTGCCCAGCACCGCGCTCACGCGGCCATCCAGAAACCAGCCCAGGCTCGCCTTCTCGCTGGTGGTCTCGGCATGAAAATCGATGAGGCGGATCTTGACGTCCGGCCGTGTCTCGTCCAACTCGGCGAGGATGGCCTCCGCCGCGCGGAAGGGACAATCGATGGCCTGCATGAACGTGCGGCCCATGAGATTGATGAGCGCAACTGGCGCAAGGCCGGGCTTTTGCAACACCGTGAAGCCGCGTCCGGGCATGCCTGGCGGATAGTTGGCCGGGCGGATGAGCCGGGGTTCGCGCTGCATGTACGAAGGCATGTCGCGGTACTTCCAGATATGGTTGCCGGAGCTCAAGCCGTCCAGACCGGACGCGAACAGCTCGCCCGCGCCCTCAGCCGTCAGGCCCAGGCCGCCGGAAGCGTTCTCGGCGTTGGCCAGGACCATGTCCAGGGCCTCGGCCTCGCGGATGGCAGGGAGGTGCTTTTTGACGGCAGCACGGCCAGGTCGGCCCACGATGTCGCCCAGGTACAGGATGCGCATGGGGAGTGCTTACGTCAGGAGGGGACGCGGGGCAAGAGGCAGGGGCGTCCGCCCGGCCTTGGCCAAGTGGACGCCCCTTGCGTGTGTGCGTGTGGGCTAGGCCTTGGGAACCTTCAGCCCCAGGGCCTTGGCCACGCCTGCGCCGTAGGCCGGGTCGGCCTTGGCGCAGTTGCCGATGTGCCGCAGCTTGATCTCCTTGGGCGCGTCGCCCATGGCCCGGGCCGTGTTCTCGAAGAGTACCTGCTGTTGGGCCTTGGTCATCAGCCGGAACAGGGCGCCGGGCTGGGAGTAGTAGTCGCTGTCGTCCTCGCGGGCGTTCCAGTGATCTGCGGCTCCGGAGAGCGCGAGCGGCGGCTCGGAGAAGTCCGGCTGCTCTTGCCATTCGCCATAGCTGTTCGGCTCGTAGGCCAGGGTGCTGCCGTGGTTGCCGTCCACGCGCATGGCCCCGTCGCGGTGGTAGCTGTTAAAGGGGCAGCGGGCCGTATTGACCGGGATGAGGTGGTGGTTGACGCCCAGGCGGTAGCGCTGGGCATCGCCGTAGGAGAACAGCCGCCCCTGGAGCATCTTGTCAGGCGAGAAGGAGATGCCGGGCACCACGTTGGCCGGGTTGAAGGCCGCCTGTTCCACCTCGGCGAAGTAGTTCTCAGGGTTTTTGTTCAGCTCCAGCACGCCCACTTCCATGAGCGGTGCGTCCTTGTGCCGCCACACCTTGGTCAGGTCAAAGGGGTGGTAGGGCAGGGCCTTGGCCTGCTTGTCGGTGAGCACCTGCACAAACAGGGTCCAGCGCGGGAACTCGCCCTTTTCGATGCTCTCATAGAGGTCGCGCTGGTGACTCTCGCGGCACTTGCCCACCAGGGCCTCGGCCTGGGCGTCGGTGAGGTTCTTGATGCCCTGCTCGGTTCTGAAATGGAACTTGCACCAGAAGCGCTCGTTCTTCTTGTTGATGAAGCTGAAGGTGTGGCTGCCGAAGCCGTGCATGTGGCGGTAGCTGGCGGGTATGCCCCGGTCGCTCATGACCACGGTGACCTGGTGCAGGGCCTCGGGCAGGGAACTCCAGAAGTCCCAGTTGTTCTTGGCGCTGCGCATGTTGGTTCGCGGGTCGCGTTTCACGGCATGATTCAGGTCAGGGAATTTCAGCGGGTCGCGCAGGAAGAATACGGGCGTGTTGTTGCCCACCAGGTCCCAGTTGCCTTCTTCTGTGTAGAACTTGAGGGCGAAGCCGCGGATGTCGCGCTCGGCGTCGGCAGCTCCGCGCTCGCCGGCCACGGTGGAGAAGCGCGCGAACATCTCGGTCTTTTTGCCGACCTTGGAAAAGATCTTGGCGCGGGTGTACTTGCTGATGTCCTTGGTCACGGTGAAGGTGCCGTACGCCCCGGAGCCCTTGGCGTGCATGCGCCGCTCCGGGATGACCTCGCGGTCGAAGTGCGCAAGTTTTTCAAGAAACCAGACGTCCTGCAAGAGCTGCGGCCCCCGCGGTCCGGCGGTGAGCACGTTCTGGTTGTCCGGTACGGGCGCGCCCGCGTTGGTGGTGAGCTTTTTTTTCGCCATGATGTGCCTCCTGTTGCGTCCCTGGGGGGAACATGATGTTTAGGAAGTAGCGTATTCCATATCACAGGTGGATATTTCGGCAAGAGAGCCGTGCAAACCTTCTCGCCATGAAGACAATGATTATCTTTAGATAATAACTATTGTCAACATGGCGGGGCAAAAAAAAGGGCAAGGGCGAAAACCCTTGCCCGCAGAGAAGGCGGGAGGAAGTGGTCAGGATCAGGCGCCCGCTCCAGGCAGGGCAAAGCCCTTGGTGGTGCCGCCGGTGGTGCTGGGAGTGCCTGCGATGCGCGACAGATAGGCGTCGCCCAGCGTTTTGATGTGCCCGGCCACGTTGTCGAAGTGGTTGAAGTGTATCTGTTCCTCGTCGATGATGGCCTGGAAGAGGTTCACGCTGATGTTGTCGCCGCACTCGCGGCAGACCTGCAGGAACTGGTTGTAAGCGTCGATGGTTGTGTCCTCAAGCCCGGCGTCGAAGACGAAGATCTTGCGCACGTCCTGGCCCTTGGTGATCTTGCCGTCGCCTGCGGTGGCAGGCTCGCCGCCCAGTTCCTTGATGCGTTCGGCGAACATCTCTGCGTGGCGCATCTCGTCGATGGCGATGAGCTTCATGTTGGCGGCCATTTCGCCGTAGTCCATGTTGTCCAGGTTGTAGTGCTGGTTCATGTACTGGGTGATGGCGGTGAGCTCCATGGCCCGCGCCTTGTTCAGCACTTCCAGAACCTTGGCCTTGCGTTTTTCCCTGCTTTCCACTGCCATGACAGGCACCTCCGTGCGTATTGGGTTCATTGGCTTGAAAAAGTCTGTGAATCCACTGTATGCACATTAGGAAATTGCGCGGACCCAGGCAAGGGCTGACGTTTCTTCTCAGGACTCCTTGCGGCAGGCCGGGCAGAGGCCAAAGAGGTCGAAGCGGTGGGCGCTTACCGCGAAGCCGGACTGCCCGGCCAGGCTGGCCACCAGTTCGTCCAGCTCCGGCCCCTGGCTGGGCGGGTCGCTGATGGCCCCGCAACCGGTGCAGATGAGATGCGGGTGCGACTTGGGCCTGCGGCCGTCGTAGCGGCTGCCCAGCTCGCCGAAGCCCAACTCCAGCACCTCGCCCTGTTCCTTGAGCAGATGGATTGTTTTGTACACCGTGGCCAGGCTGGTGGTGGGAAACTCCGCCAGGATGGCCGTGTGCAGCTGCTCCACGCTGGGGTGGTCGCAGCGCGTCACCAGCTCGCGCACGATGGCCACCCGCTGCGGGGTGAGGCGCAGGCCCTGGGCCTTGAGCCGGGCGAGGAGGCCGTCGAGGCGGGTGGTGGCGTCAATGATGCACATGCAAACAGTATACGGCAGGAACTTTGACTGGGCAAGGGAGGGGGCGGCGGCTGCCCGCAGGCGCAAAAAAGGCCGGAGCGGCAGCGCGCCCCGGCCTTTTGCCGGCAAAGTCTCGTCCGGCTATTTCGCGTAGCCCACGGCCCGCTTTTCGCGGATCACGGTGACGCGGATCTGGCCGGGGTAGGTCATGTTGCTCTCGATCTTGGCGGCGATGTCCTTCACCAGGATGTAGGTCTGCTCGTCGGGCACGCGCTCGGCGTCGACCATGACGCGCACCTCGCGGCCGGCCTGGATGGCGTAGGCCTTGCTGACGCCGCCGAAGCTGGTGGCGATGCCTTCCAGCTCCTCCAGGCGCTTGACGTAGTTCTCAAGCAGCTCCTTGCGGGCGCCGGGGCGGGCGCCGGAAAGCGAGTCCGCGGCCTGCACCAGGGTGGCGATGGCCGTCTGCGGGGGCACGTCCTCGTGGTGGGCCTGGATGGCGTGGATGATCTCCTGCACTTCGCCGTGCTTCTTGGCCAGGTCCGCGCCGATGACGGCGTGGGGGCCTTCGACCTCGTGGTCCACGGCCTTGCCCAGGTCGTGCAGGAGGCCTGCGCGCTTGGCCATCTTCTCATCCAGGCCGAGTTCAGCGGCCATGATGCCGCACAAGAAGGCGACCTCGATGGAGTGCTGGAGCACGTTCTGGGAATAGCTGGTGCGGTAGTGCAGCTGGCCCAGCAGCTTGACGACCTCGGGGTGGATGCCGTGCACGCCCACGTCGAAGGTGGCCTGCTCGCCGATCTCGCGCAGCTTGACGTCCATCTCCTGCTCCACCTTGCGCACCACTTCTTCGATGCGGGCGGGGTGGATGCGGCCATCGTGGATGAGACGCTCAAGGGACTGCTTGGCCACCTCGCGCCTCAGCGGGCTGTAGGCGGAGAGGACAACGGTCTCGGGCGTGTCGTCGATGATCAGGTCCACGCCGGTGGCGGCCTCCAGCGCACGGATGTTGCGGCCCTCGCGACCGATGATGCGGCCCTTCATCTCCTCGCTGGGCAGGGTCACGGCGGTGACGGTCTGCTCGGAGATGTAGTCGCCCGAGTAGCGCTGGATGGCCAGGGAGAGGATCTCCTTGGCCTTTTTGCTGGCGTTTTCCTTGGCCTCGGTCTCGATGTTGCGGATCATGCGCGCGGCCTCGTGGCGGGTGCGCGACTCGACCTCGGTCATGAGGCGTTCCTTGGCCTCCTCGACGGTGAGGCCGGAAATTTCCTGGAGCTTGCGTTCGTGGGTGTCGGCCACGGCCTCCAGCTCTTCCCTCGTCTCGGCCAGGGCCTTCTCCTGCTTGATGAGGCGCATTTCGAGCTCCACCACGCCGGATTCCTTCTGGGCGACCTTCTCAAGCTTGCTCTCCAGGCGTTCTTCCTTTTCCTGGAGGCGCGACTGCTCGCGCTTGAGGGCCTGGTCGCGGTCCTTGAACTCTTCTTCTTGTTCCTTCTTCAGGGTGAAGATTTCGTCCTTTGCCTGGAGACGGGCTTCCTTGCGTGTGGCCTCGGCCTCCTTGCGGGCCTCCTCCACGATGCGGGTAGCGAGATCCTGCGCGTCCTGGTGACGCTTTTTGCTGACGTAGGTGCTTAAGTAGTAGCCGCCCACAAGCCCTATGATAAGGGCTACTGCGTCCAGGGCGATGAGCAACAGGCTGGAATCGTTCATGCGCTGCTCCCTTCCGGTTATGTTGACAGGCCTTGACGGGCCTGATTCGTGCGCGGCGCAACGCGCCAAAAAGCGACGTCACCCGCGCGGGTCGTGCTGCGTTGTCGGGAGCTTTTGGGGAGGGCAGTGGACGTTTATGCGGAGGGGGAAGGTCTGTCGGGCCGCTCAAAGCGAGCATAATGACCCGTGGGCTATATGTAGCCCCGGGGTGCCGTGTTGTTCTGGAGTTATGAACCTCGCTAACGAGGTGGGCTCCACCGGCTGGCCGTCAGGCTCCCCGCTGTATGGCGGGCATGCACACGGGCTCACTCTGGCAGATCCCTTTTGATGCTTATTGGCTCAAAAACTCAAGAGCAATCACGAACTCCCCAGGGTTTCTCCCGTTACATTCCCCTATGCGCAAGGCCTGAGATCCGGCCTATTGTTGCCTCTCCAAGAGCTCCTGCATCCGGGCCTCCAGGCCCTCCAGCCGCTGGCGGAGTTCGAGAAAGTCATCTGCTATCCCGAGGGCCAGAAGCGTGAGCAGTTTCTCCCTGCTTATATACCGTCCATCCCTGCTCAGCTCATTGAAGCGTTCTTCAAGCAGGGCCTGGGCTGAATGGATGCGTTTTTCGTCCGCATCCGTCTTGAACGAGAGCTCCAGTCCATTGACCGTTATGGTGTAGCGAGGCATGGCGCTTGTTTCGCCTTACCGCTCTTCGAGCGATGCCTGCACCTTCACCAGAAGGGCCTCGATGCGATCCTGAACCTCTCGCCGTTTGCTGGCCTCGGATTCTTTTTGTTCGGCCAGGGTCCGATTTTCCTCTTCCAATTGGCGGACGCGCTCCAAGAGCTGTTCAAAGCGTGCCTCCAACCTTTCGATGAGTTCCATGAATAGACCTTATCGCCTTCCGGCACCAAAATCAAGGTTTCTTGCTGCGGCCCGGAAGATTGCTCTGCCGTGCCCGGGCGATGCCCAGGGCCCCGTCCGGAACGTCCTTTGTGATGACCGAGCCCGCGCCGACAATGGTATTCTCGCCCACGCGCACCGGGGCCACCAGGGCCGTGTTGCTGCCAATGAACGCGCCCGCGCCGATGTCCGTCTTGTGCTTGTTCACGCCGTCGTAGTTGCAGGTGATGGTGCCTGCGCCGATGTTGGCGCCGGCCCCTATGGCGGCGTCGCCGAGGTAGGTCAGGTGGTTGGCCTTGGCCCCGGGCCCGAGCACGGCCTTCTTCATCTCCACGAAATTTCCCACCCGCGCGTTTTCCATGAGCAGCGCCCCGGGCCGCAGGCGGGCATAGGGCCCGGCAATGGCTCCGGCCTCCAGGTGTGCCGATTCCAGGTGGCTGAACTCGCGTACCTCGCACCCTGGGGCGATGATCGAGTCGGTGAGCTGGCAGAAAGCGCCCACCCGCGCCCCTCTCGAGATCCTGGTCGCACCAAGGACGCGGCAGGGGCCTGTGAGCTCCGCGCCGGGCTCGACCACGGCAAAGGGGCCGACCACGATGCTCGCGCTCTGGTGCAGAATGGCGCCCGAGGACAAGAGCCGGGCCACGATGTCCGCGCGTAGGGTTTCCTCAGCCTGGGCCAGCTCCAGCGGGGAGTTGATGCCCATGAGCGTGCCTGCGTCCTCGCGCCTGAGCGCGTGCACCCGCAGCCCGGCCTCCACGGCCAGGGCCACCAGGTCGGTGATGTACAGTTCACCGGCCCTGTTGGCGTCGGTGATGGAGAACAGGAAGTTCTCCATGGCCGCGATGTTCAGGCAGAAAAGTCCGGTGTTGACCTCGCCGGTGTCCGGCCCGTCCCGGCCGGGGTCGTAGTCCTTGGCCTCCACGATGCCCGTGACCTCGCCAGCCGAACCACGCAGCACGCGGCCGTAGGCCCCTGCCTCGGGCAGCACGGCGCTGATGAAGGCGAGATCCGAGCCGAGCCTGGTTGTCTCCAGCAGATCCTCCACGGCCTCGGGGGTCACCAGCGGGGTGTCGCCGTTCAAAACCAGGCAGTGCGTCGCGCCGGAGGCGCGCACCCGATCCCAGGCCACCTGCAGGGCGTGCCCGGTGCCCAGCTGCCGTTCCTGGAGCACAAAGCCCTCAGCCAGCTCGGGGTGGGCCTTGCGAACCTGATCCACGCCGTGCCCCACCACGGTCAGCACCTGCGCGGCCGCGCCCTTGGCGGCGTGGGCCACCAGGCCGAGCATGGTCTCGCCAAGCAGGGACTGGAGCACCTTGGGCTTGTCAGAGTGCATGCGCGTGCCTTTCCCGGCGGCCAGGATGACGGCGATGGTGTTCTGGTGGGGCATGGTCTCTCCTGGCAGCGGTGCTGCGCGCGTTTGCCCCCGTGGGGGGCGGATGAAAAAAAGGCAGGCCGGATGAGCCCGGCCTGCCTTGGTTTCTCAGACGTCCTGAGCCTTTAAGCGGCGCAGGTGCGGGATGCTAGCACGTTCCGGCTCTGTCCCCGGAGTTGCGGCAGCTCAAGCGGGCCAGGGAACGACGCAGCGCGGCCTGGGCACGGGCATGGTCGATCTTGTCCTGGGCACGGGCGAGACGCTGCTGGGCACGCTCCTGAGCTTTGCGGGCGCGTTCCAGGTCGATGTCAGTCGCCATCTCCGCGGCCTCGGCCAGGATGGTGACCTTGTCAGGGCTGACCTCGGCAAACCCGCCGGACACAAAGACGTAGTGCGTCTTGCCTGCGTCCTTGTAGTACAGGTTGCCGATGCCCAGCGCGGACAGGAAGGGGATGTGGTTCGGCAAAACACCGAACTCGCCCAGCGCGCCGGGAGCTCCGACATAGTCAACGTCCTGCGAGAGGACCTTGCGGTCAGGCGTTACGATTTCAAGCAGCAGCTTCTTGGACATGGCACACTATCCTTGCTTGGCTTTTTCCAGAGCCTCGTTGATGTCGCCAACCATGTAGAAGGCGCTCTCAGCGATGTCGTCATGCTTGCCTTCGATGATCTCCTTGAAGCCCTTGATGGTGTCTTCAAGTTTGACATAGCGGCCGGGCTTGCCGGTGAAGGCTTCGGCCACGTGGAAGGGCTGGGACAGGAAGCGCTGGATGCGGCGGGCGCGGCCGACGAGGAGCTTGTCGTCGTCGGAGAGCTCGTCCATGCCCAGAATCGCGATGATGTCCTGGAGTTCCTTGTACTTCTGGAGGATCATCTGGACATTACGGGCGGTGCCGTAGTGCTCCACGCCCAGGACCAGGGGGTCCAGGATGCGGGAGGTGGAGTCCAGCGGGTCCACCGCGGGGTAGATGCCCAGCTCAGCGATCTGGCGGGAAAGCACGAGGGTGCCGTCCAGGTGCGAGAACGTGGTGGCCGGGGCCGGGTCGGTCAAGTCGTCGGCGGGCACGTAGACGGCCTGGACCGAGGTGATCGAACCCTTCTTGGTGGAGGTGATGCGTTCCTGCAGTTCACCAAGGTCGGTGCCCAGGGTCGGCTGGTAACCAACCGCCGAAGGCATGCGGCCGAGAAGTGCGGAGACTTCCGAGCCCGCCTGGGTGAAGCGGAAGATGTTGTCGACGAAGAACAGCACGTCCTGGCCTTCCTCGTCACGGAAGTACTCGCAGCAGGCGAGAGCGGTCAGAGCGACGCGAGCGCGGGCTCCCGGAGGCTCGTTCATCTGGCCGTAAATAAGCGCGGCTTTCTCGAGAACGCCGGCGTCCTTCATTTCGTGGTACAGGTCGTTTCCTTCGCGGGTGCGCTCACCAACACCGGCGAACACGGAGATGCCGCCGTGCTGCTTGGCGATGTTGTTGATCATCTCCATGAGGATAACGGTCTTGCCGACGCCTGCGCCGCCGAAGAGGCCCATCTTGCCGCCCTTGGGGAAGGGGATCAGAAGGTCGATGACCTTGACGCCCGTCTCCAGGACTTCAACCTTGGTGTTCTGGTCGACGAAGGCGGGAGCCAGCGCGTGAATGGGCATGAGCTTGTCGCTCTTGATCGGGCCCATTTCGTCCACCGGGCGGCCGACGACGTTCATGATGCGGCCGAGCGAACCAGCGCCGACCGGAACCATGATGTTCTTGCCGGTGTCGGTGGCGTCCATGCCGCGGACGAGACCTTCGGTGGCGTCCATGGCGATGGTGCGGACAACGTTGTTGCCGAGGTGCTGGGCCACTTCACAGATGAGGTCCGGCGCGTCGGTGTTGTTTGGATTATTGATCTGCAGCGCATTCAAGATGTGCGGCAGCTTGCCCTCAGGAAATTCGACGTCCACGACGGCGCCGATGACCTGAACGATTTTACCCACGTTTGCACTCATTTCTTTGGCCCCCTTTTACTTCAGCGCTTCAGTGGCGCCGACGATGTCCATAAGGTCTCTGGTAATGGCAGCCTGGCGCGTCTTGTTGTAAAGCAGCGTCAGGGCATTGGTCATGTCGTCACAGGCGCGCGTCGCGTTGTTCATGGCGCTCATGCGAGCGGCGTGTTCACTGGCCGACGTGTCGAGCATGCCGCGATAGACCTGCACCTTGATGAAGCGGGGCAGGAGTTCCGCCAGCAAGCCTTCGACGGAAGGCTCGTAGACGTATTCCTTGCCGCTGCTTTTCACTTCAGGCATGCCCGTCTGGTCGCCGCTGATGGGCAGAATGGTCTGCACCACCGGCAGCTGCCGGGCCATGCTGATGAACTCGCCGTAGACCAGGACCACTTCGTCCAGCGTGCTGTCCAGGAAGGAGTTGATGAGCTCCTGTCCAAGCTTGCTGGCGAGGGTGAAGTCAAAGCTGTTCATCACATCACGGTACTGAACCAGAATCTCGTATTCAGCCTTGCGGACCGCATCACGGCCTTTCTTGCCAACGCAGTAGAACTTCACGTTCAGGCCCTGGGCCTTCTTCTCAGCGGCCAGCTTGAGCGCGGCCTTGATCAGGTTGACGTTGAAGCTACCGCACAGGCCGCGATCTGAAGTCACGAGCACAATGCCAACGGTCTTTTTTTCTTCGCGCTTGGCCAAGAGCGGATGGACCGACTCGTCCGCCCCGGCTGCCAAGTCGCCCAGCATCTCGAAAAACTTCTGCGCGTAAGGCTTGAACCGCTCAATCCGGCTCTGCGCGTTGCGAAGTTTCGCCGAGGCCACCATGTTCATGGCCTTGGTGATCTGCTTGGTCTTCTTGATAGCGCCAATCTTTGTTTTGACATCCCTCAGGGAAGCCATCGCACCCTCCTGCGCCGCTAGGCGCGGAAGCCCTTCTTGAACTCGTCGATGGCGGCCTTGAGGCGACCTTCGATGTCAGCGTCCAGGGCCTTTTTCTCGAGGATGTCCTTCAGGATGTCGGCCTTGGAGTTGCGCATGAACTCGAGCATCTCGGTCTCGAACTTACGCACGGCATCCAGGGGCACTTCGTCCATGTAGCCGCGGGTGCCGGCGTACAGCGAAGCGACCTGCTCCTGCACCGGCATGGGCTGGTACTGGGGCTGCTTCAGCAGTTCGACCAGGCGGGCGCCGCGGTTGAGCTTCTGCTGGGTGGCCTTGTCCAGGTCCGAGCCGAACTGGGCAAACGCGGCCAGTTCGCGGTACTGGGCGAGGTCCAGGCGCAGGGTGCCGGCGACCTGCTTCATGGCCTTGATCTGGGCGGCGCCGCCGACGCGGGAGACCGAGAGGCCGACGTTGATGGCCGGGCGGATGCCGGCGTTGAACAGCGCGGGCTCCAGGTACACCTGGCCGTCGGTGATGGAGATGACGTTGGTCGGGATGTACGCGGACACGTCGCCGGCCTGGGTCTCAATGATCGGCAGGGCGGTGAGCGAACCGGCGCCCAGGCCGTCGTTGACCTTGCAGGCGCGCTCCAGCAGGCGGGAGTGCAGGTAGAAGACGTCGCCGGGGAAGGCTTCGCGGCCGGGCGGGCGGCGGAGCAGGAGCGACATCTGGCGGTAGGCCACAGCCTGCTTGGACAGGTCGTCGTAGATGATGAGCGCGTGCTCACCCTTGTCGCGGTAGTACTCGGCCATGGTGCAGCCGGAGTACGCGGCGATGAACTGCAGCGGCGCGGGCTCGGAAGCGGTGGCGGAGATGATGGTGGTGTATTCCATTCCGCCGTAGCGACGCAGGGTGTCGGCCACGAGCGCGACGGTGGACTTCTTCTGGCCGATGGCCACGTAGAAGCACTTCACGTCGCCGCCCTTCTGGGCGAGGATGGCGTCGATGCAGACGGCGGTCTTGCCGACCTGACGGTCGCCGATGACCAGCTCGCGCTGACCGCGGCCAACAGGAGTCATGGCGTCGATGGCCTTGAGGCCGGTCGCCATGGGCTGGTGGACGGACTTACGGGCGACGATGCCGGGGGCCTTCAGCTCGACCGGGCGGGTCTCGCTGGAGGCGACGGGGCCGAGGCCGTCGATGGGCTGACCGAGCGGGTCGATGACGCGGCCGGCAACGGCTTCGCCAACGGGCACGGAGAAGATCTTGCCGGTGCGCTTGACCGGGTCGCCTTCCTTGATTTCGGTGCATTCGCCGAGCAGGGCGACGCCGACGTTGTCCTCTTCGAGGTTGAGCACCATGCCCATGAGGCCGCCGGGGAACTCCAGGAGCTCCATGGCCATGGCGTTTTTCACGCCATGCACGCGCGCGATGCCGTCACCGACGTACAGAACCGTACCGGTTTCGCTCATCTCGACGCGGGACTCGTAATTCTGGATTTGTCCCTCAATGATTTTGCTGATTTCTTCCGCTTTGATCTGCATGGCCCTACTCACCCCTCTTGATGGTTTCTTTCAAAATGTTCAGCTGGGCGCGCAGACTGGCGTCGAGCACGCTGTCCCCGATCTGCAGCACGAGTCCGCCGAGGATCTCGGCGTCCGTACCATAGTCCAGGACCAGCTTCTTGCCGGTCTGCTTCTCCAGCCGTTCTTTCAGCTCCACCTTGCGGGAGTCGGAAAGCGCTACGGCGGTGACCAGCTTGCCGGAAACGATGCCGCTGGCGTCGTCGAGCATGGCTTTGTAGTCCGCAGCGATTTCGGGGATGGAGACGAGCCGGTTCTTGTCCGCCAGCAAGTTGGCGAAGTTGGCCATGGCTCCGGTGAGCCCCAGCTTCTCCGACATCTGCTTCAGGACGGCTTTCTTCTCCTCCACGCTGAAGACCGGGTTCTTGAAGAACCGCATGGCCTCCGGCGCTCCCGCCATTGCCTCTGCCAGGTCGGCGAGCTGCTTACCGTAGGTCTCAAGCTCGGAGGAACCCTGCTTGCTGCCTACGGTGAACAGCGCCTTGGCGTACCTGCGCGCGACGATGTTCCCGCTCAATTGAGCACCACCTTTGTTAAGTATTCATCCACGAGGCGCTCATGGTCCTTATCGGTGAGCTTTTCCCGTACGATTTTCGTCGCCTGCTCGATGACCTGGTCGGCGATCTCGCCACGGACGCGGTCAAAGGCGGCCCTGGCTTCGTTCTCGGCGCTGGTCTTGGCCTGGAGCTGCATGGTGGCAGCGTCCTTCTCGGCCTTTTCGATGATGGCGGTCTTGATGGCTTCGCCCTGGGTCTTGGCCTCGGCCAGGATGGCGGCCTTCTCCTGCTCCAGGTTGCGGATGCCCGTCTCGACGTCCTTCAGCTTCTTCTCGGCCTCGACCTGGCGAACCTCAAGATCTTCGAGGTCCTTCTTGATCTGGGCGCGGCGTCCGCCAAAGAAGGAGGCGATCTTCTCGCCCGCGAACTTGTAGATAAGGAAGATGAAGATGATAAAGTTGACGATGCGGAACGCGTAGTTCTTCCACGTTTCCGCGTCGATGCCGTGGCCCGCTTCGCCGCCGCTGGCGTATGCCACCGCGGCAAAGGCCAGAACGCCGATCAGGCTCAAAACTGTATGTCTCGCGACTTTCAAAATGTTCCCCCTCCTTCTTCCTGTCGGCTTAAGCCTGGCCGAGAATCTTGGCCGTGGCCTTCTGCGCGAATTTCTCCACCTCGGAAGCGAGAGCCTGCTTGGCTCCGGCCACCTGGGCGGCGATCTCATCATGGGCAGCTTTCAGGGAGGCGGCGACCTCCTTGCCAGCGGCGGCCATGATCTGCTGCTCTTCGCCAGCGCCAGCGGCGCGCAGCTCTTTGCGCATCTCAAGTCCTTCCTGGCGCGCGGCGTCGATAGCCGCCTGGTAGCTCTTGAGCTTCTCGTCGGCGTTCGCGTTGAAGCCTTCGATCTTGCCCACCTGGGCGGCCATGAGGCTGTTGCGCTCCTGAATCTTGTCCCGGATGGGGCGAATCAGCAGGAGGTTCAGACCCACGATGGTGATGAGAAAATTGACCAACTGGATTAAAAACGTTTTATCGAAATCAATCATGAGCAGCCCCCGGCACGTTGAAATTGGGATTGTGAATTTTAGTCCAAAGTCAGAGGGTGCCTACACGATTGACAGAGACCTGTCAAAGGCTTTTTTCATTTTTCTCGGCTCCTTTTGACTTGATTACCCTTGCGCGACAAGGGGTTCCATGTCTCTGGCGGAAATCTCTTTTTGTGGAAGAAATGTGAAAATCAGAGCGAAGCGCCTTGCGCTGGCGCGCTGACGCCTGGAAAGATTCGGGCGAATACCACCCTGAGGGCAGGCTCGCCCGGGGTCAATTTTGCTTGAACAAAAAGCGGCGCATGGAGACGTTCAAGACGAGTCCGAGCAGGCTGAAGTTCACCAGCGTGGCGCTGCCGCCGTAGCTGATGAAGGGCAGGGGCACGCCGACCACGGGCATGAGCCCCAGGACCATGCCCATGTTGATCAGCACCTGCCAGAAGAAATAGAAGAACACCCCGGCGGCCAGGTAGCTGCCGAAGGGGTCCTTGGCGTCGCGCGCGACCATGGCGATTTGGTAGAGGAAGGCGCAAAACAGGCTTAACAGGATCATCATGCCGAAAAAGCCCCATTCCTCGCCCAGCACGGCCACGGCGAAGTCTGTGTGCTTCTCCGGCAGGAACCGGAGCTGGCTCTGGGTGCCGGCCATGAAGCCCTTGCCGAAGATGCGCCCTGAGCCCATGGCGATCTCCGATTGCAGGATGTGGTAGCCAGAGCCCAGCGGGTCCGTGGCCGGGTCGAGGAAGGCCAGGATGCGCCGTTTCTGGTAGTCCTTCAGGCCGAACCAGCCCAGGGGCAGCAGCAGCGGCACCAGCACGCACAACGTGCGGAAGAGCCAGGGCCGGATGCCCCGGTAGAGCACCAGCCCGCCGAGCAGCAGCAGCACGAGCATGCCCGTGCCCAGGTCCGGCTGCTTGATGACCATGAGCGTGGGCACCAGCCCAAGGCCCAGGATGTACGCCAGGCGTTTCAGGTTCAGGCGCTCCGGCTCGGTCGAGAGTATTCGGGCGCCGAGGAGCAGCACCGAGAACTTGGCCAGCTCGCTCGGCTGGAAGCTGAACAGGCCGAAGTCCAGCCAGCGCCGCGCGCCGTAGATGGTCTTGCCCAGGAAGGGCACCGCCAGGAGCAGGAGCAGGGTCACGGTGTACAGCGGCCAGGCCACGGAGGACAGCCTGCGGTAGTCGAAGCTCATGAAGGCCACCATGCCGAACAGGCCGATGGTGCCCCAGATGATCTGCTTTTGGTAGTAGGGCTCCACAGACACGCCCTCGCCCAGGCGCACTCCGCTGGCGGAGTAGAGGTTGAGCACGCCGACAAAGAACAGCGTGGTCAGAAGGCCCACCAGGGGCCAGTTCACGTGGTAGAGCATGCGGCGGTCGATGGGGCTCATCGGACGGTCTCCGGTTCGTGCGGCACATCCGGGAACTGCGGCTCCACGGCATCCACGACCACGCGCGCCGCAGGCTCCGCCGGGCGCTCGGCCCCGGCCACGTCTCGTGGCGGCAGCTCCTTCTTGCCCAGGAACAGGGCGTCGAGCATGGCCTTCACCGCCGGGCCCGCGCCGGAAGCGCCGTGCAGCCCGTGCTCCACCATGGCCACCACCACGAAGCGTCTGCCGTCCTTTTCGCCAAACCCGGCCATCCAGGCGTGGTCGCGATACTTGTAGGGCACGTTGTCGCCCATGCGCTTGAGCTCGTCGGTCAGGCGCACCACCTGCGCGGTGCCGGTCTTGGCGCCGACAACCACTCCCGGAGTGAGCACCCGGCGGCAGGTGCCGTGGGGGTCCTCAACCGTGGCGACCATGGCCCGCTTGATCATGGCCGCGTGCTCCGGGGCCAGGGGCATGGTGCTTTGGACCTCAGGCGCAATGCCGCGCATGAGCTGCGGTTTCAAGACCTTGCCGCCGTTGATGAGCGCGGCGACGAGGCGTGCGATCTGCAGCGGGGTCGTGCCCGTGTAGCCCTGGCCGATGGCCAGATTCAGGTCCTCGCCCTTGGTCCAGCGCACGCCGAAGCGTTTCTGTTTCCACTCGCGCGAGGGGATGAGCCCGGCCTTCTCGTGGGGCAGGTCGATGCCGGTGGGCACGCCCAACCCGGCCAGCTTGGCGTAGGCGCTGATGCGGTCCACCCCGAGCTTCATGCCGAGCTTGTAGAAATATACGTCGCAGGACTCGACCAGGGCGCGCTGGAAGTTGACGGAGCCGTGCCCGCCGCGCTTCCAGCAGCGGAAGACGTGGTTGCCCAGGGCCAGTTCACCGGTGCACTGCACGGTCTCACTCGTGTCGATGGCCTTCTCGTGCAGGGCGTCCGCGGCCATGAGCAGCTTGAACACCGAGCCCGGCGGATACACGCCCTGGGTGGCGCGGTTCTGCAGGGGGTGCATGGGGTTGTCGCGCAGCTCCGCCCACTGGGCCGAGCTCAGGCCCGTGGTGAAGGTGTTGGAGTCGTAGGTGGGTTCGCTGACCAGGGCGTGGATTTCGCCGCTGTCCGGATCCATGACCACCACGCTCCCGGCCTTGCCTTCAAGCACCTTGTGCCCCAGCTGCTGGAGGCCCAGGTCGATGCTGAGGAAGACCTCCTCGCCGGCCTTGGGCTCGCGCTGCAATTCCTCAGAGAGCCTGCGCCCGGAGACGTCGACCTCGATGAGCCGTCTGCCCTTGGTGCCGCGCAGGCGATCGTCCAGGCGGTTCTCCAGGCCCTGCTTGCCCACGAAGTCGCCCAGCGACAGGGTGGGGTCGGCCTGCATCTCGGCCTCGTTGGCCTCGGCCACGTAGCCGAGTACGTGGGAGAGCAGGTGCCCGTAAATGTATTTGCGCCGCGTGCGCGAGAGGATCTCCACCCCGGGCCAGCGCAGGCTTCCGCCCTCGATCATGGCGATCTGGTCGAAGTCGAGGTCCGGCGCCAGGGTCAGGGCCTCGAAGGGTTTCACCTTGGGCTTGTTGCGGGTGTAGATGTCCTTCAGGCGGTCCGCCGGGATGCCCGTCCACTCGGAGACCTTGGACAGGGTGGCGGGGATGTCGTCGCAGTCCTCGCGCACCAGGCCGAGCACGAAGGCGGGCTCGTTGACGGCCAGGAGCTCGCCGTTGCGGTCGCGCAGGAAGCCGCGCGGGGCGAAGATGTACTCGGTGCGCAGTTGGTTGTTGCGGCTTTTCTCGGTGAACACCTGGCCCAGGTGGATCTGCAGGTACCACAGGCGCACGGCGAACAGGCAGAACAGCCCGAAGATCAGGCATTGCAGCAGCCCCACGCCAAGGCGGGGCGGCTCCTGGCCGTAGGCGCTATGCAGGTTCTTCATGGACCCTCTTCAGCCTGTCCGGGAACATGGTGGCGGCGACATACCACAGTATCGGGTACAGCACGGCCTGGAGCAGGCATTCGCCCAGCACCCGGCCAAGGGGGAAGGCCCGCATCTCAAGCACGGCCATGAGGTAGAGCAGGAGCAGATGGGCCAGGCCCAGGGTCAGGCCGAGCAGGGCCTGGAACTGCAGGCTGTCGGGGTCGAGCAGCCAGCGGCCCACGGTCAAGAGGGCGAAGAGGATGGTGTACCAGAGGATGGCGTAGCCAAAGGCCAGGCCGCCCGCGCCCTCCTGGATGGCGATCCAGATCACGGTCAGCAGTATGGTGGCGCCGGGCTTTTGCCAGCGCAGGGAAACGGCCAGACCGGGCGCGAAGAAGTCCACGCCGGGCAGCATGCTCTGCCCCCAGATCCCCAGGATGGTGAAGGCCATCCACCAGAGCGACGCGAGCATGGGCTATTCCCACAGGGCGCGGGAGTCTTCTGGCCGTACCGCGCGTTTGAGCAGGAGCACTTCCTCCAGGCGGGGGATGTCCACCAGGGGTTCGGCCTGCACGTCCATGAACAGGGTGGCCTCCTCGCGGCGCACGGCTGTCACCTTGGCCACGGGCAGGCCCTTGGGGTACACGCCGTCCATGCCGGAGGTGACGAGGATTTCGCCGGGCTCCAGGGTGCTTTTGAGCCCCACGTACTTGACCACGAGCTGCTCGCCCGCGCCCATGCCGTAGACGACTCCTGCGGCGCGGTTGTCGCGGCCGACAACGGCCACGCGGCTGGCGGGGTCGGTCAGCAGCAGCACAGTGGCCACGGAGAAGCCCGCGCGGTAGATGCGGCCCACCACGCCCTCGGTGCAGAGCACGGGGGTGTCTTCCTCAGCGCCGGAGAGCGTGCCCCGGTCCACCAGGATGGTCTCCAGGATGGCCGTGGGGCCCACGCGGTGGGCGATGACCCGGGCGCCTTCCCTGTTCCAGCCCGGGGGCTCGGGGAAGCCCAGAAGCTTCTCCACCCTGGCCGTGGCCTCGGCGCGTTCGCGCAGGGTCATGGCCTCCAGGCGCAGGGTCTTGATTTCCTGGCGCAGGGCTTCGTTTTCCTGCTTCAGGCCCACCAGGGACAGGTAGCGCTCCACGAAGCCGCCGACGGCGTCTCCGAGCCAGTTTCCAGGCCTGAGCACAGCCCCAACGCTGTCCAGCCCGGAATAGGTGCTCATGCGGGTCAAGAACCCGGTGCGCAGATTCCAGGTGTACAGGGCCAGGTAAAAGAAGAGCCCGGCAACAAGGAAGAAGGCGACACGCTTTGGATTCACATCAGTCCGAGGTCACTTCCCTGTAGAGGTCGAGGCATTCGAGCGCCTTGCCCGAGCCGAGCACCACGGCGGTGAGCGGGTCGTCCACCACGGTGATGGGCAGCTGGGTCTCATGCTGCAAAAGCTTGTCGAGACCGCGCAGGAGCGCGCCGCCGCCGGTGAGCACGATGCCGCGGTCGACGATGTCGGCGGCCAGCTCGGGCGGGGTCTGCTCAAGGGCGATGCGCACGCCCTGGACGATGCCCTCCACCTGCTCGGAGATGGCGCCGCGCACTTCCTCGGCGGTGATGATGCGGTTCTGGGGGATGCCGGTGACGAGGTCGCGGCCGCGCACCTCCATCTCGCTGGCGCCTTCCACGGGGTACGCGCTGCCGATGGTCATCTTGATCTCTTCGGAGGTGCTCTCGCCGATGAGCATGTTGTACTTGCGCTTCACGTGCTGCATGATGGCTTCGTCCATCTTGTCGCCGCCGATGCGCACGCTCTTGGCGTAGACGATGCCCGACAGCGAGATGACGGCGATCTCTGTGGTGCCGCCGCCGATGTCCACCACCATGTTGGCCGTGGCCTCGGTGATGGGCAGGTTGGCGCCGATGGCCGCGGCCATGGGCTCCTCGATGAGGTAGACCTCGCGGGCGCCAGCGCTCTGGGCGCTTTCCTTCACCGCGCGCTTCTCAACCTGGGTGATGCCCGTGGGCACGCAGATCATGATGCGCGGGCGCACCAGGCGGCGGGAATTGTTGACCTTGGAGATGAAGTGCCGCAGCATGGCCTCGGTGACCTCGAAGTCGGCGATGACGCCGTCCTTCATGGGGCGGATGGCCACGATGTTGCCGGGTGTGCGGCCAAGCATCTTCTTGGCCTCGGTGCCCACGGCCAGCACGACCTTGCCGCCGCGCGAGTCGCGCTTCACGGCCACCACCGATGGCTCCGAGAGCATGATGCCCGAGCCCTTTACGTAGACCAGCGTATTCGCGGTCCCCAGGTCGATGGCCAGGTCCGTGGAGAAGTACTCAAAGAATTTATCGAACAATTTAGCCATAAAGCCCCCGGTTCTTGATATATTTGGTGGCCGCCGTTAGAGTGGTGAAGCGGCGGCGATAAACTCTGACAGCTGCAGAACAGCACCTCGTACCAAAAGAAGTTCCGGCAGGCAATACATGAGCAGCAACCCCGGCCCGGCAGATCCCGCGCGTTTCCACTCCCTGGCGGCGTATTTTCGGGCGCGCTTGGGCGGGGCCGCCCGCAAAGTGCCGCTGGACGCCGGATTCTCCTGCCCGAACCGCGATGGAACTATTTCGCGCGCGGGCTGCCTGTTCTGCAATCCGGCCGGCTCGGGCACCGGCCTTCTTGCTCAGGGTCTTGGCCTGGCCGGGCAGTGGGAGTTCATGACTTCGCGCCTGCGCGTCCGGTATCCCGAGGCCAAGCTTTTGGCCTACCTGCAGTCGTATAGTAACACACACGCAAGCATCGCCCGCCTGGGCCAGGTGCTGGCGGAAATTTCGGCCCTGCCCGGCGTTTCCGGGCTGTGCATCGGCACGCGGCCCGATTGTCTGGATGTGGAGCCTGACGGAGAGGGCGGTTGTGCGCGCCTGGACCTGCTGGCCTCCTTCATGCGACAAGGAGAGGGAGGGGCTGGCCTTGATTTCGTCCAGCTGGACCTGGGCCTGCAAAGCGCCGACGACGCCGTGCTGGCGCGCATTGGCCGGGGGCACGACGCGGCCTGCTTCGCCCGCGCAACCCGCGCGGCGGCAGCGCGGGGGCTGGCCGTGTGCGCGCATCTGGTGCATGGCCTGCCCGGAGCCGACCCGGACGACCTGGCCCGGTCCGTAAACTTTCTGAACGCCCTGCCCGTGGCCGGGGTCAAGTTCCACAATCTCCTGGTCTGCCGGGGCGCTGGCCTGGAGGCCCTCTGGCGGAATGGGGGGCGGCCGGGCGGCCCGTCAGGCGGCCTGTCTGAAGGATATGCTCCGCCGGAGCAGGGGGACTATGTCCAGGCCGTGGTGCGGGCGCTTGCGCGGCTGCGGCCCGACATCTGCGTGCAGCGCCTGGCGGCGGACGCGGCCCCGGGTGAGCTGCTGGCCCCGGACTGGGCCAGGGACAAGAACGCCACGCTCCAGGGCATCCGCGCCGAGCTGGTGCGCCAGGACACCTGGCAGGGCAGGGACGGCTTTTGCCCGGACACCATGCCCGATTGGGACGGCTTGCAGAACGGAAACGGCCAGCCCGCAGCGGGCGCAGGCCCAGGGGAGGGGACATGAGCGCGAGGACCAAGGACGCGGCCGGGCAGGCCGGACATTCGGAGCGTATGGAACGGCTGGCCGCGCCGCCGCTTGAGCTGACCCTGCACTGGCGCGGCGGGCAGGTGGCGCACCTCACGCTGGGCAAGGCCGAGGCCAAGTCCGGTGCGCCGACATTGCCGCCGGACGCCAGCCCCGAGGCCCGCGCCGTGCACCAGGCCCTGAAGCTGCTGGCCGCTGGCAAGCCTGCGAAATTTCCGGACCTGCCGCTATGCTGGGACGCGCTGCCGCCCTTCACGGCGAACATCCTGCGCACGCTTTACGAGCAGGTGCAAAGCGGCCAGACCGTGACCTACGGCCAACTGGCGGCGCTGGCCGGGCATCCGGGCAAGGCCCGGGCCGTGGGCCAGGCCATGGCCCGCAATCCCTGGCCGCTTGTGGTGCCCTGCCACCGGGTCTTGGGTGCGGGTGGCGCGCTCACGGGCTACACCAACCCCCACGGCCTGGATCTGAAGGCGCTGCTCCTGGCGCTGGAGTCCGGCCAGGGCGCGAAAGGCTAGGGCCGGGCCGTGGCCTACGCTTTCCGCCTGGACGACGTGCGGGTGGCCTACATCCGCATCTCCCGCGCGGACCTGCCTTCTGAGGGGCTGGCCTTTGCGCTGCGCCTGGACGGGCTGGAGCAGCCCCTGGGCCCAGCCGTGCTCAAGCAGGACACCCTGTCCATCAACGACGAACTTTGCGGCATCGAGCGCATCCTCCAGCGCGCCAGCAACCGCCAAGTCTCCCTGGTGGTGCGCGGGGCCAAGGGTGAGGTCGAGAACGGCATCCTGCACGAGGAATTGGTGCTCTTTCACCACTCCTTCTTCCTGCCCTTTGTGGATTACGTGAAGGCCATGCCCGTGGGCGGCGGCCCCGGCGCGTACGAAAAGCCGGGGCTTCTGGCGGCCTTCACCCACGCCTGCGACGACAACGACATGCTGCGCTTCTGGGAGGCGCACCACGCCAGGCTGGCGGGGCACAAGAACCTGTACGTCATCGACCACGGCTCAACGGTCTCGCCCAGAAGCGTGCTGCACCCGGACACCAACGTGGTGCCCTTGCCGCGCGGGGAGACCGACCACGCCAACATGGCCCGGTTCTGCGGCCACTTCCAGCGCTTCCTGCTCTCGCAGTACAGCTTTGTGCTGCACACCGACGCCGACGAGCTGCTGGTGTTCGAGGACGGCGAGGCGGCCCTTCTGGCGAAGCTTGCGGGCGGAGGGTTTGCAGGCATCATTCAGCCCGGCCAGGCCTTTGACGTCATCCACGACACGCGAGCCGGGAATCCTGCCGCGAGTCCTGCGGAAGCCCCGCTCCGGCAGGGCGAGCTGATTTCCGCGCAGCGCAGCCTGATGCTGCCCGCCGAGGGCATCTACAGGAAGCCGGTGCTGGCGAGCGTCTCGGCCAGCTGGCTGGAGGGCTTTCACCTGGTCTACGAGGAGCAGAGTGTGCGCGAGGAGCCGGGCCTGTGGCTGATGCACCTGCAAGCCGCCGACTTCGGCCTGCTGCTGGACAAGAACCGCAGGTGGAACGCTCTGCGCCAGACCGAGGCGGACTTCAGGCGTTGCCCGCAGAACGGGCGGCCCGGCGATAGGGACTCGTTGCGGCAATGGTTCGCCGAGGCGTATGCGGATGAGCGGCTGAGGCCGCTGCCGGACTGCCTGCGCGGGAAATTCTAGGGGAGCGCAAAAAGACCGCCAGCGCTGCCGTCCGAATCAGGGCGGCAGCGCTGGCCTTTTTGTCAGACGACGAGGTGGCTGGCGCTCACGATGACGACGTCAGTAGTGGCGATGGCACTCGTGCCGGTGTCGGCGATCATTTGCGCCGCGTTTGCTCCGGTCTGCCCGTCGTCGTCGTACATGAGCTTGATGTGGTTCGTGTCGGTTGAGTCCACATACCAGCAGGCCGTGTTTGAACCAGCGTATGCGCCAACACTCCCAAAGACATGGCCAGTGAGCGATGCTGTGTTGTTGTAGCCGAAGTTGCCCTCGGCGTCGGTCTTGTAGAACGCCAGCTTGTCCGACCCGCTGGTGAAGTTGGTGATGGTGTCGCCGCCCTCGGCCTGGGCCTTGTAGATGAACATGTCGGCGAAGGAGGTCGCGCCGGTGAGGGTGTCGGCCCCGCCGCCGCCGAAGATCTTATTCGTGTAGTCATTCGCCGACGCGCCGGAAGCGGAGTTGCTGCCCACGATAAGGTCGCCCTGCGCACTGCCGCGGATGTACAGGTAGCCCTGGGTGATGCCATTGGCGTCGAAGCTCAGGCTGCCGGTAAGGGCCGAGCCGTCCACGCTGACAGTGTGGATCATGCTCATGGCGTTGCAGTTGTACAGGGGGTCGCCGATGGTGGCCACATCGGTGAACAGGCTGTTGCCGGGCGCGACGTTCGCGTTCACACCTTCCAACACGATGTGCTCGAAGCCGCTGACCCCGTCCAGGTCGGTCTTGACGGCGCTGCTGTCGCCGTTGGCGTCGATGAAGCGCAGGGTGTCGTCCCCGCCGCCGCCGACCACCGTGTCCGTGCTGGTGAGGTTGTTGTTCATGTTCAGGCTGTCGTTGCCCGAGCCGAGGGTGATGGCCGTGGTCGTGCTGCCTGCTAAGACGGTGTCGCCGTGGTTGGAGCCGTAGTAGCGCTCGATGTCGTACAGCGTGTCTGCGCCGCCGTAACCGTTGGCCGTGACCGAGCCGCTGTTCAGGTTCGCGGTGACGGCCCCGGTTGCGTTGCCGTAGCTGACCATGTCGTTGCCGCCATCGCCGTGGAGGTGGTTGCTGCCTGCGCCGCCGTTGATGGTGTCGTCGCCGTCGCCGCCGTAGATGGTGTCGTTGCCCGCGTTGCCGTGGAGCACGTCGTTGTCCGCACCGCCGTCGAGGGAGTCGTTGCCCGAGCCGCCGTAGATGGTGTCGTTGTCCGCGTTGCCGTAGACGGTGGCGTCGCTGGTCCAGGAAGTCAGGGTGATGGAGTCCTGTCCGCCGCCGCCCTTGATGACCTCGATGCCGGAGAATGCCTGGGTGTTGGCTCCGAGGAGGCTGAAGGTCGCAGAACCGGCTTGGTCGACGCCGCCGTTGATGGTGAGGGGGTTGTCGTCGGTGAGTGCAGAGAGGTCGAAGATGTCGTTGCCTGCGCCGCCGTATATGCTGTCGTTGCCGTCGCTGGCGATGAAGGTGTCGTTGCAGTTGCCGCCGTAGAGGCTGTCGGCGCCTGCGCCGCCGTCGATGGTGTCGTTTCCGTCGCCGCCGGAGAGGCTGTCGGCGATCGAGCCGCCCTTGAGCACATCCGCCCCGGCTCCGCCGGTGACGTAGAAGTAGTCGTAGCCTGTGGCCACGGTGGAGGCGTCGAAGGAGAGGCTGGTGGTGGCGCTGCCATTTACAGTAATGTACTTATCGTTCCCATTGCTGCCGCCCACCAGGGTACCGGCCAGGGCGTTGGTGATGATGATTGCGGACGCCGCAGCGCCCAGGGTGATGGTCTCCACGCCCGTCACATTCGTGAGCTCGTCGGTGGAAAGCCCATTGTCCGTGTAGTACAGGGTGTCCGCGCCGATGCCGCCGTCGATGGTGTCAGCTGCGGTGAGGTTGACGTCCATGTAGATGACGTCGTCGTTTTCGCCACCCTGGATGCTGTCGTTGCCGGTTCCGGCGGTGAGGATGTCGTTGCCGATGCCGCCGCTGAGGGTGTCATTTCCGGCGCCGCCGTCCATGACGTCGTTGCCTTCCTCGCCGTTGAGCTGGTCGTCGCCGTCACCGCCGTTGATGGAGTCGTTCTCGAACCCGCCGGTCAAGATGTCGTTGCCCAGGCCACCGCTCAAGACGTCGTTGCCAGCGTCTCCGTAAATGGTGTCGTTGTCCGCGCCGCCGTCGATGGTGTCGTTGCCGTCGTCGCCGTGGATCTCGTCCTGGCCCGTGCCGCCCTCGATGAGGTCGGCTCCGCCCCGGCCGTAGATCGTGTCCGCCCCGCCGCCCCCGTGGACGATGTTGGCCGAGTCGTTGCCGTAGATCGTATCGTTGTAATCGCTGCCGTAGACGTTGACGATGTTCGCGGCCACGGGGGTCACCCCGGCCTCAAAGGCGTTGGAGTAGGAGCCTTCGGCCCAGTCCACGTGGTTCGCGTTGGACTCGTAATAGGGCGAGTCGCGGAGGGACGCTTCGCTCGGATTCTGGTCCGTGGGGGCGAGGTCCACGTGCTGACCTTCGCTCTTGTTCGTCAGGCTGATGGAATTGTCTGCGGTGATGGTCGTCACGGTGTCGATGATGGTTTGCGCTATCTGGCTGATGATGGTGCCGGGATCGGGGCCGGTGGTCGGTCCGGTGGGGTCGGTGAAGCCGGGATTGCCGGGATTGCCGCTATTGCCGGGATTGCCGCTATTGCCGGAATTGCCGGTGTTGCCGGTGAGCTGGTTGATGTTGAAAATCGTGCCCTGCGAGAGGTCCAGGGGCGTACCCTGGAACTGCTGGCCCTGCTGCTGCCCCTGTTGGGCGGCCAGCTCGGCAGCGGCCTTGGCGGCGGCCTCGGCCAGGGCCTGGGCCTGGAGCGCAGCGGCGGCTTCTGCTGCGGCCTTGGCGGCCAGCTCGGCAGCGGCCTTGGCCTCGATGGCGGCCTTGGCTGCGGCCTCTGCGGCGGCCTTGGCAGCGGCCTCGGCAGCGGCCTTGGCGGCGGGGTCACCCCCCTTTTCGGCTTCTGCGGCGGCCTTGGCGGCGGCCTCGGCAGCGGCCTTGGCCGCGGTCTCGGCGGCGGCCTTGGCGGCGGCGTCGGCCTGGGCGGCAACGGCTGCGGTCTGGGCGTCCTTGACCTGGCTCTGGCCCGCGCTTGGACCCGTGGAGATGGTGTCCGTGGGCGCGCCCTGCTGGATGCCTGTTTCCGTCAACGCGTTGTAGTATTTGAATTCCTGCGGTGTCATGATCAGCACCGGACCGGCGCCGAACTTGCCCACCTCGACCTTGACGCCGGACTGGGACAAGACCTGGAAGTTCCCGCCGCCCAGCGGCTGGACGATGACGGGCTTGCCGTCAAAGACCATGACCAGGTGGTTCTCATTGCCCTGGCCCTCGCCCGGGCCGGGGATGGTGTGCGCCGTCTCCGTGCCGCGGATGCCGATGGTGGCGAGCGGGCTCTGCATCTTGAAGGATTCGGGGTTGTGCTTGACGATCTCGCCGGTGACGGTGCGGAAGGTGCCCTGGGCCAGCTTGAAGAGCACCTTGCCGGTGCCCTTGCTGGCGTCGAAGACGTACTGATCCAGGCTGACCTTGGAGGCTTCGCCGACGTTGAGGACGGTGTGATCGAGGAACTCGATGGACCCGGCCGAGCCCTTGGCCGTGGTCAGGGTATCGCCCTTATAGACGTGGTCGCCCTGGTGCAGCCCGCGGCTGCCCTCGGGCCCGCTGGCCGTCATTTGGCCCTGAACAACCTTGGCGATGCCGATATCTTGAGCCATGGCTCACCCGCTTTGCTGGATAGACGTTGCCGAGGTGCTTCTCAAGGCAAGGGGGAGAGCCGAAAGCACACCGGAGACAAGTTACAATTTTCATTAATAAGGGTGAGGTGAACTGTCAAGAGCCGAGCAAAATCGGACTGTGCCTTTTGCCCGGCGTTGCCGTGCTATTTTACCTGCTTCTTTGACTTGGATTTTTTCTTGGCCTGAGGTTGGGCCTTGGCCGTGGAGGCTTTGGATTTCTTGGGTTTGGTAGCGGCGTGCTTGGCAACTGTCTGTCCCTTGGCGCGCGTGCTCTTCTGCACCGAGGCTTTGGGCTTCCTGGCCTTGCGCGTGGAATGTGACTCGTACAGGGGCGCCTTGCCGATGCCGAGGAAACCGGGGTGCACGCCCAGCTCGCCGGAGGCCTGGGCCCAGGACTTGCCCTCCTTGCGCAGGGCCTCCACCTGGGCCGTGCTGATGCCCGACACATGGGCCAGAGCCTCGGCGCGGGTGCGCTCCAGGCGTTCTTCCGAGGCGGCCAGGGCCTCGGCGGTCCGGCGGGCGGCTTCGCGGTCGCCGCTCTTGTGGAGCTTCCAGGACTCCTCGCGCAGCCGCGCGTTCTCCTCCAGTTCGGCATCCATGTGCTTGAGGACCGGGTCGTCGCTCACTGCCAGGGCCGGGGCGGGCAGGGCCAGGGCGGAGCAGGTCAGGACGCCTGCGATAGCACCGGTCAAAAGGAAGGCTGTGAACCGTGAACGTGTCATCATATCTTCTCTCCGCAAGGGTCGCGAGGTTTGTTTCCGGGGCCTGGGGTCAGTGGGCGCCTGATGTGTCTGACGTGTTTGGCGCGCCAGGGGCTGTTCCGGGCGCAGGGTGCCAGGCGCAAATACAGGCCAGGGCCAGCACTCCGGCAGTGGCCGGGGTGTGGAGCGCCGGGGTCAGTGCCGCCAGCACCAGGGTGGCGAGCAGCAGGCCGAACCCGAAGCGTCTGCGGCCATGCAGGGTGCAGGCCAGCAGTCCGGCCAGCGCCAGGCCCGGCCCACCCGCGCCCCAGGCCGCGAGCAGCCGGAGCCAGGACGAGGGGATGTCGAAAACCGACACGGCGAGCCCAGCGGCTTCGGGGTCCCAGTCCAGGCCGCCGGTGTCCGGCATGGCCAGGGCCATGGGCTCACCCAGGGGCAGGCCATGCAGCCAGGCGAGGGGCTGGACCCGGAAAGCCTCCAAGAGGGCGGTCAGGTGCCAGGTGAGGCCCAGCTCGTCGCCACTGCCCAGGGGCATGCTCAGGGTGCGCGCCAGGGGCAGGGCCAGGGACATCCAGATGCCCAGCACGCCCGCGCAGAACAAGGCCAGGCGTTCATGCAGGGGGCCGCGCTCCAGAAACAGGACGATGAGCGCGGCCGCGGCCAGCCCGGCGCGCGAGGAACTGGCGAAGAGCCCGGCCAGGATGAGCCAGCGGGACAGGTTGTGCGTGGGCGCGGCGGCGGGGCCGGGCCCGGGCCACGTCTTGGGCGTGGCGGCGGGCATGGCGTTCGGGAGGTCCAGGGTGGCGGACAGGGCGAGGCACAGGAGGAAAGCCAGGGAGTCTGACGCGGCCTGGCCGCCGCCCAGCAGGAGGCCGCCGCCCAGCACAAGCTGCCGGGCCATGATGGCCGTGAGCAGGAAGTCCAGCAGCAGGAGGGCCCCCAGCACGCCGCCCAGGCGGGCCAGGTCCTCGCGCCGGGGCGCGCCGAAGCTCCAGGCCCAGGCGCAGGCGAACAGGACCAGGGCCGGGAGGCGCAGCTCGTCCAGGAGCGGGGCCAGGGCCAGGGCCTGGCTCAGCACCGGGCCGAGCAGGCGCAGCAAAAGAAAGACGCAGCCCGCCATGGCTGCGGCCAGCACAAGGCCGGTCCAGGCGGATTTCGGCTGGCGAGCGCGGGCGAGGAGGTCGCGCCCGAGGCAGGCCACGAGGGCCAGCCCGGCCAGGGTCAGCCACAGGGTCAGGCCCCGGGGGCCGAAGTGCTGGGCGACCTCGGGCCGACCGGCAAGCCGCCCCGCCAGCACCGCCAGCGGCATCAGCACATAGACCGCGAGCAGGGGCAACCGGGCCATGAACGGGCTCCCGGTGCGGGTCATCGGCGTGCTCTGGAGCGGTTGCGCGGCCCGGCTCCGGCTCGGTGATGACTGGTCAAGGCGTTTGGCATGCATTGGCTCCCGGGAAGTATCCCCAGGGGGGGGCATAACGCTTCCAGGCCCCGGGGTAAAGCCCGGGGGCGTCGCGGGTGTCCCCTTGCCGCTCTCGACAGCGGGCTAGAGCTCGACCTGGGCGCCCAGCTCCACCACGCGGCCCGGCGGGATGCCGAAGAAGGTCGTGGCGTTCCAGGCGTTGCGCGACATGAACGCGAACACGCTCTTGCGCCAGCCCGCCATCTTGGCCTGGCCGCCCGTGAGCAGCGTCTCACGGCCAAGGTAGAAGCTGGTGCTCTCCATGTCGACGCTCAGGCCGTGGCTGCGGACAAGCCGCAGGATCTCCGGCACGCTCGGGGTCTGCATGAAGCCGTAGCGCGCGATGATGCGGAAGAATCCGTGGCCCAGGCTGGTCACCTGGAGCCGGGAGCTGGCGGACACGTAGGGCGAGTCGTCGGAGACCACGGAGAGCAGCAGGATGAGCTCGTGCAGCATCTTGTTGTGCTTGTAGTGGTGCAAAAGCGTGATGGGCGTGCCCGTGGCCGACACGGACATGAACACCGCCGCGCCGGGCGTGCGCATGGGCCGGTCCGAGGCCACCAGGCTTTCCAGGAACAGGTTGATGGGCAGTCCCATGGCCGCGTACTTTTCGCCCAGGGCCTGCTTGCCGTCGCGCCAGGTGACGATGGCCAGCATGATCAGCCCGGCCACGGTCAGGGTGAACCAGCCGCCGTCCAGGATCTTCAGCATGTTGGCGGAGAGGTAGGTCACGTCGAAGGCCAGGAACAGCACCACCAGCGGGACGGTCTTCCAGAGCGACCAGCGCCACAGGGTGTGCACCACGTAGAAGTAGATGACGGAGGTGATGCCCATGGTGGCCGTCACGGCGATGCCGTAGGCCCCGGCCAGGCTGCTGGAGCTCTTGAAGGCCAGCACCAGGCCCAGGCAGGCCACCATCATGGCGGTGTTTATGCCGGGCAGGTAGATCTGGCCCTTGGTCTCAGCCGAGGTGTTCACGATGTGGATGCGCGGGCAGTAGCCCAGCTGCACGGCCTGCTGCGTCAGGGAGAACACGCCGGAGATCATGGCCTGGGAGGCGATGACCGTGGCCAGCGTCGCCAGGGCCACCATGGGGTAGAGCAGGGCGTGCGGCACCAGGGCGTAGAAGGGGTTGAAGGCCTTGTCCGGGTGGGCCAAAAGCAGCGCGCCCTGGCCGAAGTAGTTGAGCAAAAGCGAGGGCAGCACCATGGCGTACCAGGACAGGCGGATGGGCTTGGGGCCGAAGTGGCCCATGTCGGCGTAGAGGGCCTCGCCGCCGGTGATGCAGAGTACCACCGAGCCCAGCACCACCAGTCCGTGGAAATGGTTTTCTTGGAAGAAGCGGTAGGCGTGGACGGGGTTCACCGAGGCCAGGATGTCCGGGCGGTCGAGGATGGCGAAGACGCCCAGGGCGGCGATGACCGTGAACCAGAGGATCATCAGCGGGCCGAAGACCTTGCCGATCTTCTCCGTGCCGTGTTTCTGCATGCGGAACAGGAAGATGAGGATCAGGCAGGTGCCGGGCAGGATGAAGGGCGCGGCCTGGTCCGTGGCCACGTCCAGGCCCTCCATGGCCGAGAGCACGGAGATGGCCGGGGTGATGATGCCGTCGCCGTACAGAAGCGCCGCGCCGAAGATGCCCAGGGTGACGAGCACGGCGTAGCCCCGGCTGGTCTTGTCCTTGGTGCCGGCCTTGACCAGCGCCAGAAGCGCGAAGATGCCGCCTTCGCCCTTGTTGTTGGCGCGCATGATGAACATGACGTACTTGAGGCTGACCACCACGATGAGCGACCAGACGATGAGCGAGAGCACGCCCATGATGTTGCCGGGCAGAAGCGCTATGGCGTGCTGGCCGTGGAAGCACTCGCGCACGGCGTAGAGCGGGCTGGTGCCGATGTCGCCGTAGACCACGCCCAGCGCCGCCAGGGCCAGGGCCATGTCGCGGCCCGAGTCATGGCCGTTGTTGCCGCCATGGCCGTTGTTGCCGCCATCGCCGTCCAAGGGAGGCAGCTCCGGCGTCGTGCCGTGGCCGCCGCCCGAGTCCTGGTCCTTGGCCTCAGGGCGCGCAGCCGCCTGAAGGCCGGCCTCGGGCGAGTCGCTCTGCGGCGATTCACCCCGTGGGGAGTCGTCCGGCGCGGAATTGCTGGCGAATATGGGAGCGAGCCAGGCGGACAATCCGCGCCAGGGCCGCATGACGGCAAGGGAGACGGCGGGCATGAGAATCCTCCGATACTGAAGCAACAGGGATGGCCCCGTGTACCGGAGGTCTTCCCCTTCGACGCCTGCGAGGTTAGCTGACGGGCTCGGACCGAAGAGTGTCCTACGCCATTTCTGGCGATGCGCCCCAGGGATTGTGGGTCCCCCGCTCCCGGAAGACGCTTCCGGGATTCGGCAGATGCCCTTGTATGCGCGGGGTCAAGACCCTGTCAAGGGCGGGCGGGGCCCCTGCGCAACGGGCGCGCCTGGCCCGGCTAGCGCGTGGCCCTGGTGCCCATGCGCTCCCGAAGATGCTCGGAGAGCACCCGCAGGGCCTCGTTGCAGGCCGCCAGAACCTTGCCCTTGCGCTCCAGCGACAGGCTGAACGAGCGGACGTTGGTGTTCTGCCGCGACAGCCGCACCACCTCAAGGGTGGTTTTCCAGTACCGGTCATAGGCCGCCCTGGCCGCCGCCTGCTCCGGCCCGCCGGTCTGGGCCGCAAGGGCGTCAAGGGACGCCCACACCGCCTTGTCCGCCCGGGCCATGTCCTGCTCCAGCGCGTCCATGCGCGCCTCGGTCTTTTCCATGATGTGCGGGGCGTGCAGGGACTGGATGCGCAGGGCCTCGGCCAGGGCGCGCAGCGCTTCCGGGCGGTTGCGCATCGGCCCGAGGGCCTGTTCCATGTCCGCCAGCGCCGTGCTGGCCTGGCCGAAGGTCAGGGCCAGGGCCTTCAGGTTGGTGTTCTGCACGGCCAGGTTCAGCACCTCCTCGTCCACCTTGCGGTATTCGTCGAGGGTCTGGGCGAGGTCCCGGGCCAGCCGGTCCCCGGTGGCGTCGGAATCCTCCATGCCCTGCAGCCGCGCCAGCTCTGCGGACATCCGCCCCACGGCTGCCCTGGCCAGGGCGGCGTAGGCTTCCGAGGCCTGGTCCGTTTCGGCCAGCACCGCGCATTTTTCAGCCTCCGCAGCGGCGTAGAGGTCCGCGCGCAGGTCGGCCACCATCTGGGCCTTCTGGACGGCGCGCCCGTACTTGAGGTCAAGACCTTGCCGCGTCCCGGCGAAATACAGTCCGGCTCCGGCCAGGACGGTCAGGGCGGCCAGGACTGCGCCCAGGATCAGGGGTCTGCGGAAAACACGGTTTGTGTTCGCCTGTGTCGGTTCCATGCTGCCTCCATATTCGTGCGGTCAGCCTTTTGGTGGCGCCGGGCGGGCCTTGGCCCATCGTGGCTGGGGCCTGCCCGGCGCCGGGGATGAGCCGTCGCGTCCAGCTTTCGGAGGAGGGCGCGCGGCGTTCCTTCAGGGGAGTTAGACGCGGATGGGCATGATGACGAAGGCCAGGCCCTCCCGGTAGAGTTGGCGCTGCACGGCGAAGACGATGTGGTTGTGCAGCAGCCGCGTGAAGAAGGTGTCGCTGGCGAACACCAGCTGGCCGCCGAAGAAGATGGCCTTGGGGAAGCGGCGGCGGATCTCCGGGGTCAGCCGGACCACCTCCTCCACCACGTCCACGCCCACGGAACTTATGCCCTCGGCGTAGAGGCCGCGCGCACGCACGAAGTCCACGTAGCGGTCCAGGTCATGGCGGATGTGCGTCTTCAGGCCCTCCATCTCTTCCACGCCCTTGAACACGCCCGCATCGACCATGCCCACCTGCACGAACACGAAGTTCTTGAACTCGCCGGTGAACAGGCGCTGGATGCCGAGCAGCGTGTGCATGCCCAGGCCGTTGTAGCCGTTGACCAGGACCACGGCGGTCTTGGCGTTGGGATCGCAGCCGGGCTCCTCGCCGTCTTGTCGGCCGTCCCCGCGCACGGCCCCGGGCAGCGGCGTGCTGTCGGCCTCTGCCAGGGGGATGAGGTCATCAAGCTTCTTCAGCATGAGCCAGGCCTTGTCGTAGTGGCGCCGGATGCTGAGGGCCAGGGCGGCCACTGCGCCGGTGACCAGCAGGGTGGCCCAGCCGCCATCGTGGAATTTGATGGCGGTGACGGTGACCAGGATGAAGCTGCACAGCAGGAGTCCCAGGCCGTTTAAGGCCAGGCCTTTCTTGCGGTGCGGCTCGGCCTTGTCGGTGCCCAGCCAGTGGCGCACCATGCCCAGCTGGGAGAGCACGAAGGTGATGAACACGTTGATGGAGTAGAGCACGATCAAGAGCTCCACCGAACCCTGGGTGATGACCATGAGCACGAGCGCGGCCCCGCCCATGAGCAGGATGCCCTTCTGGGTCACCAGCCGGTCGGAGAGCATGGCGAAACGCGTGGGAAACCAGCGGTCCAGGGCCATGTTGGCCAGCACCCGCGGGCCGTCGAGGAAGCCCGTCTGGGCGGCCACGATGAGGATGGCCGCCTCGGACACGAGGGTCACCAGCACGAACACGTGCCCCGGCGTTCCCCAGTTGCGGGCGATGGTCTCGAACAACACTGCGTTCAAGGTCTTGCCGTGCGTCTCGGTCACGCCATGGAGCAGAAACGCCAGGATCAGTCCCATGACGGTGACCGACAGGGACACGGCCATGTAGGTCATGGTGCGCTTGCCGGTCTGCACCTTGGGCTCGCGCAGGACGGCCAGGCCGTTGCTCACGGCTTCAATGCCGGTGAAGGTGCCAGCGCCCATGCTGTAGGCCCGCAGCACCAGCAGCACCATGCCCGCCAGGCCAAGCTGGCTGTGGGCGGCGCTGACGTCCGCGCTGGTGCGCGCGATGACTGCGGGCAGGTTGGTCAGGTGGCTGCCGATGCCGTAGACGATGGCGAAGGCATGGGAGAGCACGAAGACCATGAAGATGGGCACCAGGACCGTGACGGACTCCTTGACCCCGCGCAGGTTGAGCACGATGAGCAGAAGCACGCCGAGGATAGCCGCCGCGAGCTTGTGCGCCTCCCAGGCCGGGGGCAGGAAGCTGAACAAGGCGTCCGCGCCGCTGGCCACGGAGAGCGTGATGGTCAGCGCGTAGTCGACGATGAGCGCGCAGCCCGAGATCATGCCGAGGCTCGGGTTCAAGAGCTTGCTGGCCACCACGTAGCCGCCGCCGCCTGAGGGGAAGAGCTCGATGATCTGCGAGTAGCTGGCGCTGATGACGAAGATGGTCAAGACCGCCGCCAGGCCGACGAAGATGGCCAGGAAGGTGTGCTCGCCCAGGGCCAGATAGGCCTCTGCCGGGCCGTAGCAGGACGAGGACAGCCCGTCCGAGCCCAGGCCAACCCAGGCGAAGAAGGCCACCAGCGAGAGGTTGTGGAAGATGGACGTGTCGCCCAGGTTCAGGGATTTGCCAATGAACAGGTCCTTGGCCTTGCGGCCAAGCGAGGGTTTCTGCGGCATGTCGCGGACCCCCCTTATGCGGCGCTGCGCGCGTGGACAGGGCGCAAGGACGTGCGGGCGTGGCTGTGCACACGGCGCGACAGGGCGAAGGGCCGCAATACGGCCAGATGAACGGCGGGCATGATAATACCTCCGGTACGAGTGGATACGGGGGATGGCCCCGTGTACCGGAGGTCTTCCCCTTCGACGCCTGCGAGGTTAGCTGACGGGCTCGGACCGAAGAGTGTCCTACGCCATTGTTGGCGATGCGCCCCAGGGAGTGTGGGTCCCCCGCTCCCGGAAGACGCTTCCGGGACTCGGCAAGAACGCCTCTATGCCTGCTTCCTGCGACTGTCAACAGGGTCCGGCGGACCTTGCGCCGGGCGAGTTGCCAAGGCGGTCAAAAGAGGGATAGTCTGCCCGTGCAGGCGGAGGCCGGGCAATGTTTGCCCGTGAACCCGCGCATTCTGCGTAAGGTACGCAATTTGCATTGTTCCGGCCGGGGGAAAGCGCTCCCCGGTTGGGCCATTGCCCAGGGAGGCCCGATATGTTTGGCACGCAAGAATGGCTCATCATCGCCGTCATAGCTTTGGTGATGTTCAATTGGCGCAAGCTGCCCCAGATGGGCAGCACCTTTGGGAAGGCTCTGACCAATTTCAAGCGCGGTCTGAGCGAGCCCGAAGAGGTTGACGTGACCGAGAAGCAGAAGGACTCCGGCGAGACCCCGCCAAAGCCCTGACGCCCGCAGCGGGCCTTTTGGGCGCGCGTGGACGCCGCATGAGGGGAGAATATGTTCGTAATCATCGGCATTGTCGTCGTTTTGGCCTGCGTCATAGGCGGGTACCTGCTTGAGGGCGGGAACCTGCACGTGCTCTGGCAGCCCGTCGAACTGCTCATCATTTTCGGTTCCGGCATCGGCTCGCTGCTCGTGGGCTCGCCCATGAAGGTCAACGTGGCCATCGGCAAGAACCTGGTGACCATCATGACCGGCAAGCCCAAAGGCAAGCAGGACTACCTGGACATCCTCCTGGTGCTCTTCGACCTCCTGTCCCTGGCCCGGCGCGAGGGCGTCATCGCCCTTGAATCCCACGTCAACAAGCCCGACAGCAGCACCATCTTCACCAACCGCCCGAGCGTGCTCAAAAACCACCACGTCCTCGACTTCATCTGCGACAATTTCAAGGCCTACACCGCCGCCAGCATGGAGCCCCATGAATTCGAGGCGCTCATGGACACGGACATCGACTCCCACCACGAGGACGCGCTGCAGGCCCCCACCAACCTGAACCGCGTGGCCGACGCCTTCCCGGCGCTGGGCATCGTGGCCGCGGTCATGGGCGTCGTGCTCACCATGGGCAAGCTCTCCGAGCCGCCCGAGGTCCTGGGCCACTCCATCGGCGCGGCGCTGGTCGGAACCTTTTTGGGCGTGCTTTTGAGCTACGGCTTCTTCGGTCCGCTGGCCGCCATCATGGGCAGCCTGGTGCAGGACACCAGCATCCAGCTCCAGGTGGTCAAGGCGGCCATGAACGCCTTCGCCATGGGCTGGCCCCCGGCCATGTCGCTGGAATCCGCGCGCCGGGCCATCCCCGCCGTGGACCGCCCCGGCTTCGACGAGCTGGAAGGCATCCTGCGCGAGAGCAAGAAGGCCGGCAAGGGCTAGCGCCTGTGCAGATTGAGGGAGTGAGCGGTCGTGGCTGAGAACAAGTCCATCATCATCAAGAAGATCAAGAAGGGCCACGCCGGCGCGCACGGCGGCGCCTGGAAGGTGGCCTACGCCGACTTCATGACCGCCATGATGGCCTTCTTCCTGCTCATGTGGCTGCTCTCCATGGTCGTGCCCGAAAAACGCGCTGGCGTTGAGCAGTATTTCAAGGAATTCAGCTTGTTCGACAAGCAGAGCGCGCTCGACGTGCGCCAGGGCGGGGCCATGATTCCCGACCAGAGCAAGCCGCCCATCCCCCAGCGCGACGAGCTCACCGGCGCCGCCAAGGAAGGCACCGTGGCCATTCAGCCCGTGCTGCTCCAGCAAAAGGTCAAGGCTGCGGTGAACATCAACCTGCCCGACGTCAAGGACCAGATCTACGTTGACGTCACCGAGGCCGGGGTGCGCATCCAGCTCGTGTACGACGACAAGAACCCCATGTTCGCCAAGGGCAGCCCGGAACTCACCGCCAGCGGCCGCAAGGCCCTGCAGCTCATCGGCGATCAGCTGAGGCCCCTGCCCAACAGGATCGTCGTGGAGGGCCACACCGACTCCATCAACTATTCCGGCGGCAAGTACACCAACTGGGAGCTCTCCACCCAGCGCGCCAGCTCCGCCCGCGTGGCCCTGGAGCAGGGCGGCATGGCCGAGGACCGCCTGGCCAGGGTGTCCGGCTATGCCGCGACCCAGCCCCTGTTTCCCGATGAGCCCACCGACGCCCGCAACCGCCGCATCAGCATCCTGGTCATGAACTACGTTCCGCCCGCAACCGGAGACGGCCTGCACGAGGCCCTGGGGGCCGATGCGCCCGGCAAGGCCAAGCAGCCCACCATCGCCGAGGAGCTCAACGCCACCATCGAGCAGATGCTCTCCGCCGAGGGACGCGGCACGCCCAAGGACAGCGGCGCAAAGCCCGCGACGCCCGTGACAAAGGAAGGTCTCAAGCCATGAGCGAAGCCGAGCCCCTGAATCTGCCCGACATGGCCAGCCGCTTCACGCACGGCACAAGGATCTTCGTCATCCTGCACAAGGACCCCCTGCGCGAACGCATCGACGTGCGCACCTCCGAGGTCCTCGGGCTTGAGGACGACGTGCTCTTCCTCACCCAGACCGAGCCGCCCGTCTCCCGCGACCGCATCGGAGATCCCCTGGAGGCAGCCCTGCTCCTGGAGACAGGCCAGGACCTGCGGCCCATCGGCTACGCCTCGCGCCTGCTGAACATCATCGACGACTACCCGCTGCCGGACCACTCCCAAACAACGGCGCTGGCCATCTCCGCCCCCGGCCCCGAAGGCTTCTTCGAAACCAGCCTGCGCATGCACTACCGCGTGCCCGTGGACGACGACATGGGCGTGCTCATCCGCCTCGAAGGCCTGGATGACGCCGAAGAACCCACACTGCCCGACGCACCCGGCGAGTTCGACGTCTTCGGCATGCCCGATGGCTTCGACGCGTCCCCGCTGCCCGCCACCCCCACCGTGGTTGAAGATTGCGACACGCCGGAGAAGGACCAAGGGCCGGTATTGCTGGACTTCTCCGCCGGAGGCGCGCGCGTGCGCCTGCCCGCCAGCGCGCATGTCAAAGTCGGCGACCAGCTGCCCTTCAAGCTCGTGTTCCTGGGCTCGGGCTTCGCGGACGGCATAGGCGTCGTGCGCAGCGCCGAACTCACCGCGGACAACTCCGGCCTGCTCCTGGGACTCTTCTTCACCAACATGGACATCCGCGATATCCGCTACCTCGAACGCATGGTCGCACGCATCGTCTCCGCCTGCCGCCAACGCGAACGCGACGCCGAATACTCCTGAGATCAGCCAAAACCTGGAGATGCCTCCGGCGGCCAAAGGGCCTGAGGCCCTTTGGAATCCCCATTGGCCTGGGCCGGGGCGGCTGGGGCAGAGGCGTTGGCTTGGCTCGGCCCTGGCAATGCGCGCGGGTTTTCGAGCGGAGACGCTCGAAAACCCGCGCGCGGTTGGCCCCCTTCCGGGGGAGGAGCGTTGATGCGAGGAAAATAGCGTGGGTGTATGTTGACCGCTGAACTGGAAGGAGACTTGCCCAGCCTCAGCCCACCAATTTCCCGTGACTTCCCCCAAAGAAAGCCGAAAGGGCTGTTTCAGGTTCCTCCTGAAACAGCCCTTTCGGCGTACTGGGGAGTCCAGAGGGCCTCAGGCCCTCTGGCGGGGGTGCCGGGGGCGGAGCCCCTGGCTCTCTTGCCTAGACCATGACCATGTCGCGCAGGATGATGATGCCGGTGTAGAACTGGTACAGGGCCAGGAGCACGAGCAGGGCGTTGGCTGCGGCGTGGGCCAGGGGCAGTGTGGTGCGCTTGGCCTTGTTGCGGTCCATGAAGAATCCTGTGCCCAGTCCGAAGGCGATGATCGGCAGCATGGCGATGCCGACTTGGTAGTGATACCCGGTGATGAACACGCTTTGCCAGCCCCACCAGGCCGCGCCCAGTCCGATGGCGAAGTCCAGGGCCCAGGTGCAGAGCACGAGGATGCCCAGCAGCACGTGCTGTTTCCAGGCGAAGACGATGCCTTTCTTGCCCAGGTGGGCGAAGGAGAAGCGCACCCAGCCGAGGTACAGCACGTAGAGCGAGAGGAGGACGGCCAGGGTTTGCAGGACGGGGTGTATCCACATGATCATAGGGGCGGCTCCTTGAGGGCGTTTCTTAGGGGGGCGGTTGGGGTCAGGCCGCGCTACGCAGGGCGTCGGCGGCGAGGAACACGAGCAGCAGCATTAGGGAGGCGTTGACCAGGGTGAAGCCCAGGCGCTCCCGTGCCACCAGCGGCCAGGCCGCGCCCAGCAGGGTCAGGGCCAGTGCCGTCACCAGCCATTTGGTCAGCTCGGCTGCCACCAGCCCGAAGGCGGGCAGCAGCAGCATGAGCGCGCCGTAGCACACGATCCACAGGGTCAGCGCCCCGTGCGCGCCAGCGCGGCCCACGCCGTTGTGCGGGGTAAGAAAGCCCGCAGCGGCGTAGTCGGCCTTGTTGAGGCGGGCGAAGAGCCAGAAATGCGGCACCTGCCAGGCGTAGAACACGGCGGCCAACAGCAGGCAGCGGGGCTCCAGGGGCGGGGCCCCGGCGCTCACGCAGCCCAGCACCGGCGGCAGGGCCCCGGCCAGGCCGCCCACCAGCATGGCCAGGGACGAGCGTTTCTTGAGCGGGGTATACAGGCCGTTGTAGACGGCCACGGTCACGGGAACCAGCAGGACAGCGGTCCAGCCGCCGGGGGTGGCGGCCAGGAGCGCCCCGGCGCAGCCGAGGCAGCACAGGCTCGCCAGGGTTGCTGCGGCCGCGCTCAGGCGTCCGGTGGGCAGGGGGCGGTTTTGGGTGCGGACCATGGCCGCGTCTTCGCGGCGCTCCTGCACCTGGTTCAGGGCGGAGGCGCCGCAGGAGAGCAGGAAGGCTCCGGCGGCGGCGCACAGCAGCGCGGGGGCGATGGCGGCGGTCGGTCGCGCCAGCACGAACCCGGCGCAGGTTCCGGCCGCGGCCAATAGGCCGATGCGCGGGCGCAGCAGCGCGGCAAGGTCGCGCAGGGCGCGGGTCAGTCGACTCAGGCGGCTTACGCGGTTCATCTGGCTCATTGGTGCGCCTCGTGGCTCATGGCGGGCGCCTTTCCGTGTGTGGATCCCAGGGACTCCAGGAACAGCAGCAGTTGCTGGCGCTGGATCCCGGTCAGGTCGGGGAAGGCGGGCATGGACGAGGGGCGGCCCAGGCGCGCGGCGGGGTCCTTGAGGACGGCCTCCACAAAGGCGCGGTCCACCACGGCCTTGTCCTTGGCGGTGCTCGGCTTGCCGAACAGGCCCTTGAAGCTCGGGCCCACTATCTCGCTGCCGTCGGTGGTGTGGCAGCCCAGGCAGCCCTGGGCCTCGGCCAGGTCGCGGCCCTGCTCCGGCGTTGCGGTGGAGGCGGGCGTGGCCGTCTCGCCAGCCGTCTTGCCGACCTCGTCGCCGTTCTTCAGATAGTCGATGATCTGGGCCAGCTCCTCGGGCGTCATCTGGTCGGCGTAGCCGGGCATGATGGGCTCAAAGCCCTTCACCCGCCATGGCCGCTGTTCCATGATGACCTGCTTCAGCCCGGCCTCGTCGAGCTTCAGCTTCTTCTCGTGCTTGTCCTTGCCGCCGGGCACCACGAACACGCCGGTGCTGCCGTACACGCCCTTGAGGGTCGGGCCCACGGATTCGGTGCCGTCCAGGCTGTGGCAGCCCAGGCAGCCCTTGGCGTCCAGCAGGGCCTTGCCGGGGTGGCCTGCGGCGGCGGGCTTCTCGGCCAGGAAGCGTTCGAACGCCTCCTGGCTCACAGCCTTGATGGCCGAGGTCATCCTGGCGTGCTGCAGGCCGCAGTAGACCGAGCAGAAGATGACGTACTCGCCCTCCTTGTCGGCCCTGAACCAGCCGTGGCTGGTCATGCCCGGCACGGTGTCGATCTTGAGCCGGAAGGCCGGGGCGAAGAACCCGTGGATCACGTCCTTGCTGGTGAGCGAGAGCTTCACCGCCTTGCCCACGGGCACGATGAGGGTGCCGCTGTGCTTGCCGTTTGGGTACTCGAAGTCCCAGGACCACATGCGCGCGGTGACGATGATGGGCAGCGCGCCTGCGGGCGCGTCGCGCAGGGCGCGGAAGCTGTGCCAGCCGGACCAGAACATGCCCAGCACCAGCAGGGTGGGCAGCACGATCCAGATGACCTCGGCCCAGAGGTTGCTTGAAAAGTCCGCGGCCACGGGGTGCTTCTTGCGGTCATAGCGGATGACGAAATAGATCATGGCTGCGGTGATGAGCAGCAGCAGCGCCGCCGAGATGCCGAAGATCAGGAGGAAGGTGTTGTCCACCGCGGCGACGGCGTTGACCAGATTGCCGGGATGGGCTGTGGCCACGGCCTGGCCTGCTGTGGCGATGGCCTGGTCTGCAGCGGCGAGAGTATGATTGGCTGCGAGTTCGGGTGCGCTCATGGCATCGCTCCTAGTACCTGTAGCCCACGTCCACGAACGTGAGCCCTATGGCGATGGCCAGGATGACGAAGGCAGTGAGCACCATGCCCTTGATGAGCCGGTTCTCGTACTTGAGGTGCATGAAGAAGAAGATCACCAGGCTGGCCTTGGCGCTGGCGATGCCCAGCGCCGCCGCCACGTTCAGAAAGCCCAGGTCGACCCTGGCCGCGGCGATGGTCAGGGCGGTGAGCGCCATGAGCCCGGCCCAGACCAGGGCCAGGAAGCGGTAGCTCAAGGGGCCGTGCTGCGCTTCGTGCGCGTTTTTCGTGTCTGTCATGTCTGTCATGCCGGCCCCCTAAGAGATGAGGTAGAACAGGGGGAAGAGGTAGATCCACACCAGGTCCACAATGTGCCAGTAGAGCCCGGCGTTCTCCAGCACCACGTAGTCCTGTGCCGTGACCTTGCCCTGCCTGATGAGCAGCATGACCCAGGCCAGCACCGAACCGCCGATGATGACGTGGACGCCGTGCAGGCCGGTCATGGCGTAGTAGAGTCCGTAGAACACGCCCTGGCCCTGGGGCAGGGCCAGCATGTGCTCGGAGCCGGGGATGAGCCCGTGGTGGAACTTGGCCAGCCACTCGATGGTCTTGTTGACCATGAACCCGCCTGCGCAGGCGATGGTGAAGCCGAGCAGCCACAGGCAGCGGACGAGCTCGCCGCGCCGGAGCGCCGTGATGCTCATGGCCACGCTTAAACTTGAGGTGATGAGCACCACGGTGTTCAGGCCGCCGAGAAAGACGTCCAGCGTCTGGCCGCCCGCGTGGAAAGCCTCGGGGAAGCGGTGCCGGTAGCTGGCGTAGAGCAGGAACAGCCCGCCGAAGAGCAGTATCTCGGTGAACAGGAACAGCCACATGCCCATCTTGGCGGCGTGGTAGTCCTTGGGGTGGGCGCTCGCCGGAGCGTTGGGGGCTGCGTGCTCAGCCATCGGGGTTTATCCCCTTGAAGTCATAGGGCTCGGGTGCTTTCGGGTCGCCCTCGAAGGCCTCGTGCGGCAGGGGCGTGGGCAGGGTCCACTCCAGCGTGGCGCCGCCCCAGGGGTTCCTGGTGGCGATGGGGCCATAGCGGCAGCCCCGGTAGAGGTTCCAGAACATCAGCGCCAGCCCGACGGCCAGCAGCCACGAGCCCCAGGTGGAGACCATCTGCATGGACCCGTACTGCGGCAGGTAGTCGTAGTAGCGCCTGGGCATGCCCTGCAGGCCCATGATGAACATGGGGAAATAGAGCACGTTCATGCCCAGGAGCACGAGCCAGAAGGCCCAGGCCGCGCGGCCATGGTCGTACATGCGGCCAAAGACCTTGGGGAACCAGTAGTGCATGGCCGCGAACATCCCAAGCCCCGTGCCGCCGAAGATGACGTAGTGGAAGTGCGCCACCACGAAGTAGGTGTCGTGCACGTGGATGTCCGTGCCGGCCGCGCCAAGCACCAGGCCGGTCAAGCCGCCGATGGAGAACATGAAGATGAAGCCCAGGGCGTAGAGCAGCGGCGGGTCCAGGCTGATGGAGCCCTTGTAGAGCGTGGAGAGCCAGTTGAAGACCTTGATGGCCGAGGGGATGGCCACCACGAAGGTCAGAAACGAGAAGATCAGCACTGCTGTGTCGCTCATGCCGCTGGTGAACATGTGGTGCGCCCAGACCAGCGACCCGGCAAAGGCGATGGCCAGGCTGGAGAAGGCGATCATGTTGTAGCCGAAGATGGGCTTGCGCGCGAACACCGGGATGATCTCGGAGATGACGCCCATGGCGGGCAGGATCATGATGTACACCGCCGGGTGCGAGTAGATCCAGAACAGGTGCTGGTAGAGCAGCGGATCGCCGCCGCGCCCGGGGTCGAACAGGCCCAGGTGCAGCACGCGCTCGGCGAAGATGAGAAGCGCCGTGATGCCCAGGATGGGCGTGGCCAGCACCTGGATCCAGCCCGTGGCGTAGAGCGACCAGACGAACAGCGAGAGTTTGCGCCAGGTCATGCCCGGGGTGCGCAGGCGGTGCACCGTGGTGATGAAGTTGAGGCCCGTGAGGATGCTTGAGAACCCCAGGATGAACACGGCGATGACGGCCAGGCTGACGTTGGTGGTGGTGCGCTCGCTGAAGGGCACGTAAAAGGTCCAGCCCGTGTCGGGCGCGCCCGCGCCGGTGAAGATGCTGGTGATGGCCAGCACCATGCCGGTGACGTACAGCCACCAGGAAAAGTTGTTCAGGCGCGGGAAGCTGACGTCGTTGGCCCCGATGTGCAGGGGCAGGAAGATGTTGCCGAAGCTGGCCGGGATGCTCGGGATGACCACCATGAAGACCATGATGACCCCGTGCAGGGTGAACATGGCGTTGTACTGCTGGGGGGTCAAAAGCGTGCTGCCGGGCGTCATGAGCTTGAGCCGCAGGATGAGCCCGAGCACCAGGGCCGTGGTGAACATGAGCCCGATGACGCCAAGGTACAAGAGCCCGATGCGCTTGTGGTCCGTGGAGAAGATCCAGGAGGCCAGGCCCGTTCCCTTGTCGCCCGGGCCGCCCGAGCCCTGGGGGCCGAAGAATGGTCGGGAGGTCAAGCCTCCGGCCGGGTGGTCAGTCTGGTCCATGCGATCTCCTGTCTGGTGGTGGGGCTCTTACCGTTTCGGCGGCGCGCCGCGCTTCTTGCCGCCAAAGGCCAAAAACAGCCCGAACAGGCCCAGGGCCGCGAGCACGCCCGCGCCGGTCACCTTCATGATGTCGAAAACGTACCGGCGGCCCTGCGGGTCGTAGGTGTAGCACATGGCCACGGCGCGCTGGATGGAGAGCCCGGTGCGGCCCCCGGCGGCCTCTGTGGCGGCCATGGCCAGGTCAAAGGGCAGGGGCTTGATGCCGTAGAGGTAGCGCGTGATCTTGCCCGTGGGCGAGAGCGCCACCAGGACCACGGTGTGCACGAAGTCGTCGCCCTGGCGCTGGAAGCCGAAGCCGATGGAGTCCATGAGGCGGCGGATGTTGGTCTCGTCGCCGGTCAAAAATCGCCAGGCCTGCGGGGGGAAGGCCCCCGTCCCCGCCGCTGCCGCGGCCAGGGCCCCGGCGTTGAGGAAGTCGCCCTTGCGCTTTGCGGCCGTGGCCGGGGTGTCCTGGTCGTTGAAGGACACGGCCAGGACCTGGTAGTCGCGGCCGGGCGTCAGCCCCACCTGGGGCAGGGTGCTGGTCAGGGTGCCCAGAAGCACGTTGCACTCGTTGGGACAGGAGAAATACACCGGCACGAGCAGGGTCGGCAAGGTCACCAGGTCGCGCAGGCGCAACTTCGTGCCGTCCTCGCCCGCGAAGGTCGCGTCCAGGTCGGCCTGCTGGCCCAGGCGCTCGGCCACCCCGACAGGCAGAGCGCCAGGCATTGAAACGTCTGGCGCCGAAGTGTTCGGCGTCGAGGTGTTCGGCGTCGCAACGCCCGCAGGCCCCGCCGCTGCGGACACCTTGCCGAGGGCGTGGTCCGGGGCGGTCATGGTCTCGTTGGCGTGCTGGCTGTGGGCCATGGCGTTGCCGTCAGCAAGGCCGATGCGCGCGGCCAGCCGTCCCGCCGCCGGTGTCAGCAGCAGGGCGGCGGCCAGGGCCAGTGTGAATGCGTAGGCAGATCCAGGCACGGGCCTAGAGCTTGCTGATGTAGTCGGCCAGGGCCTTCATGTCGGCATCGGAGAGCTTGGCGGCCTGGCCTTCCATCATGGCCTTCTTGGCGCCGCCAAAGGTCTTGGCCTTGTACCCGGCCAGGGCCTGGGCGATGGTGTCGGCGGAGAGGCCCTTGAGGGACTTGTTGCCCAGGGCGGTCTTGGCGCCGTCGGCGCCGTGGCAGCCCGCGCATTTCACGTACAGGGCCTTGCCGTCTGCGGCGAAGGCTGCGGCGGCGAGGGTGACGGACAGGGCAAAGGCCAGGGCCAGGGGCAGGGCGAGCTTTTTCACGGGTTTCTCCTCAGTGTCTGGCTTTCGGGTGGGCCGCTTCGCAGGGTGCTGCGGCGACATCGGGGCACTAGGTCAACCCCCGGCGACTCCGGCAATGCGCGCGGAGGGCCGGGGGCCTTGGGTCGTTACAGCTTGGCGACGAATGCGCCCAGGGCCTTGATGTCGGCGTCGGACAGGGCGGCGGCCAACTTCTCCATGCCGGCCTTCTTGCTGCCGCCATAGGTCTTGGTCTTGTAGCCCATCATCTTCTTGGTGAAGTCCTCGGCGGACAGGCCCTTGACGGGTTTGCTCAGGATGCTCTTGCTGCCGTCCTTGCCGTGGCAGCTGGCGCATTTGGTCAGGTACAAGGCCTGGGCGTCGGTGGCTGCGTCGGCGGCCAGGGCGGTGGCGCCAAGAACCAGGGACAGGGACAGAGCCAGGACGAGGGAGCGGGACATTTTCATGGGAGGCCTCCGTTCGGTTGGTGGTTGCAGGGGCTGGCAGGCCTAAGCGATGAGCTTGTGGGCGATGCCCGCCAGATGCTTGGCCTGGAAGCGCACCCCGTCCAGGTCGCGCTGGCTCGGCATGCGCGAGCCGTCATGGCCGACGATGGTGCTGGCGCCGTAAGGCGAGCCGCCAACGATTTCGTCCACGCCCATCTGGCCTTGGAAGGAGTAGGGCAGGCCAACGACGACCATGCCCTGGTGCATCAGGGTGGGGATGAAGGTCAGGATGGTGGACTCCTGGCCGCCGTGCTGGGTGCCCGAGCTTGCGAACACGCCGCCTGGCTTGCCCACCAGCGCGCCTTTCATCCACAGGCCGCCGGTGGAGTCGAGGAACTGGCGCATCTGGCCGCACATGTTGCCGAAGCGTGTGGGCGTGCCAAAGAGGATGGCGTCGGCCTCGGCCAGCACGTCCGGGGTGGCCAGGGCGACCCCGGCCATGGCCTTGGCGGCGTCCAGCGCGCCCATCTTGCCGAGCACGTCCTCAGACAGGGTTTCGGGCACGCGGTACAGCGCCGCGTCGGTTCCGGGCACCTCGCGGGCGGCCTCGGCCGCGGCCTGGGCCATGGTATGGATGTGCCCGTACATGGAGTAAAAGATGATGGCGAGTTTCATGCGGTCCTCCTGAAGATCTCAGGGTGGTTTGTGCAACTGGGGATGATTCCTGGTTATGTAGTAGGAGCATTGCCCCGGTTTGTCCAGTGTGGGGATGGGATAGGTTGAAGCGTTGATAGTCTCCCGTATCTCCGTGCCGCATGCTTGGCGGCGGCATGGTCCCTTTCCGGGCCCCTCTATTCCGAGGAAGCCGCCAGCGGCAAGCCGAAATAATGCTAAAACAATCAGTGGAGCTGTTGACAATATGAACATATCGCCATATTGCTATATCACGACGACGGCAACGGCAACGGCGACGCGCCGTGCTGGCGCGAGCTTTCAGGAGGGACCATGCGCGAACTGGTGAATGTCATGAAGGCCCTGTCCGACCCTGGCCGGGTCAAGGTGCTCAAGATGCTGGAGCCGCGCGGCGGGTGCGCCTGCGAGCTGTGCGCCTGCGAGATCATCGGCCTGCTCGGCCTGGCCCAGCCCACCGTGTCCCGGCACCTCAAGGTGCTGGTGGACGCCGGGCTCATCACAGGCCGCAAGGTCGGTTCCTGGGTGCATTACCGCCTGGCCTCCGACTCTGCCTCTGCCTCCGCCTCGCCCTACGTCCGGGCCATGCTCGCGGCGCTGCCCGGCTGGCTGGAGGACGACCCCGAGATCAAGGCCATGCGCCGGGAGCTGGGCGGCCTCACGCCCCTGGCGCTCACCGGTCAGCAGGACTGCAAGCCCTCCCGCCCGCAGGACCGCTGCGAGCCTGCAGCGGCCAGGCCGTAAATCCCCCCCCCAAGAGAGGAGAAGCCCCATGCAAAAGAAACGCGTATTGTTCGTCTGCGGCCAGAACTCCGCCCGCAGCCAGATCGCCGAGGCCCTGCTCGACCATCTGGCGGGCGACCGCTTTGAAGCCCACAGCGCCGGCATCGAGCCCGCGCCCATCAACGAGCTGGCCGTGGCCGTCATGGCCGAGCGCGGCATCGACATCTCGCACAAGCGCACCAAGCTCGTGGCCGAGGCCGTGGCCGAGCTGTCGGCCAAGGGCCAGACCTTCGACGTGGTCATCACCGTGTGCACCAAGGCCGCCGGGGTATGTCCCTTTGTGCCCGGCGTGCAGGTCACCGAGCGCTGGAGCTTCGACGACCCCGGCGCCATCCTGACCGAGGGCGCAACCACCCGGGAGGACAAGCTGGTCCGGGTGCGCGCCGTGCGCGACGACATCGAGCGGACGCTCCTGGCCTGGATTGAGGCGCGGGATAACGCCGCGAAGCAGAGCAAGGAGAACGCATGAAGCCCCTGAAGCCCTTGCAGCCGCTGGACCTGGGCGCACCCTGCGCCTGCCAGCAGACCTCCCAGGAGGCTTCCCTCCCGGATTCCGAAGACCGGGGCGTGCTGGCCCGCAGGGTCGGCCTCGGCGTCCTGCTCCTGGTTGCGTGGTGGTACCTGTACCAGAGCCTGGCTGGGCTGGCGCGCTTCGCCACCTACCAGGTCCTCGGCCTGGAGCAGGGCACGCACCTGGCCGACAGCGTGGAGTTTTTCCTTTTTGACACGCCCAAGGTGCTGCTGCTTCTGGCCCTGGTGGTCTTTGGCGTGGGCATCGTGCGCAGTTTCTTCACCCCGGAGCGAACCCGGCGTGTGCTGGCGGGCAAGAGCGAGGCCTTTGGCAACGTCCTTGCCGCGCTGCTCGGCATTGTCACGCCGTTCTGCTCCTGTTCGGCGGTGCCGCTGTTCATCGGCTTTCTCGGGGCCGGGGTGCCGCTTGGCGTCACCTTCTCCTTTCTCATCTCCGCGCCCATGGTCAACGAGATCGCCGTGGTGCTGCTCTACGGCCTGCTGGGCTGGAAGGTGGCGGCCATCTACATGGGCACCGGCCTGGCCGTGGCCATGGTGGCGGGCTTCGTCATCGGCAAGCTGAAACTGGAGCGCCACGTGGAAGAGTGGGTGCTGGAAATCCGCACCACGCAGGGCGGCGAGGATGTGCCGGAGCTCACCTGGGCTGGCCGCGTGGACGCCGGGCTGGCCGCCGTGCGCGACATCGTGGGCAAGGTCTGGCCCTGGGTGGTGGCGGGCATCGCCGTGGGCGCGGGCATCCACGGCTACGTGCCAGAGGGCTTCCTGGCCGCCATCATGGGCAAGGAGGCCTGGTGGAGCGTGCCCGCCGCCGTGCTCCTGGGCATCCCCATGTATTCCAACGCCGCGGGCATCGTGCCCGTGGTCCAGGCCCTGCTTGAGAAGGGCGCGGCGCTGGGCACGGTGCTGGCCTTCATGATGAGCGTCATCGCGCTCTCCCTGCCGGAGATGGTCATCCTGCGCAAGGTGCTCAAGGTACGGCTCATTCTCGTCTTCGCGGGCGTCGTGGGCGCGGGCATCCTGCTGGTGGGCTTCCTGTTCAATGCGATCCTGTAGGGGTGGTGACGCATGAAAACCCTCGACATCCTGTGGCAGCGCGTGACAGTGGGCGCGGAGACGTGCGAGCGTTGCGGCGACACCGGCGCGAGCGTGCGCCAGGCGGCCGGAGTTCTGCGCGCAGAGCTGGCCGCGCTGGACATTGGCGTCGTGTTGACCGAAAAGGCGCTGCCGCCCTTTGCGGTGGCGGAGTCCAACCGGGTGTTCTTCAACGGCGAGAGCCTGGAGCAGCTCCTCGGCGCGCAGGTGGGCATGAACCATTGCCAGTCCTGCTGCGACCTGCTGGGTGGCCAGACAGATTGCCGCACCCTCATCGTGGACGGGCGCGAGCATGAGGCCCTACCCCAGGAGCTGCTGCTGCGCGCCGGTCGCCTGGCAGCGGAAAAACTGAAGTAAATGGACGTTTGCCCTGTCCTGGGGCGGCGCAAAAGAGAGGATCATAATGGCGGACACGGTACGGAAATTCGGCAAGGGCGAGCTCATTACGGCGGTGGTCATCGCCCTGGCGGCGGGCTTTTTCGCGGGCACGGTTGTGATGGAGCTCCGGCAGCCCGCCGGGGCCAGGGTCCAGGCGGAGGCTGCCTCCGGGGCCGCGCCTGCTCCCGAGGTCTCGGGCGCGGAGGCCGCGCGCATCAGCGAGCTGGAGATCTCCCTGGCCACCAAGCCTGGGGATTCGGGCCTGTGGGTGGAGCTGGGCAATCTCTATTTCGACACCCACCAGGCCGCGAAGTCCATCACCGCCTATGAGAAGGCCATCGCGCTCGGCGTGAAGAGCCCGGACGTCTGGACCGACCTGGGCATCATGCAGCGCGAGGCCGAGCTGCCCCAGAAGGCGCTGGCGAGCTTCGACACCGCGCTCAAGCTCAACCCGCGCCACGAGAACGCGCTCTACAACAAGGGCGTGGTGCTGCTGCACGACACCGGCGACAAGGCCAGAGCCGCCGAGGCCTGGGCCCGGCTCATTGAGATCAACCCGAGCGCCAAGACCCCGGATGGGCGTCCGCTCGCGGGCATCGTTGCCGAACTGAAGAAGTAGCGCCAGAGGAGGCTGCCATGCAGATCAAGGTTCTGGGGCCGGGCTGCCCCAAGTGTCATGAGACGGAGAAGCTGGTGCGCGAGGCCGTGGCCGAGGCCGGGGTATCCGCCGAGGTGGTCAAGGTCAGCGATTACCAGGAGATGGCCAAGCTCGGCGTGTTCGCCACGCCCGCGGTTGTCATGGATGGCGCGGTGAAGTGCTCCGGCAAGGTGCCGACGAAAAAGGAGCTGCTGGCTTGGCTCGGCAAATAGCGCGCCGCATGCTGCGGACATCTTTGAGGCTGTCGTTGCGGGCCTCTTTGCTGGCGTCGGCCCTGGTGTGCCTGGTTGCCGCCGGCGCCATGGCCGCGCCGGGTGTGCTGCCCGTGCCGAAAGCCGGGCCCGCAGTCTTCGTGCCGGGCATGGTCACCGTGGTGGACCTGGGGGCCAAGACCTGCATCCCCTGCAAGATGATGGTGCCGGTGCTGGAGGAAGTGGAGAAGGAATACAAGGGCCGCGCCGCCGTGGTCTTCATCGATGTGACGAAATACAGCGAGCTGGCCACCCAGCTGCGCGTACGCGCCATCCCGACCCAGATATTCTACGACAAGAAGGGCCGCGAGGTGGCCCGGCACGAGGGCTTCATGGACAAGAAGACGCTCTCGGACAAGCTCGACAAGATGCTTGGGAAATAGCGGGGCGCCATGCTCGACCAGTTCCTGCTGACCGTCAACGCCTGGATGTCCGGGGGCTCCTGGGCGGCTTACGCCGGGAGCTTCTTGTGGGGGCTGGTCAGCGTATTGTTCAGCCCCTGCCACCTGGCGAGCATCCCGCTCATGGTGGGCTACGTGGCCGGGCAGGGCAGGCTGGTGGAGGGCCGCGAGGCCGTGCGCTATGCCGTGGTCTTCAGCCTCGGCCTGTTCGCGACCATCGCCCTGGTGGGGCTGGCCTGCTCGCTGCTGGGACGGATGCTCGGCGATGTCGGGCCCTACTGGACCGTGGGCATGGGGGCGGTGCTGCTCCTCGTGGCCCTGGACATGCTCGGGCTGGCGCGCTGGCGGCTCGGCGGCGGGCTGCTCTCCCGGATCACCCTGCGGGGGCTCCCCGGTGCGCTGGCCCTGGGCCTGGGCTACGGGCTCTTGTCCGGCACCTGCACCTTCGGCTTCCTGGCCCCGCTTCTGGCCGTCATCACCGTGCAGGACAGGATGCTCAGCGGCATGCTTTTGATCCTGGCCTTCGCCCTGGGGCACTGCCTGCCCATCGTCCTGGCGGGCAGCTCCGCGGCCCTGGCCCGGCGCATCATGGAGCAGCGGATGTTCGCCGTCGGCAGTTCGTGGGTGCGCCGCGCGGCGGGCGTGCTGGTTGCCCTGCTGGGCGCGTATTTCATGGCCCTGCCGTTCCTGGGGGGTGCCCTTGCCTGAACAGAGACGATTAAACCCAGGCCTCCGCCCGCCAATTGCGGCAGCCTGTTCCCGCATCCCTGGAGAGCGGCTCAGCCGGTGCATGCAGATCAGGCAGAACTCACAGTCTGGAGCCGTTGTCAGAGCCGTCTTGGTTTTGAGGTCTCATCCCCCCACCAACCCCTTGCGGAGGCCCACATGAAGTTCCCTGTTGTTGGCGCGTTTCTTCTCAGCCTGCTTTGCCTGGCGCAGCCGGCCGTTGCGGCGGAGCCCGTGAGCCTTGATTCCTATGTCCGCGAGTTCGACTACGAGACCCGCAAGATGATGAAATGTTCGGGCAAGGAGCTCTTGTCCATGCTCATCAAGAAGGAGGCCGTGCTCGTGGACATCCGCTTCCCCGAGGAGCAGCAGGCCTGGGGGCCCAGCTTCGCGCTCAAGATTCCCCTCAACGAATTGCCCGCCCGCCTGAATGAACTGCCCAAGGACAAGATCATCGTCACGGCCTGCCCGCACATCGACAGGTCGAGTATCGCCATGGTCTACCTGTCCGCCAAAGGTTACAACGCCTGCTACCTCGTGGGCGGGCTGGTGGGCTTGGCGGAGCTCTTGCGCGGGGACGAGGCCCGTGACTTCATGGCCGCTTTGCAGGGCAAGGTTCCCAGTCAGGGCAAGGCGAAGCAGCCCAGACCCTGACCTTCGCAGCGGCCCGGCATTCTGTCCGGTCGACTTGATACGCATTGCGCAATCATGAGGTTCAGAAAATAATAAAAGCATCGCACGATAACAGCGGAGGTGCGCCATGTCCGAGTCCGTGACCCGAAAGCTCTCGTTTCTCGACCGTTACCTGACCTTGTGGATCTTCGCGGCCATGTTCGCGGGCATCGGCGCGGGGTTCGTCTTTCCCGGCCTCAAGACCGCGCTTGGCGGCATGCAGACGGGCACCACCAACCTGCCCATCGCCGTGGGCCTGATCCTCATGATGTACCCGCCGCTGGCCAAGGTGCGCTATGAGCTCATGGGCCAGGTGTTCAAGGACGTGCGCGTGCTGGCGCTGTCCCTTGTCCAGAACTGGGTCATCGGCCCCATCCTCATGTTCGCCCTGGCCGTGACCTTCCTCTCCGGGCACCACGCCTACATGACCGGGCTGATCTTGATCGGCCTGGCGCGCTGCATCGCCATGGTCATCGTCTGGAACGATCTGGCCGGGGGCGACCGCGAGTACTGCGCCGGGCTGGTGGCCTTCAACTCCGTATTCCAGGTGCTGTTCTTCCCGCTCTATGCCTGGGTCTTTCTTACCGTTTTGCCCGGCTGGCTGGGTCTTGAGGGCGCGGTGGTCGACATCTCCATGGGCCAGATCGCCGAGAGCGTGTTCATCTACCTGGGCATTCCCTTCCTGGCCGGGCTGGCCACGCGCGTCATCGGGCTCAAGCTCAAGGGCCGCGAATGGTACGACAGCGAGTTCGCGCCCAAGATCGGCCCCGTCACGCTCATCGCGCTGCTGTTCACCATTCTGGTCATGTTCTCGCTCAAGGGCGAGGTCATGGTGGCGCTGCCGCTCGACGTTCTGCGCGTTGCCGCGCCCATGCTGGTGTACTTCCTGATCATGTTCCTGGCGTCCTTCTGGCTGTCCAGGAAGGCCGGGGCCAACTACGCCCAGACGGCCACCTTGAGCTTCACCGCTGCGAGCAACAACTTCGAGCTGGCCATCGCCGTGGCCGTGGCCGTGTTCGGGCTGGATTCCGGCCAGGCCTTCGCCGCGGTCATTGGGCCCCTTGTCGAAGTCCCGGTGCTCATCGCTCTGGTGAACGTGGCCTTGTGGCTCAAGCGCCGCTGGTTCCCCAACGACCCCGGCACGCTCGCCGGCGTTTGCCACGTGGACTGCAAGCCATAGGGAATTGGTGCATCCGGCATGAGCGACTTTCCGCAGACCCTGTTCATCGAGAGCACCACCCGCTGCAACCTGGCCTGCCCCATGTGCGTGAAGAACCAGCCGGGCTGGCAGGGCGGCGCGGGCGACATGGACTACGCCCTGTTCCAGCGCCTGGGCCCGGCCTTCGCCCACGCCCGCGCGGTGGTCTTAAACGGCATGGGCGAGCCGCTGATGCACCCGGACCTGCCGCGCATGGTGGCTTTTGCCAAGGCTCGGATGCCGGAAGGCGGCTGGTGCGGCCTGCAGACCAACGCGCTCCTGCTCGATGAGGCGCGGGGTGAGGCCGTGGCCAACCAGCTGCTGCGCGCCGGGCTCGATCTGACCTGCATATCCGTGGACCCGGACGAGGCCAGTATGGGGCACGGGCCGGGGCAGAGCGGTCTGGCGGCGCGAGCCACGGCGTTGCTGCGCCAGGCGGCGAAGCGCGCAGGCCGAAGCCTGCGCCTGGGTGCGGAGACCGTGCTCATGCGCGGCGGGGTGGAGGCCTTGCCAGCTCAGGTGGATTGGGCCGCCGGGCTCGGGCTGGATTTCCTGCTGGCCACGCACATGCTGCCCGCAGGCCGCGAGCAGGAGGCCCTGGCCCTTTTCCATCCGTGCAGCGGCGCGGCCCTGGAGCACTTCGCCCATTGGCGAGCCGTGGCCACCGAGCGTGGTCTGGACCTGTCCCGCGTGCCGCAGGCGGCCATGCGTTTCCGGCCTGCTGGTCGCGATGCCGATCTGCTGACCTTGGCCGGGGAGATGCGCGAAAGTGCTCAGCGAGAAGGGCTCTGGCTTAACCTGGGGCGGCTGGCGTGCACGGACTACGGCGAGCTGGAAGAGCTTCAGGCGCTCTTCGCCGAGGCTCGCCGCCGGGCCGAAGCCGCTGGGCTGGACCTGCGCCTGCCGGGACTTTCCGCCTCAAGCGAGCAACGCTGCAGCTTCATAAGAGACGAGGCCGCCTTCATCGACTGGCAAGGCAACGTCTCGCCCTGCCACTTCCTCTGGCACGCCTACGACTGCCGCATCTTCGGCGAGACCAAGCGCGTGCATCCGCAGCATTTCGGCAACATCAGCCAGACCCCGCTGGAGGAACTCTGGCGCGGCCAGCCCTGGTCGAACTTCAGGACCGCTGCTGCAAGCGGGGAATATCCGGCCTGTGGCGACTGCGACCTGGGCATGTGCAGCGACGCCTGCGGCGCGGCCGGGGCCTTCGAGCAGGACTGCCTGGGCATCAGCGTACCCTGCGGGCATTGCCCCTGGTCGGTGGGCCAACTCATGTGCCTGGGCAGCGAGCCGTTGTAGGGAGAATTGATCAGGGGCGCTGCCCCTGCACCTCGCCAGGGGTTCCACCCCCGGCACCCGGCCAAGTGGAGAACGCCGCCGCCCCCCGGCCGGGCTATGTGGTATTCAGAACAAAGAAGAGCCCTCGCCGGGGCATCAGAGTCGGCGAGGGCTCCATCCCACAGGAGTCTGGCGCGCGGGGGCTCTACTTCCGCGCGTCAAACGCCTGGGGGAGATTTGCGGCGTCTGCGTCAGGGGCCGCGCCACAGCCGCCGCGCGGCTGGACGGCCGGGGCAGGAGGGCGTTCGGAAGGCGGAGGCGGGCGCAGGAGATTGCGAAGCAGCGGCCGGACCTGTTGCAGACCACCTTTGTGGTTGCCGCCCCGGTTCTCGCGCTATGGTTTCCAGTCCCATCGGCCTCAAGTGACGTCAGCTCTGTTATGGTCCTGCCTGCAGACAGGACCATTTGATCAATTAGGCAAAAGTCGGGCCAAAACTGCAACATGCTGAAACATAAAGATAATCTGTGTGCTCTCGCAGGGCAATGAGTGCGGCGTGGCCAGTAATGTAAAAATTTGGTAAAATTTGTGCCAGGGTGCGGGGCACTGCAAAGAACGATGTGCTACATAATAGACTGAATTAATATTATATTATTCTGAGTGGCAGATTTCTCCCCGCCTGTCCGCTGTAATGATGATGTAAAGCGAATTGTCGGAACAGCCGCTAGCCAACAGCGCATGTTTCAAGTATTTTCGCGCCCACAAAGAGGACCATGCTCCGCTTGTCCAGGCCAACTGTTCGCAATTTTGCGAATTTATTAGGCCCTACCCGGCCGGGATGCCTTTTTTGTCATTTTGCCGGTGCGCTGGCGCGTTGGCGCAGGTGCGCACAGGCCAGCCTCCATGAAATTCGCATGTCGCAGGGGGGCACGGTCCGTTCACGGCTGGGAGGCTATCGCCCTGGCCGCGAAGGGCCGACAACCAGTTGCAGCGGCATTTAGCTGCGGGCGCGCCGAGGCGGCATAAGCGGGGCGGACAATGTCCACGACAGGCTTTGATTCCATAACGCCGGGAAAGAGCCGCCGGAGAACGGTGCTGCTCCACTACGGCGTCAACGTGCTCATTGTGGCGGCCAGCACGGCCTTTTGCCTCGCCATTTCCCCCCATCTCGATCTCATCAACTTCATCATGGTGTACGTGCTCGTTACCGTCAGCATCGCGAGCTTCTGCAGCCTGCCTTCGGCCTTGATCGCCTGTCTGCTCAGCGTGCTGGCCTTTGACTACTTCTTCGTGCCGCCGCAGTTCGGCATCGTAGTCGAGGAAGAGGAGCACCTGTTCACCATGGCGATGATGTTCGTGGTGGTCATCGTCGTCAGCCGCCTCACCGAGCGCTTCCGCACGCAGGCCAGGAACGCCAGCGCCCGCGAGGCCCAGACCAGGCTCATGATGGAGCTCACCCGCGAGCTGGCCGGTGCGCGCGGGACGGACAAGCTTCTCGGCACCGCCACGGGACAGATCGGGCGGCTGTTCGGCTTTCCCGCTGCAGCCTTCCTGCTGGATGAGGCGGGGCTGGTGCTGAACCGGGCCGGAGCCGCTGAGGCCTTCCGCGATCTGCCCGACGCCGAGGTGGTTGTCCGGTGGGTTCTGGCAAACAGCCAGCCGGCCGGGCTGGGCACGCGGAACATGCAGGAGAGCGCTGCGCTCTACCTCCCGCTGTCCGGTGTGGGCGGCACGCTGGGGGTGCTTGGCGTGCGCCCGCCAAAGGACGCCTCGGGCTTCCCCCCCGAGCAGTTGCACATCATTGAGACCCTGGCGCGACAGGTCGGCCTGATGCTCGAGGTGGAGCGCCTTGAGGGCGAACGGGTGCGCGCCCGGATGGAGATCGAGGCGGAGCGCCTGAAGACCTCCCTGCTCTCCTCGGTGACGCATGACCTCCAGACCCCGCTGGCCGTCATCATGGGTTCCGCCGAAAGCCTGATGGCCGTGGGCGAGGAGATGACGCCGCGAGAGCGCCGGGAACTGTCGGAGAACATCCACGACAGGGCGGCGCGTCTTTCCAGGCTGCTCGGCAACCTCTTGCGCATGACCAAGCTGCAGTCCGGCACGCTCAAGCCGGACCTCCAGCTCCAGCCCCTGGACGAGCCCCTGGGCGCGGCGCTCTCGCTCATGGGGAAGAGCCTCGCGGGCAGGGCGGTGGAGATGGACATCCCGCCTGATTTGCCGCTTCTCAGGATGGACGCGGTGCTCATGGAGCAGTTGTTCCTGAATCTTCTTGAGAACACCTTGAAGCATACGCCCCCGGAATCACCGGTGCGGATTGCCGCCCGGCGCGTTGGCCCCGATGTCGAAGTCGAGGTGGCGGACAGGGGGCCCGGCCTGGACGATGCGGAGCTGGAGAAGGCGTTCAGCCTGTTCTACCAAGGAAGCGCGTCCAGCGTTCAAACCGGAGAGCGCAAGGGGTATGGCCTTGGCCTGGCCATCTGCCGCGCCATCGCCCAGGTGCACGGGGGCGCTATCCGCGCGGAACACCGTGAGGGGGGCGGGCTGTCCATCCGCGTCACGCTGCCCGCTCCGCCCGGGAATGCTTCTCTGCCGACGGATGGCGCGAACTGCGCCGAGGAGGTCTCGTGAGCGCTACGGATTCACTGGTGCTGGTCATTGAGGACGAAAAACCCATCCGCTGCTTTTTGCGCGCTTTCCTGGAACGGCGGGGCTTCCAGCTCATCGAGGCCGAGGATGGCGAGGAGGGGTTGGCCCTGGCGGCGGAGCACCATCCCGCGCTCCTGCTTCTGGATCTCGGCCTGCCCGGCATGGACGGGGTGGAGGTGATCCGGCGCCTGCGCGTTTGGGCCACGACGCCGATCATCGTGATCTCGGCCCGGGGCAAGGAGCAGGACAAGGTGGACGCCCTGGACGCCGGCGCGGACGACTACCTCACCAAGCCTTTCGGCGTGGCTGAACTGGCCGCCCGGATGCGCGTCTGCCTGCGCCACTCCGCCACGCGGACGCAGGATGAGCAGCAGGCCGTGTTTCGGACGGAGGGGCTATTCGTGGACCTGGCGAAGCGCCTTGTGCGGCTCAACGACCAGGACGTCCACCTCACGAAGATCGAATTCAAGCTGCTGTCCTTTCTCGTGCACAATGCCGGCAAGGTGGTGACCCACCGCCAGATATTGAAGGCGGTCTGGAACAGCGACCGCGAGGACCAGCTCCATTACTCCCGCATCTACGTCAGGCAGCTGCGCGGCAAGATCGAACCGGATCCGGCGGCGCCGCGCTACCTGCTGACAGAGACGGGCGTCGGATACCGTCTGGTGGGCTAGGGACGCCGCCGCGCCGACCACGGACGGCTCCCGACCCGGTGACAGCCTGGCCCAGCGCCTTCCAGTCCAAAGCCCTTCGCGCTTTCGCAACGCCTATCCCCCCCACCGCCACCAAAACCTCAGGCACTGCGCCAGTCGCCGAGAATGGCCAGAGACGGGAAAATTCATTTTTACCTGTCCTTTACATGGCGCGGTCGGGCAGCAGGCCAGCAGCCGCGTCTGCCGCACGGCCACGATCCACATGCCTGCCGCGAGAATTCATAATTGTGGATTGCCAAGCATGCTATTTTTGTCTCATCCTTAGCGACACGATTGTCACTATTTTTACAATTTTTTACATTTCTTTACAATTTTCTTACACTAAAAAAGTAGCTACCCAAGGTAAAGCTAAACGAATGCAGCATGATACAGTGTTGGCCCGCTGATTGCTTAAGGTGGGCAATCAATCTTACTTTTTCCAAGGAGGAGCTGTATGTCGTGCGTCAAGTCGTCAACTGTAACAAGCCTGAAGGGGGCCCTCAGGGTGGCGGCCCTGTTCGGATTAGTCCTGGCACCCTCGCTGGCCCTGGCCCAGGATCAGCCTGAGGCGGCTGCCACTGCCGCCAATGTCGCCACAAAGGCTGTGGAGTATCTCACCCAGTCCAACGCCAACATCATGTGGACGCTCATCGCCGCAATCCTGGTAATGTTCATGCAGGCGGGCTTCGCCATGGTCGAAACCGGCCTGACCCGCGCCAAGAACAGCGGCAACATTCTCATGAAGAACATGTTCGACTTTGCCGCTGGCGGCCCCGTGTTCTTCCTCGTCGGTTTCGCCCTGATGATGGGCACCGACCAGGGCGGCTTCTTCGGCTGGTCGAACTTCGGCCTCTCCGACTACTCGCCGCTCAATGACGAGGGCATGTGGGGCTTCACCTACTGGTTCTTCCAGTGCGTGTTCGCCGCCACGGCCACGACCATCGTGTCCGGCGCCATCGCCGAGCGCACGAAGTTCATCGGCTACCTCTTCATTTCCGTGGTCATCACCGGCTTCATCTACCCCATCTCCGGTCACTGGATCTGGGGCGGCGGCTGGCTGGCCAAGCTTTCGACGCCGATGATCGACTTCGCCGGCTCCACGGTCGTCCACTCCGTGGGCGGCTGGGTCGCCCTGGCGGGCGCCATCGTCCTGGGACCCCGCATCGGCAAGTACACGCCTGACGGCACGTCCCGCGCCATTCCCGGCCACAATATTCCCATGGTGGCTCTGGGCGTGTTCATCCTGTGGTTCGGCTGGTTCGGCTTCAACCCGGGCAGCACCACCGCCGCCCAGGCCAACATCGCCCTCATCGCCGTCACCACCAACCTGGCAGCCTGCACCGCCGGTGTGGCGGCCATGGTCGTCACCTGGTTCCGTTACGGCAAGCCGGACGTCTCCATGAGCCTCAACGGCGTTCTGGCCGGCCTGGTGGCCATCACCGCCGGTTGCGCCAACGTGAGCCCGGCCAGCGCCATGATCATCGGCATCATCGCCGGTGTGGCCGTGGTCTTCTCCGTTGACCTCCTCGACAAGGTGCTCAAGATCGACGACCCGGTGGGCGCCATCTCCGTGCACGGCGTCTGCGGCGCCCTGGGCACGATCTGCGTGGGCCTGTTCGCCAGCCCCGACTACGGCGGAACCAACGCTGTGGCCGGACTGTTCAACGGCGGCGGCACCGCCCTGCTCGTCACGCAGCTCATCGGCGTGGGCAGCGTCTTCGTGTGGGCGTTCGGCACGGGCCTGGTGCTCTTCCTCGCCCTCAAGCTCACCATCGGCATCCGCGTGCCCGCCGCGGAGGAAGTCAAGGGCCTGGACATTACGGAACACGGCCAGGAAGCTTACAGCGGCTTCCAGATCTTCACCAACGAGTAGCGTTTGGCCGGAAGTGCGCAATACGAGGAGGAAACAAGAATGAAGCTGATCATCGCATACATCCGGCCTGATCGCCTGAACGCGGTCAAGCAGGAGCTGTACTCCAGAGAAATATACTCTCTCTCAGTGACCAACGTGTTGGGCGCTGGTCGCCAGAAGGGATTCACCGAGACCTACCGCGGCGTCGCCATGGAAGTGAACCTGCTCAAGAAGGTGCGCCTGGAGATCGGTGTCAACGACGACTTCCTGAACAAGGCCGTCGAGGCGATCAACAAGGGCGGCCAGACCGGAAACGAGGGCGACGGAGTCATCTTTGTCGTGGATCTGGCGCAGGCCATGCGCATCCGCACCGGCGAACAGGGAATTCTCTAATCCCCTTAATAATCAACGAAGGGGCGGCTTTGGCCGCCCTTTTTTTTGGTCTGTTGGAATACTGCCGTGTTATCCGTCCTGCCCGGGGCGAAGCTTCCCCTTGAGTTGAACGTCAACCATGTTCTCGTCCGGCACCGTGCAGGCCTCGGCGGGGTGGGACACTGCCGTTTTCCAGGACTCTGGCCCGGCAGCGGTCTCCTGAGCGCGAACTTACAATTTTGGCATGTGGCAGCCAGGTCGTCCGTCCTTGCCCGTTTGCCTTTGACATCTTCCTGGCTCCCGGGCCAGACCGGAAGTCGTTGCAAGCACATAGCCTTGCCGGTGCGACGGCCTCAGCCCCACAGAGACCGCGCGGCTGTGCCAGGCGCGGCAGACCCTGACGTGGCCTTCGCCTGGTCGGTCTTGACTTTTGCCGAGGATGATGGTGCCGAACAGCGATGCAAACCCATACCAATAGCGTCCGTGGTCGCCTGGCCCCCAGCCCCACCGGCCACATCCACCTGGGCAACGCCTGGGCCTTCCTCCTGGCCTGGCTGGCCGCTCGGTCGGCCGGGGGTCAAGTCGTCCTGCGCATGGAGGATATCGACCCGGAGCGCTCGCGCCCGGAGTTCGCAGCGGATATCCTGCGCGACCTGCGCTGGCTGGGCCTGGACTGGGACGAGGGGCCGGATGTGGGCGGTGCGCGCGGGCCTTACGAACAGGGCGCGCGGCTGGATGACTACGCCGCCGCAATCGCCCGGCTGGAGCGCCACGGGCTGGTCTACCCCTGCTTCTGCACGCGCAAGGAGCTGCGTTCGCTGGCCTCCGCGCCGCATGGCCCGCCTTCCCCCCTGGCGGACGACGGCTCGCCCGTGTATCCCGGAACCTGCCGCGAGCTCACCGCCGCAGAGCGCGAAACGTTTCTGCGCCAGGGACGGCGGCCCGCCCTGCGCCTGCGCTGCGCGGACA
>Ga0180007_10000130_pt1 | contig 135621 bp, 97 predicted proteins | sample MM_PC_MetaG_FD_121122 | JGI IMG/M metagenome (GOLD analysis project Ga0180007, IMG submission 121122) | Groundwater microbial communities from the Aspo Hard Rock Laboratory (HRL) deep subsurface site, Sweden - MM_PC_MetaG | ecosystem: Environmental > Aquatic > Deep subsurface > Groundwater...
TATTACGGTGGTTCCTAATCCATACAAAGTAAGTGCAGAATGGGAATCGGAAATAGGTGAAAGAAAAATTGCATTTAGCGGTTTAAGTGGTAATTGTGTTATTAGAATATATAATACTGCTGGTGAGTTAGTTAAAGTAATTAATCACAATAGTGGAAAAAGCTACGCTTATTGGAATTTATTAAATATCAATAATCAAGAAATAGCACCTGGTCTTTACTTCTATCACGTTGATGCAGGAAATCTTGGTTCTAAAATTGGAAAATTCGTAATTATACTTTAAAATCTGCCAAATGGCTTATGGAGGTATTAAGTGATGAAACACTTAAAAAAAATATTTATTCTTGTTCTAGCATTAACTTTTGTAAGTTATGCTCAAAAAAATAATGTTGGAACATCTGCCGCAAACTTTATGAAAATAGGTGTTGGAGGAAAAGCTGTTGCAATGGGAGAAGCGTTTAGTTCAATTTCTGACGATCCAACAGCTCTATTTTGGAACCCAGGAGGTATCGGATTTCAAAAAAATACTGACTTAAATTTTTCAAATACTCAATGGATATTTGGTACAGGGCTTAATTATCTAGGCATAGTACTCCCTTTTGAAGAACTCGGTACTTTTGGAATAAGTATTAATATGTTTACATCTGGTGATATTGAAGAAACTACAATTGCAAAACCACATGGTACTGGGCGTGTGTTTGATGCCTCAGATATTTCCATAGGTTTTAGTTATGCTAAGCAACTTACCGATAGATTCTCTGCAGGTATAACATTAAAATATATTAGTGAAAGTTTAGCTCTTGAGTCATCATCTGCTGTAGCAATAGATATAGGTTCTATATTTATAATTAATCAAGATTACAATTTTAGAATGGGAGTTGTTGTATCTAACTTAGGAACCGATATGAAACTTGAAGGTTTAGATTTAGCTACTAATGTTACAACAGATAACAGTAAACTGGTTGAAGCTGAATTGAAAACATATTCATGGCCACTACCATTAACATTTAGAGTTGGATTAGCATCAGATATTATTAGCACACCAATGCATAGATTTACATTAGCCATAGAGGTTAATGATGCAAGAGATTTCAAACCAAGAGAGAGTGTTGGTATTGAGTACGGATTTAATTCTATGTTTTATTTGCGAAGCGGATACAAATTTAATTATGACGAAGAAAGTTATTCTGCTGGCATAGGTCTAAAATATTATATTGAGAGTATTGGTGGTATTACTTTTGACTATGCTTTTACTAATTTGAATAATCTTGGCAATATCAATCGGTTTTCGGTTGGATTATCTTTTTAATATTGGAGTTAAAAATGAAATTGATTTTTAAGTTACTTGTTTTAAGTTTTGGTCTACTTGTTTGTATAAGTTGTAATGATAGTAGAATTGTTCAACCTCCTATTGAGCAAACTCGTCCGGCTTTTGTTCAATTGCTAACACCAGTTGATAGTTCTTTTGCTTATGATAAGTCTTTGCCAATTACTATGGTATTTGATGAACCTATGGATGTTGAAACATTCCCTGGTAATTTTCACTTATGGAAAGATGAAGCAAAAACTAGCGAAGTATTAGGAGTATTTTCAAGTGATGGAAATAATGTCATATTTACACCAGATAGTGAGTTGGAAGATGCTCATCAATACTATACTGAATTGACAGCTAGAGTTCGTGATATAAATGGCAATGGAATTGATAAAGACACTCTATTTGTTTCTGGTTCCGAGTTTTTTACCTCTGGCAGATATTCGAAATTGCGTAGCCCAGAGTATTTTGTTACAACTGGCTCCGAAGATATGCTATTAAAAACATATATCAACTCAGGTTTATTAACCTCCGATACAGTTGCTTCTATAGATGGTTTTGGGAGACAATTAGAAATTGCTTCAACATTTGATGGTTCAAAACTAATTATGTCTGATTACAATTCTGCTAATAGTGGAATTTATATTGTTAATCCAGAAACTTATCAGATAGAAAAGAAGCTAACCGAAAACCCTACAAGCAATACGGTTGTTAAAAAATCAGCAGAAATAGTAGTAAGTAAAGAGAAAGCCTATGTTGTTAATCAATCTTCAAAAGTTATTTCAGTTGTTGATTTGCTTAGCGAAACAATTACAGAAGATATTGCTGTTCCGGGAACACCAAAGGGATTAGCAATATCGCCTGACTATTTAAAACTTTATGTTGGAAGTGCCCTTGATAATAATGTTTGGGTTATAAATAGAACAACATGCACATTAGAAAATACAATAACTCTTGACAGTTTGAATCAAGTTATTCGGCTTGCAGTTTCAGCTGATGGAAAGTATTTAATTGTTCGCGACCTAAAGGAGAGTAAATTGTTGTTTATAGATGTGCAAACAGAAACTCTTGTAAATGTAATGCGCCTTTCGTACGAAGCTAAAAGCGGAAATAATAATGATTTGGCTGTTTATGGAAATTATGTTTTTGTTAGCAGTGAAAGTGGAGTATTGTCAAAAATAGATGTGGCATCACAAACAATTGTTGCTGAATTAGTACATACAAATATTCAGGGTATTGATATTTATCCAGATGGTGAACTCATGGTTGCTACCCTCAGAGAAATACCCGCAAAATTAGCTTTTATAATTCCAGAAACTATGAAGATAATTCGTATTGTTGAACTAGGTGAAATTGCACCTTGGGATGTTGCAATACGACAAAACCAATAATTGATATGAGGAATTTCATGAATAAGAAAAAATATATATTCATTTTTACTTTGTTGTTATTTTCTTCAACATTTGGACAACGTGAATATATTAGATGGAATATTTTTGATATAAACAAAGTGCGGACTAAATTTAGCAACGCAAATCAATTATGCGATGGCAATTTCCAAAATACTATTTTTGCTTTGCCCCCAGCTTTTGAATATCCTTCAGGTTCTGGAATAAATTATGGAACTGATGTTGCATTTATAGTTGGTGGATATCAAAAAGATGCGGGGGGCGAAAATCCGAATAACTATCCTTGTGTAGAGGCAGCAATGACCGAAGGTCCTGCAGATTATTGGGATCCAAACCATTATGATCCGTATGTTGAGTTTGTAAATGGTGACCGTGCTTGTATGAATGATGATAAAGACAGTTGGCCAATAAATGGATTTCCAAACGCTCTTCCAAATTACTACTATAAAACAACCTATGATTATGTGAATGGAATTAGAACAATCGCGCCTCAATTGGAAACCATTCCACTTTTAGTAGATTCTACTGGATGGCCAGGAGCAAGTGAAGATGGAACTAGATTGGCTGAACAAGAAAGTTTTTCTGTTAGCTATGCTATTGACCATTTAGCAGAAGTTGCTCCAGAAAGATGGTTAACACTGCAGACTATTACTCGTGGAATGGCTTGGAGTGGTAGGTACTACGAGGATTTTATTGTTTGGACTTTTATTGGAAGAAATATTGGAGAAACTCCAATTACAGATACATACTTTGCTGTTTGGAGTGACTATTCTTTCATCTCTTCTTTTAATCCACCCAACACTTTTGGTGATGATGGTGATGTTTGCTTTTATGATAAAAATAGACAATTTGCTTATAGCTGGGATATTGATGGATTTGAAACATCTCCAACTGGTGGTACTATGAATACGCAGGATATTGCATGGGCTGGTACTGTGGTTCTTAAAACTCCAAAAGATGATAATAATAATGAGATTGGTGTTAGCGGATATGATCCCATATCAAACTTTAATGCACAAACTACTAACATCGGTAATGGTGCAAGAAAAAATGAATTTTATAAATACAACTTAGTCAATGCCGATGACCCACGTGATAAAGACGGCGATGGTATTTGTGAAACATTTGATGACGGTTTAGATTATTTCCAGGCAGATAGTGAACCTACTCAGATCCTTTCATCTGGTCCATTTACTTTAGAACCAGGGGAACTAGATACAATGATAATTGCTACTGTTTTTGGTGTATCTAAATTGGATTTATTAAAAAATGTTGATCAAGTTACACAATTATACAGAGATAAGTGGGCTATTCTTCAACCACCTCCTATGCCAAAAGTAACAATTAGAGCAACAGATAGAAAAATTGAACTTACTTGGGACAGAGAAGCTGAGAAGGATTCTCTTTTTGAAGGTTATAGAATATACAAATCATACGATGGAGGGGTAACTTGGGGAACACCCATTACAGATATTTATGGTGATGTAATTTCATTTAAACCATTAGAAATATTTGATTTGAAAAATGGAATTACTGGTGTAAATCCTCTTGTACCTGGCTTTAGTCTTGGGCAAGATTCTGGGTTAGATGAATTATGGAAAGAAGTTGATGGTGATACTGTTAATTACTTTGTTGATACTAAAGTGAATAATGGATATAACTATCGATATGCTGTTTGTGCCTATACACGTGGTAGCAAGATAAAACCACCATTAGAAAATTCTATTTCTAGTAATCCTTCTATTCCAAACGATAATACTGTTGTTGCAATTCCTAATGCAAGTGTTTCAAACAATTCATTAGGCAATATTAAAGTAGTTCCAAACCCATATAAAATAACTGCAGGATGGGAATCTCAGCTTGGAGTTAAAAGAATTGATTTTACAAATTTACCAGAATCGTGTTTTATACATATTTATAATGTTGCCGGAGAAAAAATCAAAACATTAAACCATTTTAATGGAGAAAGTACAAAATCATGGAATTTACTTTCTGAAAGTGAGCAAGAAGTGGCTCCTGGTTTGTACTTTTACTATATCGAAGGTAAAATTGGAAAAACACATGGAAAATTTGTACTAATTTTATAATAACTTTAATAAAAGGAGAAAACTAAAATGGGAAAAAAACTTATAGGATTTATAATTATAATTTCATTTATGTTTTTACAGAACATTTCAGGGCAAATAATATTTCCTCGTGCATTTGCAATTGCCACAGATGATTTAGGATGGAACAATGGAGGTTCACTTGGAGATTCAGGTGGACCCTGGAGAATTGGCATAAGACGTAAAATGGATATAAGAGATTACAAACCAATAGTTGAAGTTGGGAAAACCCTTGGAGTACGTTTTCAAACTTTATTTGTCCTTTCAGAAATGGACAGAGAAAATGTTTGCAGTAAATATCCTACAACAACAATGCAAGGAGAAAAATTTGATAACTCTGCTAATGTAAATGATATGCAACTTGAAATTATGAAGTACGTAAAAGAAAATGCAGCATTTATGGAATTTGGTCTCCATGGAGTAGGACATGAACATTGGATAGATGGGAAAAGAGATCGCGCTGAGTGGTACGATATATATGGCGAAAAACCATGGAGCGAACAAGATTCAAGGGATCATCTACAATGTTTCTCTGAAATTATGGCTCAATATGGCTTTTCAAAGGAGAATGGACAATCATTCCCTGAAAGCTATGTCCCTACAGCATACGGATATTATTGGAATCCAGATGGTGCATATAGTACAGGAAAAATAATGCACGAGTATGGTGTAAAATATATTAATACTCTTTTTGAAGAAATTGAAGAGCTTAATCCACCAATTAAATTTGGTGGCGGTATTGACCATGGTGCTATTGTAATTAACCGATATAATTATGGAAACTCATGGTTTGAACTAGCGTCACTTCCAAAACAAACTTTGGATGAATATAAAACAGATTTTATAGAAGCTCATTGGGCTAATTGGCTTGCTTCGGATGATTTTCTTCAAAATGATTTAAATAAACAATGGATTGAATATTTCCAAAATATTCAAAAAAGTAAGTATCATTACTTAGCAAAAAATACCGAACAACTCCATTCACAGTGGTTTTATAACAGATATACAAAAATATCTGAAGAACAAACTGGTGTAGTAAATATTGATAATACTCAAATGCTTGACGAAGTATATGAAAACGAATTACTTGGTAATCTTGTATTAAAGGTTAGTTTAAAAGAAGGAGAGCATATTTCGTCTGCAAAATTAAATGGTGAAGATATAGCTAGTTACTTTGAAGAATATGGTTATGGATTTATTTATTTGCCAAAACTTCTTCAAAAAGAATATGAATTGCATTATTCCGTTGATTCCCATGTGCTTCCAATATATGTGAATAATAAAGGCACTTATAACGTATATTCAGTAAAAAATTATGGCGATGAAATTGATATTGAATTAAAAATGTATGGAACACAAATAGTTCAAATTAAAACACCAAACCCCAAAAAGGTTCTTTCAGAAAATGAATACTTGCAAATTATTTCTGAAAAATATGATGAAGTTCAAAGTATATTATCATTAGAGCTTTATGGTAGAAACATGCAAGGCGAAACAGGAATAATAAAACTACGCTTGAAATGAAATATAGTTTTATCGAGTAATGAATCTATAACTGTAAAATAGTAGTTTAGAGAAGCCGTTATATTTAATAAGGAAATATTATGAATAAAATATTATTAGTACTTTCTTCAATCATTATGCTTTATGGTTGCCAGAAAAAAAACTTTACTGAAATAAGTAGTGATAAAATTAAAATAGAATATGATAATCAATTACATAGCAAAGTTATTAGTCTAATTGATACTTCTGTTTTAATGACCGATTATTCAACATCAGAATTTATAATTATTGAAAATGAAGTGCTATCTGATTTTAATTATGCAAATTCAGAAATTATTAAAACAGATTCATCAAATATATTGAGAATTAGCGGTATTTGTAATTCACCCAAATATAGGATTCAAAAAACAGTTCATTCTGAAATATTAGATGACTACCCACAATTTATCCTTACAAAGGTTTATTATAAAAATTTGTCAACAAAAAAAATAGCTATTGATGAGTGGGTTAATAATAATTATAACTTTGTTGCAAATAGAAAAACTGAAATTCCATTCTGGTCATATCAAAGTGGTTCTTATAGTGAACGGCCTGATTGGGTTCTTCCTATAAATGAAGGATTTAGCCAAGAAAATTTTATGGGTATGAATACCTCTGATTATGGTGGTGGCACACCAGTAATTGATGTTTGGCGAAACGATGTAGGATTAGCTGTTGGACATGTTGAGCTGTATCCTAAGTTAGTATCACTTCCTGTTATTATGCAATCAAAATCAATTGTTAATATTAGTATTAACCAAAAGAAAAAAATAATTATCGAACCCCAAAAATCCTTTGAAACTTATTTGACATTTATTGAGGTTCATAAAGGTGATTATTATAGTACACTTTCAAATTATAGTTTGCTCATGCAAAAGAGAGGAATTAAGTTTGATGAAGTTCCAGAAGAAAGCTATGACCCTATCTGGTGCGCTTGGGGATACGAAAGAAATTTTGATGTTGAAGACATTTTAAATACACTTCCAAAAGTTAAAGAACTTGGGTTTAAATGGGCAGTATTAGATGATGGATGGCAAACTGCTGAAGGAGATTGGTATCTTGACCCAAAAAAATTTCCAAATGGTGACTCGGATATGATAGCATTTGTTGATAAAATTCATGATATGGGGTTAAAGGCAAAACTTTGGTGGGCACCTTTAGCGGTAGACCCAGGTACGGATTTATATAACCAACATTCAGATATGATCTTATTGAATAAGTTAGGTAAACCGCAGGATATAACATGGTGGGATAGCTTTTATTTATGCCCAGCATATAAACCGACACTAGCATACACAAAAAAAATTGTTGAAAAAATTATAGGCGAATGGGGATTTGATGGATTAAAAATAGATGGGCAACATTTAAACAGTGCTCCACCTTGTTACAATCCAGAGCATAACCATAAGTATCCTGAAGAGTCTGTTGAAGCAATGCCCAATTTCTATAAAGCAATTTATGAAGCTACTTTAAATATTAAAAAAAATGCTGTAGTTGAAATATGTCCATGTGGAACTGCTTACTCATATTATATGTTGCCTTATTTAAACCAGCCGGTCAGTTCAGACCCAACATCATCTTGGCAAATTAGATTAAAGGGGAAAACATTCAAGGCGCTTATGGGAAGACAAGCACCATACTATGGTGACCACGTTGAACTAAGTGATAATAAAAATGATTATGCTTCAACTATTGGAGTCGGTGGCATTATTGGCACCAAATTCACTTGGCCTGTAGGTGTACACATCAACAAAGAAACAGGGGACGTTAGTTTAACACCTAAAAAAGAAAAAGAATGGAAAACATGGATGAGTATATATAATTCCAATAAATTACCAAAGGGGAATTATCTTGGCGAATTATATGATATTGGTTATGATAAGCCAGAAACACATGTTATTGAGAAAGGCGGAGTATTGTTTTATGCACTTTATGCAGATAAATTTAGTGGAAAAATTGAACTTCGTGGATTAGATGAAAGTTCAAAATATGAAATTATTGATTATGTAAATAATATTGTACTGGGAGTAGTTGAAGGAAGTACTCCAAAACTACAAGTTAGTTTCAATAAGTATCTTTTAATTAAAGCGGTACAAAAAGGTATTTAAAAACTTCGTTTTATTTCAATACCGTCTTTTAATGCTAAGAAGCCATATGCAATATTGGATATAGGTAATAATATAAATTCTCAAAATAATTACTAATATTTAGTTAATGCAAATCCTACTCTAGGGAAAGTGCATTTATTATTACTACATCAAAATACTTAACTTTACATAACTTATGTGTTGTACTTTCTAAAAATGGGAAAAATAGTGTACACATCATTTTGGATAAGTTAGTTATATTTGTGATAAGATAAGAGGTTAGTAAAATATAAAGCAAAAATGCATTTTATTAATTTATTGCATTTATTCATCATAGGAACCATATTTATTTTTAACGAGAACATTATTTTCATTGGCATAACTCTTGTCTAGTTAATAAATATTTTTAACTAAATAAACAATAATAGCAGGAGGTAAGTATGCAATACAAAAGAATTAAACTCTTTTTATTTCTTTTTCTATCCACAATTATTTTTTCAGCTTCATTTATTCAAGCACAAGGTACAATTAAAGGCAAAGTCCTTGATAAAAAAGGAGAAGCTTTAATTGGTGTAAATGTATACTTATTAGGAACATCATTAGGTGATGCAACTAATATGGAAGGTGATTATAATATTAAACAAATTCCAATGGGCAAATACAACCTACAGGTTAGTATGGTTGGTTATAAGAAAGCCCAGTTTGAAATAACTATTAGCGGTGATGAAACTATAAAGCAAGATGTTGTATTACAAGAAGACATTTTAAATTTTGAAAGCGTAATTGTAACTGGTACCGCTGGTGGTTCTGGTATTAAAAAGAAAGACGCAAGTTTTGCAATTACTACAATTTCTGCTGTTGAACTAGAACAATTATCTCCACCAAGTACAGCTGCTGCATTAGAACTAGTTCCAGGTGTTTGGTCTGAAAGTTCAGGTGGTGTTGCTGGCGCAAATATTTTTGTTAGAGGTTTACCATCAGGCGGAGATGCCCCTTTTGTAACTATGTCAATTAATGGTGCTCCTATTTACGGCACCCAAACACTATCTTTCTTTGAGCAAAGCACTTTATTTCGTATTGATGAAACTGTAGGTTCAACTGAAGCTGTAAAAGGCGGACCAAGTTCTGTGTTTTCTAATGGTGAAGCTGGTCTAACTACTAACTTCAATCTTAAAAAAGGAACTGACCAAACTTTAGGTAGAGTTAAATACAGTACTACTGATTATAGCCAACAAAGAGTTGATGCAGTTTTAAGCGGAGCTCTTTCCGAAAAATTATATTACATGGTTGGAGGTTACTTAACAACTTCACCAGGAATTAGAAATACTGAATTTAATTCTGAAAAAGGACAACAAATTACTTTCCAACTTACTAAAGTGTTTGATAAAGGTGTGTTAAATGGTTTTTCAAGATTAACAGATGATCATGGTCAGTGGGTTTTACCAATGTCACTTGGTACTGGTAATGATCCTGGAACTTTTTCACCTCTTGGCAATGCAACACGATTTAGAACTTTGCAAATTAATACTCAAGGTGATCTTGCACAGTTTGATTTTTCAAAAGGTCGTGGTTGGAAAGGTGTGGTTAGCGGTCTTAATTTTGACTATGATTTAGGCGATAGTTGGACTGTTCGAGATAATTTATCTTTCACTTCTGGCAATGCAGATACTTATGGTTTAGTACCTAATGGTAGCGCAATGAGTGTTGCTGATTTAAGTGCAAAGCTTGGTAATAGCCCTATTAAAACTGTTGGTGGTAGAACACTTACTTCTGGTTTTGTTCAAAGTTATGGTTTTTGGGTAGTACAAAAAGAACTTCAATCACTCACTAACGATATAAGTATATCAAAAATAGTTGGAGACCATAATTTAACAATTGGTAGTTATCAAGCATTTTGGTCAACAAATGATTTTTGGACTCTTGGTAATCATGCTCTTCTTGAAAATGTTACTAATGGCGAATTAATTAAAGATGTTTCTGCAGATAATGTTTCTGGAAGTTGGAATTATGGTCTTTATGAATCTGGTGATTCTAGAATGTCAGCTATTTATTTAGGAGATTCATGGCAAATTAATGAGAAATTAAGATTAGACCTTGGTGCTAGATATCAATTTTTTACACTCAATTTCACTTTAGATGCAGGCGCTCTTCCTGATGGTACTATTGACAAAACTGCTGATATTGATGCTCAAGATTGGGCAGGTACTGCTGCGGTTAACTATGAATTAAATAACGATCTTGGTGTTTTTCTACGAGGTTCAAAAGGCTCGTTGTTCCCTTATTTTGACCAAATTAGAGAAAATACTTTTAATCTAAAAAGTGGCACACTTGGTAAAGATGCGGATGGAAATATTACATCAGTAACAGGAACAGTATCTCCAAATATCTTTAATCAATTTGAATTAGGTGCTAAATTTGAACAAGATTTATTCAGTTTGTTTATTACAGGCTTCTTTAATACAGTTGATGTTTTTGATGGTGGTGTAGGCTCAACATGGGATGCAGCTTCATTAAAAACACGTACATTTGGTGCAGAAGTTGATGGTGGATTGAATGTTGGTGCATTAAGAGTACGCCTTCTTGCAACATTCCAAAAAGGAGAAATTACAGAATCCGCATCAGCTCCTGAAACAGTTGGAAAAAGCATTTGGCGTCAACCAGATTTGCAATTACGTCTTGCTCCTAGTTATAATTTTCAGCTAAGTGCAAACATAGATGCATCTGTTTATGGTGCTATTAGATACGTTGGTTCACGTTGGAATGATAGAGGTAATACTTATCAACTTGATCCATTTACCAAAATAGATTTAGGAGTTAATTTAACAACATTAAGTGGTCTAACATTTAATCTTAGTGGAGATAATTTAACTGACTCAGAAGGTTTAACTGAAGGTGATCCACGCGATCCTATAGCAAAAAATGGTCGTCCAATTTTTGGTCGTTCACTAAAATTTGCTATAACAATTGATTTCTAATTTTTCAATAGCATAGTTAAGTTCCTAACTATGTTATTTAAAAAATAAGTGTAACACAGATTTGCTAATTTATTATAATGTTCTGTGTTACACTTAAAAATTTCTTTTAATGATGTTCGTTTGTTCTTTGATTCTGGCAATATTTATGAGGAGTAGAATTGAAGAAAAGTTCAAAAAATTATAAACTCAATATCTTTATTACATCTTTGATTTATTTGCTTTAGAAATATTTTCAAAAACAGTATTCGGAAGGATTAATTTGACTACTCAAAAGTAATTAAATATAATAAATTTTTGTTATCTAAAATTATTAAGAAAAATATGTTTACTTCAATTCTCAATACATACAGCAATTATAGCAAATTCATTAAAATATTTTTTGTGAACTCAATAAAACCTCAAATTGGTAATAGCAAGTTCTATAGTATAAAGCTATTTACGATGTTGTTGTTTTTTTCGTCCTTTAATTTTGCACAAGATTCAAATTTTGTTTTAACAACTAATAAAACGGAAACATATTTTCCTACGTACATAGGAAATGGTCATTTTAGTATATCATCTTCCCAATTAGGTACTTTACCTACAGAATCTTACATGATAAAATTTTATGATCATGCTAAAAACGATATTCCAAGAATTGCAGCACTTCCAGAATGGAATGAAATTAATTACTTTAACGGAGAAAAATGGCTTAATGATATCGATTTTATGTCAGAGGAAATAACTAATTATTCTCAATCGTTGGATATGTTTAATGGTATATTAACAACTTGTTACGATTGGGAAACCTCTACTTTTGCAAAGTCGCATATTGAAATTACTACCTTTGTATCAAGAAGCAATAAAAATCTGGCAATAAAAAAAATTGAAATAACTCCTTATTTTATAAATGATGTTAAAATTTCATTTCCGTTAAAAGAACGAGAAAGACCCAAAAGATCTGAACTTGAAGTAATTACTAGAGTAGAAAATACTTTACCAGGTGAATTACCAAGTTTTTGGTATCCAGGTTTCACCGAAATTGTTGAACTAAATGTAGATAAAAATAATTTTGGTGGAAGAATTAAAGCTCAAATTCAAAGTGAAGGAAGAAATACTCAAGCGGAAATTGCTTCGGATATTTACTGCAATGATTTGCCCAAAGAAGCGAAAATAGAAGTTTCTAAAACATCAAAATCAACTTCCATCAATTATACTTTAAAAACAGAAAAAGGGAAAAAATACACCTTTTATGATATTATTTCAGTTGTGCCTCAAATTGATAAAAATGAGTTTGGTTATAGTGTAAACCAGATTATTGAAAAATCGAAAGAATTAGGTTTTGATAGTTTATTATCTGCACATAAAGCCGAATGGAATAATTTGTGGAAAACAGATATAGTGATAGAGGGAAATAGTGATTTACAATTGATTGTGCGCTCAATGATATTTTATTTGCTTTGTAGTGCTGATAAAAATACTGAATTTGGAATTCCACCAATGGGCTTATCAACATCTGGATATTTTGGACATATTTTCTGGGATTCGGATATTTATATGATGCCTGCATTATTAATTATGCATCCCAAAATTGCAAAATCATTGGTTGTTTTTAGAAGTCATACATTGGAATCAGCAGTTAAAAATGCTGATAAAAATAATTATAAAGGTGCAATGTATCCGTGGGAATCAGATGAAATTGGCGCAGAAACAACTCCATTTTTCGCATATCAAAATGCTTTAAAAGAAAATCATATTGTAGGTGATGTTGCTTTTGCTCAATGGCAATATTTTTCGGCTACAAAAGATACTGCATATATGCGTGAATCTGGCGCTGAGATAATTAGAAAAACTGCTGATTTTTGGGTATCACGTGCAACTTTTAATGAACAAAAGGATAGATACGAAATTAATGATATAATTTCTGTAAGTGAATCTGATAGAGCTATTAATAATGAAACTTATACAAACGCAATTGCAAAAATTAATCTAGGCTTAGCAATAAAAGTTTCCAATTTATTTAATTTAACCAAAAACCCAGATTGGCAAAAAATTTACAATAAATTATATATTCCATATGATGTACAAAATGATTTTCACCCATCTTTTGAAGGTGAAATTGCAAATAAAAATATTAATGTGTTTTGGTCAAGTGTCGTTAATTTGTTGTGTTATCCTCTTCAAATGGAAATGAACGAAAGCACAAAAAGAAACGATCTATCGCGTGCTGTAAAGAGTTTAGAAAAAAACGGAGCAGGTGCAATGATGGGAAGTAATTTCCTTTCAATAATTGCGGCAGAACTTGGGGATAAAAGCTTACTAAATTTTACAATTGACAAAACGTTAAAAGGTTATTTAAAACCACCATTTAATGTTTTATCAGAAACTCATGAAAACAAATCGGTAAATTTTTTAACTGGGGCAGGTTCTTTTCTTCAGCAAGTAATTTTTGGTTATACCGGACTTAGAATAACTGATGATGGTATAGTTCAAAAATATAAACCATTACTTCCTGATGGTGTAAAAAAACTTATTCTTAAGAATTTTACAATAAATAATTTACAATATAATGTAGTAGTAAGCGGCAATAAAATTGAAAAAATTAAAATCAAATAATCTATTTCATTTTGTTACTAACTAAAAATATAATCTAGCTATAAACTTAAATACACATTTGCAATGACTAAAAATTTATTCAAAAAATATTCAAAAAAACTAAATCTAAAGAGGTAAAATTAAATGTCCAGTTGGAAAATAAAAATATCACTATTTCTTAATTATTTCATTTTTGCAATTCTATTAAATACTGTTGGAATTGTAATAGCTCAAGTGATAGATCAATATGAAATAAGTAGAATAACTGCTGGGTCTTTGGAAGCATTTAAAGATTTATCTATTATGGTAGCGTCTTTTTTAGTTGCCTCATATGTTCCTAAAATTGGTTATAAAAGAACAATGTTAATAGGTTTATTGATTGTTACATTGGGTTGTATTTTAATTGCTTCAATTACTTCTTATTGGGTTACTCCTCTGCTTTATATTTCTGTGGGAGCAAGTTTTGCGCTCATCAAAGTTTCAGTTTATTCAACATTAGGTTTAATTACTTCCAATCAAAAAGAACACACTAGTTTAATGAATACTCTGGAAGGTATTTTTATGGTTGGCTCTTTATCTGGTCCAATATTTTTCTCTTTAATGATAAACACAAGCAAATGGAATCATACTTATTGGATTCTTGCAGTTCTTTCATCACTTGCATTTTTACTATTGTTAATTACTGATTTAGACGAAAGTAAAGTGCATAAAAAAGCTGAGGAAACTGGCTTTTTCGAAATGTTCAGATTATTAAAACATCCAATTGTAATAATATTTATTATTGCAGCATTTCTTTATGTAATGATTGAACAGAGCTTAGGTACTTGGTTACCAACGTTCAATAAAGAAATATTTAATTTGTCTGCTGCTCAAGCGGCATCGTTTTTAAGTATTTATGCTGGTTCAATTGCTTTAAGTAGATTTTTAGCTGGTTATCTTGCCAAGAAAATATCGTGGTTTAAACTGCAATTAGTCTATTTAACTTTAGCTGCAATTTTTATTCTTTACGTTTTGCTAAATTCTATTGATTTAAAGATTAACCCATTTGAGTATTGGTTTCAAGCTCCTTCATTAGCGTTTGTTCTTTCTTTTGTTGGATTTTTTCTTGGTCCCATTTATCCAACTATATGTTCAATTGTGCTAAGCAAACTTGAAAAAATTCATCACAGTTCAATGACTGGATTAATAATAATATTTTCAGCTTTGGGTGGAACAACTGGATCATTGATTATTGGTTTAATTTCGGATAATTTTAATGTTCATACAGCATTTTATTTCCCAGTTATTCCAATTGTGCTACTAATATTAGTTTTAATTCCTTATAAAAGAACGTCTGATAAACTTACTCTGGAAGAAAAATAGAGTATAATCTAATTTTATAGAAAAAGTTATGAAAATAAATGTCAAAATAAACTCAACCATTTTGGGTCTGTTAAAATGTGCGGATACTAATAATGATAAAAAAATTACTGTTGATGACGCCAGCAATACAGTATTTGAATTGAAATCTATTGAAGGGAATTTATATGAAATATCTGGAACATACTATTTGTCCAATTTATTGCAGGAACTAATTCTATTAAAAGACAAAGGTTTTGATGTTGCAGAATTGGAATCGGACAAAATATTTGAATTACCTGTTGATAGAATTTCCAGAATGATTAAGGATTATTATTGGGATGGCTTAACTAGAACTCTAAATAAAGATGGAATAGAGAAACTCTTAAATGATGATAAAATTAATTCGGAAAACAAAGCTATAATATATGTTCCTAACGATGATGAACTTGCTTATAATTATTATACTGATATTTCAAAATCATTAAAAAACTCCTTTGATGTTGTAAAGCTAAATTCTAAAATTACAAGCAAATATGTTCAAACTTTAAATAGTAAACCGGGAATTCTTGGTTTAGCATTAAAGAGAGGTAAGAACAAAATTGTTGAAGCCGAGCCATTTGTTGTGCCTGGTGGTAGATTTAATGAAATGTACGGCTGGGATAGTTATTTTGAAGTACTGGGACTTTTAGAAGATGGAAAAGTTGAGTTAGCAAAATCGATGGTAAATAATTTTAATTATGAAATAAATAATTATGGAAAAGTTCTTAATGCAAATCGTAGCTACTATTTAACTAGATCACAACCGCCATTTTATACCTCAATGCTTTTAGCCGTTTTCCAAAAATTAGAAAAAAATGCTAACAATATTAAATGGTTGTCCGAAGGATTAAAAATAGCGATAAAAGAATACTCTAATATTTGGATGAGTGAACCCAAGTTGACCCAAAACGGACTTAGTAGATATTATGGTGAAGGACTTGGAATTCCACCAGAAACAGAACCAAATCATTTTGATCATATTCTGGCACCTTATGCAAGAAAGCACAAAATATCAATAGATAACCTAATTGAAAAATATAATAGTGGTGAAATTAAAGAGGCAAAATTGGATAGATACTTTATTCATGACCGTAGTTTAAGAGAATCGGGGCACGATACTACTTACAGATTAATAAATATATCAGCCTCATTAAATACTGTTGATTTAAATTCACTTCTTTATAAGTACGAAAAAGATATTGAGTTTATTATTAAAGAGTATTTTAATGATTCATTTGAATATTCTAAAGAGGTTACTTACAACAGTAATTTTTGGAAAAGGAAAGCTGAGGATAGAAAAAAAATAATTAACAAATATTTATGGAATGATACAGAAGGTCAATTTTCGGATTATGACTTTGAGAAATCTAAATTTGCACATTTTGAATCAGCAACAAGTTTTTATACAATGTGGTGTAATCTTGCAACTAAAAAACAAGCAAAATTATTAGTAAATAATCTTCTTCCTCAACTTGAAGCACCCGGTGGCGTTTTGTCTACTTCAAAGAAATCGTGTGGAAAAATATCTAAAACCCGTCCTCAACGACAATGGGATTATCCCTTTGGTTGGGCTCCTCATCAAATAATTATTTGGCAAGCTTTAGAAAATTATGGATACGCAAATATTTGTGAAAGGTTAGCTTACAAATGGCTTTATACAATTACAAAGAGTGCCGTTAATTATAATGGAACAATACCAGAAAAATTTGATGTCGTTGCAAGAACACACAAAGTATTTGCTGAATATGGAAATGTTGGAACTGAATTTGACTATATAACTCGTGAGGGATTTGGGTGGATGAATGCTTCTTTTCAAATTGGCAAAAAATATTTGTCTGATAAAAACATATCCAATTTAAATAATTTAATTCCACCAGAATGGATATTTTGAATTCCTCTATTACTAATTTTCAAGTTTAGAGTAATACTGCAATTATCTTAATAAACTTAAAATAGACTATTGTTTAATCTATGACTCTATAGAATTAGCTTTAACCTAAACTCGTCATTAGCAATTTATGCCTATCAACAGATTGGGTATATTGTTGCAATTATAATGCAATACTTATTGGAATTATTCAACAAGTTGCATTTCTTTACCAATTTAAATTTAATCCCTATCTGGATTGACTTATAAAGATAATGTGGCTTTCATTTAAAATTATTGGTGAGAGTTTTAGAACTAAAGATTTTTTTTAATCTGCTTAATTCTTTTTTATATTTGCTGGTACCTTTTTCGTGAATACTAACTAAGTGAGGGCATCGGTAAAACAAAGAAAAGGTGATAAAATATTATGAACTAAATAAAAATGAAACACAAAAGTTATACTTAGTAAAGATTAACATGGGCACAACGGCATATTGACATTTTTTTCATATCTAATTACAAATATATTTTTTTTAACCTTCATCACTAATTTACTCTTGATTATTTCATAATTTTTAACGATTTTAGTAAGCGTTTAAGTAACCGATATAGTTAATTTACCTAAACGAATAATATATGTTCCCAAATTGATTTAACAATAGAAATATTTGAAAACTTGGAAGTATAAGTTACTTGTTTTCTATTTAAAAGTGACCAATACAATAATTGGTTAGTTAAATTATGTTAAATGTATTTTAGTTAAAATGTGACTAAGCTGGCGAAGCTTTAAATAGAGAGAGAATTAAATGAAAAGAAAATATTATTAACAATAACGCTATATCTAATAACTATAAGTATTTTCATTTTTCCACAAAAAAAGACTAACAATAATACCGAAACTTCAAAAAGTATATATTCGATAATAGATGAAAACCTCTATGTGTAACAAGAATTGCTCAATCTTTTATTAAACGACATTCAGGCTCGGTGACTTATGATGAAAATATGAGGCAAAATAATGGAATTATGAGCAAGGCGTGATGCTTGAAGCAATGAAAAAGATGTATGAACATGTTGGGGTAGAGCAATGGGATGGTATTTAATGGCAATTGTTGATGTGCTTGACTTTATTCCATCTGATGATTTAAGAAGAGAAAAATTAATTGATATTTTACAAAATGTTTCAGAGGCGCTAGTGAAGTTTCGCGATTGTGAAACGGGATTATGGTATCAGGTAATAGATATGCCAGAAAGAGAAGGAAATTATTTGGAAGCTTCTTGTGCAACAATGTTTACTTATGCATTTGCCAAAGGAGCAAATAAAGGTTATTTAGACTCTAAGTTTTTAGAAATAGCTAAAAATAGTTTTAATTCAATTATAAAATATCATGTAAAAGTTGATAAAAATGGGTATGTTGACCTATATAATACATGTTCTGCTGCAGGTTTAGGCGGTGACCCTTATAGAGATGGTTCTTTTGAATATTATATAAGTGAACCAACTAGAAAAAATGATTTTAAGGGATATGGCCCTTTTATCTATTTAGCAATTGAACTTGAAAAAGCAAATTCTTTAATTAAATAATAAATTGATTTAACTTAATAAAAATAATATGACAAAAAAATCAATAAGACTAAGCGATATAGCAGAAAAGCTAAACGTTTCTACCGTTACAGTTTCAAAGGCTCTAAGAGATCATCCAGATATTTCATATAAAACTAAAAAATTAGTTAATTCTGCTGCTGCAGAAATGGGATATACTCCAAATTTTATGGCTAGAAACTTATCTTCAAGGAAAACAAATACAATTGGTGTTGTAGTGCCCAAAATTGCGCACTTCTTTTTTGGGTCAATAATTGAGTCAATTTATGATGTTGCGTTTCAAAATAATTATGAAATAATACTTACAGTATCGCAAGAAAATGCGGCACGAGAACGGCAACATATACAGACTCTTTTATCGATGAAGGTTGATGGAATTATTATTTCATTATCTCAAGAAACTAAAGATTATTCAATTTTTGATATTGTTAAAGCTCGTGGTGTTCCAATTGTATTTATGGATAGAATTCCACAAATGGAGAATATTGATAAAGTATATGTTGACGATAGAGGTGGATCATTCAAAGCTATTGAACATGCAATTAAACTTGGTTACAAGAAAATTGCTCATTTTGCTGGTTACCCTGAAGTAAATATTGGTCAACAAAGATACTTAGGATTTGAAGATGCTATGAATAAGTACAATATTCCAATAAATCCCGAATGGATTATTCACGGCGGTTTTGGCGAAACATATGGTTATGAAGCATTTATGAAATTATATCGTGATAATAATTTACCCGATTTAATTTTTACAGTAACTTACCCAGTTGCTCTTGGAATTTACAAAGCTGCTAGTGAAGTAAATTTGCAAATACCTAACGATATTGATATTATTTGTTTTGGTGATGCAAAAATACAAAAATATTTATCGCCACCGTTAAGTTGTGTAACTCAACCTACAAATTTAATAGCTGAAAAATCAATGGAAATTCTATTTCAGAAAATTAATAATCACGATGAGAAAGACACATTTATAGAAACAGAAATACCAACGGAATTACTTTTAAGAGGAACATGCATAAGTTGTAGCAAGTAAAAACAGCTCTTCAACTAGCTCTTTCACAATTTCAAGAATGAAAAGAGCACGTTGGAAAATAAATGGTTTCCACACAAGATGTTTTAGTAACCCACAATTTAGAAGCCATCTTCTAAAGTAAGCTTCTATCATTCAAATTATAATGCAAAATAATTAACCAAAATTTATGTTGAACAAATTTAATTCAATTTGTTTTGTGGAAATCCTAATTACCTATAAAGTGTTATTGAGAACTAAATAATTGGAAAGAAAATGAAAAATCAAATTACCAAAATCCTTGCCTTGTTACTTTTAGCAAATGTTATTGGTGCACAAACAATTTCCGAAAAAATTTATAACGAAATTGAACTAACAATAAAAAACACAACAAATATTGAAAGAAATGACAATCTCATTTCAGTAAATATCAAAGATTTAGAATTGCTAAAGAACAATTTTAATAAGAAAGCATTTATTATTTATCAGAACAATGAGGAAATTCCTAGTCAACTTTATAATGATGGATTTGAATGTTCTTTAATATTTGTGTCTGATTTTAAACCAAATGAATCAAAAGTATTTAGTGTTAAATATTTGGAAGAGGGTGAATTACGAAGAGATTATACTTCGAGAACTTATGCTGAATTAGCAATGAAATTTGATGCAGTTTATAAGGACAAAAAATTTACAAGCGACCATTTTGAGAATTATAATAAAGTTGTTGTGCCTAAAATACATACAGATCATGATGCTCTTTTTAAATATGAAGGTCCTGGTTGGGAATCAGAAAAAGTTGGTTATAGATTTTATCTCGATTGGCGAAACGCAACTGATATTTTTGGTAAAAAAGAAAATCAATTAATATTACGTAAAGTTGGGACAAATGATGTTGTTGCTAAAGATGATTCATATCATGAAATGCAAGAATGGGGAATGGACATTTTTAAAGTTGGTAACACTTTAGGGATTGGCTCAATAGGAATGATGAGTAATGATAAAATTGTAGTGGTTTCAAAAACTGATGAAGTAACTTGTGAAATTAGCTTTAATGGACCAATTATATCGGAAGTAAAAACCAATTATAATGGCTGGTTAGTAAATGAAAATAAATATGATTTAGTATCTAAATATTCAATTGTTGCCGGTAGCCGAACCACAAAAGCCAATTTATATATTTTTGAAAATGCGGATAATATAACCACAGGTTTGGCAAAACATGAAAACACAGAATTTATTAAATCAAATAATGAAGGTGATTGGCAATACATTGCACTCTATGGTAAACAAACTTTAGCTAACGATAATTTAGGAATAGTCCTATTTTATAAAAAATCCGCTTTAATTAAACAAGGCGAAGATGAAGTGAATTATTTTGTTTCTCTTAAACCCGATTACAGAAAAGTGGAATACTCTTTTGCTGCAGCATGGGAAAAAGAATATAATGGAATAAAAAACAAATTTGAATTTGAAGCATATATTAATCAAGAAATTACAAAATTAAATAATCCACTAATTATTGATATTAAATAGAGTCTACAATGAGTACACTTAAATTACATGAAGATCGTTTTTTTGATTCTGATTCTGCAATTAGAAATGCAGCTCGTGAACTTTTTGAAGCAGTTAAAAACTGCCCAATTATTAGTCCACATGGTCATGTAGACCCAAGTATATTTGTTGAAAACAAACCTTTCCCAAATCCCACTGAATTATTTATTTCTCCAGATCATTATGTGTTTAGAATGCTGTATTCACAAGGTATTTCACTTGAAGAGCTTGATATACCACAAAGAAACGGAAAAAGATTAGGCATAGATTCAAGAAAAGTTTGGCAGATATTTGCGGAGAATTATTTTCTCTTTGCTGGAACTCCTTCAGGTGTCTGGCTTAATTACGAATTTATTAAGGTCTTTGGAATTGAAGAAAAGCTAAACGGAAATAATGCACAAAAAATATATGATTTAATAAATGATAAACTTCAGTCAGAGGAATATTTGCCTAGAAATTTATTCAAAAAATTAAATATTGAATTATTGACAACAACAGATTCGGCTACAGATAATTTAGAATTTCATAAAAAAATAAAAGACTCGGGATGGGATGGAAGAGTAATTCCATGCTTTAGACCAGACGCAGTAACTAATTTGTTAAATCCAACTTGGAAAGATGATATTTATGAGCTTGGAAAACTAACGTCTTTAGAAATTACAAACTATAAAATTTTTATAACAGCACTTGAAAAAAGACGGGAATATTTTAAAGCAAATGGAGCAACATCAACAGATCATGGAGTTATTTCGCCACTTACTCATAAATTATCCGAAAGGGAAAGTGAAGAAATATTTTCTAAAGCTTTAAGTGGAAAGGTTTCAGTAAAGGATGCAGAATTATTTACTGCTAATATGTTAATGGAAATGGCAAGAATGAGCTGTGAGGATGGGCTTACAATGCAGATACATGCTGGCTCAAACCGTAACCATAACAATATTATTTTTGAAAAGTATGGTTTGGACAAAGGATGCGACATTCCACAACAAACCGAGTACACAAATAATCTGAAAGAATTGCTTAACGCTTACGGAAATAATCCAAATTTTACAGTAATTGTTTTTACTCTTGATGAAACAAATTACTCGCGGGAATTGGCTCCATTAGCAGGACATTATCCAGCAATGAAACTTGGTCCCGCTTGGTGGTTTCATGATAGCATTGAAGGAATGACAAGATATAGACACTCGGTAACAGAAACAGCAGGTTTCTATAATACTGTTGGGTTTAACGATGACACGCGAGCTTTTGTCTCAATTCCAGCAAGGCATGATGTTGCCAGAAGAGTTGATGCAAATTTCTTAGGCGGATTAATTGCGAAACATATTATTGATCTAGAAGAAGGGAAAAAAATAATTAAGGATTTAACATATAATCTAGTTAAAAAGGCTTATAAATTATAAAATATATTTTAAGGTACACCAATGATATTGAAAGAAATAAATAAAATTGAAGTGGAAGCAAAAAATAATAGCTCTAACGATGCGCTAAAAATAATTTCGCTTTCAAATATGGAAGTTTATATATATCCTAAATCAATAAATACATACAATGAATTAACTTTTTTTATTGGAAGAGTTAATTATGAAAAAGTTTTATTTATAGTTACAAATTATACTAATTCAAATTTGTTAAAAAATTATGAAGGAAAAATACTTGAACTTGAAAACAAAGATATTGTTGTAAAACAATGTCCACAAAATCATTCAAATGCTTTGCAACTTCAAGAATATTTTACATACACAAAACCAATTTTGTTGGGTTTGTCAAATTCATTTGGTTTTGGTGACAGAATTGGATTGGCAAACCATGCTCATATTCGCTCTTTAGTGGGAAGTGATTTTAGACCAATTCTTGCGCAGCAATCTATTAGAGAACTAACACGAACTAAAAGGACTCCAGAACAAGTAATGGATGTTGCAATTTGGGCTGTTTTTCAAGAAGGTTATAAGGGTGGATTTGGTTCAGATGCAGATCATCTGAAAACTACTGAAGATATTGATTTGATGATTAATGCTGGCTTCACAATGTTTACATTCGATCCAAATGAATATGTAATTAATGAAGCGGATTCTATTGATATTCCAGCACTTGAAACTAAAGCTGAAAAAATAAATTGGAATTCATTAGATGACACATTTCCAAATATGCTTAAAAGATATACTGGTGTTGAGTTTGATTTAAAAGAAGGGCTAATAATTAAACCTAGTTATGAAGATATTCTACGAGCTACAGTTAAATACGGTAATGCAATTGGTCATCTTAGAACATTATACAATTATTTGAAAACTGAATATTCTTATCTTCCATACGAAGTAGAAATTTCTGTGGATGAAACCGAATCTGTTACAACTCCATTTGAACACTTTTTTATAGCATCTGAACTGAATAGGTTGGGAGTCAAAATAGTAAGCTTAGCTCCAAGATTTATTGGCGATTTTGAAAAGGGAATTGACTATAAAGGTGATTTGGAAATATTTAAAACGGAATATTTAAAACACGTAAAAATAGCTGAGTATTTTGGCTCGTATAAAATTAGTCTTCACTCTGGTAGTGATAAATTTGGAGTTTACAAAACTATTGGTTCGCTGAAACGAGGATTTACGCATGTAAAAACTGCTGGAACAAGTTATTTGGAAGCATTAAAAGTTGTTGCATTTGCAGAGCCAACAGAGTTTAGAAAAATATTAGATTTTGCAAGAATTGAATATGAAAAGGAAAAAAACTCTTATCATGTTTCGGCAGATTTGAAAAATGTTTTCGCATCTGATAAATATTCAGATGAGCAACTATTAGAGTTATTTACTCAGAATGATGCTCGGCAAGTTCTTCATGTCACATTTGGAACAGTGCTTACTATAGATGATGAAAATGGAAAATATATATTTAGAGATATTATTTACAATTGCTTAAAAAAGAATGAAGAAGTTCATTACAATTATTTAATAAATCATTTTCGTAATCATTTAAATCCATTTAAATAGTTAAAGAAAAAATATAAAAATAGAAAACTTATTTTTGGATGATAATCCAACAGTAGGAAAAACAATTAGGAGAAATAATGCAAAAATATTCATTTGATGATTTAAACGGAAAAGTATGTGTTCTAACAGGCGGTGGTGGTGTAATAGGAACTGTATTAGCCAATGGTCTTTCAAAGGTTGGAGTTAAACTGGCTATCTTAGATATCAAAAAAGAATTTGCAGATATAGTTGCAAATAAAGTAATTGCAGAAACTGGAATTGAAGCCATTGGAGTAGAAGCAAACGTACTAGATAAAGCGTCATTAGAAAATGCTAAAAAAATAGTCTTGGAAAAATTTGGTAAAGTTGATATTCTAATTAACGGTGCTGGAGGTAATTCACCTAAAGCCACTACAAAAGATGAATTTATTACGGATGAAAATATTAATTCTTTAGAAAATACTTTCTTTGGATTGGAATTGGAAGGCTTCCAAAAAGTATTTGATTTAAACTTTTTAGGAACACTATTGCCTACAATGGTTTTTGCAAAAGAAATGGTTGAACGCAAAGAAGGAGTAATTCTTAATGTATCATCCATGAACTCATTTAGGGCACTGACTAAAATTCCAGCATACTCGGCTGCAAAAGCTTCAATTAATAATTTTACTGAATGGCTTGCGGTACATTTTGCAAAAATGAATGTACGCGTAAATGCAGTTGCACCTGGATTCTTTTTAACAAATCAAAACAGATTTTTGTTAATAGATGAGGAGACAAAAGATCTTACAGCCAGAGGGAAAAAAATAATTGACAATACACCAATGGGAAAATTTGGCGAACCAGAGGATTTGATTGGCGGTACGTTGTTCTTACTTTCTGATGTATCAAGTTTTATCACTGGTATCGTTCTTCCAATTGACGGTGGATTTAATATATACAGCGGTGTTTAATCTAAATAATAAAAATATTAAAATAGTTTAGGAAATAATTATGTCGTTAGAATTAAAGAAAAATTTCAAATATTCGCTGATAGTCCCAACTAGTATGGGTGTTAGGATAACTCCAATTAATGGACAACCAGTTCATAGCAGTGATATGTTTAAACTTCAGGCAACTAGCGCTGAAACAAACGTTGCGAGTATTTCTTCATTTTTAGGATTACCAGTTAAAGTATTGACAAACTTTGTAAAGGATAGTCCTATATCAAAATTGATTAAGAGTAATCTTAAATCACGTTTTATGGATTATGAAGGTATTGATGTTGAGCAAGGCGGACCTTGGGGCTACCGTCATCAATTTAATATTGCCGATAGTGGTTTTGGCTCGCGTGGTCCACGTGTGCACAACGATCGCGCTGGAGAAGTTGGAAGAACGCTAAGTGTAAAAGATTTTGATCTTGATCGTATCTTTGGCGAAGAAGGTGTTCAAATAATTCATCTTTCTGGATTGATTGCTGCATTATCACCAGAGACAAGCAAATTTGCTTTAGAACTTGCTAGAGCAGCAAAGAAATATGGGACAAAGATTTCTTTCGACTTAAATTATAGAGCCTCATTTTGGATTGGAAGAGAAAAAGAATTAAGAGAAGCTTTTACAGAGATAGCTTCAGTTTCAGATATTTTAGTTGGTAATGAAGAAGATTTTCAATTATGTTTTGGAATTGAAGGTCCAGAAGCTGGCGGTGAAGGAATTGATGTAAAAATTGATAATTTTAAAGAAATGATTAAAAGAGTAAAAAAACAATTTCCTAATGCTTCAGTATTTGCAACAACACTTCGCGAAGTGGAAAATGCAAATAAACATTTGTGGGGAGGAATTATGCTTGAAGGTGAAAACTGGCATGTTGTTAAACCTCGAGAAATAAATGTTACCGATAGAATTGGCGGTGGCGATGGTTTTGTTGGTGGAATGCTTTATGGAATTTTAAAAAATTGGGAGCCAGAAAAATGGATTCAGTTTGGTTGGGCAACTGGTGCATTGGCTACAACGTTTTTAACAGACTATGCACAACCTGCTGATGAACAAATGGTATGGAGTATTTGGCAAGGAAATGCACGTGTTAAAAGATAAATACTATGTAATCATAGTACCTCCCAATTCTTAGACGATGAGAGGATTTATAATTCTCTCTCGCTAAGAATATTTAGAAAAATAAAATTAGGCAATATAATGTTACTTTATGCTAAAGGATCTCCGGATACTGTAATTACATCGGAAGAATTAAAAAATATACTTTTTGAAACTTTTGCAAAGTTAGGAAAGAAAAAAAAGGTTTTGGCAATTCCTCCCGATTTTACACGCTTTCATTCTCGTGCAGGTGAAATTACTGAATATTCATATCAGTTCTTTAAAGAACAAATGACAGATATTTTACCAGCTCTTGGAACGCATTACCCAATGACGGAATCTGAAATAAAAAAAATGTATGGTGAAATACCATTAAATATATTCCGTGAGCACAAGTGGAAAGAAGATTTACATACTCTAGGTATTGTTCCAAAAGAATTTGTAAATAAAGTTTCTGGAGGAAAAGTAAATTACGATTGGAAAGCACAAGTTAATAAACTGCTTGTTAATGGCGGTTTTGATTTAATTTTGTCAATAGGACAAGTTGTTCCACATGAAGTTGTTGGAATGGCAAATCACAACAAAAATATCTTTGTTGGAACTGGTGGTGAAGACGGAATCAATAAAAGCCATTTCCTTGGTGCGGCTTTTGGAATGGAACAAATTATGGGTAGAGCAAAATCACCAGTTAGGGATGTTCTAAATTATGCTTCTGATAATTTTGCAAAGGATTTACCAATATTATATATCCAAACAGTAATTGCTAAAGATGAAAATGGTAAACTTGTTATTAGAGGTTTATTTATTGGATATGATTACGAGTGTTTTGAGCGTGCAGCCGAACTATCTCTCGAAGTAAATTTCAAGATGCTGGATAAACCATTGAAAAAAGTAGTGGTCTTTCTTGATCCATCCGAATTTAGAAGTACATGGCTCGGGAATAAATCTGTTTACAGAACTCGTATGGCTATTGATGATGGTGGCGAATTGATTGTTCTTGCGCCAGGCTTAAAAGAATTTGGAGAAGATAAAGAAATTGATAGACTTATTAGAAAATATGGATATAAAACCACTCCTGAAATATTAAAATATGTTGATGAAAACGAGGAGCTCCAAAACAATCTTAGTGCTGCGGCTCATCTAATTCATGGTTCATCGGAAAACAGATTTAAAATTACTTACTGTCCAGGTCATATTTCCAAAGAAGAAATTGAAAGCGTTAATTTCAATTATTCAGATTTAAGTGAAATGACAAAAAAATATAATCCAGAGAAACTGAAAGATGGATTTAATATTATGCCAGATGGAGAAGAAATATTTTATATTTCAAACCCAGCAATTGGTTTGTGGGCATATAAAGAGAGATTTAAATAAAAGAATTTTAATTATATAATATAAGGAAAAATAAAAATGAGTAAAGCTAATATTGGTTTAGTGGGACTTGCAGTGATGGGCGAAAATCTTGTTCTAAACATGGAAAGTCATGGATATACTGTTGCAGTTTACAACAGAACAACTTCCAAAGTAGACGAATTTATTAATGGAAGAGCAAAAGGGAAAAATATAATTGGAACACATTCAATTGAAGAATTTGTTAAATCACTTGAAAGTCCGCGAAAAGTGATGCTAATGGTAAAAGCAGGTAAACCTGTAGATTCTTTTATTGACCAAGTAATTCCATTTCTTGAAGAAGGAGATATAATTATTGATGGTGGAAATTCTCATTTCCCAGATACAATAAGAAGAACAAGCTATGTTGAAAGTAAAGGAATGCTATATATTGGAACTGGTGTTTCCGGTGGCGAAGAAGGTGCATTACTAGGACCTTCAATTATGCCTGGTGGTTCTCCAAAAGCTTGGGAATTTGTTAAGCCAATATTTCAAGCTATATCAGCAAAAGTAGAAGACGGCACTCCATGCTGTGATTGGGTTGGGGAAAATGGAGCAGGACATTTTGTTAAAATGGTTCACAACGGCATTGAATACGGCGATATGCAATTAATCACAGAAGCATATCAAATTATGAAGGATTTGTTAGGAATGAATGCCGATGAAATGCACGAAGTATTAAAGGAATGGAACAAAGGTGAATTGGACAGTTATCTTATTGAAATTACGAGAGATATTTTAGCTTTCAAAGATGAAGATGGAAGCCCTCTAGTAGATAAAATACTTGATACTGCTGGACAAAAGGGAACAGGTAAATGGACTGGAATTTCTGCTTTAGATTTAGGTGTGCCATTAACATTAATTGGTGAAGCGGTATTTGCAAGATGTTTATCAGCGCAGAAGAATGAAAGAGTTGAAGCTTCTAAAATATTGAGTGGTCCAACTCCAAAGTTTGAAGGTGATAAGATTGAGTTTATTAAAGATCTTGAAAAAGCTTTATATGCATCAAAACTTGTTTCATATGCTCAAGGTTATGTTTTAATGAAAGCCGCTGCTGAAGAATATGGGTGGACTTTGAATAATGGCGGTATTGCTCTTATGTGGCGTGGTGGTTGTATTATTAGATCAGCATTCCTCGGAAAAATAAAAGTAGCATTTGATAGTAATCCAAATCTTACAAATCTTTTACTTGATCCATTTTTCAAATCTAAAATTGAAGAAGCGCAGCAAAGTTGGAGAAAAGTTATTTCTACTGCTGTTATGAACGGTATATGGGTGCCAGCATTAAGTACAGCGTTGGAATATTTTGATGGTTTCCGAAATGATAGATTGCCTGCAAATTTATTACAAGCTCAGCGCGATTATTTTGGAGCACACACGTATGAAAGAATTGATAAACCTCGTGGTGAATTCTTCCATACAAATTGGACTGGACGCGGTGGTGAAACTGCTTCGACTACGTACGATGTTTAATTAAAAATCTAACTGAATATGAAAAAAATAATAATTTATGTTTTTGTTCTTTTACTTTCAGTTGTTTTATTATCATGTGCTAAAGTTACGGGTGTTAAAAAATTAAAGATTGGTCATGGACTTGACCAATCGCACCCTGTTCATAAAGCTATGCTAAATATGGCAGAAAGAGTAAAAGAAAAATCGAATGGTTCAATTCAAATATCTGTTTATCCCAGTCAGCAGTTGGGTACAGAGCGAGAGTGTTTAGAGTTACTCCAAATTGGAAGCTTAGCAATGACAAAAGTTTCTTCTTCCGTTCTTGAAGGCTTTGTCCCCATTTTTAAGGTTTTTAGTTTACCATATATTTTTAGAAGCGAAGAACACAAGTTTAATGTTTTTGAAGGTGAAGTTGGGCGCGAGCTTTTGTTAAGTCCAGAAAAATATTGGCTACGTGGTTTATGTTTTTACGATGCTGGCAGCCGAAGTTTCTATACTAAAGATAAACCGATAAATTCACCAGATGATTTAGTTGGTCTAAAAATTAGAACACAAGAAAGCGCAACATCAGTAAAATTGGTAAATGCATTAGGCGGTTCAGCTACACCGATATCTTGGGGAGAGCTTTATACTGCGCTTCAACAAGGGGTTGTTGACGGAGCCGAAAATAATCCTCCAAGTTTTTATCTTTCAAGACATTATGAAGTTTGTAAATATTATTCTATTGATGAACATACTTCTGTCCCAGATTTATTACTAATAAGTACAGTTGTCTGGAATGAGCTTACAGAAAAAGAGCAAAAATGGGTTCAAGATGCAGCAGATGAATCTTATCTATATGAAAAAAAGCTTTGGAAGGAATCGACTTTAGAAGCACTAAAAGCAGTTGAAGAAGCTGGTGTTATAATATCTTATCCCGATAAAGCCGCTTTTATAGAAAAAGTTCAACCATTAATGGAAGAATATAAAACAGAAAAGGAAGTGTATAATCTTATTCAAAAAATTAAGAATGTAAAATGATATTACAAAAAGTTAAAAATAATGTGGATGCTACATTAAAGTGGATACTTGTATTCATTATAGCTACCATGACATTAAATGTATTATGGCAAGTATTTTCAAGATTTATTTTGAGGAATCCCAGTTCTATTACGGAAGAGCTTGCAAGATATAGCCTTATATGGCTTGGTATTCTAGGCGCTAGCTATGTTTCTGGACAAAAAATGCATTTGGCTATTGATTTATTATCAACAAAATTAAACGGTGTTAGTAAATCGTATCTTGAGATAGTTATACAAATTTGTGTGCTATTATTTGCTTTTTTTGTAATGGTAATTGGCGGAATTAGGTTAGTGCAAATTACACTCACTTTAAATCAAATTTCAGCTGCTCTTCAAATTCCGCTTGGATATGTTTACACTGTAGTTCCAATTAGTGGGGCTTTAATGGTCTTTTATTCAATTGTATATATAATTGAAGAATTTAGGAAAGTAAAAAATAGTTAAATAATTGTCGTAATAATACAGAGATTTTAATGGATGTTTTTGAAATATTAGTTTTGGTTATCTCATTCGTCGTTTTACTGTCTATTGGCGTACCTATTTCTTTCAGTATAGGCTTATCCACATTGCTAACTATGATGCTCAGTATTAATACTGTTCCTTCACTAACTACTGTGTCACAAAGGATGGCAACTGGTTTGGATAGTTTTGCTTTGTTGGCAATTCCATTTTTTATTCTTGCAGGACAGCTTATGAATAGTGGGGGAATTGCAAGAAGGCTAATAGATTTTGCTAAAGTCTTGGTTGGTAAAATGCCGGGGGGATTAGCATTTGTAAATATTTTAGCAGCAATGTTATTTGGAGCTATTTCTGGTTCAGCTGTTGCCGCTGCTTCTGCAATTGGTGGTTTCATGACTCCAATTATGGAAGAGGAAGGTTATGATAAATCATTTTCTGCTGCCGTAAATATTACTTCTGCAACTACTGGACTAATAATTCCACCAAGTAATGTTCTAATTGTATATTCTCTTGCCAGTGGTGGAGTTTCAATAGCTGCTCTATTTTTAGCTGGCTATATACCTGGAGTATTAATGGGTTTATCCTTAATGTTTGTTGCTTTTATATTTGCTAAAAAGAATAATTACAAAGTAAATTATACTTTTAGTTTTGGATATGCAGTCAAGAAATTTCTAGATGCATTACCTAGCTTACTACTTATTTTTATTGTTATTGGCGGAATTGTTGCCGGATATTTTACTGCTACTGAGGCATCTGCAATTGCTGTTTTGTATGCCTTTATTCTTTCAGTTGTGTTTTATAAAGAAATAAAGATTAAGGATTTGCCAAATATTCTATTAGGTAGTGCGGCAACTACGGCAATAGTTATGTTGTTAGTGGGAACTTCAATGGCAATGAGCTGGGTAATGGCTTATGAAAATATTCCCCAAAATGTTGCGCAAGCATTATTAACCATTTCGGATAATAGAATTATTATCCTAATTATTATCAATGTAATACTTTTATTAGTTGGTACTTTCATGGATATGACTCCTGCTGTGCTAATATTTACACCAATATTTTTACCTGTTGTTGTTCAACTGGGCGTTGACCCAATTCATTTTGGAATAATGATGGTTATGAATTTAAGTGTTGGATTATGCACGCCACCAGTAGGTAGTGTGCTTTTTGTTGGATGTTCTGTTGCCAACTTACCCATTACAAAAGTTATTAAGCCACTTATACCAATGTTTATAGCAATGATAGTTGCACTATTATTGGTTACATATATTCCAGAGTTGTCTTTATTTGTACCACAACTATTTGGATATTAAAATTAAGGAGATATAAAAATGGATGTTAGATATTCACCCGATAAAGAAGGATTTAAAAAACTTACAACTGATGAAATGAGGAAGAGTTTTTTAATTGATAGCTTATTTGTTAAAAACTCAATTCCAATGGTCTACTCAGATATTGATAGATCTATTACAGGCTCGGCTGTTCCAGTTGGTAAAACCTTAAATTTAATTGCATCAAAAAAGGAAATGGCTGCAGAATATTTTGCCGAAAGAAGAGAAATTGGGATAATTAACATTGGTGGTAAAGGCACAATAACAATTGATAAACAGAATTATGAGATGAATAATATTGATGCACTTTACATCGGACGTGGTGCAAAAAATATTTCATTCAAAAGTGCAAATTCAAAAAAACCAGCAATGTTTTATTTTGTTAGTTATCCAGCCCACACTTCTTATCCAACAAAACAAATAAAACTTGAAGATGCTGAATCTGTTAATCTTGGAAGTGTTGCTGATTCAAACAAAAGAACTATTCACAAATATATTTTGCCTGGCAAAGTTGAAACTTGCCAATTAGTAATGGGCTTAACAATATTGGATGAAGGAAGCGTTTGGAATACAATGCCAGCACATACTCATCAAAGACGTTCAGAAGTTTATATGTATTTTGGATTACGAAAAGATTCAATGGTACTTCATATGCTCGGAGAAGCCGAAGAGACACGTCACATTATCATTCGTGATAAACAAGCAGTCTTGTCTACAAGTTGGTCCATGCATGCCGGTGCTGGCACACAGAACTATTCATTCATTTGGGCAATGGGTGGAGAAAATCAAGCCTTTGATGACATGGATGCTATACCAATGGAAAAATTAAAATAATAATATAAATTATGGTGTAATATGATTTTAGATAGTTTTAAACTAGATGGTAAAACAGCTTTAGTAACTGGTGGAAATAAGGGCATTGGAAAATCTTACGCAACTGCTCTTGCTGAAGCTGGTGCTGATATAATTAGCGTTTCTTATGAAAAAGACTTTTCAGAAATAGAAAAAATTGTTACTTCGCTTGGACGAAAATTTAAAGGTTACTCAAGTGATTTTTCCAACAGAGCTTCATTATATGAATTTATTAAAAATGTAAAACAAGATGTTGGAAGTATCGACATTCTAATTAACAACGCTGGGACTATATTACGTAATCCAATTGTTGAACACTCCGATGAATATTGGGATAAAGTGATTGAAGTAAATTTAAATGCTCAATTTATCCTCACTCGTGAAATTGGAAAAGGAATGGTAGAAAGTGGATATGGAAAAGTTGTTTTTATCGCATCACTATTATCTTATCAAGGAGGAATAACAGTTCCTGGATATGCAGCAAGCAAAGGAGCAATAAAACAGTTAACACAATCTTTCTCAAATGAGTGGGCTGCAAAAGGAATTAATATTAATGCAATAGCTCCTGGTTATATTGCTACAGATAATACTGCTCCACTTAGAGCCGATGAAAAGAGGAATAAAGCAATACTTGAAAGGATACCTCAAGGTAAATGGGGAACCCCAGAAGACTTAATGGGAACTATTGTTTTCTTGTCTTCAGCTGCATCGGATTATTTAAATGGCTCGGTTATTCTTGTTGATGGCGGATGGATGGGTAGATAAAAATCGTGAATTACCACAAAATAGAATTTGTAATTATTGGCAGCTGAAACTTATTATCCTAGAGAACTAATATTATAAGCAAAACTTGATAAATAGAATTTAAATTGATGATGAGATATTACAAAAAATATTAGAATTGAAAAATGAATAATCAAAAAGTTAAATGGGGAATTATTGGCGTTGGAAATGTTACAGAAGTTAAAAGCGGACCAGCTTTTAATAAAGTTGCAAACTCGGAAATCTTAATGGTGATGAGACGAAATCTTGAAAAAGCTGAAAATTACTCGAAAAGACATTTAATTCCCGGTTTCACAAATAATGCTGAGGATATTTTTAATAATCCCGATATAAATGCTGTATATATTGCAACTCCACCTTCCACACATGCCGAATATGCGATTAGAGCAGCAAATGCTAAAAAGAATGTTTACGTTGAAAAACCAATGGCAACAACATATGCAGAATGTAAAGCAATGATTGATGCGTGCACTAAAAATGGAGTAAAATTATTTGTTGCCTATTATAGAAGAGAACTAGATTATTTCAAAAAGATAAAAGAACTTATTGATAGTAAAGTAATTGGTGATGTTAAATTTGTTGACATTAAACTGCTTCATCCGCCAAATGAAAATGATTTTGAAAAAGACAATTTACCTTGGAGGGTTAAAAAAGAAATTGCTGGCGGTGGTTATTTTTATGATTTAGCATCGCATCAATTCGATTTTTTAGATTTTCTTTTTGGACCAATTAAATCAGCAAAAGGAAATAGTACAAATCAATTAAATCTTTATGATGTTGAAGATATTGTTACTTCATCCTTTTTATTTGAATCAAATGTAATGGGAAGTGGAACTTGGTGCTTTACAGTGCAAGAAAATCAAAAATTGGATAGAACAGAAATTATTGGAAGCAAAGGAAAAATTATTTTTTCATTCTTTGAGCCAAATCCTATTGAACTTATTTCTGATGGAACTACTACTTATTTTAAGATTGAATATCCAAAGCATGTCCAACAAGCCTTAATCAATTCTGTCGTTAAGGATATTTTAGAAACTGGAAAATGTATTAGTACAGGTCAATCTGGAGCTAGAGCAAATTATTTTCTGGAGCAAGTGATTTCATAGGTGAAAAGCTATTAAACGACAATGAAGCCGTTAGTTTCTTGAGAACAAAAAAGCCCGATTTTATTACAAAATCGGGCTTTTTTTTGAACTAGTGTGAGAACTTAATTCTCTACCGCCTATTGCTAATAAGAATGATTATTCAATTATGCAACCAAAACTACAAGCAAAAAAGAAGCTCAAAAATTTCTATCTAATTTCAACTCAGATACCCCGCAGTTTATTGATGTAAAACCGAATGATATTCAACTTAAAAAGTTTTACAAAGAATATCGTCAGCATTTGGAATTATCAAAATCAAAATCCTATCTTTAATCCGTATAACTCACATTCACTCAATTTCTTGATTTCACTGGAGATATTCCTCTAAACCAAATTTCAATTAGAATAATAGATTCATTCATTATTCAGGTTATACCAGTTCGGGAGTATTTGGACTAACAATAAAATAAATATACCCTTACGGTGTTATTTATTTACTGTCTTTGTACCTGTAAAGGTATAATAAAGAGATAAACAAAAAATGACAAACATATCATCATTTATAAAATATAACCGAAAGAGATTAAAAATTACACAGGAAGAGCTGGCAAACAAAGCTGGTGTGGGGATAAGATTTGTCCGTGAATTAGAACAAGGTAAAAAAACTTTACAGTTAGATAAAGCGAATCAAGTTTTATCATTGTTTGGTTTTATTTTAGCCCCAGTGAAACAGGAAATAGATCCTTACATGGTTGCCCTAAATTTTAATAATAATGGTTCTAAATATTTAAGAAAAGCCGTAAAAATTATTCTTAAAAATATGATTCCATTTTTTGATGGATTAATACCAGAAGGCTGGTTATTAGAAATAGCTGTTGAAAATTGGAAATTAAATCCAAGAGATAGAATGAATCTATTACTAACACTTTGCCAAGATAATATAGGTGATGTTAGTATTAAAAGAGAAATAAAATGAAATGTTTAATATGTTATAAAACACTCGATAATTATGAGATAGATTATCATGGAAAATGCTTAAAAAAATTGTTTGGTGGTTTTGTTCTAAGTCCTTCATATGATTTAATAAGCACATTCTTAGTTATTACAAATGAAACTGAACAAACAAGTTTAACTATTAATGAAAATAAAATAGAATAACTAGAAAAGATTTTGATGATTTGGCTAAAAATTTGGACATAAATGAAAAACAAAAAGAAAATAGCTACCTTAAATTTTTAACAAAAAATAAGAATATTGAATGTTGGATAAAAAATAGTTTTTTGTCTGAAGCTCAGAAAGAGAAGTTTTTAGAATTCATTGTCACACGCATTAACTCGTTAGACTTATAAAAGAATTAGGTACTATCATCTTTTTTATTTCTTATTCTCCCTCTTTTTCTACCTTACTATTTTTTTATCTCACTTATATAGGTATTGAAGGATATATAAATAACAAAACTGTATCGGCTTACTTGTTGCATTTAGTGAAAAATAAAAGTAAATTTAATCGGTTCAAATCTTATAATAACGATTTGAATTGATTAAAATGTAATTACTAAGTTGTATTTATTGTGGGAGATAAATCTCGTTTATTATTTTGGGAGATTAAAATGGTTGAAAAACTCGTGAAAAAGATATTATTTACTTTTTCCAAACAAGAGGATATTCGCTCTTTCTTATTTTTTGCTAAAACTTTAGCTATCATCTCAATTGTTCTTTTTCTTCCACAACAAATTATTATTGCTCAACCTTCTGGTGGTCCTTATGGACCTGTACAATCAAATTATGAATTACCCCAAAATGTAAAAAATAATATTTTCTTTGTATCTCCAGATGGAAATCCAAAGAGTAGTGGAAATTCAATTATTAATACTACTACATTAAAATCAGCATTTGAGAGAATTAACTCAGGTGATGTAATTATTTTAAGGGGAGGAGTTTATAGAATAGGGAATTTAGTTTTTAATCAAAAAATTATAATGCAACCATACAATAATGAAGTCCCAATTTTAAAAGGAACATATGTAGCCTCAGATTGGACAAGTCTCGGAAATGGTTTATGGACTACAAAATGGAATATATTTTTCCCTTCAAAACCTGATGATTGGTGGCGAAGGAACAGAGAAGGCAAAATAACTCCTCAACATAAGTTTAATAATGATATGGTTTTTGTTAATGGAAAATTTCTGCAATCGGCTGGATGGGAAGGTGAAGTAGATGAAAATTCTTTTTATATAGATTATAATTCAGGCACAATCTATATAGGAGTTGATCCTGCTAATAAAACAATTGAAATTACAGCTTTTAATTCTGCACTAATCCGCACTACTAAGGACGTTAATGGCAAGGTTTCTGATAAGAAAGGACCCATTATTAAAGGTGTTACTTTTACACAATACGCTTATAGAGCTTTGGAAATTGAGGGTAAAGAACCAGAAGGTTTATCTAATGAGACAAACTTTGGCAAGGATGTAGTAGGTACATTCATTGAGAATTGTACTATATCATATTGTTCTCGTGTTGCAGCTTATATTAGAGGCGACAGTTTAACTATTAGAAATTGCCTAATTAGTGATACAAGTACCGAAGGACTTTATATTATAGCATCTTCCGATGTTTTACTTGAGAAAAATATTTTAAGACGAAATAATATTGAAAGGATAACGGGTTATTATCCAGCCGCGGTTAAAATATTTAATCAAACACATCGTGTTACTTGCAACGATAACTTAGTGATTGAGCAACCTTATTCAAATGGAATTTGGTATGATGTGGGTAACGTAGATGGAAAATTCACAAATAATTGGATTGAAGGTGTCGGGTTTACTAATCAGGATGTCGACTCAACAAGTGTTTGGCCAAGTCAAAATGGATTCTTTTTTGAAATATCGAAGGGAGCAGTTTGTGCTGGCAATGTTTTTGTAAACTGTGATCACGCAGTATTGGTATTAAATAGTTCAAATGTTGAAATTATTAATAATACATTTGTAAATAGTATGGCAGTAATAGGACGAAATGAAAGAAGTGCGGCGGGTGATCATTTTGGATGGCATCCAAGCACGGGCCCAGATGTAAACGAGCGCATTGGACATAAATTTATAAATAATTTGCTTACTTCTGATGAAAATTTTAATAGACCTTTACTATATGTGTGGCAGCCAGATGCTTTGTGTAAATCAGTAACTGATCAACAATTGGACGAGATAGATTATAATGTGTATGTGAGCAAACCAAATTATGTAGAAAATCCAATTATATTTTGGAGTCCAAGTGGCAGTGAAAATTGTCAAATAAAAATTTCTTCATTAAAAGATTTAAATGAAATAAATAAGAAATATTCTAAAAATAGTAAATATTTAAAGGATTATATTGGTCCATTATTTAAAAGTTCAGAACTGAAAAATTATGAACTAGTAAAAGGCTTTGAAGGCATTAATTTAGGTAAAAGTTTAGCATCAAATTATTCAAAAATATTAAAACGATTTGATAGTAATGTTGGAGCTTATGGTAAAAATGATTAAATGTGTTTTATTTAGAAATATGGATATATAGAAATGAAAATTGCATTAATGGAAACACCAGGCAACATTAAAATAAAGGAAGTTGAAAAACCCAAACCCAAAGATGATGAACTTTTAGTTCAAATTAAACATGTTGGTATTTGTGGGTCAGATATTCACTATTATGAACATGGAAGAATTGGTGATTTTGTTGTTGAAAAACCAATAATACTTGGACATGAAAGTGCTGGCGTTGTTGTTGATATGGGCAAAAATGTTAAGAATTTTGAGATAGGGGATTCTGTTACTATTGAGCCAGGCTATACTTGTGGTAAATGTGAATATTGTTTGTCGGGACGATATAATCTTTGTCCAGATGTAATTTTTATGGCAACCCCTCCATACGATGGAGCATTTTCGGAATATGTTGCTTATCCAGCATATATGGTATTTAAACTTCCTAAAAATATGTCAACATTAGAAGGAGCTTTAATTGAACCTTTAGCAGTAGGAATTTATTCAACAGATTTGGGTGAAGCTAAACTTGGTCAGTCAGCAGTGATATTAGGGAGCGGTGCTATTGGATTATGTACTCTAATGAGTCTAAAAGCAAAAGGAATTAATGAAATATATGTAGTTGATGTATTAGAAAATAGGCTTAATAAAGCAAAGGAATTAGGGGCTACTAAAACAATAAATGCTAAAGATGAAGATCCCATTAAAGTTGTTATGGATTTTACAAACGGAGAAGGTGTTGATATGGTGTATGAAGCAGCTGGTCATCCTACTACTATTTTACAAACAAGTAAATTTGTAAAAAAAGGAGGAGTAGTTGTATTAATTGGTATGTCCGCTAATTCAGTTGTTCCATATGATTTTGGCACTTTAATGGGAAAGGAAGCTTCTATTAAAACAGTATTTCGATATAGGAATATTTATCCAAAAGCTATAAAGTCAGTAGCTGATGGAATTATACCAATTTCGAAAATTGTAACAAATACATTTAAAATGGATGAAATTCCTTTTGCAATGGACTATTCTGTAAAAAATAAATCTGATATTGTTAAAGCTGTAATTGAAATGTAATTAAGGCACTGGTGAAAAATGAATTATAGAACATTAGGACGAACGGGCTGGCAGGTTTCAGAAATTAGTTTTGGAGCTTGGGCAATTGGAGGAGATTGGGGAAACGTCAGCGAAAAAGATTCTATGGAAGCTTTACATACAGCTGTTGATATGGGAATAAATTTTTTTGATACAGCAGATGTATATGGGGATGGCAGAAGTGAAAAGTTAATAGGAAAGCTAAAGAAAGAGAGAAATGAAGAAATAATAATTGCAACAAAAGCTGGTAGAAGATTAAATCCTCATATAGCAAAAGGTTATAACAAAAAAAACTTAACAGAATTTGTTGAAAGAAGTTTAAAGAATTTGGAAGTTGAATCATTAGATTTACTTCAACTTCATTGCCCACCAACAGAAGTCTATTATATGCCTGAAACTTTTGATGCTTTGGATGACTTGGTAAAAGTTGGAAAGTTAAAATATTATGGTGTTAGTGTCGAAAAAGTTGAAGAGGCTCTAAAAGCAATTGAATTTCCAAATGTTCAAAGTATCCAAATTATATTTAATATATTTAGGCAAAGACCAGCTGATTTATTGTTTGAACAAGCAAAAAAACATCAAGTAGGTATTCTTGCAAGAGTTCCACTGGCTTCGGGTTTATTGACGGGCAAATTTAATAAAGAATCAAAATTTGAGTCAAATGATCATAGAAATTATAACAAGTTTGGAGAAGCATTTGACAGGGGTGAAACATTTTTAGGCTTAGACTATAACTTAGGATTAGAGGCAGTTGAAAAATTAAAACAAATATGTCCAGAAAATTTAAACTTAGCTCAATTTGCACTTAAATGGATTTTATCATTTAATTCTATTACTTGTGCTATACCAGGTGCAAAAAATATATTTCAAGTTAAACGCAATGCTAGTATTTCAGATTTAGCTGATTTATCATCTGAAATTATGAGACAAATTGCGGATATCTATGAACAACAAATAAAAAAAAATGTTCATCATTATTGGTAAGTTTCTGTGTTTGTAAATGAAAATACTTAATTTTATAATTTAATATTGAAGGTTATACTCAATAAAATTTTCAAATTCCGTTTAGGTTTTGAATATATCAAAGGTTGCTTATGAAAAATATTACAATTGAGGATGTTGCAAAGAAGGCAGGAGTTTCAAAAGGAACTGTTTCTGCAGTAATAAATTCTAAAGATAGTGTAAGACCATCTACCAGAGATCATATTTTGCAGATAATGAAAGAACTTAATTTTAGGCCAAAGGGAATTGCTAGAAAACTAAAAAATGGTGGTGTAGATAAAGTAATTGGATTACTAATTAAAGATTTGAGCTACCCATTTTATACAGAAATAGCTGCTGGAGTTAAAGAATATGCGAATAAAAATGATTATTCGGTAGTTATATCAAGTAGTGAAAATATTCATGAATTTGAAGTCAAATTGTCTCACATGTTTACAAGTAAAGATATTAAAGGTACCATTATTGCACCAACAGTTGAAGGAAGCGCAGAAATTGAACATCTTTTTATGTTAAAAATGATAAACTATCCATTTGTATTACTTGAGGATGTTAAAGGTATTCAAGCAAATGTTGTTGCTATAGATAACCTAAAAGCTATTAAAAAAGCAGTAAAATATTTAATTGATGGGGGACATACCAAAATTGTTCATTTTGCAGGACCAGTGCAGTCATCTCATACCCAGGAGAGGATAGAAGGTTTTAGACATGCTTTTAGTGAAAGTACATTGATTTTTAATAAAAATATGATAGTCCCTATCGGCTCAAAACATGATGAAAGTTATAATAAAACAATTGACTATTTTAAGACAACCCCAAAAGCTGATTATCCAACAGCAATTGTATGTTTTAACGATCAACAAGCATTAGGTGTAATGTTAGCATTAAAGGAATTAAAAATAAAAGTTCCTGATGAAATTTCAATAATTGGAAATGATGATATTTTTTATGCTAGAATTTACCCAACTCCATTAACAACAATTAAAGCGCCTCTTCACGAAATTGGAATTAAAGCTGCTGAGATTTTAATTCGTAGTATTGAAGCCAATCAAATTATTCCTGTTGAAAGAGTAATATTCAATACTGAATTTGTTATTAGAGAATCGACCAGGCTGCTAAAATAAGTATATAACAGTAAAATATTTTATAATTAAAAATTATTCTTGCATCTATTTAAATAAATTTGTAACATTGAACCAGTTCAAAAAAGTATTTTATAATTGAAACGTTTCAATTTATATTAAACTGTTTTATTAGCTAATAGGTACATAACTAAAAGGATAGAATTTATGGACAACCCTCAAATAGATACACTTCAAAAAGCTGATGCTGCTTACTATAAAGATTCAAATCTTTCCATCAAAAAGAGAGTTGATGATTTACTAAACAAAATGACTTTGAAAGAAAAAGTTGCTCAAATGCTTTGTGTCTGGAATCAAAAAAAGGATATTAGTTATACCGAAATGGGAAGTTTAGATTTTAGTAAAATGGAAGTATCCTTTGAAAATGGCATGGGACAAGTTGGAAGAATAAGCGATACATGGGGCGGGCTTTCAGCAGTTCAGATGGTGAAACTTACCAATGATATCCAAAAATATTTAGTTGAAGAAACACGACTTGGAATTCCAACAATATTTCATGAAGAATGCTTACATGGTTTAGCGGCAAAAGATGCAACAAGTTACCCGCAGCCAATTGGATTAGCAGCTACATTTAATCCTAGTTTAGTTGAAGAGATTTATACAGCTATAGCGGAAGACGCAAGATCTAGAGGAGCACATCAGGCTTTAACGCCAGTAGTTGATGTTGCAAGAGACCCTAGATGGGGAAGAGTTGAAGAAACTTTTGGAGAAGATCCACATTTAATTGCGCAAATGGGTAAAGCTGCTATAAGGGGCTTTCAAGGGGACGGTGCTTTTAATAATAAAAATAGAGTTATTGCAACTTTAAAACATTTTGCTGCTCATGGTCAACCAGAATCAGGCTCTAACTGTGGTCCTGCAAATATTTCTGAAAGAGTATTGAGAGATGTTTTTCTTGCACCATTTAAAGAAGTTATTGAAGAAACAAAACCACTATCTATAATGGCTTCTTATAACGAAATTGACGGCATTCCTTCACATGCAAATAAATGGTTGTTAAGAAAAGTTTTGCGAGATGAGTGGGGATTTGATGGTTTTATTGTATCAGATTATTATGCTATTACCGAATTAAATAGTAAAGAAGAAACCGTTAGTCACTCTGTTGCTAAAAATAAAATTGATGCTGCTCTTCTAGCAGTTAATGCTGGTATTAACATTGAATTGCCGGAAGTTGATTGCTATCCTAATTTAATAACCTTGGTTGAAAGTGGAGTTATTGAAGAATCAGTAATTAATGAATTAGTTGCTCCAATGTTACATGCTAAATTTCTAATGGGTTTATTTGAAGACCCATATGTTGATCCAGTTTTAATTGACTTCGATTTAAAATTAGAAAGTGATAGAGCTATTGCCTTAAGTGCAGCTCAAGAGACAATTACACTACTTAAAAATGAAGGAAATTTACTTCCACTTAAACTTGAAGATGATAAGACCATTGCTGTTATTGGTCCAAATGCAAATAGAGTTTTGCTTGGCGGATATAGCGGAGAACCCAAATTTTATTCAACAGTATTTGAAGGTATCAAAAATAAAGTTGGAAATAAATATAAAATCTTGCATAGCGAAGGATGCAAAATAACTATCAATGGATCTTGGAATGAAGATCCAGTTACACCTTCTAATCCTGAAGAAGATAAATTACTAATTAAAGAAGCTGTTGAAACTGCACAAAAGTCAGATGTAGTAATTTTAGTTCTTGGTGGAAATGAGCAAACATCTAGAGAAGCTTGGAATAAAGATCATATGGGTGATCGTCCAAATTTAGATTTAGTAGGAATGCAGAATGAATTGGTTAAACAAATTTTAGATACAGGAAAACAAGTTGTGGTTCTGTTATTTAATGGTAGACCAAATTCAATTAATTTTATAAATGAAAATGTTCCATCAATTTTGGAATGTTGGTATTTAGGACAAGAAGCTGGAAACGCAGTTGCAGATGTAATATTTGGCGATGTAAATCCTAGTGGAAAACTACCTATTTCAATTCCAAGATCAGCAGGTCATGTACCATGCCATTACAACCATAAACCATCATCAAGAAGAGGATATTTGTTTGATGATATATCCGCACTTTACTCTTTTGGATATGGTTTAAGCTATACCTCATTTAAATTTAGCAATGTGAAATTGGATAAAGATAAAATTAATTTAAATGAAACATCTATAGTTTCAGTTGATGTTGCTAATATTGGGGAATATGAAGGAGCAGAAGTTGTTCAGATGTATATCCGTGATATAGTCAGTTCTGTTACTCGTCCAGTAAAAGAATTAAAAGGATTTAGTAAAGTATCTTTAAAACCCGGAGAAACAAAAACTATATCATTTGAAATATCGACAAAACAATTAGCATTTACTGATGTGAATATGAATTATACGGTTGAACCAGGTGAGTTTGAAATTATGCTAGGAAATTCTTCTAGAGATAAAGATTTGTATAAGGTTATTTTAGAAGTGCTTAAATAAAAATTCTTTTTAAAGAAATATTATAAAATATAGTACAGGAGTGGTTGGTGTCGCAAATTACTGAAAAATTGAGCCTTAAAGAAAAAATTGGATATAGTCTTGGAGATACTGCTTCAAATATCTACTTCCAAACATTTATAATATTCCTATTAAACTTTTATACAGATGTTTTTGGTATACCTGCCGCAGCTGTGGGAACAATGTTTTTAATTACAAGAATATTTGACGCAGTAAATGATCCTATTATGGGTGCTGTTGCTGATAGAGTAAATACCAAATGGGGAAAATTTAGACCATTTATCTTTTTCTTCGGAATTCCACTTGTGATAATGGGCGTTATTACATTTACTACTCCTGATTTTGATGCTTCTGGAAAACTGATTTATGCATACATTACATACAACCTGCTAATGATAATGTATACAATTGTTAATGTTCCTTATTCATCTTTAATGGCAGTTATAACCCCTAACTCACTTGAAAGGACTGAACTTTCTTCATTTAGATTTGTTGCAGCTTTTGTTGGAGGTTTAATAGTTCAAGGATCTACAATTTACTTAGTAAAATATTTTGGTAAAGGTAATGATGCTGTTGGTTGGCAATGGGCTATGGCATGTTTGGGTGCATTAGCTTTAGTATTTCTTTTTATAACATTTGTAACAACAAAAGAAAGAGTACAGCCACCTAAGGGGCAAAAAGTTGAGATCAAGAAAGATATAAAAGATTTATTCACCAACAAAGCTTGGTTGTTAATTGCGGGAGCCACAGTTTTTCAGTTAATTTTTATTGTTATGCGCAGTTCCTCAATCATTTATTACTTTAAATACTATATACTAGATCAGGAACTAAACTTATTTGGGACAATTATTCCATTGTCATATGAAAATTTTACTTCCACATTTCTACTAAGCGGAACTATTTTTAATATCATAGGTGCCATTTTAACAAAATGGCTATCAAAAAGATTTGATAAAAAGAATACGTATGCAGCGTGCTTATTTATTAGTGCCGTTGGTAGTATAAGTTTCTTTTTCCTTGAGCCACACAATGTAATTCTTATCTACCTAATTAATCTTTTTGTATCTTTTGCATGGGGTCCTGTTTCAGTGCTTCAATGGGCTATGTATACTGATGCTTCAGATTATTCTGAGTGGAAAAATGGACGACGTGCTACAGGACTTTTAATGGCAGCATCATTATTTGCTTTGAAATTAGGTTTAACATTAGGTGGAGCATTAGTTGGATATACTTTAGCCTATTATGGCTTTGTTGCTAATCAAGTACAATCATCAGAATCTGTTAATGGTATTATAATGCTCATGAGTTTTCTTCCAGCTGCATTTGGAATTATTGGTGTGATATTAATGCTGTTCTATCCATTAAATAATAAAATGATGGAACAAATTGAAACCGATTTAACAGAAAGACGAGCTGAGGCAGCTATTAGCGACTAGAAAAGTTGAAATAAAAATTTACGTTATTTTAATATTTAGCAATTAGGAGATTTAATATGATATCAAAAATTTACAAAATTAAAAATAAGCTATTTTCATTTTTAGTACTTTTATTATTTTTTGCTTTTCAATCATTTCTCTTTGCTCAATCTGGTGGTGTTAAAGGGCAAGTTCAGGAAATTGGAAATGGCGATCCATTAATAGGTGCAAATATAGTTGTAAAAGGTACAACATTAGGTTCTTCCTCAGATTTTGATGGTAAATATATAATTAGGAATATTCCTGTTGGAAAACAAACAATCGAAGTTTCTTATATTGGTTACGAACCCGTACAAACTCAAGTGGATATTGTTGCTAATAGAGTAGTAGAATTGAATTTTAATCTTAAAACTCAAACTTTACAAGGTGAAACTGTAACTATTTCCGCTCAATCAAAAGGTCAAATTTCTGCTATCCAACAGCAGCTTTCTTCAGATAAAATTTCTAATATTGTGTCTGAGGAAAGAATTCAGCAACTTCCAGACTTCAATGCCGCATCAGTTCTTAGCCGTTTACCAGGTATATCAACTCAGCAAAGCTCTGGTGAAGATAGCAAGGTTGTTATTCGCGGGTTATCACCAAAGTATAATTCTATTGAAGTTGAAGGAGTTAAACTTTCTGCAACTGGAAGTTCACAAATCGGGCTTTCTTCAAATCCTAATTCTGGTGGTACTGGTGTAAGTAATGACCGTAGTGTTGATCTAACAATGGTATCCCCTTACATGATTAGAATGATATCAGTATACAAGTCACTAACACCTGATATGAATGCTAATTCTATTGGTGGAACTGTTAATATGGAGTTAAGAGAGGCTCCTTCCGATTTTCATTGGAATTTAATGTACCAGCAAGGTTATACTGCAAAAAGTAATACTTTTGGAAACTTCCGTGCAGTTGTTTCTGGTAGTAATCGTTTTTTTAATGATAAACTTGGAGTTTACGCACTTTTTAATGCCGAATCTTATGACAGAAATTCGGATAACATGGATGCGTCCTATAATATTGCTGGTGAAGAAGTAGAAATAGACTCGGTTACAGGTTATCGTCCTGTAAAGGTTAGTAGTGTCACATTTAATAGACATTTAGAAACAAGAAAACGTTATGGTGGTAATTTGATATTGGACTACAATATTCCAAATGGGTCTATTAAGTTCATAAATTTGTTGGCAAGAATAAATTCTGATTACACAGAACACCGCCAAACAATTAACTATGATGCTGGAAGAATGGAATGGCAGCTACGTAAAGGTGAAAATATAACAGATCAGCAAATGCATACGCTTAAATTTGATTATGATCTTGGTTTTATTAATACTGATTTATCGGCAAGCTATACATCTTCAAATAATCTATTAGACAAATCTCCCGTAATAAATTTAAATCAAGTTGACGCATTACAAAGTGGAGTACCAAGAGATAACAAGGTGCCAGAAGACCTTACATATCTTCTAACTAAATATAGGGGAGATAGTTCAGTTGTGCTAAGAAGTGCTGATCTATTTAGTAGTAACTACAAAGAAGAGAAATATACCTATAAAGCAGATTTTGAAATACCATTTAATCTAGGTAATGCAGCAAGTGGATATTTTAAATTTGGTGGCCAAATTTATAATCAAACAAATAGTACTGATCAAGAAACTCCATATGTAGGTTTCAATGGAAGTTCTATTGGTGAAGGACAAGATATTCAATCAGAGTTAATGAGATCAGTTAAAGATAAGTTTGGAATAACTGTAAATGAACTTGGAGATTTAATAGGTACAACATTTCTTAATTCTGATAATGAACTTTTCAATTCATTTTTAAATGACAAATATGGAGAAATGTTTTACGTTTCCAATCCTGATTTGTTAGTTGATATTTTAGATTATATAGTTGGAAATCCTAATTTCGATGCGTCAAATTCACAGGTTAGTACCGGTTCTCAAGGTGGGTGGTATGATGGACCATATCAGCAGTTAACTAATGATTATAAATATAAAGAAGATTATTACGCTGCATATGGAATGTCTAAAATTAATTTTCTTGACTTTATGTTAATTGGTGGTGTGCGATACGAAAAAGTAGAATCTGAGTATTTTGCCTATAATGCAAGAGATATGAGAAATGCGCAAGCGCAGAAAATGTACGACACCACTTCTGTTAATGCAAACGAATTCATACTTCCAATGGTGCAAGTAAAATATTCACCTTTTGATTGGATGGATGTTCGGTATGCTTATACTCAAACACTATCCAGACCTGATTATAGTCAACTAAGTCCTAAGTTTACTATTACTCAAGGTAATTATATCTACTCTGGAAATCCTAATTTGAAACCAGCTAAAGCTTATAATCATGATGTTAATTTTACGTTCCATGCAAACAAGTTAGGACTAATTACAGTTGGCGGTTTTTATAAAACTCTACAGAACTTTGTCTATACTGCTAGCTACCAGCTAGATGCTGCTGAAAAAGCAGGGGTTGACGGAATAGATAATTACACAATTGTCCGTGATGGCGCCAATGTAGTAATACCACAAACAAATGCTACAGTTGTTAAGCCTTATAATAACCCAAATGACGCAACTATAAAGGGCTTAGAACTAGATTTTCAACATAGCTTCTGGTACTTACCTTCACCATTAAACAATATTGTTATTGGGGTTAACTACGCTAATATTACTTCTGAAACTAAATATCCATGGTATGATGTGAAAGTTGTTCTTGACGGACGAACTAAAACGGTTGTTCTTATTGACAGTTCATCTACAGGAAGATTAATTGATCAACCTAATCAAATTTTGAATTTTTATGTCGGATATGACTACGAAGGCTTTTCATCCAGATTATCATTTCTTTTCCAGGATAATTCTGCGAGAGGAAATGGAGGAAGATATCCAGAAAACGATTCCTATACTACAAAATATTTCCGTATTGATTTTGCAGCTCGCCAAAAGCTCCCATATTTTAATAGCGAGTTGTTTCTTGATATAAGTAACATTAATAATGCAAATACAAGTTGGATACAAAGATCAACTGAAGGTTTCAGAGGTATTCAGAACTATGGTTTAACAGCAAATTTTGGAGTTAGAGTAACATATTAACGTAAAAATATAACGCAAGCGATAATTAATTTACAAAATAGAAGGAGTAAAACATGAAACAAGTATCACTATTTCTTTTCATAATGTTTTGTTTGAGCAGTGCATCCTTTGCTCAAAAGGATACCGTATATGTGCAGGGATATTATGGAACTGGAGGAACTTATGGTACTCTCAACGATGCTATTGAGACAGTACTTACTAATGGTAATATTAATAATACAGTTTTTAAGTTAGAACCTTATGAACTATATGTATTAAGTAGAAGTATTTATTTAGATCATGGTCAGAATATTGAAATTGTGGCTCCTAAGGCAGGAAAGGACCAAGAATCCGCCCCACCTCAAATTGTCTGGACTGAGGAAGGAATTGATAGAGCTTACATTATACAAAGCTATGGTGATATAGTTATGAAAAATATTTGGGTTAGATTTGCAGATATTTTGGGTAACCAAGTAAGTGGATCTATTACATTTGAAAATCAAGATGAAGCAAACGATCCTGAACAAGGGTATTTTGACGGATGTCTTTTTGATTATGCTGGAATTGGAGCTGAGGCTTCTGGAGCTATTTGTGTAAAAGCTGATCATTTTGAAGGTAATTTTCAAAACTGCTATTGGAGGAATAATTCTGATATACATTTCCGTTATTATGGACGCGCCATTTCTTTTCCTTTCCAAAGTTCAGGATGGCATTACGATAAACTTCTTTTTGAAAACTGTACTTTTACTAACCTTGGCAGAATAGTTATGCAAGAAGGTAACGAGTATGGTGACAATGTTCACATAAATCATTGTACCTTGCTAAATTCATTAGAATGGGTCTTTCAATCTGCTGGTTGGATAAGAAATGCATCTATTACAAATTCAATATTTGTAAATCCAAGTATGTTAGGATATAGAGCCGTTGATGTGTGTGATGATGATCAAGATTATGATGCTTTCCAATCTGGTTTGTGTAATCCTCCGGGTGGTGGTTTAATTAATGGTATTACTGAAGTTGATTCTTTTGGCTTTTCAGTCGATTTTACTGATTTAGACAGAAAAATATTTATTGGAAATAACTGCTATGTATTTCAGGATTGGATGTTAGATTGGTATTCAACTGCTCCTTGGGCAAAAAGTAAAATACAACAGAGACTTTCTGAAGAGATATACAATCCATCTCCTATGCTAGGTGAAAATGAGATCAATTTTATTGATTCTACAGATGAAAATGGTAATAAGGTTTTCAAAACTATGAACGTTGATTGGGCAACAATATACGATGAGGATCCAGATTTTATTATACCAGCTACAAACTTGGATACAATAAAAATATTCGTAGAATACAAATGGAATAACAATGCGGATATTGACTGGTCCTATTTGCCAAATGCAGGATTATACCAAACATGGCCTTTACCTGAAAATATGGCTTACAATAATGCTAATTTAATTACAGCTGCAATGGGTGGTTTCCCGTTAGGAGATTTGAACTGGTTTCCTGAACAAATGGCAGCATGGGAAGCCCAACAAGACAAAGAATGGGAAAATATCTCTAGTTGGTTAGAAAATGGAACACCTACTAGTATAAAAACCGTAAAAGGTGTTGTTCCAGTAGAATATGAACTTAATCAAAATTATCCTAATCCTTTTAATCCTTCTACTGAAATAAAGTATTCAATACCATTTCAAGGTCATGTATCACTTAAAGTATACAATACTCTTGGTGAGTTAGTATCTACATTATTTAATGGAATTCAAGGAGCTGGAACATACATTTCTACTTTTGATGGAACTGGCTTTTCAAGTGGTGTTTATTTCTACCAATTAGAAGCAAACGGATTTAAAATGACTAAAAAACTATCTCTTTTGAAGTAAGATTGATTTAATTACTTACCCTCTCAAAAGGAGGGTATAGTAAATTTTTTTAGAAAAGTTGCACAATGAATTTAATAAATGAATGAACTAATAATTATTTTTCTAACAAAGCACAAAGGAGTAATATGAAAAAATTATCACAAGCTTTAAGTGTAATTTTTGCTTTCATTTTATTTAGCACTATTACATTACAGGCTCAAACCCTTATCAATCAATGGGGTTTATCAGCAGAATATAATACAAACTGGCCAATATTGAATGATGCTGCAACACCAGCTGGGAATGCATCAATGGGAGGAGCAGTTATATCTGGCTGGAAAGGATTACAAGGCGGTTTCAGTGAAATGAGTATAACCACAGAAAAAGCAGTAACAGTAAAAGGACAAATAGAATTTGTAGGAGCAGATGCAGGCGATGCTTATACCGTATTACGATATGCATTAACATATCAAGACAGCAATTCAACCCTGTTGAATGCATTAACACCCTCGGCTACATGGTCACATAAAGGAAATCATTTTGGTTATGAGTTCACTCCAAGAACTGGAAATGGAACAATGGCTAATGGTGGTGGCGGAGCAGGAACAGTATGGACAGTAAATAATGGAAACTGGGCAAGTACATGGAGTAATGGCGGTGGTCCAATAACTGCTGTAAATCAAGCTCCACGAAATGCGGAAATAGTAGCTGGTAAATATAATTTTGCAATATCAGTAATATCAATTAATGATACTACCAATGAAATAAGTTGGTATATGATAGAAGAAAATAATGGATATTGGTTTGGTGGAACAACTCAAGCTAAAGCTACAACCAAGAAATTTAATAGTCTTATCTTTGGTGTCAATGAAGTTGAATTTACAGCATTTAATGTAATTGGAATGACAGCAGAATTAGGTGCACCAGTTGTAGTACCAGAAGCACCATGGCAATCATACTATATTGATCAATGGGGTTTATCAGCAGAATATAATACACTTTGGCCAATATTGAACGATACTAACACTTTAGTTGGCGATGCTTCAATTGGCGGTGATGTAGTAAGCGGCTGGAAAGGATTACAAGGTGGATTTGGACAAGATGTTAGTATTACTGCAGAAAAAGCAATAATAGTAAAAGGACAAATAGAATTTGTTGGTGCCGATGCGGGCGACGCTTATACTGTATTACGATATGCTTTGACTTATCAAGACAGTAATTCAACACTACAGAATGCGTTGACACCATCTGCTACATGGTCACATAAAGGAAATCATTTTGGTTATGAGTTCACACCAAGAACTGGAAATGGAACAATGGCAAATGGTGGTGGCGGAGCAGGAACAGTATGGACAGTAAATAATGGAAACTGGGCAAGTACATGGAGCAATGGCGGTGGTCCAATAGCTGCAGTAAATCAAGCTCCAAGGAATGCGGAAATAAAACAAGGCAAATATGATTTTGCAATATCTGTAAGATCAGTTGATGATACCACAAATGAAGTAAAATGGTACATGATTGCAAAAGATAATAGTTACTGGTTTGGCGGAACAGTCATTGATAAATCGACCACAAAGAAATTTAACAGTGTTATCTTTGGTATCAATGAAGTTGAATATACAGCATTTAATGTAATAGCTATGAAAGTAGATCTTGGAGATCCAATCATAGTGCCAGAAGCACCATGGCAATCATACTATATTGATCAATGGGGCTTATCAGCCGAATATAATACACTTTGGCCAATATTGAACGATACCAACACTTTAGTTGGCGATGCCTCAATGGGAGGTGATGTAGTAAGCGGCTGGAAAGGATTGCAAGGTGGATTTGGACAGGATGTAAGTATTACTACAGAAAAAGCAGTAATAGTAAAAGGACAAATAGAATTTGTTGGTGCCGATGCAGGCGATGCTTATACAGTACTCCGTTATGCATTAACCTATCAAGATAGTAATTCAACACTACAAAATGCATTAACAGACTCAGCTACATGGTCACATAAAGGAAATCATTTTGGTTATGAGTTTACTCCAAGAACTGGAAATGGAACAATGGCTAATGGTGGTGGCGGAGCAGGAACAGTATGGACAGTAAATAATGGAAACTGGGCAAGTACTTGGAGTAATGGCGGTGGTCCAATAAATGCAGTAAATCAAGCTCCACGAAATGCGGAAATAGTAGCTGGTAAATATAACTTTGCAATATCAGTAATATCAATTGATGATACAACAAATGAAGTTAAATGGTATATGATAGAAAAAGATAACAAATATTGGTTCGGTGGAACAACTCAAGGTAAATCCACAACCAAAAAATTTAATAGTCTTATCTTTGGTGTCAATGAAGTTGAATATACAGCATTTAATGTAATAGCTATGAAAGTAGATCTTGGAGATCCAATCGAAGTACCAAAAGCACCATGGGATGATTTCTATGTAGACAAATGGGGAATTTATGGTGGTAATAATGGCGGTTGGAATTTAACACCAGGTGAATTTACAGGAAATGTTGATTTCAACGGAACAGCAGCACCTACAGGTATGGCAGTTGTTCGTGGTGATTTGGGAACAATTACTCCAGAACCTGATGTAGATATTTTTGTTCTAAAAGGTGATATAATTTTAGAAGGTGGTGGATTTGATGCTTCTTCAAGTCTTCGTTTTGGACTATTCAAAGGTGATAATGCTGGATCAGTTGATTCATTAGCAAATGGTTACAACTGGAATGGCACTGATGATGGTAATTCGGGTTATTTGATATTAGCTCAAGAAGGAAGTAATAACACTGAAACTTGGAGTAATGGAGCTGGAAACTGGGGTAGAGTAACAAACGATGTATGGTCTAATTATAGTGCTGGTACTTCTCTTGGTGATTGGGCACCATTAAAAACAACTGGAGGAGCAGGAACATATAAATTTGCTATTTGTGTTGCTCCTAAAGGTGATGGAACATCAAAAGTTCTTTGGACACTAAAGAAAGCAGATGGCTCTTATAATATGGAAGGTGGCGTAGTTGATAACGCACCTGTATTATCTTTTAATAGTTTTGTTGTTGGTATTGGAAATGGTGCTACAGCAACAACAATGTTATTGAGAGATGTACAAGCTACTATGGCTGCTGAACCTATAATACTTGATGTTGAAGAAATTAAATCATCTATTCCAACTCAGTTTGCTCTTAGTCAAAACTATCCAAACCCATTCAATCCATCTACTACAATTGAATTTGCATTACCAAAAACTAGTGATGTTAAAATTACTGTGTATAATATTCTAGGTAGTGAAGTAGGTCAATTAGTTAGTGGTGTACATAATGCTGGATATTATAAAGTGAGCTTTGATGCTTCAAACCTAGCTTCTGGAATTTATTTCTATTCTATAAAAGCTGGAGATTTTGCGAGCGTTAAGAAATTAGTTTTATTGAAATAATACTTTCTCTGAGCTTCACATAAAGGGTAGCTCAGATGGTGTTAAAATACTGTAACGTAATAAAATGGTGATGACCGTACCCTATAATATGCCTCCTTGTTATAGGGTGCGGTTATCTTTTTAAGAGATTAGAAAAGTTAGTTGTTAATATTAAAAAAAAGGATTATGTAATGGCAAAGTTTATAGTACATGCAAAAGAATTATTTTATCATATTTTTAGTAAAAATATGATAAAATTGTTATTTGTTATCTCTTTGTCATGGATAATTTTACACAATACAATTAATGCACAGCCATTAACTGATGGATCTAATAAATTTTTAGGGGCTGCAACAGGTAGTGAAATATTTAGGTATTTTAATGATTACTGGAACCAAATGACTCCTGGAAATGCCGGTAAATGGGGGTCAGTTGAATATGCTAGAGGACAATATTCTTGGACATATTTGGATAAATTATACAACTTCTGCCAAAGCAGAGATTTGCTATTTAAAGAACACACACTTGTATGGGGAAGTCAGCAACCTTCATGGATATCTTCAATGGATTCAGCAAGCCAAAGGGAAGCGATTGAAGATTGGTTTCGTTTACTTGGCGAAAGATATCCAAATATGAAACTTGTTGATGTTGTTAATGAACCACTGCACTCACCTCCATCATATAAAAATGCACTTGGCGGTGATGGTGAAACAGGATGGGATTGGGTGATATCTTCTTTTGAATTGGCACGACAATATATGCCCGACTCAGCGAAATTAATATTAAATGAATACAATATTTTAGGTAACTCAACTAATACGAGTAATTATCTGGAAATAATAAATTTGCTTAAAGAAAGAAATTTAATTGATGGAGTTGGAATTCAAGGGCATTATTTTGAATTTAGAAGTGGTTTGGATGAAACTAGCAACGTGTATGTTTATAGTATTAGCACAATAAAATCAAATCTTGATAGAATAGCGGAAACAGAGATTCCAATTTACATAACGGAATTTGATATTGACGAACCAAATGATCAAAACCAGCTTGAGCAATATAAAATATACTTCCCAATATTTTGGGAGCATAAAGCTGTAAAAGGAATTACGTTTTGGGGTTTTATTGAAGGTGATGTTTGGTCAACTCATCCAGATACATATTTATTATTAGCTGATGGAACAGAAAGACCTGCTCTAACTTGGATGAGAAATTATATTAAACTTCCCAAAATTCCAACTCTCTTAGAACCAAGTTTAAATACTACTACAAATAGAAACCCTATTTTAAGTTGGAGTGAATCTCTTTCAGCAGATAAATACAATTTACAAGTTTCGCCAAATAGAAATTTTTCTCAGCTTGTGATTGACACAGTTCTAGTAGACACAATATTTTCAATTGATTCATTAGAAGCAAACACAAGATATTATTGGAAAGTAAGTGCAGCTAATGGATTTGGCTCAAGTGAATTCTCTAGTTTTAGTTACTTTTCAACTAATGATATTATTTTAGGTTTATGTGATAATTACGAAATTAAAAATGAGCTAGTACTGTATCAGAATTATCCAAATCCGTTTAATCCAGTTACAACTATTAGCTTTAGTTTAACTCAAAATGGAAATGTAAATATTTCATTATTTGATGAACTTGGAAGGAAAATTACAAAAATCATTGATGGATATTATATAAAAGGGAATCATTCAATAAAATTTGATGGCTCAAATTTAGCGTCGGGTATGTATTTTTATATGATGAAAGCTGAAAATTCAATAAGGACAAAAAAAATAATAATTCTTAAATAGTGTCAAATGACCACAGGAAGTGGTATAATAATAAATATTAATTACCATAAAATATGAGATACAAAAATGAAAAAGAAAGTCCTATTCGTATTCCTACTTTTTATTTCCATTGCAACATACTCGCAAAATAAAATACCACATTTAAACAGAAAAGGTAATGCAACTCAATTAATTGTGAAAGGAAAACCTTTTCTTATTCTTGGTGGTGAACTTGGTAATTCATCTTTTACTAGTTTAGAATATATGGAACCAATATGGCCAAAATTAAAAAAGATGAATTTGAATACAGTTTTAGCACCTATTTTTTGGGAATTAATTGAACCTGTAGAAGGAGAATTCGATTTTGATTTATATGATCAATTAATAATTGAAGCTCGAAAACATGATCTAAAATTGAGTTTCTTATGGCTTGCTACTTGGAAAAACAGTATGTCAAGTCATGTGCCTTCATGGGTAAAATTAGATCAGGAGAGATTTCCAAGAGTAAAAGATGATAAAGGAATAAGCCAAGAAATATTGAGTCCTTTCAGCCCAGAGAATCTGAAAATGGATATCAAGGCATTTAAAGCACTAATGCAACACATAAAAGAGTTTGATGAAGAAGAAAATACTGTGATAATGATGCAACCCGAAAATGAAATTGGTATGTTACCATCTGCAAGGGATCATAGCATTTTAGCAAATCAATACTTTGAGAAGAATGTCCCAGCAGAACTAATACAATATTTAAAAATCAATAAATCAATACTAGTGCCAGAATTCAAAGAAGTTTGGGCAAAGAACGGTTATAAAGAAACTGGAACATGGGAAGAAATATTTGGAAAAAGTGTTAACACAGATGAAATATTTATGGCTTGGTACTTTGCAAAATTTACAGATGAAGTAACTAAAGCTGGAAAGGAAGCCTATCCCTTGCCAATGTATGTTAATGCCGCATTAAACCGACCGGGAAAACTGCCAGGAGAATATCCAAGCGCTGGTCCTTTGCCACACTTAATGGATATTTGGAAAGCTGGTGGTCAATCAATTGATTTTCTTTCACCAGATTTTTATAATCCCGATCTTGAACATTGGTGCGATTTATATACTCGCCAGAATAATCCACTGTTTGTACCTGAACATCGCTTTGATAGTACAGTTGCTGCAAAAGCTGCATTTATCTTTGGTCATTATGAGGCAATTGGCTTTTCTCCATTCTCAATTGAAACAACTGATTCAGTTATATCTGAACCATTTGGAAAGATCTATGGTTTGTTAAATCAATTAGCTCCAATAATCACTGCAAATCAAGGGCAGGATAGAATTGATGGAGTTCTTTTTGAAAATGAAAGTCAAGAAAGCATTTTAAGATTTGGCGACTATGAGTTTACAGTAAAACATAGTTATACTTTAGGGTATGAAAAAAAATCTAAAAATAAAGAATGGGATATTGCCGGAGCTCTTATTGTTCAAACAAAAGAAAATGAATTTTATGTTCTTGGGTCTGGAGTTGTAATAACATTCAAAAATATTAAAAACCCAGATTCAATAGTAGGAATATTAAAAGTTGATGAAGGGAGATTTGAAAACGGCGAGTGGAAAGTTATTAGACATATGAATGGCGACCAAATTCATCAAGGAAGACATGTTCGAACTTTCTTAGAAGATTATTCGATACAAAGATTTGAATTGTACAATTATGAATGATGGAATATCTACACGTTCGTGATTTGAGAAATAGCTTGAAGTAAATAATAACATAAGAATATTATTGATTTAATTGGAGATTGAGTTACAAATTAACTGTACTAATTTTGTTAGAAATTTAAAATGACAATGTAGATAATTTGAAAGAAGTTTGTGCTTACTATTTAAAAATTATCAATTCCAATAGGTTTAGAACAACCTAAATATAATCTTGGATATTAAGTGATTCATTAACCAAGCTCAAAAGTGAAAAATGAAAATTTGAAATTAAATATAAGTATTATGAAAAAATTAAATAATTGTAAATTCAACTTCCTCAAAGAAAGTGTTGCTTTAGCAATTTGGGCTTCATTATTTGTACTTATCACTTTACCATTAAATGCTCAAACAAAAAGTAGTAATGGTGAGAAAGTTTTAAGAGAAAGAATATCAATAAATGATAACTGGAAATTCTACAAATATAATGCAAATGAAAAAACAGACGATTTGATTTACGATATACGACCTGAAGTAAAAGAATATCAAGATGAAAAACCTGCAGATTCAAAACCTACAGAAGCTGAAGACGTTGAAATAACTCAAAAGGTACTTAAGGAATGGATTTTGCCTTCTGGTAATAATTTTATTAAGGATACAAATAAACATTATATTCGTCCAGAAGGTAATCCAGGCAATAATTTTCCTTTTGTGCAGAGTGAATTCAACGACAATTTGTGGGAGAGTGTTAATCTTCCTCATGATTGGGCAATTAAGGGCCCTTTTTATGAAGGATCTAATCCAGAGGTTGGTGGCGGAATGGGACGTTTACCAAGTCAGGGTATTGCCTGGTATAGAAGGAAACTTGATATTCCAGTTTCTGACTCAGGTAAATCAATATTTTTAGATATAGATGGTGCAATGTCGTACGCAATGGTTTGGTTAAATGGAAAGCTAGTTGGCGGTTGGCCTTATGGATATTCATCATGGCGCGTTGATCTTACTCCATACATAAAATATGATGAGGAAAATCAAATTGCTATTCGATTGGATAATCCAAATAATTCTATGCGCTGGTATCCTGGTGGTGGAATCTACCGAAATGTATGGTTAACAAAAGTTAATCCAGTCCATGTAGCTCAATGGGGAACTTTTATAACTTCAGCAGATGTATCAATGGATTCAGCAAAGATAAACATTGAGATTACAGTCGAAAATGATTCAAAAGAAAATGTTGTAATCACAACAGTAACTAAGATATTTGAATTAAGTCCAGATGATAAAAAAACAGGTAATGCTGTATCTGATTTTGACCCAATTAAAATAACTATAGCTCCAGGTAAGAAAAATAAAGTTGAAAATTTTGTTATTTTAAGAAATCCAAAATTGTGGGGACCGCCACCAACACAAGTTCCAAATAGATATGTAGCTGTTACAACTTTATGGCAAAATGAAAAACAAATTGATCATTATGAAACTAAATTCGGTATTCGCTCGCTTAGGTTTGATCCAAACTCAGGTATTTATGTTAATGGTGAATTAGCAAAAATAAAAGGTGTTAACCAGCATCATGATTTAGGAGCTTTGGGTACTGCATTTAATACTCGTGCTGCAGAGCGTCAACTCGAAATACTTCGTGAGATGGGATGCAACGCAATCCGTACAGCACATAATCCTCCAGCCCCGGAGTTACTAGAATTGACAGATAGAATGGGTTTTCTTGTTATGGATGAAGCTTTTGATATGTGGGTAAGAAAAAAAAATCCACTCGATTTTCATCTCATTTTCCAAGATTGGTACGAACAAGATTTGCGTTCTATGATTCGACGCGATAGAAACAATCCATCTGTAATTATGTGGAGTTATGGCAATGAAGTTGGGGAACAATATACTGATGTGGAAGGTGCTGAGATAGCAAAACGATTGAATGAAATAATTAAAGAAGAGGATACAACCAGACAAACAACAAGCGCTATGAACTGGGCTAAATCGTATATGCCTTTTCCTACTGTGATGGATGTAGTAAGTCTTAATTACCAAGGTGAAGGAATTCGTCAAGATTCATTCTTTGAAGGGACAGAACGTATTCGTACGGCACCATCATATGATGATTATCACAAAAAATTTCCAAATAAAGTAATTCTTACCAGCGAATCTGCTTCTGCATTCAGCAGTCGAGGAATTTATTTGTTTCCTGTTGCAAATGAAATAAGCACATATGTCCGAGACGGCAGAGGTGGTGATTCAAATATTCATCAGGTAAGTTCTTATGAACTATATGCTGTTGACTTCGGCTCCTCAGCGGATAAAGTTTTTAGAGCAATTGACAAACATCCGTTTGTTGCTGGAGAGTTTGTCTGGAATGGTTTTGACTACATTGGTGAACCAACTCCATATTATGAAGCCAGAAGTTCATATTCGGGAATTATTGATCTTGCGGGATTTAAGAAAGACCGTTTTTATCTTTACCAAGCAAAATGGCGACCAGAACTGCCAATGGTACATATTCTCCCACATTGGAATTGGCAAGAACGTATTGGAGAAGTTACACCAGTGCATGTTTTTACTTCTGGAGATGAAGCTGAATTGTTTCTTAACGGTGTTTCGCAAGGTAGAAAGAAAAAGGGAGAGTATGAATATCGTCTTCGTTGGGATGATGTAATTTATGAACAGGGTGAAGTTAAAGCTGTAGCCTACAAGAATGGTGAGAAATGGGCTGAAGAAATTGTTAAAACTACAGCAGAGCCAGCTAAGTTGGAAATAATTGCAGATCGTAATAAAATTTTAGCTGATGGAAAGGATTTGGTATTTATCACAGTTCGAGTAACAGATATTAAAGGTCTTACAGTGCCACAAACCAACAACCTAATTGAATTTGAAATTGATGGTCCTGGTGAAATTGTGGCTACAGATAATGGTGATCCAACTAGCTTTGTCCCTTTTCCTTCACAAGAAAGAGAAGCATTTAATGGTTTAGCTTTGGTTATTATTCGCTCAAAGTCTGGAGATTCAGGTTCAATAACGGTTAGAGCAAAATCAGCAGGACTTAAGGAAGCTCAAATAATAATTGGAAGTAAATAAATAAAGAAGATTTTTAAAAATATTTGAAATGTTTTACATGTTCATTTATTTGAATAGGTCAAGGTAAATTAAAAAAAGTAGTTATAATGTTTATATATAAAGTCTTTTTATAAGGATGAGGAGCAAATGAAAAATATATTTATTTTAATTTTAACGATGAGTTTTGCGCACTCAATTATGGCAGAGGTTGTTGATAGCTCGTCATGTATTTCCTTTAAAAATGGAACAGGCTATTTTGCGTTGTCCTATAAAAATCAATCAGCACCTTTATTTGCAAGCTCAAAAGATCATCATGGAGTAATACGAGCCTTGAATGATCTTAAAACCGATATTGGAAAAGTAACGGGCAATGAACCATCAGTTGTCTTTGATGATTTATCACTTCCAAAAGAAATTGTAATAATAGGAACATTAGGAAAAAATCCTGTTATCAATCAACTAGTGCAAAACAAAAAACTTGATGTAAAGGATATTACTGGTAAATGGGAACATTTTCTTATTCAGGTTATTGAGAAACCATTTGAGGGAGTTGATAAAGCACTTGTTATTGTAGGTAGTGACAAGCGAGGAACCATTTATGGCATTTATAATTTATCTGAACAAATAGGTGTTTCGCCATGGTACTGGTGGGCTGATGTTCCAGTAGAGCATAAAGATGCTGTTTTCGTAAAACCTAATAAAATTACGCAAGGTCCAAGTGTTAAATACCGTGGTATTTTTCTTAATGATGAAGCACCAGCTTTAACCAATTGGATTAAGGAAAAGTTTGGCTTTGCTAAGCCTAGCAAATATCCACCTGTTGGTAATGAAGTAGTTAACTATGGACATGAGTTTTATTCTAAAATGTTTGAACTACTACTCAGATTAAAAGCAAACTATCTTTGGCCAGCTATGTGGAGTAATGCATTTAATGAAGATGATCCCAAAAACTCACGTCTTGCAGATGAATATGGCATTGTGATGGGAACCTCGCATCAAGAGCCGATGCTTCGTTCTCAACAGGAATGGGATAGACGTTACTATGGTTCTCTTGGTCATTGGAATTATTCGAAACATGCTGATACATTGGAAAATTTCTGGAGAGAAGGTGTTCGGCGCAATAAAAACTATGAAAGCATCATTACTATGGGGCTTCGTGGAGCTAATGATACAGAGATAGCCGGTGATATGAAAGCCAATATAGCAATGGTTGAAGGTATTGTTAAAAAGCAACAAAAGATTATAAGCGAAGAAATGAACCCGGATATTACTAAAGTCCCTCAGTCGTGGTGTTTATACAAAGAGATAATGGAATATTACAACGAAGGCTTGCGCGTACCAGATAATATAACACTTTTGTGGTCGGATGATAACTGGGGTAATATACGAAGACTACCAAATGAGGAGGAGCGTTTGAGAAGCGGAGGTGCTGGAGTTTATTATCACTTCGATTATCACGGAGGTCCTCGAAGTTATCAGTGGATAAATACTAATCCAATTGCTAAAATTTGGGATCAGATGTCGCTTGCTAAACAATATGGAGCGGACAGAATATGGATAGTAAATGTGGGTCATTTTAAAGGATACGAATTTCCAATGGAATATTTTTTGAGTTTAGCTTGGAATACAGACCGATGGAATAACTCTAACATTAATGAGTTCACTCGCTTATGGGCTGCAAGAGAATTTGGTTACGAATATGCTGAAGAAATTGCTGAAATTATTTCGAAGTATACAAAATTCAATGGCAGACGTAAGCCCGAATCTTTGTCACCAAAAACTTATAGCTTAATAAATTATTGTGAAGCTGAAAATGTAGTGTTCGAGTTCAATAAAATTACTGCTCAAGCCGAAGACATTTATAACAAATTATCAAATGAAAAGCGTGATGCATTTTATCAGTTAGTATTATTTCCTACCAAAGCCAGTGCATTAGTAAATGAACTGTATGTTACTGCTGGTAAAAATGAGTTGTATGCACAACAGAGACGTGCAAGTGCAAATGATATGGCAACTAAAACTAGGAATTTGTTCCAAGCGGATACAGCCCTGATGGGTTATTTCAATCGTGATTTTGCTAATGGGAAATGGAATCATTTTATGGATCAGACACATTTAGGATATATCGATTGGTCGGATCCCAAAACGAACAATCTTGATGCAATTAATCTTACAGAAATACAGGTTCCTGATTCAGCTATAATGGGAGTTAGCATTGAAGAATCAGAATTGAGCTGGCCAGGCTCTAATGAAAAGGCTGTGTTACCTGAATTTGATATTTTTAGCAACAGTCAACATTATCTCGAAATTTTCAATAGGGGGAAAAATCCTTTTAACTTCACAATAAATACCAATGTTTCATGGCTTACTTTTAGTGATACTATTGGAACTATTGGCAATAGTGACAAAAGAATTATAATCAGTTTAGATGAATCTAAATTACCAAAAGGTAAAACTGACGGTATAGTTAAAATTGCAGGTGCTGGAAAAGAAGTATCAATAAAAGTAAATGCTTTTAATCCAACCGAAGTGAACAGTGAGAATCTGAAAGGATTTGTGGAAAGCGGTGGACTTATTTCAATAGAAGTCGAACACTATTCCAAAAATATTGAGCAAGGTGATAGGAAATGGATTAGAGTTGAAGATTACGGACTTACCTTATCAGGTATGAGGGCTACAGCTTCGGTAAACGCAGCGGCAGCAACGCCAGGAAAAGATGCACCCTGTTTGGAATACCCAATGTATCTGTTTTCAAAAGATTCTGTGCAAATTAATTTGATTACCTCTCCGCTTTTAAATTTTATGCCTGGACGTGATATTAAAATTGCTGTTTCTATTGACGACAAGGAACCGCAGTACATTACAAATGTACCTGATAAATTTAAGGTGCAATATTCAAATCCAGCTTGGGCATTAACCGTTGTAAATCAAGCAAGGAATTGCAAAACAACTATGAATATTGAAAAACCCGGTTATCACACGCTAAAGGTTTGGATGATTGATCCGGGCGTAGTCTTACAAAAAATAATAGTAAACACGGGTGGTTTAAAACCTAGTTATTTAGGACCTCCTGAGAGTAATAATGGTGTTAACTTATTTCAGAAAAAGACAAATTAAAAAATATTAATAAAATTAAGAGTTAAATATGCAAAAAGTTTTTGAAGTAATTAATCCAGACTTTGAGTCGAGTCCATTTACAGGAATGACTAAAAATCATTATATTGAAATGGCAAAATATGTTTTGGAAAGAGCTTTTAAACATGTGGATTCAATAGAAACCCCAATCTCTTTTCCTATTGTTCCAGGAAAAACATATCCTGAGCCAAATGCTCCTGACTGGCGTTATCGTTCAGCAGATTTTGAGGCGCTTGAAAGGACATTTAATATTGCTGGACCGCTTATTCATGTGGATCCCGAGATTACAATAAATAATATAAAATTACGCGACTATTATAGTTTGCATATATATAATGCTTTCACGCCTGGTCATTCCAACTCATTGCCACTACCAGAAGATCTTCCCGACTCAACTTATCAGTTTACTTGCGAATTTGGTGGATTGTTTAAAACCTTGCTTCTTATGCCCGATACTATTTGGTCAACTTATACAGAAAAACAAAAAGACGAGATGGTAGAATGTATTTCAAAATGGGGGCATCACAGAACAACACAAAATAACTGGAGAATTTTTAACATTGTAACTCTTTCTTTCCTTAAAAAAAATGGTTACAAAATTGATGATGAACTATTAAAAAGCCATCTTTTATGGGTTGCTTCTTATCATTCGGGTAATGGTTGGTACCTTGAACAAACTTACAATTATTACACAATAAGCCTTTTTATTGTTTATCTAACAATATGGAATAGAACTTTTGGAGATGAATTTTATCCAGAAATTGCGGAAACCATTGAAAAATCAGCGCAAGAGTTATACAAAACATATGTAAATTTCTTTGGCCGCGATGGCTATGTAAATATGTGGGCAAGAAGTATTACATACAGAACTTGGATATCTGGTGGATTCCCAGTTTCCTTTATGCTTAAAGGTGAATCACCTCTTGATCCTGGAATGGCAAGAAGGCTTTGTTCGGGTTCTTTGTTGCAGTTTCTAACTCGAGAAGAATTTTTTGAAAACGATATACCTGCTCTTGGCTACTACAGACATACAGAATATATTTTACAAAATTATAGTTGTGCTGGAAGTCCATTTATTATGTTTATTCCATTTATTGCTTTGGCATTGCCTGATGATTCTCCTTTTTGGACTGCGAAAGAAAATGAAGGATTTTGGGAGAATCTTGGAAGCGAATCAAATGTTGAAGTTCTTACTAATCCTGGAATAGTACTTGCAAATCATGGTAAAACTGGTACTTCTGAAATTATACCTGGCAAGGTTTATTACCAAGATTCTAATTATTCAAAACTTGCTTATAATACTCATTTCCCTTGGGAAGATCATAATCCCCAAGGTGGAACTGCTCTGGAATACAGCTTCCGAAGTTTAGACCCAAGAGATTTGCGTGGTGACGATATAAATTTTTATCTAACTGGGCACAAGGTACAAAACAGCTCTGAGAAAAATGCGGTATATACCACTTCAGAAAGTATGCTTTATAATGGTGTTAGAAATGATGTAATTTACCGACAAGCTATTATGCGAAAACCACCTAACAATGGTGTTGGTTATATTATTGATCTAGCTGAGATTATAATTCCTGGTGGAATAATAAGAGTTGACCGCACACGCTTGGCTTTTGAATATGAACTGACATTAGGAAACTATGGCTTACCTCATTTGAAAGGGATAAAAGCCAATGTTAAGCAATTTGAAGATGGAAATAAAAAAGTGATTACCGCATCAATACCAGGGAGAAAGGTAGCGTTGATTATATACAATGGATGGGATGAACTTTCAAGCTTAACACATGAAGGACGAAATGCTGAAGCTGATGAAAGCACAGTTATTTATGCCCATAAGAAAAGGATGGAAAAAAATCCTCCTATGGAATTGATGATATCTGTTTTACTTCATAAAATGGATGATTCAGAATGGACTGAGGAAGAATTATCACCAATAAAAGATATTAAAATTATGGATATTACCCCTAAATATTCAGCATTGGGAGCAAATATCATCCTTAATAATAACAAAAAATATGAAGTTGATTTTATTGATATGGATGGATACAGATCTTGCTAATGATGTAATAATAAGTAAAGTAACAAACTCAGAATATTATTAGTTAAAGATTTTGAGGATTGACTAGTGAGTGATAAATATATAATATTAGATAAATAAAAAATTATAATGCAATTTGGTTAGTTGAATAGATTGATTAAATAAATGGTAAATATGGAAAAAAGTATTTTGAAAAGTCGTTTTTTAGAGAATGAATTTATTACTAAAGGAATATTAGAAATGAAAAGAATAATATTATTCTTGATGGTTCTATCGTCTTTAAAATATGCTCAAGTTCCTTCTAAATTTTCAGATTATCCTATTTTAGCAGTGGGTATTAAAAATGTTATTATTAATGATAATTTTTGGCTGCCAAAAATTCAATTAGTTCAAGACACAACTATTTATTATGCATTTGGTAAATGTGATACTGAAGGTCGTATTGATAATTTTTTAGTAGCTGGTGGAAAAAAAGAAGGTGCTTGTCAAGGGCAAATGCCTTTTGACGATACAGATGTTTACAAAATAATTGAAGGAGCTTCTTACTCATTAATTAGCAAACCAAATCCAAGTTTAGATGCATACCTCGATTCAGTAATTTCTATAATCAAAATTGGACAAGAACCAGATGGATATATTACAACATGGTTTACAATTGATAGAGAAAATCCTCCAGCATCCTGGGTTGAGCCTTCAAAAACAAGATGGGAAAATGAAGTTAGCAGTCACGAGCTTTATAATAGCGGGCATTTGTTTGAAGCTGCTTCTGCTCATTATTGGGCTACTGGTAAAAAAAACTTTTTAGATATCGCAACAAAAAATGCAGACTTGCTGGTTGAAAATTTCGGTCCAAATAAATTAATGACACCTCCTGGACATCAAATAGTTGAAACTGGTTTGATAAAACTTTACCAGATTACAAAAAATTCAAAATACCTTGAACTTGCTAAGTTCTTTCTTGATATGCGTGGTGATTCTACTTTACATAAATCAAGTGGAGAGTACAGTCAAGATCATATACCTGTTATTGAACAAAATGAAGCTGTTGGTCACGCTGTGAGAGCACTTTATATGTACGCTGGAATGACTGATATTGCTGTTATGTATAATAATAAAGATTATCTCAATGCAGTAAACAAAATTTGGGAAAACGTAGTTAGCAAGAAAATGTATATCACAGGTGGCTTAGGTTCAAAACATAGTGGCGAAGCTTTTGGCGATAATTATGAACTACCTAATCTTACTGCTTACAACGAAACTTGTGCAGCCATTGGAAGTGTATATTGGAATCAGCGTTTATTTTTATTAACGGGATATTCGAAATATTATGACATAATTGAACGCACTTTATACAATGGTTTGATATCAGGTATTTCAACAGATGGTAAGAATTTCTTCTATCCAAATCCTTTGGAGGCAGATGGCGAGTATAAATTTAATTCTGGATCATGTACAAGAAAGCCATGGTTCAATTGCTCATGCTGCCCAACAAATTTAATCCGCTTTCTCCCTTCAATTCCTGGATTAGTATATGCGACAAATCATGACAGTCTGTTTGTAAATTTATTTATCTCCAATAAAGCACAAACATTAATTGACGGAGAAAAAATAGAGGTAACGCAGCAAACAGATTATCCGTGGAACGGTCATATTAATTTTTCTATTAATCCTGAAAAAGAAAAGAAATTCACTTTAAAACTTCGCATTCCCGGCTGGGCTGAAAACATTGCCGTTCCAGGCAATTTGTATTCCTATTTAAATAGTAATAACGGTAAGGTTACTTTGAGTGTTAACGGGAAAGGAGAAAAAATAATAATGAATAATGGTTACGCCGAAATATCAAGAGAATGGAATAAAGGAGATAAAGTGGAATTGCTATTGCCTATGTCCATTCATAAAGTAACTGCGACTGAAGAAGTTAAAGATGACAGTAATAAAGTTGCATTTGAGTATGGTCCAATTGTTTATTGCGCTGAAGAAATAGATAATAAACAGATATCAGAAATTTCTATACCTAATAATATTGATGTAAAGACCGAGGGAAAAACAGTTATATCCAATAAAGTAATAGCAATAAAAGGTAAAATTAATGATGAAGAATTTACACTAATACCTTATTATCTATGGTCGAACAGAGGAGTTGGTAAAATGAAAGTATGGTTCCCAAGGGAAAATTGAAATAATTATTAAACTTTATTTATGCAATCAATGATAATCTGAATTTCAGTAAGGAGAAATTTATGAAAAAAAAGTTTTTAGTTCTCATATTATTAAGTATCACTATTGGTCTATATGGTCAAGTAAAAACATATCAGAAAACTGAATATGGTATAAAATCAAAAATTGATTCTATTGTTATTGAAATTCAATTTTATAGTCCTTCTATTGTTAGAGTATTAAAATCACCTGAAAGTAGAACTTTCAAAAAAGAGAGTCTTTCTGTTATTGAGGTTCCTAAAAAAACGTTTTTTGAAATTGAACAAAATGGAGAACTACTTTTACTGAAAAGTGAAGTTATACAGGTACATCTTAATCTAAAGTCGGGGGAAATATCATATTTCAACCATGATAGCGAAGCACTTTTTGGCGAAAAAGAGTATTCTACAAAATTCACCGAATTTAATGATGTTGGCGAAAAAACATTTAGTGCCTTTCAAGCATTTGTTTTAGATAAAGACGAAGCTATTTATGGTTTGGGACAACAGCAAAAAGGTATGATGAATCAGCGTAATCAAAAGGTTTACATGATACAAGGTAACACGGAAGACTTTGTCCCTTTTTTCCAATCAGTTAAAGGTTACGGAGTTTTTTGGGATAACTATTCACCTACAACTTTTACTGATAGCAATGAAGAAACGTCTTTTAATTCGGAAGTTGCAGATTGTATCGATTACTATTTTATGTATGGAGATAATGCCGATGGCGTAATTGCCAATATGCGTTACCTTACCGGGCAAGCTCCAATGTTTCCTTTATGGACATTTGGTTACTGGCAGAGTAAAGAACGATATAAAAGTCAGGATGAAACTGTTGGAGTGGTGAAAAAATATCGCGAATTGGGAGTTCCACTTGATGGCATAATCCAGGATTGGCAATACTGGGGGGACAACTATCACTGGAACGCTATGGAATTCTTAAATCCTATGTTCCCAAATCCTCAACAAATGATTGACGATGTTCATAATTTAAATGCACATATAATCATCTCAATTTGGTCTTCTTTTGGCCCACAAACAGAGCAGTATAAGGAACTAGATAAGCAAGGAATGTTCTTTGATTTTCTTACATGGCCAGTATCAGGTAAAGATGTTTGGCCCCCAGATATGAATTATCTGTCAGGTGTAAAAGTATATGATCCTTACAATCCAGCGGCACGAAGTATTTACTGGAAATATCTAAAAAAAGGTTTGTATTCACTTGATATAGATGGCTGGTGGATGGATTCAACTGAACCTGATCATATGTACTTCAAACCTATTGATTTAGATAATATGACATATTTGGGATCATTTCGAAAAGTTAGAAATGCTTTCCCTTTAATGACAGTTGGCGGGGTATATACAAATCAGCGTAATGAAACATCTGATAAGCGTGTTTTCATACTTACCCGTTCAACATTTGCAGGGCAGCAACGTTATGGGGCTAATACCTGGTCAGGAGACGTGGTTGCATCATGGGAAGCATTAAAAAATCAAATTTCTGCAGGGCTTAATCATTCACTCTGCGGAATACCTTACTGGAACAGTGACATAGGCGGTTTCTTCCTTTGGAATTTTCCTAAGAGATTAGAAAATGTAGATTATCGTGAGCTGTATGTGCGTTGGATTCAATTTGGCGGTTTATGCCCAATGATGCGTTCACACGGTACCGATGCTCCGCGTGAAATTTACCAGTTTGGCAATAAGGGTGACAAGATTTATGACGCAATTGAAAAGTCAATAAATCTTCGATATCTATTATTACCCTATATTTATTCAACTTCTTGGGATGTAACTGTTAATCAATCAAGTATGATGAGAGCTTTGATGATGGATTTTTCTGTTGACAAGAATGCATTAGATATAAATGATCAATTTATGTTTGGAAAATCATTGCTTGTATGTCCGGTTACTACACCAATGTATAATAAGTTAAGTGTTAATGGAACGGATACAACAAAAGTTGAAGATTTCAGTATAGTTAAATCTGATGAGAGCTATTTGCCAAACGGAACAGACTGGTTTGATTTTTGGACAGGCGAAAAGTTAAAGGGAGGTCAAACGGTAAATAAAAAATCACCGATTGACATAATTCCTTTTTTCGTAAAAGCGGGTTCTATTCTACCTATCGGACCAAAAGTTCAATATGCAACCGAAAAGAAATGGGATAACTTGGAGATCCGTATATACCCTGGTGCTGATGGAAATTTTACTTTGTATGAAGATGAAAATGACAACTATAATTACGAAAAAGGTTTCTATTCTTTAATTGAGTTTAAATGGGATGACTCGAATAAAATTTTAACAGTATCCAATCAAATTGGAAGTTATCCTGGTATGCTGGAAGAACGGATTTTTAATATTGTTTTGGTTGATATCAATAAAGGTGCAGGAATGAAAACCATTGAAAAGTATGATGTGATTTTAGACTACAAGGGTAAAGAAGTGACTGCAAAATTATGATATTAAAAATGATAAATAATGTGATGGGAAATATCATTGTAATAGTTTTGAATATATTGCTTTTTTCGTCAATAAATTTAATGGCTGTTAACAAAGAGGTTTTAGTTTACGAAGGAGCTTACGTTTATAAAGTCAAAGATCATTACTATTTATACTGCACGCATGGTGGACTGGACGGATTTCAATTAGCACTAAGATCAAAAAATATTTAATTAAGGTTAATAAATTAAATTTTAAGGAAAATAATGTTAAGAAAAATTTTACTACTAGGTTACTTTTTGCTTAGTGTTTCTATGGTATTTACTCAAACGATTCAAAAAACATATATTAATCCAGTGATTCCTGGTGATCATCCAGATCCTACACTTACAAAAATTGGTAATGATTTTTATTCCTCAGGTTCATCTTTTAATCCTACCCCAAAGATATATCATTCAACTGATTTAGTGCATTGGGAGGTAATTGCTCAACCAGTCTCTGCATCGTGGTCAGGATATGGTGATAGTCCTGGCGGTGGAATTTGGGGAGGACACATGGTATTTTATAATGGTACCTATTGGCATTATTTTGGCAAAGGCGGGGGAAGTATGTATTTTGTAACTGCTGAAAAACCTGAAGGTCCTTGGAGTTCACCTACCAGAGTAAATGTTCCAGCTGGATTAAACGGATTAGGTGTTGATAATTCAATTTTTATAGATGATGATAACAAGTGGTATATGCTTACAAAAGCCGGTAGAGAAAATAATCATATTCTTGAATTGAGTGATGATGGCCAGCCTAAGGGAAATATTTTGGATTTAACCTGGCTAAATCCAGATTCTGACGGGAACCCTTATGGTTGGGCTGAAGGACCCGTAATGTGGAAGCACAATGGATATTATTATTACAGTTTTGCACAGCATTTAGCTGGTAATCAATATGTAATGAGAAGTGATACGTTAACAGACAATAAATCTGATTGGACCATTATCGGCACTAACATCTTTACAGGTTCAAGAAGTGTTTTTAAAACTCCAAATCATATTTCACCTGCTGTTACGCTTGATGATGGAACAAGCTGGGTGATTGCACACAGTTACAATAGCAATTATGTTGCCCATGGTAGACAAGGACTACTTTGCGAAGTAATTTATGATGATAATGAATTTCCAAAAATACTAAGACCCTCTACTGATGCTACAACGGCACCTAATCTTCCCAATAACGGCGTTCCTTGGGCAGTTCCTCATTCTGATTCTTTTGATTCCGAGAACCTCAATCCTGAATGGTCTTTTCTAGGTTACACTTCTAGTACCAATTATTCACTTACTGAAAAACCAGGTTGGCTAAAGCTATCTATTTCTGGTAGAACTGGAAAAACTACAGTAATTAAAAATGATGGAGAACATAATTTTTCGTTGATTACAAAAATCGATTTTGATCCTCAATCTCTTGGACAGGAAGCAGGATTGTGGATAATAAATGGACCTCAAACACACCAAGTAAAAGTATATTCTGCAATGAATACCGAAAACAAAAAAGTACTTAATTTTAGTTTTGAAGAAACCAAATACGAAGTTGAAAATATTATTGGTACAATTGTATGGCTAAAACTAATTAGAGAAGAACATAAAATGTCTGGTTTTTATAGTCAAGATGGAATTAGATGGATGCAAATCGGCGAAATAATAAATGCCTCAGATATTGATATTGAACAATCTCAATTCAATTCCTTTACTGGCAACCAACAAGGATTATATGTGCAAAATACTTCAGCCTTTTTTGATCTCTATACTTATCGTGATGCTTATACCCAGATATTAGCTGCAAATCCTGCAAATCAATATGGTACAACTCTATTTGATAGCAGGTATCCACCCAATTCCTTAACTGATATTCATAATAACGACTGGGCACTATACGCTAGTGTAGAATTTGGAAATAATAATTATCAAAAACATGCTGATTCACTTGTTATTACTGCTTCATGTGCGTCATCAGGTGGAGTTGTTGAAGTATGGCTGGATTCACTTAATTCAAACCGAAAAATTGCTGAATGTCAAATCAATAGTACAGGTGCTTGGGACACATACAATACATTTATTACACATACTGAAGAGAAAGTAACGGGCTGCCACGATGTTTACCTGAAATTTAAAGGTGCCGATTTGGAAGAACTTTTTAATCTACAAACAATAACTTTTATAGATAAAGATAGTATTGCTACATCAATTGGTAGCGAACAACACGGAGAAATGCTTGGAAACTTTAGATTAGAGCAAAATTATCCAAACCCCTTTAATCCTGCAACAAAAATATTATACTCTGTTCCTAAGAATAGCTACGTATCGTTAAAAGTATATGATATTTTAGGTGGTGAAGTAGCAACAATATATGAAGGTATGAGGAATGCAGGTAACTATGAAGTTTCATTTGATGGAAGCATGTTAACAAGTAGTGTTTATATGTACCAACTTAAATCGGATAATTTTATTGAAACTAAAAAATTTCTATTACTTAAATAAATCATCAAATGATTGAACTAAAAATATGAAAGCGGTAATGTATATAATTAAAATAATACTATAAACAATTGACAAAAGGAAAAGATGAAAATAATAATACTAACAATGATTTTTTCTGTACAAGTATTATTCTCACAGGGTATAATTATTAATGAGGTAATGGCGTCCAATGATTCAACATTTTATGATGAGGATAGTGAAGCGTCAGATTGGATTGAACTGTATAATACAAGTTCTGAACAAATAAATCTTGCAGGATATTTTCTTAGTGATGATTCGTCGAATATTAAAAAATGGCAATTTGAAAACACTAACATTAATTCAGGTGAATACTTAATTGTATTTGCTTCTGATAAAGATACAGTAATGAATTATTCACACACTAATTTTAAAATTAGTGCTTCAGGAGAAACAATTATTCTAAGTGATTCAATGGGAAATCTGGTTGATCAGATTGATGTTCCAGTTTCATTAACTGATATATCATATGGTAGATTAAATGATGCCAATACTATATGGACCTTCCAAACACCTACTCCTGGTGCGGCAAATGCTGGGAATAGCATTGAAAGTAATAATGATAAAATACTTGTCTCGCCTAGTGCAGGATTTTATGCAGCACCAATATCGGTGGAACTTTCAGCATCTAATGAAATTTATTATACTCTTGATGGAAGCGACCCAGACACAAATTCATCAAAATATAACGGTCTGTTAAGTATTAATAAAACTAGTATTCTAAAAGCGACTAGTTTCAATGAAATTCATGTGCCTTCACAAACTGTCTATCAGTCATATTTTATAAATGAAAACACTAATTTACCAGTCATATCATTATTTATAGATCCAGATAATTTTTTTAGTGCAGATTCAGGAATCTATGTAAATTATGAGGAAGACTGGGAGAAACCTGCTCATATTGATTTTTTTGATGATGATAAAAATTTAGGGTTTTCAGAAAATGTTGCCATTAATATTTATGGCGGTTACACAAGACGATTTGTTCAAAAATCACTTGCTGTAAAATTTAAGAGTGAATATGGAAATAATAAATTAGAGTACGAACTTTTCCCGGGTTTCGACGTTACAACTTTCAAATCATTTATATTAAGAAATTCTGGAAACGATTTTGATCAAACACATATTCGAGATGCTTTTATGCAAACACTTGTAAAAGATTTGGACATAGATTATTTGGAATATAGACCGGCTGTAACTTTTATTAATGGAGAGTATTGGGGTATTTATAATATACGCGAAAAGATTAGTGAACACTATGTTGCAAATCGGTATGGTGTTGATCCTGATAATATTGATATGATGGATGGATATAGTGCTTACAATGATGATGAAAATGATCCGGATGGTGAATATGGTTTATGGGTTGGAAATTTAGAAGTTGTTCATGGAGATACAGTAAACTATAAGCAATTAATTGACTATCTAAATACTGAAGATTTGTCCACAGATGAAGCATATAATTTTATTGATAATATGATAGATATAGATGAATGTTTGCTCTATTATGCTGCACAAGTATATTATAACAGTCAGGATTGGCCAGCTAATAATTCGAAATACTGGCGTGAGCGAACTCCAGAAGGTAAATGGCGATGGATTTTATATGATTTAGATTTTGGATTTAATCTATATGAATATAATAACGAAGGTAATAATGAAGACCATGTTGACTATGTATTCTCTGGAGATCCATCTCAACGACCATGGTCTAAACCAGTTGAATCAACGTTCATTCCACGCAAAATAGTTGAAAATTCAAAAATTAAAAATCAATTTGTTAATCAAGTAGCTGATTTACTTAATTCAAATTTTAAGAAAGATCGTGTTCTTAGTATTATGAATGAAATTGCAGATCATATAGCAAATGATATAGGTAGGCACAGAACACGTTTTAACTTAAATGGTGATAACCTTAACCGAATGATTTCTTTTGCTCAGAACCGACCTACTTATTTGCGAAATCATGTGCGTAATTTCTTTGATTCTGGAAGTGATTGCTCCATAAAAATTAATACTAAAGGGAGGGGCAAAGTAAAAATAAATTCACTTACCTTAATGCCAGAAGATTTACCATGGTCAGGTGTCTATTTTCAAGATAATACCATTCATTTAAATGCAATTCCTGAACCAGGTTATAAATTTGATGGCTGGGGAGGAACAAAAATATCTAAAGAAACATCGTTAGACATTGCAGGAATTAGAAGTATAGACTTAACTGCTACATTCTCAGTTGATAGTAGTACAGCAAACGAGGTAGTTATCAACGAAATTAATTATAATTCACCAGATAACTTTAATACTGGTGATTGGGTAGAATTATTTAACATAACTGATAATTCATTAGATATTAGCGAGTGGTACTTTTCAGATAGTGATGATAATCATCAGTTTGTTTTCCCTGCTGGCACTATTCTGGGCTCTGGACAATATTTAGTTTTAGTTGAAAATGATAGTGCATTTGCAGCTAATTTTCCAGATGTTCATAATTACATTGGCAATATTGGTTTTGGGTTAAGTGGTTCTGGTGAATTTATGAAATTAGTTAATGGGGAAAATCAAATAATTGACTCATTAACTTATGATGACATTGCTCCATGGCCAACAGAAGCAGATGGAACAGGAGCAACTTTAGAATTAGTAAATGCTTGGATTGATAATTCTCTTGGTGAAAATTGGACAGCAACCATTGAACACGGAACTCCTGGTAAAATAAACTCCAATGTAACTAGTGTAGAAGAAAATGAATATACAAGTATTCCACAGAATTATTCGTTGTCTCAAAATTATCCTAATCCTTTTAACCCCAGTACAGTAATCAGTTACAGGTTGCCAGTTGCAAGTAAAATTACTTTAAAAGTGTATGATGTTTTAGGAAGGGAAGTTGCGTCTTTGGTAAACAAAGTGCAACCAGCTGGCAACTACTCCATAACATGGGATGCCAGCCAAAATACGAGTGGTGTTTATTTTTATAGAATGCAAACAGGAATTTTTAACAAAACTAAAAAGCTAGTTTTAATGAAATAGTATCAAATAACCATAGGAAGCGTTAAAGCATTAAAAAATAATAAGTTAGAAAAAGAACAAAAAGAATAAAATAAATAATATAATACAAACTTAAAGAATATGAGAAAATACAAATAAATGGTTATTAAAATGAAATCAAAAACAAATCAATATAAGTTAATTTTAATATTAACTTGTATTTTATCCTTTCCAATATCTGGACAAATAAAACTACCAAAACTTATTAGCGATGGAATGGTGTTACAGCGAGACACTAAAATTAATATTTGGGGATGGGCTTCTACAAATGAAGAGGTTATGATAAATTTTATGGAATCTGATTATAAGACTAAAGCAGACGAGAAGGGAAATTGGAGTATTGGACTTCCACCTCATAAAGCTGGTGGTCCTTATGAAATGCAAATAAAAGCTAGTAATTCAATAGTCATTAAAGATATTTTGGTTGGTGATGTTTGGGTCTGTTCTGGTCAGTCAAATATGGAATTACCAATGAAAAGAGTTAGTTGGAACTATCCTGGGGAAATTGAAAACTCTGAAAATAAATATTTAAGACAATTCTTGGTACCAAGAAACTATAATTTTGTAGAGCCACAGAATGATGTTAAAGAAGGAAGTTGGAAAAGTGCAAATGAGGAAAATACGCCTGATTTTTCTGCAATAGCATATTTTTTTGGAAAAGAGATTTACAAAAATCATGATGTTCCTGTTGGACTAATCAATACCAGCCTAGGTGGTTCTAGAGCTGAATGTTGGCTGAGTGAAGAAGAATTAAAAAAATTCCCTAATCTTTATAATGATGAATTAATGTATAGAGACAGCTCTTTAATCAAAATAATTGAAGCTTCTGATAAGGCAAGAGCTGATGCATGGTACAATTTATCATATCAAAAAGATAAAGGGTACGAGGATCCAAAGAACATTTGGTATAGTGAAAAGTTAAATACTTCGGATTGGGATTCCATGAAAATACCTGGATACTGGGCAGATTATAATCCTGGTTTTGTTAATGGAGTTGTATGGTTTAGGAAAAAAATAGAAATTCCATCAGAAATGGTTGGCAAACCTGCTAAAATAATTTTAGGAAGAATTGTTGATGCTGACTCTGTTTTTGTAAATGGGGTATTTGTTGGAACAGTTTCTTATCAATATCCGCCAAGAAGATATGATATTCCTGTTGGGTTATTGAAACAGGGTGAAAACACAATTGCTATACGAGTTATTAGTAATTCTGGAAAAGGTGGATTTGTATTAGATAAACAATATGAAATAATTTGTGAAGGTAGCTCAGTAAGTTTAGAAGGAGAGTGGAAGTACAAACTTGGTGTTGAAATGCCTGATTTGCCTGGTCAAACATTTATTAGATGGAAACCAGGTGGATTGTATAATAGTATGATTGCCCCACTATTGAACTATAAAATTAAAGGGGCATTATGGTATCAAGGTGAATCTAATGCTTGGAATCCAGATGAATATTTTGGACTTTTAACTTCATTAATTAATAATTGGAGAAATAAATGGAATGAAAAAGATTTACCGTTTCTTTATGTTCAACTTCCCAATTTTATGGAAGCAAAAGAAGCACCTACAGAAAGTAGTTGGGCAAAATTACGTGAAGCACAATTAAAAGCTTTAGCTGTGCCAAATACAGGAATGGCTGTTGCTATTGATATTGGAGAATGGAATGATATACATCCATTGAATAAAAAGGATGTTGGTGCGCGTTTATTTTTAGCTGCCGATAAAATTGCTTACGGTAATAAGAATGTTTGCTACTCTGGACCAATATATAAATCGATGAAAATTGAAAATGATAAAATTATTCTTTCATTTGAAAATATTGGAAATGGTTTAATGGCAAAAGGTAATGAAGAACTTAAATGTTTTGCAATTGCCGGAGCTGATAAAATATTTGTGTGGGCTCAAGCTAAAATAGAAAATGATAAAATTATTGTTTGGAGCAACAAAGTTTTAAATCCCGTAGCTGTTAGATATGCATGGGCTGATAATCCTGAAGGAGCAAATTTATTTAATAAAGATGGATTACCTGCATCACCATTTAGAACTGACGAATTTTAATATATATACAAAAAATTTAGGAGAATCATGTTTAATTGTTTACTTGTCCGTTTAATAAAAAAAATAAGTTTGTTTATTTTGTTAGCAACAATTTTATTGCAGTTTACTAGCATAAGCGCACAATCAATTTCAGTGAAGGGGAAAATTACTTCATCAAGGTTTCCGATTGTTGATGTTTTAATAACGTTTATTGATAATGCTGACACTACTTTGCAGTATTCTACTCTTACAGATACTCAAGGAAGTTACCAAATTGATTTGGTTACATCAGTCAAATCAACTATAAATAATATTCCAACTAATTTTGAACTTGGTCAAAATTATCCAAATCCTTTTGCCTCTTCTACAGATATTCCATACGGACTGAATAAGCAATCTAGTGTTAAAGTAATTATTTATGATATTCTTGGAAGAGTTGTACAAAAATTTAATGTAGGTCAAAAATCGTCTGGGACACATAATATATTATGGGATGGTCGAAATGAATTTGGACAAAAGGTAGCTAACGGAATATATTTTTATAATTTTTTAGTTAATGGTGAATCGCAAGTAAAAAAAATGGTTTTTAACCAGAATGGAAATAGCTCTTTCACAATTCCAAGAACAGTTGCATTACATAAAAATCTTTCTTTAGCAAAAGGGAAAATTGGAAAGGATATTCAAGGAACTAATTTTACTATTAGACTTCAGAACAGCAACACTACTACTCCTTTAATTGTTGAACAAGAAATTAACAATATAGAAGTTAAAAATGATACTACTATAAACTTCTCTGTATCAACCATGTCTGTTGCAACAATAAATCTTGATAGTTTGCATCAAGTAATTAGGGGATTTGGAGCTTCAAATATAGTTCTATGGAGACCTGATATGACTGAGAGCGAGGTTTCTAAAGCTTTTGGTACTGATGATGGTCAGGTGGGATTTTCTATTCTGAGAATAATGGCTGAAGCTGATAGTAACCGTTGGAGTTTGTATTTACCAACGGCAAAAAAAGCTCAAGACCTTGGAGCAACCATTATTGCTTCACCTTGGTTCGCACCAAATAGAATGAGTGAAAAGGTTGGCGCAATAAGTAGGGTTCGTTATGATATGTATGCTGAATACGGTGAGCATCTTAATTCTTTTAATAAATATATGAAAAGAAATGGGGTTAATATTTATGGACTGTCTGTTCAAAATGAACCAGACATTGAAGAAAATTGGACTAGTTGGACTACAGAAGAAATGTTTACATTTATGAAAGACTATGCACATGCTATTGAAGGAACAAATGTAATGGCTCCAGAATCTTTTCATTTCGATCGCACATATTCTGATCCAATATTAAATGATTCTACCGCTTGTGCAAATACTGATATTGTTTGCGGTCATATTTATGGCGGTGGTTTGTCTCAATATTCATTAGCCCAAGAAAAAGGAAAAGAAGTATGGATGACTGAGTATTTAACTGGCGAAGAACATTCTGCAAATAATTGGGAATGGGCTTTTCAGGTTGCAAAAAACATAAATGATGTAATGAAAGCTGATATGAGTGCATATGTTTGGTGGTATATTGTAAGGTTTTATGGACCAATAGCAGATGGAGAATCAGCCCAAGCAAATCCACGTGAAGCTTATGGTAAAAAGGGAGAAGTTACAAAAAAAGGTTATGTAATGTCTCAATTTTCAAGATTTATTCGTCCCGGATTTTATAGAATTGAGTGCAGTGTTGCTCCAACTTCAAGTTTAGTAGCAGTAACTTCTTACAAAGACCCTTTGAGTTCTAAAATTGTTTTAGTTGCAATTAACAACAGTTCTTCTCAAGTAGAACAAAATTTTAGAATTCAAGGTAGTGGTTTATCTTTAACATTTATTCCTTATTCAACCACTGAAAACAAAAATTGTGAGAAAGGTAGTGAATTTAACGTTACAGACGGTCAGTTTAAATTTTCTTTGGAACCAGAAAGTATAACAACCTTTGTTTCTGAATAAAAATAAAAAGTGATAATGGAGTTAAATATGTTTAAAAGTAAATTTATAGCTGTTGTTATACTTATTGGAATATTGATATTGGGTTGTTCCACTAAGCCCATAAAGCAATTTACAAATCCAATATTAGCTGGCTTTTACCCAGATCCAAGTTTATGCAGAGTTGGAGAAGACTATTATTTAGTCACCTCAACATTTTCATATTTTCCCGGAATTCCAATATTTCATAGTAAAGATTTAGTTAATTGGGAATTGATTGGACATGTATTAGATAGACCAGAACAATTAGATACCGAAGGTCTAGGTATTTCAAGAGGCATTTTTGCACCAGCAATTACATATAGTAATGGAACTTTCTATGTTTCTTGCACAGTAGTTGATGGGGGAGGTAATTTTATTGTTACATCAGCAAAACCTGAAGGACCATATTCAGATCCGATTTGGCTTCCGGAAATAAATGGAATTGATCCATCTGTTTACTTTGATGATAATGGGAAAACATATATTCTTTATAATAGTGATGCTCCAGACAATAAACCTGAGTATAACGGACATAGAACAATAAGAATGTTGGAATTAGAACCAACAAGTCTAAAGGCTAAAGGGGAAGAGAAAATTCTAATCAATGGTGGGAGTGATTTTAGTAAAAAACCCGTTTGGATTGAAGGTCCACATTTTTATAAAAGATTTGGATATTATTATTTAATGGCTGCCGAGGGTGGAACTGCAGAGGATCACTCGGAAGTAATTTTTAGAAGTAAAGATATAAATGGTCCGTTTGAGCCATATAAAAATAATCCAATTTTAACTCAAAGGAATTTAGAGCCCAATAGACAGAATCCAATAACATCAACAGGGCACGCTGCTTTAGTTGAAACTCCTAGTGGAGAATGGTGGGCTGTATTTTTAGGATGCAGACCATATAAACCATTTGAAGAAGGGAATTATAATCTAGGACGAGAAACATTTTTAGCTCCAGTTAGATGGATAAAGGAGGAAAATTCTGATGATTCAATTTGGCCAATCATAAATCCGGATTACGAAGAAGTACAGTTTTATTATGATTATCCAAACATAGATATTAAGGGGAAAGTTGAAACTACTCCTTATAGCGGAAACTTTTCACTAAAGTATGAATTTGATAAACCAGAGCTTAATAAAAATTTTATTTTTCTAAGAACACCAAAAGAAAAGTGGTACAATTTAAATGAGAAAGAAAATTATTTAACAATTAATTTACGTCCAGAAACTTGCAGTGGAAAATTAAATCCAAGTTTTATCGGATACAGACAGCAGCATAATACTTGTACAGCAACAACATCTGTAATTTTTGATCCAATAACACAAAATGAAAAAGCTGGTCTTGTGGTAATAATGAATGAAAGTCATTTTTATTTTATTTGTAAATCCATTGAATATGGAAACCCAGTTGTACAATTATATATGGGTAGCGATAGCACGCTTGATACAAGCACCATGAAATTAATCGCTTCATCAAAAATTAATGAAAACGATTCTAAAAAAGAATTGCAGTTAAGAATGAATGCGGATGGGAAAGATTACTCATTTCAATATTCTTTTGATAATACTAATTGGATAACACTAAAAGATAAAGTTGATGGAACTTACTTAAAATGTGATATACCAAGAGATTTTGTTGGTTGCATTATTGCAATGTATGCTTCATCAAATGGCGAATCATCACAAAATAAAGCATTTTATAATTGGTTTGAATATGCTGGTAATGACGAAATTTACAATATAAAAAGGAAATAGTTTTATCGAATAAGAGGCATTTTTATGAATCAGATTGTTGATTAAATTAAAAGTTGCATTGAAAGAGGCAGGATTAATAAGATATCACCTTATCCAAATAACATGTTGGGAATGGATGATGCAGATGAGCATAAAGTTCAAGCATTGGAACAGGAAATATCTCAGGATGAAATATTAAGTGTTTGCAATGATACAATGGAAATTATTGGTGGATGTTGTGGCACAACTCCAGAACATATTTCAGCACTTTCAGAAGAAATAAAGAAATTATGATGTGCAAAATGTTTACTCAAATTGAAATTGACAAAAATGTGTTTATGGTTAAGTTAGATATTTCTTCAGTTGAAATAGATGAGACAAAAATGGGATTTGAAATTAGCTATCAAAAAAGAATTAATAATTGTGCATACAGAGTATGTCAAAAAGAAAATTAAAAGCGCGACCAAAGGTTTAAACTAATTTTAGGAATATAGATATGACTGATAAACAATGGGATATTTTAATTAGAACAATAAATGGTGAAGTGTTTAAAGAAATACCAGTTGGATTTATTATTGATAGTCCTTGGCTGCCTAATTGGTATGGAATTAAAATTCTTGATTATTTTACCAATGATGAATTATGGCTTAATTCAAATTTAAAAGTAATCAAACAATTCCCTGATGTAATGTTTCTGCCTGGATTTTGGTCAGAATATGGAATGTGTACCGAACCCTCTGCTTTTGGAGCAAAGTGTACATTTCCCATTAATGAATTTCCACACGCACACAAAGTGGTTTTCTCTGCAGACCAAATTGATAATATGGTTGTTCCAAATCCCGAGACGGATGGACTACTTCCTTTTGTCTTAAATCGTTTAAAACTTGCTCAACCTCTTATAGAAGCAAAGGGTCATAAAATTCGTTTTGCCGTTGCGCGTGGACCATTAAATATTGCAAGCTTTTTAATGGGTTCAACAGAATTTTTAACAACAATGATGATGATGCCCGATAAAGCTCATCTGCTTTTAAGAAAAATTACTGACTTCCTAAAAAGTTGGCTTGAGTTGCAAATAAAAACATTTCCAAGTATAGATGGAATTTTTTTATTGGATGATATAATTGGCTTTATGGGTCCAAATGAATTTTCTATATTTGGGCTTCCTTATTTTAAAGAGTTGTATGACTTTGAAGTTAAAGTAAAGTTTTTGCATAATGATGCACCATGCAAAGCCTCCGCAAAATTTCTTCCAGAAATGGGAGTAAACCTTTTTAACATGGGCTTTGATATACATCTGAATGAGCTAAAAGAATTAACACAAAATAAAATTACTTTAGTAGGTAACATTCCTCCAAGAGATGTTTTAGCAAATGGAACAACTGAAGATGTTAAAACAAAAACCAAAGAGTTGATAAATTCATTGAAAGATAAATCAAGAATTATTTTATCGTGTGGAGGAGGAATGCCACCGGAAGTTACTTCCGAAAATATTGATGCTTTTATTAATTCGGTTCTTGGTTAGAACGAAAAACCAAACACGGTTTAATAAATATCTTGCTTAAATATTGAGTAACAACAATTTGATATAGATATCATAACTTTAATGCTAATATTATTGAATATGATACAGGCACATGATGGAAAATAGAAAATTATTTGTGATGAGTTAAATATCTTACATAAAGATTTAATTTTATCATGCGTCAATTTTTAATTGAGAAAAAAAATAGTAAATATTAGATTTAATAAATAATGGAGTTATTGAATGCAGTGTTTCTTTAAAAAATCAGCTAAAGTATTCTTTTTAATTTTATTTTTTTCAACTATTCTTTTTTCACAAACAGTTTGGGAAATTGAATCTTACAATATTTCTCTAGAAGATAATACTATTAAAATTTTTAATGACAAAAAATTGATAACAGAAATCACTTCTTTTGCATTTAATTTTATAACTCCTAATGAAATAACTGTTGAAAATACTTATAAAGATTCTCTCGTATTAAAATTATCATTTGATGAGACTGATGGCATCAATAAAGATTTTCCGAAGGAAATTCTTTTAAATATTTCATATCATAACAATACATTCCACTTTTCAGCATTTCATAATTCATTCAAACATATTACAATTCAGATGAAAGACCTAGATGAACATTATTTTGGGCTGTTGGAAAAATTGTATCCCCACAACGCTAAAAGTCCAGATCTGAGAGGTGAAACTGTTGATGTAGAAATTTATTCAGCTGGGTATGAGGATTATGCAGAAAATTATGCTTCTGCCTATTCAGCATTTTATATGAGTAGCAATGGATATGGCAGTTTTTTCGACACATTTGCGAAAGGTCGTTACCATTTTTCTATTAACGGAAAAACTGAAATTTATCATCAAACGCAAAAACTTGACTGGTATTTGTTTTACGGACCAACAGGAGATAAAATTCATTCAGAGTACTATTCAGTAATAGGTAAACCTAAGTATGTCCCAATTTGGGCTTGTGGTCCAATCTTTTGGCGCGATGAAAATTACGGTGGAAAAGATCAAATATTAGATGATATTCAAAAATTTACAGAATTGGAAATACCTCTGACAGCTTGTTTTGTTGATCGTCCGTATAGCAATGGTGCAAATGATTGGTCAAAAATGGATTTTAATGATCAGTTTGCAAATCCAGAAATTTGGATAAAAACAATAAATGAAAAGTACGGTATGGAATTTATGACATGGATTGGTTCGCTAACTTTTGGGGATACTGATTTCCCAGGTTTACTTCCAAATTACAAAACATATATAGATTTAACAAATCCTGAAGCTTTGGTAGAATTAGAAAAACGATTAAGTGAAAATCAATATTCAGTTGGTGTTAAAGGACACAAAATGGATCGAGCTGATGAAGCTTTCCCTAGTACTGCTATTTGGCATGATAAAGTTGGGGAATCAGAAACCAGAAATAAATACGTTTATCTATTGGCTAAAACTATTCACGAATTCCTAACAAAAGCTGTTGGCAAAGATCAATTTAATTTTGCTCGTGCAGCATTTCATAGAACACAACCTTACTTAAGCGCAATTTGGGGGGGCGATGTTCGCACCAATTGGATTGGGATGGCAAGCAATCAAGCAAATGCAATGCGTTCGAGTTTTATGGGCTTTCCTGTATGGGGAACTGATGTTGGTGGATACTTGGGTGAAGGACGAATTGATGAGCTTCTTTATATGCGTTGGCTTCAATGGGGCACATGGAACGGAATGTTCGACATAAAGATTGATGGATCAGGAGGAAAAGGTGAGGATAGACCTCCTTGGAAATATTCAGAACAACTTCAAAATGTGTTTAGAGAAGCTTGCGAAACAAGAATGAAAATGCTGCCATATTCATATTCACTTGCTAACACATCGTACAAAAACGGTGTAATTATGAAACCTTTAACATATATGTATCCTACTGATGAAAAGACATATAATATTTGGGACGAATACATTTTTGGAAACGCACTTTTGATTGCTCCAGTGCTTACTAAATTAAATTCAAGAGATGTTTATCTGCCGGAAGGAATTTGGTTTGATTATAATAATCTAAATAAAACTTATAAAGGACCAACAACAATTCATCAGGAGGTTCCAGTTGATATAGTTCCTATTTTTATTAAACAAAATTCAATATTTGTAACAGGAAATATCTTTCAAGGGAATTCTAAAATCTGGGATGGCGAAATTAAAGGGAAAGAGAAAATATCAATTCATGTTTTTCCAGGAGACATTAATTCCCATACAAATTTTACATATGTTGATTTACTTGATGGAGACACAGAAAAGAATATGCTCTTATCTCATACTTTAAATCAAATTTCATTTAATTCACCGAAATTATCAACCCTTTCAGATGTTGAGATAAAATTAGATTTCAGACCATCAGAAATATTAAGTAATGGCAAGTCAATTGAGTATAGCTATGATGAAAATCTAGGTATTGCAAAAATTTCTTTCGATAAAATTGAACGAATTAATATTGAAGTAATATACTAGTTATTTAACATCAGAAGTTGAGCTAAGAAATGAATAAAGAAAAATTATTAAATTGTATTGTTAATAATGCCTATAGAAAAAGATTAGTTGTTCCTTTGGTTGGATTTCCATGTATAAATTTGGTTAATCGAATAATATTTACTTACAAAATATTTTAATAATTATAATTGAGGAGAGATATGAATTATTTTATGAAATCAATAAATATAATTTTGTATCAACTAATATTTTTAGTTTTAGCTGTGAAGACCATTGCCCAACCTTCCTTAAAAGAGGAATTTAAAAACAATTTTATGATCGGTACAGCTTTGAGCAATCATCAAATATGTGAAAAAGATTCACTGTTGATTCAGTTAGTTGAAGAACAATTTAATAGTATCACTCCAGAAAATCTTTTGAAATGGGAAAGAATTCATCCCGAGGAAGGTGTATATAATTTTGAGCCCGCAGATAGCTTTGTGGCTTTCGGTTTGCGAAATAAAATGTTTATTGTTGGTCATACCTTACTTTGGCATCAACAAACGCCTGCTTGGGTTTTTGAAGATGAAAAAGGAAATGAAGCTTCTCGTGAATTATTATTAGGAAGATTGAAAGATCATATCTACACTGTTGTTGGAAGATACAAAGGTAAAATAAATGGATGGGATGTTGTAAATGAAGCAATTGAAGATAATGGGGAAATGAGAAATTCAAAATGGTTAAAAATAATTGGTGAAGATTATATTGAGAAAGCATTTCAATTTGCACATGAAGCAGATCCAGATGTGGAATTATATTATAATGATTTTAATATGTGGCACAAAGGAAAAATAAAAAGTGTTTCAAATTTGGTTAATAATATAAAATCAAAAGGAATAAAAATTTCTGGAGTTGGTTTACAAGGCCATTGGGGATTGACATATCCTAGTAATGAAGAAATTGATGAAGCTCTTGATACATACTCAAAACTAAATGTTAACCTTATGATTACGGAACTAGATATGGCAGTTCTTCCTTTACCGAATAACAATACAAGTGCAGAGATTACCAAAAATTATGAGCTACAAAAGAAGCTTAACCCTTATCCAAATGGATTACCAGATTCAATGCAGGTTAAATTGGCAAATAGATATGAAGATTTTTTTAGACTGTTCAATAAATATAAAAGTGAAATAACAAGAGTTACATTTTGGGGTGTGAACGATTCCTATTCTTGGAAGAACAATTGGCCAATTAAAGGAAGAACTTCTTATCCTTTATTATTTGATAGAAATAATCAACCAAAACCAGCTTTTTATTCAGTAATAAATACTGTGAAAGAATAGAACATAAAATTTATAATAAAAGGGATTCGAAAATGAAGTTCAAAACATTATTGTTTTTTTTAATAATACTAATATCGCAATTTGCAAAAGCTGAGGATGGATATAAACTTTGGCTTAGATATAATCTGATTTCAGATTCTGTAAAACTCAATGAATACAAAAATTTAATTTCTGGATTTTATCTAAAAAACAATTCGCCAACATTAAATGTTGCAAAAGAGGAATTGGAAATTGGTTTATCTGGATTATTGGGTAAGAAAATAGAGCAAATAAATGACGTAAATTCTGATGGTACAATTTTAATCGTATTAAAAGATAAATTAAGTTCTTTTGGAAATTTTAATTTTGAAGATGCATTTAAAAATATAGGCGATGAAGGATTTTTAATATATTCAGAAAAAATCAATTCAAATAAAGTTACAATAATTTCTGCCAATTCTAATATTGGACTTCTTTACGGAGTCTTCAATTTCCTAAAATTGATTCAAACAAATCAAGATATTTCAAACCTTTCTATTGTAAGCTCACCAAAAATAAAATTGCGTGTGCTTAATCACTGGGATAATTTGGATAGAACAGTTGAAAGGGGTTATGCGGGGTTCTCTATTTGGGATTGGCATAGACTGCCAGATTATATAGATCAAAGATACATCGATTATGCAAGAGCAAATGCTTCTATTGGAATCAACGGAACGGTGCTAACAAATGTAAACGCTAAAGCAATAGTCCTTACTAAAGAGTATTTAGTAAAGGTAAAAGCCCTTGCTGATACTTTTCGTCCTTATGGAATTAGAGTATATTTAACTGCAAGGTTTAGTGCTCCTATTGAAATTGGAGGATTAAAAACTGCTGATCCACTTGATGAGGAAGTACAACAATGGTGGAAAGATAAGGTGAAAGAAATATATAGTTATATTCCAGATTTTGGTGGATTTGTTGTTAAAGCTAATTCAGAAGGGCAACCAGGCCCGCAAAATTATAACCGCTCTCATTCAGATGGTGCCAATATGCTGGCTGAAGCTTTAGAAGACTTTAATGGTTTTGTTATGTGGCGGGCTTTTGTGTACAGCAATGAAAATCCAGATGATAGAGCGAAACAAGCTTACAATGAGTTTCAACCGCTTGATGGTAAATTTAGAGCTAATGTTTTTATTCAAACAAAGAATGGGGCTATTGATTTTCAACCACGAGAACCTTTCCATCCATTATTTGGGGTTATGCCAAAAACACCTTTAATGATGGAATTTCAAATTACACAAGAATATTTAGGTCAGGGAACGCAATTAGCTTATCTTTCTCCTTTATACAAAGAGTGTTTAGATTCTGATACTTATGCAAATGGGGAAGGTTCATTTGTATCAAGAGTAATCGATGGAAGCTTAAACAAGCAAATAAATAGTGGAATTGCTGGAGTCGCTAATATTGGAACGGATAGAAATTGGACCGGGCATTTATTTGGTCAATCTAATTGGTTTGCTTTCGGCAGATTGGCTTGGAATCACGAGTTAACATCTGAAGAAATTGCAGATGAATGGATTAAAATGACATTTTCAAATAATGAAGGTGTAGTAAAAAAAATTAGTGATATAATGCTAAATTCCAGAGAAAATTTAGTTAATTACATGACACCACTTGGCTTGCACCATCTTATGGGATGGGATCATCATTATGGTCCATCGCCTTGGATAAAAGATAAACCCCGCGCAGATTGGACTTCAGTTTATTATCATAAAGCAGATTCCAACGGAATTGGTTTCGATAGAACAATAACAGGAAGTAATGCGGTTAGTCAATATTTTCCTATAGTTGCAAAGAAATTTTCTTCATTAGAAACTTGTCCAGAAGAATATTTATTATGGTTTCATCATTTAAATTGGGATTTCAAATTAAAAAATGACGTAACTCTTTGGGATGAAATGTGCTATAGATATTATAAAGGTGCGGAAACAGTGGGGAATAAAATTAATATTTGGAATAGTCTAAAAGATGAAATAGATGCTGAGCGATTTAATCATGTAAAGATGTTATTAAACATTCAGCAAAAAGAAGCTAAGTGGTGGAGAGATGCATCCATTTTGTATTTTCAGACGTTTTCAAAAAGAGATTTACCACAAGGACTTAAAAAACCAGATAAAACTTTAGAGTATTATGAAAATCTCAAATTTCCATTTGCCCCTGGAATAAGACCAAAGTGGTAATTGGAGAAATTGCAATTAATTATAAATAAGATTATAGTTATTAAAACATTAATGACGAAAATTAAAAATTAAATATTGAGGTATATAAAATGTCAAAATATGCTATTGGATTAGATTATGGAACAAATTCTTGTCGTTCACTAATTGTTGATATTTCTAACGGCAAAGAATTAGCAAGCCATGTATTTTCTTATCCATCAGGCGAAATGGGTGTTATTGTTGATAAATCTAATCCGAATTTGGCTCGCCAAAATCCGGCAGATTATATAAAAGGGATTGAAGTTACAATTACTGAAGCATTGAAAAAAATTAAAGGCAAAGATGCAAATTTTAATACCGATGATATTGTTGGCATAGGTGTTGACACAACAGGTAGTAGTCCTATGCTTATTGATTCTGAAGGAAAACCTCTTTGTTTCTCAGAGAAATTTCGTGACAATAATGCTGCAATGGTATGGCTATGGAAAGATCATACAAGTTTTAAAGAAGCGGAAAGCATTACAAAAGCCGCAAAAGAACTTAGACCAGAATATTTAGCAAAAATAGGAGGAGTCTATTCCTCAGAATGGTTTTGGAGTAAATTATTGAAATGTGCTAAAGACCATGAGGATGTCTTTGATGCCGCTGATAGTTTTATAGAAATATGTGATTGGATTCCTGCTGTTTTAGTAGGAGATACTAAACCAGAAAACATTAAAAGAAGTGTTTGTGCAGCTGGTCACAAAGCTATGTTTAGCAATCAATGGGGAGGGTTACCAGATGAGGAATTTTTAAATTATTTGTCACCCAAACTTGGTGAAATTAGAAATAAACTATTTAGTAAGTCTTATCCTTCAGAGGAAAAGATGGGTAATTTATCAGCAGAATGGGCAGCAAAACTAGGATTATCAACCAATGTAGCTGTTGCAGTAGGTGCTTTTGATGCTCACATGGGTGCTGTTGGTGCTGGAGTAAAGGAAGGAACCCTTGTGAAGATACTAGGTACTAGTACTTGCGATATAATGATCTCACCTAATGAGAAAAAACTAAAAGATATTCCAGGAGTTTGCGGAATTGTTGATGGCTCAGTAAAGGGAGGTTATTATGGTATTGAAGCGGGACAATCAGCAGTTGGTGATATATTCTTGTGGTTTGTGAATAATTTAGTTCCAGACAGTTATGGTAAAACGCAAGATGAAAAATTTGAAACTCTAGAAACCAAGGCAAGTGAGTTAAAACCTGGTGAATCAGGTTTGTTAGCGCTGGACTGGAATAATGGTAACAGAACAATTTTAGTTGATGTTAGACTAACTGGATTATTGTTAGGGCAAACTTTACAGACCGAACCTCATGAAATATACCGAGCTCTGGTGGAAGCAACAGCTTTTGGTGCATTGGCAATAATTGATAGAATAGCTGAAAACGGTGTTCCAATAAATGAAGTTGTGAATTGCGGTGGATTAGCCATAAAGAATTCAATGTTAATGCAAATTTATGCTGATATCACAAATCGCCCAATGAAAGTCTCAGCTAGTGAACAAACTCCAGCACTTGGTGCAGCCATTTTTGGCTCTGTTGCTGCCGGGGAGTTCAATAATGTTGAAGTTGCTCAATCTCAGATGACAGGGATTGACAAATCATATAATCCAATATCTGAAAATCATATCGTTTATAAAGAACTATATAAACTCTATAAAAGGCTTCATGATGGATTTGGAGTAGAAGGAAATGTGGAAAACATGTACAATGTAATGAAAGATCTTTTGGATATTAGAGATAGAGTAAGGAGAGATAAATAATGAATTTGGAAGAATTGAAAAATGAAGTTTGTAATGCGAACCTTAAATTAGTTGAGTACGGCTTAGTTACTCTCACTTGGGGTAATGTTAGTGCTATTAATAGAACTGAAGGTTTAGTAGTTATCAAACCAAGTGGTATTGATTATGATAAAATGGATGCAGATGATATGGTTGTTGTCGATTTGGATGGCAAGTTGATTGAAGGTAAATGGAAGCCATCCTCAGATACACCAACACATATTGAACTTTATAAAGCATTTCCACAAATTGGTGGAATTTCACATACCCATAGCATAAACGCAACTATTTTTGCTCAAGCCAAAAAGGAAATTCCTTGTTTTGGTACAACTCATGCTGATCATTTTTATGGGAATGTACCGTTAACAAGAGTATTAAGTGAAAATGAAGTTGTAACTGCCTATGAAAAATTTACAGGAACTGTAATAATTGAAAGATTTAAAGAGCTTGATCCATTAAGTATCCCTGGTATTTTGGTTGCTTCTCATGCACCATTTACTTGGGGTAAATCAGCCATGGAAGCAATTAATAATAGTTTAATTTTAGAAAGAATTGCCGAAATGGCTTTAGGTACATTAGCAATAAATAATAAGTGTGAACCAATAGAGCAGTATGTGTTGGATAAACATTACTTTCGAAAACATGGTGCCAATTCTTACTATGGGCAAAACAAAAAATAAAAATATTAATTAGGAGAATAATAATGATCGATTTAAAAAAATATGAAGTATGGTTTGTTACTGGAAGTCAACATTTATATGGAGAACAAATCTTAAAAAAAGTTGAAATGCATTCTAAGGAAATAGCTAATGCATTGAATTTATCTAAAGAAATTCCAGTTACCGTTACTTTTAAACCAATCCTTACAACACCAGAATCAATTAAAAAAATATGCTTAGAAGCTAACAATACTGAAAATTGTATTGGTTTAGTCACATGGATGCATACATTTTCACCCGCTAAAATGTGGATAGCTGGATTAAAATCATTACAGAAACCATTTGTTCATCTACACACTCAATACAATCGTGATATACCTTATGCCGAAATAGATATGGACTATATGAACCTAAACCAGTCTGCACATGGTGGAAGAGAATTTGGTTTTATCTGTTCACGAATGGGAATTGAAAGAAAAGTAATAGTGGGACATTGGAAAGATGAGAAAGTTTATAAAAAATTATCAGTATGGATGAGAGCAGCTTCTGCTTGGGCGGATGCACAAGGCGGAAAGATAGCTAGATTTGGTGATAATATGAGAGAAGTTGCCGTAACAGAAGGAGATAAAGTTGAAGCTCAATTGCGTTTTGGATATTCTGTAAATGGCTATAATGTAGGTGAGTTAGCTGAATATGTAAATGGTATTACAGAAGCACAAGTTAATGAACTGGTTGAGGAATATGAAGCTACTTATACGTTGGCTAAAGATGCAATAAGGGGAGGCAGTAATCACAATGCTGTAAAGAATGCTGCACAAATTGAATTGGGAATGAGAACATTTTTAGAAAATGGTAACTTCAAAGGTTTTACAACAACATTTGAAAATTTACAGGGATTAAAACAATTACCTGGAATATCTGTTCAACGATTAATGAATGATGGATATGGTTTTGGTGCTGAAGGCGATTGGAAAACAAGTGCTCTTCTTAGAGCTATGAAAGTAATGGACTCCGGATTAAAAGGTGGAACCTCATTTATGGAGGATTATACCTATCATCTTGATCCAAGTGGAATGAAAGTTTTAGGCGCTCACATGCTAGAAGTTTGCCCATCAATTGCAATTGCAAAGCCAAAGTTAGAAGTTCATCCACTTGGTATTGGGGGGAAAGCTGATCCTGCCAGACTTGTTTTTGATGTAGATTCAGGTGAAGGTTTGAACGCATCCATGGTTGATATGGGAAATAGATTTAGGCTTATCGTAAACGAAGTTGAAGTTATAAAACCGGAACAAGATTTCCCAAAGCTTCCAGTAGCCAGAGTTATGTGGGTTCCAAAACCAAATCTTGAAATAGGTGCTGCAGCTTGGATATATGCGGGTGGTGCGCATCATACAGTTTTTTCTAAGGCATTAAATTCAGAATATTTAGAAGATTTTGCAGCTATTGCTGGAATAGAGTTTTTAACTATTGATGCAAACACAAATATCAGAGAATTTAAAAATGAACTGAGATGGAATTCTGTTTATTATCAGGGCAAATAACAAAAATTATATTTAGCTGGTTCCATTATGGTATTTAATGAAACCAGCTTAATTTGTTCAACCGAGTAAGTTCTTGCATTTATAAATTATTTCATCTCAATTTCTTTAATTTCAGGAACAAGAAGATTAATTATAAATAAAGCAATCAAATATAGAGATCCTGCAATTATGAACAATATTAAATAACTGCCAGTAAATTCCAAAATAAATCCAGCAGCAGTTGCAATAAGCATTCCACCAATTGCACCAAACATGCCGCCTAATCCAACAACAGAACCAACAGCTTTTCTTGGAAACATATCTGAAACAGTTGTAAAAAGATTAGCAGACCAAGATTGATGAGCTGCTGTGGCTAAACTTAATAATGCAACAGCAATCCATACACTTGAAGCTTCTGATGCAAAAACAATTGGGATAACAGTTATAGCACTAATTAACATAGTAGTTTTTCTTGCCTTATTAATTGTCCAACCCTTTTTAATAAAGAAGGAAGATAGCCAACCACCTCCGATACTGCCTACATCAGCCATTACATAAATAACTATTAATGGAGCGGCAAATTCTTTTAATGTTAATCCATAAGTATCTTTCAGAAATTTTGGTATCCAGTATAAATAGAACCACCATGCGGGATCAGTTAATAATTTCCCAATTGCAAAAGCCCATGTACCACGAAATTTTAATAGATTTTTCCATGGAATTTTTATTGTAGGATCAGGGGGATCAGATTGGATATATTTGAGTTCACTATCTGAAACTCTTTTACTATCTTCTGGTTTATCATAAAGCCAAAACCAAAAAATTAACCAAATTAAACCTGCACCACCTGTGAAAATAAAAGCTTCTTTCCAACCCCATGTAATTGTAATAAAAGGAACAACTAAAGGAGCAAGAACAGCGCCAACATTTGAACCTGCATTAAATATTCCGGTAGCAAAAGCTCTTTCCTTTTTAGGGAACCATTCAGCAACTGTTTTTATTGCAGCAGGGAAGTTTCCTGCTTCAAAGAAACCAAGAGCAAAACGTGCAATACCAAAACCAAATACTGTGCTTGCTAAAGCATGCCCAATGGCTGCAAAACTCCAACCTGTTAATGCTACTGAGTATCCAACTTTACTTCCAAGTCTGTCCATGAATCGACCAATTAAAAGTAAACCGATAGCATATGCAGCAGTAAAAGCTGTAACAATATAACCGTATTCAATTTCACTCCAACCAATTTCTTTTTCTAAAGTTGGAGCTAATATTCCAATAACTTGTCTATCAATGTAATTTATTGTTGTTGCAAAAAACACTAGGGCTAAAATTACCCAACGAAATTTTCCAATTTTTACGTTTTCTTGCGAATTATCATTCCCTAGTTTGTTCATATTGCTCCTATTTAATAAAGAATAAATTAAGCTACAATTTAACTTAGTTTCATTAGTGTCAAGAACTATAACCTTAACAACGGCGGATAAGACCCCTTTCGCTATCACGCTAGGAAAATTCTACATCCGCCTATTAATAGTATTACTTTACATTTTATATTAAATAGTTTGTTAAATATTCCATTTCTATTTAACAAACATTAGCTATTTAATATTATTATTAATAATTGATTCAAATAATTCTTGTTTACCACTTATTCTATTTGGTTCACCATTAGTTAAAGCTAGCGCATATAAATCTTCAAGAGTAAGTTTTCCTTCTTCAAATTCTTTCCCTTTTCCACTATCAAAACTTGAATATCTATTCTTTCTTAATTCAAGATAGTCGGATTTAGTTAAAATATCATCAGCAATCATTAAAGAGCGTGCAATAACATCCATTGCAGCAATGTGAGCAATAAACAGATCTTCCAAATCAGTAGAATTTCTTCTCGTTTTTGCATCAAAGTTAATTCCACCTTTTTTCAAACCACCTGCCTGAAGAATTACTAACATAGCTTCGGTCATTTCCATAATATTTGTTGGAAATTGATCAGTATCCCAACCATTTTGATAATCTCCTCTATTTGCATCAATACTTCCTAAAACACCAGCATTTGCGGCAACTTGCAATTCGTGCTGAAAAGTGTGGCTTGCTAAAGTTGCATGATTTACTTCTATGTTTAGTTTAAAGTCACCAAGCAGATCATATTCTCTTAAAAATCCAATTACCGTTGCTGAATCAAAGTCATATTGATGTTTCATTGGTTCCATTGGTTTTGGTTCAATCAAGAAATCGCCTTTAAAGCCATTTTTCCTTCCGTATTCTTTTGCCATATTCAAGAACATACCAAAATGATCAAGTTCTCTTTTCATATCTGTATTTAACAGAGACATATATCCTTCGCGACCACCCCAGAAAACAAAATTTTCACCACCTAATTTAATTGTTGCATCAATAGCGTTTTTTACTTGAGTAGCACCGTAAGATAATACATTAAAATCAGGATTTGTTGAAGCTCCGTTCATGTAGCGTGGGTGTGAAAATAAATTAGCTGTTCCCCATAACAATTTTACATTTGACTCTTTTTGTTTTTGTTCTGCATAATTTATTATAACATTTAGTCTTTCTTCATTTTCATTAATTGAAGAACTTTCTTCAATTAAATCAAAGTCGTGGAAACAATAAAAAGGTACACCTAATTTTGTAATCAGTTCAAATGCAGCATCCATCTTTTCTTTGGCTTTATTAATTGGATCATTATGTTTTAACCAAGGATAAGATTTTGTGTCATTCCCAAATGGATCTGCTCCATTTGCTCCAAATGTATGCCAATATGCAATTGCAAATCTGAAATGTTCTTCCATTGTTTTCCCAGCAATAATCTTTTCTGCATCATAATACTTAAATGCCAATGGATTTTTAGATTCACGACCTTCGAAAGAAATTTTAGATATTCCTTTGAAATATTCACTATTCCCAGTTGTTAATTTAGTAGCCATTATTTTCTCGCTTTTTTAGTTGTTAAATTCATTAAAATTAAATATAATTAAATAGTGTATAAAAAACAATAAGCATTGTGTAAAATGAACACTTAGCTGGAGAAAAAATTGTCTCAAGTATCAAAGCAAATGATAAAAAACTTATCGATTGACTGTGTTGTTTTCGGTTTTGAGAATAATAAGTTAGAACTTCTTTTGATTAAAAGAAAAAGTAATCCAAGTAAAGATAGTTGGGCATTACCAGGTGGATTTGTATTAAAAACAGAAACTTTGGATGAAGCCGCAGTTCGGATTTTAGAAGAAAACAGTAATGTTAAAAATATTTATTTAGAGCAAGTACACACTTTTAGTAGAATTGATAGATTCCCACTTAGAAGAGTTATTAGTGTTGCATATTTTGCTCTCATTGATCCAGAGAATCATTTTCTAAAACCAGGAGTTGATACTACTGATGTAAAATGGTTTCAAGTAAATGAGAAAATAGAATTCCCATTTGATCATGCAGAAATATTTCAAAGGGCTTTAAAGAGATTGCGTCAAAGAGTTAGAACAAAGCCAATAGGATTTGAATTGTTGCCTGAGAAGTTTTCTTTAACTCAACTGCAGAATTTATATGAGTGTATTCTTGATGAAAATATGGATAAACGGAACTTTAGGAAAAGAATTTTAAGTTACAATATGTTGATACCTTTAGATGAATATCAAGAAGGAGTTGCTCATAGAGCTGCTAGGTTATATAAGTTTGATTCAAAAGAATATCAAAATTTTATAGATAAAGGATTTAATTTTCAATTATAGTGAGAAACAATATGCATAAAAAGTTTTTAGTTGGTTTTGATATTGGTAGTTCCTCAGTAAAAGTTTCAATAATTGACAGCGACAACGGTGAATTAGTAAGTTCAGCATTTTCGCCAGAAACCGAAATGAAAATTGATTCGCCAAATGTTGGTTGGGCAGAACAACACCCAGATGATTGGTGGAAACATTTAGTAACTTCAACCCAAAAAGCCATTTCAAAACTATCTAATACAAATTATGAAATATCAGGAATCGGAATTTCATATCAAATGCATGGGCTCGTGATGGTTGATAAAAATAATGCAGTTCTTTATCCATCAATAATTTGGTGTGATAGTCGTGCTGTGGAAATAGGGGACAAAGCATTTGAGGATTTGGGAAAGGATTATTGTCTTGGCAATTGCCTTAACTCACCAGGAAATTTTACAGCATCAAAGATAAAATGGATAAAAGATAATCAACCTAAAATTTATGAAAAAATTTATAAGATTATGTTACCAGGAGACTATATTGCGTTAAAACTTACTGGAGAAATAAACACTACTGTTTCAGGATTAAGTGAAGGAATATTTTGGGATTTTAATAAAAATAGCATTGCTGATTATGTATTTGACTATTATTCCATTAATAAAGATTTTATCCCAAATATTGTCCCAACCTTTGGTATTCAAGGTAAATTAACAAAATCAGCCTCCGAAGAGTTAGGACTAAAGCCCGGAATTCCTATCAGTTATAGAGCAGGTGACCAACCAAATAATGCTTTTTCTTTGAATGTATTAAATAAAGGTGAAATTGCAGCAACAGCCGGCACTTCAGGTGTGGTTTATGGTATTGTTGAAAAGAATTCCTATGACTTACACTCACGAGTAAATAGTTTTGCTCATGTTAACTACTCAAACGAAAATCCATTAAAGGGTGTACTACTTTGTATTAATGGAACAGGTATACTTTATAATTGGCTTAAAAACGAACTCATAAGAACCAATGAAAGTTATGAGGAGTTAAATTCATTAGCAAATAAAATTAATGTTGGTTCCGATGGAATAACTGTAATACCATTTGGCAATGGTGCAGAAAGAGTATTAAAGAATCAAAATATTGGAAGTCATATTTTAGGAATAAACTTTAATAATCATACAAGAGAACATATTTTACGGGCTGCACAAGAAGGTATTGCATTCTCATTTAGATACGGAATTGATTTAATGAAAGAGATGGGAATTGAAGTTAATTTGATGAGAGCGGGAAAAGCAAATATGTTTTTGAGTGATATTTTTTCGGAAGCGGTTGCTAATACTTCTAACGCCACTGTAGAACTTTATAATACAGATGGAGCTCAAGGTGCAGCAAGAGGAGCAGGAGTTGGTGCGAATATATATAATTCTTTTGAGGAAGCTTTTGTTGGATTTAAAAAATTAATGGAAATTGTGCCAAATGCTAAACTAGTTTCCCAATATGAAGAAGCCTATCAAAGATGGAAAGAAAAATTAAATTATTTTCTAACCTAATAAGGTGCTATCACAATCTTGTAAGTTACTTTGAAAATGAATTTGTTAATTTCAACTAACTTTTATAACTGAATTGAGTTGTTGTTTTTTTTTATAATAAAAAGTGAGTTAAAAATGTTAAAATCAATTTTTAGAATATTGGTTGCTTTGACGTTATTATTATTATCTCAGGCATGTAAAAACAATCAGGAGAGTACATCGATGATAAGTAAAAAATTATTTGGTAAACTAACTAATGGCAGTAAAGTAAATCTTTTTACTCTCACAAACAAAAGTGGAACAGAAGCTACAATTACTGAATATGGTGCTACTTTAGTTTCATTATTTGTTGCAGATAAAAATGGCAAGTTTGAGGATGTTGTTTTAGGTTATGATAGTCTTGATGGTTATGTAAAAGGAGCATCATACTTTGGTGCAATAGTTGGAAGATATGGAAATAGGATTGGAAAGGGAAAATTCAATTTAGATGGCAAGGAATATCAACTAACAATTAATGATGGAGAAAACCATCTACATGGTGGAGCATTGGGTTTCAATAAAGTTCTGTGGAAGGGTGAAGAGATTGAAAGCAGTGAAGGAGCATCTGTAAAATTTTCTTATTTAAGTGTGGATGGGGAAGAAGGGTATCCTGGAACTATTAACATTACTGTTATTTATACATTGACAAATAACAATGAACTGAAAATTGATTATTCAGCAACAACAGATGAAACAACAATTCTAAATCCAACACATCATTCTTACTTTAATTTAACAGGTAATTTAGAAAACACAATTTTAAATCATGAATTGAAAATAAACGCAGAATATTATACTCCCGTTGATAGTAGTTTAATAACAACTGGTGAATTAGCAAAAGTTGAAAACACTCCAATGGATTTTAGTGTAACTAAAAAAATTGGAGAAAAAATTGATAGTGATTTTGAACAGTTAGTATATGGCAAAGGTTACGACCATAATTGGGTGTTAAACAATTTTGATGGTAATGTTAACAATGTTGCAAGCCTTTATGAACCAACTTCAGGTAGATTAATGGAAGTGTTAACAGATCAGCCTGGAATACAGTTTTATTCTGGAAATTTTCTTGATGGAACAACTGTTGGCAAAAATAATATCGTTTATAATCACAGAGTAGGTTTATGTTTAGAAACACAATGTTTTCCAGATTCGCCGAATAAGTTAAATTTTCCAAGCGTAAAGTTAACTAAAGGTGATACATATAAGCAGCAAACAATTTATCGTTTTTCCATAAAATAATACTAATCGGGAGGATTAATATGTCAGTTTTAGAACCATTAGATTGGGTAGTCATTGCTCTATATTTTGGAGTAATATTAGGATTAGCATGGTGGGTAATTAAGCAAAAACAAAAAGATTCAACAGATTACTTTCTTGCTGGCAGGCATTTAGGGTGGTTTGTTGTTGGGGCTTCAATATTTGCCTCAAACATTGGCTCAGAGCATTTAGTTGGTTTAGCTGGCTCTGGTGCTACCGATGGAGTAGCAATGGCTCACTATGAACTTCATGCTTGGTGTTTGTTGGTCTTAGGTTGGATTATGGTTCCGTTTTATATGCGTTCTAAAGTTTTTACTATGCCTGAATTTCTTGAAAGAAGATTTTCACCAGCATCGCGAACTGTTTTATCAGTTATTTCGCTGGTTGCTTATGTTTTAACAAAAATAGCTGTTGGAATATTTGCAGGTGGAGTTGTTTTTAGTGTCCTATTACCTGAAATGAATTTTATGGGGTTAAATAGTTTTTGGATTGGCTCAATCTTGGTTATTGTATTAACAGGTCTTTATTCAACATTAGGTGGTCTAAAGGCAGTTGCTTATACAGAGGCATTACAAACAATTGTTCTTATTATCGGCTCAATTTTAGTAACAATTTTTGGGTTACAAGCACTTGGTGGATGGAGTGAACTTAAAACAATAGTTGGTTCTGAGATGTTCAATTTGTGGAAACCTTTAGTACCAAATGGTATTGAAAGCACATGGATGCCAATAAAAGAAGCTGGTAAAATGGCTTGGTATTTTAATGATAATTATCCTTGGTTAGGAATGTTGTTTGCTGCTCCAATAATTGGACTTTGGTATTGGACTACAGATCAGTATATAGTTCAAAGAACATTAGGAGCTCCAAATGAAAAAGAAGCACGTAGAGGTTCAATAGCTGCTGCTTTCTTAAAACTATTACCTGTTTTCATCTTTATAATTCCTGGAATGATTGCTTTTGCTCTTGCAAAAAGTGGACAGAACATGGCTATTCAATCAGAATTATTTTCAGCAAGTGGTGAGCTAATAAGAGATAATGCTCAAAAAGCATTTCCGTTGTTAGTGGCTAATGTGTTACCTGTTGGAATTAGAGGAATTGTTGTAGCTGGTTTATTAGCTGCATTAATGAGTTCATTAGCTGGAGTATTTAATGCATCCTCCACGCTATTTACAATGGATTTTTATTCAAGATTTAGACCAAATTCTAGTCAAGAAAAACTTGTCTGGATTGGAAGAGTTGCAACTGCAGTTATGGTTATTATTGGATTATTATGGATTCCTGTAATTCAAGGAGGTAGAGGTTTATATGACTACTTACAGGGCATTCAAGCATATTTAGCCCCACCTATTTTTGTGGTATTCTTTTTAGGCGTTTTTAACAAACGATTAAATGCAAAAGGGTGTTTGTCTGCATTATTAGTTGGTTTTGCGTTAGGTATATTTAGGTTAGCTATCGATACACCAGTAAAACTAATTGATAATTTTACTTATTCACAAGGGTCATTCTTTTGGATTATTAACAATATGTTCTTTCAATATTATAGTTTAGTAATATTTGTTATCTCCGTTATAATTATGTTCGCAGTTAGCTACATGACTGAAGCACCTGATTATGCTAAAATTAGTGGATTAACCTATGGAACATTAACAGCAAAAGATAAAAAAGAAACTAGATCAAGTTGGAGTTTCATTGATGTTGCAGCTTCTGTATTGGTTATTGTATTGATTCTTGTTGCATATTTATCTTTTACAGGATAACTTCTAAAAGTGTAAAATATTTTAAATTAACTGTTACAAATTAAAGTAAAAGGTAAAAAATGAAATCACAACTAGAGCAATTAAAAGAGTTTACAACTGTGGTTGCAGATACTGGCGATTTTCTTCAAATAAAACAATATCGTCCACAGGATGCTACAACAAATCCTTCGCTTATTTTAAAAGCAATTGCAATGCCTGAATATCAGGATATTATTGACCTTGCAGTTTCAGAAAATAAAAGCAAGGACGTAAGTGTTATTATGGATAAGGTACTTGTTTTGTTTGGTGAAAAAATACTAGATATTGTCCCTGGTCGTGTTTCCACTGAAGTTGATGCGCGTCTTTCTTTTAATTCAAAAGCAACTGTTGAAAAAGCAAAAACAATTATTGAATATTACAAAGAAAAAGGAATACCAAAAGAAAGAGTGCTAATCAAAATTGCTTCAACTTGGGAAGGAATTGAAGCTGCAAAAGTACTGGAAAAAGAAGGCATTCATTGCAATATGACTCTTCTATTTTCACTTGCTCAAGCTGTTGCCTGCGCTGAGGCTAATGCAACTCTTATTTCACCATTTGTTGGCAGAATACTAGATTGGCATAAATCCAGTGAAGGTAGAGATTTTCTGCCTTTTGAAGATCCTGGAGTTTTGTCGGTAAAACAGATTTATAATTATTATAAAAAATATGATTACAAGACAGAGATTATGGGAGCCAGCTTTAGAAATAAAGGCGAAATACTTGAATTAGCTGGCTGTGATCTTCTTACTATTAGTCCTTCTCTACTTGCAGAGCTTTCCTCAAATAATAAAATAATTGAAAGAAAATTATCAGCCACAAATTCCCAAACAGATGAAATAGTAAAATTTGATCTAACAGAAGATAATTTTCGTTGGGAGTTGAACGAAAACGCGATGGCGACAGAAAAGACCGCAGAAGGAATTCGCCAATTCAGTGCGGATATTCGTAAACTTGAAACAATTATTATTGGAAAATTATCTTAAAAAATTCAAGACTATGAGTCTCACCTAAAAGATTGCTTTTGCTATTGCGAGCCGTTTTTAGCAAAAGCAATCTTTCGATTATATGCCAATTTTTAAATATTGTCCCAAAGTAATTCATACATGACTTTGCTCTACTTGCAATTGCAGACATGAAAATATTGTTTTTAGAGTGAACTCATATTATAAAAATAATGATGAAATAAAAAGATAGGTTAAAGTTGATTTGTCATGCTTTCAGTATTGTGACACCTCAACTTTTTAAGAACATTGCTGCTGTAATTTAGCCGATTTCTATTACAGTTTTACAAGTCTGTCAGTATCGGCTTTGCAATTCGACCAACAGTTCTACATGTAGTCGAATCGCTGATTCGAGAGCTTTGTCATTTACAAGTTAGCTATTCACACTGCAAAATTAATATAACTAATCTATCTTGTCTTTTTTATCAAAAAACCAATTGCCTTGAATTCTTTATTTGTTTATTATTTTAAGATAATCTGTACTGATATACTTTCGATATATATTTTTCTTTTATCATAAATACACTTACAAATTAACTCGGGACATCCAGTTTTGGAAAATCTTGCAAATTAAACAAATTTCAGCCTTTTTAAAATTGTGCGGAAAACAGGTGAACAAGTTTCAGAAACTCAAAAAGATGATGACTTTTTCTTTTCAAGATTGTTTTAATATTTCCCAAATGGAAGATTTATCAATAATGGTTACTGAGCCTTGCCGAAGAAGAAAATAATTTCTTTATAGCTCGATATGCAATAATTGCTAGGTTGCAATTACACTAATTTATTAACTAAGAGTTTTGTTTTTCTTTAATTGAATGATAAGTGAAATTCCATACAAAAGGATAAATTATCAGCGGGACTATGAAATCTCTTTAAAAGCAAAAAGCCCGATTTCATTACAAAATCGAGCTTTTTTTGAGCTGGTGAGAGGACTTGAACCCCCGACCAGCTGATTACAAATCAGCTGCTCTACCAACTGAGCTACACCAGCATTTATTTAGAAACGAAATATAAATACTTTACTAAATTTCTGCAACTAAAAAATTGATTTATTTAAAAATATTTTTACAAATGTGCGTTGATAAAGGGTAATATCTTAAATATTCCCGAGTTATTATTTGCAATATTAATTAAACCAATCTGAACTCCATTTAAATTTTCTGCAAAGTTAATAATTCCAATAGTTAAGCCGTTTTGATTTCCATTTATTTCATTATAGCCAGCAAATGAAAATCCAGTTAGATTTTCAAATTCAGTCCAAGCTAAAGTGAAATTAATTCCAGTAAAATCCATAGATTCAGTCTTATAACCCGAGATTGAAATACCTGATATAGAATCCATTACTTTTATTTGACCTAGAGTAAAACTTAATCCGTATAAACTGTTATCTCCACTAACAATTGCAACTCCACCAATGTTTATTCCTTTAATAGATTCTTCGGAAACCAAAGCTAAACCACCAATATTTATTCCAGTTATTCCACTTTTCGAAACCATTGCTAAGCCACCAAAGTTTAAGCCGACAAGCTCACCATCAGCTACTAAAGCTAAGGAACTCATATTTAATCCACTCATACTTCCCTTGGAAACACAAGCAAGTCCACCAAAATTAATCCCAGTTATATTCCCATCTGAAACTAAAGCCAAACCGCCAACGTTAATTCCTGTAATGTCATTATTTGCAACTAAGGACAATCCACCAAAGTTTAAGCCGGTAATACTATTCCCAGATACAAGTGCTAAACCTGCCAAATTAATACCGGTTAATTCACCTTCGGAGACTAACGCTAAACCGCCAAAATTAATTCCAGAAATGTTGCCATTTGACACTGCCGACAAAAGTCCAAAATTTACTCCAACCATTTCTTCTTCAGCAATAATTGCACCTAGACCAACATTTATTCCGTGAAGTCTTGACGCATGTGGTGTAACTCCAAAAGAAATTCCATTAACTTCAGAATTTATAATGGACTTTGGCTCCCACAAGGTGAAATTAAATCCATTAATTGTTTCTACATCACAATCCCGATAATTGAATCGTAAACCGTTGAAGCTTTTTGAGTTACCAAAACTAATTCCCCAACATGATGATGGAATATCTAAACAAAAATCAGAACAAGTTGTATATTCGTCATTATTTGTTTGATTTTCGTTTTTACTTAAAAGGGGAGTTGTGATGACGAGTAAGAGTAGTAATAGATATTTCAATTTAGCCTCCAATAATTTTAATTTTTTCTTTAGACTAATAATTATCAGAAATGTTACACGTTTGATGGAAAAAAATGATGGTCTCAATTATTAAGCCATTATTAAAAAATTATAAATATATTTGCTCAATTCGCAGTCTTTCGCGATTCCATCTAATTTTGTATTTACACGTTTCCATCTATGTGGATTTTTGTGGAATTATTCTTATCGTTAACTTAAAAATGAATATTTTCAGGCAAATAATAGGACACCAAAAGTAAAAATCTATGTTTGTAAAATTTGTTTTTGCCAATTCATTAAAATAATAATGCAACTTTTTCCTAGATTTGCATTATGATATTAGATGCAAGAATTTATAAATATATCGGAATCTGTAGTTTCGGAAGAGGCACTAGTGCGATACTCTAACAAACATGAGGAAGCTCTTGTAGAAAGAGCTAAGGAAGATCCACATGCTTTTGGAGAATTATTTGATAAATATTATGATCCAATATTAAATTATATTGTTCATAGAACTGCCAATACAGCTTTATCAGAGGAATTAACATCTAACACTTTCTTTAGTGCGTTAAATAATATTCATACATTTCATTGGCGCAATATTCCTTTTTCGGCTTGGTTATATAAAATTGCATCAAATGAAATAAATGGATTTTTTAGAAAAAACAAAAATGGATTTATTTCTTCAATTGAGGAATCGCACGAATTTATTGAAGATGAACTTACATTAGCTGATATGGAAATTAAAAGAGAGGAAAAAGAAATTGCAAAAAATAATCTTTTTCAAGAACTCCACAGAGCATTGGTTAAAATTAAACCAAAATATCAGGAAGTTATTGTATTAAAATATTTCGAAAAAAAAAGCATTTCTGAAATTTCAGAAATTACCGGCAAAGCCGAAGGGACAATAAAATCACTACTTCATAGAGGTTTAAGCCAACTTAAAGAATTAATTGGCACCTCATTTTATGGGGAGGTAACAAATGAATAAAAATGATCTTGAAAAAATATTAACCGAATTTGAACCACCAAATATAAAGTTTGAACATAATAAAAATAAATTACGGCGTGCTTTATTAAATTCTGATTTGTATGGAAAACAAAGCTGGTTAAGAAATTTAAGTCCAAGAGAGATTTCAATTGCTTCAGCATTTTCTATCTTTATATTTGTTTTAATCAGTTATTACATTTTTAATCAAAATAATTCAAATCTTGACAATATACTTTCAAAAACAAAAGAAAATTATGCGGGATTTTTGACATCTAATAAAACAAACTATTTTGACAGTGACTTAAAAATCTACGGAACTGAAAATGAGGAATTTGATTTAAAGGTTGAAAAGTGGGTCAACTTAAAAGAAAATAAATATTGTATAGTACTTAAAGATAATTACAGCAATGAGATTTTAGATAAAATAATAATTAGAGATAAAAAAATTTATAGGATGAAAAATCCTAAACTGCAGGCATTAAACACAGTTAATAGCCATCAAATGATAATATTTGAAATTGCAGATGAATTATTAAACAGTACCGAATTTAATGCCGATTCAATTTCTGTTTCTATTGATTCAAAAATGAAGGACAAAATAAATATGTTTAGCAAAACTGGATTATTAGTGTATAATTCTGGACTCTCTCCTTTTAATGAAACTTATATTAATAGACCAGAAATAAACAGTATGAAGATTAGTAATAGATTGAATTTAGATGAATATCTTATGGATAATCCGCTTGATCTCTTAAAAGAATTAGCTAGTAAAAGTAAGATTACAGTTTCAGAGAATTATTTTGATGAACTTTTAGGCAAAAAAGTTTTTATCGTTCAGATTGAGGAATCGATATTGGATACGTTAGAACAAGGGTTAACTTTAAAAATTGATGACAGCCTTTCCAGATTTGATTCACTTTTAACTAATGAGCTGAAAGAAAGTCATCGGAGATATGTTTATTATTCAATGAATCTTTCGGATACATTAGTTAGTATTGATTCAACAAAAGCAAGTGTTCCCAAAAGTGTAAAAAAAATACTAATCGATCCCGAAACTGGTTCAATTGAAGGAGTAGATTACATATACCAGAACATTCGGAAGAATATAAAATTATCCTCTTCAAGATTTACAAATCATTTATTAGTTACCAAAGAAGATTCTAAATTTGACCCAATAATTGATGATTTGGAATATTTTGGAAATACTAACAAAATAAAAAATACTTTTATTAAAAAATTCTCCAAAGATTTACATGAAAATATGACGAAATAATAATTATAAATATTTTAACATTTTTTAACACACATGTAATGCAACCTTTCTTAAACACCTTCATTATATAATTGAACACATTAATTCAACAATATAATGAAGGAATCAAAAAATGAAAAAATCAATTTTTACAACCACAGCTTTAATCATGTTATTTTTTACTATAACAACAAACAGTCAGCAAATGAAAATAATAACAGGCAACGAAATTGCCTTTGTACCAGAGATAAAAGGTATAATTGAGTTTGGTGACTCTCAACTAAAAGTAGCAGCAGTTCAACCCTCATCACAAGAAAGTGAAAAACCAATTGACTTAAAAGTGGATGATATAGTTTTATTCGTTAATGGAAAACGAGTAAAAACACTTGATTCATTTAACGAAAATTATGAAAACACAACAATAGGGGAAGAAGTAAAACTAGGCATTAAACGTGGTGATGAAAGGTTTATTGTTTCTTTTAAGAAAGCTGATCCCACAAAGTTTAAGCACAAAATAATGCGAATGGGAAAAAATGCCGAACATGCAGATGAAGCAATTGGGTCTATGAAAAAAGAGAAAGTTATGATGAATATAAAAGAAGTTGATGCTGACTCCTTAAAACAAAACAAAGTGATAATAAACATGGAATCTCCTAACAAAAAAGAAGATAAATAATGAAAAATAATTCTATTAAAATATTACTACTATTGATTTTGTGTTTCTCACTTGAACTATTTGCCCAAAGCGTTGGCTCATACTATAATCCAAAAGATGACCAATATAGATTATTGGGACTAAAAAGAGCAAAGGAAATATACGACTCAGCGGATGCTGAATTCAAAAGACAGGAAACACTTTTCAATAAACAATTAATTTCGACTAGGGAGCTTGAAACTGCTCGCATGTCATTTATAGATGCAGAGGTAAATTATTATCAAGCTTTGTTGGCATTATTGTTTGAACAACAATATGTATCAGTGCAAAAGGCGATGAAATACCAAGATGCTAATGGACGAATACATGTAAAATTGACTTTGGCAAATTCCTCGGGAGGCGGTGGTGAATTCAAAAAACTTATTAACATTGATGATGAACTTTTCAGATCACTGCAACCAGATGTTGTTAACGATGTATACGTTTCGTTATTGAATGATGATAATGCAATTATTAGTCTACCATACGAAGCAAAATTAGAACAAATATTTTACGGTAAACAGGTGACTATTGATTTCCTGCTTCTACAGGATCTTGATGCTATAACTGTAAATATAATATACGGTTCTGGCACCATGAGAGCTCCAAAAATCTTTTTGCAAAAAGATGTAACTGAAGACAAGGTGGTTTTTCAATCTGACCAATTTTCACAGGAAGTTGATTTGGGCAGTTCAGCAACTTATAGAATGACTCTCGAACTTTTTAGTGGTCTTAACGATACTTATCAACTCGAAGTCTTAAATCTGCCCAGACAGATTACCCATTACTTTGTGGATCCACAAACTCAAGCAAGGTTAAGTCAATTTAAATTTACTGAATCTTCACAAACTCGGAATGCTGGTCTTCAGGTATTTTTACCAGACCGCCCAACAGACCAAGTAAAGATAGAAGATCCTATAACTTTTTTTATAATAGCCATACCATACGATAGGTTGGATTTATTTAAAAAATCTGAAGATAAAATCTGGACTGAGAAAGAACTGCAGAATAAGAAAATTGGGTATTTAAAAATGGAATTGATTCCGAGAGGTTTAGGAGAAATACTAGTAAAAGCACCTCAGTTGTATTTTTCTATTCTATCTAGTGAATCTATCAATGTACCTATAACTGTTGTGAACGAGGGTAGTCGAAGGCTTGATAATGTTGAATTCAAAGTCGATTTGCCCCTTAATTGGATAAGAGAAACTACACCAAATATCATTAGCAGTTTGAGTATTAGAGAAGAAAAGATTGTGAATTTTAGTTTTACCCCTCCTGAAGATATACAACCAGGTAAATATGAAATTAGGATTCGGACAACATCACTTTCAGATAATCAGATGGTTAAGGCAGAAGACAAAACTATTACAATTGAAATTAAACCGGAAGTAAATTTGTTTGGGACTCTTCTTTTGGTCTTATTCATAGTTGGGTTAGTAGCAGGAATAGTAATTTTTGGAATAAAGTTAATGAAAAAGTAATGGAGAATTTAATGGAAACAATGAATAAAACGGCTCCCATACTAGAGGCGGTAAATCTAAGCAAAAAATATGAAGACGGAATGCTTGCACTTAATAATGTTAGCTTTGAAGTAAAGCCTGGAGAAATATTTTCAATGCTTGGCGGAAATGGTGCTGGAAAAACAACCACAATAAATATTTTCTTAAACCTACTTGAACCAACTAGTGGAGAAGCTAAAATAAACGGAATAGTTACACATGAAAGTCCGTTGGAAGCAAAAAAAAATGTAGCGTTTCTATCTGAAAACGTTATGCTCTATCCAGAATTTACAGCTTTACAAAACATTGATTTTTTTGTGAAGCTGGGTGGTAAATTAAATTATACAAAATCAGATTATCAAAAAGTTCTCAAAAGAGTTGGACTTCAAACTGAAGCTCATGAGAAAAAACTTAAGGGTTTTTCAAAAGGGATGCGCCAAAAATGTGGTATTGCCATTGCAATTTTAAAGGATGCTCCAGCAATACTTTTAGACGAACCTACTTCAGGTCTTGACCCGAAAGCTGGACACGAATTTGTAAAACTCTTAGCTGATTTGCGTGATGAAGGAAAAGCAATTTTAATGTCAACTCACGATATTTTTAGAGCAAAAGAAATTTCTGATTACGTTGGTATTATGAATAAAGGTTCTCTTGTAATGAAAAAATCACGTGCCGAATTGCAAGGCGAAAACCTAGAACAGCTTTATGTACAATTTATGGCTGGATATATGGACACAGTAGCGTAAAAATTATTTGAGGAAAAACGATGTTAAAACTTCTTATAGAAAAAGAATTAAAAGAAATAATTGGTTCGCCAAAATTTATAATGATGTTTGCCATAAGCTCAATTTTGATCTTACTAACATTCTATGTTGGAGGAATCAATTACAAAAAAAATATTGCCCAACATGAAGCTGCCAAGCTTGAAAATTTACGTTCTATGGAAGGTATAAAAGATTGGCGCCTGATAGAGCACAATATCTATTTGCCTCCGTCAATACTAGCTTCTCTTGTAAACGGAATATCTAATGATATTGGCAGAAACGTTGATATGTATGGACGCGGGGAAATTAGACCTCACGGCAGTGTGTATAATGAAAATCCAGTTTATGCCGCATTCAGATTTTTAGATTTAACTTTTCTGTTTCAAATTGTTCTATCACTTTTCTCTATTCTATTCACTTATAATGCCGTTAATGGTGAAAAAGAAAGTGGAACCTTGCGCCTTGTTTTTTCCAATTCAATACCGCGTGGAAAATATATTTTGGGTAAAATACTTGGTTCATATGCAGCGTTATCAATTCCCCTTATAATTCCATTTTTATTAGGATGTCTTGTTCTTTCAGTTTTAGGAATACAACTAAAAGGCAGCGAGTGGTTTAGACTTGCACTAATAATTAATGCTGGAATTTTGTTCATGGGTGTATTTATAACTTTATCAGTATTTATTTCATCAGTAAGCAGACGCTCTGCGAATTCATTTTTATTACTATTAGTAATATGGATTTTTGTAATACTTGTAATTCCAAGAGCTGCTGTACTTATATCTGGGCGTTTTATAGATGTTCCACCAATCGACGAATTAAACAACAAAAAAAATGCTTACAACCGAGAATTAGCTGAAACTGTCTTAAATAAATTGAAAACGTTTAAAGCAGATGGTAATGAAGATTTGTTTGCTCAATTTGAAAAATATATGGAAGAAGTGAATGACGATAAAGATGAAAAAATGAATTCTTTTGGGTCAAAGCTTGATGAAGAAAGAAAAAACAGACAAAATGTTCAATCTGATTTATCTTTAACTTTGGCAAGAATCTCCCCTGCAGCGCAGTTTTCTTTAGCCTCCTCCATTATTGCAGGAACTTCATTAACCCTTTCGCAAGAGTTTTTAAGTCAAGCAAAAAATTATCAAAATGTATTTAAAACTTTTCAACAGGAAAAATCTGGCGGCAGTAGCGGAGGCGGAATGAAAATGATAATGGTTAACGAAGGAGATGAACCTCCTGATATTGATCCAACTGAACTACCTGAGTTCGTTTATAAAGAAGCAAATCTCGATTCTATAATTGTGGCGTCACTTGGTGACTTTGGACTATTAATAATTTATACTTTCATTTTCTTTGCTGGTGCGTATATGGCGTTTCGCCGGTTCGATTTGAGATGATTAAAAGGAGGTAAAATGTTTTCAATTTTAATAAAAAAAGAATTAATAGCCATATTGCAAAATCCCAAGTTTATAACAACTTTTGCAGTTAGCAGTTTTTTGATAATTCTAAGTGTGCTCATAGGTATAAATGAGTATAAAAATAATTTAGCTCAATATGATACTGGCATTTCTCTTGCAAAAAGTAAGATTGAAGAATCAAGATCATGGCACTCAATAAATGCCATTGCATATAGAAAGCCTGATCCTATGCAAATATTTGTATCTGGAGTAAATAATGATATTGGAAGGTTTTCAAATGTTAGCAGACAAGGCGAAGTAAAACTGCAGAATAGTTCATACTCTGATGATCCGGTATTTGCAATATTTAGAAATATAGATTTCGCATTTATAATGACAATTGTTCTTTCACTCTTTGCAATTATGTTTACATATAACGCAGTAAATGGTGAAAAAGAGGATGGCACCCTGCGTCTCCTCTTTTCTAATTCAATTTCAAGGGCTGAATTCATTGCAAGTAAAGTAGTTGGCGCTTGGTTAGGACTAGTTGTACCACTGCTTATTCCAATTTCAATAAGTTTTCTTCTAATAATTTCATTTGATATAAATTTTAGGTTTTTTGATTGGAGCAGAGTTTTAACATTAGCCTTTGTTTCCATAACCTATTTTACTTTTTTTATAATTTTTGGAATTCTAGTCTCATCGATAACAAAAAGTTCATCAACTTCATTTCTATTGTTGCTTACATTCTGGATCATTACTGTTTTTATTATTCCAAGAGTAGGTGTAATTGCTGCGGGACAAATTATTAGGATCCCATCGCATGCAGAAATTGAGAGTCAACTGGATGCATTTTCAAAAGACAGCTGGAAAAACTACACTACTCAACTTAGCAAAACATGGAATGAACGCCGCCTTCAAATGGAAGGTATGTCTGAATCCGAAAAAGCAATGTATGAAGATGATAACAGTTGGGGCTGGATGCAGACGGATGATAAACTTCGTAAAATAAATGAGGAAAATATCACCGACTATTCAAGGAAATTATTTGAAGGATATAAAAATAATAGAATTGAATTAAGAAAACTTGCTTTAACACTATCTAGATTTTCACCTGCTTCCGCCTATCAATTGGCAGCAATGAATATGGCTTCCACTGATATAGCGTTAAAAGTTAGGTATGAAGATGCAATTCAATTATATAAAGAAAAAATCTTATCCCACGCTTCACAAAAAGCAGAGACTGACGGTGATTCCTTTGGATTAAGGATTAGTATGGATAGTGAAAAAGGTATAAGTGTTGAGGGCGGACGTGATCAGAATATGCTTGATACTAGTGAACTTCCTCAATTTGCAGAACCCAGCTATACGTTTGCGCAAATATTTGAACCAACTATAATAGATATCTCAATTCTATTCATTCTATCAATAGCTTGTTTTGGATTAAGTGTTTATCGATTTTCAAAATTTGATTTACGTTAATCAAGATGAGGATAAAGATCAAGATTAAGTAATATTAACTTAATCTTGATCTTAGCAATTCTACAATATATACTTACTCAAATCACGATCTTTAACTATTGCATCTAACTTTTCATTAACTAGTTTTCCATCTATTATAATAGATTTTATATCCATTTTATCAGGTAAATCAAATAAAATATCTTCTAGAAGTGTTGTTAATATTGTGTGCAAACGTCGAGCTCCAATGTTTTCTACTTCTTCATTTACATAGGCAGCAGTTCTAGCAACTTCGGAAATAGCTTCATTCGAAAATTCAACATCAACACCTTCCGTTTTTAATAAAGCAGCATATTGTTTCAATAATGCATTCTCTGGAATTGTTAGAATTTTTACAAAGTCTTCTTCAGTCAAACTTTTAAGTTCAACTCTAATTGGAAATCTACCTTGTAATTCTGGAATTAAATCGGATGGTTTTGAAATATGAAATGCTCCAGAAGCAATAAATAAGATGTGATCAGTTTTAACAGCACCATATTTTGTATTAACAGTTGAGCCTTCAACTATAGGTAGCAAATCACGCTGAACACCTTCACGAGAAACATCAGGACCTCTAGATTCAGTTGAACCTGCAACTTTATCAATTTCATCAATAAAAACCATTCCAGTTTCTTGAACTCTTCTTATTGCTTCAGTTTGAACTGCATCCATATCTATTAATTTTTGAGCTTCTTCTTGGGATATAAGTTTCCGTGCATTATCAATTGTAGTTTTGCGTTTTTTCTTTTTCTTTGGCATCATGCTGCTAACTATTTCTTGAATATTCATACCCATGTCATCCATTCCCATTGGGCCCATTACTTGAACTCCAATTTGAGGTGCATTGATATCAAACTCAATCATTTTTTCATCCATACTACCGCTTTTAAGTTTTTCTCTCATCCACTCTCGAGTTTTTTCGTTTTGCAAAGACTCATTATTAGTTTCTTCTTGTTCTTCGTCAGCGTTTTCATTTGGGTTTGCAATTGGTTTTTTAACTGGCGGTATTAAAATATCAAGTATTCGTTCTTCGGCTAATATATTAGCTTTTTCTTGAACCTCTGCTTTTTTCTCAGTACTAACCATATTTACAGCAATGTCAGTCAAATCTCTAATCATCGATTCAACATCACGTCCAACATAACCAACCTCTGTAAATTTAGATGCTTCCACTTTTATAAAAGGAGCATTAGAAAGTTTAGCTAATCTTCTTGCAATTTCTGTTTTACCAACTCCAGTTGGTCCAATAAGAATAATGTTATTAGGCATTATCTCATCTCGTAAATTTTCTTCTACATTTTGGCGGCGCCATCTATTTCTAAGTGCAATAGCAACTGCTCTTTTGGCATCATCTTGTCCAATAATGTATTTATCCAACTCTGCTACTGTTTGTGAGGGAGTTAAATTTCCATTTAAATGTTTCATCAGTTTATAACCTTGTGTTTTCATAGCTGTCTGCATAAAATCCAATTTGGAATTTGTACTAACTGCTCAATTTCAAAATTTATTTATCTACTTCTTCAACTGTAATGTGATCATTTGTGTATATACAAATTTCTCCAGCCGTTTTTAATGCCTCTTCAGCAATTTCTTTTGCTGAAAGATTGCTGTGTTTAATTAACATTTTTGCAGCAGCGAGTGCATACATTCCACCAGAACCAATTGCGACAATACCATCATCTGGTTCAATAACATCTCCAGTTCCAGAAACAATAAAGGAATTATCAGCCGAAACCACCGCAAGCATTGCCTCTAGTTTTCTAAGATATTTATCAGTTCTCCAATCTTTTGCAAGTTCAACAACTGAACGGTTTACGTTCCCTCGGTACTGCTCCAATTTTTCTTCAAATCTTCCAAGAAGTGTAAAAGCATCGGCAGCAGAGCCAGCAAAACCGCAAAGAACTTTACCATTGTATAGTTTTCTAATTTTCATTGAATTACGTTTAACAACAGTATTTCCTAGCGTTACTTGTCCATCACCACCAATAACTGCTTGCCCATTGTGAATTAATCCAAGTATTGTGGTTGATCTAATTTTTCTTTTCATATTTTCTCCAATTCTTGCTTATAAAATTAAGCAAATTATATTTCTAAAATTTAAGGTAAATCTTGTTTACTCTTTTGCCACTTTTCAACCCACTCAATAAAAGTTGGTGTAAGTGGCACTGCAAGTAATCTTCCACCAAAACCCATATATCTGTAAACCATCATGTTATAATTTATAACAGGTAAATTATACAAAAGCTTTTCATTAACTTTAACACCAAATTTGTTAGCTAATTTTACAGTATTATCAATCATTTTAGTGCTTAACTTTTTACCCTTAAGTTCTTTTTTGAGCTCCGATTTTATTTCATTAAAGTCTGCTGGAAGATTAATCTTTTCTTCCTTTTTATCAATTAATTTAAAAACGATGTATTTATTATCAATTTCAATTGGTCCATAAACTTCTCCAACAGAAAGATTTTTTGCTATTTGTCCAATTTCACCTTTTGAACTAGCTGGAACAAGTCCGCTTTCTGGATTAATATTATTTTCACTTGAGTTTGTTAAAGCAAGCTCTTTAAAATCAGCACCCTTATCAATTTCATTAAAAATAGTTACAATTACATCTAGATTATTAGATGATATTTCAATAATATTAATTAAAGTTTGAGGTGAGCCAAGTGATTTTGAATTAGCATAATAATCTTTTATCTCATCATCTGAAACTTTGGATGAATCGAATAGTGTTTTTTTGTAAAGTGTTGCTAGATAATTATCGCGCCACATTTGAATATCTTCTTTTACTTCTGGAAGATTTTCCAATCCTTTTTGTTTGGCTTCTTCTTTTAGAAATTCCAGTTCAATAAATCTTTTTACTCGGCTATTTAACTGAGCGCGAATTTTGTTTGGATCTGTAAAACTTGAATAGAATCCTTCAAAAGCAAATGAGTATAGAAACTGTTTCAGCGAGATAGGATTATTCTGAAGATGAATAAATGGCAAAGCTAGTGAATCATTTCCAAACTCATTTTTAATGCTCATAAAATCTTCAGAATCTAAGAAGATACTTTCTCCTGGTTTTACTTTATCTAATTCACCCCTTAGTTTTAATTTTTCAATTAACTTATTAGATAAACTCCAGAACAGTTCGCCATCAGTTTCTACTTTGCGACCAGGGAAAAAAGATTTATAATATTTTTGATAAACATTATCGTTAGCTCTTGCTTCAACAACACGATTTACATTTTTTATCATGTTATTTGCTTGTCGTTCATTTTCGATTATTTCATTTTCAATTGAGTAAAGTTTGAATATGTAAAAACCTTCTGGAGATTTTATTGGATTAGAAACCTCATAAAGTTTAAGATTGAAAAGAGTATCTTCGGCAAGTTCAGCCATCTGTCCAAAATGAATTTGATAAAAAACTGTTTTTTGTAAATCATATTCTGGACGTTTAACCATAATTGAATCGAACGATGCGCCATTCTTAATTTTAGCTGAAATATTGTTTATCTCAGTTTCATCCATTGAATGGATAAATTTAGTATTCAAATAATAAAGGGCTTTCCTTTTTGCTTCTGCTAATGTTTCTGGCGAAATAACAACTTTATTCATTATTTCTTTTCTATAAAGTGCATCACGGAGGTTCATGTCTTTTATACTTTGAAAAGATAATTGCATTATTTCTGTTGAGTCGAAACCAAGATTTTCCGATTCCAATGCCCAAAGTTTTTCGGCAATAATGGAATACAGAGTTTCAGCTTTTAGGCGCTCTTCTCTTCCTTTCATATGACGACCAATTTGGGGAACCATTTCATAGCGTTTTTTGAATTCGCTTACTGTAATTTTAATTGGACCAATTTCGGCAACAATTTTGTCATCTTCGTATTGTGCAAATACAGAAGTTGATGATATTATAACAAATAAAAAAAGATTAAATAAAAATTTCATTTTGACCATAACTTTATTTTGGGAAATATTTTTGGCACACTATTTTGATAGTCTAAATAGTCACTTCCAAAAATCGTTAATAATTTTTTCTCTTCATAATATGAGCCTATGTAAAAATATAGTAGCATATTAATTAGAAAAACAAGATAGAAAAGATCCATAGTTGGACGAAGAATTAAAAACAAAGATGAAAAAAGGTAAATTGGATGACGTGAGTATTTAAATGTACCTTCAATGCGAAGTTCCATTATTTCATCTAAATCATCAATATGGTAATCTTTTTGTTTGTATCTAAATATCTGAGATATTCCCAAAAATTCTTTCATATTCAAGAATTTTGTAGTCCACAGTAAAGCAATTCCAGCAAAAATTTGGGAAAAGACAATAATAATATCAAAAGGGTATTGAAGATCATAAATAATATTATCTGGTTTTGGAGATATTATATAAATTAAAAAGAAAATTAGAATTGAAGATAAATTATAGAATAGTCTGTAAAAAGCTATCTTATCTCCAAGAAATTTGGCTACTTCCAACTTAAATTTATGCGAAGCCAGAATTGAATGTGAAACAGCAAAAATTAAAAATAGTGATGTTATTGTTAAAGCATCCAAAAACAAATTAAATTTCCTTTCGTAAGCGAGCAACAGGAATCATCATTGCTTCGCGATATTTTGCAACCGTTCTGCGTGCAATCATTATCCCTTTTTCATTTAGGAGGTCTTTCAATCTATCATCACTAAGTGGAATTCTCTTCGATTCGCCATCTATATACTCTTTTAGCAAAATTTTAATATGCTTATTCGAAATGTCTTCGCCCGAGCTTGTTTCAAGTCCTTCACTAAAAAAATATTTCAATTCATGAATTCCAACAGGACTTTGCACATATTTTCCATTTACAACTCGGCTAATTGTAGAAATATCCATTTGTATTTCTTCTGCAATATCCTTGTAAATCATAGGTCTTAATGCTTTTGGTCCAATTTCAAAAAATTCATACTGTTTTTCAACAATTGCTTGCATAATATGCATTAAAGTATTTCTGCGTTGCTGTATTGAGGCAATAAACCACTTAGCCGATTCAAATTTTTCTCTCAAAAATTTATGAGTCTCTTTTTGTCTGTCAGAAATTTTTCTTTTTCTTTTATTAGAATCAAGCAATTCAAGATAAGTTGTACTAATAGTTAACGATTGAGCACTTTTATCATTTAAGGAAACAATAAAATTTTTCCCAATTTTTTCAACAGTAAAATCAGGGGTTATTTGATTTGCTTCTTCCGATGTAATTGTTCCTTCACCAGGTTTAGGATTTAGGCGGTGAATTAAATCAAGAATTTTTTTAAGAGTATCATCGGTAAAATTAAGTTTAGCTTCAATTGATGCATATCTTTTATTTACAAAATCATTGTAATATTTAGTTAAAATTTCCTTTGCTAAAAAAGTATAATATGGATCATAAGACAAATTATCTAACTGCACTATAAGACATTCTTGCAATGAGCGGCAGGCAATACCTATTGGATCAAAAACTTGTATTTTTCCTAAAAGCTTTTCTGCTTCTTCAAATTCAATTTTTATGTGATCAAATAATTCAAGATCTTCAACTATCGATTCAAGATTAACCTTCAAATATCCATCTTTATCCAAACTTTGAATTATCATTTCACCAAGAATTCGTAATTCGCGTGGTAAATCCAAAAGGTGAAGTTGATCCATTAAACTATCTGTTATTGAAACTTTTGAAGGTGCAACAGGTCTAGTTCTATCATCATCATCGGCACTTGAATTTAACCTATCAGAATCCAAGTCGCCCTCATTCATGTAGTCTTCAACATCATATTCGTCACTATCAGAACTTGAATCGTAATCGTTATCACCATCTAAGTCAAGTGAATCTGATTCTTGAGGTTCTTGAATTAGCTCTTCGCTTTCCAACAAACTGTCTTCAAGTAATGGATTTTGTTCCATCTCCTCTTGAATTCTTTGCTCAAGCGACATTACATTTAGTTGAAGTAATTTTTGATACTGAATTTGTTGAGGAGATAACTTTTGCGATAAAGATAATTTTTGCGAAAATGATAGCATTTTATTAGACCTTGTGATTTTTTAACTTGTTGAACCAATTTTCGCCATATTTTCGTTTTAGTCCACCATCGCAAAAATCTGCAATGGAAATTTCAGTAATATTGCCTAGCGTAATGGCATGTGAACATTCTTCATAAACTTCATATTTTAAAACATCTCCGCCAAATTGATTTATTCTAATTGGAAAAAGATGGCAAGATAAAGGTTTAACGAAATTTGTATTTTCTTCATAGTAAACTTTTTCGATAGCACATTTGGCAATATCACCTTGGTAATATGCAAAAATACATTCTCTACTATTTATGGCTTTTACCATTAAATCGCCTTCTATATCAAAGTAAAATCCATTTTCTTCAATTTCCTTAATTTGTTCTTCATTGAGATATTTTTTTACTCTAGGTAGTACTTCTTCAATTTTTTCAATTTCTTCTTCAAGTAAAGGAGCGCCGAGATCACTTTCCATTGTGCAGCAAGCACCTTTGCATTTATCTAAATCGCAAGTAAATTTCTTTTCAAGAATTTCTTTGCCTACTAAAACGTTTTCGATATTTATTAAGTTATTTAACATATTTTCTTGATAATTTATTGGAATAATTTTTGTTAAGATACTAATTTCGTGCCAATAAATAAAGCAGATTAATTCTATTATCACTATTTTTCTTCACGATATAAAACCAATTGAGTTTAATCTGAAATTAGAAGTAGGAATCTAGTAAATGGAAAGAATAGAAAATATATTAAACTTCAAAAAAAATGATGAATATTTGTCAACTTCTGGTCAACCGACCGAAGTTGAATTTAATTTAATTGCTAACGAAGGATTTGATGTAGTAATTAATTTTAGACCAGAAGAAGAAATGCTGGGCGTGTTTGATGAGAGACGATTAGTTGAAAATTTAGGATTAAAGTATTTTCAAATACCAATGACTTTTGATACTCTTAATAATCAAATTCTCTCAAAGTTTTTTGAAGTTCTTGAGTACAATAATGGCAAAAAAATATTTGTTCATTGCCATAGAAATATTCGTGTTTCCGTTCTCATAATTCTTTACAGATTAATTATTCTTGGATGGGAAAGGGAAGTTGCTTTAAAAGAATTTAGCGAATTTATTGAAGTAACTCCAATGTGGGAAGATTATATTGATGAGCACATTCGTCAATTTTCTGTTCAATAGTAGAATTCTAAAGGAATAAACTAAATGACATTTGAAAATAAAACAGTTTTAATAACTGGAGCTTCTTCTGAAATTGGAAAAGCAATTGGCGAAAAGTTAGTTGTAATCGAGTGCATTTAATATTAACCGCGCAACAAAACGATATAAATATTTAGTAACCGATAAAAATATCTCTCTTAATTATAAAAAATGTTTTACAATTCCTTGAATTGCTCTAAGGAAAGGTTTGCTTGTTTTAATATTTTTTTGAATGTTCCTTCTGGAATATCAGTAGTGTGCATTGCAACGTATGTTTGTCTTCCGTCAGGATGTCTTAAAATCTTATGCGACCCTGATTGTCTTTTTTCAACAAATCCGGCTTTAAGTAATTTAGCTAAAACTAATTTCGCCTTATAGGGCATCTTGCAACTCTATTTTGGAATAAAAAGATTCTTCTTCACGAATGATTTTTTCGCCATTTGCTCTTTTTTCTTCAATCCAAATTTTTAATAAATCTAATGCAGCTACTTTGGCTCCCTCTATTCCAAATCCATGAGTAGTAAGATCGAGTGCAGGAAGGTGAGCATAATAATATCCTTCTCCTAAGGAAGCATCATTTATCTTTTCGTAAATAACCGTATAGGTCATATAAACTCCAGTTTGCTTGAGTTAAAGTAATAAAAATATTCATAACCAACAAATTTCATCTCAGCAACTAAAAGAGATAAACGGAGTTACAAGAAACCATGCCATTTTCTCACAGTCTCGCATGTTAAAATCATCAATAAATTCCTTTCCATATTAATTTCTTTTCTATCGATATTTCTATCCAAGCGTATATATAATATTTTAACGAGTTATAATAATTATATTAACAAATATATTTTCCAAAATTCGTAAAAATAAAGGAATTTGAAATAATGACATTTGAAAATAAAACAGTTTTAATAACAGGAGCTTCTTCTGGAATTGGAAAAGCTTTGGGTGAAAAATTATTAAATGTAAATTGTAACATTATTCTTACAGCTCGTGGAAGTGAAAAAATAGAAGATTGGGTAAACAAATATCAAAATAGAGCGGCAACTATTCTAATATTAAAAAATGATGTTTCGGATAAAAATAGTGTGGTCGAGACTTACAACAAATCTATCGAGAAATTTGGGAATATAGACGTTGCAATTCTTAATTCTGGAATTGGTAAAAGCGTTACTCCGCAAACATTTAATTCCCAAATAGCTGAAGATATTATTAATACAAATTTTCTGGGAGTCGTTTATTGGATTGAGCAATTACTACCCAATATGATGAAAAATAAAAGTGGGATAATTGCACCAGTTTCATCTTTGGCAGATAATCGTGGATATTCTGGAAGTGGATTTTATTGCGCAAGCAAAGCTGCATTATCAATCTTTGCAGAAGGATTATCATTAGATTTAGCAAAATTTGGTATTAAAGTAATTACAATAAAACCTGGATTTGTAAAAACTAAAATGACTGACCAAAATAAATTTAAAATGCCTTTTATGATTTCTGCCGAAAAAGCTGCTGAAAAAATTATTGCTGGAATTAAAAAAGAGAAAAATATTATTCAATTTCCACTTCCAACAGTTTTAGGCGCTAAATTTATTGGAATGTTACCAAACTGGATTTACAGACTAATTGCTAAATATAATTAGATTTCTATTTAAATTTTGTAGTTCAAACCGATTGGGATGGGCGAATTATCTGATTATTGCTTTTAAATTTGCACCAAGTTTATTAAAAAATTAAACAAGGATGCAAAATGAAGTTCAAAACAATTCTATTTACTCTATTATTATTTCAATTCTGGTTTCAAGTAAATTATTCACAAGAAAACAAATTAGTTGGGAAAATTGAAGGATTTATAATTGATAGCTATTCAAAGTCAGAATTAATTGGTGCGAACGTATTAATTGTTAATTCAAACATTGGCGGAGCAACTGATATAAAGGGCAAATTCGTAATTGAAAGTGTTCCAGTTGGGAATTATTCCCTCAAGTTTTCGTTTCTTGGTTATAATTCAGTTGTCAAAACTGATATAATAGTAAGATCAAATAGAATAACTACAGTTAATTGCGAATTAAATTCTACTTCGATTGAAGCGGATGAAGTAGTTGTTCAAGATGCGTATTTTCAAAATAATGGTGAGCAGCAAATTAGCAATATTAATTTTTCGCGAGAAGAAATAAGACGCGCACCAGGCTCGGCTGGAGATGTAAGTAGGATTTTAATGAGTTTGCCAAGTGTTGCTCAAGTTAACGACCAATCTAATACTCTTGCAGTTCGTGGTGGCTCACCAATAGAAAATACATTTTATATTGATAATATTGAAATTCCTAATATTAACCATTTTCCATCACAAGGGGCTTCTGGTGGAGCAATAGGTATGCTAAATGTCGATTTTATTGAAGATGTAAATTTTTTTACTGGCGGATTTTCAGCAATTTATGGAAATAAGTTATCATCAATTATGGAAATTTCTTTACGCGAGGGAAATAGAAATGAGTTTGATGGTCAATTGGATTTGAATTTTTCTGGTTTTGGAGGAATTATTGAAGGACCAATTTCGGAATCTTCCAGTTTTATGATTTCTGCCAGAAGAAGTTATATCGATTTTTTAATAAAAATGATTAATGTTGGCTCATCAATTGCACCAACTTATGGCGATGTTGAAGGCAAAATTGTTTTCGATATTGATAAAAACAATAAAATAATGCTTGTCGGAGTTTTTGGTGATGATCAATGAGCTCCGACCAACAAAATGCAATTGAGAACAAAATGGTATTTTATGGCGATCAGGATATTTATCAAACAACAATTGGTGTAAATTGGCGGTCACTCTGGAGTAGCAAAGGTTACTCAAATACATTAATTTCATTCAACTCAATGAAATTTATTGAAGATTTCTATGAAACTGGTTCTGCTGCTTTGGTGGCAAATAATCGCTCAAATGAAATGTTTTACCAATTAAGAAATATTAATTACTATCAATTTAACAAACAGAATTCAGCAAAATTTGGAATTGAGGCAAAGCATATAATTGCTGATTTCAATAATTGGTACTCAGAATATAGCGATGCTATTGGAAATCCAGTTGAATCGTTTACAATAAAAAACACAAATAATAGTAATATTTTAGCAGCTTTTGGAAATTATATAATTAAACCAACAAATAGAATTGAGCTAACTTTAGGGGCAAGATCGGATTATTTTTCATATGCTAATAAATTAAAGTTTTCACCAAGATTTTCACTTTCCTATTTATTTAGTGATGAAACAAAGCTCAACATTTCAACTGGATTATTTTACCAAGCATTACCATCCAAATTATTGGTGTTAAATGAGACCAATAAAAACTTAAGTATTCCAGTTTCTCAACACTATATAATTGGAATAGAACAATTGTTAACTGAAAGTACTCTTCTTAAGTTTGAAATTTATCAAAAAAACTATTCCAAATTTCCTATGGACCCAAACCAACCTGGAATATTTTTGATTGATGAAGTTTATTACAACGACGGAGTTTCGTTTAATACTAACAAACTTTTGGATAATGGTGAGGCTCAAACAAAAGGTGCCGAGTTAACAATCCAAAAAAAATTAGCAAAGGATTTTTACGGGCTAATTGGTGCTTCATATTTTAATGCAAAATATAAGGGACTTGATAATAAGTGGAAAAATAGGATTTACGATAATCAATTTATTTTTAATATTGAAGGTGGTTATAAACCAAACTATTCTTGGGAGTTCAGCCTTAGATGGATTTATGCGGGTGGAAGACCTTACACTCCATTTAATGCTAGCGAATCAGTAGCTTTAAATAGAGGTGTCCTTGATGAAAATAAAATCAACTCCGAAAGATATCTTCCTTACCATTCACTTAATGTTAGGGTGGATAAAAGATTTGCGTTTAGTAACTCAAATTTGGTTATATATTTAAGTGTTTGGAATGTTTACGATAGAAAAAATGAGGCTTCAATTTATTGGAATCAGACCACAAATCAGCAAGATGTTGTGTACCAATGGGGAATGCTTCCAATATTTGGTGTTGAGTATGAATTTTAGTATTTAATAAATCTATCTTCAATTGTAGTTTGTAGATTCTGTGCTCTTTTAATAACTTTATCTATTATAATTTATAAAAGATAAAGAGAAAATAATTGAAGATAGATTTAGTAGGAGTAGTATTAATTATTGGGGCAATTCAAGGATTTGCTCTTTCATTTACGATTTACCAAAAGGGTCGAACTCTTTTCGCAAATAGGTTTCTTTGGGCTTTAATGTTTACCTTTAGTGCCACACTTATCATTATGTGGTTGTCAGATTTAGGGTTGTATCTAACCTTTCCCAAAATTATGTTCACATTTGAAGGTATTCAATTTATACTCTTTCCACTCTATTTTCTTTACTCAAAATATTTAACCAACAAACGAGAAAATTTTTACAAAAAAGATTGGATACATTTTCTACCATTCATACTGTACAAATTATTTTTAATACCTTTCTATCTCATGAGTTATCAAGAAATACTGCATTTCCAAAATTATATAACAATCGCAGATTACCCAATACAGTATGTTATTTTTAATTGGGTTTTAATCTTTCAAGGATTTATTTATATGATTTTCACTATACAGAAAGTTAAAAAGCGAGATCAGTTTATAAATGAACACTTTTCGTCAAACCACAAAATAAAATTGGATTGGTTAAAAAATGCTAGTTATTTAGGTGTTGCAACTAATCTTGTGTTTACTGTCGAAAATATTTTGCTTTTCGCAAGTACAAGCATTTCGGAATCATTTGGAATGTCATCAATAGCTGCTGGAATATACATTTATGCTATTGGATATTTGGGACTTTCCCGATCTGGAGTTTTTACAGAATTTATCCTTATCGAAAACAAGGAACTTGCAAAGGAGAATTTTACAAATGAAAAATATGAAAAGTCTGGATTGAGTAAAGAAAATGCTGATAAGTATTATCAAAAACTAATTCAACTAATGGAAGAAGAAAAAGTTTATAAACAAAACAAATTGACGTTGGGTGATTTAGCAGATATGATTTCAATTTCATCACATAATTTATCGGAAGTAATTAATACTAAAACGGGAATGAATTTTTTTGACTTTATAAATAAATACCGAATTGAGGAAGTGAAAAGGGAAATTGTAAAGACAGAGAATTGCAATTTAACCTTACTAGCTATTGCTTTGGATTCTGGCTTTAATTCTAAAACTTCATTTAACACACTTTTTAAGAAATACGAAAATGTGACTCCCACACAGTTCAAAAAAGTAAACCAAAATAAAATCTAATTAAAATCATTTTAGATAAACTCTTATTTTGCTATTTTGCATAATCATTTAAAATTATTGAGTATGCCTATGTATAATTCTATTGTAATGGTTAAGCAAGTTCCAGATACAGCAAATATTTCTGGAAAAGTTATGAAAGAAGATGGAACTGTTAACCGAGCTAAACTGCCTGCCATTTTTAATCATGAAGATAAAGAAGCATTGGAGTTAGCACTTCAAGTAAAACAAAAATATGGTGGAACTGTAAGTGTAATAACAATGGGTCCTCCACGTGCTTCCGATATGTTAAAAGAATGTTTCTACATGGGAGCTGATAAAGCTTATTTAATAAGCGATAGAAAATTTGCTGGTTCCGATACTTTAGCCACATCATACGTTTTAAGCGAAGCAATTAAATATGTTGGGAAATTTGATTTTGTATTTGCCGGCAGACAAGCAATTGACGGCGATACCGCGCAAGTTGGTCCACAAACAGCAGAAAAATTAAATTTTTCTCAAGTTACTTATGTTGAAGAAATAGAATATATCGAAAATAATATTGCACGCATTAAACGTAAAATTGATGGCGGACAAGAAATAGTTGACGCACAATTGCCTGTTCTTTTAACATGTATTAAAAGTACTACCGAACCTCGTCCTTTTTCAGCTAAGAAAATTATGAAATATAAAAACGCTAAGACTTTACTCGATTTAGAAAAAATGGCAAATGATAATTCATTGCTATATTTGGACGAGTTGGTTATTGAATACAAGGATAAAAACTTGTACATAGAAACTCTTTCTACTTCTGATTTATCTGATATTGATGAAACAAGAATTGGTTTACACGGCTCACCAACAAAAGTTCATAAGGTTGAATCTGTTGTTCTTTCTGGGGGAGACGCTACAAAAATAGAACCAACTACTGAAGGAATTGGTGCGTTAATTGATGAATTGTTGAATGATCACATATTGGGATAATGAATATGGAAAATGTTACAAAAGAAGTTTGGGTATTTATTGAGCAGCGTAATGGAAAACCTGCTGATGTTTCCCTTGAGTTATTAAGTAAAGGAAGAAAGCTTGCAGATAGATTAAATGGAGTGCTAAAATCTATTGTACTTGGACACAATGTTAAAAATATTGCTGAAGATACTTTTAAATATGGCGTTGATTCCGCAATTTTAATTGACCATCCTGTTTTAGAAAAATATCGTCCATTACCTTATAGCAGAATGTTAAATAAATTAGTTAAGGAAAATAAACCTCGCATAGTGTTGTTTGGTGCTACTGTTGTTGGGCGGGGTCTTGCGCCGCGTGTTGCTTCAAATACACTAAGTGGATTAACAGCTGATTGTACTGAATTACAAATAGAAGATGTAACTTATCTAAAAAAAGATTATCAGGATTTGTTGTTGCAAATTCGTCCAGCTTTTGGAGGAAATATTATTGCAACAATTATCACCCCAGATAATCCCGTGCAAATGGCTACTGTTCGCGAAGGTGTAATGGAAATGACATTAGTGGATAATCCAAAACCAATTAGCATTGAACAAGTTGATTTCATTGAGGATTCAACTGATGAGTTGGTTAAAATTGTTGAGCAATACCAAGAAGAAAACAAAGTAAATTTAAAAGGAGCTCCAATAATTGTAGCTGGTGGATATGGTCTTGGTACAAAAGAAAATTTTCAATTAGTATTTGATCTTGCTGAAGCCGTTGGTGGCGAGGTTGCTGGAAGTAGAGCTGCTGTTGATGCTGGATTTGTTGATCACGATAGACAAATTGGTCAAACTGGCGTTACGGTTCGTCCAAAACTAATTTTTTCTATTGGAATATCTGGAGCAATTCAACACAGAGCGGGAATGCAAGAAGCCAATAAAATTATTGCAATAAATTCCGACCCAGAAGCTCCAATTTTTGGAATTGCTCATTATGGAATAGTTGGGAAAGCAGAAGATGTAATTCCAAAATTTATTGAAATATACAAACATAAATTGAAGTAGAGGAACAAATGCCTAATTTTTTTACAGATAATGAAGACTTAAAATTTCATTTTAATAGATTTGATTTAAGAGAAATTCTGGAGATTCAAGAAGATAGTTATACTCAGAAAAATGATTTTGATTTTGCTCCAGAAAACTATGAAGATGCAATGATTAATTTAGAAAAAACTCTTGAGTTAATAGGAGATATTTCTGGAAATAAAATTGCTGAACGTGCTGCAAGTGTTGACGAAGAAGGAGCACACTTCAAAGACGGAGTAGTTACTTATGCAAAGGGAACAATACAAAACTTGAAAGAACTTGCTCAAGCTGATTTGACAGGGATGATTTTGCCTCGTAAATATGGTGGATTAAATGCACCTATTACTATTTACATGGCTGCTGCTGAAATTATGGCACGTGCAGATGGTGGTTTGACAAATATTTTTGGATTGCAAGATATTGCAGATATGATTAAAAAATATGGAACAGAAGAACAGAAAGCCAAATATATTCCAAAATTTTCGACTGGCGAACACACTGGAGCAATGGCGTTAACAGAACCAGATGCTGGCTCCGATTTACAAGCATGCAAGCTGCGAGCTTCACAAGATGAAAATGGTCAGTGGAGATTAAACGGAATGAAACGCTTTATCACCAATGGCAATGGGAATGTTCATTTGGTTTTATCCAGAACTGAGGCTGGCACTAAAGATGGACGTGGTTTAAGCATGCTGGCTTGTTATAATGATGATACTGTTGTTGTGCGACGCATTGAAAATAAACTTGGAATTCACGGCTCTCCAACATGCGAATTACAATATAATAATACTCCAGCAGAATTAATTGGAAATAGACGTTTTGGATTAATTAAATACACAATTGATTTAATGTTCCGTGCAAGACTTGGTGTTGCGGCACAAGCCTTAGGAATTTCGCAAGCTGCTTATGAAGAAGCATTAAAATATTCAAAAGAGCGAGAGCAATTTGGAAAAACAATTTATGAAATTCCTGCAGTTAAAAATATATTGCTAGATATTCGTGTACTGTTAGAAACTGGTCGTTCCGTACTATATGACACTGCTAAATTAGTTGATCTAAAAGAGAAACTGGAAGGTAAACTTGAAGAACTAAAAGCTGCGGGCGAATCAACTAAAGAAATTGGTGATAGATTAAAAGAGTTAACAAAAGTAGCTAATCTTTTAACTCCTATTTTAAAATATATAACTACAGAAGCAGCAAATAAAATTACATACGATGCAATTCAAATACACGGTGGGACTGGATATATGAAAGAATTTCCCGTTGAACGCTTTGCTCGTGATGCGCGTATTACAAATATTTATGAGGGAACTTCTCAATTACAAATTGTTGCCGCAATTGGCGGTGTTATAAACGATATACTTAAAGATGATTTCGATAAAAAAGCTGCTAAAACTTATTCTGGTGGATTAGAAAGACTAAACGGTTTCTTAAAAGAGATTCGTGAAATATTTTATGAATCATTAAAATATGTAGTAGATAGAAAGGATAGCGTATTTCAAGAAGTTGCAGCTAAAGATTTGGTTGAACTATACAGCTACATTTATACAGGTTATCTTGTTCTTGAAGAAGCTGAAGAACTACCACGTAAAAAGTTTATTGCAAATCGCTATATTGTAACTTCTCTTGCCAATGCAAAGAAAAATGCAGAATCAATCAAAAACGAACTCTTTAGCGATTTGTTGCATGCTAATGAAATTTTGATTTAATTTGTAATATATAACCCGAAATATTTTGGGGTATATATTTTTTATAACATATAGACATGATATATGCAATGTGTGTATTGGGATGTTGGCGTTCATTGTAAAAGACGGTACTGATAGATTGTGACGATTAGAAAATTAAAAAAAAAGATTATTCGTTTATCTTTGAAAGAAAAGAAATGACTAAAGATGTTTTTCGTAAATACTTGATTAACTTAGGATTCACAGATGCTGAATTTTCAAGTTTTTTGCGTGGAAATTACTTTAGTTACTCCCCGAATAAAAATATTCCTGCGATAAAATATGTTCTTATAGAAAATGATGAAGGAATTTTTCAACATCAGCTTCGATTTTGGAACAGAAATATTGACAATGTTTTTGTTGCGGTTGGAAAAGAGAAAACCTACATTATCGATTGCAAGAAAAAACCTCAAAGTGATATAATTCAAAGTATTGAATCTTTTGATTATGGAGTTAATACTAAGGGATTTGAAAACGTTAACATTGACTTAATTTCAAAAAGTTATATTGATTCCTCGTACTTTTTCCAGTTTATACAACAAAAACAACGCAAAAAACAAGAGGTTGATAAAGATTTGCTATTAAATCTTATTGCTTTAAGGAATGATTTGCTAGATAATGGAAATGAGCAGGTGGTTCATTTAATAATCTTACAATGTTTATTTGTAAAATATTTAGAGGATAGAGGAATATTCACATCAAATTACTTGTCTGAAATATTGGCAAGTAAATCTGCTGATAGGCTTATTGATGCATTTGGTGAAGTATGCAAGATTAATGGAGATGTTTTTGGAGGAAACAGGTTAACATTAGATGATATATGCGAGGAATATTTAGATAAATTGCATTTATTCTTTACAGCGGATTATCAAAGCGGACAAGGTACATTATTTCCGTATCAGTTTGATAATATCCCTATTCAGCTTATTAGTCATGTATATGAAGCATTCTTAACCAACAACACTAAGAAAGGGAGGGGCGTTTATTATACCCCGGCGTTTGTGGTAAATTTTATGCTTTCTCAAAGTTTGAAGCAAAAAGCAAATGAAAATCCCTTTCTTACTGTTTTTGACCCTGCAGTTGGTTCGGCTGCATTTCTTGTTGAAAGTTTTAAAATAATCAGGGATGCTCAGGCAAAGAAATTAAATAAAAGCATTCTATCCTACGAAGAAAAAAAGCAAATATTACAAAAGCAATTATGGGGTGTTGATGTAGATAGTGACGCTTTGCAAATTTCTGCATTTAGTTTGTATCTTGCTTTGCTTGAAGATGAATCAGCTGAATTTATTCAAGAAAAAATTAAAAAGTCTCACCCAATTCTTCCAAGCCTTATTGGAAATACATTAATGCATGCAAATACAATTACTGATTTTGTATTTGAGGGAAAGAAATTTGATTTCATTGTTTCAAATCCGCCTTGGGGTTCAGTTCCTACAGATGATAACATAGAACATATTGAAGAGCGTACAGCTATTGACAATAAATCAGAAACCTATCCTGAATACGATAAAGTCGCTGATTACGAACGGTCACAAACTTTTTTAAGAAGAATAGAACGATGGCAAAAACCAGATACTACTATCGTAATGATAGTCAAAAATTCAATTTTCTTAAATGATAAAGCGATTGATTTTAGAAAAGAATTTATCTCAAAAAATAAGCTTGAAACATTTTATGAGCTTTCAGATTACAATAGTATTCTTTTCAAGAAGAAAACATATAAGTCCCCAAAAGTAAATATTGAAATTGGTGCCAGTGAGCCATGTGCTATTGTTATTTTTAAACCTAATGCTGATAATTCAGATTACAAAATCAATTACATTTCACCAAAGCTGACAACGCTGGGAGAGCATTTTGAGATTATTCAATATACTAGTAATGAGTCATCATTAGTAGATAAATCTGAATTTATTGAAAATGACACTCTTTGGAGGGTATTGGTTAAAGGTGATACAGAAACATTTAGTTTAATTAGTAAGGTTTTTAATCAAAAAGAACTTATAGTTGACTCAAGGGTAGGCTTTCAACCAAGTAAAATTGAAGAAATATATGCAAACCCTCATAATATAAAATTAATCGAGCCAAGCGATTTTATTCGTTATAAAATAATAAAAAAACTAACACTATTTAATTGGAATCAAAAAGTTCGAAGAAGAACGGATTTTAATGTTTTTAAAGGAAGTAGATTAATATTTCCAGTACGACCTTTAAAAAATGATAATTTTCAAATAAAAGGCATTCTGTTAGAAGATGAAATTCTCCATAAGGATAATATAATTTCTATTAAACTTAAAGAAGCTAAAGGCAATGGAATTCAAATTGGTAAAGAGCATTTAGGATTATTAAATTCTAAATTATTCAGCTTTTACCTATTTCATATTTCATCACAATGGGGTATAGGCGATGGTAAAAGAGAATCAATTCGTAATGTTGATACTCAAAAACTACCCTTTAGGTTAATTAAAAGGGAAGATCAAGAAAAAATTGTTGAGAATGTTACAAGGTTAATTAGTGAGGGTAATTCAGGAGTAATCGAAATGGAATTAGATAATAATGTATTTAGAATATACAATCTAACCGATTACGAAAAAGAAATCATCAACGAATTCTACCAGATAAAAGTTGAGCGGGCAAGCGATAAATTAAGATTTGTTCAACAAAGAGATATTCAGGCATATTTTGAAGCATTCAAAGAATCGTTTGAGCTTATTTTATCTCCCAATCGCACATTGAATGCATCATTTAGTATTTCGTCGAATATAGGCGCAATAATTAAGATTTCAATAATAGAAAAGACCTTTGCAAAAGGGCTAGAACAAGATAATTCATTACAAGTATTACAATTTGTAAAAAACAAACAGCTTAACGAAACAGATAAATTATTGCGAGAAGAAAAAATCAAATTGTATGAACCAACTCATTTTTACCTCATAAAAAGTAACCAGTTTAAAGATTGGACTAGGCGTCAAGCATATAGAGATGCTAAAGAAGAAATTGATTTGTTATTCTCAAACCTTCCTGATACAAATGGATAATAAAAATCAATTTATCCAGTTTGGATTGGGAATGTTAGGATATCAGTCAAAGCAGGATTTGATTGAAAATCTTTTCATAAAATCAATTTACGACACATATAGTCGAGTAGATAAAAATATCGCGAATGAAAACGATATCAGAGACCGTTTTATTTATGATTTTTATCACAATAGCACTTTACTAAAGGGCTTGATTAATAAAAACATTCTGTTTGTTAATTGGGAAAGGTGGGTGTTTAAAAATGAAGTTGATTTAGGAAGAACAGATTTGTCTTTTGCCATATCTGGAATTGAATTTATTATTGAATGTAAACGACTAAAAAACGCAAGCCCTAAATATATAAGTGACGGACTAAGTCGCTTTGTTAATAAGAATTACTCTGAAAACGAATCATATGCCGGAATGATTGGTTTTATCATAGAAGGAAATATTAAAAGTATTTGTTCAACATTAAAAGAGAAATGCAAACAAGAAAGTTATTTTGAGAGTGACTTTGTCCGTTCAAAAGTTGACAATTCTGAGACTTCTTTTGCTACTTCACATAATCGAGAAGGTGCAGATGTAATTAATATTTACCATTTGTTTTTAGAATTCAATTTGGAATAAACAACGAAACGCCAACACATGGTACAGTGCATACGGGTTTCAGATGTTTTCGAGCGTTTGTGGTTCGCAAAAAAAAGTTTGAGTAACCTGATAGGAAATCACCTCGTAATCTCGCATGACACCATACCATTATCCGTTGTGCGTCATGCAAAAAAACATTCTGCTAAATTGATACGAATATGAAAAAGATTAAAATAGGGATACTTTTAGGCATTATTGCTGGGATTTTAGATGTAATTCCAATGATTCTGCAAAACTTGACATGGGATGCAAATATTTCGGCATTTACCATGTGGATAGTAGTTGGATTCTTAATATCAACGATTGATTTAAAAATTAATTCGATAATTAAAGGGATTTTGATAGCTTTCTTGGTATTACTGCCAACTGCGATTCTAATTGGTTGGAAAGAGCCAATTTCTTTGATACCAATTGCTATAATGACTACAATTCTTGGCGGATTACTTGGGTATTTTAATCATAGAATTAATCGAAATAATTGAAAATCATGCTAAAATATAATTAATGAATACAATATGGAACTCATTGGAAAAACAACGATAAATCCAATAATCTTTTATACAGGAAAGATTTCGGGTTATATTACATGGATAATTCTATTATTAATGTTGTTTGGATTAAATTTAGTTGACAACAACCAGATACTTTTCAATCAAAATATTTCAATTTTCATACTTTTGATTGGCTTGATATTTACTATAATTAGTCTTATAAATTTAGGAAAATCAACACGATTAGGATTACCTTCAAATGGCACTAAATTAAAAACGAACGGACTTTATAAATACAGTAGAAATCCAATGTACGTTGGTTTTGACCTGATTACAATATCAGCAATGATTTACACTCTTCATTGGTTAATAATTATATTGGGAGTTTACAGTTTGATAACTTATCATTTGATTATAAAGGGTGAAGAAAATTTTATGATTAAAAGATTTGGTGGAGAATATAAAAAATACCAACTGAAAGTAAGAAGATATTTATGATAAAATGCACGAACGCACAACACGAATAAATAAATAAATTAAGCAAATGAAATTAGAAACAAAACGACTGAGACTTAGACCGATTACACTTGATGATAAAAACGAAATATTTGAATATCGGTGTGATAAGGAGACAAATAAATATCAAGGCTGGATTCCTGAAACTATTGATGATGTAGAAACCTTTATTGGGAAAATTGCGAAACAAATTAATGAACCTTATACGTGGTTTCAATTTGTCATAATAGAGAAACAGACTCAAAATATAATTGGTGATTTAGGAATCCACTTTTTCGATAACGAAAATAAACAAGTTGAAATCGGATGTACATTGAATAAAGATTTTCAAAATCAAGGTTACGCCACAGAATCGATTAAAAGAGTAATTGACTATTTGTTTAAAGAGTTGAATAAGCATCGGATTATTACATCATTAGACCCTGACAATAAGAACTCAATACGATTGGTGGAAAGAATAGGTTTTAGGAAAGAAGCACACCTCGTTGAAAGTTTATTTATAAATGGAAAATGGGTTGATGACTTGATATACGCTCTGATTGAGAAAGATTGGCAAAACTAAATCCGAGATGATTAATATAAAAATAAATAAAAACAGCACACAACAGCAAAATATATGTCAATTACCGTTTTTCGCTCGGATTATATAACAATCTGCCCCGCTTTTTGGGGTGCGGCTCGACAGTGAAACAGCTCGCAATCGGCAACTGCATATATTTACGGAACGTTGTGCTTAATATTAATAGAGACATAAAGATAGGAAAATGAAAAACAGAGGAATAATTTTTGATTTTAATGGAACGTTATTTTGGGATTCAGAGTATCAGGAAATCTCGTGGGATAAATATTTAGAGACACATAACATTTACCTTACAATGGCTCAAAAAAAAGAATATATACACGGTAGAAACGGGAAAGACACACTTGAATTTTTATTTAAACGAAAATTAAATGATTTGGAAGTTGAACAATATACCGAAGAAAAAGAACTTATTTATAGAAATGAATGTAATAAACACGAAATGAAACTTGCACCTGGAGCTATAAAGCTTTTAGATTATTTAAAAGCGCAAAAAATCCCAATAGCAATTGCAACAGCTTCAGGAAAAACAAATGTGGATTTTTTTATCGAAAAATTTAACTTATTGGATTACTTCGCTGAGGAGCACATTATCTTCAATGATGGTAAAATTAAAGGGAAACCTCACCCCGATATATTTGAGAAGGCAATATGCAAATTAGGAATTAAGAAATCGGAATCAATTATCTTTGAAGATTCCTTTTCAGGTATTCAAGCAGCCATCAATTGCAAAGTAGCAAATGTTATAATTGTAAATTCCACAAAAGAGAATTATTCGGAATTCAAATTTCCGATAATAGAACATTTTGACGAATTTGACCGAAATCTTTTGACTGTATCGTCCTGAAATAGGTTGACTCAAAAGGAATAAAAAAGTCAACCAAAACAAGGACAAAATATGGAAGAAATTAGTAAGAAAGATTTACCAAAGAAACAGCAAAAATACCGTAATTCTTATTAAACGGAATTCAAAAGGAAAATAGTAGATGAAGTTCTGTCTGGGAAATTAACAAAAACAGAAGCCAACGAGTATATGGACTTGGTGGAAAAAGTGCTATATTAACTTGAATGAGAAAATTAAACTTAGTACCAAGTTATAATTGTCCAGATAAAAATTTTATAACCGAGAACTTAATGCCCCAAAAAGAAGATGGCTTAGAAAAAGACGAAAAGATTAGGGAGTTAGAGAAAGCCTTAAAATCTGAGAAGAATAAATCTGCATTATTCGAGAAGATAATAGAAATAGCAGAAGAAAAATATGGACTAGAAATAAGAAAGATTGAAAACCAACATATCATAAACCCAAATCCGTCGATAGGAATAAATTTCTAATGACGGTCATTAGGGATGATACATTGTAAGTGGTTATTATACATATAGTTAGAGTAGATAAAATTCATTAAATTAGCAAGAGATTAAA